>Ga0307377_10000005_pt1 | contig 461455 bp, 435 predicted proteins | sample TR3MG_FD_202535 | JGI IMG/M metagenome (GOLD analysis project Ga0307377, IMG submission 202535) | Soil microbial communities from Risofladan, Vaasa, Finland - TR-3 | ecosystem: Environmental > Terrestrial > Soil > Coastal area > Acid sulfate soil | place: Finland: Risofladan, Vaasa... | reverse complement strand
ATACCAACTGTCGTAATATTCATTTGGGCTTCTCCTTCGTATTTAGATTGACCGGAATTCAATCTTGGCACATCAGATGCCGTGCGGCATAGCCGCTATGCGAATGTGGGAAGTCCATTTATATTCGCTCAAGCGGGACTGTAAACTTCCCCTAAATTAGTTGACACCTCTTCCTAACAAAACGGAGGTGTTAAATGGTCAAAAATCACGTCTACCCAAAGTACATCGTTACAGATGGGCGTGAGGTGAAGTTCGGGGTCAGCGGGTTTTCCGCGCAATCCCCCGTGTCTGCGACCCCTCGGCGAGCATCTCGGCGAGCTGCTTGCAGCGGACCGGCTCTCGTTCCTCCCCGCGCACAGTGTAGCTGAGACGGTCCCCTTCCACGCCGAGGAAGGTGACCCCCAGCTGCCGCAGCATCTCCAGGATGCGCTGCATGTCAGGCTCGTCTGTGAGCCCGGCAGGGCTGGCCTGGGTCTGTGCCACCAGTCTGATGCTCTCTAGCACTGCCTTCGTATCCCAGCGCCCGGTCTGTACCGCCAGGCCCACTACCGCACGCCACAGGGCAGGGCGATGCGCGTGCCTGAGTGCGGCCTCTGGCGCATGCCCGGCGGATGCGCTCAGCAGGGCGTGCGCGTGGGCAGCGGCTGCCGCAGGTGTTTCGAACAGGCGCATCGCCGCAAAGGCGCTGCGCGCACCCTCGGCGTCACCGCGCTCGATTTCGGTGAGCACCTGCAATGCCAGGGACTGTGCCGGGGTCAGGTGCTCAAGGAGTTGCAGCAGCGCCGGGTCAGCGATGGCATAGAGACGCTCGAAGATGTCATCGCAGTGAGGCGGAATGTGCCAAAGGGCCTTGGCGAGGCGGGTGGTCGGCTCGGGCCCGCGCAGCTTTGGCCAGCCCGCGGCACAGAGCGCGTTCAGGGAGGTCTGCAGCGCCTGCATGCGCGGCAGCGGCAGCCTGCCCAGCACTCTGCGGGCCTCGGCATCGATAATCAGGAGCTTGGTCATCAGTCGACCCTCGCCTGCACATGCAGGTGTTGCTTAAATATTTATGGAGCGGTATGTAGTCCCATCCCTGCGGGAAGCCTTTGCGCCTTGCCTCGCCGCACAGCAGCCATGCGCCGCCGAAGCTAAAATTTATTCAGTGCTTCCTTCAACCAAAAATGATCCACTCGCGCGTAGGTCGGACTTCAGTCCGACGGCCCGGGTTCTTGTACCCCTTGCACTTAAGCCAGACCTGCAATTCATTGGTTTGGTGCATAGCCCGAGAGTTGTCGGACTGAAGTCCGACCTACGGAATTGTGGGCCGCATCTTCATGGAAATCATCATATATCGATTGCGTTTACGCGGTGATCTATTTTATTGTTGTCCTGTGTCTTCTCTTTTTGCCGAGGCCAGATGGTGGGCTTGGCGTGTGGTCTCTGGCAGGCGGTAGCGGGTCACGCAGGCCAGCGTGAGTTCGATGGCGGTGTTGAGGCTCACGCGGTGGCCGATGGAGACAAAGACAGGCTTCACGCCGACACGGGTTCGCACCACCGCACCGATGGTCTCTGCGCCGTCGAGCAGCGGTGTCCATGCCCCTTTCACGTTCGGCGGCTCGGCATGTCGCCCGCTGAGCCGGGTCTTCGCTGCACCGATGGTGGGCACGTCCAGCAGCACGCCAAGATGAATGGCGATGCCGAAGCGGCGCGGGTGAGCGATGCCCTGGCCGTCGCAGAGAATCAGGTCGGGGGGCGTGTGCAAATTGGCCAGGGCCGCCAGGATGGCCGGCAGCTCCCTGAAGGCAAGCAGCCTAGGCACGTAAGGGAATTTGACAGGGCGGCGCGCCACTGAGGTCGCCACCAGTTCCAGGCTGGGGAAGGCGAGCACTGCGACAGCGGCGCGCGCCACGCGGCCACCCTCTTCATAACCCGCATCCACCCCTGCCATGTAGCGGATGAGCGGCAGGCGGTCGGCGCGCTCCACCCGCTGCCGCAATGCATTCTGCAACGCCACCGCCTCGGCGGGCGTCAGCTGCCAGGGATGGTCGATCACGGGTCGCATCAAACGCATCCCCGCGGATATGCTCGCGCCGCTGCGGTGACGCCGGCCGCAGCAAGTTGCTGCAGCTTGTGGCTTGAACGCGATGCTTGCAGGCTATGCCCAATCACTGCCACAGGCAGCCGCGCGCAGCGAGGTAGATATCCGGTGTCAGCCATGCACGACCTCGATGCGCTGGATTCCCTGATACGGCTCCACCCTGAAGCGCACCGGCAGGAATTGCTCGATGAGCCAGATGACGGTCCGCGCGTGCTGGCTCACCTCGCGCACCGTGAAGCGGGACGGCCCGCGCGCCTGCGCCGCGTAAATGAGCAACTGGTCGGCGGCGTGCACGTCTACCGCCGCACCGGCTTCAAGCTCGGCGCGCAAGACCTGACCCGCCTCCTGCCCCAGCCGCTCGGCCGGCACGCCGCGCTGCGCCACCGTCGCCGCTCCCAGCAGGCTATGCTCGGTCTCGGCTACCAGCACCATCGCCCCGCCTGTGCCGAAAGCCTCGTCCTCGCTCAGCACCCTTGTCTCGATGTGCACCTGGCCGAGATCGGCGAGATGCGCGCGGGCCGCCGTTGCCATGCGTTCGGGGATGTGCAGCGGCAGGTGGGCGGCATGGGCTATACCGCGGATGATGCGCAGCGTGCCGGGATGCTCCGCCACCAGCGGGAGCAGATGTTTGCGCGGGCTGACTATCAGGCTGAGCATGCCATTGCCTTTTGGGTAATAACCATGCCGCACTGACTCGATACTCGCGCTGACCCCCATGCGCTCAAGCCAGGGCAGGAACACCAGGCGCAGGTAGTCCACAGGCGGCGCCATCTTCACGTCCGTGCCGCCATTGATGCTGAGCCGAACAGTGCCGTCGGCGTGCAGGGCCACGGGCAGCAGCGCCTGCAGCACCAGCGCGACGCTGCCGGCGGTGCCGACATTGAAGTGATAGGCGCCGCCGCTGATGCGTCCCGGCCGGAAGCGGATCTCGCTTGCTCCCAGCTCCGCGCCTTCCAACTCACCGCCGCTGAGCGTGGCCACCGCCCTGAGCGCCGTGAGGTGCTGTGCCATGAGTCCGGGCTTGGCGCGCTTCGCGCGTATGTGCTGGAGGTGGAGCGCCTGGCCGGTGATTGCGGCCAAGGCCATGGCGTAGCGGCTCAACTGGCCGCCGCCCTCGCCATAGCTGCCGTCGATCGTAAGCCAGGTCATGCCGACATCTCCTTGTATTCCAGTGCACAAGTGTTTGGGGCGCGCCTCACACCGCCATGCAGCCCCGGCGTGGAACGCTATCAGTTCATGTCACAGTGCATCTCGTTTGCCTTGCTCGATTCAGAAGCATCCGCGGCAATCGCAGGCGGCGTGAAACCGGAAATTGATTGCAGGGCCAGCTGATGCGCCAGACTTTGTGGAAGGATACTCGTTTGTGAAGGCTTGAGGGACAAGCCGCAATGGCGCCGCGCATGATGATTGAAACAGGCTTTGAAAAACCGGCAACGCAGCCATGCTTTGGCTGATTTCAACAGCGATCGGATCTTGCGGGAAGCGTTGCAGAGGGCAGCTTTGCTTTTACTAAATATGCAATATAATCATGTGCATACATTGTTTAACGGCGGGTGCTCGGATCAGCCATGCTTTGCTTCTGGCTGCTGTCACCCGTTACAACGTGCACAAGGTCATTGGCGCAGCGTATGCCGCTCATCACCGCGCCCTCCAGCGTGGCGGGATAGTCGCCAGCGGTGAAGTCTCCGGCCAGCAGCAAGTTGGCAACGGGTGTGGTGTGAGCGGGGCGGGTGAGATTGACCTCGCAGGAGAAGGTGGCGCGTTTCTCGGCGATGACTTTGTGCCATAGCGGTGTTTCTGTCATGCCCAGCTGCTCGCGCAATTCTTGCACGACTTGTTGCGCAAGTTGCTCCTGTGATAGATCCTGATGTATTCCTTCCGCGCTGATGACCACTGCGATCAGCCCGTGCTGGTCCGCAATCTGCCCGCGGTCGAACAGCCACTGGCTGATGCAGCGATCCAGGCCCAGCATGGGATGGGGTAGTTGCACATGGGTGGGGTATTGCAGGTACACGGTGTAGATGGGCTGATAGGGGATGGCCTCTATCTGTGATGCTATTTTATTCAATATGGTAATTTTATTGAATAATCTTGTGGTGCTGCTGGGCGAGGCGGCACAGATTACGTGGTCAAAGCGTTGTACGCCCTCTGCAGTGGTCAATTCGAATTCATCGCCGTCGACTTTTATCGCTTCAACGCCGCATGAAACCAGCACTTTTCCGCCACGGCTTTCGACAAATTTTGCAGCACGCTCAGGCAGCAGTGCAGAAAAATCCATGCGCGGTAACAGCATATCGCTGTCTGCACGCGAGCCGTCGAGGCTGTCGCGCAGCACGTTGAGCAGAACCTGTGCCGACGCCTTGTGCACTGGGGTGTTCAGCGCAGAGATGCAGATCGGTTCCCACAGCAGGCGCACCGTTGCATCATCCTGCCCATGAGACTGCAGCAATTCGAGTGCGCTGATGTCGTGGGGCAACTTGAATTTGCCGCGGCGCATCGCCAGCATAAAGCGCGCAGCGCGCCACCGGGCTGCATAGGACAAGCCTTTGGCGTTGATAAAACCAAGCAGCAGATGCAGCGGGGCGGGCAGGCGCGCTGCCTTGAGCTCGAAGCGCTTGTGCAGCGTGAGCTGCAGCGGCAGGCGCTGAAAATCCTGCTCAATATTGCCACCGACCAGTTCAATCAGGCCGAGTGTGTGGCGATAGCAGCCAAGCAGGATGTGCTGGCCGTTGTCGAGCTGGGTATCGTTGTGCCATACGCCGCGCGCACGGCCGCCGAGCTGTCTGGCGCTCTCGAACACGGTGACGGGGATGTTGTTGGCAGCGAGGGTGGCTGCTGCTGCCATGCCGGCGTAGCCGCCGCCGATGATGGCGATACGCTGAATTTCTTTTACATTCATGGTGTTGGCTAGTATTTCATCCACGTCTTGAGCGCCAGCCACAGCTTGCGCAAGGGGGGAAGCGAGACGCGTTCTCGCAGGACATGGCAGCCGGTGTAAACCACTTCTTCCAGGGTGGCGCGGTAGATGGCGGACATGATCAGGCCGGTGCGCTGCGATTTGCGATCCGCAACAGGCAGCTCTGACAGGGCGAGTTCGTAGTAATGCTGTGCACGCTCGATCTGAAACTGCATCAGTTTGTTGAATGCCTCGGTTTCCCGCGCATCGAGGATGTCGTTTGTGTGCACGCCGAATTGCGCCAGCTCGTCCTGCGGCAGATAGATGCGGCCGCGCCGCGCGTCTTCGCCGACGTCGCGGATGATGTTGGTCAATTGCAGGGCGATGCCGAGGTCATGCGCATATTTAAGCGTCTTGCGGTCGCTGTAGCCGAATATTTCTGCGGCGAGCAGGCCGACCACAGAAGCCACGCGGTAGCAGTAAAGCTGCAGCGATTTGAAATCGGCATATTGATGCTGGTTGAGATCCATCTCCATGCCGTCGATGATTTCCAGCAAGTGTTCCTGTGGCAGGTTGAATTGCCTGACCAGCGGCACCAGCGCCTGTGCCACCGGGTGTTGCGGCGTGCCGCCGTAAATGGCGGAAACCTGTCCGCGCCACCAGGCCAGTGTGGTGCGCGCCACGCTTTCGTCGGAGCACTCGTCCACTACGTCGTCCACCTCGCGGCAGAAGGCATACAGGGCGGTGATGGCGCGGCGACGCTCGGCTGGCAGAAACTTGAAGCTGTAATAAAAGCTCGAGCCGCTTGCGGCGGTTTTGTTTTGACAATATTGGTCTGGAGTCATATCTGTATTTATCTATACTGCAAAAAACCAATTAGCCACAGAGTACACAGAGGCCGCATCTAGGGAAACACTGATTAAGTCCATTTTGTCGTTCCCGCGAAGGCGGGAACCCAGTCAAATCAAAGAGCTGGATCCCCGCCTTCGCGGGGATGACGACTTAATCAGCATATCCCTGGAAATAATATCTTGTGGCGCTGAGTTGCATAAGAGTGAAGAGAATAAAATAAAATCCAGTCATGCCTCTTCATTCTCTGTGCCCTCTGTGTTCTCTTTGGCAAGCGTTTAAGTTGTTAAAAGCCAAAAGGCGCACTCTTCGCCAGCATGATGAGCCAGTCATGCGGGCGCAACACGGGGCGATGGTGGAACATGTCGTAATCAACACCCTCAAGCTTGCTCAGGATGCGGTTGCCGCCGGCGATAATCAGGCGCATCTCCAGCCCGATGCGTCCACCCAGGATGCTGCCGAGCGGTGCGCCGCGTCTCATCATGCCTCGGGCACGCTGCACCTGAAACTGCATCAATTCCTGCCATGCCTTGTCGGCATGACCTTGCGCGATATGCTCCTCGCTCACGCCGAAACGCGCCATTTCATCCTGCGGCAGGTAGATGCGGGCGATGGCGTAGTCTTTTTTTACATCCTGCCAGAAGTTGATCAGCTGCAGGCTGGTGCAGATGTCATCCGAATAGGCCAGGTTTTGCGGCTTGGCCGCGTCATACAAATGCAGCAGCAGCCGGCCTACCGGGTTGGCTGAGCGGCGGCAGTAATCGAGCAGCTCGTCGTAATTTGCATAGCGCTTCTTGACCACGTCCTGCGAGAAGGCATCGAGCAGGTCATGCAGCAGTTGCACGGGTAACTGGAATTGCTGCACGATCGCAGCCAGCGCTTTGAACAGCGGCGATTGCGCCGGCTCTCCGCTGCCAAAGCGGTTCAGTTCCTCGCGGAATTCGGCCAGCCTGGCGAGGCGCTCCTCCCTGGGCATGTCGCCTTCATCGGCGATGTCATCCGCCTGACGCGCGAAGTTGTAAATAATTTCCACCGCACGGCGTATATGCTTGGGAAGAAGGATGGAGGCAACCGGAAAATTTTCGTAATGGTCGACAGCCATGTGCTTAAGTCAGATCGTTGCGGTGCAGCAGGAAGACGAATTCGTCGCCCGCGGAAACCTCCAGCCAGGTGAAGGGCAGGTCGGGGTAGGCGGCTTCGAGTGCGTCGCGATTGTGGCCTATTTCCACGATCAGGATGCCGTGCTCTGTGAGGTGGTCTGCTGCCTGCCTGAGGATTTCGCGCGTGGCATCGAGTCCGTCTGCGCCGCTGCCCAGCGCCAGCTTGGGCTCGTGCAGGTATTCGGCCGGCAAGGCGGAAACTGATTCTGCATCGACGTAAGGGGGGTTGCTGATGATGATGTCGTATTTCCTGCCGGACAATTGCGCAAACAGGTCCGACTGGATCAGATTTACCCGATCCTGAAGTTCGTAATCTGCCACGTTGCGCTCTGCGACCTGCAGTGCAGCGGGGGACAGGTCTACCGCGTCCACCGTCGCATTGGGGAAGGCATGCGCCGCCAGTATCGCCAGGCAGCCGCTGCCGGTGCATAGGTCGAGCACCGCAGTGGTGTTGTCTGCATCCGCCACCCAGGGGAACAGGCGCTCGCGCAATAATTCTGCGATAAAGGAGCGCGGCACGATGACGCGCTCATCCACATAAAATTTGAATTCGCCCAGCCAGGCTTCATGGGTCAGATAGGCGGCCGGCACTTTCTGCTCGACGCGGCGCTGCAGAATGTCGAGCAGCGTCGCTTTTTCCTGCGCAGTCAGATTGGCGTCGAGGAAGGGATCCAGGGTATCCAGCGGCAAATGCAAGGTGTGCAGTACCAGATAGGCGGCTTCATCATAGGCATTCTCCGAGCCGTGGCCGAAGGTGAGCCCGGCTTCGCAAAAGGTGCTCACCGCATAGCGCAGCCAGTCGCGCAGGGTGTGAAGTTCGGAAGTGTTGGCAAAGCGATGGATAGTGCTCATGAGGATTTTACCAGCAGATTTTCCAGGGTCAGGCGATAGATGTCGGAGAGGATATCAAGGTCTGCCACCGCCACGCATTCATTCAGTTTGTGGATGGTGGCGTTGACCGGACCAAGCTCGATGATCTGCGGGCAGATGTCGGCGATGAAGCGCCCATCGGAGGTGCCGCCGGTGGTGGACAGCTCGGTAGCGATGCCGGTGACGCTCTTGATGGCGGCGCTCGCGGCATCGACCAGATTGCCGCGCGGGGTGAGATAGGGCTTGCCTGACAACGACCAGTTCAGTTCGTATTCCAGGCCGTGCTTGTCCAGGATGGCGTGCACCTTGGTTTTCAGGCTGTCTACGCTGCTGGCAGTGGAGAAACGGAAATTGAAGGTGATCTCCACCGTGCCGGGCACGACATTGGTCGCGCCGGTGCCGCCGTGGATATTGGAGACCTGCCACGAGGTGGCGGGGAAATATTCATTGCCCCTGTCCCATTCGGTCGCAGCCAACTCGGCAATGGCCGGGCTGGCCAGATGTATGGGGTTTTTCACCAAGTGCGGATAAGCGATATGGCCCTGCACGCCCTTGACGGTGAGATCACCCGAGAGCGAACCGCGCCTGCCATTTTTGATGGTGTCGCCGGTTTTGCTGATCGCGGTGGGTTCGCCCACGATGCAGTAATCCATCTTCTCGCCGCGTGCCTGCAAGGCTTCTACCACGCGCACCGTGCCGTCCGTCGCCACCCCTTCCTCGTCAGAGGTGAGCAGCAGCGCGATGGAACCTTCATGCTTGGGATGTGCGGCGACAAATTTTTCGATCGCAGTGACAAAGGCGGCGAGCGAGCCTTTCATGTCCGCCGCGCCGCGCCCATACAGCATGCCGTCGCGGATGGTGGGGGTGAAGGGGGCGCTCACCCATTTGTCGACAGGCCCGGTGGGTACCACATCGGTGTGGCCGGCAAAACACACCAGCTTGCCACTGTTGCCGCGGCGCGCCCACAGATTGTCCACCTCGCTGCTGCGTATCATTTCCAGCTTGAATCCGATTTTCTCCAGGCGCTGTCCGATGATATTCAGGCAGCCTTCATCCTGTGGCGTTAGTGAAGGGCGGGCGATGAGTTGTTGCGTGAGTTGCAGCGTATCTGACTCAGTATTTCTGGGCATAAAAATAAATAAAATTAGAGGTTAAAAAGTTTGCCATAGGCCGCTTCGTCAAAGCCGATGTGCAGCAGCTTGCCGTCTTGTTCAAGCAGCGGGCGTTTGATGACGCTGGTTTTTTCCAGCATCAGTTGCTGTGCAGCGGCATTGCTGGTAATGGCCATTTTTTGCTCCTCGCTCAGGCCGCGCCATGTCAAGCCCTTGCGATTAATCAGCTGTTCCCATGATGCCTGCTGCAGCCAGCCCTGTGCCGTTTCTGGACTGATGCCCTGTTTCTTGAAGTCATGAAATTCAACGTCGATATTGTGGCTGGCAAGCCAGTTGCGCGCCTTCTTGACCGTGTCGCAGTTGGGAATTCCATACAGCTTCATGTTCAGGAACCTTGGGCATCGAGGTTCAGGGTAATGCTGCCAAAGTCAGCGGCCGAGCTTGCCGTGGCGGGTGCTGATGCATGGGGCGCATTGGGGTCGAAGGCCTTGGTTTTGTTGGTCTGCGAGAAGTCTATCAGGGCAGACAGGTTGCTGGCGGAATCGGCATTGCGCATGGCTTCCTCCTTGGTGATCTGGCCGCTCTTGAACAGCTTGTACAGGGCCTGCTCGAAGGTTTGCGATCCGGCTGAAACGCTCTGATCGATGGCATCGCGAATTTTGTCGATTTCATCATTCTTGATCAGCTCGGCGATATGCGACGTATTGATCAGAATTTCCACAGCGGGTACCAGCTTGCCGGCGGTACTGCGCAATAATCGCTGAGAGATGACTGCGCGCAAACACATGGACAGGTCGGACAGAACGCTTTGCCGGGCATCGTACGGGAAAAAGTTAATGATACGGTTGAGCGCGTGATAGCTGTTGTTGGCGTGCAGCGTAGATAAACACAGGTGGCCGGTCTGTGCAAAAATAAGCGCGTGCTTCAGCGTGTCGCGATCGCGAACTTCACCGATCATCAGCACGTCAGGCGCTTCGCGCATGGCGCTGACCAGCGCTGCTTCGTATGACTCAGTATCGTCGCCGATTTCGCGCTGGTTCACAATGCACTTGTCGTGGTGGAAAAGGTATTCGATCGGATCCTCAATGGTCAGAATATGGCCAGTGGAGGTTGCATTGCGATGCTCCAGCATGGCAGCCAGCGTGGTCGACTTGCCCGAGCCCGTTGCACCCACCATCAGCACCAGTCCGCGTTTGGACATGACCAGTTCTTTCAGCACCGACGGCAAGTTGAGCTGTTCAACTTCAAATACTTTGCCCACCACATAGCGAATCACGATGGCGATGCTGCCGCGCTGGCGAAATACGTTAACCCTGAAGTTGCCTACCTCTGGCACACGGAAGGAGAAGTTCATCTCCATATGCGCCTCGAACGCTGCGATTTGCGCGGGTGTCATCATTTCGTAAGCGATACGCCTGGTTGCATCGCTGTCCAGTTTCTGCGCATTCACCGGCATCGTCACGCCGTCAATCTTGATGCTGATCGGCGCGCCTACCGAGAGGAACAGATCGGAAGCATGCTTTTGTGCGGCCAGTTGCAGCAGCGGCGTGATGATCATCGTGTATTCCTCAAATAGAAAACTTTGTTGTCATACGGTGAGATAGTTTTGAAATCAGATGCCGCGCAACAGTTCGTTGATGCCCACCTTGCCCAGGGTTTTTGCATCCACCTTCTTCACGATAACAGCGCAGTACAGGCTGTAGCTGCCGTCCTTGGAAGGCAGGTTGCCGCTCACCACCACCGAGCCGGCTGGTACGCGGCCATAGGTCACGGTGCCTGTTTCACGGTCGAAAATCTTGGTGCTCTGGCCGATGTAGACGCCCATCGAAATAACCGCGCCTTCTTCAACGATAACGCCCTCAACGATTTCCGAACGTGCGCCGATAAAACAGTTGTCTTCAATAATGGTCGGGTTGGCTTGCACTGGTTCCAGCACGCCGCCGATACCGACGCCGCCTGAGAGGTGCACGTTCTTGCCGATCTGTGCGCAGGAGCCGACTGTTGCCCAGGTGTCGACCATGGTGCCTTCATCCACATAGGCGCCGATGTTGACATAGGAGGGCATCAGCACCACATTTTTTGCAATAAACGAACCGCGGCGCACGGCTGCAGGCGGCACGACGCGGAAGCCGCCGTCACGGAAGTCCTTGGAGTTGTAATCGGCAAACTTGGAAGGCACCTTGTCGTAGTAATTGGTGAAACCGCCCTTGATAAAGGAATTGTCTTCGATGCGGAATGACAGCAATACGGCTTTCTTCAGCCATTGATGCGTGACCCACTGGCCATCGATTTTTTCAGCTACGCGCAGTTTTCCCTGATCGATATATTCCATTACCGTGTTGATGGCTTCCTTGAGTTGCGCATCAACATTGCGCGGGGTGATTTCAGCACGGCGTTCAAAAGCGTCATCGATGATTGTCTGTAGTTGTGGCATTTTTTTTCCTGACTATTAAATTTAATTGAGATTAAGTTTCTTGCTGAATTCTGCAATACGGTGTGCGGCGTCCACTGTTTCAGCCAGCGACGCCACCAGCGCGATGCGCACAAAATTTTCACCCGGGTTGATGCCACGCGCTTCGCGCGCAAGAAAACTGCCGGGCAGAACAGTGACATTATAGTCGCGATGCAGTGCTTGCGCGAAGGTGGTATCCGCTATCGGCACACGCAGCCACAGGTAGAAGCTGGCATCCGGCAGGGTGACAGGCAGCACCGGCTTGAGAATATCGGCGACTTTGCTGAATTTTTCCTTATATAGCCGGCGATTCTCGGCCACATGGGCCTCGTCGTTCCAGGCGGCCACGCTCGCGGCCTGCACCGCTGGGTTCATCGCACAACCGTGGTAAGTGCGGTACAGGGTAAATTTTTCCAGCACCCTGGCATCGCCCGCCACGAAACCCGAGCGCATGCCCGGCACGTTGGAGCGCTTGGACAGGCTGGAGAAGATGACCAGGTTGCGATAGTCGCTGCGGCCCAGTTGCTGTGCGGCTTCCAGTGCGCCCAGCGGCGGGGTGTCGAAATAGATTTCCGAGTAACATTCGTCCGCAGCAATCACAAAACCGTAGCGGTCGGACATCTCGAACAGCGTCTTCCATTCTGACAGGGGCATCACATGCCCGTTGGGATTGCCCGGTGAGCATACATAAACAAGCTGCGTGCGCTGCCAGACTTGCGCGCTTAGCTGGTCAAAGTTCAGTGCGAAGTTATCTTGCGGCAGGGTATTGAAAAAATGCGGTGTCGCACCGGCCAGCAGCGCGGCACCCTCGTAAATCTGGTAAAAAGGATTGGGACACACCACGACCGGCTGCTCGCGGCTGCTGTCTATCACGGCCTGGGCAAAGGAAAACAGTGCCTCGCGGCTGCCATTCACCGGCAAAACCTGTGTTTTTGCATCCAGGGCAGGGATCTTGTAACGGCGCTGTATCCAGCCGGCAATGCTCTCGCGCAGCGCGTCGCTGCCCACCGTTGTGGGATAATTCGCCAGTCCGTTGAGGTTGGCACTCAATGCATCGCAGATAAATTGCGGCGTCGTGTGCTTGGGTTCACCAATATGCAGGCTGACCGGCGTATAGGCTGGATTTGGCTGAGTGCCTTTAAACAGCGCAGCGAGTTTTTGAAAAGGGTAGGGTTGTAAAAGGTCGAGCAGCGGATTCATATTATTCAGATTGAAGCATAACAGGCAGAATTATAAAGGAAGCGTTCAATCTGCGCGCGGATCGATCTTTCTGCATGGCTTGCTATCCGATAATGTCATGCCAGAATTCAGTATGTCAGGGATACGCTGATTAAGTCGTCATCCCCGCGAAGGCTGGGATCCAGCTCTTTGATTTGAATGGGTTCCCGGCTTCGCCACAACGACAAAACGGACCTAATCAGTGTTTCCTCAGACAATTTAGTAGGCTAAAAAATTATTAATCAAAGGTTAACCTCGTGTCATCAAAACAAAAAATAACGGCAGTGACGGGGCTGCTCAGCGGTGCGGCAGTGTGGGGCATGGTGTGGTATCCGTTCCGCATACTGGAGCATGCGGGTATCTCCGGCATGGTGTCATCATTTCTCACTTATGCCATCGCGCTGATGATTGGCTTGGCCATTTCTGGGCCCATCTGGCGCGAGTTGCGCATAGCCGGATGGTGGGGCGTGTTGCTGATCTTCAGTGCGGGGTGGACCAATTTCGGCTATGTGCAGGCAATTATCGAAGGCGAGGTGATGCGCGTGCTGCTGCTGTTCTACCTGGCACCGTTGTGGACCGTATTCTTTGCGCATTTTTTGCTGGGCGAGAGATTGAACCGCTATGGCTACGCCGTTATCGTGCTGTCGCTGGGCGGGGCGCTGGTGATGTTATGGCAGCCCAACCTGGGGTTGCCCGTGCCGCAGAACCGTGCGGAATGGATAGGCTTGTCGGCAGGCATGAGTTTCGCGATGACCAATGTGATCGTGCGCCATACCCAACACCTGAGCGTCGGTTTCAAATCGGCTGCCGTCTGGCTCGGCACGGTGCTGCTAACCGGCATCATGCTGCTTTACAGCGGAGGTCTTACAGCGCAAATATCCGGCATAAGCTTTGAGTCATGGTGGTTGCTGGCATTGATCGGGCTGGTGCTGTGCGCGACCAGTTTTGCTGTGCAGTTCGGCCTGACGCATTTGCCGGCGAATCAGGCCATTGTACTGCTGCTGTTCGAGCTGCTGTTTGCCGCCATCGCCGCGTACTTTCTGGCGGGAGAGAAGATGGGTATGCAGGAGTTTGTCGGTGCAGTGCTGATTGTTTCAGCGAGTTTGCTGTCGGGCAGGGTACACCACGAAGCGCGTGATTGAAGCGTTATTTAAATGTTCAAACATTTGAATTATATTTGAAATAACAGGATGTTATGTGTTGCCTGGGCAGCGCTTTCTATTCGGAAAATATAGCGCATCCCTTTCCCATTTTCTTTGCGCGATGCATGGCGATGTCTGCCTTGCTGATCGCCGCATCCACATCCAGATGCTTTAATCCGAGGAGACATATGCCAACGCTGGCGCCGACTCGCAAGGCCTGACCATTATAATCAAATGGCTTGCCTGCCAGATTGATCAATCTATCGGCAATTCTCAAAGCCTTGTCTTCTGCACTTCGTTCATCAATATCGAGGTGGTCAACCAACACTACAAATTCATCGCCGCCCATGCGTCCAGCGATGTCTTCCGCGCGGATGGAGGCGACAAATCGTTTGGCGATTTCAGCGAGTACCGCATCACCCGCATCATGGCCATGGGTATCGTTTATTTGCCTGAATCCATCCAGATCGATTACCAGCAGCGCACCGATAATCTGATGCCTGAATCCGCCGGCGATCACTCTTTCCAGATGTTGCATGATGTGGCGTCTGTTGGCGAGTTGCGTCAGGAGATCGGTAAACGCCAGATGGCTGACTTGAGCAAGCGCTTCATCCCTGTCATTTACAAAAGGCTTGATAATCCAGATGTAAATCAGGGGGGTGGAAACAATCGCCAGCAAAGCGCCATCCAGAGCCGCCTCTGCAATTGTATCAATTTCGAAAGGAATGAAATGCAAAGCCGGCATCACCAGAAATTCCACAGCCGCAATGATGGCAGCGATGCGAATAATGACCTGCTTGGTAGGCATTAGAGTCATGGCAGTTCTTTAAATACCGAATCGTACGTGCTGCTGTTGTTCTCGCACATAGTATCAAGTCAGGCGCGGTAGTATGTGATGAACTGCTCTTTCGGAAGCGGCTTCGAGTAGAGATATCCCTGGAATATTTGGCAATCATGATTCATCAGGAAGTCGCGTTGTCCGGCAGTCTCCACGCCTTCAGCCACGATATTCAGTTTGAGAATATTTGCCATATTCAGGATAGTCACCACCATCGCTCTGTCGCTTTCGTTCTGGTCCAGGACCCTGACGAAGGAGCGGTCAATTTTGATCTCGTTGAGTGGAAGTTTGTTCAGATAACTCAGGGATGAGTAGCCAGTACCAAAATCGTCCATGGAAAAACGGATGCCCGACTTTTTAAGCCTGTTCATTACCGAAATCACGCGATTGATATCCTCGGCTACGATAGACTCGGTGACCTCGAACATGAGTTTATGACACAATTCGCTGTCGAGATAGCGCTGCAACAGGTTTTCGACCTGTGACACGAAGTTGTGATGGGTTAACTGTCTCATGCTGATGTTGATGGAGAACTGATCAAGGTTGATACCCGCATCGCGCCACTCGCGCAGTGTCATGAATCCTGTTTCAAGAATAAAGTTCCCAAACTCGATAATCAGTCCAGTCTGCTCGGCAATGGGGATAAATTGCTCGGGTGAAACCTCGCCGAGTACCGGATTGTGCCAGCGAGCCAGCGCTTCCGCACCGATGACTTTTCCATTACGGTCGATCTGCGGCTGGAAATGAAGCGCTATTTCATTGTTGGGCAGGGCAAAATGCAGCAAACGTTCTATCTCCAGATGTTCCTCGACCCGGTTGGAGATTTCTTCGTTGAACATGAAAACGCCATCACGTCCCTTTGCTTTTACTTCGTACATCGCTATGTCAGCTTCTTTGATGAAGCTGTTGGCGTTGTCTCTGCGACCGCTGATCACGCTGACGCCGATGCTGGCGCTGATGTAAAGATGATGCTGATCGACGATATAGGTTTCTTTCAGTTTGGCGTTGAGTTGCTCTGATAATTCCAATGCGTCGCGTTCACATGCGTTACGCTCGGCAAAATCGCTCGCGGTAATGATGAACTCGTCGCCGCCAAGGCGCGCGACAATACATCCTGATGGTAAATTATGTTTAAGGCGCGATACCACGCTTTGCAGCAAGCGATCGCCAACATCGTGTCCCAAGGAGTCATTAACGTTCTTGAAGTGATCGAGGTCGATGAGGAGAAGGTAGGAGTAGGCGCCGCTTTCGCCCAGGGAATTCATCCGTTTCTGCAGGTGCTCAATGAAGTATTGCCGATTATGCAGACCTGTGAGTGCATCGTGAGTGGCCTGGTAGTTAGCCTGCTGCAGCAATTGGTAACTGCTGTTTGCGGCATAAAGCAAAACCCAGGTAAGGGTGCAGGCAAAGAGGGTGAGGATATAGCCATACCACTCGCCGATGAAAAAAAAGTAGATAATCAGCGGCACCATCAGGATGAAGATGGTCGGCCTGTAGAGTCGCCGATCCGAGGACAGCAGTGAAGAGGCAACTACTGAGGCGCCGATTTCGGTAAAGATGGCGATGTAATGCAGATGGTTATCCTTCTGCCCGGCATAGAGCAGGAAAATCAGGGTCCACAGCGCAAAGAACGCATAGAAAAACCAGGTGCAATGGTGGTACCAGCGCTCACGCCGGTTCTCGCTCATCGAGTCAAAGTTGAAGCCGTGGTAAAGGGAATAGCCCCAGACCGAGGCAGCGATGACCAGCAGATACCAGATAAAGGCGGGAGCAAATATACTGTTCAGCCAGCCGAGAAAGAGATAGCCCAGGCCGGGGAGTACAGACAGTGCAATGAACACCGGAATCTGGCGATGTAAAAATATGTAGAAACGCTTGTCTCTCATTGAATCAATATCGGGCCACTTTTCCTGTCGAGGTAATAAATATACTTTATAAGTCCTGGCTGAGCTACAAATTATTGCGGCTGCAGGCAAAGTTGTAGGGAAATTGTCACAGGCAATCTAAATTCCAGCTGGAAATATGGTGGGCATATAATTTCTCCAGCCAGTTTCAATATTTATTATGCTTGTGCCACTTTTTGAAGCCGAAACTGGGCGATGAAGATTGCAGCGACAAAAAACAATTCGAGGTAAATTTGAATTCACCGTTACCAATACGAGATGGGGTCTCCGCGAGCAAACAGCATCTGCCAGCGGGCAGCTGGCCCTCAATGCTGGCATTTCTGCAGCAGTTTTTTCCGGACGTGGGCGCCGCAATCTGGGTAGCGCGCATGCACAAGGGAGAGGTGGTGGATGCGGAAGGTATGCGCATCATGCCTGAGCATGCGTACCGAGCAGGCGCGCAGATTTATTACTATCGCGAACTGGAGGGAGAGACACCGGTGCCGTTTACGGAACATATCCTGTTCCAGGATGAACATTTGCTGGTTGTGGACAAACCGCATTTTTTGCCTGTCATCCCCTCCGGCCGTTATCTGCATGAAACCCTGCTGGTACGACTGAAGCGAAAATTGCAGCTTCAGCATCTGACCCCTATCCACAGGCTGGACCGGGAAACCGCCGGGGTGATGCTGTTTTCACATAATCCGGCTAGTCGCGGCGACTATCAGTCGCTGTTTAATAAGCGCGAAATGAACAAGGTATATGAGGCTGTCGCAGAAATCCTGCCGGGCCAACAATTCCCGCTGACATATCGCAGCCGCATGGTAGCGGGTGAACCTTTTTTCCGCATGCAGGAAGTGAGCGGTGAAGCTAATTCTGAAACTCATATAGAGATGCTGGAAAATCGCGGGGATGCTGCGCTGTATCGATTACACCCTGTCACCGGAAAAAAACACCAGTTGCGTGTGCATCTTGCCGCGCTTGGCATTCCCATTCTTCACGACAGCTTCTATCCGCGGCTGCTTGCGGAAAAAGGCGATGATTTTTCACAACCCTTGCAGTTGCTGGCGCGCTCTATTGCTTTTAAAGACCCGTACACGGGGCGGGAACGATATTTTGCAAGCGACAGAATTCTTTAATCCCCCGTCAATTGCCAAACGTGATGGCTCTGCTTCTGCCGGGAAAACGCGTGACTGTGAAAACAGGGGGCAAAATGTTAGGATTCGGACATTATCAATGATCATTCGGTTTTTTTATTCCCAATAATTCCCCATCATGAAAAAACAATTCAGCATCGGTACACCACTCTCACCCTCTGCAACCAAAGTCATGCTGCTCGGCAGCGGTGAACTCGGTAAAGAGGTCATCATCGCCATGCAGCGTCTGGGCGTGGAAACCATCGCGGTCGACCGTTATGCGGATGCGCCCGGCCAACAGCTTGCCCATCGCTCTCATGTGATCAACATGGCGGATGGCGCGGCCTTGCGCGCGCTGGTGGAAAAAGAAAAACCGCACTTTATCGTTCCGGAAATCGAAGCCATTGCCACCGATATGCTGGTCGAAATCGAACGCGATGGCCTGGCCATGGTCATCCCCACTGCACGTGCTGCACAGCTGACCATGAATCGTGAAGGCATACGCCGCCTGGCTGCTGAAACGCTGGGCCTGGCCACTTCGCCATACAAATTCGCCAGCAGCCTGGCAGAGATGCAGGCTGCCATTGATGGCGGCATTGGTTATCCCTGCATCATCAAACCGGTGATGTCGTCTTCCGGCAAGGGGCAATCCAAAGTGGATAGCGCGGCCGAGGTCGCAGCCGCGTGGGATTACGCTGCCAGCGGCAGCCGGGTGAATCAGGGGCGCGTTATTGTCGAAGGGTTGATTCGTTTTGACTACGAGATCACCTTGCTCACCGTGCGTGCGCTGGATGCCAATGGCGAAATCGAAACACACTTCTGCGATCCGATCGGCCATGTGCAGGTGCATGGAGATTACGTGGAGAGCTGGCAACCCCAGGCGATGAGCGCACTCGCATTGCAGCGCGCGCGCGATATTGCCAGGAAAGTCACTGACAACCTCGGGGGGCGCGGCCTGTTCGGTGTTGAGCTGTTTGTGAAGGGCGATGAGGTCTGGTTCAGCGAAGTAAGCCCGCGTCCGCACGATACCGGCATGGTAACGATGTGCAGCCAGGTGCAGAATGAATTCGAAATACACGCGCGTGCGATACTGGGTCTGCCGGTGAATGTTGCGATGCGCGCAGCAGGTGCCAGCGCTGTGATTTACGGCCAACTGGAGCAGAAGGGGATTGCCTTTACCGGTGTAGACCAGGCCTTGCGCGTGCCGCAAAGCGATATCCGCCTGTTTGGCAAGCCGGAATCATTTGCGCGTCGGCGCATGGGTGTGGCGCTGGCGAATGGCAAGGATACCGATGAGGCGCGGACAAGAGCCAAACTGGCAGCGAGCCTGGTGCTACCCGTGTCCGGGCAGAGCGTAACGCGGGGCTAGCGAGAGTAGGTCGCTAAGCTGGCGTGATGAAACAAGGGTAAGTGGCGATGAAGAATTTATTTAATCTTGATTTTCGTTCGGCGTTAAAGCGAATTTTTGGCAGCGAGAACAGGGCAGAACCTGACGCGGCTCGTGCTGAAGCGGTTGTCAGGCAGATAGAAGATGAGATAGCAAACGAAGCTGCACTTACGCTGACCATCTGGACCATAGAGCGCAGCCGCTATGCAGCATCGCGTGCGCTGTGTACCGATATTGAAGTGTACCCCTCCACAGCGGTTGCCTTATGTGAAGACATTCTCGGTTATGTGTTTGACACGCCAAGCGGCGAAAGCGTGGTCATAGAAGCAAGAACCGGAAGTCTGGTGGGGCATACGCTGGAGGTGGTGCGGGATGGCGTGCGCGAGATGACAAAATCCCAATTGAATACGCAACTCGATACGGCAAAAAAAGAGTTCAACCGCATGAACAGGCAGGCGCTGTCGAATGATGAATTCTGGAAGACGATCAAGATGGGAAGCAGTGAAACTGAAATCGCACAGGATTATCAGGAATGAACATCTCAAAGTTGTTGCACGCCACGATACTGGTGCAGGATCTGGTTCAAGCGCGCGCATTTTACGAGCAGGTGCTGGGTTTCAGCGCAAGCCCATCCCGCCCAAAAATGAGTTTTGACGGCGTATGGTATGACCTGGCTGTACACCAGCAACTGCATCTGATGCAGCTGCCCAATCCGGAAGCCGGGTTGCGGCGACCTGTGAACGGCGGGCGCGACCGTCATCTCGCATTTGGGGTAGACGATCTGTCCGCATTGGCAGGCAGGCTCGAAGGGTCGGGTATTCCCTATAATCTGAGCCAGACTGGCAGACGTGCCTTGTTCTGCCGCGACCCGGACGATAATGCGCTGGAGTTTATCGAGTTAATATAACATTTTGATTTTATTACATAAAATATAATGTAATGCGGTTTAAAAAGCTGCATTCTTTGTGCGCTGAAGGCGCGTATTATTTGCATCATTGCAGCTCGGCGAAAAGGGAAAATATGCGGCGATATGTGCGTTTTTTGATGTTGGCAACGCTCATATGGACAGGTGCAATGCCTGTCGTGAAGGCGCAGGTGCTGAGCGACAGAAATTTATTGATGCCGGAAGTCACCAAGGACTGGAAAACCCTGGAAACCCCGCATTTCCGCATTCATCACGAAGCAGCCCACAAGGAATACGCGCAATACATGGCGGCCATTGCCGAACGCGTGCATGGCCGGCTCTCCGGCTGGCTGGCATGGCTGCCGCAAGAGCCGACTGAAGTGGTCATCCTGGACACGGTGGATATGTCCAATGGCAGCGCCACCCCGCTGCCGTACAACCGTATTTCCATCTATATGCCGACGCCGGCAGACGGGGAACTGATGGGTCAAACCCCGTGGCTGGAAATGGTGTTTACCCATGAGTATGTGCACATCCTGCACCTTGATATGGCCTATGGAACGCCGCAGGCGATGCGCAATGTGTTTGGACGTTCGATGGATTTATTCACCCTGTTTGATTTCCCGCAGATTTTTTCCCCCACTTGGGTGACTGAAGGCATAGCGGTTTACGGCGAGTCGGACAATGCCTCAGGCTATGGCCGCCTGAATAGCGCATTATATGAAGCAATGATGCGCATGGAGGTGCAGCGCGGTCTGCGCTCTTTAACTGAAGTCAGTTTCAATGCGGGGTATCGCTGGCCCTACGGTCAGGCATATCTGTATGGGGCGTATTTCTTTAAATTTATAGAGTCGCGATATGGACGCGAGGCAGTCACAAACTACATTCGGGTTTATGGCGGCAATCTCATTCCGTTCCGCATGGACAAACGCTCGATGCAGATTTTCGGCAAACCTGCGCAGGAAATCTGGGCAGAATTTCAGGATTATTTGACCCGGCGCTTTGACCCGCAGTTAGCCGCCATCCGGCAACAAAGCCGCGTCGTCACCCACACCGTGTATGACGCTCCCTTCACCAATACTGCGCTCGCTGCGGCGGCAAACGGCGATCTTTATTTTCTGCACGATGATGCATCATCCAGCCCGGAAATCAGGCGTATGCGCGCCGATGGCACAAATACAGCTGTGGTGGATGGCAGGGGAGTGCAGGATATCGCCTGGCACGACGAGTCCGGCTTATTGCTGAGCAAGTTTGCCGTGTGCGACAACACCAATGTGTATGCCGACCTCTATCTGTGGAAGCAGGGCATGTCATCGGCCGTCCGGCTGACGCACTGCGGCCGCTACAGCTTCGCAGCGTGGCGGCCCGATGGGCAGGCGATTGCCGCCATACAGTCAGAGCGCGGTTTGAGCCGTCTGGTGTTGCTGGACAGCACAGGAAAAATGCTCAGCGTGCTGGCTGATTTGCCGATGGGAGACACGCTGGGGCATATTGGCTGGTCACCGGATGGAAAAACGCTGGTGGCGTCAATACAGAGAAAAAGGACAGGCTGGAATCTGGAGTTGCTCGATGTGAGAATGCATCTCTGGCAAGCGCTGACATCCGGCAGCGACCTGGTGCAAAGACCGCAGTTTTCCGCAGATGGTGGCGACATTTATTTTCTGTCGGATCATGGCAAGGTGTGGAACTTGCGCCGCCTTAAATTGGACAGCAATAAAATCGACACCATCAGCAACACTGTCTCAGCCATTACTGAAGCGGTGGTCATGCCTGACAAGAGCTTTCGCATGGTGGAATTCACGCCCAATGGCAAGGCTATCATTGCCCTGGAAGTTGCAGATCAGGCAGCGGCTGAGACGGCCGGAAATGACTACGCCCCACAATCTTCTGCCGTGCCGGTTGTCGACGCGATAGGCAATGCAGCCGACTACCAGCCTTATCCCTATGCCGCGGTAACAGACTATTCGCCGCTGAACACGCTCAAGCCGCACTCATGGTTTCCGTTGCTCGACAGCAGTGCCGATCAAACCTCATTTGTCGGGGTGATGCTGAGTGGTTCAGATGCGCTGGATTTCCATAAGTGGAGAGCGATTCCGCTTTATTACTACGATCAAAGAACGTTCGGCGGCTTGGCAAGCTATAGCTTCTATAACAGCATGACCCTGTCAGCGCAGCGTCAATTTTTTATGGGAAACCCGTATGCAGCAGTGCGCTATCGCGACGAAGAGGTGCGGTATCAGGCTTTGCTGCATCATTCATTTAACACACTGGATTCCAGCGTGTACCTTGCCGGCGGTGTTGCCAGCGAGTTGATCAATAGCCGGGTGTACACGGGCGCCGGCATAGAGCAAACATATAACAACAAGATTACCGGAACCATCGCGCAGTATGACAGCAGCCGATTATATAAACGCTCAATCTCCCCCGTTGATGGCCGGCAAGTACAGTGGCTTGGCGAAAGTTATGACCTGCTGGGCGGCAGCGACTACAGCGGCAAAACATGGAGAGTAGACTGGAACGAATACATCGCATTGGCTGATAACCACGCGCTGCATTTCAGGGCGCTGCATGCTCAGGGGGATGCCGGAATACGCCCTTACCATCTGGGCGGCGTGAGCGATACTTTAAGCAAAATTGGTGGTGAAACAGGTTTGGGCCGCCGCGATTTTCCGCTGCGTGGCTACCCCGCAGGGCTCGCTGCGCTCAGCGGCAGTAATTTTGGCGTAGCGAGCGCAGAATGGAAAATCCCGCTGGGCTATCATTACGACGGCTGGTTTGTTCCGCCCCTGGGCATAGGACGCGAATCGCTTTCCCTGTTTGCAGATAGCGGTGATGCGTGGAATCAGGGCGAAGCAGTCGAGTTGAAAACAGGACTTGGTATCGAGTGGAACATTGAAGCGCTTGTTGGCTATGATCTGTTGCATCTGGCCACAACACTGGGCTTTGCGCGCGGCGTGGATCAGGGCGGTGAAAAGCAGCTTTATTTGCGCGTGATTTTACCGCTGTTTTAATTGATTTTTTGTGGTGCAGTCAGCACTGTTCGACGCGTAGTCATTGGGTTTGTTTTCGAATTTATCTCTCCCTCGCCGCGCATTCATGGTGGTAAACTGAAAAACGGCTGGATAAATTTTGTCACTTGTTGCAGTCTTAAATTAATTCTCTCCCGAAGAAAATCATGAGCACAAACCCGGAACACGATAGCGAAAAATCATCTGACAGCCAGGCTGCAGAAGATGTCAGACAACCGTCGAATGCAGAGCTTTTTCGTATGCTGCTGCGCCTGAAGCTGAAACGCTATGGGGGTTATATACTTGATGGTTTTGCGCCATTTGTCGCGGTCGCCGCCCTTGTTGTTGCGGTGATTGCGGTTAACAGCAATAAAAGCAGCCAGGCGCAACTTGGCCTGCTCAGCCAGTATGCTGCCAGGTTAGACAGCATGAATGCCAGCCTGCTGGCATCTAAAGACGAGCTGGAAAAGCTTAAAGCCACCATCGCGCAGGAAAAAACACTGCAGGAAGCCATCCACCAGAAGCAGGATGAGCGTGTGACGCAGATAATTCCGAGCGTGAGCAGGCTGCAAATCAAAATGAAAATTTCTCCCACCCTGGAACAGCAAATGCATCAGGCTTCAGTTGCTGTCGCCCCTGCCGATGCAAGTGCAACGACGGCAGCTGTCAATACGGCAGCGGAGCCGGCCAAAGCGGCCGCAGTGGCAAGTGCTGAAAAGAAGCCGGGCGATCGCATGCAGGTGCTCAAGGAGTCAATTGAGAAATTCAACAAGAAATAAGCTGGCCGGCAATCCTTCACTCGCACAGCAGCCCGTGAGCGATAGGCGCCGTGTAGCCTGCGGGGCTTGAAATCTGGAATTATCCGGAATGAACTTTCTGGATAAAGAGACAAAAAAATGCCCCTGATCCAAAGGGGGAGGTCAGGGGCAGAAAAGTCTCGCCGATTTGGTCAAGACTCCCGCTCAGGGAGGAGAAACGGGGGATGACGAATCATCCATGTAAGTATATTAGCATATGATAAATTAAATATGCAAGTTTATTAATATACTAAATTTTAAGATGGCCGATTTAAGGCTGATAAATGAATTATCTTATTGCTTATTCAGAAGAAATTAAACAGCAGGTACGCTTGCTCATCGGCCAGAACAGGCTATCGGAAGTGCTGCTGCAGAAATATAACGCTGCACACGATATCCGGACAGATAAGGCGCTATACGGCTATGTCATGGATTTGAAGAACAGCTTTATCCGCAATGCGCAGAGTCCGAGCAAGGTGTTATTTGACAACGACATACGCGCGATTCAGCGTGCCCTGGGTCTGCAGACCGCGATTTCCAGGGTACAGGGCGGGAGGCTAAGGGCGAAAAACGAGATCAGGATAGCATCGCTGTTTAAGGAGACGCCGGTCGAGTTTTTGAAAATGATCGTGGTGCACGAGCTGGCACACTTGAAGGAAAGAGACCACAACAAGGCATTTTATAAATTGTGCCTCAGCATGGAGCCCGATTATCACCAGATTGAATTTGACCTGCGGCTTTATTTAACCCATATAGATTTGCTGGGTAAGCTGGACTGGGCTCGCAAAAGTTAAGGCATTTCACTTTGTCATTAAACCTTCGTTATGGTTTAATCGCAGTCTATGGAACGTTCGTTTAAAACCATTGCCCTGATCGGCAAATACAAGACCCCCGGCATAGCCGAGCCGTTGCTGCGACTGGCGTCATTTCTCGCGGAAAAAGGCGTGATGGTGTTAGTGGATAGCCTGACCGCCGGACATATCAAGCAGCATCCCTACCGTGTTCTGGCATTGGAGGAAATGGGCGGGGAGGTTGATCTGGCGATCGTGCTGGGCGGCGATGGCACCATGCTGAATATTGCGCGCACCCTTGCACCTTTTAAAATTCCGCTGGTAGGGGTGAATCAGGGGCGCCTCGGATTTTTGACAGATTTGTCGATAGAATCGATGCAGCAGAGCATCGCTGCAATGTTAAAGGGGGAATTCGTCACCGAACAGCGCATGCTGCTGGCAACCCGCGTATTGCGCAACGGCAACGAGGTGTTCAGTTCCCTGGCGTTTAACGAGGTGGTGGTGCATCGCAGCAATGTCAGCAGCATGATCGAATTTGAAGTGCGCATCAATGGTGAATACCTGTATACCCAGCGCGCCGACGGCCTGATCGTGGCCACTCCAACCGGGTCAACGGCCTATGCGCTTTCCGCCGGCGGCCCGATTGTGCATCCCTCGCTGGACGTGATTTCTCTGGTGCCGGTCTGTCCGCATACCTTGAGTAACCGCCCGATTGTGGTTGCCGGGGAATCGGTGATCGAGATATTGATGCATCGCACTGAAGATGTGCGGGTGCGCTTCGACAGCCATACTTATTTTGATTTACATCTGCAGGACAGGCTGATGGTGACGCACTATCCTGAACCGCTTTGCCTGCTGCATCCGGTAGGGCATAGCTATTATCACACCCTGCGCGAAAAACTACTCTGGAATAAGTCTTTATAAATGCTGAAATATTTAAGTATCCGTGACTTTGTTATCGTCGAGTCACTCGAACTCGATTTTGCCGCAGGCTTCACCGCACTCACCGGCGAGACCGGTGCGGGCAAATCTATCCTGATCGACGCGCTGTCGCTGGCACTGGGCGAGCGCGGCGATGCGGCGATGGTGCGCAATGGCTGCGAGCGCGCGGAAATCAGTGCGGAATTCGACATAACAAAATTGCCGCAGGTGCAGGCATGGCTGCTGGAGCAGGGCCTGGTAGGCGATGCCGGCGTGTGCCTGATGCGCCGCGTGCTGGATGCAAACGGTCGCTCGCGCGGCTTCATCAATGGCAGCAGCGCTACCCAACAGCAGATGCGCGCGGTGGGCGAATCTTTGCTGGATATCCACGGCCAGCATGCGCATCAATCCTTGCTGCGCGTGGATGCACAGCGTGAAATTCTCGATGGCCACGCCAATCTGGCGCGCGATGCCAATGCTGTTGGGCTGTTGTTCCGCGACTGGCAAACCCTGCACAACCGCCGCACGCTGCTGGAAAAAAACGCCGCCACGGTGCTGGCCGAGCGCGAGCTGTTGCTGTTTCAGCGGCGCGAACTGGAAGGCCTGAAATTCAACGGTGCCGAGTGGACTGAACTGCAATCCGAATATGCGCGTCTGTCGCATGCGGCGGGCCTGCTCGAGACCGCGCAATTCGGCGTGGAGGTGCTGAGCGAAGCCGATACTTCCTGCCTCGCTCAACTGAATGCACTGGCTTCAAGGGTGCGTGCCGGCGTCGAATTTGATCCCAAGCTGCAGGAAACCCTCACCATGCTCGAGAGCGCGCAAAACGAGCTGCAGGAATCGGTGTACGCGCTGCGCCATTACCAGCAGGATCTGGATGCAGATCCGCAGCAACTGCGCGAGCAGGAGCAGCGCATGGCGGCCATCGTGGAAGCCTCGCGCAAATACCGCGTCAGCCCGGAAGCCTTGCCACAGGCGCTGCAAGGCATTGTTGCGCGGCTGGATGAGCTGGGCGGCGATGCCGATATCGAGGAGCTGGCCAGGCAGGACAAGGCGGCCCACGAACTTTATCTGGCATCAGCCAAAATATTGAGCGCTGCACGCCGGCAGGCGGCGGAAAAGCTGTCCCAGGAAATTACCCTCGCCATGCAGACGTTAGCCATGCAGGGCGGCAGCTTTGCGGTGGCCTTGCTGCCGCTGGCCGAGGGTAATGCGCATGGCCTGGAGACAGTGGAGTTCCAGGTCGCCGCCAACCCCGGTGCGCCATTGCGCGGTCTGGCCAAGGTCGCATCCGGCGGTGAGCTGTCCCGCATCAGTCTGGCTATCCAGGTTGCCGCCAGCCAGGCCGCGACCGTGCCGACACTGATTTTCGACGAGGTGGACAGCGGCATCGGCGGGCGCGTGGCGGAAATCGTCGGCGGCCTGCTAAAGCAACTGGGCAAGCAGTACCAGGTGATGTGCGTGACCCATCTGCCACAGGTGGCGGCAATGGCGGACGCACAATGGCAGGTCAGCAAGGCGGCGGCAGATGGCGTGACATTGAGCAATATCCGGGTGCTCAAGCCGGCGGAACGCGTCGAAGAAATTGCGCGCATGCTGGGCGGGGTGAAAATCACCGATACCACCCTGAAACATGCGGCGGAAATGCTTGGCATGCCAGCTTGAGGCTGTCTTGAGAGGCTATTAGAGGTATGATGCCGCCTGTTTTAAAAGCCGCTTGTTTTGAGAAAGCTATTTGCTAGTGAAAATTTACCGATCCATATTCAATAAACTCATCCTGCTTGCCATATCCGCTGTGCCGCTTGCATGCGGCGGGTGTTCTTCGTTTTCGCCCTACAAGATGGAAATTCGCCAGGGCAACTATATCTCGCCGGAGATGCGCAATAAAATCAAGGTCGGCATGTCGCGGCAGCAGGTCACCAGCGTACTCGGCTCGCCGCTGGTTAGCGATGTGTTCCATGCCAATCGCTGGGACTATATTTACCGCTTCGAAGCAAAAGGCAAGCTGATCGAGCAGCAGCGCCTGACCCTGTATTTCGACGGCGATTTCGTCACGCGTATCGATGAGAGCCAGATTGCAGAAAACAAGGCTGCAGAGAGTAAGCCCGCAGAGGTCGCTCCGCAAAATAAGTAACAAGCTTCACTAGGAAAAATTATGAGCAAAATTAAAATCGTGATTGCCGGGTGTACCGGACGTATGGGTAAAGCCTTGCTGGAGGGTGTATTTCAGTCCGATGATCTGACGCTGCACGCTGCGCTGGATCATCAGGGCAGCGCATATTTGGGCAAGGATGCGGGCGAACTGGTAGGCAGCGCATGCGGTGTGAAGATAAGTGCAGATGTGAGCGCAGCGCTTAAAGGCGCGGATGTGCTGATCGACTTTACCCGCCCGGAGGGCACACTGGAGCATATTGCGGTGTGCCAGAAACTGGGCGTGGGCATCGTGATCGGCACCACCGGTTTCAATGCGCAGCAGAAGGCTCAGCTGGGCGCTGCGGCGCAGCATATCGGCGTGGTGTTTGCGCCCAATATGAGCGTGGGCGTCAACCTCACTTTCAAGCTGCTGGAAATGGCAGCCAAAGTACTGTCGCATGGCTATGATATCGAGATCATCGAAGCGCATCACCGCCACAAGGTGGATGCGCCTTCCGGCACCGCGCTGGGCATGGGTGAAGTGATCGCCAAAACCTTGGGGCGCGACCTGGAAAAGTGCGCAGTGTACGGCCGTGAAGGTGTGACCGGCGAACGCGACCCTTCCACCATCGGTTTTGCCACCGTGCGCGGCGGCGATATCGTGGGCGACCACACCGTGATGTTCGCCGGCACCGGCGAACGCATTGAAATTACGCACAAGGCCAGCAGTCGTGCCACCTTTGCGCTGGGCGCCCTGCGCGCCGCGCGTTTCCTTAAGGCCAATAAAGCCGGCATGTATGACATGCAGGATGTGCTGGGTTTGAAATATTAATTACTTGATTATATTGGATAAATTAACATGATAGCCGATGCCCCACGCTTCCAGCAAACGATTGCAAAATTTGACGCCGCCAATGCGCAGGACCCGAACCAGGAAATGTTCGAGGGAAAATCTTATCCCAAGGAATTGATCTACGCGCAGCGCATGACGGCGATGCTGGAAAAATTCGCACCCGATGCGACCGAAGCGGTGCAGCTGGCTGCACGCTGCCAGCATATCTGCCGCTGGATGCGCCCGCGCAAAGACTATCCGATGGATGGCGTGGGCTACAAGCAATGGCGCACCAATCTGTATAACTTCCACGGCGAAACCGCCGGCGCAATCATGCGCGAAATCGGCTATGACGAAGACATGATTGCCAGGGTGCAGGCGCTGTTGCGCAAGGAAAAACTCAAGGTCAATCCGGAAACGCAGATGCTGGAAGACGTGGTCGATCTGGTGTTCCTGCAATATTACCTGGCTGACTTTGTCGTTAAATACAGTCATTACGACGAAGAAAAGCTGCTCGGCATCCTGCGCAAGACCTGGCGGAAAATGTCCGAGGCTGGACATGCTGCCGCACTCAAGCTCAATTACACGCCCGAGATACTGGCGGTCATACAAAAAGCGCTAGCCACAAATTAACAAAGAATTTTGAAAAGGGGCAGAAATGAGCAATCACATCAATCAGAACTGGAACTGGGTTGGGCGCTATGTCGCCGTGATCGTGGTTTCACTGATATTGGCTGCCGCCATTGGCAATATGGATCTGTTCGAAAAAACTTTCGTGATTGAAGGCAAGCTCAGCGCTTCTCATCTGGTGCGCTTCCTGGGCTATAGCACAGCACTGGGCGCGCTGTGGATGCTGGGTCGGCGTGCGACCATGGCCTTGCAGCGGCACGGCGGACGCTGGTCTTTCATGCAGCACTTGTTTCTGCCCGTGGTCACTCTGATTGTCGTCGCTTCGGCCAACTCGATCGCGTTGCTGGTGATGAAGCCGATGATGAATGCATCGCTACATAACATCTATAACTGGGTGTTTATCATCGCTATCCTGGCCTGCGCCGCCTGGGTGGTAATGGCGGTGCTTGGGCAGTCCGCTTCATTGACTGCAGCCTTTACCTCCGCAGCAGAGCGTATGAATATAGCGGGAAAAACCAAGGTGTGCGCAGCATGCGGTGCAAGCAATGAGACAGCGGCCAAATTCTGCAAGCAGTGCGGCAACGGACTGCCCGATACAGCTGCGTAGGTTGGGCTTGAGCCCGACATGCCGGTGATGGAACGCTGGCTACGGCCGCTCGCAAAGCTCGCTTAACGTTCGTTGCACTCACGTTAGCTTACACCGCAAGCGGGCTATTTTTAGGTACGGGCTTTTTTCATGGCTTGTTGAACTTCAAGCTTTGCGTCACGTTCACGCTCAGTTGCCCGCTTGTCATGCTCTTTTTTGCCTTTTGCCAAACCGATATTCAGCTTGATAAGGCTGCCCTTGTAGTGCATGTCAAGCGGCATGATGGTGTAACCGGCGCGCTGAACTTTAGAGATCAGTTTTTCAATTTCGCGGGCATTGAGCAGCAGCTTGCGTGTGCGTGTGGGATCGGGATGGATGTGGGTAGACGCATTCAGCAAAGGGCTGATATGCGCGCCGAATAGCTGCAGCGTGCCGTCTTTTATGGTGATGTAGGCTTCCTTGAGTTGCACGCGGCCGGCGCGTATGGCTTTGACTTCCCAGCCTTCCAGCATAAGGCCTGCTTCGTAGCGCTCTTCAATGAAGTATTCGTGAAATGCTTTTTTGTTTTGGACGATGCTCATATCTCGTATATTCTACCAGCTTTGCTTGCTTGCGCATTTTCGTTAACGTAAATGCGATCATTGAAATTTCTAAATGGTACAGTATGGCTTTAGTTGAAAAATCAGTATTGCTTTCATTCAGTGCAGAGCAGATGTTTGCGCTGGTGGATAACGTTGCGGATTACCCGCAGTTTTTGCCGTGGTGCGGCGGGACGAGCGTCACTGTGCTGGATGACACCAGGATCAGGGCGACGGTCCACATCAATTATCACCATGTCAAACAGAGTTTTACCACCGAGAATGAGCGTTTGGTACCGCAGCGCATTGATATGACCCTGCTTGATGGCCCGTTTAAAAGTCTGGACGGTAGCTGGCATTTTATCGCTTTAACGCCAACTGCCTGTAAAATAGAATTCCGGCTGAATTATGAGTTCTCGAACAAGTTGCTGGAAAAGGTGGTGGGGCCTGTGTTCCATTACATAGCCTCAACTTTTGTCGAAGCCTTTATCAAGCGTGCTGAAGTTATTTATAAAAAATAATGAATTTGAATAAATGAATGATCCAATCGTAAACAATTTGATAAAAATTGAACTTCTCTATGCCTTGCCGCATGAGCAAACTTTGCTGAACGTGGAAGTACCGCAAGGCACCACGCTGGGTGATGCGGTAAAGGTTTCCGGCATTCTGGAAAAGCACCCGGATATCGATCTGGCAAGTAACAAGGTTGGTATCTTCGGCAAGCTGAGCAAGCTTGATACCGTGTTGCGCGACCGGGACAGGGTCGAAATTTATCGCCCCCTGATCGCGGATCCAAAAGAGGTCAGACGCAAGCGTGCCGAAGAAGGAAAAGTAATGAAAAAGGGAGGAGGCGACGCCTAGATGCTGGATTACGATTTGCATTGTCACTCCAACGTTTCAGATGGCCTGTTGCCGCCAGCCGAGCTGGTGGCCAGGGCTGCCGGCCGTGGCGTCAAGATTATGGCCCTGACCGACCACGATGATACCGGCGGCCTGGCAGAAGCAGCACATGCGGCTGTGCTGCACGAGATGGAATTTATTAGCGGGGTAGAGATTTCGGTAAGCTGGCGCAGTCATACGCTGCATATTGTCGGCTTGCACATAGATCCTGATAATTCAGCCTTGCAGGCGGGTTTGCACAGCGTGCGCCAAGGGCGCGGTAACCGTGCCAGGCTAATGGCCGAATCACTGGCGCGTGCGGGCATAGGCGGCGCATTGGAGGGGGCTTATCAATATGCGGCCAATCCGGAAATTATTGGCCGTACTCATTTTGCCCGCTTTCTGGTGGAGGCGGGTCATGCCAAGGATGTGCGCAGTGTGTTCAAGAATTTTTTGGTCAAGGGCAAGCCCGGTTTTGTGCCGCATCAATGGGCGGCCTTGCCTGATGCGATCAGCTGGATCGTGGGTAGCGGCGGCATCGCCGTGATAGCGCACCCCGGGCGCTACACCTCGGGAAAAAAACCGATGGGGCGCAAGACCTTGCGCGAAATGATGGTTGAGTTCGTGGAATTGGGGGGGAGGGGGATCGAGGTGGTAACCGGCAGCCACACCCCTGAACAATATGCCGAATTTGCGCGTTACGCGACTGAGTTCGGTTTGCTGTCATCATGCGGCTCGGATTTTCACGGACCCGGCGAAAGCTACCGGGACTTGGGGCGTTTGCCGGATTTGCCATTGGAGTGCCGCCCGATCTGGCAGGCGTGGGAGACTGCGCAATAAGCCCTCGCATGGGGCTTGTTCACCGCCATATGAAGCACTCACTTATTTTCTGATTCAATTATGTCACAATTCTTTATTATTCATTCGGATAACCCGCAAGCGCGCCTGATCAAGCAGGCTGCAGAGCTGGTGCGTAAAGGTTCAGTGATCGTGTACCCGACTGATTCGGGCTATGCCCTTGGCTGTCAACTGGGCGACAAAGATGCGCTGATGCGTATCCGCAGGATACGCAATGTGGATGACAAGCACCACATGACGCTGGTATGCCGCGACCTGTCCGAGATTGCACATTATGCGCGGGTGAACAACGTGCAGTTCAGATTAATGAAGAGCAATACACCGGGGAGCTACACCTTTATTCTGGATGCGACCAAGGAGGTGCCAAAACGTTTGCAGCACCCCAAGCGCAGCACCATAGGCCTGCGTATACCGGATCATCCCGTCGCGCTTGCGCTGCTGGAAGAATTGGGCGAGCCGCTGCTGAGTTCCAGCCTGATTCTGCCCGGTGAAGAAGTGGCAATGCACGATGCAGAAGAAATCAACGACGCCCTCGCCAATCAGGTAGACCTGGTGATAGACGGCGGACCGGTGGGGCTGGAGCCGACTACCGTGATAGACCTGACCGGTGAAACTCCCGTGCTGCTAAGACGCGGCAAAGGCGATGCCGGCATATTTTTAACAGAGGAATAAATGTCACTAGAGCAATTAATACAAACCATCGCCCTGGCTGCGATCCCAGTGCTGTTTGCCATCACCCTGCACGAAGCGGCGCATGGGTACGTGGCGCGCCATTTTGGCGACATGACTGCCTGGCAGTATGGGCGCATCAGTCTTAATCCTATACGCCATATTGATCCGGTGGGCACTATCCTGTTGCCCCTGTTGACATTGTGGATGGGCGGCATCCTGTTTGGCTGGGCCAAGCCGGTTCCGGTCAATTTTGCGAATTTGCGCAATCCCAAGAAAGATATGCTGTGGGTTGCATTGGCCGGGCCTGCGTCGAATTTATTCATGGCATTGTGCTGGGCATTATTTGCCAAAATTGCAGTGGAATTTCCGGAAAACTATTATTCGGCACCACTGCTGGAAATGGCGAAAATTGGAATAAATATCAATGTCGTGCTGATGGTGCTCAATCTACTGCCCCTGCCACCGCTGGATGGCGGCCGCATCGCGATCAGCATGTTGCCGCACCGCCAGGCATATCAGCTGGCGAAGGTCGAACCCTATGGCATGTTTATCCTGATATTTCTGGCAGTCACACCGATGCTGTGGTGGATACTCAGACCGTTTATGAATATTGTTTACTATGTTATTCAACTTATTTTTGGACTATAGAATAAAAATTTATGTTTGCTGATCGAGTTTTATCCGGAATGCGCCCCACGGGAAGTTTGCACCTTGGACATTATCACGGTGTATTAAAAAATTGGGTGGAAATGCAGCACGAATTTGAGTGCCTGTTTTTTGTGGCCGATTGGCACGCACTCACCACTCACTACGACAATCCGCAAATGATTGCGCAGAGCACCTGGGATATGGTGATCGACTGGTTGGCCGCAGGGGTGGACCCTGCGCGCGCTACGCTGTTTATTCAATCCAGGGTGCCGGAGCACGCCGAACTGCACTTGCTGTTGTCGATGATCACCCCCTTGGGCTGGCTGGAGCGTATGCCTACCTATAAAGATCAGCAGGATAAACTCAGCGAAAAAGATTTAAGCACTTACGGATTTTTGGGCTACCCCTTGCTGCAGAGTGCAGATATCCTGATATACCGCGCGACGCAGGTGCCGGTGGGCGCAGACCAGGTGCCGCATATTGAATTTACGCGCGAGATTGCGCGCCGTTTCAATCACCTGTATGGGCGCGAACCGGGCTTTGAGGAAAAAGCCGAGGCCGCGGTGAAGAAGCTGGGCAGCAAAAAAGCCAAGCTGTATGAAGAGCTGCGCACCCGCTATCAGGAGCAGGGCGATGACGAGGCGCTGGAATCCGCAAAGTCACTGCTGGACGAACAGCAGAGCCTGAGCCTGGGTGACCGCGAGCGGCTGTTTGGTTATCTCGAAGGCGGCGGCAAGATGATTTTGTCCGAGCCGCAAGCCATGCTCACCGCGGCTTCCAAAATGCCGGGACTGGATGGACAGAAGATGTCCAAGTCGTACCACAACACCATCAGCTTGCGTGAAGATGCGGCCAGCGTCAGCAAAAAAATCCGCACCATGCCAACCGACCCCGCGCGCGTGCGCCGCACCGATGTGGGGGACCCCGATAAATGCCCGGTGTGGCAATTGCATCAGGTTTATTCCAGCGCGGATACGAAGCAATGGGTACAGCAGGGCTGCCGCAGTGCGGGCATAGGCTGCATCGAATGCAAGCAGCCGGTAATCGATGCAGTGTTGCTGGAACAGAATCCGATGCGCGAGCGTGCCCAGCAATATCTGGACGATCCCACCCTGGTGCGCAACATCATTGCCGATGGCTGTGAAAAAGCGCGCAAGCTGGCAAACGAGACGATGCGCGATGTGCGGGAAGCTATGGGTCTGGACTACAGTTAAAAATGCAAATCTCGTCGCGATACGGCGTTGCACCTAAAAATTAAAACGTTTACATATATGCATATGCTGCGCCCTTTAATTTTTACGCGCGCCTTGTCTCGCTTAGAGGTTTAAATTTTTAAGGGGGAGGTTGATGTTCTACTACACAATAAAAATTCTGCTGTCGTCACTGATCATCGTGGCTGTCAGTGAAATTGCCAAACGCAGCAGCATGCTGGGGGCGCTGCTTGCCTCATTGCCGCTAACCTCGCTGCTGGCTTTTGTGTGGCTGTATCTGGATACCGGCGATGTGCAGAAAGTCGCCAGCCTGTCGTCGGATATCTTCTGGCTGGTGCTGCCCTCTCTGCCATTATTTCTGCTGTTGCCGCTGCTGCTTAAAATGGGCTGGGGATTCTGGCCGAGCCTCGCCCTGGCAGTTGTTGTCACAGCAGCCTGCTATGGCGTGCTGCTGGCGCTTAAACAATTTGCGGTACAGCCATGAGCGAAGAAACTATTCAGCTTGTAACAGATCAGGAAGCTCCACCGCCGCAAGTCGCACTGGCGCATGTCCACGGCGAACCGATGCTGGAGATGCCGAAGGATCTGTATATTCCGCCGGATGCGCTGGAGTTGGTGCTTGCAACATTTCAGGGGCCGCTCGATCTGCTGCTCTACCTGATCCGCAAGCACAACCTGGATGTACTCGATATCCCGATGGCGCAGCTTACCCAGCAGTATATGGGTTACATTGAGCTGATGCGGCAAGGCCGTCTGGAATTGGCTGCTGAATACCTGCTGATGGCGGCCGTGCTGATTGAAATTAAATCGCGCATGTTGCTGCCACGCCTGGCCAAAGCCACAGAGGAGGAAGGCGAAGATCCCCGCGTCGAACTGATGCGCCGCCTGCTGGAATATGAACAGATGAAACTCGCTGCGCAGAAGCTTAATGAGCTGCCGCAAGCCGGACGCGATTTTGAACTGGTTCAGGTCATCATCGAGCAAACGGTTATAGAGCGGCTGCCCAACATCTGCGTGGAGGATTTAAGACTGGCCTGGCTGGGGCTGCTGACGCGTGCCAAGCTGCACAGCCACCATAAAGTGCGGCGCGATGGCGTATCGGTGCGCGAGCAGATGACGCGCCTGATCCGGCAGTTACGTCATGGTGAGTTTGAAGCGTTTGAAAACCTGTTTGACGTGAGCGGCGGCATTCCGCAACTGGTTGTAACATTTATTGCAATACTGGAATTGGCCAAGGAGTCTTTGGTCGAAATTACCCAAACCGAAACACTGGGGAAAATCTATGTCAGAACAAGTAACACCGTTAACGCAGAGTGAAGAAATGCCGGCAACGGAAATTGCAGACACGGGTGAAATTGTGACACCAGGCGAACTCGTGACTTCTGAAGAAACGGGCATGGTGGAAGCGACTGGCATCGCGGAAATGGCTGACATTTCGGAAGTGACAGGGCCGGTTATCGGCGAAGCATTGCTCAAAAATATACTGGAAGCGGCACTGCTTACTTCGCCAGAGCCCTTGTCCATGGCGGAGCTGAAGAAACTGCTTGAGGTCGCGCCCGGCAGTGCGCTGATTGAACAGCTATTAAAGCAATTAGCGCAAGAGTACAGCACGCGCGGCATTGAACTGACCCAGGTTGCTTCCGGCTGGCGTTTCCGTGCGCGCCCTGAAATGCAGATTTATCTGGGTCGTTTGAATCCGCAAAAACAGCCGCGCTACTCGCGGGCGGTGATGGAAACCCTGGCCATTATTGCCTACCGCCAGCCTGTCACACGCGGCGATATCGAAGACATACGCGGAGTGGCGGTTGCATCACCGATTCTTAAAACACTCGAAGCACGCAACTGGATAGAGGTCATCGGCACCCGCGATGTACCGGGCAAGCCGGAGTTGTTTGCCACCACGCAGCAGTTGCTGGACGACCTTAATTTACGCTCCTTGCACGAACTGCCCGAGCTGGAAGAAATGGGCAGCCTGCTGGAGCAGGGTACACCCGATGCGGTCTGATGCCCGGAATTGTGATTTATTCTTCAAGCCCGACAGGCTCGCGGGATGATGAGGCACATTACCTCAGCGGATAATCCGTTTTACAAAGAGCTGGGCAAACTCTCCAGTTCGGCGCGCCAGCGCGGCAAGGCCGGGCAGACCCTGCTGGATGGCGCGCATTTGCTGGCTGCTTATCTGGCAAGCGGGAATCGCCCGCTGCACCTCATTGTCACCGAAGTGGCACTGCATGACCCTGAAATAGCGGCACTGATAAGCAAGCTGCCTGAAGTGCCTTTGACGCAGCTCGATGATGCACTGTTCGCCGGGCTCTCTGAACTCAAAACAGTGAGCGGTCTGCTGGCGTTGATAGCGGTGCCGCAAGCTGAAACTTCTCCGCAACATGTAAACTTCTGTCTGTTGCTGGAAAATATCCAGGACCCGGGCAATCTGGGCTCCATGTTGCGCTCGGCTGCAGCGGCTGGATGCGATGCGGTGTTTATGTCCAAGGGCTGTGCGGATGCTTGGTCGCCCAGGGTCTTGCGCGCGGCGATGGGTGGACATTTCGTGCTGGACTTGCTTGAGCATGCGGATTTGCCCAATGTGGTTAGCCTGTTTCCAGGGACAATATTCGCCGCTTCACTGTCAGCCAGCTCCAGTCTTTATGATAGTCACTTGAGCGGCAAGATCGCCTTTGCAATCGGCAATGAAGGTGCTGGCCTGACAGATGCCTTGCTCAGCCAGACCGTGCCCATCAACATACCGATGCCGGGTAAAGTTGAATCTTTGAATGCCGCAGCAGCCGCTGCGATATGTTTGTTTGAAGCAGTCAGACAGCGCAGCTGATAATTTTTGTGGCGTAGTCAAACGCAGGCGCGGCAAGCATGCGAAAAAATATAAGGGAGGCAATATGGGCAATCCTTTCACGGTACATCTTATTTCCTGGCACGATGGCGAACCACTGCTGCGCGCCATACGCGAAAAAGTTTTCATGCAGGAACAAAACGTTCCGGTCGAGCTGGAATGGGATGGCCTGGATGATGTTTGCCATCATGCGCTGGCGCTCAGTGCCAATGGCGACGCGATAGGCTGCGGACGCATCACACCATACGGCCATATTGGCCGCATGGCCGTTTTGCCGGGGTGGCGACGCAAACATATCGGCAGCGCAATTCTGGAATTGCTGGTGGATTACGCGCGCTCGCAAAATTACGGGCAGGTTGAGCTCAATGCGCAGGTTCAGGCTATCCCCCTATACAAAACCTTCGGTTTTGAGGTGGAGGGTGATGAGTTTATGGATGCCAATATTCCGCACCGAAAAATGACCCTGCAACTGAAACACAGAGGCGCCGCTTAAGAGATATCCATCGATACACCATATGTAAATTGTAATATTTAGACCGATAGATGAGCAGGCATATTTTTGCGTTACGCCCAGCCAAGAGACAATTATGTTGAAAATGTTTGCCAGCGAAATTAAATATAGTCAGCTTGTATACCGAAAATCTGTTTCAGTTTTTCTGCTGTTGTACGCCGCGATTGTTTTCGCCCTGTCTGGCTCGGACAGCATCATATTTGATCACCTCCATTTGCTGCTGGACACCATCAATGGCATTCTTTCCCTGATGTTGGCCTTGTTCCTCCTCGCAGAGCAAAGCAACATCCAGCCTAATGTTCGAAAATATCTGGCTATTGGTTTTGCTTTTGCTGCCGCTTCAGAGCTGTTTCACGCCTTTGTAGGGATAGAGTGGGAGGGTTGGTTTTCGTGGATATCAGGTAATTCTTCTACGCTACGGGCAGCTACATGGCCGCCTTCCACCTATATATTGCCGCTTTCCCTGGTATGGGCGATGTGGCTGATGCGGCGCAACTCTGCAATGCGGCCTGCCGTCTTTGCAGCAGGCATGGGCCTTGCCACTTTCTCGCTGTACGTCCTGGTCTTCATTTTTCCGCCGTATTTTGATACGGGTGTGCTGGGCATACAGCGCCCAACTCAAATCCCCGCCCTGTTTCTATTGCTTGTGCTCATAGCCTACTGTTGGCGAGAACGCCACAGAAGCTCCCTGTTTGAAGGTCTGGCATGGATGAGCGTGTTGCTGTTTTTCTCCGATTTGTTCATGTTGTATGCCACCTCGCCGTTTGAAAAATTCACCATGATGGCTCATGCCGGCAAACTCCTGGCATACACCTTTCTGCATGTCATTCAGATGCGCCTGGCTGTGGAAGACAGCCAGGCCAGGGGGAAAGCCGAAGCAGCGCTGATGCTGGAAAAGAAAAACCTGCGCGACGCGATGGATGAATTGGTATTTCATCAGTTCGCAATCGATCAGCATTCCATTGTCGGCACCACCGATGTGCAAGGCAATATCACCTATGCGAATAACAGCTTCTGTAGCATTAGCGGCTATTCGCGCGAAGAGTTAATGGGTCAGAATCACCGCTTGCTCAAGTCAGGTCAGCATCCCACAGAATTTTTTCGTGATATGTATCGCACCATTGCGGCAGGCGATGTCTGGAAGGGCGAGATATGCAATCGAGCCAAAGACGGCCATCTGTACTGGGTGATGACAACGATAGTGCCGGTAGTTGATGATCAGGGAAAACCAAAACAATACATTTCCCTGCGCTCGGAGATTACCGCGCGCAAGCAAGTCGAGACAGAACTCATACTGTATCAGGATCATCTGGAAGAGCTGGTTGCAGAGCAAATTCTTGATCTCAAGCAAGCCAAAGAAACTGCGGAGGCGGCAAACCGTGCCAAGAGTGAATTTCTTGCCAATATGAGCCACGAAATACGCACCCCCATGAATGGTGTGGTGGGTGTCGTAGACATATTGCAGGAAACACAGCTTACTCCGGCGCAACAACGCATGGTCCACACCATACGCACTTCATCGCTGGCATTAATGGGGATTTTGGGCGATATTCTGGATCTTTCCAAGATTGAAGCGGGTAAGCTTGAGATTGAAAAGATCCCAGTCAATCTGCGTGAACTGGTGGAAGGTGTGGCTCAGTTATTGGCTCCCACAGTCGCCGATCAGGATATGGATCTGATTGTTTTTTTGCCACCTGAGATTCCCGCCTGGGTAAGCACTGATCCGGGACGACTGCGGCAAATACTGTTTAACCTGTTGAGTAATGCAGTGAAGTTTACGCAGAGTGGAGAGAACTGGCGTGGCCAGATCATGTTGCGCGTGGAGATGAAAAGGCTGCCCGATGACCGTGAGGTCCTGCATTTTCGTATCATCGACAATGGCATAGGCATGAGCCAGGGAACTATGGCGCAGTTATTCCGGCCTTTCGCGCAGGAAGATGCGACTACCACCCGCCGTTTTGGTGGCACAGGTCTAGGCTTGAGCATCAGTAAAAACCTGGCAGAACTGATGCAGGGGCAGATCTATGTGAGCAGCGTTTTGGGTGGCGGTTCGGAATTCACCCTGGAGTTACCGCTTAAAGTGGCGCCTGCAAGTCACGCTACTGCAGTATTGTCCGACCTTTCTGGCATGAAAGTGTTGATAGTGACCGATCAGCCTGTTTATGAAGAAATACTCTCTGCTTACTTGAATGCAGTGGGGGCGCAAATTGAGGTTGTGCCCAGCCAGCAAGCAGCGCTGAATGTAATCCACCAGTCTGGAGAAAAGGGCTGGGAAGTGTTGCTGGATATGACCCGTGAGTCGGACACAGAACCGGAAATCGCTAACTCGATCCGGACACTACTGCCTGGATTGCCGATTGTGCCATTGGTTTCGCGCCGTATCAGTAGCTCACCCAAGGGCGAATTAGTTATTTTGGCCAATCCGCTGATGCTGGATGATCTCATGCATACACTCGCCCTTGCCACAAAGCGCATCGCTATCACGGATATCGTTCAGACTACAGAACGCCGCAGTCAGCCGCGCCAGCTGGCCCCAACAGTAGAAGAAGCGGTGGCAAACGGCCAGCTTATATTGGTAGCTGAAGATAACGAAACCAATCTTGAGGTAATCCAGGAACAGTTGCGCATTTTGGGATATGCCTCCGAGTCTGCCGAAGATGGACGTGTAGCCCTGGAAAAGTGGCGCAGAGGACGCGGACGTTACAGCTTGTTGTTTACCGATTGCCATATGCCCAATCTTGACGGTTTTGGTCTCACTGCTGCGATACGCAAAGAAGAGCCGGAAGGCGAGCGCCTTCGTATCATTGCGGTGACAGGCAATGCGATGCAGGGTGAAGCGCAACGCTGTTTGGTAAATGGCATGGACGACTACCTGGCAAAGCCGTTACGACTGAGCGATCTGGGGAGTAAGTTAGCCAAATGGTTGCCGTTGAAGCAGCCCAAAGTTGTGCCAGAGGCAGCCAATGAATCTCGGTCCGCCAGTGTTCCTGCGGAGCAAGCGGCGGCAGAAGTGGTCTGGGATGCCGGTACACTGACACGCATGGTGGGAGACCACCCGGAAATGCATCGACGTTTACTGGATAAATTTCTGCCAGGTGCGGAAGAGCAGGTGGCGGCTATTATGAGTGCTGTTGCAGCAGGTGATATGGATGTTGTAGTGGGAGTGGCACACAAAATGAAATCAGCGGCACGAACGGTGGGTGCGTTGCGGCTGGGGCAGCTGTGTCAGGAGCTCGAATCTGCAGGGCGTGCGGACGATATTGACACGATTAATTCCCGCACTGCAGCGTTGGAAGCCGCCTTTCAGGATGCCGCAGGACTGATCAAAAGCAGTTTTGGAAAATAGCGATTATAATTTGCACGCTGCTTGCGCATTCAACGTCTTGCGCGGTTTCCAGTGTTGCTTTAGCAGGCAGTGCTGAATACTGAGTCTGATTTATTTCTGGTTAGAGAGATTATCCTGATGTCCGAAAAACCCAAATTACTTTTAGTTGACGATGACGATTTTATCCAGCTCGTCATCGGCGAAAACCTGGCCAAGTTGGGATATGAAGTCGATATTGCCCATGATGGTCGGGCGGCATGGGAAAAAATCAGTCTTGATCCAAAAGGATATGACCTGGTTTTGCTGGACAAGATGATGCCCGGAATGGATGGCATAACCTTGTTGAAGCGGATCAGGGCCGACAGCCGCATGACCGGGCTCCCCGTGGTCATGCTGACTGGTGCTGATAAGCCGGAAGATATTGTCGAGGGCTTGGCAGCGGGCGCCTACTACTATCTTGTAAAACCTGCCACGCAGGACGTGTTGTCACGTGTTGTAAAGAGCGCTTTGGAGGAGAGTCTGAGAAAGCGTGAATTACAGGAGCGTATCGGCCAGCAAAGAAATAATCTGCGCTTGCTGCAACGTGCAGTCTTTTCGTTTCGCACGCTTAAGGAAGCAAAAGATCTTGCTTTGTTGCTGTCCGAAGTCAGCATGAGCCCGGAACGAACAGTTTCAGGGTATTCCGAATTACTTATCAATGCTGTCGAGCACGGCAATCTCGGTATCACCTACGCGGAAAAAGGTCGGTTGCTGTCCGAAGATAGATGGGCTGACGAGATTGAACAGCGTCAGTTATCTCCCCAGTATTCCAATCAGAAGGTAGAAGTGGTTATGGATAAGGGGCCTGATACCTTTACCGTCACCATCACTGATCAGGGTCAGGGATTCGACTGGAAAAAATACCTGGACTTCGATCCCGCAAGGGCATTCGATTTGCATGGACGCGGAATTGCAATGTCCTCCGGACTAAGCTTCGATCATCTGGAGTATCTCGGGAAGGGCAATAGCGTGGTGACTACGGTGAAGTTGAAAAACTAGTTTTCAGCTTCACCGTATCATTCTCATTCGCCGATGGGCAGGGGGTAAGGTAAGGGCAAGAAGCTGAGTTTTGCTCCTTGCAAGGACTGAAAATGAACGCTCTGTGTATCATGACTGCTGATCTGCATCACGGCCAGCAGATCAAAACCGCCCCCAGGTGCGGGGCTGGCATTGACTATCATGCCGCAGGCTTGTCCGGGCATATCGGGACTGAACAACTCATGACCTGCTGCAACTGCGCTGTCTGATTCGATATGAGCCAGAAACATGCGGCGTTTCTGTTTGCCCAGATAGTGCGTGCGAGCGACAATTTCCTGCCCCGGATAACAGCCTTTATTAAAGCTTACGCCACCCAATATATCCAGATTGCTCATCTGCAACACAAACTGCTCCTGTGTGGCTGGCGTTATTACCGGGATTCCTGCACGAATATTCAACCAGTCCCAGCAGGCCGAGCCTGCCGGTTTTGCTGCTGCAGCCATGCTGCTCCACAACACGCTGGCATGTTGGACAGTGGTGCAAATCTGGAAGCGATTGGATGCGATGCGAATAACGCTCACGTCATCATGCTGCGCTACTTCCCAGTCTTGTTGCAGAGCCGCGCTGAAATGTTGTTTAACCAGGTCTGCTGCATCATTGCCTGATAGTCCAAGGCAAACCATTTCGTCGCTTGCATCGCTGATCTTGACCTTGGCGCGCATCACATACATCGACAGCCGCTTCAGCATGGCAGCGGTCAGGCTGCGTGGCAGTTGCAGGAAATAATCCCCGCCGTTCTGCCAGATCAAAAAGGTCGCCATCATGCGTCCCTTGGGGCTGTTGAAGCTGCTTAACTGCGCGGTTTTGGCGTTGACTGCGGTGATATCGTTGCTCAATAAATTTTGCAGAAATTTTTGCGCTTCATCGCCCGACACCTTGAGGATGCCAAACTGGCTTAAATCGCACAGCACGGTGCGATCGCGGCTGGCAAGCAGCTCCGCCGGCAAATCGCCAAAGTGCTGCACCACCCCTTCTTGCGGCTGCGCGCCCTGCTGCATTAAAAAATCTTGCCAGTCCTGGTTCATGATTTCATTGCCTAGTTTTTGTATTCCGCAATCTTACCGTGAAGTGAAGCTATATTTTCGAAAAAGATTATTGGTTTCGGATAAAATTACCCCCATGAATTGGCTGATATTGTTCCCCTTGTTATTCCTGACCGCCTGCGACGGCGGCTTGTGGAATAACCCCTATCCCGCCAGTGATAAGGGCAAGTCGGTTTATTACAATGTCTTCACCGAGCGCCCCAAGCATCTCGACCCTGCGCAAGCCTACAGCGAGAATGAATATATCTTTCTGGCGCAGATTTATCAGCCGCCGCTGCAATATCACTACCTGAAGCGCCCCTACACCCTGATGCCGCAGGCGGCCAGCGCAATGCCGAAGCTGGTGTATCTGGACAAGAATAATCGCGTGCTGCCTGATGACGCACCTGCCGGGCGTGTTGCATACAGCCTGTATGAAATTCATCTCAAGCCTCATCTGAAGTATCAGCCGCATCCCGCCTTTGCACGCGATGCGCAGGGCAGGCTTGAATACCAAGGACTCGGCAAGGATGAAATCAGCAAGCGTTATACCTTGAATGATTTCCCGCATAGCGGCACACGCGAGGTGACGGCAGCCGATTATGCTTATCAGATCAAGCGCCTGGTGCATCCCGCCATCCATACGCCGATCAGCGGCTTGATGAGCGAATATATCGTCGGACTGAAGGAGTATGCCGCCACCCTGCACAGGGCGCAGCAGGCAGCGCCCACCAGCTTCCTCGATCTGAACGATTATGCGCTGGAAGGCGTGCAGGTAGTCGATGCGCACACCTACCGCATCAAGGTCTACGGCAAATACCCGCAGTTTGCCTATTGGCTGGCGATGCCTTTCTTCTCGCCGATGCCGGTGGAGGCGGAACATTTTTATGCGCAGGATGGCATGCAGCAGAATAACCTGACCCTAGACTGGTGGCCAGTGGGCAGCGGGCCGTATTATCTGTCGGAGAACAATCCCAACCAGCGCATGGTGCTGACGCGCAATCCCAATTTTTCCGGTGAATATTATCCGGCTGAAGGCGAGCCGGGCGACAGGGAGACCGGCTTGCTGGCCGATGCCGGCAAGCCGCTGCCCTTGATCGACAAGGCGGTGTTCAGCCTGGAGAAGGAAACCATCCCCTACTGGAACAAGTTTTTGCAGGGCTATTACGATGCAGCCGGCATCGGTTCGGACAGTTTCGACCAGGCCGTGTCCGTGAGCGTGGGCGGCGAAGCCAACGTCACGGAAGAAATGCATAAGCAGGGAATCAGCCTGTCGACCTCGGTTGCCACTTCTACCATGTACATGGGTTTCAATTTTCTTGATGCGACCGTGGGCGGCGATTCCGAGCGTGCACGCAAGCTACGCCGGGCGATTGCAATTGCAGTCGATTACGAAGAGTTTGTTTCCATCTTCGCCAACGGGCGCGGGGTCAGCGCGCAGTCGCCGATTCCTCCCGGCATCTTCGGCTACCGCGAAGGCGAGGCCGGTCTGAATCGCTATGTGTATGACTGGGTGAATGGTACGCCCGCGCGCAAATCCATCGCCGAGGCAAAGAGGCTGCTGGCGGAGGCCGGTTATGCAGACGGGCTGGATGAAAAAACCGGATCACCGCTGGTGATCTATCTTGATACGACTGCCACGGGTGTCGGCAGCAAATCGCGCCTGGACTGGCTGCGCAAGCAGCTGGATAAACTCAATATCCAGCTGGTGCCGCGCGCAACCGACTATAACCGTTTCCAGGACAAGATTCGCCGCGGCGATACGCAGATGTTCTACTTTGGCTGGAATGCCGACTATCCCGATCCGGAAAACTTCCTGTTCCTGTTGCACGGTGCGCAGGGCAAGGTGGCAAAGGGTGGCGAGAATGCGGCCAACTACAGCAATCCCGAATACGACCGCCTGTTTGAGCAGATGAAGAACATGCCGAACAGCCCATCACGCCAACTCATCATTGACCGCATGCTGGAGATCCTGCGCCGCGATTCGCCGTGGCTGTGGGGCTATCATCCAAAGGATTATGTGCTGCACCACAGCTGGCTGCACAACAGCAAGCCCAACAAGATGGCGAATAATAATTTAAAATATCTGCGCATCGATGCGGCGCGGCGCGACGAGCTGCGCAAGCAATGGAACCAGCCGCTGCTGTGGCCGCTGTGGCTGGGCGGCATCACCCTGCTGCTATCCGGCTGGTGGTTGTGGCGCGCACTGCGGCAAAGAGAGGAAGCCAGATGATCGCCTATTTGATCCGCCGCATTCTGTATGCAATCCCCATTCTGATCGGCGTGAATCTGCTGACTTTCGCGCTGTTCTTTGTGGTCAACACGCCGGACGATATGGCGCGCATGCAACTGGGCATGAAGCGTGTTACGCCCGAAGCCATAGACAAATGGAAGCAGCAGCGCGGATACGATAAGCCATTAATTATAAACAATAATTTGTCTGGTATGGGCAGGCTGAGCGAGACGATCTTCTTCCAGAAATCCGCCAGCATGTTCGTGTTTGACTTTGGTTACTCCGATGACGGCCGCAGCATCAGCCGCGAAATCATTACGCGCATGCTGCCCAGTCTGGTGATCGCATTGCCGACCTTTGCAGTGGGGTTGCTGCTGTATGTGACCTTCGCCCTGCTGATGACCCTGTTTCGCGGCACCGCGCTCGACCTGGCCGGGGTCACGCTGTGCGTGCTGCTGATGTCCATTTCCTCGCTGTTTTACATCATCGGCGGACAGTTTCTGGTGAGCAAGCTGTGGCACTGGGTGCCGATCTCCGGCTATGCCGGCGGCGTGGACAGCCTGCGCTTTATTCTGCTGCCGGTGCTGATCGGCATCGTGGCGGGAATAGGTTCCAGCAGCCGCTGGTATCGCACGATTTTTCTGGAAGAGGTGGGGCGCGATTACGTGCGGACCGCACGCGCCAAAGGCTTGTCCGAACTGCGCGTGTTGTTCAAACATGTGCTGAAGAATGCGCTGATCCCGATTCTGACCGGCGTGGTGGCGGTGATCCCGCTGCTATTCATGGGCAGCCTGCTGACCGAGTCCTTCTTCGGCATACCGGGGCTGGGCAGCTACACCATAGACGCGATCCAGGCACAGGATTTCGGCGTGGTGAGGGCGATGGTGTTCCTCGGTTCGGCGCTCTACATTGTCGGGCTGATTCTCACCGATCTCTCCTATACCGTGGTTGATCCCAGAGTGAGGCTGCAATGAGTTTCAAGCTGGTGATGCTGTGGACAGACGTGATGATCTTCCTGCTGCTTGCGGTGGCGATTGCGGGTGCCTGTTGGATCAGGCGACGTCCGCATTTGTTGTTGCCGTGGCAGCGTTTGTTCAAGAGTCGTGTCGGCATGGTGTCGCTGCTGGTGTTATCCCTGTTTGTAGCCGTGGGCTTGCTCGATTCGCTGCATTATCGTGTGGCTCTGCCGCAGAATAGTAATGGCAATGGCAAAGCGCTGCATGCGGCGGAAGTGTTGAGCCTGTTCGATGCCCTCGCCACTGATTTGCGCAGCCGTACTGAAAAAACCTATTCGGCGCCGCTTGCCGTCTATCTCTATGCCAAGGAAAGCATGGAAACGCCGGATGGCAAAACGCTGCGCGATTACCCTCGTCTCAAATACGGTGGTGCACATCTGAGTGATCCGCAGAGCGAGCATGTATCAGACGTAATCAAACGTGGCTTGTTTGGCGTGTTCTCAGGCTGGCTGGGCGGCGTCCTGCTGGCCTTGTTGATCGTCTCCTTTGCCGCAGCGCGCAGCCGCACTTCGGCGCGCGTATGGGTGGAAGCCCGCCAGCACACACCGCTGAATGCGATGCTCGCAACGCTGGTGTTGCTGGCGATGCTGATCGGGCTGACGGTGAATCTGGCAGGAGCCTATCACGTGCTGGGCACCGACAAGGTCGGGCAGGATGTGCTGTATCTGTCGCTGAAGAGCATACGCACCGGTCTCGTCATCGGCACGGTGACCACGCTGGTGATGTTGCCGTTTGCGCTGTTTCTGGGTATCGCTGCCGGCTATTTCCGCGGCTGGGTGGACGATGTGATCCAGTACGTCTACACCGTACTGAGCTCGATTCCCGGCGTGCTGCTGATCGCCGCCGCGGTGCTGATGATGCAGGTGACGATAGAGAAGCATGCCGAATGGTTTTCTTCCTCGGCCGAGCGCGCCGACCTGCGCTTGCTGTTCCTGTGTCTGATCCTGGGCGTGACCAGTTGGACCGGCCTGTGCCGCTTGCTGCGCGGCGAAGCATTGAAATTGCGCGAGCTGGAATACATCCAGGCCGCTCAGGCATTCGGCGTGTCGTCGCTGCGCATTCTCACGCGGCACCTCCTGCCCAATGTGATGCATATCGTGCTGATCGCGGTGGTGATGGATTTCAGCGCGCTGGTGCTGGCCGAAGCGGTGTTGTCCTATGTAGGGGTCGGCGTCGATCCTTCCACCAACAGTTTTGGCACGCTGATCAACAACGCGCGCCTGGAGATGGGGCGCGAGCCCATGGTGTGGTGGACGCTGGCGGCGGCATTCAGCTTCATGCTGGTGCTGGTGCTGGCCGCCAATCTGTTTGCCGATGCGGTGCGCGATGCGTTTGATCCGCGTCTGAACCGGACGGGGGACGCCTGATGTCGTTGCTCGAGGTCAAGGGGCTGGTTACCCGTTTGCATAACGCCGCACGTATTGTTGACGACATTTCATTCGAGGTGCAGGCGGGCGAAACCTTTGCGCTGCTCGGCGAATCCGGCTGCGGCAAATCGATGACAGCGCTGTCCCTGATGCGTTTGCTGCCGGCTGGTATCGCCATCGAACGCGGTGAAATTTCTCTGGGCAGCAGGGATGTGCTGGCCCTGCCCGAACGCGAGATGCGCGAAGTGCGCGGCGGACAGATGGCGATGATCTTCCAGGAGCCGGGGCTGAGCCTGAACCCGGTGATGACAGTCGGCGCGCAGATTTCCGAGGTGCTGGCGCTGCATCACAAAATTAAGAATTCGGCGGCAGATGCACGCGCGACAGAGCTACTGCAACAGGTGGGCATTCCCGATGCGCCGCAACGCCTGCATGAATATCCGTTCCAGCTTTCCGGCGGCATGAAGCAGCGCGTGATGATTGCGATGGCGCTGGCGGGTGAACCAAAATTGCTGATCGCAGACGAGCCGACCACCGCGCTGGATGTGACGATACAGGCGCAGGTACTGCAGCTGCTGCGCGATACGCAGGCAAGAAGCGGCATGGCGATGCTGCTGATTACGCACGACCTCGGTGTGGTGGCGCAGATGGCGCATCAAGTGGCGGTGATGTATGCGGGGCAGATTGTCGAGCAAGCACCGCGTGCGCAGTTGTTTGCAAAACCCGCGCACCCCTACACGCAAAAACTCTTTGCAGCATTGCCAAACACACGCCGCAAGGGCCAGATGCTGGCCGCCATACCCGGCAGCGTGCCGGCTTTGGGGGAGGTGGCGAATGGCTGCCGTTTTGCACCGCGTTGTGACCATGCCTGGGCGCTTTGCCATGGCCAGACGCCGCAATGGACAAGCCTGGGTGAAGGGCGGGGCGTGCGTTGCCATCTTTATACGACAACAGAATCCGGCAAACAGGCGCAGCAATCAGTGCTCGTAAACGGACAAGCAAACCCCAGTCCGCCACAGGCTGCACGCCACGCTGCTGAATCTTCCATCCTCAAGGTTGCAGACCTTAAAGTTCATTTCCCTATCCGCAAAGGCATTTTGCAGCGCACCGTTGGCCATGTAAAAGCGGTCGATGGCGTATCGCTGGAGATAAATGCTGGACGCACGCTGGCCTTGGTGGGGGAATCCGGCTGCGGCAAGACGACGGTGGGCAAGGCGCTGTTGCAGTTGATCCGGCCCACAGCCGGCAGTGTGCGCTTTGCCGGGCGGGAAATGACCGGCTTGAAGTCGCAGCAGTTGCGCGAATTGCGTGGCGGCATGCAGATGGTATTTCAGGATCCCTATGCATCGTTGAACCCCAAAATGCGCGTGGCGGAAATCCTGCAGGAGGGCATGGATGCGTTGGCGATTGGTTTGAACGGCAAGGAGCGGCAAAGCCGCATCGATGTGCTGCTCGATCAGGTAGGCCTGGCGCAGGCCGCCAAGTGGCGCTACCCGCATGAGTTTTCCGGCGGCCAGCGCCAGCGCATCGCGATCGCCCGCGCCTTGGCAGTCAATCCCAAACTGCTGATTTGCGACGAGCCTACCAGCGCGCTCGATGTGTCAGTTCAGGCGCAAATATTGAATTTAATCAAAGAGTTGCAGATTGAGTTGGGCTTGAGCTATCTGTTCATCACGCACAACCTGGCGGTGGTGGAATACATCGCGCATGAGGTTTGCGTAATGTACCTGGGAAGGATCGTAGAACGCGGTCTGGTAGAGGAAGTCATGCGCAATGCACAACATCCCTATACCAGAGCCTTGTTGTCCGCCGTGCCGCGTATCGATGGCGACAGAGGCGAACTGATACGACTGTCTGGCGAGATGCCATCACCCGCCAGACCGCCGCAGGGATGTCATTTTCATCCGCGCTGTGCGCAGGCAATGGACACATGTCGTGCAGCCTATCCTGTTGCAAGCCAGGTGAGTGCAACACATGTGGTGCATTGCCATCTTTATGACGGACTCAAGTGAGTTGCAGAACTCAATGCACAGATTGAGATGTTGCTGATCTGTGCATGAACAGGTGATGTTTTACGATTTTGCCGTTGGGTGTGCTGTTTTCTTGCTGGTCGAAACTCTTTTGATATTGCGCCCAGGTTTTGATGCTCCCTGCGTTGGCTGGGCGACCAGAATGTGCTGGCCCGGGCGAAGAATTTTGACACCCCGGTTCCAGCTTTTCAGGCTGGCTAGTTTCACATGGTAGCGACGCGCGATTGCGCTCATTGTGTCGCCTCTGCGGACTGTGTGCCTGATTGCATTCAGCATGCTGCCGTCAGTTGGCGGCAGATGGGTGTTGAATGCAGTGAATTCGTTCTCTGGCTGTTCCCCATTCAGCGGTACCAGCAGGGTTTGCCCGTTGCTGGCTTTGACGCTGCGGTGTATGCCATTGACGGTTCTCAGCTTTTCAGCGGTGATGCCATAGCGCGATGCGACATCATCCAGATTGTCACCTTTCTTGGTCGGGCAAGCCTGCCAGGAAACCAGCGGGTGGCTGGCATGTTCCAGATTATTTTGGAAGGTCTCCACTGTTGCTACCGGTAAGAGCAAGACTTCATCTTCTTGGTTAAGAATGACCGGACGGTTATGCGCCGGGTTAAGCGCCGCAAATTCTTCCATCGAGATCCCTGCCATTTCGGCGACAACCTCCACGTCAATATGGCGTGTCGTGGTGACTTCGGAAAAATAGGGTTTGTTCGGTATATCAGTCAGCACCAGGCCGAAACTTTCGGGATAGCTGATGATGTTTTTGACAGCCATCAGCTTGGGCACGTATTGTTTTGTCTCACGCGGGAGTTTCAGGCTGGCATAATTGGTTGGCAATTTGCGTTTGCGGTTGCGGGATTGTGCACGCGTAATGCAATTTTCACCGCAATTGTAGGCGGCCAGAGCCAAGTCCCATTCGCCGAATTCGTCGTGCAGTTTTTGCAGGTAATCCAGCGCACCCTTGGTTGCGCTGATGACGTCGCGACGCCCGTCATACCACCAGTTTTGCTCCATGCCGAAATGTTTGCCGGTGGACGGGATGAATTGCCAGATGCCGGAGGCACGCGCAGTGGAATAAGCGCCAGGGTTGAATGCGCTTTCAATCATGGGCAGCAGTGCAATTTCCATCGGCATGCCGCGTTTTTCAACTTCGCCAACGATGAAGTACAGATAGCGGCGCCCACGTTCTGTCATGCGTTCCACATAATCCGGTTTGCTGGCGTACCATCTCTCGAAACGCGCAATCAGTTTGCTGTCCTGTTCGCGCATCGCATAACCGTTGCGGATGCGTTGCCATACATCGATCTCGGCGTTGGGTTGCGCCTGTGTCAAGAGTGGGGTTGGGGTGGGCGTGTCAGCAAGGATGCCGGCGGGTGCCGGCTGTGTAGCAGGGGCTGCTGGTGTGGTCTCGGCAGCCTGTGCGACGACTGCTTGCTGGAGAGCGACAACTTCCGGTCCGGCTGCGGCCTGTCCGGTAGCAGTTATGTTGGCATTGGGTAAAGTTTCGTTAGCTGCGTGCTGTGGTGAAACTGTTGCACATCCTGATAAGGCAACAATGGATAGTAGAAACAGTCGATTATGTAGCAAGGTTGATGCCCGGTGAATGATTAAGTTGGCGCGATCATAGTCGAGTGCACGTAGCAGCGTCAATATGATGATTCCGTTTGAACTTTGCTTAAATATTGATGATAGCGGGTAAAATGACAAAATGAATCCGGTTCCGTCAAGATGAGGCTTACTTAAGTGATTTTCACGCAAACAAACATTGATGAATCGACAAAAAATAATTAGTTGCGATATTTTCTGCACCGTAGTGGACAACTACGGCGATGTCGGTGTGTGCTGGCGCCTGGCAAGGCAGTTGGCCAGCGAGCAGGGGATGTCGGTTCGGTTGTGGGTGGATGATCTGGCAAGCCTGCACAAGCTGTGTAATGGGGTAAATCCGACCCATCCCATCCAGCAGTGGCAGGGGATTGAGATCAGACACTGGGGAATACCTTTTGCTGAAATCATCCCTGCACAGCTGGTGATCGAGGCATTCGCCTGCGAATTGCCGGAGCGTTATGTGCTGGCAATGGCGGAGAAGATACAGCAGCCGGTGTGGTTGAATCTGGAGTACCTCAGTGCCGAAGATTGGGTGGCAGGCTGTCACGGCCTGCCATCGCCTCATCCGCGCTTGCCGCTGATCAAGTATTTTTTCTTTCCGGGTTTTACCAGAGAGACAGGCGGTCTGCTGCTGGAAAGCGATCTGCTGGCGCGGCGCGACAAGTTTCTGTCTGACACTACTGCACAGGATAAATATTGGCAGGCACTGGGCGTGCCGGCACGCCAAAAGGGGGAGGTGCGTGTGTCGCTATTCAGCTATGAAAATCCGGCTGTGCAGGACTTGCTGGCTGCCTGGGCCACATCTGAACAGCCTTTGACCTGCCTGGTTCCGGAAGGCAGAGTGTTGCCGCAAGTGGCCGGTTTCTTCGGGCGGCAACAGTTAGTTACAGGCGATGTGCTGCAGCAAGGCAATCTGCGCGTACATGTGCTGCCATTCGTCGAGCAGCAGGAGTACGACAGCTTGCTGTGGGCGTGCGACTGCAACTTTGTACGCGGCGAGGATTCCTGCGTGCGTGCGCAGTGGGCGGGCAAACCCTTCGTTTGGCATATCTATCCGCAACATGACGGGGTGCATATCAAGAAAATGCGTGCCCTGCTGGAGTTGTACTGCAGCGGGCTGGAGCCTGCTGTCGCGCAGGCATTGCGCACCCTCTGGGAAGCATGGAATGCCGGAGAAGCTGGCAGGCAGGCCGCTTCGGCAGGCTCGGGACAGGCATGGAACCATTTTCTGCTGCACCAGTCTATGTTGCTGCGGCATGCCAACTTATGGGCACAGAAGTTATCCGGCAATAATCTTGCATTGAATTTGCTGGATTTTTCGCACAAAGTTGGTAGAATCGCCCCTTTCGAAATTTAGCTTTAGGCAGAATACAGATGAAAATCGCTCAAGAACTCCGTGCAGGTAATGTTGTGATGGTTGGTGACGCCCCGTTGGTCATCCAGAAGGCCGAATATAGCCGCTCCGGTCGCAGTGGCTCCGTGGTTAAAATGAAATTCAAGAACTTGCTGACCGATGCGCCCAGTGAAAATATTTTCAAGGCTGACGACAAGTTCGAGCAGGTAATGCTGGAACGCAAGGATTGCACCTATTCCTACTTCGCTGATCCCATGTATGTGTTCATGGATGCTGATTACAATCAGTACGAAGTGGAAAAAGATAATCTGGGCGACGCAATCAACTACATCGAAGACGGCATGACTTGCGAAGTGGTGTTTTATAACGACAAGGCGATTTCCGTGGAACTGGAAAACACCATCGTGCGCGAAGTGATTTACACCGAGCCAGCCGTGCGCGGCGACACCTCAGGCAAGGTGATGAAGCCGGCCAAGTTGAATACCGGATTTGAGTTGCCGGTGGCTGCCTTTATCGAGATTGGCGATAAAATTGAAATTGATACCCGCACCAATGAATTCAAGAAGCGCGTATTAGCTTAAATCAAGAGCCGTTTATGCAATATAAAGAAAGCCGCGTTAAGCGGCTTTTTTTATGGTGAAAACAACAGCTTATTTTGCCTCTTCCGGGGGCGCCACATTGGGTTCCAGGGTGGTGGTTGGCACAGGCGCAGAGGCGGGCTCAGCGGTGTCCCAAAGCGTTTTTGGATTGTTTGCTATATTGCTGGTGGCCTTATTAAGCGCTTCTCCAACTTCGAATGCCGTGGTACATCCCGACATGCACAATAACAGGGTGAGTAATAAATATTGGCGTTTCATAACATTCACTTACTTCAACGCTTCAACGCTGTAAACCACCACCAGACGATGCGTCTCGCCGGGAGCAACACTCACCACGTTGTCGAAGGCATTGGCGCTTTCCACGCAGACCATGCCGCGATGGCCTTCATGGCCGAAGTCGCCCATCTTGTCGGCTTTTTCAGTCCATGGATTCCACACCACGGTTGAGCGGCTACCCTGCTTGGCGATGCGGATTGCACGCTTCAGGCCGCGGTCTTCAATGATGCAGTCGGCAGTGGTGTTCACGTAGACGCGGTCCACTTCACTTTCAATTACGATGCCGTCCTTTTGTGTTCTGCTTGCTGGCTCGCCTACCTTGTCCAGATAGTTGCAGCCTTCCAGGCCACGGATAGTCATTTGCGCCACATCGCTGATGTGGAAGTAGGTGTGCAGTGCCTCGCCCAGGGTAAACGCCTGTTTGCCGCTATTGCTTGTCACCAGTTCTACGCGCAGGGCTTTGCCGATGGTCATTTCAATTTTTACAGGGGACTGATTCGGCCATTGCGCACGGGTTGCCTCGCTTTCAATCAGGCCAAAACTGATGAACGTCGCGCCATCCGGCAGGGCTTTCGCTTCCAGCACTTTCCACATCACGGTGCGCGCATAGCCGTGGCCAGGCAGCTTGGTATCGGTGGCGTGCGGGCCAAACCATGGCCAGCAGACAGGCACGCCGCCGCGTATGGATTTACCGGCAGCAAATTTGGCATATTTGGATAACCAGATGACCGGCTCGTGCCCGTGTGGCTGGAACGTCATCAAATGTGCGCCTTGCAGAGCGATGCTGGCGCTGGCGTGTGCGTTGTTGACTTCCGCAGCAATCAAGCCGCCGGCGATTTCACTGAACTTTAGATGGTTGCTAATGCCGAATTGCTGGTTGAGTTCTGCAAGTGTCATGGTGGGTTCCTGAAGGTTAAGGCATGTATTTTCGCCGTAATCGGGTTTGTGTGTCCAGAATATTTAAATTTACCGTGTGTTTTTGCAGCGATTGCCACAAAGACATCTTGAAATTGGCGCATACGTCCCCCATTTTGCGCTGACAAAGATGTTTGGTGGTAAATTGTCGCTTTACTTATTCAATTAAATGGGGAAAATTATATGAAACGAATTGCGCTGTTTGTGTTGACCAACCTGGCTGTATTGCTGGTGATTAATATCACCCTGCGCTTATTGGGCGTGGACAGGGTAGTGGATCAGAGCGGCGCGATCAATTTCAATTCGCTGCTGGTCATGTCGATGGTGATTGGTTTTTCCGGTTCGATTATTTCGCTGCTGATGTCAAAGTGGTCGGCCAAGCGTATGGTGGGGGCGCAGGTCATCACCAGCCCGATTGATCCGACCGAGCGCTGGCTGGTGGAGACCGTAACCCGTCAGGCGCAGGCGGCCGGAATCGGCATGCCGGAAGTGGCCATCTACGATGCGCCGGATGTGAACGCTTTTGCCACCGGCTGGAATCGCAACAATGCGCTGGTTGCCGTGAGCACAGGGCTGTTGCAGAGCATGAGCCGTGACGAGGCAGAGGCGGTGCTGGCGCATGAGATCACCCATGTGGCCAACGGCGACATGGTGACGCTCGCGCTGATCCAGGGGGTAGTAAATACCTTCGTCATCTTCTTTGCCAAATTGTTCGGCATACTGGTAGACCGTATCCTGCTGAAGAATGATCCGCGCAATGGCCCGGGTATCGGCGCTTTTGTTGCGGAGATCATAGCCCAGCTGGTGCTGGGTGTGCTGGCCAGCATCATCGTGATGTGGTTCTCGCGTCAGCGCGAATTCCGTGCCGATGCAGGCAGCGCCAGTCTGGCCGGACGCAACAAGATGATCGCCGCGCTGGAACGTTTGAAGGCTAACCATGAACAGGTCACGCTACCCGAAAAGATGGCGGCCTTTGGCATCTCCGGCGGCAGCAGTTTCTCGCGCCTGTTTATGACGCACCCGCCGTTGGATGAGCGTATTGCAGCGTTGCGCGAGGGCCGTTAAACTGCAATTATGAGCATATTAGGGATGTAAACGCTGTGCCGGTAAATAAAACACCTGACCATGCCAAGCTTGACCGTATTGTTGCAGAAGCTCGACGCACTGCGGCAGAACGTGAGCAGGGTTATCGCGAGCGTGCGCTCAAGATGTATCCTTGGGTGTGCGGCCGCTGCACGCGTGAATTTACGCACGCCAATTTGCAGCAGTTAACCGTTCATCATCGCGATCATAACCACAGCAACAACGCGCCCGATGGCAGCAACTGGGAGTTGTTGTGTATTTATTGCCATGAAAATGAGCATGCCAAGCAACTGGATGCGGCAGCTGTTCTAGCTGCCACATCCAGTGGCGCTGATTCAGGCAGTTCGACTTTTCAGCCCTTCGCGGATCTCAAGTCTCTGTTGGTCAAAAAGTCCCAGGCTTGACTGCTGGTTCTTGCATTAGGTGTTTATAGCATGCAGGTTTGAAACAAAAAAACCAGTTGATCTCACACGTGAGGGGCAACTGGTTTTCCGTTTTAAACGACTCGGGCTATCACTCCTGGGCTATTCATCCTCATCGTCGTATTTTACCCGCGGAGGATCGCCGTCATATACCAGGCTTTGTCGATGCATCATATAGGCGTCACGGATAAAGCTGTAACGGTCCACTACAGTGCCCTCGATGATTTTTTCCGAGTCGAGTAATTCTGCGCGCAAATTAACTTTGTTGGTTACCCACAGGCTATTGCGCACAGGGATGTCATCAAGATTCTCAATCACACCGAAATAGCTGTCTGTTGCCAAACCTGCTCCGTCACGCACCGAGCTTGGCCCCAGAAAAGGCAATACCAGGTAAGGCCCGCTGCTGACCCCCCAATAGCCCAATGTTTGCCCGAAGTCTTCATTGTGCTTTTCCAGCTTGTGAGCGACATCAAACAGCCCAAATACACCAAAAATGGTGTTGACCCACACACGGGTAAAGTCAGACGCAGCCTGGTGAAATTTAAGTTGTAACAGGTCGTTTCCGGTGACGAATATATCATCGATATTGGAGAAGAAATTGTGCACCATCTTTTGCCCCGGATCTGGCATTACAGCTCTATAGCCCTGTGCAACAGGCTTGAGCACAGCCCTGTCCAGCGTATCGTTGAACTGATACATGCTCCGATTGAAACCCTCATAAGGGTCTTTCGGATTGGTATTGGGAGAAGTCGATGCGCAGCCACTCAAAATCAGGCTGATAAGAAACGATACTCGTAAAAATATGATTCTAATCAATGACATAAATTGTGGTGCGGATTAAAATTAGTGTGAGATTGTAGATGGAATTTATTACAAATACAGCCCCATGAATCCAGATCTGCATCTTGCCGGGCGGCAAGATGCCGGGAAATATTAGCCCAGAAATTCCACTTCAAACACCAGCGTCGCATTCGGCGGGATCACGCCGCCTGCACCGCGTGCGCCATAGCCCAGCGCTGCCGGAATGGTGAGCTTGCGCACGCCGCCAACCTGCATGCCTTGCACGCCTTCATCCCATCCTTTGATAACCTGGCCTGCGCCAAGATTGAAATCGAAAGGCTCATTTCTGTCTTTGCTTGAATCGAATTTGCTGCCATCAGTCAGCCAGCCGGTGTAATGCACAGAAACCAGATTTCCGGCTGTGGCTGTGGCGCCGCTGCCGACAGTGATGTCCTCATATTGCAAACCTGATGCTGTCGTAATCGTGCTCATAGTGTTTCCTTTTTTTGTGCTTATCCCAACAAGGGACGGGTTAAAAAATTTTTGATGCTTGCTTGCGTGTTATTTGCTGCTGCGTTCCGCAGCCATCACCGTGCTGGCTACCAGCATGGTGATGGTCATCGGCCCAACGCCGCCAGGTACAGGTGTAATCCAGCCTGCAACCTTTTTGGCGCTGTCGAAATCCACATCGCCTACCAGCTTGCCGCTGGGCAGGCGGTTGATGCCGACGTCGATCACGGCGGCGCCGGGCTTGATCATGTCGCCGGTGATCATCTGCGGTTTGCCGGTGGCGACCACCAGAATATCGGCATCGCGCGTGAACTTGGCGAGGTCGACAGTCTTGGAGGTGCAGATGGTGACGGTGGCATTTTTCTGCAGCAGCATGAGTGCCATCGGCTTGCCGACAATGTTGCTGCGACCGACTACCACCGCGTGTTTGCCTTCGATTTCAACGCCGCTTTTTTCCAGGAGCTTCATCACGCCAAAGGGGGTGCAGGGCTGAAACTGGGGATTGCCGGTGACCAGTTCGCCCACATTCATCGGATGAAAGCCGTCCACGTCCTTGTTCGGAGAAATTGCCAGCAGCACCTTGTTGCTGTCGATGTGTTTTGGTACCGGCAGTTGCACCAGAAACCCATGAATTTTCGGATCAGCGTTGAGTTTGGCAATCTGTTCCAAAAGCATGGCTTCAGAGGTGTCGCCGGGCAACTCAATATGTTCGGAATAGATGCCGAGCTCGGCACAGGCATTGATCTTGTTGCGAACGTAAACCTTGGAGGCAGGATCTTCACCCACAATGATCACCGCCAGTCCGGGTGTGATGCCGCGCGCTTTCAGCGCATCGGCACGCAGTTTCCATTCAGCGCGAACCTCTTGCGAGATGGTTTTGCCATCAATAATTCGAGCAGTCATTGCAATTCCTTAGGGTAAAAAAACGCTGATTCTTGCCATTAGAACGCTGGTTTCTCTGCTGCATTCTGATAGTTGGCGACCGAGTCCATGATTTCGGCACGCGCTTCTTCTATGCCGAACCAGCCTTGGATCTTGACCCACTTGTTTGGTTCCAGATCCTTGTAATGTTCGAAGAAATGGGAAATCTGCTTCAGTGTGATTTCCGGCAAGTCGGTATGGCTTTGCATGCTGCGATACAGTGTCGAGAGTTTGTCCACTGGTACCGCAATCAGCTTGGCGTCCTGTCCGCCTTCGTCTTCCATTTTGAGTACGCCCAGTGGGCGGCAGCGCACCACTACACCGGTCTGCAGGGGAACAGGGGTGACTACCAGCACGTCTACCGGATCACCATCGCCGCACAGAGTATGCGGGATGTAGCCATAGTTGCAGGGGTAGTGCATCGCGGTATTCATGAAGCGATCGACGAAGATCGCGCCGGATTCCTTGTCTACTTCGTATTTCACCGGCTCGCCATGCATCGGGATTTCGATAATGACGTTGAAGTCGTCGGGTAGATTTTTGCCGGATGGAACATTGTTCAAACTCATATTGCACTGCCTTCAGGGGATTAACTAAACCCGAATTATATCATTTCAGACTTGCGGGGATGAAGGCGTAAAAAAAGGGAGCCTGACGGCTCCCTTGGTACTGATAAAACGAGGATTAAAGCAGCGGCACGATCATCAGTGCAACGATGTTGATAATCTTGATCAGCGGGTTCACGGCAGGGCCTGCGGTGTCCTTGTACGGATCACCCACGGTGTCGCCGGTGACCGCTGCCTTGTGCGCATCGGAACCTTTGCCGCCGAAATTGCCCTGCTCGATATATTTCTTTGCGTTATCCCAGGCACCGCCACCGGTAGTCATGGAAATAGCCACGAACAGGCCGGTAACGATGGTGCCGATCAATACACCACCGAGCGCCTGCGCGCCCAGGGTCAGACCGACTATCACCGGCACGGCCACAGGCAGCAATGAGGGCACGATCATTTCCTTGATCGCAGCCTTGGTCAGCATGTCGACGCAGGTATCGTATTCCGGCTTGGCTTTGCCTTCCATGATGCCCTTGATTTCCTTGAACTGGCGACGGACTTCAACCACAACCGAACCCGCAGCGCGGCCGACCGCTTCCATGCTCATCGCAGCGAACAGGTAAGGTACCATACCGCCGATGAACAGGCCGATGATCACCATGTGATTGGACAGATCGAAGGTCAGGTTGGGGTGGCTGCCGGACAGGGCGTGTGTGTAGTCGGCAAACAGCACCAGCGCGGCCAGACCGGCAGAGCCGATGGCGTAGCCTTTGGTAACTGCCTTTGTGGTGTTGCCCACAGCATCCAGCGGATCGGTGATGTTGCGGATGTTTTCCGGCAGGCCGGCCATCTCGGCAATACCGCCGGCGTTGTCGGTGATCGGGCCATAGGCATCGATGGCGACGATAATGCCGGTCATCGACAACATCGAGGTTGCTGCAATCGCGATTCCATACAGACCAGCCAGCTCGTAAGAGCCCCAGATCGACAGACACACGGTCAACACCGGTGCTGCAGTCGAACGCATGGAGACGCCCAGGCCTGCGATCACGTTCGTGCCGGAACCGGTGGTGGAAGCCTGTGCGATGTGTTTCACCGGGCCATATTCAGTTGCGGTGTAGTACTCGGTGATCAGCACCATCGCGGCGGTCAGTCCCAGGCCGATCAGCGAGGCATAGTACAGCTTCAGCGATGTCACCATCACGCCGCCTATCATCACGCCGCCTATCATCACGCCGTCGCCCATCATTTTGTTGGTGATGAAATAGAAACCAACGGCAGCCAGTACTGCAGCGACAATCAGGCCGCGATACAGTGCGTTCATGATTTTGCCGCCTTCATAAGCCTTGACGAAGAAGCTGCCAACAATGGAAGCTATGATAGAGAAGCCGCCCAGTACCAGCGGGTAAAGCACGGCCTTTTCATCTGCACCGGTGATCAGCAGACCACCCAGCAGCATGGTGGCGACAATCGTCACCGCGTAGGTCTCGAACAGGTCAGCGGCCATACCAGCGCAGTCGCCCACGTTATCACCCACGTTATCCGCTATGACCGCAGGATTGCGTGGATCGTCTTCAGGGATATTGAGCTCAATTTTACCGACCAGGTCAGCGCCTACGTCAGCACCCTTGGTGAAAATACCACCGCCCAGACGAGCAAAGATGGAAATCAGCGAACCGCCGAATGCCAGGCTGACCAGGGCATGGATAGCCTCGTTGCTGGATATCTGCATGCCGACAGTCAGGAATGCGTAATATCCGGCTACACCCAGCAGTGCCAAGCCGACTACCAGCATGCCGGTGATGGCGCCGCCCTTGAACGCCACGTTTAGCGCGTTGTTGAGGCCGCCATTGGCTGCTTCAGCAGTGCGGATGTTTGCGCGTACCGACACGTTCATGCCGATGTAGCCAGTCAAGCCTGAAAGAATCGCACCAATCGCGAAACCGGCAGCTGACTTCCAGCCCAAGGGAGAAAAGAAAATAACCACCAGCAATATTGCGCCGACCATACCTATGGTCGTGTACTGCCGATTCAGGTAAGCGCCTGCGCCTTCCTGAATCGCTGCGGCAATCTCGCGCATGCGATCGTTGCCGGTCGATTTGCTGAGAAGCCACTTGGTTGTAATTGCTCCATATAGAAGTGCCAAAACCGCGCACGACAGGGTGAACCATAGTCCAGCTGACATAATTTTTCTCCCAAATTTGTTATATAAGCTGTCCGATTAGGACCGGACAGACGTCCTCATGCCTAAAACGATGCTACAAGCTGAATCAAAAAAAAGGCACTTTAAAAAAAGTGCCTAATAGCTAGATTCAAATTTTAAAACTGTCCAACTTTTTTGCGACAGCCACATTTTTCAGCCGCACATACTGGGGCAGTCCATCCTTGTAGGGAGGGTAATCTTCGCCCTTGATTAGCGGGGTCAGGTAGGTGCGGCACTTCTCGGTGATGCCAAAACCATCTTTGGTAATGAAGTCACGGGGCATCATTTTTTCCACGTTGGCCACATTTTTAAGCTGGGCCACGCCGATTTTCCACTTATAAGGCTTGTCTGAAACACGAACAATCGTCGGCATCACAGCATTGTCACCTTTGAGCGCGTGATCCACAGCCGCCTTGCCGAGCGCATAGGCCTGCGCCACGTCGGTCTTGGAGGCGATATGGCGCGCGGCGCGTTGCAGGTAATCGGCAACCGCCCAGTGGAATTTATAGCCCAGCGCAGCCTTGATCATATTGGCAACGACAGGCGCTGCACCGCCCAACTGTGAATGGCCGAAGGCATCTTTCAATCCCTGGTCAGCGAGGAACTTGCCGTCTTCGCCCTGCACGCCTTCTGATACCACGACTGTGCAGTAGCCATGTTTCTTCACCATGGAGTCAACCTTGGCGAGGAAGGTTTTCTGGTTGAAGGGAATTTCAGGGAACAGGATGACGATCGGTATTTCGCACTTCTCATCCGATGCCAATCCGCCTGCAGCTGCAATCCAGCCGGCATGGCGGCCCATTACTTCCAGCACGAATACCTTGGTTGAAGTTTTGGCCATGGAAGCCACGTCGAAGCTCGCTTCGCGTGTTGATACCGCAATGTATTTTGCAACTGAGCCAAAGCCAGGGCAGCAGTCAGTGATAGGCAGGTCGTTATCCACTGTTTTGGGAACATGGATGGCCTGGATGGGGTAGCCCATCTTGTCGGCCAGTTGCGACACTTTCAGGCAGGTGTCAGCGGAGTCGCCGCCACCATTGTAAAAGAAGTAACCGATGTTGTGCGCCTTGAAGACTTCGATCAGGCGTTCATATTGTGCAAGATTTTCAGTCAGGCTTTTGAGTTTGAAGCGGCAGGAGCCAAATGCGCCGGAAGGTGTATGGCGCAGCGCTGCGATGGCGGTTGCGGATTCTTTACCGGTGTCGATTAAATCTTCGGTGAGAGCACCAATGATGCCGTTGCGTCCGGCGTAGATCTTGCCAATTTTGTCTTTATGCTTGCGTGCGGTTTCAATTAAACCACAGGCCGATGCGTTGATGACGGCAGTTACGCCACCGGACTGTGCATAAAACGCGTTCTTCTTTGCCATACTCTTACACTCCCTGAAAGAATTGATAGTCCCCACGAAACCGTGGTTGTTCGGTTAAGCAAAACGATTTTCCATTCCGCCATTGGCACCTTATCGACATTCCGCAGTGCTCTATAAGGACAAAGATTGGAAAAGTGTAGATGTTGCAGGGGGCATATTACGCCATTTTTCAATTTATGAAACCTTAAGGCAAAACCGGAAATATAATTTGATCTATATCAAGTAAAATGTATAAATGAATATTTCCCATGAATGGGCACCGGCAGACCTGCTGCGATCACCTTTACTCGTCCCTCTGCACCCGGTGCTTGCCCGCCTGGAAGCTGGCGAATTCCCCACCTTGCATGATTTCAACGGGCTGCTTGCGGGCTGCCAACCTGTTATAAGTGTTGAACTTGGCCACCATTTGCGCTTTGTGCCGCAAGAATCAGGCAGGATGGGATTTGAGGCGCAATATGAGCCGCGCTGTTATTTAAGCGGTGAGGTGCAGACACGTTCTGATAATTGGCATGACCTGTTCAATGCGCTGGTATGGCTGACTTTTCCCAGGGCAAAAGCCGCTATCAATACGCGCCATTACCAAGCGTTGATTCATGGGGCCGATGCGAGCGGGAGCCAGCGCGGAAGAGTGCGTGACATGGCAACCTTGCTGGATGAATCCGGGGTGATCGTGGTGTGTGCCAATGCCGAGTTGGCTGAATTGCTACACACTTTTCAATGGCAAGAATTGTTCTGGCAGCGCCGTGAACAAGTGCGTTCAGCAATGGGGTTCTATATATTCGGACATGGGCTATATGAAAAGACCCTTCAGCCTTACGTTGGCATGACCGGGCAAGGGCTGGTATTGCATGTGTCGGAAGATTTTTTTAACCTGGCCCTGGCAGCGCAGCTACATTATCTGGATGTGCGCCTGGCAGAGTATCTGCATGACCCCGTGCATTGTCTCTCCCCACGCGAGCTGAATCCGGTACCGTTGCTGGGTGTGCCGGGATGGAGTCCAGAAAATGAGCATGCGACTTATTATGAAAATACCTCGTATTTCCGCGCTCGCAGACGAGAGACCAAGTAGCGTCGTTACTTTATGCTCAGTTTTTTATGGGAGATATATTTCTTAACGCTGCTTGATGTGGATCAAAGTGTAAATTGTGTTAATACCCTACAATTAAAAAGGTTTCTTGTTTGAGAATGAAATAGTATTACCTTGGAGAGTGTGGGAAGTAATGGCAATTGTATTGTTTGATAATGGCACGCATAAGTGCCTGATGTTTGATGATCTGGTGGATGATTCTGATAATCATGCAGTGCAGTCCAACCAGTTTTTGATTGTAGATAACGGCCATGGAGCGATTATTGATCCGGGCGGCAACATGACCTACAACGGTCTGCGACTGGAAATGACTTATTTTTTCCCGCCCAAGAAGTTGGCATATGTACTCGCTTCACATTCAGATCCGGATATTGTCGCCTCTCTGAATAAATGGCTGATCAGCACCGACTGCAAGATATTAATTTCTCAACTCTGGGTCAAATTTCTGCCGCATTTTTGCACCATTGGAAGTACGGATGGACGTATTCAGGGTATACCCGATCAGGGGATGAATATTTCATTGGGCAATTGCACATTGAAGGCAGTGCCGGCGCACTTCATGCACTCCGAAGGTAATTTTCAGTTTTACGATCCTGTCAGCAAAATTCTATTTACTGGCGATATGGGCGCGTCCATGGTTGCTCATTCGGAAGCAGATTCAGCGGTGGAGGATTTTCGGGCGCACATTCCATTCATGGAAGGATTTCATCGCCGTTATATGGTTTCAAATAAAATCTGCCGGTACTGGGTGAACATGGTGCGGCAAATGGATGTGGAAGCAATCGTTCCACAGCATGGGCGTATATTTAAGGGCAAGAAGATGGTGAATGAGTTTCTGGACTGGGTTGAAAGTTTGGACTGTGGAATTGACCTGCTAACGCAAGACAATTACTGTTTACCATAGTGCACATCTCTATGGTTTGGCGAACGCAGCAACGCCAGCCAGTGCGATCTGTCCGTCCTGGAAGGAGCGAACGCCACTGACGCCAATTCCCCCTATCACCATGCCGTCCTGTAGCACGGGTATGCCGCCTTCAGCCGGAATCACACCGGGCAAAGCGAGATGGATTAAACGACCGCTCAACACTGCATCTTCCGATGATTTAGTCGGGCGTTGAAAGGCAACCGCCGCATTGGCTTTCATGATCGCGGTTTCAACGCTGCCAAACTGGGTGTTGTGGCTGCGCTGCAAATATAACAAATGACCACCATCATCAACCACCGCGATCACCACGTTCCAGTTGTTGGCGTGCGCTTCCGCTTCGGCAGCACTGGCGATGCGTTTTGCATCTTCCAGGGTCAGGACAGGTTTTGTAAGCATTAATAGAGTTTCCTTCCCTTAAAAAAACTGGGGGCGCCAACTGCTGCGCCCCCCGGTGTTGAACGACAAAAAAGGATTATTTTGCCGACAGCGCAGCAAGCACCTTGTCGCGTATTGACTCAACACTGCCTACGCCAGCGATTTTTACGCAACGTGGCGCATTTTTGACGCCGCTTTTTTCCCACTTTGAATAGTATTCCACCAGTGGCAGGGTTTGATCGTGATACACAGCCAGACGTTTTTTAACTGTCTCTTCCGCGTCGTCCGGGCGCTGTACCAGGTCTTCGCCTGTGACGTCATCCTTGCCGGCCACTTTGGGCGGATTGAACTTAACGTGGTAAGTACGTCCTGAGGCTGTATGTACACGGCGGCCACTCATGCGCTGCACAATTTCGCTGTCCGCCACATCGATCTCCACCACATAGTCAATCTCTACGCCTGCCTGTTTCATTGCCTCGGCCTGCGGCAATGTGCGCGGGAAGCCGTCAAACAGGAAACCTTTTTCACAGTCCTTTTCCTTGATACGCTCTTTCACCAGATTGATGATGATTTCGTCTGAAACCAAACCGCCCGCATCCATGATCTTTTTCGCTGCCACTCCCAACGGGCTACCTGCCTTGACTGCCGCGCGCAACATGTCACCGGTCGAAATCTGCGGAATACCGTATTTTTCTTTTATGTAGTTAGCTTGAGTGCCTTTTCCCGCGCCTGGGGCGCCGAGCAGAATAATTTTCATTTTTTTATGTTCCCTGAAGTTAAATGTTAAACGAAGGTCGTACATTAAACAAAACTGAGTGCGGTGCGGTTGGGTTGGATTCGGCGTGGTTCTCCTTAAGTTTTATGGCTGGAAATGGATGATAGCTGTGCTGCGAACTGTTCGCGTGCCAGCAAAAGATCGGCTTCTGTATCAACCCCGCTGGGCGGAGCATCCCGGGTGATGGTAACGCCAATTTTGTAACCGTGCCACAGCACTCGCAGCTGCTCCAGCGATTCGATTTGCTCGATGGTTGCGGGAGCAAGCTGGCTGTATGCGCGCAAGAAGCTGGCGCGATAGGCGTAAATGCCGATGTGGCGCAATACCGCAAGATTTTCGGGTAACGCTGTGTTGTTGGCAAACGCATCGCGCGGATAGGGGATAGGAGCGCGGCTGAAATACAGCGCGTTGCCGTCCTTGTCCAGCACTGCCTTGACGATATTGGGATTACGCATGGCGGCTTCGTCATGGATCGGGTGGCAGGCAGTGGCCATCGCGCATTCAGGATGGTCGTGCAGATGCTGGGCTACCTCGCGTATGAGTTGGGGTGGTATCAGCGGTTCGTCACCTTGCACATTGACGACGATCGTGTCATCAGGCCAATTATGCTGTTCAACCACTTCGGCGATCCGGTCAGTGCCGCTGGGATGGTCGGCTTTAGTCATGCAAGCCTTGAAGCCGTGTTCATGCATCGCGGCCATGATGGGATGATGATCGGTGGCGATCCAGATTTGTTGCGCTCCACTCTTGGCCGCCTGTTCCGCAACACGCACCACCATCGGTTTGCCGCCTATCAGCAGCATCGGTTTGCCGGGCAGGCGGGTGGAGTTGAAGCGTGCGGGAATGACGACGTGGAAAGACAGCATTACATTTTCTCGATTTCTTCCAGTGTCAGTTTGCGCGCTTCGTCGGCCAGCATGACGGGAATATCATCCTGAATGGAGAAGGCCAGTCTATCCGCCTTGCAGATTAACTCCTGTTCAGCCTTGCGGTAAATCAGCGGCGATTTGCACAACGGGCAAACCAGGATATCGAGAAGTTTAGCGTCCATTTTAGGGGGAAATCTTTTCCAAAATAAGTTGGGTTAGCGCTGAATCAAGATGCGCGTCCACACGCAGCACCCAGTATCTTTCATCGGCGAATTCGATACATTTTACCGCATCTTTTTCCGTCATGAGTAGCGCATTTGCATCGTCGTATGCGAGATCGGCTGCGCTGTAAGGGTGATGGTCGGGGTGATGGTGTGTTTTTGGCGTCAATCCCAGCTTGTTCAAATGGCGGAAAAAACGTTCTGGATGGCCGATTCCGGCAATGGCGTGCACAGATTGTCCCTGGAAATCCGCTGCCGTGGCAGTAATTTCGGGATTAAGCAGGTTGTAGAAATGCACGCCTTCCAGTTGCATCAAATATTCGCCGGGCGCCGCGTTGCCGCCATTGACCACGACGGCATCCACCTCGCGCAAACGTGATGTTGCTTCACGCAAGGGGCCGGCCGGCAGCAGGAAACCATTACCGAAACGGCGCAGGCCATCGACCACCGCAATTTCCACATCACGCTGCAGGCGGTAATGCTGCAGGCCATCGTCGCTGAGTATGACATCGCACTCGGGGTGTGCAGCCAATAGCGCATGGGCTGCGGCCGGGCGATCCCGGCCAATCCAGACCGGGCAAAGATGGCGTTGCGCCATCAGCACCGGCTCATCTCCCACTGCGGCGGGATCGCTGCTGTGCAGCACCTCCTGGGCTTTAGCGCCGCTGCCGCCGAAACCCCGGCTGATAATGCCCGGGTGCCAGCCGTTGGCCAGCAACTGCTCGGCCAGCCACAGGGTGAGGGGGGTCTTGCCGGTGCCGCCCACGGTAATGTTACCGACAATAATGACAGGAACAGGCAGTTTGACGCTGGGCAAAAAACCGATTTGGAATAACATGCGGCGGGTCGCGACCATGAAACGAAACAGCAGGCTGACAGGCCATAGCAGCAGATGCAAGGGCGTGATGCGGTACCAGTGCCATTGCAGTCCGTGTATTCCGGATATGCCCATCCTTGTCAGTCTTGGCTTTGGGTGGTGAAAGTGATGCGGCCATAGCCCGCCAAACGCGCCGCTTCCATGATGTTGATCACGGACTGGTGCGGTGCCTTGGCATCGGCGCTGATAACGATAGTGGGGTCAGTTTGGTTTCCTGCAGCCTTGCGCAGTGCTTGTGACAGGGAATTTACACCATCGAATTTTGTAGGCTTGTTGTTGATCGCATAATGTTCGGTAGCGTCAATGGCGACATTAATCTGGTCGCCTGCTGCCGCAGCCTGGCTGCCGCTTGCCTGCGGCAAATTGATCTGCAATTCGGCATGTTTGGAATAGGTGGTGGTAACCAGCATGAAAATCAAAATAACAAGCAACACGTCGATCATTGCGATCAGGTTGATTTCAGGTTCTTCCCTTGCACGTCCTTTTTGGAAGTTCATTATTTACTCCCTGCGCTCGCCATGCACGATTTCAACCAGCTTGATGGCTTGTTGCTCCATTTCAATGGTCAGGCTATCGACCTGAGCGCGGAAGTGACGGTAGAAAATCATGCTTGGTACCGCGACGATCAGGCCGAATGCGGTGTTATACAGCGCCACCGAAATGCCATGCGCGAGAATCGCAGGGGAATTGCCGACAGCGGTTTGCGAGCCGAAAATTTCTATCATACCCACTACCGTGCCGAACAATCCCAGCAGCGGGCTGGTCGATGCGATGGTGCCCAGGGTATTGAGGAAACGTTCCAGATCATGGTTTGCAGCTCTACCTGCGTCTTCGATCGCTTCCTTCATCACCGCAGGCGAGCTTTTTACATTCTTCAAGCCCGCTGCAAAAATGCGTCCCAGTGGAGAGCTGCCTTGCAGGCGTGACAGCATTTCATCGGTCACACCTTTCTGTTTGAGTTCTTGAACTACCTCACCGAGCAAGGTGACCGGTGCAATCGTTTTGCTGCGCAGGTACATCAATCTTTCCACAATCAGTGCAACAGCTGTAATGGATGCAATAATCAGGAACCAGATTGGCCAACCGGCAGCTTCGATAATAGTGAGCACTCAAAATTCTCCAGGCAGTAATAATAAATAGAATTGATTCAGCAGGCTGGTATTGATAAACAAGGACCGGCTGAAATCCGAAGCATGAACTGTAACTTGTCGAACATGTTTGGGCAAGATTTCTGCTTAGAAAATCGCTTTAAGGAACTCGCTCTCAATGCGGAAAGAGTTTTATAAATTATGCACAAAAGCTGTGGATAACTTTGTGCGTAATCTATGGCGAATCTACTTAACTCTCTATGCTGTAACCCTTTTTTCTGTTGCTTGATTTTTATGCCGTTTGATATGTTCATAAAAACAGTGTGTTGTATTATGTTTTTGAAGCGACGACAGGCTTGCCCCTGCAAAGCTCCATAGATGCTGCGGCTTGTGGATTATTGCGTGATACAAAACTGCATTGAGGGTGAATCTGCGGAGTATTCGGTTAGCGGGCGATAGCTTGCAGGTCGCGCGTTGTGCGGCGGGAATGTGGTAATTAAAGGATTCTTTCCTCCAGAATACGCATGCGATGCTCAACATATTGAATTTCTTCCATATCCAATGGCATCACCAGTTTCATTGCCATGAAAAACCCCTGTATTTGTCCGAACAGTTGGCGGTTGCCTTTGACATCGGCGCTATTTGTCATCACCTCCATCTTCAGGTTGGAGTAAAGATCTTCAAAAGTTTCAATCATGTCGTCTTTGTCTACCATGGTGATTCTCCGAATGGGTTTGAGTCAGTATACTTGCGCAATCTTGAGAGTATGGTGAGCACACCTTGGCCTGTCAATTACACATGCTGCTTGCGTGGCTTTGCCTGTGTCTCATTTGCATACTGCATCCCCCTGAATTTATGATGGCCCCGAACATATGACAGACAGGAATAGAGTTTTCAGCGTGCGCGAATTGAATTTCGCGGCGAAACAATTGATAGAAACCGGCCTGCCATTGCTATGGGTACGCGGTGAGATTTCAAATTTTGTGTGTGCGGCATCCGGGCATTGGTATTTTTCTCTCAAGGATGAGCAGGCGCAGGTGCGTTGCGTGATGTTTCGCCACAAAAGCCAGTACCTCGATTGGCTGCCGAAGAGCGGGTCGCAGGTGGAGGTGCTGGCGCTGCCAAGTTTGTATGAGGCGCGAGGCGAATTTCAGTTGACCCTGGAGCAGATGCGACCTGCCGGAATGGGCGCACTGTACGAGGCTTTTGAAAAACTGAAGAAGAAACTGGAAGGCGAGGGCTTGTTCGCCGAATCCCGCAAGCGCGTGCTGCCGTCGTTCCCTGCACAAGTCGGCATCGTTACCTCGCCGCAGGCCGCGGCCCTGCGCGATGTATTGACGACATTGGCCAGGCGCATGCCGGGTTTGCCGGTGGTGTTATATCCCACACCGGTACAGGGCACGGGCTCTGCGCAGAAAGTGGCCGAAGCCATCACCCTCGCTAATCAGCGCAAGGAGTGCGACGTCATCATACTGTGCCGCGGCGGCGGCAGCATTGAAGACCTGTGGTCGTTTAACGAAGAGATCGTGGCGCGAGCCATTGCGGCCAGCCATATACCCGTCGTATGCGGCGTCGGGCATGAAACCGATTTCACCATAGCCGATTTCGTCGCCGACCAGCGCGCCGCCACGCCAACGGCAGCCGCGCAAGCAGTCGCACCCGAGCGCAGCGAACTGCTGCAGCGCCTGCAACAATTCGAGCAACGCATGACGCGTGCAACGCTGCGCCATTTGGAGCGGGCAATGCAGCAGCTCGACTATTTGCAGCGCCGACTGGTGCATCCGGCGAAACGCGCGCTACAGCAAATGCAGCATTTGGCGCAGTTGCAGCAGCGTCTGCAGTCCGCGCTGGTCCATACCATGAAAGATCAGGACTGGCGCTGGCAGGCTTTGCAGCAACGCTTGCGCGCGGCACGTCCTGATTTGATGCAACTCTCCAAGCACCATGCTGAAATCAGCCGCCGCCTGAAGGATGCAATGCAGCGCACGCTGGGACATTACGATAACCGCCTGGCTGCGACGCAGCAGCACTTGCAGCACCTCGATCCGCAGCAGGTGCTGGCGCGCGGCTACAGCATGGTGCGCGACGAGAAGGGGGTAGTGGTGGTCGATAGTGCGGCTCTGGCTTTGGGTGCATCCCTGCAAGTCACCTTCGCGCGCGGTTGGGCTCAAGTAGAAGTGAAGGAAAAAGGCAGTGCTAGCTAATTAGCGCTGCTAATTAGGTTAAAATGCAAAAATTAAAACTGCCAGCCATTTTGTCATCCGCAGCCAATCTGAATGAAAAATTTTCTTAATCGCCTGACCCCCTTTCAAGCCACCGTTTTGCTGGTAATCGGAACGACTCTGATGCGTCTGGTTGCTGCCGGCTCGACTGAACTGACCACGGATGAGGCGCATTACGCGCTGTTTGGCCTGCATCTGGACTGGAGTTATTTCGATCATCCATCGCTGATCGGCTGGCTGCAGGCAATCGTGCTGCTGTTCTCGGACTCTGATCTGGCGCTAAGGGTCGTGCCTATTCTGCTGTTTTCCGCCGCCAGCCTAGTGTTGTACAGAGTCAGCATGACGCTGTTCCCGAGGGAAACGCCCTGGCTGGGATTTGTCAGCGTCGCCCTCGTGCAGTCGGCTGTCATGCTGCAATTGATCGGTCTTGCCATGCTGCCGGATGGGCCATTGCTGCTGTTGGGACTGCTGGTGGCGCTGGTGCTGCACCGGGTGCTGTCCGATGGCAGTTTGCGTTACTGGTTGTGGCTCGGTCTGTTGCTCGGCCTTGCCGGGCTGTCAAAATATACCGCCATCTCGCTCGTCATTACGGTACTGCTGGCGCTGTCGCTCAGCAGACAAATGCGCCAACTGCGCACTCCCGGCCCCTGGCTGGCATTAATGATCGCAATGATTGTAATCATGCCGGTGTTGTACTGGAACTACTGCCATGACTGGATTTCCTTTCTTTATCAGATACACCACGGCACCGGAAAACTGGGCTGGGAGTTCAAGAGAGTGCTTGTCTCACAAGCAGGGCAATTGTTCGTTTATGGTCCAGGAGTATATTTTTTTGGCATGATTGCAGCGGTTGCAGGAGTGAATGAGCTGAGAAAGTCGGGTGTTCAGGCTGAGCGCGGCGTGATGCTGTGTCTGGCGCTGGCGCTGCCGCTACTGTTGCTGTTTGGCTGGAACTCGGGCTACGAAATGACGCTGCCGCACTGGACTTCATTTGGCTGGGTAGCCTTGTCGCCGCTGGCTGCGCGCTGGATAATCCGCTCCTGGAATAAACGCTGGGTGCGTGTCAGCGTTCGCAGCTCAACTGTTTATGCAGTGCTATTCATTGGCGTCGTATTCAGCCAGCTTATTTCCCCCTGGATTCCGTTTCCGGAAAATAAAAACTTTTTGCGCGATCTTTATGGCTGGGGTCAGGCCGCGAAAAAGGCAGAGCAATTGCGCGCCGGGATAGCCGCTACAGCGGGCACTGCGCCACTGATATTCACCGAAAACTGGACTCTTGCCAGCCGTCTGTCATGGTATGCAAGGCCGACACCGGTGCAGGTGCTGGACACACGTTATAACCAGTTCGATATCTGGTTTGGTTCGCCGCAGAACGGCGCGCGCGGCATTCTGGTGTTGTGGCCTGATGAAAATGCCAGGCCCGGTACGGGTGGCAGCGGGCAGTTTGCATCTTGCACACTGCGAGACAGGTTGCCGATTCTGGTCAATGCCCGTTTGACATCAACATTCTCCTTCTATGCATGCGATGACTACAAAAACTGATCCGACAAAATATCTTCCTTTGTCCGAGACTGCTGTAGCGCTCAGTAGCCCATGGCTCTGGGGTGTGCCACTGTTCTCGGCGCTAGCTCTGGCACTTTTACTGCTGTTGGGAGACAACGTAGCGCTGTTTTATTTTATGAACCGGATCATGACCTCTGCCAGCGATGGCTTGTGGATACATCTGTCGTTGCTGGGCGACGGGCTGTTAGTGATTATGTTTGTACTGCCGTTTTTGGGACGCCGCCCGGATGTGGTGTGGCAATACTTGCTCGCAATGCTGCTTGGCGGTATTTTCGTGCACGGCTTGAAGGCGTTGTTTTCTACATTGCGTCCACCCGGTGCTTTGAGCTTGGACAGCTTCCATCTCATCGGACCTGCGTTACAGAATAACGCCTTTCCTTCGGGCCATACCACGGCGATATTTGTGCTGGCAGGATTGGTCTGTTTGCAGCGCCTTGATGCATGGGGAAAGCTCGGGGACTGGATCAAATCTGGAACTTTGCTGCTGGCAATTCTGGTCGGTTTTTCCCGCATCGCCAGCGGCGTTCACTGGCCAGTAGATGTGCTTGGCGCAGCCACCGGCGGCTGGATTGTTGCAATATTGGCGGTGTGGCTGGGCAACTACTGGCGTTCAGGATTGAATATCTGGGCGCAGCGTATGTTCGCGGTAATTGTCACTCCTTTTTCCGTATGGGCGGTGTGGTCCTTGTGGCATGATCTTGATCAGGTCTATCCCGGGACAGGATTAATGAAAGTTTTACTGCTGGCCAGCTGCCTCGGCTTGTCTGTTCCCGGACAGTTGCGCCTGTTCAACCTGCGCAAATAATATTGCACAGGGGAATGTTTGAAGTAAAAAGGCTCAATCGATATTTGAGTTAGAATAAGTCTGTTATATTTGCCAGAAAGCCTGCGAGATGCCGAAATTAGCCCTTAAAGTTGACGTTAAAACCTACCGCGGCACTCGCGTCGGTGTGCCCCGTCTTGTCGAAGCGATGCAGCGCCATAAGGTGCAAGCCAGTTTTTTCTTTACCTTTGGCAAGGATCGTACGGGGCGTGCCATCACGCGCATATTTCGTCCAGGATTTTTGAGCAAGGCATCACGCATATCCATTTGGGGACACTACGGCATAAAAACTTTGCTGTACGGGACATTGCTGCCGGCACCAGACATCGGTCGCAAGTGTGCAGATGTCATGCGTTCGGTTCGCGACGCTGGTTTTGAGGTTGGCATCCATGGTTACAACCAGATCCAGTGGCAAGATCATGTGGTAAGCAAGGGTATGGAATGGACTAAACGCGAAATGCAGCGGGCATCAGACAGGTTCATCGAAGTATTTGGCACTGCATCCAAGTCCTACGCTGCTGCCGGCTGGCAATTAAACCGTCATGCCTTGCGTTTGATACAGCGTTTTGGTTTTACTTACACTTCAGATACGCGCGGCAGCCACCCTTACATCCCTACCTGGAATGCCGAGATTATTGCTTGCCCGCAACTGCCGACGACACTCCCAACCCTGGATGAACTGGTCAATCGGGATGGTATAAACCTTAAGAATGTGGCGCAGCACCTGTTGCAGATGACAAAAACTCCGCCGCCAAATGGCCATGTTTTCACCCTGCAGGCAGAGTTTGAGGGGGGTAAATGGCTGCCAGTGCTCGAGCAGTTGCTGGAGGGATGGAAGGAACAGGGTTATGATATTGTGTCGCTTGAGCTTTACGCGAAAAGTTTGCCTGCCAGTTTACCGCGACACGAAATCGCAATGCGCGCCAGGGAAGGCAGTATCGGCATGCAGGCGGTGCAGATTTAACTCAGATTGATTCAAGAATTTCATGCAACAGCAGTTAAATTCATTGTCCTAACAATTTGGGTGAGATGATGCAACAAGGTGCAAAAGACTTGCAGGGCTGGGTGGCTTTTCTCAGCAATGCAGAAATTCCGGCTCTCAAACAAACTGCGCGTGATCTGCATGCCTTGCGGGGAGAAGGCGATAAAGCCAACCCTTACTCCATTGCCGGTATCATTGCGCGTGATCCCTTGATGACAGCTTTGCTGTTGCGATATTTGCAGCAGCACAAGCGACGCAGCCAAACTAGCGAAGTTCTGGAAGTTGAGCAGGCTCTGTTGATGCTCGGCATGGAACCTTTGTTCAATAAAGTGGTTCCCAAAGTTTCTGTCGAAGAGATACTGGGCACGAAACTCCCCGCGCTAATTGCTACTTTGCGTGTAGTACACCGCTCACACCGAGCTTCCTCATATGCCTTTGATTGGGCGGTTCGACGCCGTGATCTTCATTTTGAAGAAGTGCGTGTTGCGGCATTGTTGCGCAACATGACCGAGATTTTAATGTGGTGTTTTGCAACTGCAGAAATGCTCAAAATCAAAGCCCTGCAAGAAGAGGATAAGTCATTGCGTAGCGGGGATGCACAGGAACAAGTGTTCGGTTTCAGGCTTGTCGTGCTGCAAAAAGAACTGGTTAAAGAATGGAAACTGCCTACCTTGCTGCTCCATCTGATGGACGCTGAAAATGCACAGCAAGAGCGGGTTCGCAACGTCGTGCTGGCAGACAGACTGGCGCGCCATTCCTCTCAAGGCTGGGATGATGCAGCACTGCCGGATGATTACAAAGATGTTGGCGCCCTGCTCAACATGCAAGTGGAGGATGTGATGAGCATAGTGGGTGCTTCAATCACCCCCTGAATTCTGTTTTATTGTAAATCGGTAACCAACGAGTTGCGCTTGTCATCCGTCAGCACTGTTTCCGTGCGATACTCGGGATGATCGATACCCGCCTTGATCGCCGCCCCCTTTTTTGCCGCAGCCACCATCTCCTGCGTCAGTTCAAAACGCATGAAATGAACCGCTGAAGTCTTATCCGGTTCAGAACGACTCAAATCCTCATTGGCAATAGCGAACACCTTGTCGAAATTTCCCACTTGTACCCATACGGTATTTTCAATGCCTATGAGTCTAGCCAGTGCCTTTTTACGCTCTTCCACATCGTCATATTCCACCATAAAAGTGGACTTCCAGTTGTGGCCACTGGGGATAAGAGGATTGTAAACATCCAGCTCCTCCTGGATGGCTTCCGGTTCGAAAATGCGTTCGAGACGCAACATCTCCTGCACCTGGTATTGCATGGTGAGCGCGTCCTCGAAATAGAGCGTGGCATGGTCTCCGACAGGCACTCTGCGGTGTTTCTTGTGCGCCATTACTTTGGCACGAAAATCGGTTTTGATGGACGCATATTTTTCCAGGCTAAATAGATCATCGCGGGTCAATTGCTTCATGGTATTTCCTTTGCTAATCGTTATTATTGGTGTGCAATCTGTCGGTCAGTAAACAGATATTCTCGCAGTTCCTTGTCAAAGCCGGGATCGTTGCGCCTGATCCATTCCAGCAGCATGGAGGCGTGTTCTTTTTCCTCGTCGCGGTTGTGTGCCAGTATGGCCTTCAAATTCTGGTCATTACATGCATCAGCGCGCTGGTTATACCAGTCAACCGCCTCCAGTTCCTCCATCAGCGAGACGATGGCGCGATGCATGTCGAGGGTCTTTGCGCTCAGTTGTTCTCTGGGTTCGTGATAGCCTTCATTAGACATTTTCATTCTCCTTCCAACGTTAAATTGCGTAAGCCTTTCTCAGCAGGCTGATGGGATGCGACGGCGCGCGCCCATCCTTGAGGCCATTTTCAATATGGTGGCCAGCCATTGCGCAGTCGCTGCCATAGTGTGCAGCCTCGGCTTTCTTCACCCGTTCCACCACCGGCTTGACGATTTTCATCGATGATGCATGAAACTCCTTTTTTACTGCATAAGTGCCATCGTGGCCGGAACAGCGCTCGATAATTTCCACCTGGGTGCCGGGAATCAGCGACAGGATTTCACGGGTTTTTGGGCCAATGTTCTGCACCCGCTGGTGACAGGCAGCATGGTAGGCCACCTTGCCCAAGGGCTGTTTAAAATCGGTGTTTAACTTGCCTTCCTTGTGGCGCAGCATCAGATATTCAAACGGATCAAAGAAGGCCGCCTTGACTTTTTGCACGTCCGGGTCATCCGGGAACATCAAAGGTAGTTCCTGTTTGAACATCAGCACGCAAGACGGGATCAACCCCGTAAGGTCCCAACCCTCATCCACTAGTTTTGCCAGCACTGGAATATTAAATTCCTTGGCGGCCTTAACCGCTTCCAGATCGCCCAGTTCCAGCTTGGGTATGCCGCAGCAGCGCTCCTTTTGGGCCAATATCACAGGGATGCCGTTGTGCTCGTAAACTGCCACCAGATCTTCACCCGGGCCCGGCTCATTGCGGTTGGTATAGCAGGTGGCAAACAGGGCTATTTTGCCCTGTGTGCGACCTGCGGCCTGTGCCACGACCTTACTGTCATGCCCGGACAGACGCCTGCGCAAGGTATTGCTGTGATACTCGGGGAGTTTGGCACCGGCGTGTACGCCCAGCACGACTTCCAGAGCCTTGCGGGTGGGGGCGAATTTATTCGCTGCATTAACCAGCTGAGCTACTACCGGAATGCCGGCCAAATTGCCGACTGTATCGGTACTGGTCAGGATGCGATCGCGAGTTTTTACATTTCCGTTTCTGAATTTGAATGCCTTGGCACGCAACATCAGGTGGGGAAAATCCACATTCCACTCATGCGGCGGCACATACGGGCATTTCGTCATGTAACACAGATCACACAGATAACAGTGATCTACCACCTTCCAGTAATCTGCTTTATTTACGCCATCCACTTCCATAGTGGGGGACTCGTCCACCAGATCGAGCAGGGTAGGAAATGACTCACACAGGCTCACGCAACGCCGGCAGCCGTGGCAGATATCAAACACCCGCTCCATTTCGTCAAACAACAATTTTTCGTTGTAAAAGTCGGGATTCAGCCAGTCCAGAGGATGGCGCGTCGGTGCAGCCAGATTTCCTTCACGGGTAGGGGCGGCCATGCAGTGTCTCCTGTTCTTGCATTAAAGCGTGGATCAAATCCGGCCGCGCAAAGGGCAGACGGATAAAATATCGGGTCAAAGATAATTAATTCAATCTACATCAATTACAAAGCAATAAAGCTCGCAGAGATGGACAGCAACCAGAAAATCTATCCCTCGAACTCATTGCTTCTTACAACCAATCCGAGTCTAAGCCACAAATTCGGTCAGTGCTTTCGAGTAGCGATTAGCGTGGGAGCGTTCAGCCTTGGCCAGTGTTTCAAACCAGTTTGCGATCTCCTCGAAACCTTCCGTGCGGGCAGCCTTGGCCATGCCCGGATACATGTCGGTGTACTCGTGGGTTTCACCAGCGACTGAAGTCTTCAGATTGTCGCCGGTAGAGCCAAAGGGCATGCCGGTGGCCGGATCGCCGCACTGCTCAAGAAACTCCAGGTGGCCGTGTGCGTGGCCGGTCTCGCCTTCAGCTGTGGAGCGGAACAGGGCTGCCACGTCGTTGTAACCTTCCACGTCGGCTTTTGCTGCGAAATAAAGATAGCGGCGATTGGCTTGCGATTCGCCAGCAAAGGCATCTTTCAGATTTTGCTCGGTTTTGCTGCCTTTTAATTTCATGATATTTACCTCCAGAGTGAGTGATAAACAAAGTGGTCGAAAACCACACTGGCGAGTATAGGCTTGTGAAATATAGAGAAAAGCAGATTGTTTCAATGATGGCGATCGATTTTATCGATCAATAGCTGAGCTATTTTGAGGGGATTGATCACTGCAGATCGGAAAGCCTTGGGCGGCAACGTATTGTGCTACCCCGTATTCTCCCGGGAAGCGGGCTGCAGGGATTAATGATACCCATCAATCCAGTCAGTCGATCCGAAGCGTATGGGGTGGCAGCGCATCTTTAAGCGACTGCGCCAGTTGTTCCATGGTTGCTGCCAGCGGCGAACGTTTCCGCCATACCAGGCCGATGGTGCGCGAGGCGCCGGGAGCCTTGAGCGGGCGCAGCGCAACCTGGCTGACATCGGCTGTCGCGCCGCCGCTGGCAAGCACCGGGATCAGTGTCACCCCCAGCCCCATGCCCACCATCTGGCGCAGGGTTTCCAGGCTGGTTGCGCTGATTTCTTCATTCTGCAATCCGTCCAGATGGCAGGCTTCCAATGCGTGTTCACGCAAGCAATGGCCTTCCTCCAGCAACAGCAGTCCGGCTTGAGCCAGTTCATTGATTTGCACCGTAGTGGCACTGGCCAACTGATGGTTGGCAGGCACGGCGGCAAGAAAGGGTTCCTTGAATAAGGGAACAATTTCAAGGTTGGAATCATTAATGGGCAGTGCCAGTAGTCCTGCATCCAGTTTGCCGTCGGCCAGGTGCGACAGAACATGGGGTGTCATCTCCTCCCTGAGCAGCAGGCGAAGTTTGGGGTATTTGCCATGCAGCAGAGTCAGAACATGCGGCAGATAGTAGGGGCCGAGGGTAGGAATCACCCCCAGTTGCACCGTGCGTTCCATCGGGTCGCCGGTCTGGCGCGCCAGTTCGCGTATGCGGTTGGCCTCGTCGAGAATCAGGCGTGCAGACGATACAATTTCGCGGCCAACCGGCGTCAGGGTGACATGTTTCAATGAGCGGTCGAACAGCAATACACCGAGAAAGTCCTCCAGCTTTTTTACCTGGGTGGAGAGGGTGGACTGGCTGATATAACAGGCATCCGATGCCTTGCCGAAATGCCCGGTATCAGCCAGCGCCACAATATAGCGCAGCTCTTGCAGAGTCATAGGATGGTTCCAGCTTGAAATGCAAAGCGGATGAACATATGCATAAACATCTTGCGTGTGCCCCGAAATTTATCACCAGATGCGGTTCCCCGGCAACTGAAGCAAGCTTGGGGCGCTAAGCGCATTTTTCAACTCCGCCAGACCAGGACGGACAAAACCCTAAAAATGGTTCAGGCCTTGAGCTGGCACACCATCAAATGGTATGTCTTGTAGCGCTCGAAAGTTGCTTTGCTGCGATGACCTTCAAAATATTTGTAGTTCATTCTGTCGAGTTTTTTGCGCAGCAGCTTGTGTGCGATCCATGACAGTTTCGGGTAGTTGTCGCTCAGGTATTTATTGAGGGTCAATCCGACGGGCTTGATGGTGTTGTGCAAAAAATCATTGACCAGTTGCAGGTTCGGGCTGACGCGTTTGGTGATGTCTTCGTCGCGTATCAGCTCAAATTTGGATTCTTTTACCTTGCGATAAAAATCTGCCATGGCATGTCCGCCACCGAAGCTGCCGTCGCCCGGGCCGCCATCGCCGTGATGTTCGGTCTTGAAGAAGTCGCAAATTACCACTTTGCCGCCCGGCTTCAGGATTTTTTGCAACAGCTCGAACGAGGCTTCCATCGAGATATATTGAAAGCTCTCGCTGAAAAGACACACATCGTATTGATGCAACAGTTCATCAAACGGCAGATCCTCAAAGCGGCATTCGAACAAACGGCTTTGTTTTCCGGGATATTTGGCTTGCTGCATGCGTACCAGCTTGGCCAGGCTGGGCGCCGGGACCAGACCATCAGCCTGATAACCGCGTGAGAGGAGTTGGCCGAGTACATGACCCGTGCCGCAACCGATATCCAGTACTTTAACGGGACCCGGTTGCGGGGAGGGCATGGCCGCAATCAAATTGTCGGTATAACGTTGCTGTGCAATGCCAAGATTGGTCATCTTTAATTCAAGATCATCATCCCACAGGCCATAGTGCAAATCGTCCACACCCAGTATTTGTTGGGTAAGAACCAGACCCAATTCGCGACTACCCATTTTTTCTTTAGACAAAGCAGACTCCCTGAATATTACAAAATTTTGAATTCGATATTATATTCGTTAATGTTATGCAGGCGCTGATTTTCTCACCGTACTTCGGGGGATTCTGCGTCAAACCAGCCAGGCGCCATTGCCATACACCACCTCATCATCAAGCATGACTGATTCGGTGACCGCAAACACGTCCACATGATGCCGGGTGTCCTTGCGCTTGAAATTGGGTTTGTTGTAACTGCCGTGTTTGGCACCGAGCGAGAGGTGTATGCCGCACATGCGCTCGTAAGTGCCGATGTCGCTCACCGTGCGTTCTTGCGTAAAGGCGCGGTTCAGGCCAAAGCCCAGTTCGCGCACCCAGACTTCGCCCTCATCGGCGCGAATATTGGCGAGTACGGTATCGAACTCCGGCGTCGAATCAATCGCCTCCATTACTCGTCCCTTGCTGATCACCAGCGTGATGGGCTTGTCCGGGCGATTGATCATGAACGAGGTGTCGCCGAAGATAAAAATGCGCACGCGCCCGTTTACCGCTTCCAGATCCTGCGCTTCAGTGAAAACTTCGCCGATGGGAAACTGGCCGCCCACATTTCGCATTTCGCTGTAATCGCCCACGTTCAATTTTGCGGATTCAAAAGGGGAAGAGAACAAAAGTTGCTCACCGCCGCTGTCGACCACGCCGCAACTGGCGCGATCGATACGCTGCTTGAGCGCGCTGCCGACGCCGCGGTAGTAGGCAGGGTCGTAGGCGAGTGAGGCGATGTAGTCGATTGCCTGCGCGCCCGGCATGCGCGAAAGATGCAGGTGTTCAATCACCTTCAGCGAGCGTTTGAACAGCTCGACGCGTATGCGGAAAGCCTCCAGGCGAAAGCTGGTGGACTGTATCAGCACCACCAGATCGGATGGCGCGAGCGGCTGGAAGGCGGTCAGCACAAACTCCGGCGTGACCGCGTCAAAATCGATAAAGGTGGCTGCAGGCAGGCAGTGCCTGTATGCATCGGTGAGTGCCACCGCGAGTTCGCAGCGCGCGTCGTACACGACCACCGCGGCATGCTGCGGTGTATGTTCAATTGCCAGCGCCAGAATGTCGCACACATTTTTTTGCGCGGCAGCGAGCGTTTCCCTGGATATGGCATAAGGGAGGATAGGAGAGGGTTCTGTATGCGTCATAATTTTCTGAACACCGTCACTCTGGGCGTGTCTTTATTTAAAACTGCAAAGCCGTAGTGGCTACAAATATACTCAATCGTCGATGCGTGGTAAAAACAGACATGGGTGATATCTTTGGCATAGTGCCAGTCTGCAAAGCCTTCCACGGTTAACCACGGTTCCGTCATGATCGTCAGGATGCCGCCTTGCTTAAGATAGCCACTGAGACGCTGCAGTTCCTGTCCCGGATTATAAAAGTGCTCCACCACCTCGGTGGCAAAAATATAATCAAATTGATTTCCGGGCAAGTCGGGAAAAAAATATGGATCGTAATTGTCGCAGTGCAGGCCATGCGCCTTGAGCAAGCCGCTGAGCGTGGGCGTCGGGCCGCAGCCAAAATCCAGCCCGCGCTTGCTTTCCTTCAAATAGGGTAGTGCAGGGGTAATGGCCTGGTTCAGGAAACGCACATAGCCTGAGTCCTGCGGCCCGTTCTGGTGTGCCTTGTAGCGCGCTTCTTCGGTGGCACGGTCGGGGAGAGACTCCCTTGCCATGAATATCAGCTGGCAGTTTGGGCACAGCAGATAGTCACGCGCCTTGGGCCCGACAAGAGGCGTGTGTGGCCCCGTTCTGGCGCAGAGGGGGCAGGTGTTGCCTGCTCTGCCAGTTTCAGTCATCGAGACGCTCGCGGACTTTAGCCAGCACCTGCTGATTCAAGTTTGCCGACAGGCAGTCGAATTCAATATTGTCCGGCATGCCGCGCAGCCAGGTGAGCTGGCGCTTGGCGAGCTGGCGGGTGGCGGCAATGCCCTGATCGAGCAGATCGGGCTTGTCGATGTCGCCGGCAAGATATTGCCAGGCCTGGCGATAGCCCACGCAGCGCATCGAAGCCATCTCGCTGTTCAGCACATATTTTCTTTGCAGGTCCTGCAGCTCATCGAGCAAACCCTGCTTCAGCATTTCTGCAAAGCGCAGTTCAATGCGTTGATGCAGCTGTTTTCGATCTGACGGAAGCAGGGCGAGGGGAATGAGTCTATAAGGCAGCTGGTATTCTTCCTGTAGCGCCAGCAGGGCCGTCATGGGCTGGCCGCTGACACGGTAAATTTCCAGTGCGCGCTGGATGCGCTGCGCGTCATTCGGCTTGAGGCGTGCCGCCGTTTGCGGATCGACTTTTGCCAGTTCGTCGTGCAGGCGCGGCCAGCCCAGACTGGCCGCCTGCTCCTCGATCTCGGCGCGCACTGCCGCGTCGGCCTGCGGCAGGTCGCTCAGACCAAAACGCAGCGCGCGAAAATACAGCATGGTGCCGCCCACCAGCAGGGGGATATTACCGCGTGCGCTGATGTCCTGCATCAGCCGCAACGCATCGCTGCGAAAGGCCGCAGCGGAATACACGGCGGTGGGCTCGATGATGTCGATCAGCCGGTGCGGTGCAGCGGCGAGGGTGGCTGCATCCGGCTTGGCGGTGCCGATGTTCATGTCGCGGTACACCAGCGCAGAATCCACGCTGATCAGCTCCACCGGCAGATGCTGTGCGAGCTCGACCGCGGCGGCGGTTTTACCGCTGGCAGTGGGGCCCATCAGGAAGATGGCGGGAGGATAGTTTTGTAACATATTGATTATATTAAATATTTATCGAAAGCTTTTGCCACAAAGATCACAGAGTACACCGATAAAAAACCCGCTCAACGCTCTGTGGTCTCTGATCTCCGTGGCTGATGCCTTTTTCTATTTGCCGCGCATGAACATCTGGTCGAGATCGCCAATCGACATCTGGAACCAGGTCGGACGACCGTGGTTGCACTGCCCGGAGCGTTCGGTATTTTCCATTTCGCGCAGGATATGGTTCATCTCGGTCAGGGTCAGGGCTTGATTGGCGCGCACCGCTGAGTGGCAGGCCAGCGTGCCGAGCAGTTCGTTGCGCCGCTCGGTCAACGCGCGGCTGGCACCGTATTCACGCAATTCATGCAGCACATCGCGGGCGGCGGCTTCGGCGTGCGACTGCTTGAGCATCGCGGGCATCGCGCGCACCGCCAGCGTGGTGGGGGAGAGCGGGGCGATATCGAAGCCCAGCGTGTGCAAGGCAGCCTGCTCTTCCTCGGCAGTGGCCACATCCAGTGCATCCGCATGGAAAGTCACGGGAATCAGCAGCGGCTGGTTGGGTATCTGCTGGCCGTCCAGTGCAACTTTCAGTTTTTCGTACACGATGCGCTCATGTGCGGCATGCATGTCGACCACCACCAGCCCCTGCTGGTTTTGCGCCAGGATATAAATTCCCGCCAGCTGCGCCAGCGCAAAGCCCAGCGGCGGAATGCCGGCTGCAGTTTCTGGCGGGGTATCAACAGCAATCCCCATGTCCTTTTCGTCAGCACGTCCTTGCGAACCAAACAAGGTCTCGTAGAAAACCAGCGGCTGCGCTGCCATGTGCAGCGGCATGGGCTGTTGCATCGTCATGCCTTGCCCGGAGCCTGCCCACGCCGCAGTACTCATGCCTGAAGCAACAGCGGCAGGTGACGCATCGTTCATCGCAGCGCTCATCGTCGAAATGGGCCCGCTGAGCGCCTGCTGCAGGGTATGGAAAATAAACTGGTGCATCGCCTGGCTTTCGCGGAAGCGCACCTCGCTCTTTGCCGGATGCACGTTCACGTCCACCAGCTCGGGCGGCATGTCGAGGAACAGCAGGAAAGCGGGATGGCGCTGGTGATGCAGAATGTCCTGATAGGCCTGGCGGATCGCATGCGCCACCACCTTGTCGCGGATGAAGCGGCCGTTGAGGAAAAAATACTGACTGTCGCGCGTGGCCTTGGAATAGGCGGGCTGCGTCACCGTGCCATACAGATGCAGCCCTGCGGCCTGGCGTTCTATCTGCACTGCATTCAGCGCGAACTCTTTGCCGAGTATCGCGGTGATGCGTTGCTGCAACGCTGCTGCACGTTCGTTTTCTGTATCTCCCAGCGCCGGAAGATTGGTGGCAGGCAGCTGCCAAACCATGCGCGCATTGTGTTGCAGGCTGAAGGCGACGTCGGGGCGCGACAGCGCGATGCGCTTGAAGGTTTCTTCGCAATAGGCAAATTCTGTCGATTCGGATTTTAAAAATTTGCGCCGCGCCGGCGTATTGAAATAGAGCTCGCGCATTTCCACGCTGGTGCCCAGTGCATGGGCGGCGGGCACAGCGTCGCTTTGCGTGCCATCCACGGATTCTATTTTCCATGCATGTTCAACCTCCGCATTGCGGCTGATCAGCGCGACATGCGCGACGGCAGCCATGCTCGCCAGCGCTTCGCCACGGAAGCCCATACTGGCCACGCGCTGCAGGTCATCCAGCGAGGCGATCTTGCTGGTGGCATGGCGCATCAGCGCGAGCGGCAACTGCTGTGGCGCAATGCCGCGGCCATTGTCGCGCACGCGCAGCAACTTCACGCCGCCCGCTTCCAGCTGCACCACGATCTCGGTTGCACCGGCATCCAGACTGTTTTCCATCAGCTCCTTCAGCGCAGAGGCAGGGCGTTCGATCACCTCACCAGCGGCAATCTGGTTGATGAGCAAGTCGGGTAATAGACGGATAGCGGACATGAGGTGGCAGTGATAAAAAATACACGCCATTATATAACGGACAGCATGGTCAGGTTATTGCGACGTCACATGAGTGGCAGGGTGCATCACAACAGGGCGCCATGTTAGTTTACATTTTTTTTCAATCTTCAACTTCGCCAAGCAGCCTGACGGCAAAAGAAGATCCTTTGCCGACTTCGCTTTCTACCGTGATAGAACCGCCGTAGCGTGCCACCAGCGTATAGCTGATCGACAGGCCGAGGCCGGTTCCTTCGCCCTGTTTGGTGGTGTAAAAAGGATCGAAAATTCGATCCAGATTTTCTGCCGGGATGCCTGTGCCCGTATCGCTGACAGTGATTGATACGCCCTTGTCATCCCAATCCCGAGTGGCGAGGGTGAGTGTGCCGCCTTGCGGCATGGCATGTAATGCATTAACGATGAGGTTGATCAGCACCTGTTGCAATTCGTTGCGGTTGATACTGGCTGTGCGTATGGCTGCTTCGTCCTTCACTACTGCCACTTGCGCCCTGTTCAGGTGATGGCGCACCAGGATCAGACAGTCATCCAGCAAGGCATTCACGTCTACTGTTTTAATATAACCGGCATACTCGGTAGGACGGGCGAATTGCAGCAGTTTGGTGACCATGGTCTGAATACGATTAACTTGCTGGTCTATGAGTTTGATTTCTCCTGCTACCGGTTTGGCATGTTTGCCCAAAACCTCGCGCAACACATCGAGATTGCCCTGGATTACTGCTGCAGGGTTGTTTATTTCATGCGCGACGCTGGCGGTGATTTCACCGATCGCGGCGAGTTTTTCCGCCATCACCAGTTGCCGCTGGGTGTCATGCAATTTCTCGTTGGCCTGTTGCAGGCTGCGGGTACGTTCAGCGACTTTCTGGTCCAGCTCGCTTGCCCAGGCATTAAGTTCTGCGTTGCGCTGATTGAGCAGGTCTAGCAATTTGTCGAGGTGCTTGGCCACGCGGCCAATTTCGTTGTCCGAATCGATAGCGCCGGTGCGGGCATTCATGTCGCCGGATTCAACTTCTGAAATGGTTGAATTCATTTGCTCCAGCGGTTTAAATATAGTGCGCGCCCAGCGCCAGGCCAGCCCTCCGCCACCCACACCAATCGCAGTGAAAATCAGAATAATCGTGATCACAGCTGCCAGCATAATATCTTTGTATGGCTGCTCAAGGTAACCCACATAGAGCATGCCGATCGCTTCGTTGCGGCTGTTCTTGATCGGCTCGTAGGCAGATATGTACCAGTCATTCACCACAAAGGCGCGGTCATACCAGGTTTTTCCTTGCCCAAGCACCAGGTCCCGCACCGATTGCGACACGCGGGTTCCCAATGCGCGCTGACCTTCAAACAGGCGCACATTGGTGGCGATGCGCACGTCATCCAGAAACAGGGTGGCCGTGCCATGGCTGCCTTCAAGCAAGGTATCCGGGCGATAGATCAGGGCATTGATGTCGTCGACAAAATCGAGATTCTGATTGAGCAGCATGCCGCCTTCGAGCACTCCGATCAGCTTGCCATCATCATCCAGAACCGGCGCGGCAGTATGAATGATCATTCCGCGTGTCTCTACGGTGCGGCTGGTGGGTGTGGCATTGGCTGTGGGCACCAGTGGTAAATAAGCGTTCCCTAGCGGATTGATGCCGACTGCCGCGAGTTGTTCTGAACTTAAGATTTCAATGCCAGTCGCCGGTTCACCGCTGAATGCATGGCGCAGGAGCGGCCATTGTGGTTCAAATGCATGCTGGGTCGCAGAGTGTAAACGCAGAAAATCCAGCTGCAGTTCAGTACGTTTTTTTTCCAGTAATGTTTTGAGAGCATCACCACGCTTCTCGACAATATGCGTGACCAGGATATGTGATTGTGCCAGGCCGGAAGTTTGCTTGCCAACGCGCTCCACAACACGGTGAAAGTATTGATCGGCCACAGCCAGATCGCTATTAACCTTGAAGGTCAGCAAGCGGTCGTAATAGGCGTGCCCCCAGTAAATGGCCAATATGAGCAGCGTGGGCAGCGCCAGCAGCAGGGGAAGCAGGGCGAGCGCCAGCAAATTGGTGCGGACGGAAGTGCGCAAATGCCCGAGAAGATTCATGAGGGTCAGGTTTAGTGTTAAAACTTTTTTACTGAATACCCCATTCAGCGTATTTGCGTTCCAGTGTTTTTCGCGAAATATTCAATCGCCGCGCCGCTTCCGTTTTATTGCCTGAGGTTGCCGACAGCACATTCAAAATATGGCGTTTTTCCACGGCCTCCAGCGAATCTTCCAGTGCTGGCTGTTCTTGGCTCGCAGCAGTTGCACTGCCGAGACAGCCTTCTGGAATATGCCCCAGAATCAGCGCACGTTCAATCACATTGCGCAGCTCGCGCGCATTTCCCGGCCACGGGTAGTTGCGCATTTTATTGATTATTTCAGCATCCAGCGTGAGGGGAGGAATTGTCATCTTTGCGGCTAATAAGCGCATGAAATGCTGTGCCAGCGGGGCAATGTCCTCGCGTCTTTCGCGCAGCGGCGGGATGTGAATGTTCATCACGTCCAGCCGGTAATAAAGATCCTGGCGGAAGCTGCCATTTTTAACTTGATCGGACAGTTCGCGGTTGGTTGCTGCAATGATGCGCACATCAACAGGCATTTCAATATCTGACCCCACCGGACGAATTTTCTTTTCATCCAGCACGCGCAGCAGTTTGGCTTGCAGGTTGAGCGGCATTTCGCCCACTTCATCCAGGAACAGCGTGCCGCCCTGCGCATAGAAGAACAGCCCCTCACGCACGCCGGTTGCCCCGGTAAATGCGCCCTTGATGTGGCCAAACAGTTCGCTTTCGATTAGTTCGGGCGCAATCGCACCGCAGTTGACCGCAACAAACGGGCGCGAAGCGCGCTGGCTGTATTGATGCAGCGCGCGCGCCACCACTTCCTTGCCGGTGCCCGATTCGCCGGTGATGAGGACGGTGCTGGGCAAGGGCGCAAGCCGCTGTACCAGGGTCTGAATTTCCTGCAGAGCTTGTGATTCGCCGACCATACGCGAATGATCCGGTTCGATATTGTAATTGCCGGCGATGGTTCGCTTGAGCAAGAAGTTTTCACGTTTGAGTTGAGCGCGGTCAAAGCAGCGGTTAATCGAACCCAGCAGCTGGTCGATACGGAATGGCTTGAGGATGAAGTCCGATGCACCGCCTCGCAGTGCGCCAATTGCGGTATCGAGATCAGCGAACGCGGTAATCAGAATCACATCCTGGTGATAGCCCAGCGCACGCAGTTCATGCAGCCACTCCACACCTGATTTTCCCGGCAATGCAATGTCCAGTATCAACAGGTCAAATGGTTTTTCATCAACCAGCCGGGTGGCCTCTTCCACGCTGGCTGCAGAAGCTACGCGGCCACAGCGCGTGGATAACGCACGGGTGAGAAAGCTGCGCATGCCCGGCTCATCATCTACTACCAGTACACTGGATTGGGGCCACGAGCCAAAAGTGTCGGGGACGGTGGCATCTGCTGCATGCATATCAGAAGATTCGGCAGCTTGGGAAGGTAGGCGCATGAAGTCTCGGACTTTATCCATAAATTGTATTTTTATTATCAACTATGGTGAGACATTTTGTCCATCCATTCAAAATATCAAAACTGAAGGTTGAGACAAATTGTCTTAAAAATAATGTGGGTATTTTTTTAACATGCTGGTTTTGCGTTGTATTTATATCTGGCATGGTTTGTGCTTTCATAAATAAATTGTCTGGCATCCAATTCCGGGTGACAGTTTATTTTGCTTTGGAGGAAATGATATGCAAGTCACAAGACGGCAGTTCTTCAAGGTCTGTGCTGCGGGGGTAGGAAGTTCCAGCTTGGCGATGCTGGGATTTATGCCGACCGAGGCACTGGCCGAGGTGCGTACGTTCAAGCTGGCGCGGGCCACTGAAACCCGTAATACCTGTCCATACTGCTCGGTGTCGTGTGGGATTCTGATCTACAGCCAGGGTGACAAGGCCAAGAATAATCTCAGCGAAATCATTCACATTGAAGGCGATCCGGATCACCCGGTCAACCGTGGCACGCTCTGCCCTAAAGGGGCGGGTCTGCTTGACTTCGTGCATAGTCCTAACCGTCTCAAACACCCGGAATATCGCGCACCCGGCAGCAAGGAATGGAAACGCATTTCCTGGGACGATGCTTTTACCCGTATCGCCAAGCTGATGAAGGAAGATCGGGACAAGAATTTCGAAGCAAAAAACAAGGACGGTGTCACCGTAAACCGCTGGCTAAGTACCGGTTTCCTCGCCGCCTCAGCCTCCAGTAACGAATCAGGCTATCTCACTCACAAGGTGGTGCGTAGTCTGGGAATGCTTGCATTCGATAATCAGGCGCGTGTATGACACGGTCCGACGGTGGCAAGTCTTGCCCCGACGTTTGGCCGCGGTGCCATGACCAACTCTTGGAACGATATCAAGAATGCTGATCTAGTTTTAATAATGGGTGGTAATGCCGCAGAGGCGCACCCTTGTGGTTTCAAATGGGTAACAGAAGCAAAGGCGCACAACAAGGCCAGGCTGATCGTAGTGGATCCGCGTTTTACGCGTTCCGCAGCGTTAGCCGACTTTTATGCGCCTATTCGTACGGGTACGGACATCGCCTTCCTCGGCGGGGTCATCAACTATCTGTTGACCAACGACAAGATCCAGCACGAGTACGTGAAGAATTACACCGACTTCTCGTTCCTGGTGCATGAGGACTACAAATTCGTGGATGGCATTTTTTCCGGATATAACGCGGAAAAGCATAAGTACGAAGACAAGTCCACATGGAGCTATCAGAAGGGGGCGGATGGCTTCGTCAAGACTGATCCGACATTGAAGAATCCGCGTTGCGTTTATCAGCTGATGAAGGCGCACTACTCGCGCTATACGCCTGAAAAAGTCGAGGAAATTTGCGGTACGCCGAAAGACGCATTCCTGAAAGTGGCCGAGATGATGGCAGGCACTGCTGCACCCGACAAAGCCATGACCATCATGTATGCCTTGGGCTGGACTCAACACTCGCAAGGTACACAGATGATCCGCACAGGTGCGATGCTGCAACTGCTGCTGGGCAACATCGGTGTGGCGGGCGGCGGCATGAATGCGCTGCGCGGTCACTCCAACATTCAGGGCTTGACCGATCTGGGCTTGCTCTCCAACTTGTTGCCGGGATACATGACCCTCCCAGGTGAGAAGGAACAGGATTTCAAGGCCTATCTGGAAAAACGCTCTCCCAAGCCGCTACGACCCAAGCAGATGAGTTACTGGCAGAACTATCCCAAGTTTTTCATCAGTACCATGAAGGCATGGTTTGGGGACGCAGCCACGGCCCAGAACAACTGGGGGTATGACATGTTGCCGAAACTGGACAAGGTGCACGATATCCTGCAAGTGTTCGAGGATATGAGCAACGGCAAGATGAATGGCTATATTTGCCAGGGTTTCAATCCGCTTGCGTCCGCGCCTTGCAAAATCAAGATTTCGGGCTCGCTGTCCAAGCTCAAGTATCTGGTGATCATCGACCCGCTGGCCACGGAGACCTCTGAATTCTGGCAGAACCACGGTGAATATAACGACGTGGATCCAACCAAGATTCAAACCGAGGTGTTCCGCTTGCCTTCCACCTGTTTTGCGGAAGAAGATGGTTCGCTGGTCAACTCCTCACGCTGGTTGCAATGGCACTGGAAAGCAGCTGAGCCGCCCGGTGAGGCCAAGGGCGATCCGGAAATTATCGCGGGCGTCTTCCTGAAGCTTAAGGAAATGTACAAGAAAGATGGCGGTGCATACCCTGACGCTATCATGAACCTTACGTGGAACTACAGGACACCTGCTGCTCCATCGGCTGAAGACTTGGCCAAGGAATACTCAGGTAAGGCGCTGAAAGATGTGCTTGACCCCAAGGACCCGAGCAAGGTGCTGGTGAAAGCCGGCGAGCAACTGAACGGTTTCGGCGAGTTGCGCGATGACGGTTCTACTTCCTGCGGTAACTGGATTTTCTGCGGTGCCTGGTCGGAAAAAGGCAATCTGATGGCGCGGCGGGATAACTCCGATCCGTACGGCATCGGACAGCAAGTGAACTGGGCGTATGCGTGGCCGGCAAACCGGCGCATCCTTTACAACCGTGCCTCCTGCGATGTCAGCGGCAAGCCATGGAATCCCAAGCGCAAACTGATAGCGTGGAATGCGGCGGCGGGCAAGTGGGCGGGCTCCGATGTGCCGGACATCAGGCCGGATTCGTCGCCGGAAGAGGGCGTGGGTCCGTTTATCATGAATCCGGAAGGCGTGGCCCGCTTCTTTGCGATCGATGCACTGGCGGAAGGCCCGTTCCCCGAGCACTACGAGCCGACGGAGTCTCCTATCCCCAACAATCCGATGCATCCTAATAACCCGCTGGCACGGGCTAATCCGGCGGTACGGATATTCAAGGGAGACAAGGACACCTTCGGCACGGCGGAAGAGTTCCCCTACATTGGTACGACTTATCGTCTCACCGAGCATTTCCACTTCTGGACCAAGCACGTGAAGCTCAATGCCATCGTGCAGCCCGAACAGTTTGTCGAAATAGGTGAGGAACTGGCCAAGATAAAGGGAATCAAGGCAGGAGACCATGTGCGGGTGAAATCCAAGCGTGGCCACATCATTGCGGTAGCGGTGGTGACCAAGCGTCTTAGAGGTCTTAATGTTGCCGGCAAGCGAGTTCATCACGTGGGTATGCCTATCCACTGGGGCTTTATGGGCGTAGCTAAGAATGGCTACATCACCAACACACTGACGCCATTTGTGGGCGACGCGAACACCCAGACACCGGAGTTCAAGTCCTTCCTCGTGGATATCGAAAAGGTATAAGGGGGCTATATGGCACTTCAATCTCTTGATATAAAAGCGCGATCGGCCACCACTACACCATCTCCCTCGGTACGCAGTGAGGTTGTGCAGGTAGCAAAACTGATCGATATTTCCAAATGCATCGGCTGCAAGGCATGCCAGGTGGCCTGCATGGAGTGGAACGACCTGCGTGACGAAGTTGGAACCAACACGGGTGTGTATGACAACCCGCGTGATCTGACCGATCAGTCGTGGACGGTGATGCGCTATTCCGAAGTCGAGGTACAGCAGGACAAACTGGAATGGCTGATCCGCAAGGACGGTTGCATGCATTGCGCCGATCCCGGCTGCCTCAAGGCTTGCCCTTCGCCGGGTGCCATCGTGCAGTACACCAATGGCATCGTGGATTTTAACGAGGAAAATTGCATCGGCTGCGGTTACTGCGTCACCGGTTGCCCGTTCAATGTTCCGCGTATCTCGGCCAAGGACAGCAAGGCATACAAATGCACCTTATGCTCTGACCGGGTTGCAGTGGGTATGGAACCGGCCTGTGTGAAGGTATGCCCGACTGGCGCGATCGTGTTCGGCTCCAAGGAAGACATGATAGATCATGCTGAAGGGCGGATTGCAGACCTGAAAGATCGCGGTTATGACCAGGCGGGTCTATATGATCCTCAAGGCGTAGGCGGTACTCACGTCATGTATGTGCTGCAGCATGCCGACCAGCCGGGTCTATATGCGGGTTTGCCCAAAAATCCTAGCATCAGTCCCATGGTGTCGCTGTGGAAAGGAGCCACCAAGCCCTTATTGTCTTTTGGTTTGGGTTTGATTGCACTGGCCGGATTTTTCCATTACGTCACGGCTGGTCCGAAAGAAGTTGACGAGGAGGAAACCGAGTCATGAGCCATACATCATGCCAATCTCATTCAGGAGAATACTATGTCTAAACCTCAACTAATTAACCGTTACACCTCGTCGGAAAGGAGCAACCACTGGGCAGTGGCGATCACATTCATCCTGCTCGCCTTATCCGGACTGGCGCTGTTTCATCCGGCCTTTTTCTTTCTCACTAACCTGTTTGGTGGCGGAGTCTGGGCGCGCATTTTACATCCGTTTATCGGCGTGGTTTTATTTGTGTTATTTGTTTATATGGCGCTGGGCTTTGCGCAGCATAACCGTATAACGAATGCCGACCGGGAATGGATGAAGCGCATCAAGGATGTGGTGTTAAATAACGATGACAAGCTGCCCGCAGTAGGGAAATACAACGCTGGCCAGAAGTACTTGTTCTGGACGCTGGTGGTTTGTATTCCGCTGTTATTCGTGACCGGAGTTATTATCTGGCAGCCCTATTTTGCCCCCATTTTTCCGGTGACATTATTGAGACTGGCGGTGCTGTTGCATGCACTCGCGGCCTTTGTGTCGATTGCCGGCATCATGGTGCATATCTATGCCGCAATCTGGGTAAAGGGCTCGATACGTGCGATGATACGAGGCACCGTCAGCAAGGCATGGGCTAAACATCATCATGCTGCATGGTTAAAGGAAATTACAAAATAATATGGGCACAACGACCATCCTCGAACCAGGGCAGATTGAAGCAGCTGCTGGAGATATTCCAACGCTGCTGATACCGCCGCCAGACCTTTTTACTACCCGCGCTACACGCCTGCGCCAGCTTGCAGAGGGGCACAGCCTGGCTGATTACCTGCGATTTATCGCCCGGCTGGTGGAGGTACAGCACACCCTGCTGAAATCCCTGTCAGGTGTGCATGAACTCGACGCAGAGCTGCTTGCACAGTGCAAGGAATACAGCATGCCGCCACTCGCCCCGGCGGGATTGCAGCGCAATCTGGCCTGGCTGATGGTGCTGGAAGATTTAGTCAAGGCAATGGCTGTGGATGCTCCTGAACCAGCGCGTGCCGTGCTGACGGAATTGCTCAACAAAGACAATAGCTGGCTGGAGTCTCAGGCTGACAAATTGCTTTCCGGACAGTTTGCGAAGGTGGAATTGGCTTATGCACCTTTTATCGGTGCGGCTTTACAGGTGTACTGGACGCATATGGCTCAGTCGTTGACCCCGCAACAGGTGGCTCATCCCGAACATCTGAATCTGTGTCCGGTGTGCGGAAGCCACCCCGTTGCGTCGGTCGTGCGGATCGGTAGCAATGTAAGCGGTATCCGCTACCTGCAGTGCTCCTTATGCAGCTCGGAGTGGCATGTGGTACGCGCCAAATGCAGCAACTGCGACAACACCAAAGGGATTAGCTATTACAATGTAGAGGGCGATGCCGGTGTGGTGCGTGCTGAAAGTTGTCCTGAATGCCATACCTATCTCAAGGTCGTGCAGATGGAAAAGGACCCGCATGGGGAAGCCTGTGCCGACGATCTGGCCTCACTTTCCCTCGACCTGTTGATGGGTGATCAAGGCATGAGCCGAAGCGGAATCAATTTGCTGATGATTCATGGCGCGGATGGCGGTGAATAGTTGGAAAAGAAAGTTGGGTTTGACCTTGTTAATGTGTAAATAATTTATTCAGCCTTTTGGCGGGAAAGTCTATCGTGCATAGCGCCCAGAAAGTTCGTCCTCCTGCAGTAGATCGTGTTTTAAACTGGCCTTCGACCGCGGTATTGGTCAATCAGTACGGTCGCCAATCTGTCCTCGACACCCTGCGCGAGCTGCTGAATCATCTGCGCCAGCAAGCCGCCGCAGACTACAGCGAAACAAGCGTTTCACTCCAGCTTGATAAACGACTGGCGCAAGCCAGTGCGCCACGTTTGCGCCGCGTGTTCAACCTCACCGGCACCGTGCTGCATACCAACCTCGGTCGCGCGCCGTTGCCGGAAGAAGCGGTGACGGCGATGGTGATGGCTGCGCGCCACCCCTGTGCGCTGGAATATGACCTTGAAACCGGCGGGCGTGGTGATCGTGACGAGGTAGTGGAAGATTTGCTCAAGGAACTCACCGGCGCGGAAGCGGCCACGGTGGTCAACAACAATGCCGCGGCGGTGTTCCTGCTGCTTAACTCGCTGGCGATGCGCAAGGAAGTGATCGTGTCTCGCGGCGAACTGGTAGAGATCGGTGGCTCCTTCAGGGTGCCGGATATCATGAGCCGCGCCGGCGCCAAACTGCGCGAAGTGGGCACCACCAACCGCACCCATCTGCGCGATTTTGCCGACGCCATCAGCCCGCGCAGCGCGATGCTGATGAAGGTGCACACCAGCAACTATGCGGTGCAGGGTTTCACCGCGACAGTCGCCGAAGAGCAGCTGGCTACTCTTGCCCATGAGCAGCAATTACCCTTTGTCGTTGATCTGGGCAGCGGCACCCTGGTCGATCTGTCGCGCTGGGGCCTGCCGCATGAGCCCACGCCGCAGGAGTCGCTGCTGGCGGGGGCAGACCTGGTTACCTTCAGCGGCGACAAGCTGCTCGGCGGACCGCAGGCCGGCATCCTCGTCGGTCGCGCCGAGCTGATCCGCAAGATCAAAAAAAATCCGCTGAAGCGTGCACTGCGCGTTGGCAAGGTCACGCTTGCCGCACTCGAGGCGGTGCTGCGTTTGTACCGCGACCCGGACCGGCTGCCCGAGCGCCTCACCTCGCTGCGCCTGCTCACGCGCTCACAGCATGAAATCGCCGCGCAGGCGCAAAGCCTGTTGCCTGCATTGCAGGGTGCTTTGTCCAAATGGAAGGTGAGCGTGTCGGTAGAAAACGCATTGAGCCAGATCGGCAGCGGCTCGCTGCCGGTGGACAGGCTGCCCAGCGCAGCTTTGGTGGTGATGCCGCATGCCAAAAAAGGCGGCGTGCTGCATGAGATTGAAGCAGTATTGCGCGGCCTGCCGATACCGGTCATCGGCCGTATTTCCGACGGCGCGTTGCGCCTTGACCTGCGCTGCCTGCAGCACGAGGCAGAATTCACCGCACAGCTGGCGCAGCTGGCAGCCGCATGATCATCGGCACCGCAGGTCATATCGACCATGGCAAAACCTCGCTGGTGTATGCGCTCACCGGTGTGACCACCGACCGCCTGAAGGAAGAGAAAGAGCGCGGCATCACCATCGAGCTGGGCTATGCCTATCAGCCGCTGCAGAGCGGAGAGGTGCTGGGTTATATCGATGTGCCGGGGCATGAGCGCTTTATCCACACTATGCTGGCCGGCGCGGCAGGCATCGATTTCGCGCTGCTGGTGGTGGCCGCCGACGACGGCGTGATGCCGCAGACGCGCGAGCATCTGGATATCCTCAATCTGCTGGGTGTGGCGCAGGGCGCGGTGGCGCTGACCAAGACAGACCGGGTGACGCCCGAACGTGTGGAGGAAGTAAAAGCCGAAGTGGCCGCGCTGCTGGCCTCGACCGCACTGGCTGAGTCCCCCGTCTTTCCGGTATCAGCCATCAGCGGGCAGGGCATCGATGAACTGCGCGACTATCTGCATGAGGTAGCCGCAGGCTCAAGTTTGCAGAGCGCGCAGGGACGTTTCCGTCTGGCGGTAGACCGCAGTTTCTCGCTGCAGGGCATCGGCACTGTGGTGACCGGCACCGTGTTCGACGGCCAGGTAAACGTCGGCGACGAACTGCTCAGCAGCCCCGGCGGCCATGCCGTGCGCGTGCGCAGCCTGCATGTGCAGAACCGCTCGGCACAGACAGGGCGTGCCGGCGAACGCTGCGCGCTGAATCTGGCCGGCGTGGACAAGTCGCAGCTCACACGCGGCGACTGGGTCATGGCGCGAGAACTGCATGCGCCTACCGATCGCTTTGATGCCCATATCAATCTATCCGTTAACGCGCCACAGGCGCTCAAACACTGGTCGCCGCTACACCTGCACCTGGGCGCCAGCCATGTGATGGCGCGTGTCGCCCTGCTGCAGGAGGAGCCGCTGGCACCCGGCGCATCGGCCCTCGCGCAGCTGGTGCTGGAGCGGCCCATAGGCGCGCTGCATGGCGATGCATTTATCCTGCGCGATGCTGAAGCGCGCCACACCCTGGGCGGGGGCCAGGTGCTGGATCCCTGGGCGCCACCGCGCAGGCGCAAGACAGCCGAGCGTCTGGCGATGCTGGAGGCGCTGCAGCTCAAGGCGCCGCAGCAGCGTTTGCATACGCTGCTGGCAGCGGCGGAGTGGGGGCTGGATATCAGCGCGTTAAGCCGCGCATGGAACCAGCCTGAGCTGCTGTCGCTGCTGCCTGCTGAGGCCATGCTGGTCGACAGCGGCAAACAGGCTTACGCGTTTGACGGCCGGCGGTGGCAGGCCTATAGCGCGCGCCTGCTGCAGCAACTGGCTACGTACCATCAGGGCTATCCGGATGAGCTGGGCATCGATGCCGCGCGTGCCAGGCGCATGTTTCTCGGCAAACTGCCTGTCCCCGCATTCAATGAACTGATTCAGACATTGTTGACTGCCGGCAGGCTGGCGCGCAGCGGCACCTGGCTGCACCTGCCCGAGCACCGCATACAACTGAGCGCGGCGGAGCAGGCGCTTTCTGAGCGTATCAAACCCTCGCTGCAGGAATCCCAGTTCGACCCGCCGTGGGTGCGCGATTTGTGCAAACGCGCAGAGGCGGACGAGGTCCGCATGCGCCAGCTGATGCAGAAACTGGCGCGCAGCGGCGAGGTGTTCCAGGTGGTGCGCGACCTGTTTTATACGAATCAAGCACTGACCCTGTTGGCCGATATGGCCCGCGCGCTGGAGAAACAGCATGCTATGATTCGTGCCGCGGATCTGCGCGACGCGAGCGGCATCGGGCGCAAGCGCACTATACAGTTGCTGGAGTTTTTTGACCGCGTCGGATTTACCAGGCGCGCGGGTGATGCGCACTGTTTGCGTAATGCCGATTTGTTTAAACCGGATAATTCGGCAAATTGATTTCTCCCTTGCATTGCAAGGGGCAAGGGACTGGGTGATGAATAGATCACTGCAGCGTTTTATGGAAGGAAATCGCTCCTGGTGGGGCGGCCGGGCTTCAAACCCGGTTGGGGGCGTCAGTCGCTCCCGGGTGGGTTCGACTCCCATTTTCTTCCGCCATATTTTGATACATGACTACAGCCAGCATGGCGATGCAAGCACCATGATTGAAACCTGAGCATCATAAATTTCCATGCGGTGCTCTCTGCTCTCCAATCTTGTTTATGATATTGTTGAAGCTATTCAGTTGAGGAGGAGCGATGAACAGCAAACCTGCACAGTCTCATTCAGCTTCGATGACAGCGGAAGCACAATCTGCCGAGTTAAAACTCGCCAGCGCCGGCTCGGTGTTTCACGTGCATGATGTGTCCAAGATTTACCGCATGGGAGAAGTCGAGGTGCATGCGTTGCGCAACGTGACGCTTGATCTGTATCAGGGCGAATTCGCGGTACTGCTGGGCGCCTCCGGCAGCGGCAAATCCACCCTGCTCAATATCCTGGGCGGCCTCGACCGCCCCACCAGCGGTGAAGTGTTTTACCGCGATCATGACCTGACCCGTGCCGATGAATACGGCCTGACACGCTTCCGCCGCGAGCATGTGGGTTTCGTGTTTCAGTTCTACAACCTCATCCCCAGCCTCACCGCGCTGGAAAACGTCGCCCTGGTCACCGAAATTGCAGAGCATCCGCTGGACCCGGCCGACGCGCTTGAACTGGTGGGTTTGAGCAACCGGCGCGACCACTTTCCCTCGCAGCTGTCGGGCGGCGAGCAGCAGCGGGTGGCGATTGCGCGCGCCGTGGCCAAGCGCCCGGATGTGCTGCTGTGCGACGAGCCCACCGGCGCGCTCGACTATGCCACCGGCAAGATCGTGCTCGAGGTGCTGGAGCGAGTGAACCGCGAGCTCGGCACGATCACCGCGGTGATCACGCATAACGCAGCCATTGCCGGCATGGCCGACCGAGTCATTCGCATCAGCAGCGGTGAAATCGTTGAAGTGCGGCGCAACGAAGTGAAGCTTGCGCCGTCGGAAATTTCCTGGTGAGCCCGCTCAATAGAATTTTGTGGAGAGATTTGTGGCACCTGCGCGGGCAGGTGCTGGCGGCAGCGCTGGTGGTGGCCTGCGGCGTGATGTCGCAGGTGAGCATGCGCAGCGCCTACCTCTCGCTGCAGGGCGCGCAGACCAGCTATTACAGCGACTACCGTTTTGCCGATGTGTTCGCCCACCTCAAGCGCGCGCCGGACAGCCTGGCGGAACAGATACGCGCGCTGCCGGGTGTGGCGCAGGTGCGCACCCGCGTGGTGGCCGAGGTGACGCTCGATGTGCCCGGCCTGCTGGAACCGGCTTCCGGGCGGCTGGTGGCGATTCCAGAGCGGCAGACGCCGGTGGTCAACGATCTGTACCTGCGGCGCGGGCGCTATATCGAGGCAGCCCACCCGGATGAGGTGCTGGTGAGCGAGGTGTTTGCCGAAGCAAACAAAGTCGAGCTGGGCGCCAAGCTGGGCGCGATACTCAATGGCCGCTGGCGCGAGCTGACCGTGGTCGGCATCGCGCTGTCGCCCGAGTATATCTACGAAGTGGGTCAGGGCATGATTTTCCCCGACAACAAGCGCTTCGGCGTGCTGTGGATGGGCCACGATGCGCTCGCCTCCGCCTTCAACATGCAGGGCGCCTTCAACGATGTGTCGCTGACGCTGACACGCGGCGCGGAAGAGGCAGAAGTCATCGCCCGCCTCGATCAGCTGCTGCTGCGCTACGGCGGCCTCAGCGCCTATGGCCGCCCCGACCAGCTGTCCAACCGTTTTCTCACCGACGAGCTGGGCGAAATCGAAATCTCGTCAACCTATATACCGGCGATCTTTCTGGGGGTGGCCGTATTCCTTATCTACATCGTGCTATCGCGCCTGGTGGTGATGCAGCGCACGCAGATCGGGCTGCTCAAGGCGTTCGGCTATTCCAATCTGGACGTGGGCCTGCACTATCTCAAGTTCGCCCTGGTCATTGTGCTGGCCGGGCTGCTGCCGGGCATCGTATTGGGCCTCTACCTGGGCGAGAAGGTGAACAATATCTACCGCGACTATTTTCATTTTCCCGCGTTGACGCTGGTGATCAGCCCCGAGGTGATCGCCTCGGCAGCGCTGCTGAGCCTGCTCGCGGCCTGTGCCGGTGCCATCGCTGCGGTGCGGCGGGTGAGCGCTCTGGCGCCCGCCGAGGCGATGCGGCCGGAAGCGCCGGCGAATTTCCGGGCCGGCATCATGGAACAATCCGGTATGGTGCGCTGGCTGTCGGCGTCCATGCGCATGATATTGCGCAACCTCTCGCGCAAGCCGTGGAAGGCGTTGCTTTCCGTTCTGGGCATCGGCTTGGCGGTGGGCCTGATGATGGTGTCGCGCTTCATGCTGGATGCGGTGGATCACATGATGATGGTGCAGTTCAACCTGGTGCAGCGCGACGATGTCACCGTGCTGATGCACGACCCACGCTCCGCCGCGGCCATCTATGACATTAAACAGCTGCCCGGTGTGCTGAGCGCAGAGGCCTTTCGCGCAGTGCCGGTGCGGCTGCGACACGAGCACCGCAGCAAGCAGATCGAACTGATAGGCATGTCGCCGCACAGCGAGCTGCGGCAGATCGTAGACGTCAAGTTGCGCGCCATCGCCTTGCCGCCGGATGGCCTGCTGCTCACCAAGAAACTGGCGCAGGTGCTGGGCGTTAAAGCCGGCGACACCCTGACGCTGGAGGTGCTGGATGGTCAGCGCCAGGTGCGCGAGATGAGCATAGCAGGCCTGTCCGATGAATTCATCGGCATGGGCGCCTACATGGATGCCGGTGCGCTTGCCCGTTTGCTGCGCGAAGACAATCTGATCTCCGGCGCCTGGCTGCACGTCGATCCGGCGTTTGCAGAGACCCTCTATGCCAGGCTCAAGCGCATGCCCGTGGTGAGCGGCGTGGTGATACGCAGCGCGATGATAAAAAGCGTGCAGGAGATTGTGGACAGCGCTTTCAACATCGTCAGCACCATCGAAATGACGCTTGCCATCATTCTCATCGGTGGCATGGTGTACAACAGCGTGCGCATTGCGCTGTCCGAGCGCGGCAACGAGCTGGCAAGTATACGTGTACTGGGCTTCACCCAGCGCGAGGTGGTGGTGCTGCTGCTGGGCGAGCAGGCCTTGCTCACCCTGTGCGCGCTGCCGGTGGGCCTGCTCATCGGCTACGCCATGTGTGCCGCGCTGGTGCCCGCCTTCGACCGCGAGCTGTTCAGGCTGCCGCTGGTGTTCAGCACGCAGACTTTCATTTATCCTGTGCTGACCACGCTGATCGCGGCCCTGTTTACCGCACTGCTGGTTGCACGCCGTCTCAGAAACCTGGATCTGATCGCCGTACTTAAAACTCGTGAATGAGGCTCCATACTATGAAATTACCATCGCGCAAAACAGTTTACTGGCTGGCAGCTGCTTTGGCCGCACTCCTGCTCATTGCATTTTTCTTCCGCCCGGTGCCGGTGCGCGTCGACATCGGCAAGGTCGAAAAAGGCAGCATGCAGGTCACGGTGGATGAGCTGGGCGAGACGCGCAGCCACGACCGCTTTGTGATCACCGCGCCGGTGGCCGGCAGGCTCGCCCGCATCGAACTGCACGACGGCGACGCGGTGCAGCAGGACCAGGTGGTGGCGCAGATTGCGCCTGTGCCGCTGAGTGTGCGCGAGCGCGAAGAACAGGCCGCACGCATTGCAGCAGCCGGGAGCCAGCAGAAAGCCGCAGAAGAACTGGTGCGCCATGGGCTGGAAGATCTCGCGCAGGCCAAACGCGAAAGCAAACGCGTTGAGAAATTGGTGAAGGAAGGCTTCATGTCCAGCCAAGCCGCCGAGCAGGCGCGCAATGCCGAGGTGACGATCGCCAATGAGGTGGAAGCCGCGCGCTTCAGGGTCAAGTCTGCCGCAGCCGAAGTGGCGCTGGCGAAATCCGGCCTGATTGCAGAGCAGGGCGCGCTGTTCAAGATACGCTCGCCGGTTGCCGGGCACATCCTGCGCATCGCTGATCCCAGCGAGCGCGTGGTGGCGGCTGGTACACCGCTGCTGACCCTGGGCGACCTGCGCAAGCTGGAGGTGGTGATCGAGCTGCTTTCTACTGAGGCTGTCAAGGTCAAGCCCGGCATGACTGCCATGCTCGATGGCTGGGGTGGCAATAAATCATTGAAAGCCAAAGTGCTGCGCGTCGAACCCTATGCCTTTACCAAGGTGTCGGCACTGGGCATCGAAGAGAAACGCAGCAACGTGGTGGCCGATTTTGTGGACGCGCCGCAGGAGCTGGGTGACGGCTATCGCGTGAATGCAAAAATCGTGGTGTGGGCAGCTGATGCGGTGAACAAGGTGCCGGCCAGCGCCCTGTTCCGCTGTGGCGAAGAATGGTGCGCCTTCGTGATTGAAGAAAATGTGTCAAAACGTCGCGTGGTGAAAATCGGCCAGCGCAACGCGCAGGAGGCCGAGGTGCTGGATGGGCTGGCTCCGGGCGAAAGCGTGATCCGTCATCCTGCCAACCAGATCGATGACGGCGTCAGGGTAAAGACAAAATAGCGAGAGTTCCGGATATATACCGATAACTGGAAAATGACTTGGTTGGGCGAACCACTCAGATAGATTCCAGCCTGTGTGCGAGGCAGTTTACAGGCCCGCCATGGTGGCCGCAGGGTCGTGCCGTTTCACCACATCCAGCATTTTCCTGCTTTGAATTACGTCTGGATTGTAAAGCACGATCAATGCATGCGGATGTTTGTGATGGTCGAAGTTTGCGGTGATGACGCCGTTGCATGCGCTTACTTCCTGCTCTATTTTGGCGCGTGCTTCCTGGGGCAACTCGGGATGAACGTGAATCAGCATATCTACGGTATTCGTATTCATAACAGATCCTCTCAATAATTTCCGCGTAGGCTTGTTAAAACTGCAAATTTGGCCGCCAATTTTTTCGTGACGAATTCAGGTTTCGGTTTTTCCGCTCGCCAAAGAAACTTTACATATCCAGCAACAATTTCGTATTCAACCATATTTATCCATTCTTAAAAATGGGGTAAATCCTTTATATATCCCGTGCGTTTATACAATCTGTATCTCGCACTGGATATCCTCCACCTGGATATCGAAATATCTGTAAATCCAATTTTTTTTGAGAATTGCGCGATAGCTAATCCCCGAGTCATCAACTACTCACCTGTCTGCGTAAAAATAAGGTTTTTGCCTATATTTTTATTACCGAAGCCAAATTAGCATGCGGCGGTATTAATAAAATCAATAGTGCGAAAAATATAAAGACCTGACACCCTGTGTCTTGCACTCATATCGATTTATGGCACGTGCCGATTGTGGCAACCATCGCAACACACCGTGAATATGCTGAACCAGGAGACCCTATGGATAGCGTCGATCTTTCTGTACTCAAAACTCTGCAGGAGTGGCAGGCTGGAGAGCATGCCCTGTGGCTGGTGACGGTGGCGGAAACCTTTGGTTCCAGCCCGCGGCCTCAGGGCGCCATGCTCGCCTTGCGCGCCGATGGCCTGGCGGTGGGCTCGGTGTCGGGCGGCTGCATCGAGGATGACCTCGTGATGCGTGCAAAGCGCGGCCAGTTGCCACTCGACCGCTGCAAGCTGTTGACCTACGGTGAGACGAGCGAGGAAGCGCGGCGGTTCGGGCTGCCCTGCGGCGGCGCGATGTTGCTGGTAATAGAGCCGGTACATAGCGCGGACTGGATAGTTCAAGTGCTGAAACTGGTTCAGGCACATCGGCTGGTCAGGCGTTCGCTGAATTTCAATTCTGTGCAGGTCATGCTGGAGGATGCCGGCCGCAGCGACCGCTTCGCCTTTGACGGCGTCACGCTGAGCAACGTGTTCGGTCCGCGCTGGCGGCTGCTCATCATTGGCGCCGGCCAGACTTCGGCCTATCTGGCACGCATGGCACAGGCGCTTGATTACCAGGTCATCGTCTGCGATCCGCGCCAGGAAATGCGCCAGACCTGGGATGTTCCGGACACAACGCTGCTAAGCGAAATGCCTGACGACGCGGTTATGGCGCTGCAGGTCGATGGCTGCACCGCCATCGTCACGCTCACCCATGACCCCAAGCTGGATGACATGGCGCTGCTGGAGGCGCTTAAGTCTCCAGCGTTCTATATCGGTGCGCTTGGCTCTCATGCCAACAATGACCGCCGTCGCGAGCGGCTGGCATTGTTCGACCTCACGCAAACAGAAATAGACCGCCTGCACGGGCCTGCAGGCCTGAGCATCGGCAGCCGCACCCCGCCGGAAATTGCAGTGGCTATCCTGGCGCATATGATTTCTGAGCGAAACCAGATGCTGCAGCAGGAATTGTCAAATCCATCAAACAGAATCAATCCACCAAGGAGGTGTGTTCATGATTTCGCTTAAGATCAACGGTAAAGAAACGACGGTGGATGCCGACCCCGATACACCCCTGCTATGGGTGCTGCGCGACCATCTGCAAATGACGGGGACAAAATATGGCTGTGGCGTAGCGCTGTGCGGCGCCTGCACCGTGCATCTGGATGGACTTGCTGTGCGCTCCTGCATAACGCCGCTGGCAACGGCGAGCGGCAAGCAAATCACCACCATCGAAGGACTCGCCGAAACCACGGTGGGAAGAAGGGTGCAAGCGGCGTGGCAGGAAGTGGACGTGCCGCAGTGCGGCTACTGCCAGTCCGGCCAGATCATGGCAGCAACCGCACTGCTCAAAGAGCATCCGCATCCGAGCGAAGCGCAGATCTCCGCCGCGATGGATGGGATCCTGTGCCGTTGCGGCACCTACAATCGCATACGCTCGGCGATCTACCAGGCTGCAGGACAAAAAGGAGCTGCCAGATGAATGACATGACGACAATGAACAACATGACCGTGGAGAATCCTTCCCGCCGTACCTTCCTGAAGGAGTCTGCCGCATTGATGGGCGGGCTGGTGATCGGCTTCTATCTGCCGATGCAGGGCGGGCGTGCTTATGCTGCCGAAGCGCAGCCCAAACCGGTATATCCGCCCAATGCTTTCATCCGCATCGCAGCTGACAACAGCATCACTATCGTCGTCAACAAGTCCGAGATGGGGCAGGGTGTCTATACCTCGTTGCCGATGCTGATAGCGGAGGAACTGGAAGCCGACTGGGATCTCATCAGTGTTGTCTCGGCACCGGTGGCTGCTGTGTATAACCACACCGGTTACGGCATGCAAATGACGGGTGGCAGTTCCAGCATCCCATCGTCGTGGGATCAACTGCGGCGGGTAGGCGCCAGTGCCAGAATATTGCTGATCCGCGCTGCGGCGCAACAGTGGAACGTGCCGGAACGGGAATGCCATGCGGCGAATAGCCAGGTGATCCATGCCAGGAGCGGGAGCAAAGCGAGTTACGGCAAACTGGCCGATGCGGCAGCCGAGCTGCCGCTGCCGGACAAGGTCGAACTCAAGTCGCGCAAGGATTTCAAGCTGATCGGCAAGTCAACGAAGCGTATCGATACGCCGGCCAAAATAAACGGCAGCGCAAAGTTTGGTCTGGACATTTATCTGCCCGGCATGGTGACAGTGCTGATTGCGCGCAGCCCGGTTTTTGGCGGTAAGGTCAAGAGCTTCGATGCTACCCAAGCGCGCAAGGTGGCAGGCGTGCAGGGGGTATACCCGGTTCCTACCGGGATCGCGGTTGCTGCCAGCGGATTCTGGCCTGCAAAGACGGCTCGCGATCTGCTGGAAATCGAATGGGATGAAGGGCCGGGTGCGGCGCTTTCTACACCGGTCATGCGCGCAGAATATCTTGAACTGGCCAAAACCCCGGGGGCTGTGGCGCGCAAGGATGGGGATGTCGGGCAGGGCTTCAAGGCCGCGCACAAAACCCTCAGCGCTGAATATGAGTTGCCGTATCTGGCGCACGCAACGATGGAGCCGCTCAATGTGGTGGTTGACCTGAAGCCCAACCACTGCAGCATCTGGACTGGCACCCAGGCGCAGACCATGGATCGCGCTATGGCTGCGCAGACCGCCGGACTCAATCCCGATCAGGTGGAGATTCATACCACTTTCCTCGGCGGCGGTTTTGGCCGGCGCGCCAACCCGCGATCCGACTTCGTCATTGAGGCAGTGCAGGCAGCCATGGCGGTCGGTCAGCCGGTCAAGGTGGTGTGGACGCGCGAGGACGACATGCGCGGCGGCAACTACCGGCCCATGTGGTCCGACCACATCGAGGCGGGAATCGCAAAAAACGGCAAGCCGCTGGCCTGGAAACACACCATTGTCGGACAGTCCATTGTTGCCGATACCTCATTTGAAGCGTTCCTGACCAAGGATGGTATCGACCGCACCTCGGTTGAGGGCGCAGCGACACTGCCGTATGTCATTCCCAACCTGCAGGTCGAGCTGCACAGCCCGAAGAATGCCGTGCCTGTGCAGTGGTGGCGCTCGGTTGGCCACTCGCATACAGCCTTCGTGGTTGAAACCATGATCGACGAACTGGCGAAGCTGGCCGGCAAAGATCCGCTTGCCTACCGGCTCGGCAATCTGCCATCCTCATCCCGTTACATAGGCGTGTTGCAGCTGGTTGCGAGAAAATCCGGCTGGGGTAAAAACAAGTTGCCTGCGGGGCATGCGCTGGGCGTGGCGGTGCACCAGTCATTCAACAGCTATGTCGCAGAGGTCGCCGAGGTGTCGCTGAAAAAAGGCAAGATACGCGTGCATCGCGTGGTCGCTGCGGTGGATTGCGGCATGGTCATCAACCCTGACGGCGTGCAGCAGCAGATTGAAAGCGGGATTGTCTTCGGACTCTCCGCTGCCCTGCATGGGGCAATCACGCTAGACAAAGGCCGCGTGGTGCAATCAAATTTCCACGATTACGCGCCGCTGCGCTTTTCCGAAATGCCCAAGGTAGAGGTGCATATTGTGGACAGCAATCAACCGCCCACCGGCATCGGCGAACCGGGCACGCCGCCGATCGCTCCGGCGGTTGCCAACGCTGTGTTCAAGCTGACCGGCAAGCGCTTGCGCCGCTTGCCGTTCGACCAGGAAACACTTGTCTGACCCGCGCAAAATTGCAGCCATCGTGCTGGCAGCAGGCGTCTCGCGCCGCTTTGGCGCGGACAAGTTACTGCATCCGTTGACGCGGCAAGGCGTGACGCTGCCCCTTGCCGCGCACAGTCTTCTGCCCTGGCTGGAAGCATTCGGCCAAACCACCGTCGTCGTCCGGCCCGAGTCGCAAGCCTTGTGCAGTGCGGTGGAAACCGCGCTGGGCGCGAGCAGATCGGCTGCGATAAGCTGGCTGGTATGTGCAGATGCCGCGCAGGGCATGGCTGGCAGCCTGGCCTGCGGCGTGCGTGCAAACCAAAATGCTGGCGGTTGGCTGATCGGTCTGGCCGATATGCCTGCGGTACCTGCAGACGCTATAGTCGGTGTGCGAACAGCGCTGCTGGACGGGGCGAATCTTGCGGCAGCATCCTGTGATGGCAGGCGCGGACATCCGGTCGGTTTTGCCGAGCATTACCGCGATGAATTGCTGCAACTGCAGGGGGATAAGGGCGCACGGCGTTTGCTTGAGCGAGATAGATTCATTGTGGAGCACATCAATATCCAAAACAATGGAATATTTGCTGACATCGACACCCCGGGCGACCTGCCATCAGTCTGAAAAAGTCCCAACAATTCAAGATCAATGACGCTTAATATATGACCTTGCAATTCACACAGGCAGGGAATGCATATGAGTCAGACGGAAAATCACTGGGAAGAAGTTTCTCAAATAGAAATTGAATTGATGAGACACATGATCGCGCTCGGGCTGGATTGGCATGATGAGGCCGCGATGATACAGCTGGCCGCCGAGTGCAAGGTATTTGGTCCGGCGAATGCACAAGCCGCTTACGCATCCAGAGAGCAGCGGCTCATCACAAAGGCCGGACTTTTTGGCCTGGTCTCTGTGATGATGCGCACCATGGAGAGCGCCGCTCGGGATTCTCGCGATGTACATGGCGGGGAAGTCTGGAAGGCTTTGGGCAAGCACTTCTACATCTAGATTCTCTGTGTTGCCTGTTGGTCAACTGCGACAATTTGCCACACCCGCATGGGAGTTTGAATATTTATAATGCGCGCCCTCTAAAACAGCTGCCCGATACCAAATATGAAATTTCGCCGCACTCAGTTTTGTTCTATCGCGATAGGCACACTAATTCTTCCATTTGCTCAAATTGTGTATGCGGCTGATCAAACCATTGTGCTTGATGAGGTCGTGGTCAGCGGCTCGCGCAGCGAAACCAGGGTGTCGGATACACCGATGTCTATCGGTGTGGTTGATCGCGAAACACTGAAGCGCGACAAGCCGAAATTAATGGGTGATGCGATTAACCGCATTGCCGGAGTGAGCTGGGTTGATCTGGGCAATGAACAGCATAAGATGGGCATACGCCAGCCAAACAGCACCAATGCGGTGTACCAGTATCTGGAAGACGGCATCCCCATCCGCCCGCTGGGCGTATTCAACCATAACGCGCTGAACGAACTTAACCTGGCAGGCGCAGAGCGCGTGGAAGTGGTAAAGGGCGCTTCCTCCTCACTGTATGGCAGCAATGCGGTGGGCGGTGCGGTGAATTTTATTACTGCACACCCATCGCTCACCCCTGAAGCCACCGTCGCTTTCAGGAACGAAGCCGTAACCGGCTATCAGCGCGTCGATACCGGCGCCAGCAATACCTGGGGTGATCTGGGTATGCGTTTTTCGCATTACAGCTCGCGCCGTTCGGATAACAACTGGCAGCAATACAGCAACGGAAGCAAAGACTCCGCAACCCTGCGCACCGAATATGCGCTCAGCGGCTCATCGCTGCTGCATGCAACAGCTTCATACAACAATCTTGACTCGGCCACACCGGGCAGCTTGAGTCCGCTTGATTACCAGACTAATCCGGGCAAGAGCTACCAGACATTTTCCTGGCGCAAGGACAAGAGCACGCGGCTGAATGTGGGCTGGGAAGGTGAAACTGCGCAGAATGGCCAGACTACGGTGACCCTGTTCGGGCGCGAGAATGACCATGACCAGTTACCCAATTACACCATCAGCGCATGTACGATCGGCCCGACTTGCCCCACCGGATATCGCGGCACCGTCAACAACAACCATGTCAGTTCCCTGGGTCTGGATACCAAGCATCAGCAGGAATTCAGCCTGCTGTCTTCGCGCCTGATCGGCGGCGTGTACTACGACGTGAGCCCAAATAGCTACAGGAGCAACAATCTGGATGTGACCCGCGATGCGACGACTCGCGTGTACACAGGCTATGCGCCGAATTCCACCTATGCGACCGGCGTCAGGGATTACAAAACAGACATCACCAATACCGCATTGTTCGCGCAGTGGGAGCTGAGTCCGCTGGATAAAGTGCGCATGGTGATGGGCGGACGTTATGACAAGATCAACTACAACTTTGTAAATAACCTGACCCCGGGTGCCGCATATGGAGCAGCGAACGAGTCGCGCGACTTCAGCCATGTAAGCCCGAAACTTGGCGGCACTTACACGGTGAACGAAAGCACGAATATATTTGCCAATGCCAGCCAGGGTTTTACTCCACCCGAAGTGAGCCAGCTGTATGGCAAGAGCGCAGTCCCCGATCTTCGTCCTGCCACCTATGACAGCTACGAAATGGGGCTGCGCATGGCCTTCCTGGAACGTGCGCTAAAACTGAATGCGACCCTGTTCCGTCTGGATGGCCGCGACACCATTGTGAGTTACACCATTGCCCCGGGTAATACAGAAAACCGCAATGCAGGCAGTACACGCAGCACCGGGCTGGAAGTGAATCTGGCGTATGAGGCAGGCATGTTCGATGGACGTTTGGGAGCGAGCATCGCACATCATCAATACATTGACTATCAGGCTGATAGCACATTAAATTACGGCGGCAAGGACATGCCGGAAGCACCTAATGTCATTTCCGCCGAGATTGGCTACAAAGCGGTGCAGGATGCGCGTATAGCAGTGGAAGTGGTGCAGCAGAGTTCCTACTGGATGAATAACGCCAATACTGTCAGTTACTCCGGGCATACCCTGCTCAACCTGCGCGGCAATTACAGGATGAACGATGGCTGGGAAGCCTGGCTGCAAGGCCGCAATCTCACCAACCAGCTGTATGCGGAATCGGCCAGCAGCTCGTACAGCGGCACAGGCACATACACTGCAGCAGTGTCCGACCAGTACACGGTCGGTGCGCCTCTGAGCGTGATGGTGGGTCTGACTTACATATTTGACGCGAAGAAATGATAGCTGTTTTTTCCGCTTTGCTTTGCTTTGTACATCGCACAGTCGGCTTGCGTGACAAGTTTCTCCATTTCGTCACTGTTTTCAGGAAAGATGGCGATACCTATACTGACGCCAATCAGGCAGGTATTGCCATGAATAACAAACGGCGTGGTAAGTGATTGAATAATTTTTTCTGCTACGACAGATGCGCTGTCTGCATTGGCAATGTTGTTGAGTATAAGCAGGAATTCATCGCCACCGGTGCGGGCTACGGTATTTTCGTTGCGTATATTCTGGCGCAAGCGTTCAGCCACTTTCTGTAACAATACATCCCCGGTGTCATGGCCGAATTTGTCATTAACCAGTTTAAAATCATCCAGATCAAGGAAGAGAAGAGCAAAGCTTTTCTTCTGCCGTTTTGCCTGCGCAATGCATTGGCCGAGACGGTCGTAAAATAATGATCTGTTGGGCAAGCCGGTTAATGAGTCTGTGTGAGCGAGCTGCCAGATTGTATCCTCACTTTTCTTTTGCATTGTGATGTCACGCGTAATGCCAACCACCCGTAACGCTTTGCCGTCTTTGTCACGACGCACAGCTTTTCCGTGGCCGACTACCCATTTTACTTTTCCAGAGTGTGTATGGATGCGGTATTCAGCTTTGTATTCAAATGCACGCCCATCGATGTGATCTTGCATGGCCTTGAGCACACGTTCCTTATCGTCACTGTGTATCAGCGCCGCCCAATTTTCATAATTGTGTGGCCTATCTTTTTCAGCAGTGTAATTGAGCAGTCCGCCCCATTGTGAATCAAAATTCAGCTTGCCTGTTGAAACGTCCAAATCCCAGGTGCCAACGTCTGCGCCGGACAAGGCCAGTTTCATCCGTTCTTCGCTTTCGTGTAATTTTCTTTCTGCCTGACTGTGGTGTTCAAGTGTTTTCGATACTTTTCTGATGACGAAGAATACGGAAATAATGCTGGTAACGATAAACCCGCCCAAAAGCCACCAGATTAGGTGAATGTGAAAATGATTTTCCTGAATATTGAATTGCAGGCGTGACATGCTATATACAATTGCCGTGCTAAATCCAAGCATTACAGAGAAAACAAGAAGGAATTGCGCTAGGAGGAAAGGCGAGATTTTTTGTTGTTCTTCTGATTGGCGGTTCATACTAGCTTGGCTGACTCAATAATATTGTTTTGATTGAAATCCATGCCATTAAAAGGCTACTCGTATCAGCATTAATATGCAATGGAGTAAAACAATAGCGTGCAACCCGATCATTATGAAGAAATTATTTGTCTATTCATGATGATCGTTGCTGGAATGCACAGATACAGGCAGGCGAGGATTCAGCGCCTGCGACAAATTGTCTCATTCCCTGTTTGGCAATCAAAACCTATAATTGCAAGCTTTACGAAATTCGTCTAAATCCTCTTGGAAGCGACCTTTATGCCCTCACGTTTACTGTCCGGATTGCTTATCAGCCTTGCTGTCAGCACTGGCGCTGGCGCCGACGAACCGGCCAAGCCGCACGATATGTCGAAGATGTGGCAAAGCTCGCTGGCGCGCCGGCAGCTTTCAGGCAGCGCTGTTTTTGACGAGCACGGCACGCTGTGGCTGGCCCGGGTGCAGGACGGTCATGTGCTGGTGAGCAGTTCGGCCGATCAGGGTACAAGCTTTGCTGCTGCAGTTAGAGTGAATGCGCAGCCTGAATTTGTCTCGGCAAGCGGCGAAACCCGCCCCAAGATTTTGCTGGCGAAGAACGGCAATATTTACATTTCCTGGACCCAGAGTCTGGATACACCCTATGCCGGCAATATCCGCTTTAGCCGCTCGCTGGATGGCGGCAAGAGTTTTTCTGCGCCGCTGACGGTAAACGACGACCTCGAGCCGATCACCCACCGTTTTGAGGCGATGGGCATAAATGCGCGCGGCCATATTTATCTTGCCTGGCTGGATAAGCGCGATGCGCTGGCGGCGAAGAACAAGGGTGAAAAATACAGCGGCATCGCGGTTTACTCGGCAATGTCAGACGACGAAGGCAAGAGCTTTCATGCCAACATCAGGGTGGCAGACCATAGCTGCGAATGCTGCCGTGTGGCGATGGCAATCGACAGCACTGATACGCCGGTGATTGTGTGGCGACATATCTTCGGCAAAAACGTACGCGACCATGGCCTCGCCAAGCTGGATGGCGCAACGGACAAGACCGATGCAGTGCGGCGCGTGACTTTTGAGAACTGGGAAGTGGAAGCCTGCCCGCATCACGGGCCGGCCTTGTCCATCTCGGGTGATGTCTATCATATGGCATGGTTCAACCTCGGTGCAGAGCGCAGGGGCCTGTTCTACGCGCATTCGTCTGATGCTGGAAAAACATTTTCCAGGCCTGTCAGCGTGGGCAACAGCGCACGCCAGGCAGGCCATGCTGCGGTATTGAGCAAGGGCAGAGACGTCTATCTGGCCTGGAAAGAATTTGATGGCGAGGTCACGGCGATCAACGCAATGCGCTCACATGATGGCGGTGTAAGCTGGGGCGCAGTGCAGAAAATCGCCGAGACACACGATGAGTCCGATCATCCCTTGCTGATTGCAGACAAAGCAAAAGTCTATCTGTCGTGGAGCAGCCAGCTTGAAGGTTATCGACTGATCGCATTGCCGGAAGAAAAATAATGAAAAAATTTGTCAAGAGTATGTGCTGGATAATGTTGTTGGCGGCGAGTGCAGGCAGTGCGCTTGCCGTCCAGCAGACCCAGTCCAACGACCAAAGCCAGCCACTGGTGCGCGGCAGTTACCAGAAAATTATCGCCGCCCATGCAGGCAAGCCTTTCATCGTGGCCTTGTGGTCGGTCAGCTGCACGCATTGCGGCGGGGATCTGGAAATATTCGAGCGGCTGGCGCAGAAATACACCGAATTCAGTCTGGTGCTCATCTCAACCGACTCAGCCGAGCAGGGAGCGGTCATTTCCCGCAGCTTGAAGCAATATCATCTGGGACAGCCGGGGCCAAAGCAAAAGCGTGCGGGCAGGGTAGAGTCCTGGGTATTTGCCGACAGTTACACCGAGCGTTTGCGCTATGAGATCGATGCGCAGTGGTATGGAGAATTGCCGCGTACCTACTTCTATGATGCCAATGGCAAGGCAACCGGAATAAGCGGTGTGCTGGATGCGGATAAGATCGAGCAGTGGCTGCTTGGCACGCCATGAATGAGATGAAAGATTCTCACGCAATGTCCGAAGGCGCAGAAAGTCCGGCTGCGCGCGCGATCATCTTTGCACTGGTGATCTCCGCGCATGTGGCGATATTGTCTGTCTGGTCGGCACAGCCCAATGTCAAGGCTGCGACAAACAATGAGCTGTCGGTGAGCTTTGCAGTGACGACTCAAGCAAGCCAGGCATCCATATCGAAGGCAGTCACCCCGCAGCCGGCCAAAGCAGCCGTTGCGCAGCTGCCTGTTGCGGAGCGCATTGCCGAGCAAGCGCCGGTAGCGGCAGCCGAGCAGCCCGCTGCAGTGGCGGCACCCAGCGTGGCAACCGCTGCAGTTGCAGATAGCGAGCCTGAGTACAAGGCGGCTTACCTCAATAATCCGCCGCCGCAATACCCGATGGTGGCCAGACGCAATGGCCTGCAGGGCAGGGTGCTGTTGAGCGTAGAGGTACTAGCAGACGGCGCGTGCGGACAAATCAGTATTCAAAAGAGCAGCGGTTACGCCATGCTCGACAATGCGGCGCTGCAGACGGTGAAGTCCTGGCGCTTCGTGCCAGCGCGACAGGCCGGGCATGCGGTGGATAAATGGTTTATGATTCCCGTCCAGTTTTCTTTGAAAGACAATGCTGCATGACTAATCTGTTCCATATTGGCTCGCCGGTCGTGGCGACGACCCTGTTACTTCTGATGGCACTTTCCGTGGCGACCTGGTCGATCATTCTGTTTAAACTGTTGAAACAGTATCAGGACAGCAAACCCAAGCGCACATTCAACGCTGCTTTCTGGTCCGCGCGAGACTGGAGCAGCGCTGCGCAAGTGGCACAAAACGGCGGCGGAGATATGGCAAATCTGGCGCAAGCCGGCTTTGCCGAGCTGAAAAATTTGAGCTCGGAACAGGGCGGCTTGAACCATCTTGGCGCGCCGCAGGATGTGCTGGAACGCCTGTTGCGACAGCAGCTGCAGAACATACAGCGCTACCATGAACGCGGCCTGGCCGAACTGGCCACCATCGGCTCGACCGCGCCTTTCGTCGGCCTGTTTGGCACGGTGTGGGGAATCATGCACGCGCTGGAAGGCATTGGACAAAGCGGCTCGGCCAGCCTGGATATCGTGGCCGGGCCGATCGGTGAAGCCCTGGTTGCCACCGCCATCGGCATTGCAACCGCGCTGCCGGCGGTGATGGCCTACAATTTTTTCCTGCGCCGCCTCAAGGTGAATGTCACCGAGCTGGAGAATTTTGCGCATGACTTTATGCGGCTGGCGCAGAAGCATAATTTCAAGCTTTAAATGGTTTTGTAGGGTGTGTCATACGCACCATGGTGCGCACGGCGCACCCTACGGACAACACAAGCGTTGTGCGCGGCTACGGTTGTGAACCCCAATCCCCGACTTGGAGAAGTAGATGTCATTTGGAAATTCATCGCAGCAGGACAACATGATGAGCGAGATCAATGTCACGCCGCTGGTGGACGTGATGCTGGTGTTGCTGGTTGTGTTCATCGTCACCGCACCTTTGCTGGCACCGCAGTCGCTCAAGATCAATCTGCCCAAGACTACGGCGGTTTCCCAGGGGACAAAGAAGCTTGCAGTACGCATGACCATCAATGCACAGGGTCAAATCGAACTGGATAATCAGGCACTGACAGATGCGCAGCTGACCGAAGCTTTAAAACAGCGTGCCGCTGATGCGCAGTTTCAATTGCAGATCGAAGCCGACAAGACGGTGCCTTATGGCCGGGTGGCCGAGCTGATGGCGATAGCGCAGCGCAGTGGTGTGAGCAAGCTTTCCTTTGTCACTGTTGCCGGGCATTAGCGTTCATAAATTTATTTTTAAGAGCTGCTTATTCATTTATTAAATCACCAGCAGAATATTGCAGGGTGCGTCCCACGCACCAAGGCTCATGGTGCGTGGGACGCACCCTACAAAAATTATGGTCGTTTTGAAATTGAGATGGAGTCAGCCCTCTAATCTGCGCTTGGCAGCCAGTGCCATGCGCCAGGCCAGCCACCCATTTTCCAGCAATACAAACCAGCGTTTAGGTCGCAGCAGCAGCACAACGGCCACAGCCCCGGTAAGCAGCAGGGGATGCCGGCCAAGATAGCGCAGCGCGTTTATGCCCTTGTCCGCCAACGCCAGCGGCCTCTGCAGGCTTGCGAATGCCAGTGTCAGTTCCTCGCGCTGGCTCGCCGCCTTGGCGATCAATCTGGCACGCTGTTGGGCCAGATGGAAAAGTGTTGGGTTCATCTGCATATCAGTCGATGGATGGTGCAAGATGCTTGCGGTCCTTGGACAGCTCGGCGAGGCTGGCGGAAAACAGGCGCGGTTTGCTTCTGGACATATTGCTGACCATACGCCAGGAAAATCCTGCCCCTGCAACGAACAGCACGATCATTATGCCGATCGCCAGCAGCCGGTAACTGTCCCAGAAGACAACCACCACCAACAGTGTGGCAAGGATCACCGCCAAGGTCGCACAAAACAGGGCGATCAGCGTCCACACCAGCATGGAGGCCAGCCATACCCGCTCCTCTTCGAGCTCGTTGGAGAGGAGCTCAAGCCGTGTTTGTCCAATGGCAAGCAGGGTATTCGCCAGAGTTTTTACGGATTCAAGCAGACCGCCTCTGCCGGCAGATGCAGCTTCTGTAGACATAAGCCGCTATCAGCGCCGTGCAATAAGCGCGCCGATAAGGATGCCGGCAGCGGCGGCAACGCCAGCCGCTTTCCACGGATTTTCGTGCACATAGGCATCGGCATCCTTGGCCATCATTTTGGCTCTTTCGGTCAGTGCTTCCTGCGTAACTGAAAGTCTCTCTTTCGCTGTCTTCAGCGATTCCTCCGCTCTGGCACGCGCCGCCGTAATGCGCTCGCCAGTCTGATTGGCCGAAGCTTTCAATAACTCCTCAGCGTCGTTAACAACCGCACTCAAATCGTCCATCAGTTTTTGTTTGGACACATGCTCTGCCGAGTTCATCATGATCAAGCTCCTTTTAGGTTAAAAATGTAGTTGTAAGGCATCTGCCCCTTGATTTTCAAGCCGCAAATCCATCCTCGTCATCGTTTACGAAGTCTGATTAGATCCTACCCCAAAATAAATGCATTGCGCGTCCACGCATTTATTTTAAGGAAAATCCTTATTTAAACTTACCCGACAAAATTGACCGGCAATTTAACGCCAAAGTAGCGGCCTCTTTGTTGAGTATTGCTGAAGTAATTGCCTATTTGGGGCTGAAACAATATGATTCAATGCTAAATAATAAATACATCGGAAATTTTTTTGCCTAATCGGGACGCACTTTTTGGAGTCATATTTGCACTGTTCGCGGCTGTCGGCTTTTCGGCCAAAGCCATTCTGATCAAGCTGGCCTATCTCGATCATGTGGATGCAATCACGCTGCTCGCCTTGCGCATGGTGTTTTCAGTCCCCTTTTTTGTGGCTGCTGCGATCTGGGCCAGCCGGCGCCATGCAGAGCCTCTCAAGCGGCAGGACTGGATCGCCGTTCTGGTGCTGGGGCTGCTGGGCTATTACCTGTCGAGCTTTCTGGATTTCCTTGGCCTGCAATATATCTCCGCCGGTCTGGAGCGCCTGATTCTGTTCCTCTATCCCACCATGACAGTGATCCTGACCGCGCTGATATACCAGCGTGTCATCGGGCGCAAAGTGATCGCGGCGATGCTGCTGAGCTATGCGGGAATTTTGCTGGTGTTTTTACACGATGTGAACATGAGCCAGGGGCAAGGCGTGCTGTTGGGCGCAGCGCTGGTATTTGCCAGCACCCTGTCATATTCTGCCTATCTGGTGGGGGCGGGTCATGCCATTGCGCGCATCGGTGCGACCCGGTTTACCGCCTATGCGATGGTGGTGGCAAGCGTTGTCAGCCTGCTGCAGTTTGGCCTCACCCACCCGCTGTCGGCGCTGGACTTGCCGCTGCGGGTATATGAGCTGTCGGTTGCGATGGCCATATTTTCTACGGTGCTGCCGGTGTTCCTGCTGTCCTATGCCATACGCCGCATCGGCTCGGGCAATAGCTCGCTGATCGGCTCCTTCGGCCCGGTGGCGACCATTGTTCTGGCTTATGTGTTTTTACATGAGGATATTTCATTGCTGCAGATCGCCGGCTCTTCGCTGGTGCTGGCGGGGGTGATTATCGTCAGCCTGAATTCCGGCAAGACGGTAAAGGCCTCAGCGTAGGGTGCGCCATGCGCACCATGGTGCGTGGGACGCACCTACAACAATATTGCAATTGAACGATCTGTTCAGGTAATCACCGTGGCCTTCTCGCGCCCGGTACGCTGTTTCAGTTCGGAAATCTGCAGCGCAATCTGCACCAGCTCTTTGAGCACCACCTGCGCATCCAGCTTATGGTTTTCCACATCGGCATCATAGGCTTCCAGATAGATGCGCAGCGTCGCGCCCTCGGTGCCGGTGCCCGACAGCCTGAAAATAATGCGCGAGCCATCGCTGAAAATAATGCGCACGCCCTGCTTGCTGCTGACGCTGCCATCCACCGGATCGGTGTAGCTGAAATCGTCGCACAGTTTCACCGTGTATTTGCCAAATGCAGCGCCGCTCAGGTTGCCGAAACTGGCCTGCAGATGGCTCATTACGCCCTGTGCCGCCTCATTGGACAGGCCTTCGTAGTCGTAGCGCGAATACACATTGCGTCCGAAGCGCGCCCAGTGTTCGTACACAATCTTTTCTACCGGCTGGCGTCGCACGGCGAGGATATTGAGCCAGAACAGCACCGCCCACAGGCCGTCCTTTTCGCGCACATGATCCGAACCTGTGCCAAAGCTTTCTTCGCCGCACAGCGTCACCTTGCCGGCATCCATCAGGTTGCCGAAAAATTTCCAGCCGGTCGGCGTTTCATAACAGGGAATATTCAGTGCCTGCGCCACCCTGTCCACCGCCGCACTGGTGGGCATCGAGCGTGCCACGCCGGCCAGGCCTTTTTTGTAGGCGGGCACCAGCGTGGCGTTGGCAGCGAGCAGGGCGAGGCTGTCGGAAGGGGTAACAAAAAAATGCTTGCCCAGTATCATATTGCGATCGCCATCGCCGTCGGATGCCGCGCCAAAATCCGGCGCGTTGTCGCCATACATAATTTCAACCAGATCATGGGCATAGGTGAGGTTTGGGTCGGGGTGACCGCCGCCAAAATCTTCCAGCGGCACTGCGTTCATCACGCTGTCGGCCGGTGCGCCCAGCCGGCGCTGCAGTATGTCCGTAGCATAGGGCCCGTTCACCGCATGCATCGCGTCAAACTTGATGCGGAAGCCCTCTGCCAGCATCGCCTTGATTGCGGGAAAGTCAAACAGGGATTTCATCAGCTCGGCATAGTCGTGTACCGGATCGATCACCTCTACCGCCATCTCGCCCAGCATGCTGTTGCCGATGTTGTCTATCTGCACATCGCCTGCATCGAGCACCCGGTACTGGCTGATGGTTTTGCTCTTGGCGAAAATCGCCTCGGTCACCGTCTCGGTGGCGGGCCCACCGTTGCTGCTGTTGAACTTGATGCCGAAATCGCCATCCGCGCCGCCGGGATTGTGGCTGGCCGACAGAATGATGCCGCCGAAAGTCTGGTATTTGCGGATGACGCAGGAGGCAGCCGGCGTGGAGAGTATGCCGCCGCGCCCGACCATCACGCGGCCGAAACCGTTTGCCGCAGCCATCTTCAGGATAATCTGTATTGCCTGGCGGTTGTAGAAACGGCCATCGCCACCCAGCACCAGCGTGGAGCCTTGCGGCGCGGCGATGCTGTCAAAAATGGACTGCACGAAATTTTCCAGATAATGCGGCTGCTGGAAGGCGCTGACTTTTTTACGCAGGCCAGAGGTGCCGGGTTTTTGGTCAAGAAATGGCTGAGTGGCGACGGTGCGTAAGCTCATTTTGTTCCTTAGTCGATCGGTTGTTTTTTTCGGTGCGAATCATACCATCGCCATAAATAAGGATTTTGCGCATTTTCTGATTTATGACTTTACATGCAACTGTCATCGGGTGGTAAACTTGTCCTGAAAATAATTTCAGCCGGGTTAGTTCTAGTGGTAAAACAAGGCACTCGTAACGCTTAGTCGCAAGTTCGATTCTTGCACCCGGCACCAATCATTGCCCAAGCCGCATGAGGGCATGCCCCTGAGGAACAAGCACGGGCTGCTCATCGTGCTGCCATGTTGTATCGCGGGCAAGTCGCATTTTTGAGGTACGAATTATGAAATACAAGCACTATAAGGGCGGTATTTATGATTTGATTTGCGAGGCAAAACTTGAATCGAATCCCCAGATCGTCATGGTTATTTACCGCGCCCACGATGGTTCAACCTGGGTCAGGCCGCGCGATGTTTTTTTCGAGTTGCTGGAGCATGAAGGAAAGATAGTTCATCGCTTTGAGCCTATCAACTAATCATCCCTGGCAAGTTGGCAATGTTGGATCAATTAATCATCCAGACCTGATTCTTTTCAAGGCAACGCTGAAAAACAAGGTTCCCGCCAAAAGCCACTTCAAGCATATCCCCGTTCAGAGCGCATCCAGCCTCCCCTGATGCCATCCCTTGCTCACAGCACCCGCAGGGAAAATTCAACGATCCCTGCCATGTGCGCTGCTGGGCAAGCGCGCAGCCTGCCACTTTGCCATGTCAAACATGTGGATAAAATCTACCTAATTAAGCCCTCAAACCATTGGAGCAGAGTAAAATTAAACCAGTTTTGCTTGCCGCGATTGATTTTGTCTCAAGAAAGGAAACGTCTTGAATAAGTTATCAGTATTTTTCGCCACAGTTGTGCTGTCCTCAATGCTGCAGTTGGCTCACGCGAGTGAATTTGACGATTTGAGAAGCAAGTTGAGTGAGGCGCGAACCTCCATGGTCACCATGTTTTTTTATGAAGACCAGCGCGGTGCCAAGCAGCAAAAATTGGTAAAAGATACGGCGGATGCGGTGAGTGCCGGGCTTGCAAAAATGAAAGCGCCGGTTGGAAAAGAAGGTCGCTACAACGAACTGCTGGAAACCTGGAATGCCTTCAAGGAGACGCGCGAGAAACAGCTGGTTCCCGCTCTCCTCAATGGTGACGATGCAACGGCCAGGAAGCTGGTGTGGGGCATCCAGAAAACCAGGTACACGAAATGCATGGCTCTGTTAAGGGAGCTTGAAGACCAGAAGATAACGGCAAAGGCTTACGGCAGCGGATTCCTTGAATTGGGATTAAGGCTGAGCGAAGCCAGAATGTCATTGCTCACCATGATGCACAGTCCGAACAAGCGCGGTGCCGAGCAGCAAAAACTGGTTAAGGATACGGCGGATGAAGTCAGCGTCAAGCTGGCAGACATGCGGGCACCGGCTGGAAAAGAGGCCGAGTTCAAAGAACTGGCCGATACCTGGAGCGCCTTCAAGCAAACACGCGAGAAGGTATTGGTGCCTTTGCTCCTGACGAATAACGATGCAGAAGCCAGCAGGATCGCGCAGGGCGTGCAACAGGAAAGGCTCTCAAGAATCCTGGCGCTTAACAAGGAACTCAATAACTATAGCCTGGTGCCACCGACAATCGAGGGCGGCATAGAGGAATTCCGGGACAAGCTGAACGCGGCGAGAGATTCATTGCTCGTCATGCTGCGCAACAAGGATAAACGCGGTGCAGACCAGCAAAAACTGGTTAAGGATACGGCGGATGCGGTGAGCGAGGAAATTAAAAAAATACGTGCGCCTGTAGGCAAAGAAGCACACCTCAATCAGCTCATTGAAAACTGGAATGCCTTCAAGGAAACACGCGAGAAGATGCTGGTTCCCGCCATCCTTGAGGGCAGGGAAATTGAAGCTACGAAAATGGTTAAAGGCATCCAAAATCAAAGACTGATGAAATGCCTCGCGCTTGCCGGAAGCATGGTGCAATAAAAGAGGGATTGAAGTGGAATTTGCGCGGGCAGTTTGTGCAGGCTGCCTGATCGCGCTGGGGCAAGACTTGAAATTTCCAAAAAAGTACGGCGATGGGCTTTTTCGGTTTGTCCTCTCACTCATCCTTGGCGAAAAAAACTGCAAGCTGCGCCAAAAAATCCCCGGGCATTTTCGACCCGCAGGGCATTCGATTTTTAATATGATTTCCTCAAAATCGATCTAACTTGTAACTGGCAAAGCAGTTTTTTATTTATGCACAAAATCTGTGGATAACTTTGTGGATGACTCGTTTTGCCGAGTGCTAACTCCCTCTCCGGAAACCCTTTTTTTGACCTGCCTATTTTTTGTACCACCTAATTAATTCAATATATTCAACAGGATATATTTTTACTGTCGCATTGATGAGAATATTCCTGCCGAAGCTGCGTATTTGCTAGGTTTGTGGATTATTTTGCTTTGTCAATGTCTTTTAGCGTACTTTTTTGACGTGTCGCAGAGCCTGATTTTTTCGCCAGCCAATTGCTGAATGAAATCAAAGACCGCTCATTTTTGAAAAATAATCGTCCGCAGCGGGTCTTCTCATCACATTGCGCATTGAATCACCCTCCCCAAACCCCGCGCACTGGGTTAAGCTTCGCCCTTTCCAATTGCACCGAGAAACACATCATGGCCCAATATGTAATGTCCATGCTCCGCGTGAGCAAAGTCGTCCCTCCCAAGCGTCAAATCATCAAGGACATCTCCCTCAGCTTCTTCCCCGGCGCCAAGATCGGCCTGCTAGGCTTGAACGGCTCGGGCAAATCCACCGTGCTGCGCATCATGGCCGGCGTGGACAAGGAATTCGACGGCGAAGTGCAGCGCGAGCCCAATATCAAAATCGGCTACCTGCCGCAGGAACCAGCGCTGAATCCGGACTGGACCGTGCGCCAGGAAGTGGAGTCAGCCCTCGGAGAAGTGATGCAGGCACAGGCCAAGCTGGACGAAGTGTATGCCGCCTATGCCGATGAAAACGCCGACTTTGACGCCTTGGCCGCCGAACAGGCGCGCCTCGAAGCCATTCTCGCCACCTCAGGCAGCGATTCCAACCATCAGATGGAAATCGCCGCCGATGCCTTGCGTCTGCCGGAATGGGATGCCGTGGTCAAGAACCTTTCCGGTGGTGAAAAGCGCCGCGTTGCGCTGTGCAAGCTGCTGCTGGAAAAGCCCGACATGCTGCTGCTGGACGAACCCACCAACCACCTCGATGCCGAATCGGTGGAGTGGCTGGAGCAATTCCTGGTGCGCTTCCCCGGCACCGTGGTGGCCGTTACCCACGACCGTTACTTCCTCGACAACGCCGCCGAGTGGATCTTGGAACTCGACCGCGGCCACGGCATACCATGGAAAGGCAACTACTCCAGCTGGCTGGAGCAGAAGGGCGAGCGTCTGGCGCAGGAACAGAAGCAACTCGACGCGCATTCCAAGGCGATGAAGCAGGAACTGGAATGGGTACGCCAAAACCCCAAGGCGCGTCAGGCTAAATCCAAGGCACGTATTGCAAGATTTGAAGAGCTTAATTCGCAAGAACACCAGGCGCGCAACGAAACCCAGGAGATCTTCATCCCCGTGGGCGAACGTCTGGGCAATGAAGTCATCGAGTTTGACGGTGTTTCCAAAGCCTATGGCGACCGCCTGCTGATCGACAACTTCAGCTTCAAAGTGCCGCCCGGCGCCATCGTCGGTATCATCGGCCCCAACGGCGCCGGTAAATCCACGCTGTTCAAGCTGATCACCGGCAAAGAGCAACCCGACAGCGGCACCGTGAAAATCGGCCAGACTGTCAAGATCGCGCACGTCGACCAGGCGCGCGATTCACTGCAAGCCGACAAAACCGTATTCGACGCCATCTCCGGTGGCAACGACATTTTGACTGTGGGCAAATACGAAACCCCGGCGCGCGCCTACATCGGCCGCTTCAACTTCAAGGGCGGCGACCAGGCCAAGCTCGTCGGCCAGCTCTCCGGCGGTGAGCGCGGCCGCCTGCACCTGGCGCAAACCCTTATCTCCGGCGGCAATGTGCTGCTGCTCGACGAACCGTCAAACGACCTCGACGTGGAAACCCTGCGCGCGCTGGAAGATGCGCTGCTGGAGTTCGCCGGCTGCGTGGCCGTCATCTCGCACGACCGCTGGTTCCTCGACCGTATCGCCACCCACATTTTGGCTGCGGAAGGCGATTCCAAATGGAGCTTCTTTGATGGCAACTACCAGGAATACGAAGCGGACAAGAGGAAGCGTCTGGGTGAAGAGGGGGCCAAGCCCAAGCGGATTCGGTATAAGCCGATTAGCCGATAAGCCGCTAATAAAACGCCGTTCGCCCTGAGCCTGTCGAAGGGTAAGCCCTCCCCCGCTGGCGTAAGGCTGGGGGTGCGGGTGATTACCTGCTAAACTAAGCAGCAACAAGGGGAGAGCGTATGCCAACCATTAGCCAGTTTTTCGGGATCGTGATCCAGATGTTCTGGCGGGAGCATGCACCTCCCCATTTTCATGCGCTGTATGGCGAACATGAAGCACTGGTCGACATACGGACACTGGAGATAATCAAGGGCAGCCTGCCAAGACGCGCGCAGGCACTCGTGCTTGAATGGGCGGCACTGCATCGTGCCGAGTTAATGGAGGATTGGAATCTATGTCAATCGAAACAGTTACCCAAGAAAATCTCGCCATTGGATTAAAGGCAGCGGCACCTTGGCGTGTACGCGCTGTAAACGTACTGCCGGGCTATCGGCTCTCAATCACATGCAATGACGGCACCAGCGGCATTGTGGATATGTCTGCGCTGGTGAATAGTCCTGAGGCAGGTATGTATGCAGAACTCAAAGACGCCCAGTTATTCCTGCAGGTAAACATCGAGCTCGGTGCGCTGACCTGGCCGAATGGTGCAGACCTTGATCCTGCGTGGGTGCATGAAGAGATCGGGAAGAATAACACGTGGGCGGTTCCTGGTTGATGATGGTATCAATCGAGTCTGATCCCATTGATTTCCTGCGCCGTGTAACTTACGAATGAAACATTTTCTTGAGAAACTAAGTAACTGGACGTATCTAACTCTTTGGAAAGTGTTTTACTGGGCGCAAAGATCAGCGTTTAAAAAAGCTCTTGATCTCAAAGTATTGTGTGCCCGTGTTCTAGACGCTGAGGTTAGAATTCTCGAGCCTTTTTTGTTGCAAATTGGTGAGAACGATGATGATGACGCGCTAGTGGAATATGTCTCACGCAATTTAACGCAGCGCCAGATGATTGAAGGGATAGAAAATACGGCACATTTACGAAGTGATTTGGCCACTCAATTACTTGACCGCTGTAAGCAATCCCAAAGCGCTTGCGAAGTAATTGCTACCTATTTTCTTGCAGAGGCATTCGCCGCATCCATACTTAAAGATGAGGAAAGGAAAGATAGTGGCCTTAAAGATGCTCGACAGTTTGTCCCCAATGCACAGCCTCTCGAAGTTAATAACATATACAAAATTCATGCAAAGTTGAAGAAGCGTTTTTCTGTTATTCGATCAGCATTAGCAGAACGATCATCTCTAAAAATTGACTTTCAACTATCAAATCTGATTGGCCTAATAGGCGTTATATCCGCATTATTTGTTCTCTCAGGTTTTCTCTACACATCAATATTGCTCGGCTCCTTTGGAATTGATGTTTCACTTTTCTTTTCACTCCCAGATTATCTTGCGGCGAGCATTGAACAAATTCACCATGCTGCCATTCCAACAGTCTTTGGATTGGTTATGTTTGTGTTTGGTTTGCGTGAAGGCAGCATGAAGTCGAGATTGATATATCGGCTTCAGCGCGAACAAAGATCAAGAGAAGGAAAATTGTTATTTATTCTTGTAATAGCGCTTTCCGCCAATGTTGTGTGGGGGCTATACAATGACATGCCTAATTTTTCTAATATGAAACTATTGGGAGTTATTGCTGCATATTGGCTTGCAGAACAACTCGCTTATATGTTTTTTAAAAGGCCATTATCCGTACAGGTATTTTTGGTGGCACTTTTTACCTTTATCATCTATACGGGAGTATCCCTATTTCAACAAATTCAAGAATTAAAAGCTGGCAATTGGTCAAATAGAGACACTTTAAAAATATCGCTCAAGAAACCACTATCTGAAAAAAGTGATTCGTTAGTTGTGATTGCTGCAAATAATAATTTTATTTTTGCCCTAAGCAAGATAAATAAACTAGCCTACGCCATACCGCGAGAAAATGTGGAGTTGATCGAAATGAAATGGAGTAAGTGATAATTCAGATGCTTATTAAAAATGATGTTAAGGCGTAAACATTTAATACCACACCAGCCTCCTAGTTGGAAGAATAAATATTCTCAGAAGTCAGTTCGTGAGAATTATTTTGACCGTTGGCTTGTGCGTTTAAGTCATATTTCACAATTTGGGTTGTTCGTTATTACTCTAGGAAGCCTATATTTTGTGGTTCTACCAATCTATCAGAAATCTATTTTGGATGAGGCAATTGCTCGAAAGGAGATTGAACTTAAAGAATCAGAAAAATTAGTTGAACAAAGTTACGTGCAATTACGCAAATTTACTTTGAATGAATTCACACGTGGTGTATTCATTGGTTGCATAGTTAATTATCAAGATGTAGAACTTACCAAGGTTGATGATAAGGTTCACAACAATTTATATAAGGATGCTTCTAATTGCATACTTGAATCGAAAAATAATTCCTCAGGACTCAAGATACTTCGCCCCCATGATCTTGCCGATTTTGATAAAGAATTGAAAAATGTTATTTCAGAAATTGAACAACATCGAATTGTTGCTTTAAAGGAATATATTGAACTCCCTAGTAAAGCAAAATTGAACCCGGCATTGCTCAAACCACCAAAATATTTTTCCCGCAAAATGAATGAAAGGTTTGAAAAATTATATAAGGACTTGCATTTAAACTCTAAAGATAGAATGGCCAAATCCCGCTTCGAAGCTGGAGTGCATTCAGCTCAATTGGACGTTTACTCAGGGCACTTGGATTTTGCTAAACAGAAATTACAGAGCATGGTTAAGGGAATCAATGGGGTTGGACTCGATTGATTTGCGAAGATAGTATTTAATTCGTTGAATATATTTAATATTTATCCATGTGTCACAAATTTTATCAGGTTGGATATTGCGAGATATCAATAATAATCACGGGGTCAGTCCTAATATTCCAACATTTTCATAGTGCAAAAAATTTTGTTTTAGAGTCGATATGTTTGTAATGAATTGATTCTATTAAATAAGTGTGGAAAAATCGATACGGAAAATGATGTGTGTGATACGTTAACAGAATTATTTCAAGTGCGGCAATGGATTTAAATTCATGTTTTATAAATGGGCGCAACAGTTAATACAGAAATTCATATGATGTCTCAAAATATCAAGCACAAAATCAATAAGGATCTTGATTCGATGGTTACTGATAAGGCATTAAATATTGCCCAAGGTATAAAGCAAGAAAAGCAAACAAAAGCTCAAACCAAGTTGGTCGCGCAAGGTATCGGTAAAGGTATCGAGCTATATAAAAAGCAACAAAATAAAAAACAACGTGACATTGATAAAAATAAGAAAAAAGAGTTAAAAAATAAATCAAATAGTGAAAGTAATAATATTGGCAAGTCAAACCAATCCCAGAAAAAAACATCAATATCACAAGCAAATATAGCTTGGGGACTGCTTTTATTGTCCTGGTTGTTTTTTTTAGTCTATATCTTTAAATGAAGTTTTTTGAATTCAATGGCGAATTGATATCCCCCTCACCTTAGACCTTGCGGAGGAAGAATGATGAAAATATTACTGATGGCATGCGCTTTGTTTCTGACGGGCTGTGTCGGGCTACCCGAAAACGTAAAACCTGTTGATCATTTCAATGCGGATAAATATCTCGGCAAATGGTATGAGATCGCCAGGCTGGATCACTCATTTGAGCGCGGCCTCTCGAAGGTAAGCGCCAGTTACAGCATGCGTGACGACGGCGGCATCCGGGTGATCAATCGCGGTTACGATGCACTAAAACAGCAGTGGAAGGAAGCCGAGGGCAAGGCCTATTTTGTGAATGGCGCCGACCAGGGTTATCTGAAGGTGTCTTTCTTCGGCCCATTTTATGGCGCCTATATCGTGTTTGAGCTGAATCATGAGAATTACCAATATTCGCTTGTCAGCGGACCGAATAAATCGTATTTGTGGATTTTGTCGCGCACACCGCAGATGAACCAAGAGATTCAAAATCGTCTTGTCGAAAAAGCCGCTGCATTGGGATTTGATACGGGCAAGCTGATCTTTGTCGAGCACGACAAATAAAAAAATGGGGTCAAACTGAGGTAACGAGACATCATGTTCTCCTTGATCTCGGCAAGCTGATCATTTAACTGTACCGTTCTGGTTTGCCGGGCTGCCACTGGCGGTTAATCTACGACTGTTTCCTGATGAATTTGATGATTAGCATCAGGGTAGGCACAAGCAGCGCTATCCCTGCCAACATAAACACCCAGCCGGAATAAGGGAAACGCAGACTGTCTGGCAAGATATCCAGATTCACCTGCAGCTTGGCTATGCCTATGCCGATCAAGGTCAGCGCGATCGAATCCATGATCATCAGCTTGATGAGCAGTGCAAGTTTATGTTCTGAGCTCATTTGTATTCTTTCAAAATAATCATATTATTAACTCGATTTGTCCGACTCCATTGCGCGTGATCGCGGCGCTTCGTCTGCCTGACTCACAGGAGGCCAAGGCGCTGATGAAGCCAAAGCCATAGACTACTGGGTACATCATGGTACTTAAAACTGAGTAGATTGTTGCTGCTATTTAGCCAATGAAAATAATATTCAATCCTTATTCGAAATAAGAATTTCACTTATATATTTACAGGGGTTCAAGTTTTAGAATAAATCGGATTGTGCAGATGTTTTAAATTTATTCTGCAAATGATTTTTTAGTCAGCGGAGATGCCTGGAAAAATTTCAACAAATTGGAACCGGCATTTGCTTCATTCTTGTACCACTTCTTTTTGATGCCGGATTTGCCTCGCACTTTCATATATCTGTGACCTGCTAGCGTGATTTGTATGGTTAGTCTATACGGCATTAATGCATGGGTACACACCTGCTTTGGCGCCATCTGAACTGATACGGCTGATGCAGATAATTGAAAGCGTGCATATGACACCTTCACAACAGCAAGCTGACACAACCCCGCGCCCGATTTTCGTGGCGCGCGGCCTCACCAAGGTCTACCAGATGGGCGAGGTGCAGGTGCAGGCTTTGCGCGGGGTGGATCTGGATTTGCACGCGGGCGAACTGGTTGTGTTGCTCGGGCCGTCCGGAAGCGGCAAGTCGACCCTGCTCAATATCCTGGGCGGACTGGATACGCCGAGCAGCGGGACGGTGCGTTATGAAGACCACGACCTGAACCTGGATGACGATGCGTTGATGACGCAATATCGCCGCTCACACGTGGGCTTTGTGTTCCAGTTTTACAACCTCATCCCCAGCCTTACCGCGCGCGAAAATGTCGAGCTGGTTACCGAGATCGCCGCGAGCCCGATGACGCCGGAAGAGGCGCTGGCGATGGTCGGGCTGGCCCAGCGTATGGATCATTTCCCGGCGCAGATGTCGGGCGGCGAGCAGCAGCGCGTGGCGATCGCGCGCGCGGTTGCCAAGCGCCCGCAGGTGTTGTTGTGCGACGAGCCGACCGGCGCGCTCGACGCACAGACCGGCATCATGGTGCTGGATGTGATCGCGCAAGTGAATCGTGAGCTGGGCACCACAACGGTGGTGATCACGCACAATGCGGTGATCGCGGCGATGGCGGATCGTGTGGTGCATTTCGGTGACGGACTGGTGGTACGAGTCGATCGCAATGACGTCAAGAAGTCACCCAGGGAGTTGAACTGGTGAAAGCAATTGACCGCAAACTGTGGCGCGACCTGTGGCAGATGAAGAGCCAGGCGCTGGCTATCGCCCTGGTGGTGATGTGTGGTGTCGCCACTTACATCATGTTCCTCGCCACGCTCGGCGCGCTGCGTGCGACGCAGGACAGCTATTACCGCGAATACCGTTTCGCCGAGGTATTCGCCACGGTGAAGCGTGCGCCGGAGTCGCTGCGTCAACGTGTGCACGACATTACCGGGGTGGATCAGGTGGAAACGCGGGTGAAGGCGCAGGTGCGCCTCGATATGCCGGGGTTTGCCGAGCCGGTGACTGCACTGATGGTGTCGCTAGCCGAAGGTGGCGCCCAGCACTTAAATGCACTGCATCTGCGCGAAGGGCGCCTGCCGGCACCGGGAAGAGCGGACGAAGTGGTGGTAAGCACACCGTTTGCGCAGGCGCATGAACTGCAGCTTGGCGATCACTTTTATGCCATCCTCAACGGTCGGCGGCAGTCGCTCACGCTGGTAGGCACTGCGCTGTCGCCGGAATTCATTCAGCAGATGCGGCCCGGCTCGGTCTTCCCCGATTACAAGCGTTTCGGTGTGATGTGGATGGGGCGCCGCGCCCTCGCTCAGGCCTATGATCTGCAAGGCGCGTTCAACGATCTGGCGCTCAGTCTGCGCCCCGGTGCCGATAGCCAGTACGTCATCGACCGCGTCGATGAACTGCTCAAGCCCTATGGTGGTCTGGGTGCCTACGCCCGCCGTGACCAGCTCTCGCACCGCTTTCTCAACCAGGAGCTGCAGCAGCTCGGCACCCTGGCGAGCCTGTTCCCCGTGATGTTCATGGGCATTGCCGCTTTCCTGCTGAATGTGGTGATCGGGCGGCTGGTGGCGATGCAACGCGAGCAGGTTGCCTCGCTTAAAGCGTTTGGCTACAGCAATCTCGCGGTGCTATGGCACTATCTCAAGATGGTCTCGGGGATCGTTGCTGTCGGCGTGGTCAGCGGTACGTTGCTGGGCGTGTGGCTGGGCGAGGTGCTCTCTGGCCTTTACATGAAGTTTTATCACTTCCCATATCTGAAATTCAGCCTGCAGCCCGCTACGGTAGTGGAGGCCGCGCTGGCCAGTCTGCTGGCGGCCGCGGCAGGAGCCGTGTTTGCGGTATGGCGCGCCGCGTCCTTGCGTCCGGCACAGGCGATGCGTCCGGAGCCGCCCGCCAGCTATCACGAAACATGGGTGGAGAAAATTGGCATCAAGCGCTGGCTGTCGCAACCCACGCGGATGATCATTCGCCATATACAGCGTCGCGCGTTGAAATCCTTTCTCACCCTGCTGGGCATCGCATTGGCATGCGGCATCATCATGACCGGGCTGTTCCAGCGCGATACGGTCGGCTACATGGTGAACCTCCAGTTTGGCATGGCGCAGCGCGAGGATCTCTCAGTGACCTTCACCGACCCCACCGCCTACCGCGCTCGTTTTGACCTGCTTGGCCTGCCGGGGGTGCAGCATGTGGAGGTATTCCGTATGGTGCCGGTGCGGTTGCTGCATGGCCATCACAGTTATCGCACCGGCATTCGCGGTGTCGAGTCCGGCGGCGACATCCAGCGCCTGCTCGATGTTGACCAGCGACCCGTGGCCTTGCCGGCGGACGGTATTCTGCTTACCGATTATCTTGCCAAGCTGCTGGATGTCAGCGTGGGCGACCGCCTGGTGGTTGAGGTGCTGGAAGGCAGCCGTCCGGTACGCGAGGCCACCGTAGCCGGGCTGGTGAGGGAATATCTGGGGGTGTCAGGTTATATGGAACTCGCCGCGCTGAATAGCTTTATGCGCGAGGGCCCAACCATCTCCGGCGCCTATCTCAGCATCGACAGCGCGCAGCTGGAGACAGTATTTACCCTGCTCAAGGGGATGCCGCGCGTTGCAGGGGTCGCCGAACGCATACAGGAGATTCGCAATTTTAATCGGGTAATGCAGGAGACCATGCTGTTCTTCACCTACGTCGCTACGGTGTTCGCCGTGATCATCGCGTTTGGCGTGATCTACAACAGCGCCCGCATTGCGCTCACCGAACGCGGCCATGAACTCGCCAGTTTGCGCGTGCTGGGTTTTACCCGCGCCGAGATCGCCTATATCCTGCTGGGCGAACTGGGAATCCTGACCCTGTTGGCGATCCCTCTAGGCCTGTGGCTGGGTGAATGGATGTGTTATTACATCGCCCATACCATGCAGAACGACCTGTTCCGCGTGCCGGTGGTGCTGGTGCCGCAAACCTATGCTTATGCAACGACTGTGGTGCTGATTTCCGCAATATTGTCCGGACTTTCGGTGCGCCGCCGGCTGGATCAACTTGACCTGATTGCCGTGCTGAAAACGGCGGAGTGAAGATGAATAAAAGTGGGGTGAAATAATGGCTGCCTCTGAAAATTCAGAGTTCGCACAAATGCAAGGCGCGGAATTTTTCTTGCGAGCATCTGCTAAGCAGGTTGCGTGCGTCCCCCGTCTTGCCGCGTCGCATTTGTAATGCTATGTATGCAATAGATTTTTTGCTGCAGTTGAGATGAAATATGAATTTTTAGAGGTGCAAAAAAAATGAAAAATAATGTGCAATGGCGCCGCCGTATCGTATTAACCTTGATCGGTATTCTCGTCGCCTGGGGGCTGTTTCAGGGGTTCCGTCCACAAGCCATTGAGGTTGATCTTGGCAAGGCAAGCCGCGCGCCGCTGCGGGTCGTCATCGAACAGGAGGGACGCACGCGGGTGGTTGATCGCTATGTGATCAACGCCCCGGTGAACGGTTATGCACGGCGCATCAAGCTCGACGTGGGCGACGCAGTGAAGCGCGGCGCCACCCTTGTTCAGCTTGAGCCGCTGCGCGCCGAGGTGCTGGATGTGCGCCGCCGCGCCGAAGCGGAGGCCCGTGTCGCCGCCGCCGAATCCAGCGTCAAAGCCGCTGAACAGCGCACCACTTCTGCATTGAGTAGTGCAAATATGGCGCAAAAGGAGTTTCAGCGTGTGCATGCGCTGCACGTGGCAGGGCATGTTTCCGCGGCGGCCGATGACCGCGCAGCCAGCGAAGCCGAACGCAGCGCAGCAGAACTGCAATCGGCGCAATTCACCGTTGCCACCGTACGCTACGAGCTGGAAGCCGCACGCACGGCTCTGAATTTTGGCGCCAGCGGCAACGCGGATAATCCCGTGGCCGTGCGTGCCCCAGTGGCCGGGCAGGTGCTCAAGATTCCGCACAAGAGCGAAGGCACGGTCATGGCAGGCGAGCCCTTAATCGAGATCGGTGATCCGCGTGCGCTGGAAGTTGAAGTGGACGTGCTTTCTGCCGATGCGGTGCGCATCCACCCCGGCACCCGCGTGATCTTCGAACGCTGGGGCGGTGACGGCACCCTCGAGGGCAAGGTTAGCAAGATTGAGCCCGGCGGCTTCACCAAAGTCTCCGCCCTGGGCGTGGAAGAACAGCGCGTCTGGGTCATCATCGCCTTCACCTCGCCCCGCGAGCAATGGCAGCGCCTCGGCGACGGTTACCGCGTCGAAGCCAGCTTTATCCTGTGGGAAGGCAATGACATCCTGCAAGTTCCCGCCAGCGCGTTGTTCCGCGACGGCAACGGCTGGGCCGCATTCGCGCTCGAACAAGGCAAAGCCGTCAAGCGCAGTGTGGAAACCGGACAACGCAACGGCCTCAGTGCACAGGTGGTTTCCGGCATCAAGGAAGGTGAACAGGTGATCGTGCATCCGGATGAACGGGTTAGACAGGGTGTGCGTGTGGTGGCGAGGTAGGCACTCCATGAGGAGGTGAACATGTATCTGTAGAGGATGATGGATATGAAATTTCCTTATTCGTTTCACTTGACAATACTATCGTTATGCGACAGTATTTCAGTTCATGATTATCGACTTCCACGATGAAGTAACACTCAAGGAATGGCAGGGTGAGTTTTCTCGCCGCCTGCCTGACCAGGTTCAGGAAGTGGCGCGGCGCAAGCTGCGGATGCTGCACAACGCGCAGCGAATCGAGGATTTACGCATTCCGCCCAACAATCGTCTGGAAACCATAAAAGGCAAGCGCGCCGGTCAATGGAGCATACGCATCAACGACCAATGGCGAGTATGTTTTGAGTGGAATGACGGGCAAGCCAGCCGCGTGGAAATTTGCGACAACTAGTCTGACACAGGGGCTGAGGAGTTAAGGCTATGAGTAAACCGACCAAACAGAAATTGCGCAACATCCATCCCGGCGAAGTGCTGCGCGAGGAATTCTTGCTGCCTCTCGGCATCACTCAGTATCGCCTGGCGAAAGAGATCGGTGTGACCGAGGCGCGCATTTCGGCGATCTGCTCCGGCAAGCGTTCGATCACGGCTGATACGGCATTGCGCTTTGCTGCCTTCTTTGGCACGACGAGCGGCTTCTGGATGGGCTTGCAGGCGGATTACGACACGGAAGAAGCGGCGCAGGAATTGTCCGGTGTGCTGGCTCAGATACATCGCTTTGAGCCGCTGGCGGCTTGAGCAAGCCCATAAGAATCAATTTATCTAGTGAGTTTTGATCTGGCGTGTCAAATGTTAGTCAATCGGTCAGCTGGATTGATTACTATTTAACTTTGAAATTTAGTCTTCCATGGAATTGAGCGATCTTGGTTTTAGCAGCTGGTTCGAAGAGCAGGCGAAAAACCTGTGTGGATCAGATCAGCGTGTTGCGCGGATTACGGCGGTTGACCGTGGGCGCTATATCGTCCGGGATGCGCGCGGGGAAGTGCCTGCCGAGCTGACGGGCAAGTTTCTTTACGCTGCCGATTCGTCTGTGGATTTTCCTTGTGTGGGAGACTGGGTGTGCGCGCAGTATCACGATGCGGATACGTTTGCGAGCATCCATGATGTGCTGCCAAGAAAATCTTTCCTGCGGCGCAAATCTCCCGGCAAGAACATCGAGTTTCAGATGATTGCGGCCAATATCGATGTGGCCTTTATCGTGCAGTCGTGTCACTTCGATTTTAATCTCCGCCGGCTGGAGCGCTACCTGGTGATGGTTAACGAGGGTCATAGTGAGCCTGTTTTGCTGTTGACCAAGACGGATCTGGTCAGTGCGCAGGCGTTGCAGCATATGCTCGCGCAGATTCGCGGCGCAGGCATCACGGCCAGAATTGTTGCCCTGAGCAATGAGACCGGGGAGGGCGTTGAGCAAGTGAGGGCGCTCGTGCTGCCGGGGAAAACGTATTGTCTGCTGGGGTCATCGGGTGTCGGTAAAACGACGCTGATCAATCGGCTGGTCGGCAAGCCCGAACTTGGACTTGAAACAGGAGGGGTTAGCGGCACGGGGGAGGGCAGGCATACGACCACGCGCCGACAGCTGGTTATGCTCGATAATGGCGGGCTGTTGATCGATATGCCGGGTATGCGCGAGCTCGGTATCCTGAGCGCCGGAGGCGGATTGGACGATAGCTTTGCGGATATCCGTGCGCTTTCCTTAAGCTGCCAATTTGCCAATTGCACTCACAGCAATGAGCCGGGCTGTGCGATTCGCATGGCAATAGAAAAGGGTGAACTCAACCCGGAGCATTATCAGAGTTACCTTAAGCTTAAGAAGGAATCCGAATTCAATGAGATGTCCTATCTGGATAAGCGGAAAAAAGATAAGGCATTCGGAAAGTTCATCCACTCGGTAAAGAAAGGAAAGGACAGGTGACCATGCTAGATCATGTGGTCAGCCAAGTCTGACACAAAAATAATGGGGTCAAGCCGACACCCATCTCATGTGAGAAATAATCGGAACTGAATTAAGGAATTAAATGAAATATTGGATGGCGTGCACAGTGGCAGTTTGTTTAAGTGTTGTTTGTAATGCGCAGGCAGCAGAAGGTGTCGGGGTGGAGCAGGGCGGGCTGGGTGCTGATCCGACTTCGCGTGAGGTCAGGGAGCATTCGAATTTTTCAGTGAATGCGGTATGGGCACCTTTGAATTTTCCATTTCCGCTGGCAACGGGGTTGAATGCAAACTATGTCGCCAGCGGAAACTGGATGTTGGGTGTTGATTACACGAGGTCGAGTCAGGCGATCAAGGTTTTTTCCTATGAGCTGGGTGAATTAAACGAGCAAAACTTAACGCTGCAGGCGAGGCGTTTTTACGGCAACAGCTTTAACCTGAAAATGGGGATAGGGCACAGAAGAACACAGGCCCATCTGTCGCAGAATTTTTTTGATCTGACACAGACCAGTTACGCGGCGACAGCCAGCGAGCTGAGGTCTAATTTTTTCCGCTTCGGTTTCGGTAATCAGTGGCAGTTCAGTAAAAAATATACGCTGGTTGTGGATTGGTTCACAGTCAATATTCCCTTTAATGCTTATGTTGAGACAAGTGCATCGCAGTTTGCCAACTCGTCATCCAGCAAACAGGACATCGAGAACGCTGAAAATATTCTGAAATATTATCCTTCCGGATCGGTTGCCCAGCTTGAAGTCGGATTGATTTTTTAATCGCAATTATCCTGAAAAACGCAGTTGACCTCGCCATTGAGACCGCAACCAAATGAACGTAGGTCGGGCTTTAGCCCGACTTGTCGGGTTGAAACCCGACCTACAGACAACAGGGAATCAATGGGCTGGCTTGACTTGCATGTAATATATTAATTATATTTAATATTTTATTAATACGACTGGTTGGTTCAGCATCGAAATAGTTGCAGGATGACATCCTGAAAATAAAGCCGAGCAACCCCGGCAAGCTGCCCGCGGCCTCGATTACCACAGCTATAATGCTAATAAATAACCAATAATGAAATTACCCTCAGTGCACTGGAACAGCCTTCTGTTGAACTTAAAATCCAAGCTGTCCGCCAAGGCGGTGCGCGTCGCCGCGCTGCTGTTGCTGCTGGGGCTTTCCGGCTACGTTTATTACCTCGACGTCACCATCCGTGCGGCGTTCGAAGGCCGCAAGTTTGCGTTGCCTGCGCGCGTGTATGGCCGTGCGCTGGAGGTGTATCCGGGGATGAAGCTGACGCGCGAGCAGTTTGTCGAGGAGCTCAAGGAGACAGGCTTCCACGAAAACCCGCAGCCCAGCGCGGCGGCGACTTACAGGCTGACCATGAGCGGCATCGAGTTCACCACGCGCGAGTTTGTGTTTGGCGATGGGCCGCAGCCGGCACAGGCTTTGCGCATGGATTTTGCCGAGGGCAAGGTGGCCTTGCTGCAGCTGCAAGGCAGCCCCGATGTTGATCTGCCGCTGCTGCGCATGGAGCCACCGCTGATCGGCGGCATCTATCCCGGCCATAACGAGGACCGCGATCTGGTGCGGCTGGAGCAGGTGCCGAAAACGCTGATCGACGCGCTGATTACCACCGAAGACCGCAAGTTCTACACGCACTGGGGTATCGATCCGCGCGGCATTGCGCGGGCGCTGTACAAGACGCTCAGCGGGCAGCGCATCGAGGGCGGCAGCACGCTCACCCAGCAGCTGGTGAAGAATTTTTTCCTGACACCGGAACGCACGCTGACGCGCAAGGCGAACGAGGTGCTGATGGCCTTGCTGCTGGAGATGCACTACGGCAAGAACGAAATCCTCGAAACCTATTTGAATGAAATTTTTCTGGGGCAGGACGCCAGCCGTGCCATTCACGGCTTTGGCCTGGCCAGCCATTTCTATTTCGACCGCCCGCTCGACAAGCTGGAGCTGCACGAGCTCGCCACCCTGGTGGCTATGGTGAAGGGGCCGACGGTGTATGACCCGCGCAAGAGGCCGCAGCTGGTGCTGAAGCGGCGCAACGTGGTGCTGCAGGAGATGGTGGGGCAGAATGCCATCACCCAGGCGCAGTTTATTGCCGCCAGACAGAAGCCGCTGGGCGTGGTGCAGCGCGCGCCCGCCGGCACCTCGCCGTATCCGGCTTTCCTGCAGTATGTGCACCGTCAGCTGCAGCGCGACTACCGCGAAGAAGACCTGCGCAGCGAAGGCTTGCGCATCTTCACCACGCTTGATCCCATGGTGCAGCGCGAGGCCGAGCGTGCGCTGAGCTCGCGCCTGGCGGCGCTGGAGAAGGCGCGCAAATATGCCGCCAATACGCTGGAAGGCGCGGTGGTGGTGAGCAGCACGCAGACCGGCGAGATTCAGGCCATGGTGGGCGGGCGCGATGCGCGCTATGCCGGCTATAACCGCGCCCTCGATGCGGAGCGGCCCATCGGCTCGCTGGCCAAGCCCATCGTCTACCTGACCGCGCTGGAAGATGCGCAGCACTACACCCTGATCACGCCGCTGGATGACGGCCCGCTGCTGTGGAAGCAGCGCGGCACCAGCGACTGGATGCCGCAGAACTACGACAAGCAGTTTCACGACAAGGTGCAGCTGCGCACCGCGCTGGCGCATTCCTATAATGTCGCCACCGCGCGCCTCGGCATCGAGCTGGGGATCGAGCGCATTCTCGGCAAGCTGCCGCTGTATGGCATCGAGCGGCGGCCGCAGCCGTTTGCCTCGTCGCTGCTCGGTGCCTACGGCATGTCGCCAATCGAGGTGACGCAGCTGTACCAGACCTTTGCCGATGGCGGCTTCCGCACACCGTTGCGCGGCATCCGCGCGGTGGTCACCGCAGACGGCAAGCCACTGCAGCGTTATCCGCTGAATGTCGAGCCGGTTGCCGCGGCGGCCCCGGTGTATCTGCTCACCACGGCGCTGCAGGGCGTGGTGCGCGAGGGCACGGCGCAGGCGCTGAGCAACTGGCTGCCGCCGGGGATGAAGGCGGCCGGCAAGACCGGCACCACGGATGATCTGCGCGACAGCTGGTTTGCCGGCTATACCGGCGACCGCGTGGCGGTGGTGTGGGTGGGCCGCGATGACAACAAGTCTTCCGGCTTGACCGGGGCATCGGGGGCCATGACGGTGTGGGGCGACATGATGAAGAACATCCAGCCCGAGCCTCTGGAGCCGGCGATGCCGGAGGAGATCGAGCTGGTGAATGTCGATCCGCTGAGCGGGCTGCGTTATGATGAAGGCTGCGAGGCGGGCGTGCTGCTGCCTTTCATCAGGGGCTCTGCGCCGACTGAGACCTCGCCCTGCGGCGAGGTGTCAGCGCAGGCGGCCGCTGCCAGGGCCGCTGCGGAGGCCGACGCGAAAGCGGCTGTCAAACAAGAACCGGAGAAGAGAAACTGGTTGCAGAGGTTATTCAATTGAGAAATAGATTTGCTTTGTATTTTATTTCGGCATGGCTGCTGTTGCTGGCCGGCTGTGCGGGCGTGAAAGCACCGCCCTCAGCTGCTCCCGCAGCGCCCGGGGCAGAAGCGCCACTAGCGGGCGAGAGCGCCGCGCCGGTGCCGCCGCAAGCTGTGCCCCCGGAACCGGTGCAAAGCTCGGCCATGTCGGGCAACCGCGCCGTGATCGCGCTGCTCGACCGGGCGCAGCGCGACAACGCCGCCGGGCAGCGCGAAGCGGCCGGGGCATCGCTGGAGCGCGCGCTGCGCATCGAGCCGCGCAACCCCTGGCTGTGGCTAGAGCTTGCCCAGCTGCGCCTGGCGCAGGGGCAGTATGCGCAGGCCATCACGCTGGCGCGCAAATCAAACAGCTTTGCCCGGAAACAACGCCGCGTGCAAGCCGAAAACTGGCAGGTGATCGGCCAGGCACGTGCGGCGCAGGGCGATTCGGCGGGCGCCGAGAAGGCGTTCAAACTTTCAGCAGAGCTGTTGCAACAGGACAAGGACGAGAGCGGTTTCGGTATCTTCCGGTGAGCGCTGCATGGCGGCGATGAAGATCAACCCGGAATGGCGCACCCTCTGCGATTAACTCGGCATGCAATGCCTTATGTAGGTCGGGCTTCAGCCGATCAAACACTTGATCACACGTCGGGCTGAAGCCCGACCTACAGGTTCAAACTTAAAGAAACACTGATTAAGTCCATTTTGTCGTTCTCGCGAAGGCGGGAACCCAGTCAAATCAAAGAGCTGGATCCCCGCCTTCGCGGGGATGACGACTTAATCAGCGTATCCTCAACTGGTAGGAACAAATGGGGGCGTGGAAATCAATGCTCAAATCCCGCAAATTACATTCAGGCGGTGAAGTCAGATATGGCTTGTCAAAGTCTTTCCCCGAGTTTCCTCAGCGGAGTTGAATAAAAAAATAATGTCAACTTAAGGTCTGACTCTTGTGATTGACGCAGCCTGTCCCGATGTAAACTCGAACCTGATTTTTGCTAATGTTGTAGTCGCGATCTCGGCAGCCTTGAGAGTTGAAGGCAGCTGCGCAATTGTCTGTATCGAATTATAAATATTGGGTTCAGAATTTGCATTTGGTGACCATCATTGAAAATGTGGCTGGTAGGGCCTGAGAACAAATTTAGTTATATGGTATGAATGTCGTTTCAATAAATATAGTTTTGCAGGCCAGCATAACATCACAAAGGGGGTTCTATGAAAAATGGTTCTGGTGTTCTCTGGATAAAAATCGCTTCAGTATATTTTGTGCTCGGTATCAGCCTGGGAATTTTTATGGCCGTGAATGAAAATTTCACATTGCGCCCGGTTCATGCCCACCTGAACCTTCTGGGGTGGGTATCTCTTGCCTTGTTTGGGTTGGTCTACCAGCAGTTTCCAAAAATATCGGGTACCAAATTGGCCAGGGTTCAGTTCTGGATGCACAACATTGGACTGCCCTTCCAGATGATTTTTCTGGCGCTGTTCCTGATGGGCAACGCTTCAATCGTGCCATTTTTGGGCATTGCCGATGTTGTTATTGGTTTGGCCGTTGTTCTGTTTATGGTGAATGTTATTGTAAACCTGAAGGAGTGATGTACCCCGTCATCTTAGCTAACCTGCTCGATCGAAATAGTCGGGCAGAAAGGCGATGGGGTCGCTCGATTGATCTTTGCTAAAGTAATTGGGTCAGCTCGACATTACATGTGTTGTAATTAAAATGGGCCAGCCACACAACGCAAATAAATGGGGACTGTCACCTTTAACTTTATTATCGAAGGAAGAAGGCGTTCGCTCCTCCATTAGTCTTGTCTACTACTTCAAGCGTCCGTGAAATACGTGTTACGCCAGTCCGCCCCATTGATGTTAGTTTCTCCGCCGTGGCACTGCAACAGGCGAAAACCAAGTTGTGTTTCCAGCACATCGATACGCCGCCTCACTGTATGCTGATTGCTACGGAGCGCATGGCTTGCTTGCCGCAGCCAGAATTAGCCTGCGGGCAGCGGCGAGAAAAATATGCGAGCTTGTATTTCTAGGCCGAGTCGATTATTGAAAGTAGTTTGCAGGTTAGACAAAACGGATGATTCCTGAATGGGGTTATCCGTTTTTTATTGGCCCAAAGTTATTTACCATCCAGGAGATATCCCGTGAGTGATTATGATGTGGGAGTGGATAAATTGTCGCGCATGCTCGGCGCTGAGCGCGCACAGGCCATCGTCGGGCGCTTTCGTTCTTTGAGCCCGGTCTTTGAGCAGGAGGCTATATCGGTGGTATTCGGGCGCACATGGTCCAGCGATGCTCTGGACGTGAAAATTCGTTCGTTGTGCAGCATTGGCATTTTGTCCGCCTTGGGGCGGCAGAATGCACTCAAGATTGTTTTCGAACTAGCACTCAGCAATGGGGCGACGCTGGACGAGATCACTGAGGCGCTGTTACAGGCGGCGATTTATGCTGGTTATCCGGCAGCGCTTGACGCATTGACAGCGCTGGAGAGCGTTCTGAGTGAACGCGCCGCGCGCTCTGCAAGTTAGCTCAGTTATTAAAGGTGTCAGCAGCGCTTAACTTTTGGAGAAGGTTAAATGAATGGTTTCACTGGAATCAATGGTGAATCAATGTGGACAGTCCTCAACTGGTAGGAACAAATGGGGGCGTGGAAATCAATGCTCAAATCCCGCAAATTACATTCAGGCGGTGAATCAGATCTGGCTTGTCAAAGGCAGGGCTTGAGCCTGTGATTTTGACGCTGCAGCAAGCTTGCGAATCATGTACACGATATAGAGCGAGAGCAGGGCAGCGAAGAAGCACCACACCGAGACGAAGGCGGCATTGTAGGCTCCCCCCGCTAGCGCCATCGACAACACAACCAGAACCCCGAAGATCCTGATCAGCCTGTGGCTGGAGCAGAACAGCGGCAGCAGGATAGTCAGGCCGTAGAGCATCATGGGCGTGATCGGCAGGTCGATGGGGCTGCGGTAGGGGGCGGAAAAATCGTAGATGATGGAATGTCCTCTCACTGCAACCGACATCCACTCGGGATGGAGGAACATCACGGTATAGACCAGCGTGCCCGCGAAAGCGCCGAACAGGGCGCAGCCGGCAATCACCTTTTTGCGTATATTTTCAAGCTTGTTGGTCTGGGCACCTTGGCCGGGCTCGACCAGGTAGCTGCACAGCGGTAGCCACCACAGCCACAGAAAATGCGAGAAAAAGTGAAAGCCCAGCGCAAATGGCACCGTTGCATTGGCATTCCCCGCAGCGAGTGCCTGCCATATCCGCCCCTCGAATGTCTGCTGCAAACCGAAGAAGAGCGGTACCAGCGCCCACAATATCCAGTACGGGTTTTGCAGCCGCCTGGCCTGCTGCACGGCATACCCACCCGTGGTCACCAGCACGGCAGCGGCGCTATAGCTGACAGTTGCGGAAAAGCACATAAAGTGTCACCTGTGATGTTATGCGGGCAGATGCTGCAACCATAACACTAACAAGTGCAAATATCGATATTAAACAAGGAGTAGCTCAGCCTGCTCCCTCGTGCTTCTTTTGGATTTTTTTAGAGATTGGCCTTGAGGCTGGCAGCAAACAGCGCCTCGGTTTGTTCCGGAAACTGGAATTCGCTGAAGGTGCGGTGGATTTCTTCCTGGTTAATCGCGCCATCCCGGCTCTTGAACAGGATGCCGCTCCTGCTGCCGTTGCACGCCAGCGTGATGAAGGCGTCGCGCCAGCGGCGCACTTCGGCCAGACGCTCGCGTACTTCGCTTTCCTTGACGATATCGATACCGGCTTGTTTCAATGACTCGAGGAATTCCTCGAATGATTCCTTGCTCAGGCTGCCCATCTGTTTCTCCATTGCGTATGCGGTGATGACCGCGATGAATGCATTAACGGCTCAGACCGCAAAGCCGTTGACGTTCCCTTCACTTCAAAGGGGCCGCATCATGTTATTGATTCGGCACGGTGATTTATGCTGCAGCTTGGTTTTCGCTGTGTTCAGCACCAAATTGCAAATTCAACCTTTAACTGGCTGGATCAAGAGGGTGTTTTACTATGGCCAAGCAAAACAAAGACATAGATTCGATCAGGCAACTCGCAGAAGATTGGCGTGCCGGATGGTTTGCGGGCGACGCCGAGGCTTTGCTTTCGCTGTATGCGGATGATCCAGTGCTGATGCCGTGGGGCCAGCCGGCGGTGTTTGGCAAGGATGCCATACGCCCGCTTTATCAGTCAGTGTTCAAGGAGTACGCCTTCAGCAGCCAAAACAGGGTGATGGATGTTGAAGCATCCGGCGACTGGGGATATTTCTGGTGTACCTACAGGCTGACGGCGACACCGAAGGCTGGGGGTAAGCCGCTGGAGGAAGAGGGGAAATCGGTGTTCATCGTCAGGCGCGAGCAGGGAGGCGCCTGGAAGATCGCCCGCCTGATAGACAATAGCGACCGGGCGCCAACAGGCAGCCCGTAAAATAGTTGAGGCCCAAAATAAGTCCTGATCAATGGGGCAGTTGCCATGGACTGAAAAATTCTTGATGCGCTCCCATTACGTATAACTAAATGACTAAACATCAATCAACTTCAGGCGCTTTGAGCTACAGTTATATTGTGCTTGCGATCATGCTGGTTTTTGCATGGTTGCATCCAGCTGCCGCACAGCCGTTGCTGAATCAGCTGAAAAATAGTCCTTCGCCCTATCTTGCGCTACACGGTGAAGATCCTGTGGCATGGCAGGAGTGGAGTCCGACTACGATGGAGTTGGCGCGCAGGCAAAATAAATTGCTGTTCGTTTCCATCGGCTATTTTTCCTGCCACTGGTGTCATGTGATGCAGGGGGAGAGTTATCGCAATGCGGAGATTGCCGCCCTGATCAACCACTACTTTATTCCGGTGAAAGTGGACAGGGAACTGGAGGTTGCCCTCGATGCCGAGATGATCGCCTATGCGCAGAATAGTCTGGGTTCTGCCGGTTGGCCGCTGAATGTTTTTATCACCCCCGAGGGTTACCCCCTGCATGCCGTGCTGTATGAAAAACCGGAGCGCTTTAATGCAGTGCTCAGCGCCTTGGGCAAGGAATGGCAGCGGGATAGTGCAGGGCTAAGGGCGATTGCGCAAAAGGCGGTAACTAAAGAGCTGCCGATTAAAAAAATAAAACCGAGCGCTGCGCTGGCTGAGAAATATCGCAAACAGCTGGTGCAGGAAACGCTGGAACAAGCTGATTTGTTAAGCGGCGGCATCAATACGCCACGCAAATTTCCGCTGTCACCCCAGCTTGTTGCCTTGCTTGAGATAGAAGAGCGGCATCATGATGCGAAGCTGGCCGAGTGGTTGCGGCTTACGCTGGATCAAATGGCCAGAGGCGGGTTGCGCGATCACGTGGGTGGCGGTTTTTTTCGTTACACCGTTGACCCGGCCTGGCACACGCCACACTTTGAAAAAATGCTGTATGACAATACACAGCTGGCAGTAATTTATCTGCGTGCGGCCCGGATTTTCAATCATCCCGCTTACCGTGACATTGCGCTTGAGACACTGGATTTTATGCTGAATGAAATGCGTGCAGGCGCGGCATTTGTCAGCAGCACTTCCGCGCTGGATGAGCAGGGCAGGGAGGGTGGCGTCTATCTATGGAACGAAGCGCAGCTGAGGGCGATTATTGCGCCGGAAGAATATGCTTTGCTTGCCAGACTGTGGGGGATGGATACTGCAGCAGAATCTGATCTCGGTTATTTGCCAATGAACAGCAATGAGCCCGCAGCCGGGGAACAAAAACGCCTGAAGGAAATTTATCGCAAACTTTTGCATGCGCGCAAGGACAGGGCCTTACCCAGGGACACCAAGCTACTGGCCGGCTTGAATGGTCTGGCACTGGCAGCGTTCAGTGAAGCCGCCGATCTTGCACCGCGTTTTCGGCAGGCGGCTGATGAATTGCACACTTTTATACTGGAAAGCCTGTGGCAAAACGGGACGCTGCATAAAGGCATGAGCGGCCAGCAACTGCTGGGATCGGGGGATCTGGAAAGTTATGCTTACACCGTTGCCGGATTAATGCGCTATGCGCAGCTCAGCGGCAAGGTGAGCGATAAAAAAATTGTCGAGCAGATCGCCAAAACATCCTGGAAAAAATTCCATACGACAAAGGGATTTGTGTTGCAGGAGCGAAGCGAACTGGCCAAACCCTATTACCAGGGGGTGGTTGCAGACAGCCCGTTGCCTTCCCCTTCCAGTATCCTGATTCAGATTAGCCTGAGAACGGGAGATGCGGCATTGCGCGGGAAGGCAATCAATGCGCTGGCGGATGGGGAGGCACTGCAGAGACAGGGAGTGTTCTGGTATGCCAGCCAGGTGACGGCATTAAACCAATTGCTTAAGCCGTAATCAATGGGGGGCAGACTGAGGTAACCCCCTTGATTTCCTTTTTTGCTGCGGGTAACGGGTTATGGAGTCGATTCGTTTATCAACGCCATCATCTGACAAAGTAATCTGACTGGTACGCGCCCATCGTCGGACGACAATCACATCAGCCAGCGTCTTTTCCGACCATTTACGAAATACACAAAATTTTGGGCACCCTCCGGGTTAGAAAAAACCACTGCACACATCTGACAGCACTATCCGCTTGATCGCAACGCGCGTTTAGCGCTGTGGCTCGGCCACAAAAATTTCCACACGGCGGTTTTTGGCACGACCGGCTGCCGTATCGTTCGCTGCGATTGGCTCGTGCGAGCCGCGACCATCCACACTGATACGACCCGACGCGACATTTTTTGCAGTTAAATAGTCGCGGGTGCGTGCAGCACGCTCGATGGATAAGGGGTTATTGATCGCATCGCTACCGGTATTGTCGGTGTGGCCAATGATGGAGATTTGGGTCGCAGTGTTGCCGACCAAGCCCTCCGCGAATTTATCCAAAATCTTGCGGAAGTCAGCGTTGATGTCTGCCCGATCGGTAGCAAACGATGCATCACTTGGTATATCCAGCTTCAGGCGATTGTCCGCGGTCCGGCTGACTTTAATGTCGGTACCTTGTGTCGCCTGCTCCATAGCTTGTTTCTGTGCTTCCATTTTTTTAGACCAGATATTCCCGACCACTGCACCCGCGAGACCGCCCAGAACCGCGCCCGTTGCCGTTCGCTGGCTGCCGCCACCACCGGTTGCTGCGCCAATTACAGCGCCAACACCGGCTCCCACGCCCGCGCCGGTCGCGGTGCCGCGTTGAGTTTCAGTCATGTTGGCGCAGCCGGAGAGCGCTAACGTTGCTGCAATAGTGCCGAACAAAAATTTACGCATGACAGAACTCCTTTTAGAGGACGAGGTCGTCAAATTGATCGACCAAGGGTTGGATACTGGCGTGGCTTGTTGTCTGCTGGTTAGCTGGCAAAAAACACAACTCCGCCTTGCAGGAGTACATGTTGCACCGAGGCCAGGAAGCTGTCTGTTCGCTAACAGACTCATAATTAAAGGGGACAGCATCGCAATTGCCTGGGTCGGCTTTACTCAGTTTGTCGATATTAAACAAGGAGTAGCTCAGCCTGCTCCCTTGTGCTTCTTTTGGGTTTTTTTTAGAGATTGGCCTTGAGGCTGGCGGCAAACAGCGCCTCGGTTTGTTCCGGAAACTGGAATTCGCTGAAGGTGCGGAGGATTTCTTTCTAGTTAATCGCGCCATCCCGGCTCTTGAACAGCATGCCGCTCCTGCTGCCGTTGCACGCCAGCGGCGCACTTCGGCCAGACGCTCGCGTACTTCGCTTTCCTTGAAGATATCTATACCGGCTTGTTTCAATGATTCGAGGAATTCCTCGCATTCATGCATTTTCATGCTACGCCAGCACGGCAGGCCGGGGTGTGCTACGAAACCTACGCATTGCCGAAGAAGCCGAGCTTGCGCAGGATGTAGATCAGCAGCACCGCGCCTGCGAGCGCGACCACGAAGCGCAGGATGCCGGTGGGCGCGATGCCCAGCAATCCGGCGATCCAGTAGCCCAGCATCGAACCCAGCACGCCCAGCACCACGTTGGCGATCAGGCCCATCTGCGCGTCGGTCTTCATGAACAAGCTTGCCACCCAGCCAACGACGCCACCTATGATTAACGAAATGATCCAGCTCATGTCTACTCCTCTGCTTCTTGAAACCATGGCTGCACGCTAAGCCCACGCTATGTTACCGCGACGGAAACGGGTGTTATTTGGCCTGCCTGGTCATTTCGTCCTCCAGGCTATGGTCGATCAGCAGGATCTCGATCCGGCGGTTCTTCTGGCGTCCTTCCGCTGTGTCGTTCGGGGCCACGGGATCGTATTCACCCCTCCCTGTTGCCACCATGTGATCGGGTGGTATGCCGACTTCCTGCAGGTAGCGGACTACGTTAGTCGCGCGCGCCACCGAGAGCTCCCAATTGGTCGGGAAGGTGTCCTGCAGGGCTTTGGCCACCGGCACGTTGTCGGTATGTCCCACGACGCGGATGACTTTGTTGTCATATTTTTTCAGTGCTGTGCCGACCTTTTTCAGGATTTCCTTGCCGCCTGCCTTAAGCGTTGCTTTGCCTGAGTCGAAGAATATCTGCTCCGCCAGATCCACGGCCAGCATGTTCTGATATTGCCGCACCTGGAGCTGGCCCTTTTCCACTTCCTTCGACAGGTTCTTCACCAGCGAATCGTATTGCTGCTGCCGCTTCTGGCTGGCTGTGAGCAATGCGGCATTCTGCTGTTCAAGGGAACCGACCTGTTGCTGCTTGGCTGTGTTCTGCTGCTTTAATGCAGCATTCTCCTGCTCCAGCGCGGTTTTCTGCTGCAGCAGCGTCGCGATCTCCTCGTTCTTCGCTGTCTGCATCTTTTTATACTCGCCGGTGCTGACGCAGGCGCTCGTGGTGAGTGCCGCAGCGAGCACGAGGATGCCGATCTGAATTTTCCTGTTCATGATTATTTTCTCCTTTGGTGTCATTAAATTGACCTGGATTGAGTGGGACGGTATCAACAAAAAAATAGGGGCTGCATCGCTTTTGTTTTTGCGAGTGCGATGGGGATTGTGCTTAAAGCACATGGGGAATGAACATGACAATTCAAGGCGTATCAGAATGATCGACACCACGATGCGCGCTTGAAGCCAGGGCTTTATTGATGCCGCCTTCGGCGTACGCTATTTGCGCGGGATGGGCTGCAGCATGCTCAAGCGGTTGCCCTCGGTGTCGATGAACGAAACATAGGTTCCCACACCGGCTATCTCCATCGGTTCTCCGGGTACTTTGCCGCCCGCATCACTCACCTGCTTTATGGCTGTCTTGATATCGTCCACCGCGATCACGAGGGACGGATATAGCGCCTGCAACTCGGGATTTTTTGGATAGAAGCCCCCATTAATCACACCGTTTTTTAGCGGGCCGCTCTCGCCGGTTTCTGTGGTGGTTGCAAGGACGTAATTTCCCATGTCCTCGCCCAGCATCTGAATCTGCCAGCCGAATGCCGTCTCATAAAACTTTCCCATACGCGTCCGGTTGTCGAACGGTAATTCAAAGTGAACAACAGGATTCATGATTTATTCTCCTTCTCTATTGACTGTGTATTGTTGAACTTGTCGCATCTGGCGCCACCGGGCCAGCAAACTGGACAGGGACCCGCACCGCGGTACTTATGGCCACGGCTGCATGTTTTCCATCCCCCCTTTTTTTTCGATGTCATCAGTGTTTCCTCGGAATATGGGTGGCTGGTATTCGCGCAGGCTTCGCGGCGAAACGCGCGAGCGTTCAGTCGCGCCCGCTGCTAGCGGCATATGCCTGCTGTAATTCCTTGATGTCGATCTTCTTCATTTGCAGCATTGCATTCATGGCCCTCTCGGATTTTTCTGTTTCCGGGCCGCTGAATATCTCATTCAAAATGGCCGGAACAACTTGCCAGGAAACGCCATATTTATCCTTGAGCCAGCCACATTGCTGGGCCTTTTCATCCCCGCCCTCGGTCAGTTTCTCCCAGTAATAGTCCACTTCCTGCTGCGTCTCGCAATTGACCTGGAGCGAAATGGCCTCGTTGAACTTGAATATCGGGCCGCCGTTGAGTGCGGTAAAGGTCTGCCCGTCGAGTTCAAATGACACGGTCATGACCGTTCCAGCCTGTTTGCCATGAATCTCATGTCCGGCTTCGCCGTAGCGTGCAATGTTGACGATCTTTGAATTTTTGAAAATAGAGGTATAGAACGTGGCCGCTTCCTCGGCCTGATCATCAAACCACAGGCACGGGGTGAAGGTTTGCACGCTTTGCATGCTAATCTTGTGCCCTTCAATCACCGGTTCAATGCGCCGCTTCTTTATGCCCGCGTCCATTTCGCGAAAGCGTGCTATCGCCGCGCCCGGCGCAAAATCTTCCAGCTCGAATAGCTGCCGCACTTCAATCTCGGCTTCCTTGCCCTCGCCGGCGGGGTTGGGAAAGCGCTTTGTCCACTCAATCGCTTCTTCCCGCGTTTTCACCTGGATCATCGTATAGCCGGCGATGAGTTCTGTGCTCTCGGCGAAGGGGCCTTCAGTCAGGGTGCGTCTTGTTCCGCTGTAGCGGATGCGCCATCCCGTGCTGCTCGGCTGCAGGCCGGAGGCGTCCAGCAGCACGCCGGCTTTCATCAGTTCTTCGTGGTATTGCGCCATGGCCGCGAGGAGTTGCTCTTGCGGCATGACGCCCGCCTCGGCGTCTTTGCTGGCTTTGACAATGATGATGAAGCGCATGGTGATTTCTCCTGCTGGACGAGCCATTTAGTGGGGCGAAAATCTTGTCGGGATGCCGGGGCATGTTCGACCATGCCGGACACGTCACTGTGTGACGAGAGCCTTCAAAGCCAGCAGGTCGCGCGCAACCCATTCTGCATCCGCAGCAAATTTCGCATCGGTCATGTCGCGTTGCCGAAACAGGGTGAGCAGCACCTCGGCACCCTCACCATTCTGGATAATTCTCAGTGGCACGTAGATAATCGTGCCATTGCCAATATCGACATAGTGATCCATGACACCGAAAGAATTGTGAGCAGTGAACAGTATTCTGACTGTCCCTTCCGGGCCCTCGGCCTTCCATGTTTCCCCATCTTTAGTGAGCGACGATTTGCTGAGTCCGGACGCCCATTTCGGAAAGTCTTCCGGTCTCCAAACCGCGTCGTAGAATTTTTTCCAGTTCCGGTTGATCGAAATGCTGATCGTTTTTGATTCAAGCATTGCATGCTCCTGCTGCACGTGATTAGTTGGGGCGCATCAAGCCGTCGTTCGTACCAATGCAATAAAATGAACGCTACAAGCCTGGAAGCAAAAAAACAATACGATAAACACCCTAGATGTTTTGTACCCAATTTCGGTTACGGGAAAACATTGATGACACGAGCGGCTTGGCCTATGCTGAACAGCCTCTCAACCCACCATGCGAGCCTCCACATGCATAGCGTCATTGCAGCTCTTGTTGCAGCACTCAAGTCGTTTTTTCATCCAGGGATGTTGTCTCTGGTGCTGTGGGTGGGCGCGGCCATGTACTTTTGGCCGGGCTGGGTTGCAGCGCTCACCGCGATGGTGCGGGCAACGCCGCTGGAGCAATGGATGGCGCAGGGCTTCTTGGCTGTGGTGTCGCATTACCTGATCAGCATCATCCTGGTGTTGCTGCTGCTTGCCGCGATCTATGTGACCGCGCTGGTTTTTACGGCGGTGTTCGCGATGCCGATGATGATCAACCAAGTCGCGCAAAAAGACTACCCGGCGCTTGCGCGCAAGCGGGGCGGCGGCACGCTCGGCAGCGCCGTGAATGCTGCCGTCGCCATTGCCGTGTATTGCGCGGGCTGGGTGCTGACTCTGCCGTTATGGCTGTTCTCGCCGCTCGCGCTGGTGTTGCCCGTCATGCTGATGGCCTACCTGAACCAGCGGCTGTTCCGCTATGACGCGCTGGCCGAACATGCCAGCCGCGAAGAATATGCGCAGGTCATCGAGCGCTCCACGGTGAAGCTTTATCTGCTGGGCGCAGTGGCCGGCCTGTTGCAGTTCGTGCCCTTGCTCAACCTGTTTTTGCCTGTTTATGTCGGCCTGGCATTCATCCATCTGTGCCTGGCGGAGTTGCAGCAACTGCGCCTGCGCGGCAGATGAGGCACGAACCTCAGGCTTATTTCGCCATCGTCAGCAGCATACTGCTCTGAAGCATTTATTCCGGAAATATTGTAATTTTCGGAAGATCACGTTTTTTTGCCCAAGCTGATTACAATTCACCTTTCAATGTTTCATGCTGCGCCGCAGGGCGGTTTTTTTGACTTACGCTATTATGACCACAACAAATAATCTCGAAAATCTGCAACCGCGCTCTGTCTGGGCGCACTTCGCCACGCTGTGTTCTATACCGCGCCCCTCGTATCAGGAGGCGGCGCTGCGCGAACATCTGATCAGCTGGGCGCAAGCGCGCGGCATCGCGTCCAGCGTCGACGCTGCCGGCAACCTGATCCTGAAAAAGCCTGCCAGCCCCGGCTGCGAAGCCAAGCCCGGCGTGATACTGCAAGGCCATCTCGACATGGTGTGCCAGGCCAATGCCGGCACGCAGCATGATTTCGCGCGCGACCCGATCAACGCAGTGGTGCGCGATGGCTGGGTGGAGGCGGAGGGCACGACGCTGGGCGCGGACAATGGCATCGGTGTTGCCCTTGCGCTGGCCGCGCTGGAAGAGCCAGGCTTAATCCATCCGCCGCTGGAGGTGCTGCTTACCGTGAACGAGGAAAGTGGCATGGACGGTGCGCGCGGACTGGCGCCCGGCACCTTGCACGGCAAGACGCTGATCAATATCGATACCGAGGAGTGGGGGCATTTTTATCTCGGTTGCGCAGGCGGGGTGGATGTGGAGGTGCGCCACGATTGCGCGCAGGAAGAACTGCCAGCGGGCTATGTGATGATACGCATGGAAGTGGCGGGTCTGCGCGGCGGCCACTCCGGCATCGATATCCATACCGGGCGCGGCAATGCGATCAAGCTGCTGGCCGAGGCGCTGCGCGATCTGGCTGCACACACCGACATGCGCTTGCTTGCCTTGCATGGCGGCACCGCACGCAATGCCATCCCGCGCGAGGCGTTTGCCGTGTGTGCACTGCGTGCCGATGCGCTGGCAAAGCTGGAGGAATGGGTGCAGCACCGGCATGAGGCGTGGCGGCAACGCTTTGCCGAGGCGGATGCGAAGGTGTCGTTCATGTGCAAGATGGAAGAGGCTGCACACGTGGGCGAGGTGCAGGGGGAGAAAGCCATTTCTCAGGCTGAGCGCGATCGTTTGCTTGCTTTCCTCGACACCTCTGCGAACGGCGTGTCGGGCATGAGCGATGCCTTCCCCGGCGTGACCGACACCTCCAGCAATCTTGGTGTGGTTGCGCTGGTGCAGGGCGCGTTCAAGGCGACGTTCAAGGTGCGCTCGCTGCATGATGCACGGGCCGATGCACTGGCCGGCAAGCTGATTTCCTTTGCGGTCAGCTATGGCCTGCGCGCGTGGAAAGACGGCGCCTACCCGGGCTGGACGCCTAACCCTGCATCCCCCATGCTCGCGTTGTGCCAGCAGGTATACACCAGGGAATTCGGCCAGCCCGCCAGCCTGCAGGTGATCCACGCCGGACTGGAATGCGGCCTGCTCGCCGCCAGTCATCCCCATCTCGACATGATTTCCTTCGGCCCAGATATACGCGGCGCACATGCGCCCGGTGAAAAGGTGGAGATTGAGTCGGTGGGGCATTGCTGGCAGTTGCTGAAGGCAGTGTTGCAGGCGCTGGCCAAGGCTTAGCTGCAGAAACAGGCACGACCGAAATACTATTTCCACATAGGATAGAATGGTTATCGTTATAAACGCTTCAATCATGGACTCCGTTACGGAAATCCAACAATAATAATTTCTAAACCGTATCTCTTTTTACATCATGAATCTTGACCCGCGCACCCTGCTGTTTTCTCTGATTGTGACCTATGGCTTGTCGGTGCTGAGCCTGTTTGTTGCCGCCTCCGGCAAGAGGCCTGGCGGAAAACGTGACGGCATGGGCAAGTGGGCGATAGCGATGCTGCTGGAAACGATATTGTGGATGCTGATTGCGGCACGCGGCGTTATTCCAGATGTGCTGTCGATTGTGGTCGCCAACGGCCTGAAAGCCACTTCGCATGCCCTGATTCTGGCGGCCGTTTGTGAGTTTCAGCAACGTCAGGCGCCGCGCTGGTATTATTTTGCGCCGGTCGCGCTGACCCTGGTGATGGTGTCTGTTCTGATAGACGACATAGACGGCCGCTTTATCTGGGGCGGCGTGATTTTCGGTTTTCAGATGGTGCTGATCGCACGCGCGCTGCTTTCCTATCCTGAAACCCGTGCCGGGCGGGCCTGGCGCCTGCTGTTTGCCGGTGTAATCGGAATCTCGCTGGTGCTGGGGCTGCGCGCTGTTTCCGCCATCGTTGGTCACGATGAATTTGCGCAACCGCAGAACACAGCGGCACTGCAACCGGTTCAAGCGCTTGCCTATATCGCAATCATGGCGACCGCACTGCTGGGCTCGATTGGTTTTGTGCTCATGGTCAAGGAACGGGGAGACCGGGAAATCATGCACCTGGCGATGACCGACAGTCTTACCCAGATTCCCAACCGGCGCGCGCTGATGGATCATGCAAAGCGCACACTGGCACGGCGCCACGCTTCCCCGCTGGCGCTGCTGATGATAGACGTAGATCACTTCAAAGATATCAACGATAGCTACGGACATCCGGTTGGAGACAAGGTGCTGCGAAATATTGCCAGTCTGCTGGAGGGACGCTTGCGCGGACATGATTTTCTGGGACGTTACGGCGGTGAAGAATTTTGCATAGTCGCCCCGGATACGGATGTTGAGGGCGCACTGACGCTGGCCGAACATTTGCGCGAAGCCATCGCTTCTGCGCCGTTTTTCAGCGGCGGCACGAGGCTCCCAGTTTCGATCAGCATCGGCGTATCGATCTGCCCAGCCGGTGGCAGGGATGAGCTGAAGGATATTCTGGAAAAGGCCGATGCCGCGCTGTATAACGCCAAGCAAACCGGGCGTAACAGGGTGGTCAGTTACGAGGCTGGAATGAGCTGAAGGGACAGGATTTGAATGGATTATTTCAGCTATGCGATCGCATCGCCTGGCAGCGCAGGCCGGCCTCTTTGCAGAACTTGTTTGAAATAATTAATAGTAAATGTAAACAATAACTTGTGAGTTATCAATGATACGACTCGAAAATTCATTACGCGCCTGGGGAACCCCTGATTTTCCGGCTGTGCTCAAGCAGGAAATCGCGCAGCTGAATGCAGGGCAATTGCCGCTGCAACAGGGTTTATCCACCGGCAACTACGTAAGCGATGCGCCGATCACGGTGGCGATCCACAGCATGACAGAGACGGAAAAGGTGATACGCGTGAAAGCCGGGATTTTTTATCAGGGCATCATCGGCGGCTGCAGTTGCACCGACGACCCCACCCCTGCCAGCGATATCAATGAGTACTGCGAAGTGCAATTGGAGATTGACCGGGAAAGTGCAATCACCAGTGTTGTGCCGGTGACGGAATAATTCCTTGGTTATTCAAGACGGCCATCATTTTTCCGGCCACGCTCCTATAATTACGCCTGCTCATTTGGGCTGACTCATCTTTCACCCCGTACCGCTATGCTCAAGACAATTTGTTTAGCCCTGCTTCTGTTGTTGCTTGCCGTTGCGCTGCCTGCCTGTGCTGCCGAGACAGCTTGCCCCCCCGCCCTCGCACAACCCACACCCGAGATGATTCAAGCCGGCATGCGCAACGCGCACGACCACGGTTTTCTGTGGCGCATCAGCAAGGACGGGCGCACGTCATATCTGTACGGAACGATACATGTGGCGAAGTTTGAGTGGATGTTTCCCGGCCCAAATGTAAGCCGGGCTTTGCAGGCAACAGATACCGTTGCGCTTGAGCTGGATCTGCTGGATGCGGATATTCAGGGCCGCATGGCCAGGGGTGTGGCGACGCTGCAGGGTGAGCCGCTGCCCGAGCCGTTGCTAAAACGCATGCGGCAACAGGCAGAAGCAGTATGCGTACCTTATGAGTCTATTGCCAATTTCTCGCCTGAAATGCAGGTCACCACGGTGACCATGATGGTGGGGCGCAGGGCAGGGCTTGAGGCTGGGTATGCGATTGATGGTGTGCTGGCCGGAATAGGGCACGCTGCGAAGAAGAACATGGTGTCGCTGGAGACGCCGGAGATGCAGTTGCATCTGCTGCAAATGCAAAATCAACAGGAAACCATTTCCTTCGTTCAGGATAGTCTGGACGAGCTGGAAACAGGCCGCTCGCTCAGGATGCTAAAGCGTATCGCCCAGGTATGGGCCGATGCTGACTATGCCGAGATGACACGCTTTAACGACTGGTGTGAATGCCTCAATACCGAGATGGAGCGTGAGATGATGAAACGCGCACTGGATGAGCGCAACACCGCATTGGCAGAGCATATCGACGCGCTGCATCAGAGCGGAAAACGGGTGTTCGCCGCAGTGGGCAGCTTGCATATGTTTGGCGCGTTGGGCTTACCCGGGCTCTTGGAAAAGCGCGGTTATCGGATAGAACAGATTTCCTTAAAGTGACTATAATCGCAAAGTTGTCGGGCCGTGATTTTATACCGCAATCTCCACAAATTGAATTGATATGAAGACGATTAACACCCGCCCTGGAGCGAAAAAAATACCGCTGCCATTTCGCGCAGACTCGAAAAATTGTGTTGTGCATCAGCTTATCGCCGATGCACTGGCCGAAAATTTATGCTGAGAATTCCAGGAGTGCTGCGACGGGTAGGCCCGGGCCTGGTTACGGGCGCAGCCGACGATGACCCCAGCGGGATTGCAACCTATTCTCAAGCCGGTGCGCAACTGGGCCTGCAAGGCCTCTGGAGCGTGCTGTTTGCGTGGCCTTTGGTGGTTGCGGTGCAGGTTATTTGTGCGCGCATTGGCGTGGTGACGGATCGTGGTCTTGCTGCCAATCTGCACAGCATATTGCCGCGCCCGGTGTTGCTGGCGGTGGTGGGCGCCTTGTTGGTGGCCAATACACTCAACATTGCGGCAGACCTGGCGGCGATCGGCGATGCGGTACAGCTGGTGATTGGCGGCCCCCAGCATCTGTATTCGCTGGCAGCCGGGCTACTGTGTGCTTTCCTGCAAATCAAGATTCCTTATCAACGCTACATCGGCGTATTGAAATGGCTGACGCTTTCACTGCTTGCCTATGCGGGCATTATTTTTACGGTAAACATTCCATGGAAGGAAGTTTTATACACTGCAGTTTTTCCTCAACTGCAGTGGACCCCGCAATATGTCAGCATGATCGTCGCTATTTTTGGTACAACTATCAGCCCCTATCTGTTTTTTTGGCAGACAGCGCATGAGATAGAAGAACGCAAGGTGATACGGATGTCCAATGCAGAAACAACGAGGGAGCTATCGAAAGAACTGCATCGGGTACGTCATGACACGGCATTCGGCATGGGCGTTTCAATCTTTATTGCCTTTTTTATCATGCTTACTACGGCAGTGACACTGCATGTTTCAGGCGTAACTGATATTCAATCTTCCAGCCAGGCGGCTGAAGCACTGAGGCCAATAGTCGGGCCATTTGCATTTGTATTGTTTGCGCTGGGAATTATTGGCAGCGGCATGCTGGCCGTGCCTGTGCTGGCTGGTTCTGCGGCGTATGCTGTTGCCGAGTCACTTGAACACCCAAGCGGATTATCACTTCAACCTGCGGAAGCGCGCACCTTTTATGCGGTGATTGCGGTTGCTACGCTTGTAGGGGCCGCCCTTGATTTCACACCAATCGATCCGATCAAAGCCTTGTACTGGAGCGCGATTGTCAATGGCATCGTTGCAGTGCCGCTGTTGTTTCTTATTCTCTGGATGGCGGGCTTGCCGAGAGTGCTTGGAGAATTTGTCATCAAGGGCAGGTTGCTTTTTCTGGGCAGATTAGCGGCTGTTGTGATGGCTGCATGTGCCGTTTCCATGCTGGTATTAATGATTAGAAATTAAACCCGCGCGGCTCACCAGGGGCGCAAACGGCTAGCTCGGTCTGTCTCCGTCTAACGCATGAAACTTTGGGGTACTAATCAACATGTTCGTTGCGCAAACCATTATCCCGATCTTCCTGCTGATCTTGCTTGGTGTTGCGATGCGCCGCTGGTTTGGTCTGCGTGAAGATTTCTGGCCGCAGCTGGACCGCTTGATCTACTACGTGTTCTTTCCTGCACTGCTGTTTAATACCCTGTCGCATTTCAAGATCGACTTCGGTGCGGCGACGCCGATGCTGATCGTCGCGACGCTATATATATTTTGCGGCATCGCGCTGGGCTATGTTGCGAAATATCTGTTTCATGCGCCGTCCAAGGTGTTTTCGGCAACCTTCCAGTCGTCATTTCGCTTCAACAGCTATGTCGGTCTCGCCATTGCCGGTGGCCTGCATGGCCAGGCGGGGCTCGCCGCCATCGGCTTGCTGATGGGTTTCATGGTGCCTGTCGCCAACGTGGCATCGGTGCTGATGCTGGCACGCCACAGCGAGAGCCACTGGCTGAAGGAAATATTGCTCAACCCGCTGATCATGGCCACCGCAGGCGGCATCGCCGTCAGTCTGGCCGGTATTCTCTTGCCGACGCTGCTCGACACCACGCTCAGCTTGTTGGCACAGGCTTCGCTGCCGATGGGCCTGATTGCGGTGGGGGCAGGTCTGCGCTTGCAGGGGCTGCACAGCCAGCCCGGCACGCTGTGGTATGGCGTGACGGTGAAGCTGCTGCTGTTGCCGGCCATCGCATGGGGTCTGGCGCGGGTCTTCGGGCTGGGCGGCGTGTATTTCCACATTGCGGTGCTGATGGCGGCGTTGCCGGTCTCGACCGTGGCCTATGTGCTGGCGAAACGCATGGGCGGCGACGGCGACACGATCGCCGCGCAAATCATGCTGAGCACGATGCTGTCCGCACTCACGCTGCCGCTATGGCTGCTGCTGATGGGCTTGTGAAACAGAAGTAGTCCTTGAAATTCCCCTCTTGTATGATCGCTTGATCTTGCCCCCTGTCGCCCCCACATCTTTTTAGCAGTGGTCGAAGGCGAATTCCAGGGGAAGGCACTTCGACGTCCACTCTCCAAAACACACGGCAGAAAACATGCAGTGACCGGGCGATGAGGTGTGATCGTGAAAAATTGTGTGATAGTCATTTTTTGTGCGGTGCAGCTCTCTGCCTTGCCGCTGTTTGCCGCGCCCAAGCCGGCCGTTGTGCAGGAAAGCGCCGCACCTGCCGCGCAGCAGGCTGCCGACAATGCAGGCTACATCAAACTGCAGCAGCAAAAACTCGATCTCCTCACGGAACGTCTGGCGCAACAGGAGCAGCATATCGGTGTGCTCGCCTTTTACCTGGCAGGCTTCAGCGTGCTCATGACGGGGCTCGGCGTGGTCCTCGGTTTTCGCTTTGTCAGGAAGACATTGCGAACGGGCAAGGCGGCGACGCGCAAGGAATTTGAGGCGCAAACGGAAGCGATCATCAGCACCCGGCTGGATGAGGAAAGACAAAAACGCATGGCAGAAAAGATGGAGGCGTCCATCAGGCCGGAGCTTGCACAGGCGCTGGAGGAACTCCGCAAAACCAAAGGCTACGTGCTTGGCGGCCTGGTGCAACGCAAGGCGCAGCAGGATCTGGCGTCACGCACACTCGTTGGTGATATTCCGCTGACTGCCGAACAGATGGAAACGCTGGATAAGGCAGCCAAGGCTCTTGAGTTCAAGCTGCCCAGAGAATATCTGTTCGAAGACTGGTTTGTCCTGGGGGTGCACGCTTTTGGGGTGGAGAAGTATGAGGTTGCGGCCGACAATTTTACCAGGGCTGAAAAAATCACCAGTGATCCGCTGCTGAACGCAATAGCACTGGGATTCAAGGGCCTCGCTTACGCCAGGTTGAGCCGACTCACGGAGGCCATCGCACTCTACGATACCGTGATTATGCTCTATGGCGATATGCCGGATATCCTGATACGCGAGGTGGTGGCAAAAGCCATGCTAAACAAGGGGCTGGCGTACCGCGAAGCCAATCAGCTTGCGGACGAACTCGCGGTCTACGATGATATGCTGAAACGCTACGGTGACGCGACAGACGCAGCCTTGCAGAGGATGGTGGCGAAGGCGCTGGTTAATAAGTGCATCAGGCTGGGCCAGAATAATCGGAACGTGGAAGCCATTTCCGTCTGCGACGAAGTGGTGAGGCGTTACGGTGATGCGGAACAGGTGGAATTGCGCGAACAGGTGGCCAATGCGCTATTAAATAAAGGCAGTGTGTTTGGAAAGATGGGCAGGAAGGATGACGAGGCCGCTGTTTATGATGTAATCATCCAGCGATATAGCGATGCGGAAGAGCCTGAACTGCGAAATGCGGTAAAACAGGCAATTGCCAACTTCCGCCTGCTGAATAAAAAATAATCATGGCGGGTTGCATCATTACCCTGTGCGGGGTGTACCCATGATTCCGCTACACGAGTTGCTGAGCCGCATCCATTGGGACCCGGAATTCGGGAGCGGCCAATTCAAGCTTGGCTACTATGACCGGATCAGCGATGAACTGGTGTATGTGCCGCTTGCAGCAGTGCATCAGGATGGGGACAGCCATTTCAGCTTCGAGCTGACGGACGAGGAGGGCGTGGCGCATAGCGTGCCTTATCATCGGGTCAAGGAGGTATGGAAGGACGGCGTACTGATTTGGCAGCGTGTACACTGATGCCTCTGATATTGGCTATCACGCTGAACTTCCGGCATCGCACACTACAATAATTGTTGATGCTGAAACCTCAGCAATCACGCCAATTCCAGCGCCTGCGCTGGTGTACTTTTCTGTGCTGATTGCCGCTCTTGTTCGACATGCAGATTGCCGTTATGTGCATGTAAAGTAATGCCCGGGGCTTGCCATGCGCACCCGCGGCCGAAAATCAATTGCTTTGAGGGGTGAGTAGCGCCAGTTGCGCCTCGTCCAGATAGCGCCATTCGCCTTCAGTTAATCCCAGTTCATCGAGTTTTAGTCTGCCTATCTGCGAGCGGCGCAATGCCGTGCAGTGGTTGCCTGTGGCCGCCAGCATGCGCTTCACCTGATGATATTTTCCCTGTTCCAGCACGATTTCAATTTGATGCGTGTCGGCCATGCGGCAGGTCAGCGCTGCCAGGGGGGCAGGTTCGTCGTTCAGTTTTACGCCGCTCAGCAGCTTGGCCACCAGTTCCGGTGTGACGGCTTCCTGGGTGGTGGCGACATATACTTTGGGAATATGGCGCTTGGGTGAGGATTGCGCGTGGATGAATGCGCCGTCGTCGGACATCAGCAGCAGGCCGGTGGTGTCGTGATCGAGGCGGCCCACCGGTTGCACGTCGCGGCGCGCGAATTGTTCGGGCAGCAGGCTGAGCACGCCGGGATGGTGGCTGGGTTTGCGCGAGCATTCGTAGTCGACGGGCTTGTTCAGCGCGATATACAGATGCGCACGGTAACGGTGGGCTTCGCCGAATACGCTGAATTCGAGGCCATCGGTTTCGATGCCGGCGTGACTGTCGGTGATGGTCACGCCGTTGATGCTTACATCGCCGTCTTCGATCAGTTCGCGGCACCACTTGCGGGTGCCGAAGCCTTGCGATTGCAGAATGCGGTCGAGGGGTTGCTTGCTCATGTCGGGGGTGAAACTATGTTGGGATTTACAGTAATTGGGTGTGCAACGTCACTCATGTCGGCAGTATAAGTGATATCCGGTGCCTATCGGGCGCAACATGCCCCAACCTGTGCCAGCTACCGTCCCGGTCATAATGGGGGAATAGCGCGCTTTATGTAGCCTATATCCCCGCCAGCGATGGGGTTTCATAATGTTATCCTTAAAAGCTGGTGGTCGGAAAATTGGTGCCGTACGGGTCAGGCTTTGAACCACGCTGCAAAAACACGAAAACAGTTGAGCAAAAAACGACGAGCTTATGTACTATAAGACTTTGTAGTATAAATAAATATTAGAAAAATATTATATTATGCGTGCGCGAGAACTCTTACGAAAAACGTAATTTAAGCGATTGCCGCACCAAAATGTTCGGGGATAAAAATAATATGCAAGACACTCAAATCGATTCAAGTACAGGATTCCTCGACCGTTTAAGCTGCCTGCAATTGGCCTCGGACATGGTTGATAAAATCGGGGAAAGCGGCGAGTCCCTGGCTGTGCTGTGGATTGATCTTGACCGGTTCAAGCAGATTAATGAATCTTTTGGATATGATGGTGGCGATAATGTTATCTCCCTGGTTGCGGATCGCATCAGGGAGCAGACCAAAGGAAAGGCAAAAATCGGCCGCGTAGGCGCGGATGAGTTTGTCTGTCTTGCCGCCAATCTCGATATTGAGGATGCAGAAAAACTGGGGGCTGAATTGCTGATGGCAATCGCGCCTCCGTTGACCATGGGTGAATTCCGGATACGGCTTACCGCCAGCATGGGAATTGCGATGCTGGAGCCGGAAGAAAGTGCTGCAGAGCTCCTTGAGCGTGCCGACTGGTCAAAAATTACCGCCAAAAAAGAAGGCGGAAACCGTTATGTTATATCCGGCAACGAGCTGGTTCCCAGCCATATGGGTATTATTTTGGCGCGAGAGGATCTGGAAGTTGAATATTTGCTGAATACGGCGCTGGAAAGCGGCGGGCTTCAGTTGTACTATCAGCCGATACTTGGATTTAACGGCAACGTCCTGTCGGTAGAAGGTTTGATGCGCTGTACGGTAAATGGCAAAAATATCCCTCCCGCAAGATTTTTTCCGGTAGCCGAAAAGAGCGGACTAATCGTTCCCTTGGGTGAGTGGAGTTTGCTGCAAGGAACGCGCGAGGCGCTTCATTTGAGCAAGTCCGGTCTGCGCACCAGGATCTCAATCAATGTTTCGCGCGGTCAATTGGCGGATGCCAGATTTGCCCAGGCGCTGCATGCAGCGATTATTCTTGCCGATGTTGAACCTGGATTGATCGAACTGGAACTGTCCGAGTCGCTGATTATGGAAGCTTCGCATACCATTCAAACCAATCTGCGCAACGCTCGCGAGATTGGGGTCAGTTTGGCGATTGATAATTTTGGCAGCGGCTATTCCCGTCTTGCCAATCTCAAGGACATTCCCGCAACCAAGCTGAAGCTGGGACGTGCATTTACCGCAACGCTGCCCGAAGACCGCCGCTCCTTGTCAGTTGTCAAGGCCATGGTGCAAATGGGCAAAGATCTGGGCATGGCAGTGATTGCCGAAGGCGTGGAGACCAAGGAGCAGATGGAAGCCTTGAGAGATTTGGGTGTGGATGGCATACAGGGATACTATTATGCGAGGCCTATGGATTCCGACGCCCTTTCATCATGGCTTACGGACAGGGAGCATGCATGAACTTGGTTAATCACGGCACCGTGCCTGAATTCTCCTCTTCCAAACGGGTCGAGGGTTTGCTTCAGAGTACGCTTGCCGATAGCGGAATTCCTGCGCGCCCCGCTATTCTCGATCGCGTCCACATTGAGATGGATAAGGAGGAGCCGGACTTGAATCTGCTGGCACGTATTATCAGTGCCGATGTGGCTTTGGCAGGTGGTCTGATTTCAATTTCCAACTCTCCCAATTTCGGTTTTCACGGGCGAGTTCGTTCGGTCAATGAAGCGCTGATGGTACTGGGTTTGAATGTTGCCTGTAGAGCCATTGCCGGCTTGATTCTGCGCAAGCTGTTTCCGGTAACGCTGACCCTGGAACGTTTTTGGGATGCCTCCGCAAGCATCGCCCGGCTCTCTGGCTGGCTGGCACAATATCCTGATATCGGCGTAAAAGTGCAGGCAAGCGACGCCTATACTTTTGGCCTGTTCCGCGACTGCGGCATTGCGGTATTGCTGAATCGCTTTCCCTTTTACCATGATGTGCTCGCACAGGCGAATGCAGAGCAGACGCTCAGCTTTACCCATGCCGAAGAAGTTCAATGCCCGACAAACCATGCTGTAATCGGCAGTCTACTGGCTCAAAGCTGGTACCTTCCGGAAGAGATCACGACGGGAATTCGCCTGCACCACGAGTATGCGATATTAAAAAATGACGACACTACCCAGTTGCCAGCCGGGACACGCGGTCTGATCGCGATTTCCCAACTGGCAGAACATATATTTCAACACCACACAGGGGTGAGCAAGTCGTTTGAATGGCAGAAATCAAAAGATGTGTGCATGCAACTGCTTAAAATCAACGAGGATCAGCTGGCACGTCTGTATGAAGAAAGCGCGCCAGTTTTGGCCAAATATGACTAGAACGTCTTCACTTAGTGCAGAGTAGCCCATTTTTTAAAGTACTCGGTCATGATGGGTTTTACTTCTGCTCCATATTCAGCTTTCTCCGACTGAATGAGTCCTTCTTCAAAAAACTGAGGGCAGTCTTGCGGCAGATTGCGACCCAGGGTATCAAATGCCCTGACCATCAATTCTTTGTTCATCGTGCGGGTAGCGACAATGGCAAAGTTAAAGTTGAGCATGCGCCAGGGCCGGTTGGGATCGGACTTGTCAGGATCGCTTGAAAGCTCGGGCGATGTGTGCTCGATCACCTCATTCATTACATCAAATAATGCGGTTAATTCGTCCTTGTCGCCGGTATGATTTGCCTTGGCGGCGAGCATGTTAACGATCACTTCAAGGCTGCGTATTTCGCCCTGGTGGCGTATAACCCAGCGCGCAGCAGTGAGGGCGATCCCATCCAGCACGGCCTTCTCTTTGGGCAAGTCAAGACGTTCTGCCCACGAGCCCAGCTCATTCAGACAGTTAATCGCATCTTCCCCGATCTGGCTGATGTTGTCTTTCTTGATTACGCTGTTCTCAACGTACTTGCTGCCCAGTTTTTCATAAATGATAATGAACTGATTGATCGCTTCAATTAATTGAGTCGGCGTAGGGTCTGCGCCGGATTGAAAATTGCTGCTGCTAAAAGCCTGCAGAACGATCCCGCTGGCTTGGGTAAACAGGTCTTTCAGATTGTCAGGAGTAGTCATTTTTTTTAATCAAGTAAGGCGCAGGATTAGAAGGATGACCAGTGCTACATGTTACAGGGAAGAGCAAGTTCAAGTGCAAGCGCAGCAAATTTAATTTACAGATGCGGTGAGTCAGGTTCGCCTGGGTATCAATATACTTCAGCACAGGCTAGATTTATAGGCAAATTCCCGCGGAATAAGCGGTGATGCAGCCATTGCCGGATGAAGAAAATGGCCAATCTCTGGGCACTGATTGCTCCTGATTCCGCTAACTGGAGGAACGCGGCGATTGCGTCGTGCATATGAGTTACAGGCGGAGGCACGGTCCACCCCTCCTGCAATGGAACGCCGCCTGCCAGGTTGGCTCATTGTGGCGTTGGCGGCGGGGGAAGTGCAGGCTGCCTGCTACGGGAATTGGGCGTTGGCGGAGGCACTATTTGCTGCATTTGATAACCGGGAACCTGATTGCCTTTGGCATACATGCACTGCTGGTATGCGATGTCATATCTTAGCTGCACATCACGTGCTGCATATGAGCCTTGTTCTGTGCCGGCCGCTGTGCCGCCAAGGAGTCCGATAGCAGCACCCGTCGGTGCGCCTTCGCGCCCCCCGGCGAGTGCGCCAACTGCAGCGCCAATCGCCACACCTTTTGCTGCTGTCTCAACTGCATTCTGTGAAGCTGTTTCGCTGGGCGATGCGCCTATCGACTGTTCAGCAAACTGGCGGCATATGCGATCGTCTGTTACAAACACTTCAAACGGTTTTCCGGGTGCAGGCATGACCTTGACTCTGGGGCCCATGGGGAGTTTCGTTGCGCAAGCCGAGAACACAAGTAGTGCGGTGAAGAAAATGACTCTGCGATACACTGGGGCAATCATATCTGTCTCCTTAGTCGTTACTGTGCCGGTTTGGTTGCCGGCGCGTTCTGGGGGGGATTAGCTGGTACTCTCTTCCAATCTTCAGGGCATGAAGGCACGTATGGATAATAACTGTTGGCAGAGCTACAGAAATACCAGTATTGCGCAGGTGGCGGGATAGTGCTGAGCATGTCTGCCGGGGGAGGCTGTATCACTACGACCGGTGGCGTATAAGGATCGGGGAATGGATAGACAGGTTGATGGTAAAAATACCATGTTCCTGCTGCCACCCACCACCATCCGAATTTGCCGTCATGTCTTACGCGACGCCAACTTCCGGATCTCCATACATCGTAATCATGGCGGTCGAAGTGGCGTATATCGCTATGTTTTCTGAAATTTTCATGCCGCTTGTCACCCAGGTCACCACGTCTGCCGTCACGATCCGCGCCTGCGGAAAACGATATCATAAGCATAGCGCTAACGGTCAGCAGCTTGATCATAAAAGTTCGATTTATGTTCATGCTCGTTCCTTCAAAAGTGAAGATGTTATTTCAATCAAATCTGGACTGATTTAAGCTGGAAGCCGCGTTGACTGCGCGATTGAGACCACAAGAAAATGTACAGAAAATAATTAATTTGTTCGACTGTACTCTGCACTGCAACGGACGTGCACTTCACCTCGTCCAATTTTGGTTTTCAGCTTAAATCGATGCACGAAGCATGCTAGTTCGACGCCAGTAAAAATAATATAAGATAAATCCCTATTTGCATTACTGGCACGTGCCCGAGTGGACAAATAGCTTATCCGGTTCAGTCGTTTATTAGCTAATTCATGAATATGAGGGCGTTACGTCGCAAAGCGCTGCACCGCGCATGATATTTATGTGACTGGTGATAAAATTGTACGAAATTGATATGTTCTTGCAAAAATGCTATTGAAATTATAGGAATTGCCCAAATTTAGCCGCACGTCCTGTCAAACAACAACGGAGAAGATAATGAGCACTGCTGCAACAAACAACCGCGAAACCATGGGTTTTCAGACAGAGGTTAAACAACTTCTGCAATTGATGATTCATTCGCTGTATTCAAACCGCGAAATTTTCCTGCGCGAGCTGATCTCGAATGCGGCAGACGCTTGCGACAAGCTGCGCTTTGAGGCGCTACACAACGCGGCGCTGTTCGAGAATGATTCCGAGCTCAATATTCGCGTGGCCTATGACAAGGTGGCACGCACGCTGACCATCAGCGACAACGGCATCGGCATGAGCCGCGATGAGGTGATCAACAACCTCGGCACCATTGCCAAGTCCGGTACGCGCGAGTTCTTTACCCGTTTGTCCGGCGACCAGCAAAAAGATGCCAACCTGATCGGCCAGTTCGGCGTGGGTTTCTATTCGGCGTTTATCGTGGCCGACAAGGTGACGGTGGTCACGCGCCGTGCCGGCGAAAAGATTGATCAGGGCGTGAGCTGGGAATCCGACGGCGGCGGCGAGTTTGCGATCGAAATGGTGGAGAAGGCCACGCGCGGCACCAGCATCACCCTGCATCTGCGCGCTGAGGGGCAGGACGATCTGCTGAGCGGCTCCAAGCTGCGCAGCATTATCCACAAGTATTCCGACCACATTGTGCAGCCCATCCTGATGCAGAAGGAAGAGTGGAAAGACGGCGCGCAAGTGGTGCTGGACGAAGAGGAAACCGTCAATCAGGCTTTTGCTCTGTGGGCGCGCGCCAAGAATGAGATCACTGATGAGGAATACAAGGGTTTCTACAAGCATGTGGGCCATGACTACGAAGATCCGCTGGCCTGGACCCATGCGCGTGTCGAGGGACGCCAGGAATACACGCAGTTGCTGTACATTCCGGCCAGAGCACCGTTTGACCTGTGGGATAGAGATTCCATGCACGGCGTGAAGCTGTATGTGCGCCGCGTGTTTATCATGGACGATGCCGCACAGCTGATGCCGCATTACCTGCGCTTTGTGCGCGGCGTGGTCGACTCCAACAACCTGCCGCTTAACGTGTCGCGCGAGATCCTGCAGGAGTCAAAAGACATCGAGGCGATCCGCGCCGGTTGCACCAAGAAGGTGCTGGGCCTGCTGGAAGACATGGCCGCGAAGGAACAGGACAAGTATGCCAAGTTCTGGGCCGAGTTTGGTCGCGTGCTGAAGGAAGGTATCGGCGAGGATCTTCCCAACAAGGAAAAGATCGCAGGTCTGATGCGTCTGGCTTCCACCCATGCCGATACCGATGCGAATACGGTATCGTTGGCCGATTACATCGGCCGCATGAAGGAGGGGCAGGACAAGATTTATTACATCACCGCCGACACTTTCAATGCCGCGAAGAACAGCCCGCATCTGGAAGTGTTCCGCAAGAAGGGCATAGAGGTGCTGCTGCTGACCGATCGCGTGGACGAATGGGTAGTGAGCAACCTGTCCGAATTCCAGGGCAAGCAACTGGTCTCCGTGGCCAAGGGCGGGCTGGATCTGGGCAAGTTGGAAGATGAGGCGGAAAAGCAGGAGCAGGAAAAGGATGCCGGCGACTTCAAGGAGCTGACTGACAAGATCAAGGAAAGCCTCACCGGCCGCGTCAAAGAAGTGCGCGTCACGCACAGACTGACCGAGTCACCTGCCTGTCTGGTGGCGGACGAACACGACATGAACGCCAACCTGGCACGCCTGCTGAAAGCCTCGGGGCAAAAGGCGCCGGTGTCGCAGCCTATCCTTGAAATAAACCCCAAGCATCCGGTGGTGCTGCGCCTCAAGGTGGAAGAGAAGAAGTTTGACGACTGGGCAGCCGTGCTGTTTGATCAGGCTTTGCTGGCTGAAGGCGGTCAGCTGGATGATCCTGCCAGCTTCGTGAAGCGGGTGAATCAGCTGATGCTGGAGATGAGCGGCAGTTGATTTTGATGTATCGCGAATACAAATGGGCTCTGCAAAGAGCCCATTATTTTTGACTAAAAATACTGAAAACCTTGCCACAGAGATCACAGAGAAAGCGCGTTAAAGTGAATAGGCTAAGTAATCGCCCCAAGTAGGAGCCTCTTTCACAATTTATCGGTGCACAGTAATCCAGGTTTCAGCACAACTCTTTGTGATCTCGGTGTTCTCTGTGGCTAAATGTTTTTTTAAATAGTACAGACTCAACCAATATCCATCGGCTGTGCCTGTATCCTGAAGGCAGGGGTTTCCCCTTGCTTGGCTTGTCCTGCATACAGGGTCAGGTGAGGGTAGGGGATTTCTATGCCTGCCGCATCGAAGGCTTTTTTTATGCGGTAGAGAAATTCCCTTCTCACGCCCCATTGCTCCAGTGGGTAGACCTTGAAGCGGCAACGAATAATCACGGCTGAATCGGACAGATTGTCTATTCCGGCAATTTCCAGGTCTTCAATAATCTGCTCCTTGAATCCGGGTGCGCTAGTCAATTCAGCACCCACCCTGCGCATCACCTCATACACTTCATCCACATTTTCGCCGTAGGCCACACTCAGGTCTATCACTGCGTAGGAGAAATCACGCGACTTGTTGGTGACCGTGGTGATGGCGCTGTTGGGGATGAAATGCACGCTGCCTTCAAAGTCGCGCAGGCGGACATGACGCAAAGTGACTTCTTCTACAAGGCCTTTTTTGCCGCCGACTTCGACGACTTCTCCATGTCGGATCTGATCTTCAATCAGCAGGAAAAATCCGGTGAAATAATCCTTGATCAGGCTTTGTGCGCCAAAGCCCACGGCAAGGCCCACCACGCCGGCAGCAGCCAGAATAGGCGCGATGGAAATGCCCACCTCGCCCAAAATCAGCATGCCGGTGATTAAAAGAATAATGATGATAGCGGAGTTGCTAAACACTTGTCCTAGCGTTTCGGCGCGCTTGATTGAGCCTGCATCAAGCGTGCGCTGGGTTACATAATATTTGAATGTATTGATGAGCTTGCGGCTCATCCACATGAGCAGCCAGGACAAAACCAGGATGATGAGAATATGGCTGGCCGGCAGAAGAAGCTCCTGCCCCTTGTCGGAGATGTTGATCCCCATGCTGTTTAATAGGGCTTTCATCGAGCTAATGTCGTTAAGCTTCCGGGCGCATCTGCGGGAACAGGATGACATCGCGGATGCTGGCGCTGTCGGTCAGCAGCATGATCAGGCGATCGATGCCGATGCCTTCTCCTGCAGTCGGCGGCAGGCCGTATTCCAGCGCACGGATATAGTCTGCATCCTTGAACATCGCTTCCTCATCACCCGCCTCTTTAGCTGCAACCTGGGCATCGAAACGCGCTTCCTGGTCTTCCGGATCGTTCAACTCGGAGAAGCCATTGGCGATTTCACGTCCCACCATAAACAGCTCGAAGCGCTCGGTGATGGCCGGATTGGTGTCGCTGCTGCGCGCCAGTGGCGAGGCTTCGACGGGATAGTCAATGATGAAGGTAGGCTCGAATAACTGTGCTTCGGCCAGCTCTTCAAACAGGGTCAGCTGCAAGCCGCCCACGCCATCATCGGCGCGGTATTTGGCTTTCAGGTCTTCCAGCTCGTTGATCAGGAAATCGCGGTCATTCAGCTGCGCATCGGTAAATTGCGGATGGTATTTCTGTATCGCCTGGTTCATCGTGAGGCGGTGGAAGGGCTGGCCCAGATCGAGCTCCTTGCCCTGGTAGCTGACAACGGTGGTGCCCAGGACTTTGCGCGCGACTTCGGAAAATAATTTCTCGGTGAAGTCCATCAGGTATTTGTAATCGCGATAGGCTTCGTAAAATTCGATCATCGTGAACTCTGGGTTGTGCCGGGTCGACAAGCCTTCATTGCGGAAGTTGCGGTTGATCTCGAACACCTTCTCAAAGCCGCCCACCACCAGACGCTTGAGATACAGCTCCGGCGCGATGCGCAGATAAAGCTGCATGTCGAGCGCGTTGTGGTGGGTGGTGAATGGTTTGGCCGATGCGCCGCCGGGGATGGAATGCATCATCGGCGTTTCCACTTCCAGATAGCCGTGGCGGGTGAAAAATTCGCGTATCGCCTGTATCGCCTGGCTGCGCACCATGAACACGCGACGCGTCTCATCGTTGGTAATCAGATCCACATGGCGCTGGCGATATTTCTGTTCCTGATCGGTGAGGCCGTGAAATTTTTCCGGCAGCGGACGCAACGATTTTGTCAGCAGGCGCAGTTCGTTGACGCGCACCGACAGCTCGCCGGTCTTGGTCTTGAACAGCACGCCCACCGCACCCAGAATGTCGCCCAGATCATAATGCTTGAATGCGTCATGCGCGGCTTCGCCGGTGTCGCCGTTGCTGATGTATAGCTGCATGCGCCCGCTCATGTCCTGCAGCGAGGCAAAGCTGGCCTTGCCCATCACTCGTTTCAGCATCATGCGCCCTGCAACCGTTACCTTGATTGGCGTGGCTTCAAGCTCTTCATTGCTGAGCTCGCCATAGCTGGCGTGCACATCCGCCGCCAGATGTTCGCGCTGAAAATCATTGGGGAAGGCCACGCCTTGCGCGCGCATGGCGGTGAGTTTGGCGCGACGTTCGGCGATGATTTTGTTTTCGTCTTGCGGCTCAACAGCAGGGGTGTTAGCGGGTGTCGTCATAATCATTCCATCAGTTTAATTAACGCCTTGTTTCAGGCTGGCTTCAATAAATTCATCCAGATCGCCGTCCAGCACGCCCTGGGTGTTGCCGACTTCAACGTTGGTGCGCAAGTCCTTGATGCGCGACTGGTCGAGCACATAGGAGCGAATCTGGTGGCCCCAGCCGATATCGGTCTTGCCGTCTTCCATCGCCTGCTTTTCGGAGTTGCGCTTGCGCAGCTCCGCTTCATACATGCGCGATTTTAGCATTGCCATCGCTTCGGCACGGTTGCGGTGCTGCGAACGGTCGCTCTGGCACTGCACCACGATGCCGGTGGGGGCGTGGGTAATGCGCACGGCGGAATCGGTCTTGTTGATGTGCTGGCCGCCCGCGCCTGAAGCACGGTAGGTATCCACCCGCAGATCGGCGGGGTTGATTTCGATCTCGATCGATTCATCCACCTCGGGGTAGACAAACACGCTGGAGAATGAAGTGTGGCGACGGTTGCCGGAGTCGAAAGGAGATTTGCGCACCAGGCGGTGCACGCCGGTTTCGGTGCGCAGGTGGCCGAAGGCATATTCGCCGGTTATTTTTAGCGAGGCGCCTTTAATGCCGGCGACTTCACCGTCGGACTGCTCCAGAATTTCCACCTGGAAGCCCTTGCGTTCGCAGTAGCGCAGATACATGCGCAGCAGCATCGAGGCCCAGTCCTGCGCTTCGGTGCCGCCGCTGCCGGCCTGAATTTCGATAAAGGCATTGTTGGCATCCATTTCACCGGAAAACATGCGGCGGAACTCCATCGCCGACACCAGTTTTTCTGTGCGCTGAATATCTTCGGCGATGCTAAGCAGGCTGTCATCGTCGTTCTCGGCCAGCGCCATTTCCATCAGTTCGCTGGCGTCGTTGAGTGTACTTTCGACTTGATTCAGGTTGAGCACGACGCCTTCCAGCATCTTGCGTTCGCGCCCCAGTTCCTGCGAACGTTTGCTGTCTTGCCAGATGGCCGGGTCTTCAGCGAGGCTGACGACTTCGGCTAGGCGGTCCTGCTTGCCAGCGAAGTCAAAGATACCTCCGAAGTTCGAGGTTACGCACCTGCAAATCGCGCAGGTGGTTGGTGAGGGCGTTTAGCTGTTCAGCTTCCATGATTTTATCTAATGCGGCAATTGGGGTTGGCGGGCATATCGCCGAAGGCGATGACTCGCAAAGACCGCAATTATACATGGGCTGAGTATTTTGCAGCGGACGTCACGCAGGATTAAAGCAGCAGCAAGCCCAGCGCTACACCCGCACTCATCGCCGCAAAGCCCGGCAAAACATGTTTTGCCAGGCTTTTGCCGCCTATGAAAAACACCAGCCCGAATTTGAGCAGCATATTGCTCAGAAAGGCAATGGCAACAGACATCACCGCATGATTGGCACTCAGTTTGTCGAGCTCGAACAGGCGCAGGCTGGAGAGGGTGATGGGGTCCACATCGGTGAGCCCGGAAATGGCCGCTACCGCATATAAGCCCTTGTTGCCGGCAATATCCGACAGCCATGCCGCAGCCAGCAGGACCACCACATAGATCAGCGCAAAACTCAGGGCCACTGAAAATTCGGTTGGGTTGGCGCTGCTGGGTTTGGGCAGGTCAGCGCTGCTGTTTAATTTCTGCCACAGCAACAGGGTTGCAAGCATGCCGAATACCAATCCTGTCCCCATCGGCAGTAACAAACTTGGCAGCACAGCAGGAGAGATCACCGCGCTGATCACCAGCAGGCGCAGCAATACGACCTGGCTTGCAATCAGAATGACCGCGGCTGACAGGTGCACCATGTTTTCATTCGTTTTGCCGTGACGGGCATAGGCCAGGGTGGTGGCGGTACTTGAAACCAGACCGCCGAGGAAGCCGAGCAGGGGAGGGCCGTAACGGTGGCTTGTCCAGTGCAGGGCCGCATAGCCCGCCAGGCTGAGGCCGGAAATCAGTACCACCATCATCCATGCCTGGTAGGGATTAAATGCACCATAGGGGCCGTAGTTCTGGTCGGGCAAAATCGGCAGTACGATAAAGCTGAGCACCAGAAACTGCAGCATGGAAACCAGGTCGCGCCGCGTCAGGCGCTGGGACATGCCGCGCAGCTCGGGTTTGAAATAGAGCAGGATCGTGGTGGTGATGGCCAGCATGATGGCCAATCTGGCCTGGTCATGCCAGACCAGTGCGCCCAGCGCATAACACAGCAGCAGGGCCGCCACGGTTGTGGTGCCGGGATCATGGTCCTCGCCCGGACTGTTGAAATAGGCTGCAATGATCATCACTCCGACGATGCACAAGCCTGCAACGAGCAGCCAGGATGAGCCGGTTTTGTTTGCCAGCATCGCGGTGAGGGTGCCGAACAGGGCGACCAGCGCAAAGGTGCGCAGCCCGGCTTTGGCCGAGGGGTTGCGTTCGCGCTCGAGGCCGATTAATAGACCGATGGCGAGGCTGGTTATGAATTGCGGCAGCGCTTCGATGCCGCTGCCCTGCAGGAATGAAGTTTCCATGATTTGAAAAATGCCCAAAGTTTAGCGGGGTATTTATTTATCTATTTGATTGTATTTAATATTTTGTTATCTATTCTGCTTCCTGCCAGTGCCTGACAATCAGTTGCAGACTCACCTTGCCATTGTATTCGTTGATGCTCAGGCTATATACCGCACGGATATTGGCCGGCATGGGGTCAGCGCAAAAAAAGTGGATCGCTTCAAAAGCACCTGCCGCCGAAGACAGTTTGAGCTTGAGGTGTTTTTCGCCGACTACGCGCTGGCTCTCCACCTTGAATGCGCCGTCGAACAGGGGCTGCGGAAAGCCCTGGCCCCACACTTGCCTGTCGATACTGCGCGCCATCTCCACGCTGAACTCGTCCTGCTGCAGCGCGCCATCGGTTTCGAGGATTTTGGTCAGGTCGGCCGGCGTCAGCAGGCTTTGCGCCGCAGTTTCAAACGCCTGCTGGAATTTGGCAAAATTTTCTTCCAGCAGGCTGAGTCCTGCCGCCATGGCGTGGCCGCCAAATTTCAGGATCAAGTGCGGGTGGCGTTTGGACACCAGATCCAGCGCGTCGCGCAGGTGCAGGCCGGGGATGCTGCGGCCCGAGCCCTTGATTTCACCGTTGTGTGAGCGCGCAAATGCAATCACCGGTCGATGAAACCTGTCTTTCAGGCGTGAAGCCAAAATGCCGATCACGCCCTGATGCCAGCTCTCGTCGAACAGGGTCAGGCTGTAGCCGTCGGCAGGATCTATATTTTCCAGCGCGAGCAGTGCCGCCTGTTGCATGTCGGCCTCGATGCCGCGGCGTTCCTGGTTGAGCGCGTCGAGCTTGGCGGCGATATCGTCGGCCTCATGCGCATCGTCGGTGAGCAGGCACTGTATGCCCAGCCCCATGTCCTCCAGGCGTCCGGCTGCATTCAGGCGCGGGCCGACGATGAAGCCCATCTCGTAGGCCGAAGCCTGGGCGGCGGATTTTTTTGCGACCTGCAGCAGCGCGGTGATGCCCGCGCAGGCGCGTCCGGCACGTATGCGCTGCAAGCCCTGCTGCACCAGAATGCGGTTGTTCTCGTCCAGTTTCACCACGTCGGCCACGGTGCCCAGCGCCACCAGGTCGAGCAGGTTGCCGAGGTTGGGTTCAGGCTGGTCGGCAAAGGCGCCGCGTGTGCGCAGCTCGGCACGCAGGGCCAGCAGCACGTAAAACATCACGCCCACCCCGGCCAGATTCTTGCTCGGGAAGCTGCAGCCGGGCTGGTTGGGATTCACGATGCACAGCGCATCGGGCAGGCTGTCGCCGGGCAGATGGTGGTCGGTGACCAGTACCTCGATGCCGAGTTTTTTTGCCTCGGCGACGCCTTCCACGCTGGCGATGCCGTTATCCACGGTGACGATGATGTCTGGCCTGCTTTGCGCGGCCAGGCGCACGATTTCCGGGGTGAGGCCGTAACCGTATTCAAAACGGTTGGGTACAATAAAACCCACCTGTGCACCCAGGGCGCGCAGGCCGCGCAAGCCGACGGCGCAGGCGGTGGCGCCGTCGGCATCGTAATCGGCCACGATCAGCAGGGATTTTTTTGCGGTGATGGCGTCGGCCAGCAAAACGGCCATTTGCTGCGCATTTTTCAGCTGCGTGAAGGGCAGGAGTTGACCTAATCCTGTGTCCAGCTGGCTGCTATTGTCTATACCGCGTGCCGCGTAAATGCGCGCCAGCAGCGCGGGCATGCCAGTCTTGCTCAGTTGTTGGACAGTATCGGCGGGGTAGGGGCGTTGAACAATTTCAGTCATGCGAGGCAGGCGGGGGTTAAGTTAATGAAGTTTAACAGAGAGATCGGTTTTCCCGGCTGGTGAAAGATATTGTGGAATATCGGAGTAGGGAGTAGCCTTAATATGTGTATGAATACAGTATCTCGGCTGTTCTTGAGTGTATGTGAAATTGGAATAGCCTGAATTGGAATGGACAGATGAGCAAAAAAAACACCAAACCGGAAAAAAATACTAAAAAAGCAGCAGTTATTGAACCGGATACAGGTGATGAACAGGAAAATGCGCATGAAACTCCAATCTCCACAATAACTCCCTTCCCCGTTGTAGGAATCGGCGCATCTGCCGGTGGCTTGAATGCCTACAGCAAACTTCTCAAAGCATTGCCCATCGACACCGGCATGGCTTTTGTACTGGTGCAACACCTTGATCCCAAGCATGCCAGTATGCTGCCTGAGTTACTCGGGCGCACCACGTTGATGCCGGTGATCGAGATCAAGGACGGCATGCACGTCGAACCCAACAGTGTATATGTGATGCCGCCCAACTACAGTCTTGCCATCCTGCACGGCAGGCTGCACCTGATGCCGCGCCCGGATGCGCAGGGCAAACATCTGCCGATAGATGATTTTCTGCGCACCCTGGCGGATGATCTGCAGAGCAATGCGATCGGCGTGATTCTCTCGGGCACCGCATCAGACGGCACTTTCGGGCTGCGCGCAATCAAGGCCGAAGGCGGTATTACCTTCGCACAGAGCGAGGCCTCGTGTGAATACGACGGCATGCCGCACAGCGCGATAGTAGCGGGCCACGTGGACTTTATTCTGCCGCCGGAAGAAATTGCGCTTGAACTGTCGCGCATCGCCAAGCACCCCTATCTGCAGCAGGAATTTCGCCTGCCCAAGGAGGGAGAATCTCCACTAGCCGGTGACAGCCTGAACAAGATTTTTGTGCTTTTGCGCACGCGCACCGGCAACGATTTCACCTACTACAAACATGCCACCATCCGTCGCCGCGTCAAGCGCCGCATGGTGCTGAACCAGATCGAGCGGATGGAAGATTACGTCAAGTATCTGCAGCAGCAACCAAAAGAACTGGATGCCTTGTTCCAGGATTTTCTGATCAACGTCACCAGCTTTTTCCGTGATCCGGAAACGTTCGAGGCACTGAAGACTGAAGTATTCCCGCAAATGCTGCAGGGGCGCGGAAATGTGCAGCCGTTGCGTATCTGGATACCCGGTTGCTCCACCGGGGAAGAGGTTTATTCGATCGCTATCGCGCTGTTTGAGTATCTGGGGGAAAACATCAGCGGCACCCGCATCCAGATTTTTGCCTCCGACATCGACAACAAGGCGGTGGATAAGGCTCGTGCCGGTCACTATCCGGAAGGCATACGTGACAATGTTACCGCTGAGCGCTTGCAGTGCTATTTTGTCAAAACGCCAGAGGGCTACCAGATTTGCAAATCGATCCGCGACATTTGCGTGTTCGCGGTGCAAAACGTGATCAAAGACCCGCCTTTTTCACGCCTCGATCTGGTGTGCTGTCGCAATCTGATGATCTACCTCGGCGCGGTGTTGCAAAAGAAAGTGCTGCACACCTTTCATTATGCCCTTAGTCCCGGCGGGTATTTGATGCTCGGCACCTCGGAGACCATCGGCAGCTACGCCGAGCTGTTTTCGCTGGTGGACAAGAAAAACAAGATCTACCTGAAGAAATCTGTCGCGCTGCGAATGGCTTACGAGTTCAACGCAACGCCCTATGTTGCCCCGACAGGCGGAATGGAGACGATTGCATCAGGCCGCCAGTCACCCGCGCTCAATCTGCAGCAGGAGGCTGACAATTTGATCCTGGCGAATTACGGCCCGCCGGGGGTGATCATTAACCAGGAACTGCAGATACTGAATTTCCGCGGGCAGACCGGCCCTTATATCGAGCCGGCTGCCGGCAGCGCCAGCCTCAATCTTCTGAAGATGGCGCGCCAGGATCTGGTGATGGAATTGCGCTCGGTGGTGCATGAGGCGATCAAGGAGCATCGCCCGGTGCGCAAGGACGGCGTGCGCATCCAGCAGCAGGACGGCGCTTACCGGCTGGTGAATTTGCAGGTTATGCCGCTTGCGCCTGCCAATGCTGCCGAGTCTTTTTATCTGGTGCTGTTTGAAGCCGCGAGCGGGCCGATATCGGCTGCCAAAAAAGCGGGCAAGGCGGGCAAGAGCGCCGCGGGCAGCGCCGATGAAAGCGAGGCGGCCGATCCGCGTGATTTGCGGATAAACGAGCTGGAGCACGAGCTGTTCAGCAACCGCGAATACATGCAGTCCATTATTGAATCGCATGAAGCCAGCAATGAAGAGCTGCAGTCGGCCAACGAGGAGATTCAATCCGCCAACGAGGAGCTGCAGAGTACCAACGAAGAGCTGGAAACCGCCAAAGAGGAGCTGCAGTCGACCAACGAGGAGCTGGCAACCATCAACGAGGAACACGAGATACACAATCAGGAACTGATTACCGCGAACAATGATCTGAGCAATCTGCTGGCCAGCGTGGAGCTGGCAATTGTGATCCTGCGCGAAGACATGAGCATTCGGCGCTTTACACCGGCAGCAAGACAATTGCTCAATCTGATCGACGCGGATGTGGGCAGGCCGATCGGCAATATCCGTGCCAATGTCACCATCCCCGACCTGGAGAATCGCGTGCGCCAGGTGGCGTCCAGCATGGTGGCCCAGTCGTTGGAGGTGAAGGATCGGGACGGGCACTGGTTTGTGCTGCGCATCCGCCCTTACAAGACGCTGGATAACCGCATTGAAGGCGTGGTTATGACCTTTATCGACATCGACAGCGTCAAGGATGCCGAGCGCTTGCGAAGGGCGCTGCAGCATGAACGGCGACTGGCTGCAGTGGTGCGGGATTCCAGCGATGCCGTCACCGTGCAGGATTTCAGCGGGCGTATTCTGGCGTGGAACCGTCGCGCGGAAGTGATCTATGGCTATACCGAGGCAGAGGCTTTGCAGTTGGATAGCAGAGTCCTGATTGCCGACAGGTCGCTTGATGACATGAAAAATGTGGTGCAGCAATTGCAGCTGGGCAAAAAAGTGTCCCCTTGCGAAAGCTGGCGCCGGCGCAAGGATGGGCGTGAAATCAAGGTATGGCTCACCGTCTCTATACTGTTGGACGAGGCGGAGAAGCCTGCTGGCATTGTTTTAACCGAACGTGAAATTACATGAGTAACGACAAAATAAACCGCAGGCTGGATGACGAGGTGCCAAGCAAGGAAGTGTTGCTGCATGAATTGCAGGTGCACCAGATCGAACTGGAAATGCAGAATCGCCAGCTCCGGGAAGCGCAGCAGGAATTGGAGGAAACGCGCGACCGTTATGCCGATCTCTACGATTACGCCCCTGTGGGTTATCTTACGCTGGACGAGAAAGGTACGGTGCTGGAAATTAATCTGACCGGAGCCGGCATGCTGGGTATGGAACGTTTAAACATTGTGGGCAAGCCCTTGCAAAACCGCTTGACCCCCTCCAACATTCAACCTTTCGTTACGCATTTACGCCAGACTTTTTCTCTGCCCGGCAACAGCGTGACAGAACTTCTGATCAAGGCGAAAGAGGGCAAGCCACGTTTAGTCAATCTGGAAAGTTTGGCTATGGCAGGCGAGAAACGAATTTGTCGCACGGTGATGAACGATGTCACTGACCAGCGCAGGATGGCAATCGCACTGCAGATAAGCCGCTCCGCCCAGGACGCATTGCTTAAGGCGATCCCGGCACTGGTATTTTATCTGGACATCAACCTGCGCTATCTGAGCTGCAGCCAGGCGTTTGCAGATTTTGTCGGCCGCTTGCCTGAGGAGATTGTAGGTAAAACGGTATACGATTTGTTTCCCCATGAGGTAGCCGAAGATCTGCATCAGGTATTCACTTCCGTCTTGCAGACGGACAAGGCGCTTTATGGTTTTGAGCATACGATGGAAGATGCAACGGGGGCCCCGTTTAACATGTCCACCGTACTGACCCCTTTCCTTGATTTCCAGGACAAGAGCATAGGTCTGGTAGGCGTGTCCATCGACATCACGGCGATTAAGGCCGCCATGCATAATAATAACGAGTTGCTGACGCAAAACCGCAAACTGACACGCAATCTGTTTGTGGTTCAGGAGGAAGAACGCCGTTATCTGGCGCGTGAACTGCATGATGAGCTGGGGCAATGGTTTACTGCGATACAGGCTGAAGCACAGGTTATCTGCAATATTGCCAAGCATGTCCCCAAAATTCATGAGAGCGCGCTTGCCATCAGCAGCAGTGCAAGCGCCGTGCATGAAGTAATACGCGGTATGTTGCACAGATTGCGCCCCAGCCTGCTGGACGAATTGGGTTTGGCAGACAGTCTGCGTGAATTGCAGCGGCAGTGGTCTCACAGCCACCCTGATATCATTTGCGAATTTAAGCTGGACGATTCTCTTGATAGATTGGGCGAGGAGCGCAATATAACTATTTACAGGCTGGTTCAGGAAGCGCTTAACAATATTGCCAGTCATGCCCATGCGCATCGGGTAACGGTGAGTGTGGGGCTGGAGAAGGCTGGTAGTAGCAGCATCCTGGTATTGCGGGTGGAGGATGACGGCAAGGGCTTTGATTCGAAGAGTGTGCGTGCCGGGATAGGTTTGCTGGGAATGCGTGAGAGGGTGATTGCTGCAGGCGGAGAATTTACCATTGACAGTTCGCCGGGCCGGGGCACGAAAATATTTTCCTGGCTGCCTTTAAGCAAGGCTGGCGCTTAATAGTTTTGAGAGGATTCAATGACAGTTGAACAGACGATTTCGGTAGTTCTGGTGGACGATCATCCCGTTGTGCGTGATGGTTACCGGCGCCTGCTTGAGCAGATGCCAAATATCAAAATTGTGGCTGAAGCTGACAATGGCGAGGCGGGTTACGATTATTACCGCAAGCTTACGCCGGACGTATTGGTGCTCGATATCAACATGCCCGGCATCGGCGGTCTGGAGACGATACGCCGCATCAAGGCTTATGATGAAAAGGCGCGCATTCTGGTATTCAGCATGCACAGCAATGAGATCATGATTCAGCGTGCGCTGGAGGCGGGTGCATTGGGCTATCTGACCAAGCAGGGCGGCATGGGGCAAATGGTGCAGGCAGTGCAGCAGGTTGCAAAGGGCAGGATGTTTATCGATGCCGATCACGTCACCAGCCTGGCACAGCATAAACTCTCGGACAAGGCGGCAGATCCGATACGGGTTTTGTCAGCCCGCGAGTTTCAGTTATTCAAATTGCTGGCGGAAGGTCACTCGGTAGCCGATATTGCGACCATGCTTTCCATCAGCGCAAAAACCGTTGGTGTGCATCACACCAATATCATGAAGAAGCTGGGTTTGCATAACGCCAGCCAGCTGGTCCGTCTCGCCATCCTGTGTAATGTGATTGAGCCCTGATTTCTTTTCCTGCTGCTTGAGCATTAGCTAAATCAAGACGCAAAATTTATCCTGCACTCCCTTTGTCAAAGGGAGTGATCCCTGCAGATCCAAGTTAGATTATCCTTCGCTGGAAATGGAGGTTGCGCGACGTGCGTATTCTGAAATATCAAATTATCTTTGATGCAATGCATCATTACGAAAAACGATTGTCATGTCTGTTAAAAAAATCAACAGTTAAACTCACAGGAAATATCCCTTCTCCCGAGATACATCCTCGTCGCCTTGCCGTGCAGTAAATAAGGATTTTTCCTATATTTTTTTTCTTGATACAGAATTAGGATGTTTCGGTACCAGGAAATATTATTTTACAACTGCAAAGGGGAGCAGCATTCCCCTCTTTACTGGAGGCACCATGTTACTTAAAAATATTACTCTGTCAGCCTTGGCAGGCGCATTGATTTTAGGCGCAGGTCTGGCTGATGCTGCTGATCAAGTACAGGATAAGACTCAAGATCGAACCCGATTGCAGGGTCCGGCAGCAGATCAGACGCAAGATAGAACCCGGCTGCGGGATCAGATTTACGGTAGCCAGTTAATGACTGAGCAAGAACGCTTGCAGTACCGTAATGAGATGCACAACATGAAAACAGATCAGGAGCGTGAAGCCTATCGATTAGAGCATCACAAGCTCATGCAGGAACGCGCGAAAGAGAAAGGCGTTGCCTTGCCCGATGAACCGCCGACCCGCCCCGGGTATATGGGTACTGGCGGTGGTATGGGACCAGGCGGCCGCAGAAGGTAGTTTTCTTTAGGCCAGTTTCTGGCACCTGTTCAGTCTCATAAAGTTAAATTCAACAGTTTGAATATATTATGTTAATTTTTTAAAGGAGAGTAATGATGAAAAAAATCGCAATTGCCGTTTTAATGTCAGCATGCATCGCAGCCCCTGCCATTGCAGCCGAAGCATATATTGGCTTAAATGCGGGCCAAAACAAGATGGACTTTTCCGGTGTCAAAGAATCAACGGCATTTTCAATCTTCGGTGGCTATTCATTCAATGAATATATTGCCGGTGAACTTGCCTACACTGATTTTGGAAAAGCGGATACGAATGTTGCAGGCGCAACCATAAAAGGTAACGCTGCCAGTCTTGGGGTTGTTGGTTCCCTCCCACTGACTAATAGTTTTTCCTTGTTTGCCAAGCTGGGCTATGCATCGACAAAAGTCGAAGATACGTCCTTTTCAGAAACCAAGGATGACGTTACCTACGGTATAGGTGCCCAGTACAATCTGCTCAGAAATGTGGGACTTCGTCTGGGTTATGATAGCTACAGGGTCGGAAAGACTACAACCAAAGATTCTGGATATACGAATATCGGGGTGCTGTTCAGATTCTAATGTGATTGAACGAGTTGGACTTAAGAAAGGCCGGATATATTCCGGCCTTTTTTGTTTGCATGGTCCAAGAAAAGCCTGTTTTTATCGCGCGCATGCAACGTTGCCTGCCTGAACGAAGTATTCAACACACAACGCTTGATTGCAACATTCGTACTCAGCCTTTTCCCTAAGATCTGCGATAGGCAAAATCACTAGTTCCTGATCAATCTTCAATTAACTTATTGAAATTATTGCCGGGATCACGCCCGGAAGCAGGTGTTCCCGTCCCAGTTTGCCAATATTCAAGAATAAGGATTTTCCTTAGTCGTAATTAAGCAATCTACTTATTCTTTTGTATGGATGGGGGTTCTATTATTCATTGCGACTTTTTTTGTACGATATTTTATAACCAAATAGATTTGAGGAGATTTTTAATGAATATGCATGAAGTTAGAGCCGTCGCTAAAAGCCACAAAATAGATGCGGCCGGCTTGGCCAAAATTGACATTATTCATGCTCTTCAGCGGAAAGAGGGAAATTTTGATTGCTATGCCACGGCCCATGCCGGTGTGTGCGATCAAACTGATTGCCTGTGGCGTGAAGATTGTTTTCAGGCATCCAGGCGTAAATGATGCGTTGTACGTTGAAGTGATTAAATGTCAGGAGATTTTGAATGAATAAATTACTGCTAGCGCTGATGTTGGGGGTGATGTTAGCAGGCTCAGGCTGCGAGAAAAAAGAAGAAAGGATTTTGCCCAAGGTCGGCACCGCCGATCAAATCGACGCGGGAGAGCAATCCAGAATTGAACGGGAAGAGTTTGTCCGGCAAGCGCAGAAGGAAATTGATGAATTAAGTGCCAAGTTGGATGACATCAGGACAAAGGCGGTGGATGCGACCGGTAGTGCGAAGCAGAAGCTGGATCAGCAGATCGTGCTACTGGAACAGGAGCGGAAGGATGTTGAAGGGCAGCTTGCCAGGTTGAAAGCAGAAATCGGGGAACAGTGGAAGGATTTAAAAGCTGGGGTCACAGCGGCAATAGAGAGACTCAGACGGTCTGTGCAAGAGGCAATTTGACGTGGGGTGGTTGTTCTGCGGGTAATTATGATCAATAAAGAAAGAGAGAATAAATATGGCAAACATAACTCGTTTTGATCCATTCAATGATATCAGGCGCATTAATCCATTTCTGGACGTCAATGATTTTTTCAAGGGCTTTGCCATGCATCCGCTGATGCGCGAATTTGAGCGTGAGCCTCAAATCAAAATCGATGTATCTGAAGCGGACACCTCTTATTCGGTCAAGGCAGAGATTCCAGGAGCGAATAAAAGCGATATTCATGTATCAATCGATGGAAATGTGGTTTCTATCAGTGCTGAAGTCAAGAAGGAGAAAGAAGAGAAAAAAGGCGAAAAGGTAATACGCAGTGAGCGCTATTTTGGAAAGGTTTCGCGCAGCTTTACCCTTGCAGGTGACGTCGATTCGGACAAGGTGCAAGCCAAGTATGTTGATGGACTTCTTGACGTAACAATACCCAAGAAATCTGGCGCCAGCAGGCAACAAATCACTGTTTCCTGAACGCTTGTATATTGATGAGATTAATTCTTTAAAAACCTTACATCGTATGAATGGAGATTGATATGGACTGGAAACTTGATCAGAAAAAACGCGAAAAAAAACAGGCAATGATAAAAGCGGTATCTGCCGAAAGTGCCAATATCCTGGGTGAAATGGAGCGCGAGTTTACCCATATTTTCGGTGGCCCTGCAAACGCCGGATTTTTTCGCAATCGCGGAAAGGCAGGAGATCCGGTGAGGAGGAACGAGTCATTGACGCAATATAAATCTCAGAAGGCTGATTAAGAGTGAGGATTTCAACACCATTGAAATCTGCATTGTTTGCTTGCAGCTTGAAGCATGAAAGATGAAGAGCTGAAAAGGTGAAAACAATGCGCTCATTGAGTTGGATTGTGATGTTCACGCTGTTCTTGTCGATCATCGTGTTGACATCGGTGAGATGCAGCCAGCAAACCAACTCGGTACCCACATTTAATTCAGGTTACGCTGCTGGTAATGCGGCCAGCAGTGTGCCGCCACTGGTTTCATTGCCCAGTTTTACGGCATTGGTCAAACGTGAAGGACCTGCCGTTGTTAATATCAGCACGACGCAAAAAATCAGCGTTGAAGCAATTCCTTTTCATGGTTTTCCGGGTATTGAGCCGGACGATCCTTTCTTTGAGTTTTTCCGTCGCTTTGCCCCCGGTGATCAATTGCAGCGGGAGTATCAAACGCATTCACTTGGTTCAGGTTTTATCATTAGCCAGGATGGATACATCATGAGCAACGCTCATGTAGTTGCGAATGCCGATGAAGTTATCGTGCGCCTGACCGATAAGCGCGAGTTTAAAGCGAAGGTAGTTGGATTGGATCAGCGTAGCGATATTGCGTTACTCAAGATTTCCGCTACCGGCCTTCCGGTCGTCAATATCGGTGACTCCTCCAGGCTTGAAGTGGGTGAATGGGTCGTTGCAATCGGATCACCTTTTGGTTTTACCAACTCGGTTTCACAGGGCATTGTGAGTGCCAAGGAACGTAGTCTCCCTGAAGGGGATGTGGTTCCCTTCATTCAAACTGATGTGCCGGTCAATCCGGGTAATTCCGGGGGGCCTTTGTTTAACCTGAATGGCGAGGTCGTGGGGATTAACTCCCAGATTTATAGTCGCAGTGGTGGCTATATGGGATTGTCGTTTGCCATCCCTATTGATATGGCCATGAAGGTTAAGGACGATCTGCTGAAACATGGCTCGGTCAAGCGCGGCTGGCTCGGTGTCAGAATTCAGGACGTGACGGCTGAACATGCAAAATCTTTCAGTCTTGATAGAACATCAGGTGTGCTGATCGCCTCAGTCGAAAAGGACGGACCGGCGGAACATGCAGATCTGAAGATAGGTGACATCATTCTGAAATTAAACGGCACAGAAATATCAAATTCGGGTGATCTGGTTCGTGCTGTATCCGAAGCTGCTCCAGGTGCGCGGGTAAGACTTCAGCTGTGGCGCGAAGGTGCAACAAAAGAGGTAACAGTCGTGTTGGGCGATGCTGCGGCTAGCGGTGCAGCTCAACGTCCATCAGGCAAGGTGGAGAGTCCTCAGCAATTGGGCATGACATTGCGTGAATTGAGCAGAGAAGAGAAGAGGATGGTGAATACCGAAGCAGTCATCGTTGTAGAAGCTGTCAATGGAATAGCTGAAAAATCAGGAATCCAGCCAGGTGATTTGATCGTAGCGATCAATAGCAAACGTGTTTCCAGCATCAAACAGCTGCGTGAAGCACTTGACCGAGCCGGCAAACGCGCTGCAGTGCTGGTGCAACGCGGGGGCAGCATGATGTTCATTCCACTCAGATTTTAAAGCGATGAATATAAATTATTTGTTAGGAGAAAATATCTTGAGCACAAAAAATCTGCAAGCCGGTTTTCATCCAATTCGCCACGATCGTCTTTTACAGGAACAGGTGCACGATGCTTACAAGGCCAAGGGGAAGCTGCATGAACCCAGTGTCTGCCCGCATTGCAAGGCTGTATTCCATGAGGGGCGCTGGCAATGGCTTAAGACTCCAGCCGGAGCGCACGCTGAAACTTGCCCTGCCTGTCATCGAATACACGATCACTATCCGGCAGGTTACGTAACCTTGAAGGGCGATTTTCTTCAGAGCCACCGGGAGGAAATTGTCAATCTCGTGCATAACGAGGAAAAGCGGGAACGAGCCGATCATCCCTTAAAGCGCATCATGGATGTCGAGGATAAGGGTGATGAGGTTTTGGTGACTACCACGGACATTCACCTCGCCCGCAGCATAGGCGATGCATTGCATCATGCTTATCAGGGAAAACTGGATTACCACTATAACGCCGAACAAAATTTGTTGCGTGTTGAATGGGTGCATTAATTAATTTATAAAATATTTTATAAAAGGAATAACACAATGACTCTAGAAGCCCTGCAGCAATTGGCCAGCCAGATTGGTCTGCCTCAGCATCGTCATAATTCATCACAAAAAATGTTAATTCGGGCGATTCAGAAGCAGCGCGGCGAGGAGGCATGCTTTTCAACTGATAAGCGCTATGCCTGCAATGAGGTATGCGAATGGCGAGACAGTTGCCAAAAATTAAGAGCCGTGTGGCTGCGCTAGATAGTTGATGGTGCAGGTTCATATCAGGGAGTGCGGAATGGAAAAAATTAAAAAGAAACAGTCTTCCAGGGTGCGTGTGTTGCCCAAGAAGAATGCACCGGCACCACCTGCGGAATCTGTTCATGCGGATGATGTTGAAAGAGTTTTGGAGCATATCTCGTCACCTTTTCGCTGGGAGCTGCTCGAAGTTCCACTTGTTCAGCCAAAAATTGTTACACCGAAAAAACCCGTTAATACTAAATCGAGGTCAAAGTGATGATAGTTCCTGTCCGTGGGAGATATAGCATGAATGAGTATACAAACTTCAGTGATTCGAGACTGTTTAAAGAGATAGAGATCTTGAGAGAAAAGATTGAGGGAGCGGGTGAAACTGTTTTTATGCGCATGTTGCATGAATTGCAGGTTTACCAAATGGAGATTGAACTGCAAAACCGCGAGCTGCGGGAAACTCAGCTTGAATTGGAGGAAACGCGAGACCGTTATGCGGATATGTATGATTTTGCCCCGCTTGCTTATTTTACATTCGATTCCCATGGCTCCATCCTTGAACTGAATTTGGCAGGCGCTATGTTGCTGGGGAAGGACAGGCTTAGTTTGTTGGGCACGCCTTTTGTAAATTTTGTTGCACGGCATGAGCGCAGTGATTTTTTGTCTTATGTGAAAGACTGCATTTCTGGCGAAGGTAAGTCCAGCGTTGAATTTGAACTTGAGCTTCAGGATGGGAAGTCCGTCAAGGTACAGACAGCCAAGGTAGTTGCGCAATTTGTGCAAGGAAATGTTGATGCCTGCCGCATGGCATTCATCGAAGTTACAGAGCGCCGGATTGCCGAGCTTAAACTGCGCCTGACCTCCAAGGTGCTGGAGAATACCCAGGAAGGCATCATGTTGACCGATGCGCAGCAGCGGATTGTTGCCGTGAACCCGGCATTTTTAAAGTCTACTGGATATGAAAGTGAAGAAATCATCGGATATACCCCGTCAAAGCTGAAATCAGGCCATCATGATGAGGAGTTTTACCGGGAGATGAACGCGTCGTTTAAAGAATATGATGGCTGGCAGGGCGAAATCTGGAACAGACGCAAGAATGGCGAGATTTATCAGGAGTGGGCGAACATAAAAGTGATCAGAAAGAGTGACGGTGAGGTCGATTGTTATATTGGCATTTTTTCAGATATTTCGAATCAGGAAGCGATGAAACAAAGGCTGAAGGAATTGGCATATTACGATGAGCTAACCGGGCTAGCTAACCGGAGCCTGCTATATGACAGGCTGCAGCATGCGCTGGCGCAGTCCAAGCGCGGCGGCTCTTTGATTGCAGTGCTTTTCCTGGATCTGGACCACTTTAAGGATATCAATGACAAGCACGGCCATGTTGCTGGCGATCATGTGCTCAAGGAGGCTGCCGAGCGTCTCAGCTATTGCGTGCGCGAAGGCGACACCTTGTCCAGGCTTGGAGGTGATGAGTTTGTTGCAATATTGCGCAATCTTGCCGACACCGAGGTGCCGGCTAAAATTGCGGCACGCATGGTAAAGGTGCTGGAGAAGCCATTTTTATTCGACAATGACGAATTGCATATAACCACCAGCGTCGGCATCAGTATTTCTCCCAATGATGGCGATGAAGTGACAGTGTTGCTGAAAAATGCCGATACCGCCATGTATTACGCCAAGGGATTGGGCAGAAGCAATTATCAATATTATGCAACCACAATGAATAAGCAGATGATGTAGCCATGAAATTTGTCGCGTAAATAAAAATCGAGCGCACCTTAATGCGCGTCCCTCGATAAAAATCCGGCTTCATCCCTGCCATTCCAGGTTTGATGGCAGAAATTCTGTTGCTGGGAAAAAATCTGTAAACCAAAGTAGTGTTCTCATTTTCCCCCCATATAGGATAGAATGCTGCCCATTTTGTAAAACACTGGCAGGCATATCGTGGCATTGATTGTTCAAAAATATGGTGGGACTTCAGTAGGCAGCCCGGAACGCATCAAGAGCGTTGCGCGGCGCGTGGCAAAATACAAGGCGCAGGGGCATCAGGTAGTCGTGGTGGTTTCCGCGATGAGCGGCGAGACCAACCGTCTCGTAGCCTTGGCCAAAGAGGTTCAGGCGGAGCCGGACGTTCGCGAGATGGATGTCATTTTATCCACCGGCGAGCAAGTCACGATCGGCCTGCTGTCCATGGCGTTGATGGCCGAGGGGCTGAAAGCCAAAAGTTACACCGGCGCCCAGGTAAAAATCCTGACCGACAGCGCCTTCACCAAGGCTCGCATCCTTAGCATCGACGAGGAGAGCATACGGGCCGACCTCTCCAACGATTACGTGCTGGTGGTGGCCGGTTTCCAGGGAATTGACGAGGCTGGTAACATAACCACTTTGGGGCGCGGCGGTTCGGATACCACAGGCGTTGCAATTGCTGCAGCATTGCGAGCCGACGAGTGCCAGATTTACACCGATGTGGACGGGGTGTATACCACCGATCCGCGCATGGTGCCCGAGGCGCGTCGCCTGAAGAGCATTACCTTTGAAGAAATGATGGAGATGGCCAGTCTGGGCTCCAAAGTGCTGCAAATCCGCTCGGTAGAATTTGCCGGAAAATACAAAGTTAAGTTGCGCGTGCTGTCCAGCTTCGAGGAAGAGGGCGAGGGCACACTGATTACGTTTGAGGAAGATAATACAATGGAACAGGCGATTATTTCAGGCATAGCCTTCAACCGCGATGAGGCCAAAATTACCGTGATAGGCGTACCGGATAAGCCCGGTATTGCCTACCAGATTCTTGGCCCGGTGAGCGAAGCCAATATCGACGTGGATATGATTATCCAGAACGTCGGCGTGGGCGGCGCTACCGACTTTTCATTTACCGTGCATCGCAACGAGTTTGCCAAAGCGATGGACCTGTTGAAAAATACAGTGCAGCAGCACATCGGCGCACGCGAAGTAATCGGCGATAACAAAACCGCCAAGGTATCGGTGGTGGGTATCGGCATGCGCTCACATGTAGGCATCGCCAGCAAGATGTTCAGGACATTGGCAGAAGAGGGCATCAATATCCAGATGATTTCCACTTCGGAAATCAAAATATCTGTCGTGATAGACGAAAAATATTTGGAGCTGGCTGTGCGTGTGCTGCACAAAGCTTTCGATCTGGATCAGGAAAACGCATAAAAAAACATTTGACGGCATGGTCGTTAATCAGTAACATGCGCGGCTCTTTCGGAGAGGTGGCCGAGTGGTCTAAGGTACTCCCCTGCTAAGGGAGCGTCGGACAAAATCTGACCGAGGGTTCGAATCCCTCCCTCTCCGCCAGGTCACGTTTTAGAAGTTAAGTTGTAATAGTAGTTGTATGCGCCCGTAGCTCAGATGGATAGAGTACTTGGCTACGAACCAAGGGGTCGGGCGTTCGAATCGCTCCGGGCGCACCAGTATAAGCAATGGGTTAGGTCAGAAATGATCTAGCCCATTTTAATTTTTACTCTCCATGGGTACACCCATGGGTACACCAGAAAAATACTAGGCGATTGAACCGGCTTCAGCAATTCCCGCAGCCGCAGTCTCTCAAACTCTTCCGTTGACCGCTCAGTCACGGCGCTTGCAAGATAAAGCGCAAGCCCCGCGCCTTCGCTATCGCAGTGGTGTCGGACAGAGCGCAGAAGGCGATGAAACTGCCCTCTGCTTTAGCTCCGTAGCCAAGTGTGTCCGCTCCGTTACCGCCGCCACCTCACCACTGCGCCCTTCGCGAAAAGTACCTCGCCAAGGGCTTGCGGTTCGCTGTCGGCTAGTGCATGGGTAGCCTGGGAGAGCGCCGAAGGCATAAAGCCGCCATCGGCTTCTACGCTGTAACACGCTGGTTATCCTCCGTTGCCGCAGCCGCTTCACGACTTCGCACTTCATGGCTACGCAAAAGGCCGCTACGCCATCAAGCGCTTGCCGCTCGCAGGCCGCTGGTGCTTGGGTAGCCTGAACGTGCCGCGCCCTCACATCGTTCTGGGCAAGGCGTTGTCGGCTGCGCCGGTTATGTGTGTGGCGGCATCCAACATAACGGCGTCTTATGCAAAGCGCAAGCGCCGGTAAAACTCCCGCCCTTCGGGTTCGCACAAGAGACCGTTATGTCTTGCGCCCTTCGGGTAAATGCCGCCACAAGATCAAGATCAACATCCATCACCTTCAGTGAGGGCCAGCAAAACGGGGCTGGTGTTGCGCCGCCCCTTCGCTTTTTGCTGCATGGTCGTGCCGGTCTATGTCTTGTCTTGTTGTGGTCGCTTCGCGGCTTATGTGGGGGGCGCTTTCCCGCTAACGCCCCCCATCCCCCCAGCAGCCAAGTGAAGCAAAGGCATGGCCGCACCCGTCCGCACTGCCACCCCTTGCCTTGGGTAAACCTGCATCCCCGCGCACCGTCCAATGGCTTGCGCCCTGCATCGCCCGCTGGTTCGCGCAGAGACGGGCAAGGCGAGGCAATGCTTATTCGGTCGGCTACGCCGATTTGGTTTGTTTTTGTGAGGCGTGGTCGCTGCGCGGTATCGTTCACAGCAGAAGTGCATTTTATTTATCGCGGCAACGTCACGGTGCAGGCATGAACCAAAAGCGCCTTCACCGTCACGCCACCGCTGCCGTGTGCGGGTCGTGCATGCCAACAAAAAAACCATGCCGGACAAAACCCCGGCACCGGCTTTTTCATTGCCACACACCACCCTGCGAGTCAGGCTTGGTCGCTGCGCGCTCTGTTTATTACCCCCGCCCGCCCAGCCTGTCAGGCTACGCGGGGTCGCGCTGCGCTGCTCTTTTCCCGCTCACCTGCCATGCTTCCCATCCGCTCCAGTGTGGCTCCTAGCAGAGTGTCGGACTTCAGGCTTGCATTAACGTAAACCGTTGATTATATTGAATATTTGAATTTGCTCGAATAATGTGCATGTCACACAATCAATGAGTTGCGAGCGAATTCCGACAGGCTCCTAGCTTTACTTTTTCTTCTTTGGGCGGCTGATCTCTTCAGACACCATATACAGAAGGCTATCGTACCTTTCATTGCCGTCTATGGATTAACGCCGAATCTGTGATGATCCCACCAATCGGCAATCCCGCAGCTGCTTTTACTGCCAGCATTTCACGCATGGATTGTTCGGCCTCTTCAATCGTGATGCCGTGCTTTGTCGCAATATCATCAAGCCGATACATGGGCGATCCATCGGCAAGGTATCCATTCGCGTCCGGTATCAAGTCCATATCCACGGCGATCTTGTGCGCCTCTTCTACATACTCATCCGGCGCAAGGCTAAACAGTACGGTGAATGCGGCTCGCGATATGTCATGGTCGCCGCCTAGTGTTTTTTCCAAATGGGTGTAGCGTGCCAGTGCTGCTTTGAATTCTGGAGTGCTCATTTTTGATTATCCTTTTTTAATCTGTGTGTGGTTTGACTGTTCCAATATCTGCCAGCTTTCGCCATCTCTACCTGTAGCTTGAAGTGATCTCGCTCTACAGGCACTCGATACGGGTATAGATTTCGGCGCGCCGCCAGCAGGTCGCCGAACTCTCCCGCATCTTCATGGGCCAGCACCGCCAGCTTGGACAAAATACCGTGCTTCATGGCGTTGTAGCGCACGGGTTCGTAGTTGTTCTGCGGTGTTTCATCAGCAGGCGTTGCCGGAAATGGAACCACGGCAGAATCGTTTTCAATTGTTTGCATAATTTTCACCATAATGTTTTTCAATGAGTTCCAGCAGCACCATGCCGTCGTAGGAATGCCGTGGTATCGCCAGCTCGAAAGTCGCTACGTCGCGTATGCCGACCGTCGCGATAACTGGATCAGTCTTGTCGTTATCCACAAACAGGGCGATGTGCTTTCCCTCCAGCATCGCCAGCACCTTGGCGCGCCTGCGCTCGCGCTGTAACTCGCACAGAATTCCTGGCTTGTTGTCGCGGATGACTGGCAGCCATCTATCCACTGCCGACTGGTCGCCGGTCGCCTTAATCGTGCCAGACGGTGAGAGCGCGAGAATCACTTCTTCCGCTGTCGCCTGTTCGATGAGTTCAGCGGTATTCATATTTCCACCTCAACAACTTCGCCCGGTGTGAGTGCGACAGTTTTCGCAAGCGGCTGGGTTAATGGCGGCAAAGGTGTTAAAGGCGGTGGATTGGCCGCAACCACACGCCACGCGACTCGCCCATCCGCCGTTGATTGTTGGAACACCAAGCCACCGACAATCCGGTTCGCATTCTTCTTCAACAGCCAGCCCAGCTTCGAGCGATTGATTGTTCCTTTTTCCTCTACCGGAAATTCACGCATTGCATCGAGCAGGTCTGCTTGTGTCAGTTCAGCACGATCAACCGCCTTGCGCACCGTCGTAGGTATTGAGCCAAATGCAGCCATCCACTCGGTCATCAAGCCTGCAAGAGAATCCCCGTCGGGGTCGTGCTTCACCTGTTCCAGTAGTGCCGTTGCCGGGTCAGGATGCCCAAGCCACATCAATGGATGTCGGCAATAGTCTGACCATGCACCGCCAAAGGTAACGATGCTTTCAATGTCAGCACGCGGTGAGCCCGCTTTGCGCCATGCCAGGATGATGGTCAGCACAGCAGAGACATATAGCCCGCGCTGCTTACGCACTTTATCAACCGGATAGTTTTTGTAAGTCATCGTGGCCGGTGTCGCGCAGCGAGGATCAATGTGTATTGTCAATACGCGCCGCAGCAAGTCGCGCACCGGGCCGACATTATTTCCTGAGCCGAGAAACAAGGTGCGCGTGCTCACCGTCGCTGTCTTGCTTACTCCCAGAATCCGATCTGTAATCTTGTCGGCAGTCAGCATCCGCTTAATGGTGCCGTGAGGTATCCAGTCTGTGTCCATATCATCAAACTCAATCACAGCGGGGCTAGTCAGCAACAGAGAAAGAATCACTTTGGTGGCTTCTTCTGACGTGGTCGGATAGCTTACTTTGGCATTACCGGCAGGCCCGGCGAATGCGCCGATCAGCTCGCACAAGTACGTTTTACCACTGCCAAAAACCGGTGCTTTCGCGTGAAATCCGGGCGCATAAGCCAGCGACGGTCGCACCACAGCAGTGAAGATTGCTGATAGTGCTGCGGCTTTATCGGTGGCTGCGACGAAGTGAAACTCGGTGAGCAACTCTTCCAGCAAGGCCAGCGCCGCCCGTGCTGCCGCCGGGGTCGGGTCAGGTATGACAAATTGACGAGCATCAAAAACGCCAAAGCGCTGCGAGGTTTTGTCATATCCCGCGTGCGTAATCAGCTCACCATCCGTCTCACGAAAATAGGGTTGCCGCACTACACCAGCCAGTGGCGGCAAGTGCTGAAAGTCCTGCAAGTCATAAAGAATGGCGGTGTGCCGCGTAGGCGGATCGGAGCGCACCCAATCTTCTGCACGCCCGTCATATCTCTCCCATGTCGCCGCGATAGAAAGCTCTCGCGTCAACGCCGGTGCGCTGGTCGGAACAATCGAAGGGTCACCACTGATCGGATCTGTCGAAACGGAAACAATCAAACCGCCTGATTGATAGTGCCTGCCGCGATTCGCCAATTCTTTTTCCGCCGCATCCACTACGCGGTGCAAGTCACCGGAGAGTACACGGATCACCGGCTTGTGCCGTGCCTCGGCATTGCGCACACCCAGAAATTCCAGCAATTGTCTGATATGAAATTTTTCGCGATGCGAGTGCTGGCAGCAGAATCCACCCAAGGGATACAGCTCATCGGGTTCAAAATACGCAGCGCCGGTGTCCAGTCCATCTGTATGCGCCTGAGCCCACGGACAACTGACATCGTGCTTGCCAGAGCCCAACGGTGTTTTATATAGTCCTCGTGCCTTGAGCGCACTCACCACCGGGTTCTCAGCAGCTTTCGGCGTCAACACATCGTCGGCATCGTTGCCTATGTTGCGCGGATTATCCGCAGCAGGTTTAACCTCCTTTTTGGGTCGTCCAGCTGGTGCCAGCTCTAATTGCAGGCCATCCACAATTTCTTGTGGTGTGTACCGCTTGTCTGGTCGCCATTCGATTAGACGGCATTGAAACGGCGCACCGGCTTCATCAGCATGTTTGGGCTTGCCGTTAATCGCCACAGGGAGCCGTGCCCATCGGCTTAATGGCCCGGTAGCACCCGCATCGCAAAGCCCCGCAGCAATCACCGCGTTGAGTAGGCGCACGGCCACCGCGCCTTCCGTAACAGGCTCAGCCAGAATGATTCCGCCCTGATAATTGCCGGGGCTCGTCTCGATCAGCCAGGACAACTCAAAACCCGCCAACCTATCCAACGGAACCTTGGTGCCAAGATCGTCGAGCATTAAAAAATGGCACGCGGCAAACTGACCCTTGAGCGCCCTGAATGAACCATCTTCGCCGGGATAGAAACTTGAGCACCCGACGAAGTTGTTTTTCTCGGCAGTAAGATTTTCAATAGCAGAGTCAGCGCGGCTGGCTGCCCATCCGCCCACGCCGGGGTCACCCGCCTTGGAGCAAACTGCAGCAAACGCGCCCCCGGGCAACTTCGGAAATACCGCTGCAACAAATTCGGCATTCGTCAGCAGTAAAATACCGCCTTCGCCGCCTTTACCTGCATTGTCCGGTTCGGTATCAAAAACTGTCAGATCAGTAGTGGTCATGTCAATCCCCTTAAGCCGCAGCTTTGCGCGCCGCTTCCAATTTCGTCACCAAGGCGCGAATGTCTTCGTCAGACTTTCCGGCAATGCGCGCCGCGTTAATTGCTACTACGTCACCCGATGGCCAGCCAACAGCACGAGGGCCAAGGCTGACGGGCTTAGTCCACAAGCCTTGAGCAATGCGCAGATAGATGGTCGAACGGGAAAGACCGGATTCAGATTTAACGGCGGGTAGCCGCTGGATGGTATGTGTCATGTTGGAACCTCTTAACGTGATAGCGAACTTGCTAAGACGCATCCTGCTTGGGCGAATTGGGCGATAAAATGCACAGTTCATTCCTATGACTAATATATTTTATTGAATAAAATCAAGATGTTATGAATTTATAAGAATATGCGTCTCGGCGTTCGCCGTGCAGCTTTATTTGAGGGAAGTGCTGTAAAACAGAGGGTTTGGCGGATGGTAGAGTTGGGCGAAAATATTCCGCCCAACTATTTAAGGAAGCATGTGTTTTTTGATGGTGGAAGCGTCGCGCCCCTGTGCAATATCCATCTTCTCAATCTGCTGCGAATACCAGGTTTCGGTTTTATTCTTGATCTTGTTTATTTTATGCAAATCGCGGTAAGCCTTCTGCCAACTTGCATACATGGCTTGTGTATCCAGTTTCCGCGCTTCGCGCCGTGCCGTGGAGGGTTTGTAACGGTCTGAGGATTCCAACACCTGCAGCATGTCCACCAAGTCCAGGATTGCAGCCCGGTCGATGCCGGGCTGATCCCCTTCGAAAATAACAACATCGCTCAATGGGATCGAATGCCCGGATACTTTCAGCGATACCATTTCGACAGTGTTGAATTCCAGAGAACTAACTTGTTTCTTTCCCTGCAAGTTTCCGAGCTTGAATGCCCTGCTCGACTTGTCCCGCTCCGGTTTGCCTTTCAAATCGAGCGCTCCTGATACCCAGCACGCAACCTGTGATTCCGTGACCTGCCATTGCTGCAATCGCGACATAGGAATCTTTACCCGCCCCATATCGGCGGGCCGGTCACACGCCACATAGGCTCGTGCTGGTTGCTCGTTCCGAGCGGGAAGCACATGCACGGGCATGAAGCAGTTCTCCTCACAGCCGGGGCATTCCACCGACGAAGCCGCCGCAGTAGGCTCGATCCATCCGGCTTTCTGAAAAGCCTCAATCGCGCCTTTTGGCCACTCGCGCACCTGTTCCCATGCGAGCGTGCTATCGCCCCCCGAACCGAGACGCTGAATAAGTTCTTGCAGCACATCCTGTAGCGTCATGCGGCGCTACCCTCCGCTTTGGTTTCCAGCCCCTTCGGTTCGATGCCAGAATCGGTGAGCATCTTGCGGATAATCAAGTCCCGCTTGTCGTGGCGCAGTGCGCACCAGTTGGGAGAACTGATTTTGAAATTGCGCAGCCGCGCCCGCGTACCTGGCGTGGGGGAAAACGCGACCTTGATCTCCGCCTGTGTGACGTGAAAGGGCGGCAGGGAGAGCTTATCCATCAAGTCGTAGACCGCCTTTGGGTCTTGCTTCGTCTCTGCCTCCACGGTGATGCGGCGCTTCTTGCCGGTTTTCAGACTCAAGCGAAGCGTATGCACCGTCACCGATTCGATACCACAGTCAGCCGGATACTTAAACACAAAGTCCCGATTCGCCAACGCATCCAGAACATACACCCGGCTATCTTCCGCGAACTCATCCAGATCATCGAACTTCAGAATAATCTTGGAGAAAATCTGTTGCATGTCGGGTACTGACTTGGTGTTGCGCGGTGCGTAAATGTCCAGCGAGCCTTCAGCTTGACAATAGACGAAGACGATCTCGAAGGCGGGGTGGCGAGCGCGAGGCGCAAGGGAATTGCGTACCCACTCCACACCAGACTGCGCAAAGTCCTCCGGGTAGGCAAAGAAATACTCTTTATCGTAGCGGCGGAATACCTCTACCTTGCAGTTGCGACCCCGGCCTTCCTTTTGGAAATGCTGGCTGATAGCCTGCGCCAACCGTTGTGTGTCTTCTTCCTCCACATGAGGCGGCAAGTGGGGCAAGTCGTTACGCTTTTTCCAGAGCGACTCGGTTATGTTGTCCGCGTGTAGGAATAACGTGGCTCCTGTCCAGTATTGAGGGTAATCCAGAAATATCCACATGGCCGCGCCATGGTATCCGTCAATCTTGGAGAGGGTTGTCGGGAAAGCCGCGTCCGCGTGATAGTCCGCTTCGTCCGCAAGCGCCGTTACGCCGCCCTGGCAGGCCATGCCATCAATGTCTTGGCACTCCGCCTCGATCTCGGCTTGCTTGTCGTCCGGCAAGGCCATGAAGCCCTGAAAGATGGACTCCACATCTTTTTCCTTCAGCTTGTCGAAGGCGATCTCTTGCAAGACGCCGTGCCTTTCCTGGAAATAGCGGGCCAGCAGCGCTTTAGGCGTGCGCCGAAAAAACTGTAAATGCGAATATTGCCCGGCCATGTGTTTGCTCCTCGGTTAAGGTAGAATCAAGCATTAGGATTATGCCGGACAGTGCGGTACATTACTGGATATTCACATTTAAATCAGAATAATAAGAACAGATGCTTGGTAAGCAAAATTGGCGCGCGTAGTGCAGGGGATTGAATGACAACGAAAACAATTGCGAATACTCATGGCATACGTGACAACTATGGGCGCGGCAAAGTAGCAGATTTCTTGGCTGAAAAAATATCGGACAATAGCGTTCTCTCTGTTGTCTCGGCCTACTTCACCATTTACGCTTACGAGGCTTTGTCAGAGCGGCTTGACCGCGTTGAAACCCTGCGCTTCCTGTTTGGCGAACCACGTTTTATCTCGACGCTTGATCCGGAAAAGACCGACAAAAAATCCTTCAAGATTGAGGACGAAGGATTGGAGCTGGCCAACCGCCTGCAACAAAAGGAGATTGCACGTCGTTGCGCGGAATGGATCAAAGATAAAGTTGAAATCCGCTCTATCCGCCAAACCAATCTGCTACACGGCAAGCTTTACCACATCCACGACGGCCATCGCGAACATGCCATTCTTGGCAGCTCTAACTTCACCTTGCGCGGCCTTGGGCTTTCCGCCACACCAAACATTGAGTTGAACCTGATCGTCGATAGCGACCGCGACCGGGCTGACCTCAAGGCATGGTTCGACGACATCTGGGCCGACGACAAGCTGGTGGCCGACGTCAAAGATGAAGTTTTGAGTTACCTGTCGCAGCTCTATGTGAATCACCCGCCCGAGTTCATTTACTTCAAGACGCTGTTTCATGTTTTCGAGCGCTTCCTGTCTGGCCAGGCTGATGATGCCCAGCTTTTTGACCGAACCGCTATTATCGATACTGAAATTTGGAAAGCGCTATTCGATTTCCAGAAGGATGGTGCCAAGGGCGCGATTCACAAGATCAATGCCCATAACGGCTGCATCCTTGCCGACAGCGTCGGCCTGGGAAAAACCTATACCGCTTTGGCAGTAATCAAATATTACGAGCTCCGCAACCTTCGCGTCCTCGTTCTCTGCCCCAAGAAACTGCGCGACAACTGGACGGTATTTCTCGCGCAGAACAACAGTGAACTGAACCCATTCCTCAAGGATCGCTTCGCTTACACAGTGCTTTCTCACACCGACCTGTCACGGGAAACCGGCAAGGTTGATGGTGTCGATCTTGCCACCCTAAATTGGGGGAATTTCGACCTTATCGTTATCGACGAATCTCACAACTTCCGCAATAACGTGAAGGGCAAGCGCGATGAAGACGGCAACGTGATCCGCAAGAGTCGTTATGAACGTTTGATGCAAGACATCATCCAGTCTGGCGTGAAGACCCGGGTGATGTTGCTTTCAGCCACGCCGGTGAATAATGACCTCAAGGATTTGCGCAACCAGATTTACTTTGTCACCGAAGATATAGACACGGCATTCTCACAAAGTTTTGGCATTCACAGCATCAAGGAAACCTTAGGGACTGCGCAAAAAACCTTTATGGAATGGGCGATGCGTGCAGGCGAGAAGGATGCAAAAGATTTGATGGATCGGCTTCCCGCTGGATTTTTCACTTTACTCGATGAAATCACCATTGCCCGCTCACGCAAGCATATTCAGCGTTACTACCGCGCGTCACTGGCTGCGATCGGTCAGTTTCCAAAACGTGCCAGACCAATATCCATTTCTGCTGACATAGACAGCAAGCATCGCTTTCCGACCTATGACCGACTGAATGAGGAAATCGAAAAATATCAACTGGCCTTATTCAAGCCTTCTGCCTATGTGCTGCCGCAGTTCAAGAGTTTGTACGCCGGTGAAGGTGCTATCAAAAACTTCAGCCAGGAGACGCGTGAGCGTTTCCTGATCGGCATGATGAAGGTCAACTTCCTTAAACGTCTGGAAAGCTCCGTGCGTTCTTTCGCCATCACGATGGATCGCACAGTCAAGAAACTTGAAGACCTGGAAGCGCGCATCGGCCAGTATCAGGAATTGCGCGATGCCAAAGCGCAGGAATTACAATCAGAACTTTTCATCATGGAAGCAGAGGAAGATGAAGAGCTGCGAGAGGCCTTTGAGGTCGGCACACTCAAATATCGCCTTGAGCATATGGACGTGGATCGCTGGCTGGCTGACTTGGCGAGCGACAAGCAGCAACTCTCCATGCTGGCGGAAACTGCTAATGGCGTAACACCAGAGCGCGATGCCAAACTCGCTGAACTAAAAAAAATCATCGAACAAAAGGTCAGGCACCCAACCACCAATAACCTCGGCGAAGAGAATCGCAAGATTATCGTCTTCTGTGCCTTCGCCGACACAGCAGCCTACCTTTACGAAAACCTTGAGGACTGGGCACGCAATAAACTAAGCGTTCACATTGCCCTCGTGTCTGGCGGCGCAAAACCGAATCGCACCACCTTTGGTCACGCAGATTACAGCCAGATACTCACCAACTTTTCGCCGCGCGCCAAGCAACGGGCGAAGATGAAGACCATGCCGCAGGATGGCGAGATCGACATCCTGATTGCAACGGACTGCATATCCGAAGGGCAGAACCTACAGGATTGCGACCTGCTGGCGAACTACGACATCCACTGGAACCCCGTGCGTATCATCCAACGCTTCGGTCGTATCGACCGGATCGGCAGCCAGAACAAGGAAATTCAGCTCATCAATTTCTGGCCGACTCCAGACCTTAACAAATATATCAATCTCAAGAACCGGGTAGAAGCGCGCATGGCATTGGTGGACATCTCCGCCACCGCTGAGGACAATATCCTGCAATCTGATGATCTGCGCGAACTGATTAAGGACGACATGCGCTACCGCGATAAACAACTCATGCGTCTCAAGGATGAGGTTCTCGATCTGGAAGACTTCAACGAGACCGTATCCATCAATGAATTCACTCTTGACGATTTCCGCATGGAACTGGCAACGTATATCGAGGCCAACAAAGCCAAGTTAGAGGAAGCCCCTTTCGGCCTCTATGCTGTTGTGCCGCCCCATGCCGAATTTCAGACCATCCAACCGGGTGCGATCTACTGCCTTAAGCAGCGTATCGAGGCCAGCGGCAACGAGGCCGTTAACCCGCTCCAGCCTTATTTTCTTGTTTACATACGCGATGATGGTGAAGTGCGCTACAACTTCACCAGTCCGAAACAGATTCTGGAAATCTTCCGTGCGCTCTGCCAGGGCAAGACTGAACCTTATGCGCATCTTTGCGAATTGTTCGATACTGAGACAAAAAACGGTGAGGACATGAGCCAATACAGCGGCCTGTTGGACCGTGCCGTTACTGCCATTGCCGCGCAGTTCGAGCGGAAGAATGCGAGCAATCTTTTCGCCGGGCGCGGTGGCAAACTTACCGATGCGGGCAAGCAAGTAAAATCCGCAGGTGACTTTGAGCTCATCACCTGGTTAGTTATCAAGCAGTCAGAAGGCAATGCACAATGAGCGATACACAGCTACGCACACGCCTTGAAGATGTCCTGAAGTCATCGGCCAGCGGCGACTTGCGCACACACGCCCTCGAACTACTCTCCACCCTCGGCTACGCCAGCAACAAAACGTTGGACTGGCCCACACAGCCCCAGGCTTTTGCCCGCGAGCTTGAAAACCTGCTGGGCGGCAGCAATCGGCTCAATGCCGAAGCGGCCTGCTTGGCAGACTGGTCGAGCGTGTCCTTCTTGTTTCAGCTCACCAACGACGAACTTCCCACGCTTGCCGCAGGGCAAACGAGTTTTTTCAGCGATACCGGCGTACAACCCTACCAGATAGAAAGCTTCATTTTTCTGGCTGTTGATCTCAAGCCGGGCAATTGGTCGCGCACACGTCTAGCGCGTATTACCCGCGAGTTGAACCGGCTTTTCCCGATGCCCGTAATCTTGCTGTATCGTCATCCCGGCCACGACCAAGAGCCCATGCTGTCACTGGCCGTGATCAACCGGCGTGCCCATAAACGCGATACCGCACGCGATGTGATGGATGGTAAGATTTCCATCATCAAGGACATTGATCTCCGCACGCCTCATTCCGCCCATGTCCGAATTCTGGAAAACATGGCGCTAACACAGGTAAGCACGAAATACGTGCCCTCCAGTTTCAGCCAGCTCTATGAAGCTTGGATGGCCGTTCTGGACGTCAAGGCGTTAAACGAGAAGTTCTACAAAGAGCTGGCAGACTGGTATTACTGGGCGCTACGCGAAGAAACCGGGGTGCGCTTTCCTAAGGGCCAGCCGCTGGATGATTCCCACGACCCCGCCATTACTGGCCGCCCCTCGGTAGCAATGATCCGCCTGCTCACCCGGCTGATTTTCGTTTGGTTCCTCAAAGAGAAACGCTTGGTGCCAAGTGAGTTGTTTGATGAAAAAGCACTTGCCAAACTTTTGTGTGTGTCGCCATATCAACAGCAGCGCGAAGGCAATTACTACAAAGCGGTGCTGCAAAATCTTTTCTTTGCCACCCTCAACACAGAAACCAGTGCCGAAGACGAAGACGGTAACAAGCAGCGCGTATGGCGCGAAGACACCGGCCCCAAACGACTGGATAAATACCTCATTCATACCGTTTATCGCTATAAGAAAGAATTCAAAACTCCCGACGAAGCCATTACGCTCTTCCGTAAAGTGCCCTTCCTGAACGGTGGTTTGTTTGAGTGCCTGGACAAGCTGGTCACACCTGATGACCTTGCACGCGACCCCACCCTTGCCGAGCTCGTGGTGACAGAAGGGCGCCAGACTGTATTGCGCGTCGATGGCTTTTCCGAACACAAGGACAACACTCTGTATGTGCCCAACGAATTGTTTTTCTCAGACGGCAAAGAGGGTGTCGACCTCAACGACATCTATCAAACCAAGAACCGCAAATACAAACCGCGCGGCCTGTTGAAGATATTCGAGAGCTACAAGTTCACCATCGAAGAAAATACCCCAGTGGAAGAAGAGGTCGCACTTGACCCTGAATTGCTCGGTAAGGTGTTTGAAAACCTGTTGGCCAGCTATAACCCCGACACCAAGACCACCGCCCGCAAGAAAAGCGGCTCGTTCTACACCCCGCGCGAAGTGGTGGACTACATGGCGGACGAAGCGCTGGTGGCCTACTTTGAACACCAACTACTCCCCTCGCCCGCAAGCGGGAGAGGGGCTGGGGGTGAGGGAAAACGCCCCATCAACGAAGTCCTCGACCTCGGCACACAACCAGGCGAACTCGACTTGGCCGTCATTCCCTCGAAGGCAGCAATTCAGAATACAGCCCCGGACAACACCGCCTTGGCAAATCGCTTGCGCCAGCTCCTCAGCTACCGGCACTCCAGCCACAACTTCAATGACGGTGAAAAGCAGCAACTTATCCGCGCCATCGAGCAACTGCGCGTGCTCGACCCGGCCTGTGGTTCGGGCGCTTTCCCGATGGGCATTCTGCAAAAGCTGGTGCATGTGCTGCGCAAGCTCGACGACAGCCCGCCCAACGCATTATGGAAAGCGCAGAACCGCACCCCACTGGAGCAGCAACTGGCGCTTGCCAAGCAACTGCCTGACCCCAACCTGCGAGAAGAGCAAATCACTCAGGCGCAAGCAGCACTGGATAAATTCGATCAGGACTTCGCCGACCCGGACTATGCCGACTACGCCCGCAAGCTCTACCTGATCGAGAAATGCCTGTATGGCGTGGACATCCAGCCCGTGGCGGTGCAGATCGCCAAGCTGCGCTTCTTCGTCTCGCTGGTGGTGGAACAAAAGCTCGGTGAAGGGCACAGCCGTCTCACCCCGTTGCCTAACCTTGAAACCAAGATCGTCGCCGCCAACTCGCTACTCCCGATCCCGCGCACTCATCGCCAGGGTGACCTGTTCGCCAACCCCGCCGTGGCCGAAAAAGAAAAGGAGCTGCGCGAAGCCAATGCCAGCCACTTCGCCGCCAAGCGCTTTGCCGACAAACGCAAACGCAAAGCGCGCATCCTGCGCCTGCGCGATGAACTGGTCGCCTTGCTCAAGGCCGATCAAATGCTGCTCGACCCAACGGATGCGGATCGCATGGCTGCTTGGGATCCTTTTGACCAGAACCGTCATGCCGACTTCTTCGACCCCGAATGGATGTTCGGCTTCTCGCGCGGCTTCGATGTGGTGATTGGCAACCCGCCCTATGTGCGGCAAGAGTCCATCAAGGACGACAAGCCGCGCTACAAGCCGCACTACGAGTGTTACAACGGCACGGCTGACTTGTATGTGTACTTCTACGAGCGCTCGTTCCAATTGCTCAACCCCTATGGCGTGCTGAGCTTTATCACCAGCAACAAATGGTTTCGCGCCAAATACGGCGCAGACCTACGACGCTACATGGTTTCCAACACCGAAATGCGCCAGATCATCGACTTTGGCGACGAGGCCGTATTCGATGCGCTGGCCTACCCCACCATCGTGATTGCCACCAAGCGGCCAGAGTCGGAAGTATTGACCAACGCGCGCAACGACGTATTGGCCTTGAGCTGGGACAGCAACAACCCGGCGCACCAAGTAGCGCACTTCCCGGAAGTGTTCGCTGCCGAGAATTTTGCCGTTCCGCAGGCGGAGTTGAAGGTTGGCGGCTGGCATTTGGAACCGTCCTCTAATCGAAGTCTCTTAGATCGACTGCGCAAATCCGGCATCCCGCTCAGGCAATTTGTTGGTTCGAGGGTTTATCGAGGCATCACGACTGGTTTTAACGCTGCATTTGAATTGGCGGCGGATGAGTATACTCAGCTGATCAAAGACGACCCGAAATCGGCTGATGTCATAAAACCCTATTTGAGAGGAAAAAATATCAAGCGTTGGAAATCGCACCCTCAGGATTTATGGTTGATATTTACTCGACGGGGTGTTGACATTAATGAGTACCCTGCGATCAAAGAATACCTACAAGTTTTTCGGGAAAAACTTGAGCCCAAGCCAGATGATTGGGACGAAAAAATTAATGGTGCATGGTCAGGTAGAAAAGCTGGTTCATACAACTGGTATGAGATTCAAGACAATATTGCTTACTGGAAAGAACTGGAACTACCCAAGATCGTTTCAACTAAGATTTCGATCTCGCCCACATTTTGCCTGGATGAAACAGGTAGCTACCTTGGTAATACGGCCTACTTTTTTACAGCAAGTAAAGAGCCTCTTTTCATATTGGCGCTCTTGAATTCAGCAATTTCTGCGTTTATCTCTAAGAATGTTTTTGTGGGCAAGCAAGGAGGATTTTATGAGGTTCAACCAGTAGCCCTTGAATTATTCCCTATTCCTGATGCAACCAAATTACAACGTGCTGTGATTAGCAGAGTCGTGGGGGCTGTCTTTAATTCAATTGCAGTCAACGAATACGAACGCCTCCTCAACGGCTTGGTTTACGAACTCTTCTTCCCCGAAGACCTGCACGCCAAAGGCGTCCGCTTGTTTGATGCCTGTGCCGAGGCTGGCATTACTGTCTGGCCTGCACCCGATGAAGCTACGGGCAAGAAGAGGCCAGAAAAAATTGCTCAACTTGCTTGGAACTTGCGCGCCAGCAGCACCGCCGAAGAAATCTTCCATCCCCAGCATCCCATCTACGGCATGTTGTTTGAGCTGCAAGCCGTGGAGGTTGTCCGCATCATCGAGGGCGTGGCATGAGTGCGCCCGTTGCGGAGCTGCCCTCCGTTCCGTTCCCCGCGCCACCGCCACGTCTGGCAAGCCTCAAGCTCAACAACTTCCGAGCCTTCCCCGAGCCGGAAACATTCCGTCTGGACGGCAAGAATCTGCTCGTCTACGGCGAAAACGGCAGCGGCAAAAGCTCAATCTTCGCGGCGCTGCGCGCGCTGTTTCGTCACCCCAGCCCGCCTCCGACGCTGAATTCGAAACACGCCTTCGAGAATAAATTCAAGCAGCCTCAAGGTGGCCCGTGGTCAGTGGAGGCGGTTTTCACCAACGGCAAGACTGTCACTTGGGCCAACACGGGACTGCAAGGAGATAAACCCCTGCGCGATGAAATTGCGCTCAAGGCTGCCATGCTCGATTACCGCGCCTTGATGGAGACAAACCACCTGCATGGCGAGGATCGAGTCAACCTGTTCGATGTAATCGTCAATACCTTGCTGGCAGGGTATGGCATCACGAGCCCAGGGGTTTCGCCATTTCCAACCTCAGGCACGGCACAAGTTAGCGTTAGTGACTATTGGGCCAAGTTGAATTTGATGAGGGAGCGGATCGGGATGAATTCCACTGTGATCCCCGCCAGCATTCTGCAAGCTTGCCAAGGTTTCAACGCGGGGTTGAAAATCGCCTTGGATGCGGTGAATGGATTGTTGCCGGGTCTCTTGCTCGATCTCAAACAGATGGACATGCAGGTGAAGCCCCTTTCGTTTCCCGGTTTGGTTCCTCATGCGGAATATTGGCTGGAAAAGCGACGTTATGATGGGCAAACTATTTGGCTGGAAGTGACCTACCGTAACGAAGTACTTCCGCATCCGCATTTGTTCCTGAATGAAGCGCGTCTTTCCGCACTGGGTCTTGCGATCTATCTGGCAGGTCGTCTGGCGTTGGTTCAGCAAGCCACTGGCGACGCTCCTAAACTGTTGGTGCTGGACGATGTGCTGATTGGTATTGATCACTCCAACAGGCTGCCAGTGCTGGATGTGTTGCATACCCATTTTGCGGATTGGCAGGTGGTGTTGCTTACCCACGACAAGACTTGGTTCGATCTGGCGCGTGAGCGTTTACCGAAGAACGACTGGGCTTGTTGTGAAGTCTATGAGGGCGACCCCGCTGCCGCCGCGCCGATGCCCATCGTTCGGCCAACGATGAACAAACCAGCCAGAGCGTTGCTCCAGAAAGCGAACGACCTATTGGTATTGGGCTACGTAGAAGCGGCTGCAAACTATGCGCGACAGGCGTTCGAGATGGGCGTGCGGATCGCCTGTCAACTAAAAAGCATCAAGATGGAATACAAGCTAGACCCCTCTGCACACCAGGCGCAAGACTTTCTCGACAAGCTGAAAAGCTGGCCGGGCTCAGCCAATGTGCTGAAAACAGATTGGGATGCAACTATTCATCGCCTAGAGTTGTTGAAAAACGTGGTGATGAACCCATACTCGCACCCAAGTTCGCCGAATATTCCCAAGCAGGAGGTCACGGATGCAATTGTGGCGGTGACCGCTTTTCTTGATTTGGTAGCAAAAAAGTGAAACATCAATCCGATTCTGAGGTACTTCTCTATCAATCCGACGACGGCACCACTGGAGACACACTATGACCGATCAACGCATTGCCAAACGACATCACGCCACCTTTGAGAGTATCCGCCAGCAAGATGCTGCGGGTAACGAATACTGGTCCGCACGTAAGCTTGCCAAGGTGTTGGAGTATTCGGAGTATCGACACTTCCAGCCTGTTATTGAGCGGGCACGGGAAGCTTGCCAGAGCAGTGGGTATGCGGCAGCAGACCATTTCGAGGATATCCTCGAAATGGTCGATATTGGCTCGGGTGCGAAGCGTGAGTTGCCCGACGTAAAGCTGTCGCGTTATGCCTGCTATCTGATTGTGCAGAACGGCGATCCATCCAAATCGGTGATCGCCAATGGTCAAACTTATTTTGCGATGCAGACGCGACGGCAGGAGTTGCAGGATAACGAAAAGTTTGCGCGGTTATCGGAAGATGAAAAGCGTTTAGCCATTCGCAACGAGTTGGCAGAGCACAATAAATATCTGGCTGCGGCGGCGAAAGATGCAGGGGTAGAAACCAGTCTGGATTACGCCATTTTCCAGGATCACGGCTATAAGGGTTTGTATGGTGGCCTAGGCGCGAAGGACATTCATGCTCGCAAGGGTTTGAAGAAAAGCCAGAAGATTCTCGATCACATGGGGAGCACTGAGCTGGCGGCCAATCTGTTCCGCGCCACACAGGCGGAAGAAAAATTGAAACGGGAGAGCGTGCGGGACAAGCAGCACGCTAACCAGACGCATTATGAGGTAGGTCAGAAAGTACGCCAGACCATCAAGGACCTAGGCGGCACTATGCCCGAGTCGTTGCCGACACCTGAGCAGAGCGTCAAGCAGGTTGAAAGTGCGAAGAAAAAACTAGAAAAGAAAAAGTGAAGAAGATCCCTAAGAGCATTGCTTTCACGCAATCGCTTTCATCCTTTGAAGTCCATCTGCTACATCATGCGCAGCTCGGAACATTCGAGCGCCTTGCAGCGATGACCTGCATTCTTGGGCGGGATCTATGAAAGCTGGACATCTTATGTTTTCGCGAATAATTCCACGAAAGAACATAGCTAACTGCGTTAATGGAGATTTGTTCGCATGACAACGCCGAATCGGATTTTGAACCCGAAATGCCTTCCGCAAACGCTTTGGGACAGTGACAAAAAGATTCTGCGGCTGCCCAACGGGCTGGCACGGGCTTACGAGACGCTAATTGATCGTTACGGCCTGCGTGACTTGGCCATGTCCAGAACGGTTGAAGATTCTCCAATCGGTGGTCTGGACAAACCAACAACTGACAAGCATTTTGCCCAGCAGTTTGATAATTCGGCAGCCCGTGCGCAGTTGGCTATAACCAATGCAACAACGGACGTCGCTCGCGTCTCGAATGCACTTATCCAGACTTTAAGTGGAAACATGGTATGCATCACGGACGCGCCTTGCGGAGCGGGCGCTGCTGCCTTTTCGCTGCTGAGTACGATCGCCGAACTACGCGCTCATAACGTACTGCCCAGGGTGCCCTTGCATATTCATTTCATCGGTGCGGAGATTTCTGAGTTCGCGCGCCAATATGCGAAGGAAATGCTTGCGGAGCTAACTCCATTTTTAGAATCACAGGCCATCTTCGTACAGGCGGAGATGCTTCCATGGGACGTGACGGACTGTCTTAGTAATACAGACCTGATTCAGAACATGCTTCGTGCGAAAACCAGTGTTAGCAAGAATCTACTGGTGGTCGCCAATTTCAGTGGTTTTCTAACAACGTCAGGCAAACAAAAAGATGCTCAACCCCAATTGGCTGAGCTATTCCGTCATGCCTCTGGCGATGAAAGTGTGGTGATCTGGATTGAACCACAAATGAATTTGGCGGTTTCGAACGGCGGGCTGTTTTCAATAGTTGGGCGTTGGGTAAAGGACAAATGGCACCGTTTTGTTCGGATCAATACGGATGGGGTGAGCGACGATCACTTTCTTACCTCTGAGGTTCAGTTCCAGTCGACTTTGACACCAGCCCGGCTTCGGCCTGTCCGACTGGCGGTCATGCGTCTTGATTTGGTTCGCACCCTATGAAGCGTGCTCGTCCAGGAATACTTGCGGTGAGAGCGGTGAATCAGTACCGCCGCCGCGATGTGCTGACTTATCTGGCACTTCGGTACTATTTGCATAACGACGCGGCTCGCACTGATCTGTGGGCACGGCAAGTTGCTACCAGCCTCGTCCTGACTCGTACCGACCTTCCGTACTTTCACGCTCATCACTTTAAGGATTTGTCAGGGCGAGAGAAAGTCGATCATCGCGCTATGTTTCTGCCGTGCGCCAACGAAGCTCTGGCAGAGGCGGCACTATTGGCTGAATGTGCGAAACACCCTCAGGCGTTTTCAAATTCGCCAAATGTTTTCAGTTACCCATTAAATCATGGTGACGATAGGTCGGGGATTTTCCCTCACTATAGTGCAGGTCTGCGCGGGAGACACGACGCAATTGCCAAGGCTTGCGATGATTACCCGGACGGAATCGTCCGTTACATTGATATCAAACGGTTCTATCCTTCAATAAGTCCTGAGCTCGCGCGGACGGTATGGAAAGATCGTGCTGATGTGGCTGGCCTTGGTACACGCTGGCGTGAGTTGGGTGAAAAGCTGATTGATGATCACGGCAAGATGGAAACTGGTGCGGTGCCAAGCATTCTGACAGGGCCAATGTTCAGTCACTTGATCGGCAATCTAGTACTGCGCCAACTGGATGAAGATCTGGCGGGTAGTCTTCCGGTCCGGTACTTCAGATATGTGGACGACATCACCTTGGTTGGCTCGAAGCAGGCTGTTGAAGCCTCAATGAAGATCATTCGTGCTCGTCTTAGTGATCTTGATTTACTCATTCATGAAGATTGGTCACCCAAGAGTTTGGAATTACCAACTAAAGAATGGATCGGTGGACGAAATGATTATCAGCAAAGCCGACGTAAGGTTTCGTGGATAACACTGATAGGCGATCTAAAAAGATTTCTGCTGGCCAACCCCGAGGAGCATCAGCGATTACATCAAGCGTTTCGAAGCGAGGGGTTCAGGATTCCAGTTCCGGATTATTCCTCTGCGATCTTTGAGCGCACTTATCTTGAAAATGTTCAGCGTTGGGTCTCGTCAAAATGGTTCAGACGTAAGGTAAGCAAAGTATCCATCGATAGTTTACTTCAGCAGGCCAGATGGCTGCGCACCTCATATGAATCGGAGTTCAATGAACTTCTGGATGGATTTGGCAAGGTCTCGGCATATGAGCGGAAGCGGAGGCTTCCAAAGCTTCGCTATCGTGCCGGGCGTTTAAGCTACTTGGCTAATGAAGACGTATTGACATCCATTGCTGCGATGGCAAGTACAGTGCCTGAGCTTCATTTGCAGTCATTGGTCATGCTCTCTACGGCATCAGGAAATATTGATCAAATTTTAGGGCTAGGAACCAATGCCGCTCAAGCAGCAGCACAACCCATGAGAGCAAGCGGCAAGTCTGCAAAAATGAGTGTCGTCAACTTGACTGAGGCTGAAGAGCAAGCATTGGCTGTCTTCAGGCTTAATGGCGTCGAGGTAGAGGCGCGGGGAGACAATAAGACTGCCGAATCGGAATTGTTGAAATTTGCTGAGTCTGGTTCAGACGGAAAGTTAATGACCTCAAACAATGCATTCATCCGTGAAATTGCCTGCTTGCATGGAAACGCTAGTGCTCCTCGTCATCCGGAAATGTTGGAAAGTGTATTTGACGAAGACGAGGATTTTGCGATTGATGCGGTCGAACAATTACAGCAATCCCTTTCGCCTTGATGAGAAGTAAATCATCAAGCCGCTTTGGTTTTTTAGCAGGATAATCGTTGCCCCACATTGGGCAGCGGCAAGTTGCGCTCACTTCCACGGGCTAGAGGTGGCCAAGCCAATTCCGTCGTATCAAGTTTACAAGGGCACGGTGTTCGATCTGGTGGATCAGGCGGTGGATTTTGTGATGTCCAAAATCAATCTTTGGGTAGGCACGCGCGAAGGCGGTGCAGCCGTGCCGGTGGCATACGAAATTCCCCGCGAGGTGGTGGCTGAGGCTATCGTCAATGCCGTGGCGCATCGCGATTACACAAGCAATGGCAGCGTGCAGGTGATGTTGTTCGCCGACCGGCTGGAGGTGTGGAACCCCGGTGGTTTGCCGCCCTCGCTGACGCTGGAAAAGTTGCGCCATCCCCATGGCTCCGTGCCGTTCAATCCGCAGTTGGCGGAGCCGCTTTACCTCACCAAGTACATCGAGCGCATGGGGACGGGCACGGGCGACATGATTCGCCGCTGCCGTGAAGTTGGATTGCCGGAGCCAAGGTTCACGGTGTCGGATGGGTTTGTGACGACGATCTGGCGTAAGGCGAGGGAAATTGTCGCAGGTGAAATCACCGGACAAGTCACCGGACAAGTCACCGGACAAGTTGATCCGTGGGTGATGCGAGTTGTGGAAGCGTGCTCAACTAAAGATTTGAAGAGCGCAGAAATTCAGGAGGTGGCGGGTATCCGGCATCGTGAGACTTTTCAGCGTAACTATCTGGATAAACTGCTGGAGGATGAATTGCTGGAACGCACCATTCCAGACAAACCCAATAGTCGCCTGCAAAAATATCGGCTGACTGAAAAAGGGAGGATGTTATTGGGAGCGTTGAGAAAGGGAAACCCGACATAAACACGACGTTGGGTGAGCTGCGCATTTATTTCGACTTCATCAAACAAGGTTGGTCAACATAACCTTTGGCCTCTTTAAAGATAATATTTAAGGGCGTATATTATAATATGTTGATTTTATTGATATAATATTACTTAATACAAGATAGCTAACTCCGCTGCTACAGAAAAATATTATCAAGCCTGTATTTGTCCACTATGTTTTAACCTTGCTATATCCAATATTTGAGGTTGGGGCAGTCGTGCCGATGCCAGATGCTATGCGCTTTTCAAGCTGACCACATTGGATGTGCTGAGAATCGCTTCCAATCTATCGCCTAATTTATTCCATGCTTCGCGCTTTTCGTCTGCGTAGTCATCGAGCAAATATACCCGGTCAACTTTGCTGCCGATCACATGGTTTTGGCAAAGGTTGACCACCTCGCGGCTGATTTTTAATTTCTGCATCATGGTTGCGCCGGTTCTGCGCAGGTCGTGGGGTGTCCATTCTTCATCACCTACAACAAGATTGTTATTTTCAACTCTGTTTTTCAGTTTGCAGGTGCGGCTCTTAAATTTCACCTGCCGGTCTCCGACCTGTTTGCTCACTGTTTTTTCGCAAACGTGCCCTTTTTTATCGCGTGCAGGAAAAGCCCAATCGCAATCGCCCGTGAGGGTGTGCAGTTGTTTGAATTGGGCAAGCGTGAAGTCTGATAGGTAAACAAGCTGCTCGGATTTCCTGCCTTGCTCGCCCTTGGTGTTGGCCGCTGGAATAAACCAGGTACGTTGCTCAAGGTTGATATGTTTCCATTCGGTTTTCAGTAATTCACCAATGCGGCAAATAGTCCCAAGGCATAGCCACAGGGCGACCTGTGCTTCCTTTTTAAGTGGGCGCTCAGCAAAATTTTTGTTTGTTGCTTCTGAGTAATCCTGATCTGCTGTATTGAAAATTGTTTTGAGCTTGATGATTTCTTCAATATTCAATTGCCGCTTGCGCTCTTTGGTATAGTCTTTGGGGACGATTTGTTTGATGTCCACTAGCTCGGCTGGATTACCGTCGATAAGGAGCGCGCGCCAAGGTTTGCGTTTTTCCGCCCAGCGCAACATCTGCCCGATGTCTTTTGATAGTTCCACCGCCGTTGCCGTTTTTCCTGCGGCAATGATTGCCCGATAAACATCCCGCAAATGATTCTCGGTTAAATGCCGTAACTCGATATTGCCCAGTACAGGAATGGCATGCTTCCCCATGGACTGGGTTATATATTTGTTGCCATCGCTGCGATTAACGCCATCTTTAATCCATACGGTGTAGAGATTGTTGAAGGTGAGGGCTTCCGAACGCTTTTGCTCGTCGGCTTTGATGGTTGCATCAACACCGGCCTGTGCTTTGATTTTGGACGCGACCTTGTTAGCGCGTGGATCAATGCCCGCTTTGACCAAGTCACGCGCCTTGTCGCGCTCCTCACGAATTGCCGCCATGTCCCTGGACGGATATGTGCCGCAATAATGCCAAGCCTTTTTGCCTTGCCATTTAAAGCCGTATCGAAATGCAATCGAGACATTCTCGTTGCTGGCAACACGAACGTCACCAGAAAGACCATCGGTGTCGCTGAGTGTGTCGCCTTTCCAATCTGGCTTTGCTGAAGCCAGTTCTTTGATTGTCCACTTGTTGCCTTTTCCAGCTTTCGGATATCGTGTCATCGCATTCTCCATGGGTACACTGATGGGTACACCGTAAGGCGGCTGTTATTGAATCTAACCGCACCGTACTGGACGAACTATAGCGCTAATAACAAGAGATAACAACAAGATTTGATTGAATATTTACTATCCGGCAATGTCCTAATCTGTCCGGTAGTGGTTTAGGGGGGAAGTTATATTTAACTTTCTACGAACCAAGGGGTAGGGCGTTCGAATCGCTCCGGGCGCACCATATTCGGGTAGTAAATCAATCGCTTAACATTAATTTGTTAGGCGATTTTTCTTTTCAGAAAAGTCATTGCGCGTTGTCCCCCGCACACACGGTTAGATGCGTCCAGGAGTTCACTTAGCTTGGGCGCAGAGTAGTGCAATGTGATGCACCATTCTTGTGCTCAAGCAGCACCTTCGTGTTTCAGGGTGTACCTGCTGCCCGGAGGCGTCTGCCAAAAGTATGCTTCATGTCGTATGGTCTGACATTGGCAAGGCCAGGCAGAACGGCAGGAGTGGATGTGGGTGTATTGCAGGAACGTCTGCAAAGGCTCAGTCGGCGGTGGGCGCCTTGCTTTCTTCCCGGTTGTGCCGGCTTTGTTCTTCCATCACCAGCAGCGACAGTTCTTTCTTGAGATCATTGAACTCGGCCGAACTGGGGTCGCGCGGGTGAGGCATGGTGACGCTGATATCCTTCTTGATCGTGCCGGGGCGATAGGTCATCACGACAATGCGGTCGGCAAGGTAGATGGATTCCTCGATGCTGTGGGTGACGAAGATGATGGTCTTCTTTAATTCCATCCAGATGCGCAGCAGTTCGTCCTGCAGATTGCGCCGGGTGAGGGAGTCGAGCGCACCGAACGGCTCGTCCATCAGCATGATTGGGGAATCCAGCGCCAGCACGCGGGCAATTGCTACACGCTGGCGCATGCCGCCGGACAGATCTTTCGGGTAACGGTCGCGGAAGTCCTGTAACTTGAGCATTTCAAGCAGTGCCCCCACTTTTTCAATAATCAGCGCCTTGGGCATCTTTTTGATTTCGAGGCCGAAGGCGATATTTTTTTCCACGGTCATCCACGGGAACAGTGCATATTCCTGAAACACCATGCCGCGATCCGGCCCGGGTGATTGCACCTGTTTGCCATCGACGAGTATGCTGCCAGTGGTGGGCGACGAGAAGCCGGCCACAGCGTTGAGCAGGGTGGACTTGCCGCAGCCGGAAGGCCCGAGCAAGCAGATGAATTCGCCGCACTGCACGTCGAGGTTAATGTTGTCCAGCGCCACCACCTTGCGGCCGCCGGTGCTGAATATCTTGTTTACCGTGCTGATCTGGATATGGGATTGCATGGTTAGTTACTTTCGATGCCGCGGTGCCACTTGAGCAGATAATTATTGAGGCGGTTCATGCCGCTGTCGATTGCCAGCCCTAGCAGGCCGATGCTGAACATGCCGGCGATGATCTTGTCGGACCAGAAGAACTCGCGCGCTTCCAGAATGCGGTAGCCGAGGCCGTTATTGACCGCGATCATTTCCGCCACGATCACCACGATAAACGCGGTGCCAACGCCGATGCGGGCTCCGGTCAGGATGTATGGGGTAGCAGCCGGCAGTATCACGCGCAGGAACATGGTGGTCTGGCTCACACCGAGGCTGCGCGCGGCACGGATGTAGATGCCATCAACCTGGCGCACGCCGGCGATGGTATTCATCAGGATCGGAAAAAATGCGCCGATGACAATCAGGAAAATCGCCGGTGGGTTGCCTAGACCAAACCAAAGGATAGACAGCGGGATGAAAGCGATAGGCGGAATTGGCCGCAGCACCTGGATCAGCGGATTGAACAGCTTGTAGATGCGATCGTTCGCGCCCATCATCAGGCCCAGCGGCAGCGCCAGCACAGCGCCTACCAGAAACCCCACCACCACGCGGTATAGGCTGGCGTAGGCATCATGGATTAACTCACCTGAAAAAATCCATGTCAGATAGCCCGATTTTGCGGGATCGAAAGCTTCTGTCGGCATCAGGTACTCCCACCATTTGACCAGCACCGTAGTGGGTGCTGGCAGAATTTGTGGATTGACGATTGCGTGCATCGACAGCCACTGCCACAGTGCCAGCAGCGTGATCGGCACCAGGAAGCCTTGCAAGTTTTCGACTATTTTTACCCAGGAGTTTTTCATTTTTGCCTGCATAACCTTATTTAACCTTCAGCTCTCTCTTTGCTTTGTCGAGCAGGTCAAGCCGCACCCAGTCCTTCGCCAGCGGCGAATTGGCCAATTTACCAACGCCAAACTTTTTCATCAGGTCGGTGGTAATCTGCACGTGCTCGAGGCTGACGTCATAGGTGAAGGAGGCATTGCTCATAGAATCTTGATAGTCCTGGCTGCTGAGCTGATTCTTGAACATCTGCTCGCGCACGTATTTTTCCGCCAGTTTTGGGTTGTCCTGGAACGTCCGAGTCGCGTCCACGAACAGCTTGAGCACGCGTTCTGCGACATCGCGTTTCTCGTTGTACATCTTCTCGGTCATCACCAGCGCACGCACCGGCTCGCCCAGTGCGGTGTCATAGGGCTTCAGCACTTCGACGCCGTAGCCCTTATTGATCGCCTGGGACGACTGAGGCTCGGACTGGCACATGGCATCGATATTTTTCTGCATCAGCGCCTGGTTCAGGTCGGCGAACGGCATGAAGTATATCTGCACGTCCTTGCCTGGTTGATCGGACCAGGTCAGGTTATACTTGGCCAGCTCGGCCGCCAGCAGTAGTTCTTGCGCACCGCCACGCGCCACGCCCACCTTCTTGCCCTTTAGGTCGGCCACCGACTTGATGTTCAGGTCGGGGCGGGCGACGATACGCGCGCCACCTTTAGCAAAGCCCGCCACTACGTAGATTGGCACGCCGCTTGAGCGACCAGCAACGGCTGCATCAAGCGCACTCGCCGCGATATCGATCTCGCCGGAGATGGTTGCAGGCAGGATGTCGAGACCCTTGGCAAACACGCGTTCTTCGATCTGCAGGTTATATTTTGGCGCGATCTCCTTCATGTAGGAAACGGCTCCGTAATGGGCGAACTTGAGGTTGCCGAGCCTGACCACATCCGGCGCGGCCTGCGCGCCGAGCGCGAATAAAGAAGTGCATGCAAGCAGAAATAATTTTGAAAATTTCATGTGAACCCCCTTGAAGAACTTCAAAAAAAGCGCATCGCGCCGCCAAAACGAAAAGATTATACCCTTAGCCGTCTACTCCTGCCTTACGCAGGCTTAGCCCGCTCATACTGCACAGGCCAGGTCACTTGCGCCCCCAGTTTGCGTCGCATGCAGTGGCTAGTGGGGGGCGCGCAGCAGTATGCATAGTTCTTTAATATTGCCTGTTTTTTGAATTTATAGTGCATTTTATTTGACATGCTTCTTAATATCTCTATAATGCGGACTTCGTTTTTTGCGGGAATAGCTCAGTTGGTAGAGCGATACCTTGCCAAGGTATAGGTCGAGAGTTCGAGCCTCTTTTCCCGCTCCATATTTGTTGGGAAAGCTTTTTGCTTTCCCATAATCTTTTGTACTACAGGCTTGTGCCTTAATGGCGCGATAGCAAATCGGTTATGCCCCGGATTGCAAATCCGGTTAGCCCAGTTCGACTCTGGGTCGCGCCTCCATCTTCTTATCAATAAATGGCGTTAAGCTGTCAAATTTATTGATGCACTTCTCCAGTGTTTTGAGATTCTTCTGCTCGCATTCCCGTTTTATTTCTTGTTCCATCATTTAAATTAGACTGACGCTGTCATCAGTCTAACAGCCGGTGCGGATCATTAAATCAAACCAGGGCGCAGCGCTGGAATGAACTGGACTAAATGACGTGCGACTCGGCATCAGCCCAGCAAAAAAGCTTCCATTTAGCAGACTACGTGAAAATATATTGATCGATCTAACCTGATTCGCGCTTCGGGGCACGGGTACTTCTGCAGACTCAGGTTTGATGTAATATTTTCAGATCAAGAGCGTTCTTCCTGAAGAATATGCGGCAGCTGAAAATATTGTTGTGGATCACTCTTGAACATCCATAACCATAGCAAGGATGTTCATCCTGCTTTCTGCCCGTGAGGTGTCAAGGTCGGAGTAAGGTTGGAGGGTCAGATTGCAGTATGACGTTTGTTCTGCGTCTGTCACGGCTTTATACCCCTTGTTTGGGCCTGTGCGGAGAAGCTGCGGCCGGGCGCGCTGCTTGGCCGGTAATTATTTAAATAAAAGGTAGGTCGGGGGCAGCCAAATTTTCTTTTTCGGGTGTAAGATTACGCTATCTTTTTTGCGAGTCGTCATGATGAATAAAAAACGCCCCAAACATCTCGCGCTGCACAAGATAAAACTTCCTCTGCCCGGTTTCGTCTCCATCTTGCATCGAGCCAGCGGCATTCTTCTGTTTATTTCTTTACCGCTGTTGTTGTGGATGTTGCAAGCCAGCATGCGCTCGATTGAGACCTATACTGAATTAGTCGAAATCTTTCAGCATCCTTTGAGCAAACTTGTTTTGCTCGGATTGCTGTGGGCTTTTTTTCACCATTTCTGCGCGGGCATTCGTTTTCTGGCGCTTGATCTGCATATAGGCTCCAGTCTTGCGCAGGCACGTGCCAGCAGCAGGTGGGTAATCGGTGTCAGTCTGTTATTGACCGTTTTAGCAGGAGGCTGGCTATGCTAGAGCGGATTGTGACGGGCGCAAATTACGGATTGAGAGACTGGCTGATTCAGCGCGTGACTGCGGTAGTTATGGTGCTGTATACATTGACCCTGGCTGGATTTTGGCTGATGCAGCCGGCGCTTGATTACAACGCCTGGACACTGTTTCTTTCCAGCAATCCGGTGCGTACTTTCTCGCTGTTATTTCTGCTGAGCGTCTTTTATCACGCCTGGATTGGCATACGCGACATCGTAATGGATTACGTTAAGCCGGCTTCCATCCGCCTGCTGCTTCATGTGCTGGTGATTCTGGCATTGCTGTTGTATGCGATCTGGTCGGTACAAATACTTTGGGGAATGTAATGACAGTGACGAAGCGTACATTTGACGTGGTGGTTGTAGGCGCGGGCGGGGCGGGCATGCGTGCGGCACTGGCCTTGTCCGAGGCCGGGCTGAAGGTGGCTGTGCTGTCCAAGGTATTCCCCACCCGTTCGCATACCGTGGCCGCGCAGGGCGGCATTGCCGCATCACTCGGCAATATCAACGAGGATAACTGGCACTGGCATATGTACGACACGGTGAAGGGTTCGGACTATCTGGGTGACCAGGACGCCATCGAATACATGTGCCGCAATGCGGCCGAGGTGGTGTACGAACTGGAGCATTTCGGCATGCCGTTCGATCGCCTGGACAATGGAAAAATTTACCAGCGCCCGTTTGGCGGGCATATGCAGGACTATGGAAAAAATACGGTGCCGCGTGCCTGCGCGGCGGCGGATCGTACCGGCCATGCACTCTTGCACACGCTGTACCAGCAGAATGTAAAGGCCAACACGAATTTTTTCATCGAGTGGATGGCGCTGGATCTGATCCGCGATGATGACGGCGATGTGCTGGGCGTCACGGCTATGGAGATTGAAACAGGCGAGGTGATGATTTTGCAGGCACGCGCCACGCTGTTTGCCACCGGTGGCGCAGCACGCATTTTTGCCGCCAGCACCAATGCTTTTATCAACACCGGCGACGGCTTGGGGATGGCGGCGCGTGCCGGCATCCCGTTGGAAGATATGGAATTTTTCCAGTTTCATCCCACCGGCGTGCATGGTGCGGGGGTGCTGATTACCGAAGGCGTGCGCGGCGAGGGCGGCTATCTGGTGAACAAGGATGGCGAGCGCTTTATGCCTCGCTATGCGCCCAACGCGAAAGATCTGGCCAGCCGCGACGTGGTGTCGCGGGCAATGGCGACGGAAATAAAGGAAGGGCGCGGCTGCGGTCCGAATGGCGATCATGTGCTGCTGAAACTGGATCATCTGGGCGAGGATGTGATCAAGCATCGCCTGCCGGGTATCCGCGAGATCGCGCTCAAGTTTGCCCATGTCGATCCGGCGCGCGCGCCCATACCGGTGGTGCCCACCGCGCATTACATGATGGGCGGGATACCGACCAATTATCACGGGCAGGTTGTCGCCCCCTACAAGACAGGCCCTGAAGAGGTGGTACAGGGTTTCTATGCCGTGGGGGAATGCGCCTGCGTATCGGTGCATGGCGCGAACCGGCTGGGCTGCAATTCCCTGCTCGACCTGATTGTGTTCGGGCGCGCAGCGGCACGGCAGATTATCGAAGACTTGCAGCGCAACCCGCACCACAAGCCGTTGCCAGCCGATGCGGCAGAGCGCCCGCTGGCGCGTCTGGCACGCCTGGATACGCAGCAGGAAGGCGAAAGCGTGGCTGAAGTGGGTGATGCGATGCGCCAGGTTATGCAGACCCATTGCGGGGTGTTCCGCTTCCCCGATTTGCTGGCGGAGGGGGTAAAGCAAATCCGTGAAGTCGCTGCCCGCGTCAGAAACACCATCATCAAGGACAAAAGCAAGGTTTTCAACACTGCACGGGTAGAAGCACTGGAACTCGATAATCTGATCGAAGTGGCGCAGGCTACCATGCATGCCGCTGCGGCACGCGAGGAGAGCCGGGGTGCGCATGCGCGTGAAGATTTTCCTGAACGTGACGATAATAAGTGGTTGAAGCATTCGCTGTATTTCAGCGACGAGCAGCGGCTGGATTACAAGCCGGTGCGCCTGAAGCCGCTGACCGTGGAATCATTCCCGCTCAAGGCGCGAGTTTACTAGGGGGAGCCATGAAATTTAAAATCTATCGCTACAATCCTGAAACGGATGCGGCTCCCTATATGCAGGATTACGAGCTGGCAGTCGATGCGGGAAATTTGATGTTGCTGGATGCGATATTAATGATCAAGGCTGACGATGACAGCCTGAGCTTGCGCAAATCGTGCCGCGAGGGAGTGTGCGGTTCGGATGCGATGAATATTAACGGGCGCAACGGCCTCGCCTGCATTACGCAGCTTGCTTCGCTCAAGCAGCCTATCGAACTGCGCCCCTTGCCTGGCCTGCCGGTGATACGCGACCTGATCGTGGACATGACGCAGTTCTTCAAGCAATATCATTCGATCAAACCCTATCTGGTCAATAACGACCCACCGCCTGAAACCGAGCGCCTGCAATCCCCGGCAGACCGCGCCGAACTGGACGGTTTATACGAGTGCATTCTGTGTGGCTGCTGCACCACGGCATGCCCGTCGTTCTGGTGGAATCCGGACAAATTTGTCGGGCCCGCCGGTCTGCTGCAGGCATATCGCTTTCTTGCCGACACGCGCGACCAGGCCACAGCCGAGCGCCTGGACTATCTGGAAGATCCCTACCGCTTATTCCGCTGTCACACCATCATGAATTGCGTGGATGTATGCCCCAAGGAATTGAATCCGACCAGCGCGATCGGCAAGATCAAGGATATGATGGTTAAACGCACGGTATGACCATTGACCCCGCATCGTTTGAACGCTTGCGTTGGCGCTGCCGGCGCGGCTTGTTGGAGCTGGATATTGTGCTGGGGCGGTTTATTCAGCACTATGCGAGCCTCGATCCGCAGCAACAAGCAGAGTTCGACAGGCTGCTGGACATGCCCGATACGGAGTTGTGGGATATGATTAGCGGCAAATTGGCTGCGGCAGATGATGGGCAACGCGAGCTACTTGCACTGCTAAATAAGGATAGTATTGATTAATTCGGCCTGACGGGCTGGTTTGTTAACTGGGATATATGGGATCTAGCATGGAAAATAAACGGGTTGCAACACTGACACTGGACGACGGCCGTAGTGTGGAGCTGCCTATTCTGTCAGGCACGCTGGGGTCGGATGTGCTGGATTTGCACAATCTGGCGAAGCTTGGCGTGTTTACTTACGATCCCGCATTCTTTTCTACCGCGAGTTGCTCGTCTAAAATCACCTTCATCGATGGTGATGCCGGACTGCTGTATTACCGGGGTTATCCGATTGAGCAGTTGGCCGAGAAATCGGATTTTCTGGAAGTATGCTACCTGCTGTTGCACGGCGAACTGCCGAATGCCGCACAGAGCGCGGATTTTAACTACATTGTGCAGCATCATTCGATGGTGCATGACCAGCTGGCACGCTTCTTCAACGGCTTCCGCCGCGATGCGCATCCGATGGCGGTAATGGTGGGTGTGGTAGGCGCACTGTCAGCCTTCTATCATGACTCGCTCGACATCAATAATCCGGAGCACCGTGAAATATCCGCGTTGCGCCTGATCGCAAAAGTGCCGACCATCGCCGCGATGACCTACAAATACAGCATCGGCGAACCGTTCATGTATCCAAAAAACAAGTTCAGCTATGTGGAAAACTTCCTGTACATGATGTTTGCCACACCCGCCGACGAGTATGTGCCCAACCCCAAGCTAGTGCGGGCGCTGGAACGTATCTTTATTCTGCATGCCGACCACGAGCAGAATGCGTCCACCTCTACCGTGCGTCTGGCCGGCTCCAGCGGCGCCAACCCGTTTGCCTGCGTGGCCTCCGGCATCGCGGCGCTGTGGGGCCCGGCGCATGGCGGGGCGAACGAAGCAGTGCTGAAAATGCTGGAAGAGATCGGCGATGTGTCGCGTGTGGAAGACTTCATGAAGGGCGTGAAGGACAAGAAATACCGCCTGATGGGCTTTGGCCATCGCGTTTACAAGAACATGGATCCGCGCGCCTCGGTGATGCGCGATACCTGTTACGAGGTGCTGAAAGAACTGAAGCTGGAAAACGATCCGATGTTCAAGATGGCGCTGGCGCTGGAACAGATCGCGTTGAAAGACCCGTATTTCATCGAGCGCAAGCTGTATCCGAATGTCGATTTCTACTCCGGCATCGTGCTGCGCGCGCTCGGTATTCCCACCAATATGTTCACGGTGAACTTTGCGGTGGCACGCACCATAGGCTGGGTTTCGCAGTGGAATGAAATGATCGCCGATACCGACCGCAAGATCGGGCGGCCCCGCCAGCTGTATACCGGTGCGATCAAGCGCGACTATGTGCCGCTGAAAAAGCGCTAATCCGGAACCTGAAAGATATGACTCAGCAGGCTGAAAAGAAGTGGGTCACTGCTGCTGATCTGAATGCGGTAAGCCGCCACACCATAATGGAAGCGCTGGACATCAGGGTGGAGGAGTTCAGCGAGGACCATATTATTTTGAGCATGCCGATCAGCGATGCAACACGCCAGCCTTACGGCTTGCTGCACGGCGGGGTAAGTATGGTGCTGGCAGAAACAGCCGCGAGCTTTCATGCGTGCTGGGGCATTGATATTATGGATAAAGCGCCGGTGGGCATCGAGATCAATGGTTCGCATCTGAACTCCGCAGACAGCGGCAACGTGCGCGCAGTGGGCAAAGTCCTGCGCAAGTCTGCGTCCCTGATCGTGCATGAAATCGAGATTACGCATGTTGAAACGGGGCGGCTGCTGTGCGTCAGCAGGGTGACCAATTTTTATAAGAAGCTCAGGCACAAACCTGGCACGAATTAGGCAGTATTCGGGCCGACACAGGAAAATAATAATGGCATCTTTAATGGAAACTATGCAGGCCAATTCGCTGTTGTTCGGTGCGAATGCCACATTTGTTGAAGAGGCGTATGAAGCCTATCTTGAAAATCCTGCCGCAGTTACGCCAGAGTGGCGTGCCTATTTCGATGCCTTGCCAGCCGGTAAAGTCGCCCACGACGTAGCGCACAGCCCAATTCAAAGGGCTTTTGCAGCCTTGCCCAGACGTGCGCAAAATGTCGAGGCCGCTGAGGAGAGCCTGGAGCGCAAACAGGTTGCCGTATTGCAGATGATCAACGCACACCGCTTCCTCGGCGTGCGCATCGCCAATCTCGATCCCCTTGCCCGCCATGCCAAGCCGGAAGTTCCGGAACTGACACTTGCCCATTACAGCTTCACCGAAGCGGACATGGACACTACCTTCGAGACAGGTTCGCTGGTGGCAGCGCAACGCCTGACTCTGCGTGAAATTGTGCAGCTGCTGCGCCAGACCTATTGCAGCAGCATAGGCGCGGAATATATGTATATCAGCGACATTCAGCAAAAGCGCTGGATACAGCAACGGCTGGAAGGTAGCAGGGGCACTGCCAATTACGAAACCGCCAAGCGCCGCGAAATCCTGCAGCGGCTCACCGCGGCAGAAACGCTGGAGCGTTATTTGCACACCAAATTTGTCGGGCAAAAGCGTTTCTCGCTTGAAGGTGGCGAAACGCTGATCCCGCTGCTGGATCATCTGCTGCAGCGTGCCAGTGAGCAGGGGGTGGAAGAAACAGTCATCGGCATGGCACACCGTGGCCGTTTGAATGTGCTGGTGAATATACTGGGGAAAATGCCCTCGATGCTGTTTGCCGAGTTTGAGGGCAAGCATGCGGAACATCTGACTTCGGGCGACGTGAAATACCATAACGGATTCTCTTCCGAAGTTGTGCTGCCTCAGGGCTCCATGCACGTCACCCTGGCGTTTAATCCGTCTCACCTGGAGATTGTCAGCCCGGTAGTAGAGGGTTCGGTACGCGCGCGACAGCACACCCGCGGCGATCACGACGGCAGCAAGGTGATGCCGGTGATACTGCATGGCGACTCGGCTTTCACCGGCCAGGGCGTGGTGATGGAGACATTTAACCTGTCGCAGACCCGCGGCTACAGCACGGGCGGCAGCGTGCATATCATCATCAACAACCAGATCGGCTTCACCACATCGGATGTGCGCGATATACGCTCCTCAACTTATTGCACCGATGTGGCGAAGATGGTGGAAGCGCCCATTTTCCACGTGAATGCCGATGATCCGGAAGCGGTATTGCTGGTGACGGAAATTGCGCTGGATTACCGCATGACGTTTAGCCGCGATGTGGTGATCGACCTGGTATGTTTCCGCAAGCTGGGACATAACGAGCAGGATGAACCGCTGGTTACGCAACCCTTCATGTACCGCTACATCAACAAGCATCCCGGCATGCGCGCCTTGTATGCCAAGCGTCTGGTGGAAACCGGAGTGATTGCTGCAGACGAACCCGAGGCGATGATCGCTGCGTACCGCAAGGCGATGGATGAAGGGCTGAGTCCGGTTGAAACGGTAAGCATCAATTCAAAGCGCTCGCATGCCAAGCGCTGGTCGAAATATAGCCTGGATGCGCGCTGGGATGCCCCTGTCAAAACAGCGGTGCCGCGTGAGCGCCTGCAGTTCCTGGCTGAGCGGCTGGTCACTGTACCGGAGAATTTCAAGCTGCATTCGCGCGTCGAAAAAATTATGGAAGACCGGCTCGCCATGGGAAAAGGCGAACTGGCGCTGGACTGGGGCATGGCCGAAAATCTGGCTTACGCCAGCTTGCTCACGGAAGGCTATCCGGTGCGCCTATCCGGGCAGGATTGCGGCAGGGGAACATTCTTCCACCGCCACGCGGTGCTGCACGACCAGAATCGAACCGTCTGGCATGAGGGCTTGTACATGCCGCTGAGAAATATTCAGCAAAATCAGGCGGATGTGGTGGTAATCGACTCCACGCTGTCAGAAGAAGCGGTGCTGGCATATGAGTACGGCTATGCCACCGCCGAGCCGGATTCGCTGGTGATATGGGAAGCGCAATTTGGTGATTTTGCCAATGGCGCACAGGTGGTGATCGACCAGTTCATCACCTCGGGCGAAGCCAAGTGGGGACGCTTGTGCGGGCTGGCGATGTTCCTGCCGCATGGTTACGAAGGACAGGGGGCCGAGCACTCATCCGGCCGCATTGAACGCTATTTGCAACTGTGTGCGGATTACAACATCCAGGTGTGCATTCCTTCCACGCCGGCACAGATGTTCCATTTGCTGCGGCGCCAGATGCTGCGCCCCTATCGCAAGCCGCTAATCGTGTTTACGCCCAAGAGCCTGCTGCGCAGCAAGGATGCCGCGTCACCCCTGGAGCAGCTGGTTGAAGGCGAGTTTCAGCCGGTGATGGCCGAAGCGGAACTGACCGATGCCGCCAAAGTACGCCGCGTCATCGTGTGCAGCGGAAAAATATATTACGAACTGCTCAAGTCTCGCCGTGAACGCGATATCCAGAACATGGTGATCATACGCCTGGAACAACTCTATCCTTTCCCGCACAGGGATTTCGAAGCGCAAATAAGAGCATATCCCAATGCCACGGAAGTGCTGTGGTGCCAGGAAGAGCCGGGCAATCAGGGTGCATGGCACCGCATCCAGCATTACCTGCTGCGGCATATGCGCGCCGATATGCATCTGGCCTATGCACTGCGCCCCTCTTCCGCTGCGCCTGCAGCCGGATATCTATCCGTGCATAACGAGCAGCAGAAAGCAGTCATTGACGCCGCCTTCCGTGACGACCTGAATATCAAATACCAGCCAGGAGCAAAACACCATGAAAATTGAAGTGAAAGTGCCGCAACTGTCCGAGTCCGTATCCGAGGCATCTTTGTTGAGCTGGCACAAGCAGGCAGGCGAGGCCGTGACGGAAGGTGAAAGCCTGATTGACATCGAAACCGATAAAGTTGTGCTGGAACTCCCCGCGATCAAATCCGGCGTGCTCACTCAAATCCTCAAACAGAACGGTGAAAAAGTCACCAGCGGCGAAGTGATCGCGGTGCTGGATACCGATGCCAAGCCCAGTGTAGCGAGCGCTAGCGCGACGGCAGCGGCAGTGCAAGCAGTTAAGACAGAGGCGGCAGTGATGCCTGCCGCGAAAAAGATCGCAGCGGAAAAAGGCGTGGATACTGCCGCGATAAGCGGCAGCGGGCGCGGCGGCCGGGTGACCAAGGAGGATGTGCTGAATGCGCCGGAAAAATCAGTTGCAGCGGTGGCCAGCATTGTGCAACCCCGGGCAGGCGGTCGCATCGAGCAGCGCGTGCCGATGACGCGCATACGCCAGCGCATTGCCGAGCGCCTGCTGCAGTCGCAACAGAACGCCGCCATTCTCACGACCTTTAATGAAGTCAACATGCAGCCGGTGATTGACTTGCGCAACCGCTACAAGGATGCATTCGAGAAGAAGCATGGCGTGAAACTTGGATTCACCTCCTTCTTTGTCAAAGCCACCCTGCTTGCGTTACAGAAGTTCCCTATCGTGAATGCCTCTGTGGATGGCACCGATATTATCTATCACGGCTATTACGACATCGGTGTGGCCATCGGCAGCGAGCGCGGCCTGGTCGTGCCCATCATTCGCGATGCGGATAAACTGTCCCTGGCTGACATCGAAAAACAGATCGCCGATTTTGCAGCGCGCGCCAAGGAAGGCAAGCTCACGATGGAGGAGCTCACCGGCGGCACCTTTTCCATTACCAACGGCGGCGTATTCGGCTCCATGCTGTCAACACCCATCATCAACCCGCCGCAGAGCGCGATTCTGGGGATCCATGCGACCAAGGACAGGCCTGTCGCCGAGAACGGCCAGGTCGTCATCCGGCCGATGAACTATCTTGCCGTGTCCTATGACCATCGCATCATCGATGGCCGCGAGGCAGTGCAGTTTCTCTTGACCATCAAGGAAGCGCTGGAATATCCCGGCCGGATCCTGCTGGACCTGTAAACTTGAGCAAGACATGGTAAGCGGAGAAAAACATGGCTGAATTGGATGTGGTCGTAATCGGTGCGGGCCCCGGCGGATACGTCGCTGCAATACGCTGCGCACAACTGGGGCTGAAGGTCGCCTGCGTCGATGAGTGGAAAAACTTACAGGGAAAACCCAGCCTGGGCGGCACTTGTCTGAATGTGGGCTGTATTCCGTCCAAGGCTTTGCTGGAATCTTCTGAAAATTATGAACGGATTTCGCATGATTTTGCCGCACACGGCATCACCGCAACAGGCGTGCAATTCGATGTGGCGAAGATGCTGGCGCGCAAGGACAAGATTGTCAGCGACTTTACCTCGGGAATAGCCTCGTTATTCAAGAAAAATAAAGTGACCGCTGTGCCAGGGCGTGCAACGTTGCTCGGGCGTGAGGGTGAGGCGTGGCGCGTCGGTGTGGCAGGGGGTGAAGAACTGCGCGCAAAGCATGTCATTATCGCCACCGGCTCTACCCCGCGTGTGCTGCCGCAAGCGCCGCTCGACGGCGTGCGCATTGTAGACAGCAGCGGTGCGCTGGCGTTTGCCGAGGTGCCCAAGCGCCTTGCCATTATCGGTGCCGGGGTGATCGGGCTGGAGCTGGGCAGTGTCTGGCGCAGGCTGGGCAGCGAGGTGACGATACTGGAAGCCGCGCCAGCCTTTATGCCGGCGGCAGACGAGCAAGTGGCCAAGGAAGCGTCGCGTGCCTTTGGTAAACAGGGGTTGAAGATTCATCTCGGTGTACAAATCGATAAGGTTGCGCAGAATAAAAAGGAAGTTGTTGTGACCTGGCGTGATGCACAGGGTGCCGCACAGGAACTGCTCGCCGACAAGCTGATCGTGGCGGTGGGCCGGGTGCCGAACACAGCTGGTTTGGGTGCCCTGGAAGCTAACTTGAAGCTCGATGCGGCAGGGCGCATTGAGGTGGACGAGCATTGCCGCAGCAACCTGCCTAATGTGTATGCAGTGGGTGACGTAGTGCGTGGCCCGATGCTGGCGCACAAAGCCTCGGAAGAGGGTGTGATGGTGGCCGAAATCATTGCCGGCCAGGCAGGACATTGCGATCTGAATCTGGTGCCATGGGTGATGTATGCGACGCCGGAAATCGCCTGGGTCGGCAAGACCGAGCAGCAGTTGAAAAAGGATGGTTTGGCCTACAAAGCAGGCCAGTTCCCATTTACGGCTAATGGCCGTGCGCGCGCACTGGGCGACACCACGGGGTTTGTAAAGATTCTCGCGGACGCCGGCAGCGACCGCATTCTTGGCGTGCACATCATCGGCGCCATGGCATCGGAACTGATCCAGCAGGCGGTGTTGGCCATGTCGTTCTCGGCCAGCAGTGAAGATCTTGCGCGCACCATACATGCGCATCCGTCATTGTCCGAAGTCCTGCACGAAGCTGCGCTGGCGGTGGACAAGCGCACCATCCATATCTGAGGCTGATTATGAGCTACCGTGCCTACCGGATTTTCAACGAAGACAATAAGACAGTCAGTCGCTGGGTAGAACTGACCCTGGATGATCTTGATCCGGGTGAGGTGGTAATACGCACTGCCTATTCGAGCGTGAACTACAAGGATGCGCTGGCGGCAACCGGCGCGGGCAAGGTCATACGGCGCTTCCCTTGTGTGGGCGGCATAGACGTCTCCGGCGTCGTCGAAAGCTCTCTCGATGCGCGTTTCAAGCCAGGCGACGAGGTGCTGGTCACCGGCTACGATATGGGGGTGGCGCACGATGGTGGCTTTTCCGAACGCGTGAGGGTTCCGGCTGACTGGGTAGTGCGTTTGCCGAAGGGGCTGTCACTGCATGATGCAATGGCACTGGGAACCGCCGGATTTACCGCTGCGCTGTCCATCCATCGCCTCGAACAGAATGACGTAAAACCGGAAAATGGCAAGGTGGTAATGACCGGCGCTAGCGGCGGTGTGGGCAGCCTGGCGATTTGCATGTTAAAAAATCTCGGCTATCACGTGGTTGCGATTACCGGCAAAGACAGCGAGCACGACTATCTGAAAGCACTGGGCGCTGCCGAAGTCTTGCCGCGCAGCGTAATCGATCTCAACAGTACACGCCCGCTGGAGAAATCGCTTTGGGCAGCAGCGCTGGATTCAGTGGGGGGCGCAACCCTGGCCTGGCTAACCCGCACCATGCAACAGAATGGCGTGATTGCCAGTTTTGGCAATGCGGGCGGTGTCGAGCTGAATACTACTGTCCTGCCTTTTATTTTGCGCGGCGTGCGGCTGATCGGCATCGATTCAGCTGCCACCGCTATGCCCGTGCGCCAGAAAATCTGGCACAGACTGGCGAACGATTTGCGCCCGCAGCAATTGGATTTGCTTGCGCATACCGTTTCATTCGAGCAATTGCCGCAAGTCTTTCCGAAAATGCTGAGTGGTGAATCGCGTGGCCGCACCGTCATTAAAATTGCTGCTTGAATTCGTCTGGCTTAATAATTATTGCGTGCTATAATCGCGCCCCCGGAAATATGCGGGCGAAAGTGGCGGAATTGGTAGACGCACTGGATTTAGGTTCCAGCGCCTCGCGGCGTGAGAGTTCGAGTCTCTCCTTTCGCACCAAGGGTTTAATGAGTAGCAGATGCTAAAGCAATTTCAAGCCAGCTGACAGCCTCAAGAATTTCTGCACAATCCCTACTTGGGATTTTAGATTAAAGCCGACTCAGTGATGAGCCGGCTTTATTGCTTCTGTATTCCCCTGTCGCCATCAATGGCCCGATGCTTAAAACTAAAACTTGTCATTTGCATGCGATAAACGAGTAAAATTTCCGGATTATGAAACTGGACAGTAGTTCATCAATAAGCTTCCATCTATTGAAATAAGAAAAATGGATAACAAAGACGATATATTCCGCCATCGCTTCGAAATCAAGCAGCTTTTAGGCAGGGGCTCCAGCGGAGAAGTGTATCTCGCTTTTGATACTTATGCGCAGCGTGACGTTGCCGTCAAGATGACCCGCCTGAATTTATTTGAGGATGCGGTTGCGGGGAAGCGCAACCGCAAGATGTGGCTTAATGAAACGCGCTTGGCGGGCAAGCTGCAGCACCCCTTTATCGTACAGATATTCGAGGCTGGCTCCACGGATGAATTCAATTACATCGTGATGGAATACATGGCAGGTGGCAGCCTCAAGCAATTTACCGCACCGGATAAATTGCTGCCGATTAACAAGCTGATCGACATCCTCTACAAGGTATGCAATGCCCTGGATTTTGCCACCAAGATGGGTGTTTTGCATCGCGATATCAAGCCGGCTAACGTGCTGCTTGGTGCAGACGGCGAAGTGAAAATATCGGATTTTGGTGCTGCATTCAGCATTGAGTCAGACCTGACACAGGTAGACATGGTCGGAACCTTGCCCTTTGTCGCTCCAGAGCACTTCAGGAAAGCGCTGCCCTCGCAACAGAATGATATTTATGCCGTCGGCGTAATGGCCTACCAGTTGCTGACAGGACGCTATCCGTTTACGGCGAGGTCACCCGAAGACCTGATATATCAGAAATTGAACGAGGAGGTATTGTCGCTGGAGAGTTGGCGCAGTGATATCCCAATGGCATTGCGTTTCGCCGTGCATCGCGCGATGCATCCAGATCGTGAGTTGCGCTACACCAACTGGAAATCTTTTTTTGATGATCTGGTGGCCGCACTTCCGCAAATTGCGATCCCTGAAGATTCACGTTTCGACAGTACCCGCTTCAACTGCATGCGCAAGTTTAAATTTTTTGCCGAGTTCATGGATACCGAGATCTGGGAAACACTCGATATCAGCCGTTCACTCACAATGGGCATGGGAAAGAGGATTGTTGAGGAAGGCAAGGTTGGTAATAATCTGTTTATTATCATCAAAGGCGAAGTGGTGGTGAGCAAAAACGGCAAAGAGATTAATCGCATGGGGGCTGGCAACTGCTTTGGCGAAATCGGCTATCTGGACCAGGTAAAACATTTGAGATCTTCTTCGGTAACGGCAACGACCGCTCTGGAATTAATCGAGATAGAAGGAAAATCTTTGCGGCGCGCGAGCGACGCTTTGCAGTCCAGATTTTCCAAGGCCTTGCTGACGCAGATGGTCGCGCAAATGAGAAATACCGACCAGCTTATATTTTCAATGATGGGTATCGAATAGTTTTTCCATTTTTCAGATGCCAAAATCCGCAGCTTCAAAAATCCTTTTAGACGTATTCGGCTATACCGCTTTTCGCGGTGAACAGCAGGCTGTCGTTGAGCATGTAGTGGCGGGGGGCGATGCCCTGGTGCTGATGCCTACCGGCGGCGGTAAATCCTTGTGTTACCAGTTGCCGGCGTTGCTGCGCAATGGCGTGGGCATCGTTGTGTCGCCTTTGATTGCGCTGATGCAGGATCAGGTTGATGCGCTTAGCCAGTTGGGCGTGCAGGCTGCCTTTCTGAATTCCAGCCTGGATTCAACGGCGGCACGGGAGGTGTATAGCCGCTTGTATCGCGGTGAATTGAAGCTGCTGTATGTCGCACCTGAACGTCTGATGCAGGGCAGTTTTCTGGAGTTGCTCGACAGCCTGCAGGAGGAAAATGCACTCGCACTATTCGCCATCGACGAGGCGCATTGCGTGTCGCAATGGGGGCATGACTTTCGCCCGGAATATCGCGCCCTGACGGTATTGCACCAGCGCTTTCCTGATATTCCGCGCATAGCACTCACTGCCACGGCGGATGCGCCGACGCGCGCAGAGATAATCGAGCGCCTGGCACTGGAAGAGGCGCAACATTTTGTCGCCAGTTTTGACCGCCCCAATATCCGCTATCGCGTCACACAGAAAGCCAACGCGCGACAGCAGCTGCAGGCTTTTCTTGAGGCCGAGCACGCCAATGATGCGGGCATTGTGTATTGCCTGTCGCGCAAAAAAGTGGAAGAAACAGCCGCCTGGCTGCAGGAGCGCGGCTGGGATGCGCTGCCGTACCACGCCGGTCTGGATGCGGCCACACGCAACAGAAATCAGCGCAGATTCTTGCTGGAAGAGGGCGTCGTGATGGTGGCCACCGTGGCTTTTGGCATGGGCATAGACAAGCCCAATGTGCGCTTTGTCGCGCATCTTGATTTGCCCAAAAGTATGGAAGGCTATTATCAGGAGACAGGCCGCGCGGGTCGCGACGGTTTGCCCGCCAATGCGTGGATGGCTTACGGCCTGGGCGATGTGGTATCGATGCGCAAGATGCTCGACTCGGGCGACGCGCCGGAAGAGCGCAAGCGGGTCGAAAGGCAAAAGCTGGATGCCCTGCTGGGTTTTTGCGAGTCCACCGAGTGCCGGCATCAAACCCTTTTGCGCTATTTCGGCGAAACGCATCCCGGCGCATGTGCGCAGTGCGACAATTGCCTGGAACCGGTGGACACCTGGAATGCCAGTGAGGCCGCGCGTATGGCGCTGTCCTGCGTTTATCGAAGTGGGCAGCGTTTCGGGGTGGGACATCTGGTGGATATCCTGATGGGAAAACTGACACCGCAAATTGAAAAATTCCAGCACCAGCAGCTTTCCACATTCGGCATTGGCAAGGCGCATAGCCAGGCGCAATGGAGCAGCGTTTACCGGCAGCTGGTGGCGGCCGGATTGCTGCAGGTCGAGATGGAGGCCTACGGTGGCCTCAGCCTAACTGAAGAGGCGCGCCCCATACTGCGCGGTGAACGCGAAGTGTGGCTGCGCCGCGATGCCGAGCCCGTCAAACACAAAGGCAGCAAAGCCGAGCAGGGAGCTCGCGCGCGCGAAGCCTTTGCCGGCGCCAACGAAGATCCATTATGGCTGGCGCTCAAAGCCAGACGCATGGAATTGGCCCGTGAGCAGGGCGTGCCGCCTTATGTCATCTTTCACGACAGCACCTTGCTGGAAATACTCAACCAGCGCCCCGGCAGTCTTACGGAGTTGGGCAGGATAAGCGGGGTCGGGCAGGCCAAACTGACACGCTACGGGGATGATTTCCTGAAGGTGGTCGAAGATGTGGTAAATGGCGTGAAGGGGTAGCTGTCTGCGTAGTGGGGTTTTGCACTGCATCCTGTTGGGAAAGTCACTGTATAATGCCGGGCGTATTTAAATGTGAACGAATTCCATATAACGCCAAACATTGTGCCATAGGAGCCGATTTACCTCATAGACGTGCTTGTCCCGTTGGGGATCGGGCGATTGCTCATCGCGCAGCAAGCTGGCTCCTGCAAGGTTTTCCACGAAGTGATGAAAAATCAAGATTGGCCAATTAACTATTTGGATTTTAAGATAATATTCTGCCCGGTTTTCGGCTGGGCGTATTTAAACTGAGGAGAAGCTTCATGCGTATAGGAATTCCTGCGGAAACGCGCGCAGGTGAAACTCGTGTTGCAGCAACACCGGAAACGGTGAAAAAAATGCTGGCAACCGGCCACACCGTCATGGTGGAAAATGGTGCCGGTGCTGGCGCGAGTATTCCCGATTCTGAATATCAAACAGCCGGTGCGACCATGGTCAGCGCTGCTGACTTGTATGCCAAATCTGAAATCGTGCTCAAGGTTAAGTCACCAACCAGCGAGGAATTGTCCAAACTGCCCGCGAAGAGCGTGTTGATCGGCTTGCTGTCACCTTACCAGGCTGATCTCGTTGCAGCCTATGCCAAACAGGGCATTACTGCTTTCGCGATGGAGAAATTGCCGCGCACCTCGCGCGCGCAAGCGATGGACGTGCTTTCCTCACAGGCCAATATCGCCGGTTACAAGGCAGTGATGATAGGTGCAAACCTGTACAAGCGCTTTATGCCGATGCTGATGACAGCTGCGGGAACAGTGAAAGCCGCGCGCGTGGTCATACTCGGCGTGGGTGTGGCCGGCCTGCAGGCGATCGCTACAGCCAAACGACTGGGTGCGGTGATCGAGGCCTCGGACGTGCGCCCGGCAGCCAAAGAGCAGGTTGAATCGTTGGGCGCAAAGTTCATCGATGTTGCGTTTGAGACTGACGAAGAGCGCGAAATTGCAAAAGGTGTAGGCGGTTATGCACGTCCGATGCCGGCCAGCTGGATGGAACGGCAGAAGGTGGAAGTGGCCAAGCGCGTTGCGCAGGCTGATATCGTGATCACCACCGCACTGATCCCCGGCAGACCTGCCCCCGTGCTGGTGACTGAGGACATGGTCAAGGCCATGAAGCCGGGTTCGGTCATCGTCGATATGGCGGTTGAGGCGGGCGGCAATTGTCCGTTGTCAGAACAGGGGAAAATTGTTGTAAAACATGGTGTTACAATTTGCGGCGAGGACAACCTGCCGGCACTGGTGGCAGCTGATGCCAGCGCACTGTATGCGCGCAACCTGCTCAACTTCCTCAACTTGCTGTGCGATCCCAAGCAGGGCGGCGCAATCAACATCAACCGCGAGGATGACATTATCGCCGGTTCACTGATTGCTATCGACGGCGTTGCCGTCACTAAATAACGGAGATTCAAGATGACTATTGTTGATCCTTTGGTTACCAACCTGACCGTATTCGTGCTGGCCGTGGTAGTTGGCTACCATGTGGTATGGAACGTGACCCCTGCACTGCACACGCCGCTGATGGCGGTGACCAATGCCATTTCCGGCATCATCATCGTCGGTGCCATGCTCGCCGCCGGGCCGCAGCAACTGGATGCGGGCACCATACTCGGCCTGGTGGCGGTTACGCTGGCTGCCATCAACGTTTTTGGTGGCTTTCTGGTTACCCAGCGCATGCTGGAAATGTTCAAGAAGAAAGGTAAGTAAATGTCGGCCAATTCTGTTGCTTTAGCTTACCTTGCCGCCGCCATTTTATTCATATTGGCGCTCAAGGGTCTGAGTTCACCGGTTTCTGCGCGACGCGGCAACCTGTTTGGCATGGTGGGCATGGCGATTGCCGTGGCTACCACCCTGACCATCACTCACAACGTGTGGTACATCCTGCTGGCGATTATTGTCGGCGGAACGATTGGTGCGGTAGTGGCACGACGCATCGAGATGACCTCCATGCCCGAGTTGGTTGCCGCCATGCATTCGCTGGTTGGTCTGGCAGCCGTGCTGATCGCGATGTCTGCGTTCTACAATCCGGTTGCCTACGGCATTGCGCAAGCGGGTGAAACATTGCACTTCAGCAACCGTATCGAACTCTTTATCGGCACCTTTATCGGTGCGATTACCTTCACAGGTTCCATCGTTGCCTTTGGCAAACTGTCCGGCAAAATGGGCAGCAAGCCATTGCACTTTGTCGGACAGCACTGGGTAAACCTGGCGCTGGGTATTGTGATGATAGGTTTCGGCATCGCCTTCAGCATGTCGCCAAGCTGGACACCTTTCCTCATCATGACCGCTATTGCACTGGCTTTGGGGTTCTTGCTGATCATGCCGATTGGTGGCGCAGATATGCCGGTGGTGGTGTCGATGCTGAACTCCTACTCCGGCTGGGCCGCGGCGGGCATTGGTTTTACGCTGAATAACAATATGCTGATTATCGCCGGTTCGCTGGTGGGCAGCTCGGGCGCGATTCTTTCCTACATCATGTGCAAGGCGATGAACCGCGCCTTCCTGAATGTGATTCTGGGCGGCTTCGGCGGCGCCGAAGGCGCGATTGCTGAAGACAGCGGCGTGCAGAAAACCTACCGCAGCGGCAGCGCAGAAGATGCAGCATTCATGATGGGCAATGCGGACAGCGTCATCATCGTTCCCGGTTACGGCCTAGCCGTGGCGCGTGCGCAGCATGCGATCAATGAAATGTCCAAGATGCTGACGGAAAAAGGCATCAAGGTGCGTTACGCGATTCATCCGGTGGCGGGCCGCATGCCTGGCCACATGAACGTGTTGCTGGCCGAGGCCGAAGTGCCTTACGAGCAGGTCGTGGAAATGGACGAGATCAACAACGAATTTGCCGATACCGATGTGGTGCTGGTGATTGGCGCCAACGACGTGGTCAACCCTGCTGCAAAGACTGACCCCGCCAGCCCTATTTATGGCATGCCCATTCTGGAAGCGCATAAGGCGCGCACCATCCTGGTGGTCAAGCGCAGTATGGCCGCAGGCTATGCAGGGCTGGACAACGACCTGTTCTACCTCGACAAGACCATGATGGTGTTCGGTGATGCGAAGAAAGTGGTGGAAGATGTGATCAAGGCTTTGCAGCACTAAACTTGGTTCGCTGAAAAAACGCCCGCAATGCGGGCGTTTTTTATTTGTGCGGCAAGCGTATGACTATCTCACATTGATGGAATGGAAGGTGCCAAATTGGGCTATTGCCAAGGTGCTAGATGCATTGCAGAAGCCTGGGAGGCTTGTCAGTGCGTCCTATAAGATAAAGACCAAGTTCATCCATCAGTTCAACGGTGATGTCCTCGGCTTCAAGCTTAAAAGCTGCGGGACCCAAATTTTCGATATTGCGAGTCATCACATCAATCGTGCCATTTTCATAGTTGCCCTTGAAAATAATCTGTACCTGGAGCGTGGGATCCAGTCGCGCCTCAAGCCATTCCTGCTTCGGCTTCTTATAGAGCTCTTCCAGGTCATCAAGCACGTTCAGCTGCAGGTGATGCATTTCCTTCTTCAACGCCTCAAACTGATCCCATGGCCGCTTGAGCAGCACAGGCTCCGGCGCAGTCAGCTTGACGTTGAGCACAACATAGGCGAAATGAGCCTCCTCCGCGAGGCTTAATTTTCTGTAGTCAACAGTCGCCTCTCGCCATTGCAGGTCGGCAAATATCGTCCGCGCATCAAGACGGTATGCTCTGTTAATGGCGTGTTCGATATTGTTCGCGTACTGAATAAACGGCGTAAGGAATTTGAATAGGCTGTCCAGGGCGTCGTGAACGCGGCGTGCCTTGGCCTGTTTGTGCCGGTTATCAGACTGTTTGCTGTCCAGATTTTCTTTCGCTTCATGCGCCAATCTGGCAAGCAGGCCGGATTCTGCCGGTGCGTGCTCCTGCCCTGTTGGGTGAGCGGCGTGCGTTGCGGCGGGACGGGAAGTTGTTGCAGTCTGTTCGACTTCTTGAATGTTTTTTGGCATCACCGACTGGCGAAGGACACGGCTGGTTTCCTGCTGGGTTTCTTCCAGACGCTTTTCAAAATCAGCCATGTCAAAAGCGAGCGATGCGCTCAGGTCATTACTGTTTTTTTTCATATTTTCCCAGTTTTGTCTGCACGGGCCATCCCTGAAATCATCATTGCAGTATGCATGGTACAGCAGCGACTGAAAAAATAAAATCGGCAGTTGGGTTTTTGCACAAGCGCTGTATGACCATCAGCGGGCGAGCACTGGCTGCCCGGTATATGATTATTTTTCGAGGCGCCCTAATGCCTGTTTGGCAAGGCTGCGGCAGACGTTGTTGAGGACGGTGGGCAGATCTTGAGGTATCTGAGTTTCCAGCAGCAGCTTGCTGGAACTGACGGTATAAACAGGTTCAAGCAAACGCGGACGGTAGTCCTGCATCAGTTCGTCCAGCGTGTGTTCTGCAGCCATTTGCTGCCAGGGATTCGTCGGCCATTGCGATGGTACACCGTAAGCTTTCGGATAACTTTCAAGGTCGTGGCGCACTGTGCGGATATCTTCGTGCGAGTCGCGGAAAGGCAGCAGGACGAGGTTTGATGTCTCGTAAAGATACTGGTCCATTTCCGGCCGGTTGGCACCGCCATCGATTACACCTATCCATTCCGGCATGCTTTCCAGCTTGGCCAGAATTCTCTCCAGTTTGTCAGGTGTTCTCCCGTCAAGCGGGGTGTAACCACGATCACTGCGAAATAGCGGCTCACGCAAGGAATCGGTAAGCACTGCGATTGAACGCATGCCGAGCAGGCCAAAACCGTGACACAGCATATGTGTGATACTGGTCTTGCCGGTTCCGCCCTTGTTACCGATGACGCTAATCAACTTGTCCACATTGTTTCCCTGTCTGTGATGCGGTATGAATATACATACTGCATTGTACGAAATTATATGCAATTTTAGGTGCTTGCCAGCTAGCGTGTTACTGAATTAGAGGGGGAAAATGGCGCTTATTCAGTTGATAATCAATGCAGCTTATTGCGGTTTGGTCGAAAAAGCCGCTTGCCAGTAGCGGGTATGAGTCTTGCGATATCTTTCTACATGCAAGTGTTCGCCTTCCATCTCCACCAGAATTGCACCATCCTCATCCGAGCGCAGCAACTCGCTGCCCGCTGCATGATAACGCTCAACGACTTCTTCTTTCGGGTGACCGAATCGATTGCGATAGCCCGAAGTGAATACCGCGTAGCGGGGATGCACCGCAGCGACAAAGGCGGTAGTGGACGATGTTTTGCTGCCGTGGTGCGGCACCACCAGCATGGTGCTGTCGAGCTTGTCCGGGTGAAGTTCAAGCAGGCGGCGTTCAGCATTTTTTTCAATATCGGCGGTGAGTAGCACGCTATTTTTTCCGTTACTGATGCGCAACACGCAGCCCAGGTCGTTGTTGATAATTTTTTCCTCTGCGTAGCTGGCGAGTGCCGGGTGCAGCAACTCGAAATGCACGCCATCCCAATCCCAGCTTTGGCCGTCGCTGCAGCGCCGTGTTTTAACAGCCTGCCGCAGGATAGGGCTGTCATCAGGCAGCGATGTAGACAGCAACAATACCGGGATCGCCTGCATCACAGAGAGCGCGCCGCCGGTATGGTCTGAATCGTTATGCGTCAGCATCAAACTGTCGAGTTGGGCGATGCCCATGCCTTTCAGCGCGGGAACAAGAATGCGGTTGCCGCTGTTGGCTTCGCTGTTAAAGGCTGGCCCGGTGTCATACAGCAGCGCGTGTTTATGGGTTTGCGCCGCAACGGCCAGCCCTTGGCCGACGTCGAAGACAGTCAGGCGCAGGCTGCCCGGCGCTGGCGCAGCAGGCTGTATCAGGAACATCGGCAGCAATAATATTCCTCCCACCCAGCGTGACGGGAAGCCTCTTGGCAAGAGCAGCCACAGCACACCTGTCATGCCGACCGCGATGCTCCACACAGGCGGCGCATGTTGCGTCCAGACAGCGTCCGGCATGCTGTTCAGCCAGACCAGCGCCACCATGCACATACTCATGGCCTGATGCGCGAGGTGTAACAGCCAGTCAAACGGCAGTATCGCACCCAGCAGCGAAAGCGGTACCACCACAAAACTCACCAGCGGAATTGCAAAGGCATTGGCGATCGGAGCGACCAGTGATATCTGCTGGAACATCGCCAATAATGGCGGAATCAGTCCGATACTCATCGCCCACTGTATGCGACAGTATTCAATCAGCCAATGCCGTTGTCCCAATCTGTTAGCAGTGATGAAAAAGATCAGACCGACCGCGCCAAATGACAGCCAGAATCCGGGGGAGATGACAGCCCAGGGATCAAATAATAAAACAACCATCAGCGCAACAGCGAGCAATTGCGATGGTGCGATATTGCGCGACAGCCAAAGCGCTGCGGCCACCGTGCCCAGCATATATACCGTGCGTTGTGCCGGAATACCGTATCCGGAGATCAGCGCATAAACCAGCGCTGCCAGCAGGCCTGCCAGTGCTGCGGCTTTGCGTGCCGGCAGCCACAGGGTCAGGTACACGCTGCGCCGCCATAGCCAGTAGACAAGGGAAAACGCCATACCCGACAGCATGGTGATATGCAGGCCGGAAATACTCATCAGGTGATTGACGCCGGTGCGTGTAAAGACCTGCCACTGCTCTGCAGGAATGCTGCCCTGATCGCCGATTGCCAGCGCGCTCAATACTCCGGCATAGGGTAATTGTCCCAGCACCTGCTGAAAATGTGTGCGAACCGCTTCACGTATGACTTCGACGAAATAGCCTGCCGCTACTTGATCATCAATGCGCCGATTGTCCCCCTTGCCATATACGTAGCCGGTGGCGCGCAGATTTTGCTCAAGCACCCATGCCTCAAAATCAAAGTTGTATGGATTACTCGTTCCATGCGGCTGTTTTAAACGCACGGTCAATTGCCAGCGCTCTCCTGCATGCACGGGCAATATTGGCTCAGCAGCGCTGTTATAGGTGGATAGCAGGATGTGTTGTGGCACATATGCGCTGTCAGTCAGGTTGCGTTCAACATCAAACTTGAAGCCGAGACCGCGCTCGTGCTGACGCGGCATCTCCGCCACGATGCCAATCAGGGTAATGTCACGGCCCTGCCACGCTGCCGGCAGCTCATCGGCGAGACGATATTGTGCCACCCAGGCGGCATAGAAAAATCCGCTGCAAGCGGCCAGTGTGAATAAAATAAAAATGTGAAAAATACGCTGCCAGATTATTTGGCGAGGCAGGCGTAGTGGGACAAGCAGGATGATGAGAAGCACGGCCCAGCGCAAATCAGGGAGAGCGGCCTGCTGTTGCAGCAGCCACACACCTAATGCGAAGAAGATGGAAAAGCCGACCATGGGCGCAGCTTAACGCCAAATCCGGCGCAGGGTAAGAAAAATTGGCTGGCTATGGCTTTATCTGTCTGGATTGATGATGTTTGCGGGCTTAATTCAGAACCTTGTAGCCACGCCCGCGAAGGCAATTCTTGACAACCTGATTTTTTCCCCTGCTTGCGCTGCTGCCAGCGCCGGCGGCGCCAGTTACGGCGCCCACGCCGCCAAGTTTTTCTGCAGATCTTCGTCCGCCAAGAATCGCACCTACCGCTCCGCCGACAACGGCTCCACCCACTGCTCCTTTTGCTGTCGCTGATCCTGTCTCAACTTCTTCCGCATAGCCGCGGCATTCAGCCAGATCCTGTTCATACTTCGACACATCCACACCTTGCTTGTCTATGACGACTTGCGGTGCTGAGCACCCGTACAAGGCAAAGATGACAAGCAGGAAATGGAATGCCTTCACCTTGATATCTCCAATTTTCGCTTTTTGACAGCGCTGTTTGGGTGAATTCTGGTGGTCGTTGAATGGTCCGCCGCTTTGGCCGATTCGCGAATAGGTACGATCAAATCAGGCGAATCATGCTGTGGGTCATTTACATTGCGGCTGATCGGATACGCTTCCATTAAACGCTCTGGATAGGGTTGCGCCATCGCCTGAATTTTAATGATATCAGTGAGTTTGGTATCAAGCCAGGCGGTGTAATCTTCCGGTTTGATAATGACCGGCATGCGGTCATGGATGTCAGCCATCAGCTGATTGGCGTGGGTGGTGAGGATAGTGAATGTCATGACTTCCGTTTCATACCCATGCCAGCATTCCAGGAGCCCTCCAAAACCCATTGGTTGATCATCTTTCAGTTTGATCAAGAAAGGTTGCTTTCCGTCACGGGCAGACCATTCGTAGAAGGCATCCGCTGGGATCAGAACACGGCTGGTCCGGTAGGCATGGCGGAACATCGGCTTGATGGCTGCCGTCTCTGTTTTGGCAATGCTGGGTTGCTGGATTTCGTCGGGGTCCTCCACCCAGGATGGTATCAGGCCCCAACGCGCAAGCGTAAATATACGTTTGCCTGTCTCATCTGTCTGTATCACCGGTACCGTTTGCGCAGGCGTGATATTGAAGTGTGGCTTAAGTATCAATTCGTCTGCAGTGGCGAAGTGATTCTTGATTCTGGCTGGTGAGCTAAATAGAGCAAAACGTTCGCACATGGTTATGTTCCTGTTTTATTCGTATTCCATTGTCAGCACGGCAGCGCCGTGTATGCTGCCGTCCCTGAGCTGATTAAGGGCTGTGTTGGCATATTCCAGAGCGAATGATGCAATCTCTGTTTTGATGCCCGCCCGGGCGGCAATTTTGATAAATTTCTCGCCAACCAAAATATGCAGATCGGTGTGCGGCACACACCGCAGGCTTTTACCTTGAGCAAAATATCGTGCACGCCAGGTTAGGGCAACGGCATTTCAGTTTGCCGAAGCGACAATCGGGGTGCCTCTAAAATCATTGCATGCATATATTCACCCTCTGCATTTGCACATTATCTGCATATCTTGACCCGATTATTATTCCCTGTTTCTTCGGCTAAAAATATAAGGATTTTGCCTATATATGCCACCAAAATTTTATGTGATAGTTCATCCGCAATGTAAATTCATATGGGCTATTCCCGCTTGAAGTCAGCTCTGCAAATCAGTTATAGCGGACACTTTAATAGGTGTGGCCAGCAGTTATTTTTACCTTACCAAGGAGAATTATTATGAGCAACATTACTCGTTATGACCCATTCACCGAACTCAGCCGCTTCGACCCATTTATGGACATTGATGATGTTTTCAATAGATTCATGATGCGTCCGTTAATGCGTGGAGGTTTGGAGATGGAACCTCAAATAAAGGTGGATGTTAAAGAGGTCAACGGTGAGTACCGCATCGATGCGGAAATACCCGGCGTAAAAAAAGATGATATCCATGTGACTATTGAAGGCAAACGGATTTCCATCAGCGCCGAAGTCAAACAAGAGAAAGAGGTAAAAGAGGGCGAAAGATTACTGCGCTGCGAACGCAGTTACGGCATGACCTCGCGCAGTTTCAACCTGGCTGACGAAGTGGATCAGAGCAAGGTTCAGGCAAAATACAACAACGGCATACTTGAGCTCACCATACCCAAGAAGCCAGGCGCAGCGCGTAAGGAAATCCCCGTTTCATAAATTCTATTGCCAGCACAAGCCTCTGTATAGATCCTGGGTGGGTGGCATAGGCATTATCAGGTTCACCTATGGCAGTTCTTAATACTTTTGTCTGGAGATCCTGATGTCGGCCAAACAGGTTATTTTTCATGATGCTGCCCGAGCCAAGATTATCAATGGAGTAAATGTGCTGGCCGATGCCGTCAAGGTTACGCTGGGTCCACGAGGCCGCAATGTCATTCTTGACCGCCCTTTCGGCCCGCCTCTTGTGGCCAATTCCGGCGTCATTGTGGCAAAAGAAATCAGCCTTAAGGACAGGTTTGAGAACATGGGTGCGCAGATGGCGAAAGAGGTTTCAAGCAAAACATCAGATGTGGCGGGCGATGGAACAACCACCGCTACCGTGCTGGCGCAGGCCATCGTGCGCGAAGGCATGAAATTTGTCACTGCCGGCATGAATCCGATGGACCTGAAGCGCGGCATAGACAAGGCGGTTGATGCGACCATCGATGAGCTGCGCAAGATGTCCAGGCCGTGCAAGACCAGCAAGGAAATTTCGCAGGTCGCTGCGATCTCTGCCAACTCGGATACCGCAGTGGGCGAAATTATTGCGCAGGCAATGGAAAAGGTCGGCCAGCAAGGTGCGATCACGATAGAGGATGGCAAGGGCCTGCAAAACGAGCTGGAAATGGTGGAAGGCATGCAGTTTGACCGTGGCTATCTGTCGCCTTACTTCATCAATATTCCCGACAAGCAGATCGCGGCGCTGGATGATCCTTATATCTTGTTGCACGACAAGAAGATCAGCAGCATCCGCGACTTGTTGCCGTTGCTTGAGCAGGTCACCAAGGCCGGAAAAGCGCTGCTTATCATTGCCGAAGACGTTGATGGCGATGCGATGGCAACGTTGGTCATCAATAGCATCCGCGGGACTCTTAAATCTGTAGCCGTCAAGGCGCCAGGCTTCGGTGATCGCCGCAGCGCGATGCTGGAAGACATCGCCATTCTTACTGGCGGCACGGTGATATCGGGTGAACTTGGCCTGACCCTCGAGAAGGCAGTGCTGGAAAACTTGGGGCGCGCCAAGCGCGTCGAAGTGGGCAAGGATGACACTACGCTGATCAGCGGCTCCGGTGATCCCGCGATGATACAGGCTCGCATCAAGCTAATTCTCCAGCAGATTGAACAAGCTGACAGTAGCTATGACAAGGAAAAATTGCAGGAGCGCGCGGCGAAACTGTCTGGCGGTGTCGCGGTAATCAAAGTTGGCGCGGCTACCGAAACAGGAATGAAAGAGAAAAAAACACGGATAGAAGACGCCTTGCATGCTACACGTGCAGCAGTTGAAGAAGGAATTTTGCCAGGCGGCGGGGTGGCGCTATTGAGGGCGCGTTCGGAAATGGTTGCGCTGAAAGGCGACAACCATGAACAGGACTCCGGCATCAAAATCGTACTGCGTGCGCTGGAAGAACCGCTGCGCCAGATTGTCCATAATGCCGGCGGAGAGCCGTCTGTGGTCCTGAACAAAGTGATGGAAGGCAAGGGCAGTTTTGGCTACAACGCTGCCACCGATAAATATGGTGACCTCATTGAAATGGGCATCCTCGATCCCACCAAGGTAACTCGAAGCGCCCTGCAGAATGCCGCTTCGATTGCCAGCCTTATTCTAACCACAGATGCAATGATTGCCGAACTGCCGAAAGAAGAAGGGAAGCCCGAGGCCATGAGCGAGATGGAAATGTAGTTATTTCACTGTGAATAAAATGAAAAAATTAGGGAGTTACCTGTGAACATTAGAGCGATAGAGCGCGCCTATAAGCGATATGCCCGTATTTATGACTTTGCCTTCGGCGCAGTTTTTCAACCGGGCCGCAAAGCGATCATTGATCGCATGAGTTGCAAACCGGGAGAGCATATTCTTGAAGTGGGTGTGGGAACGGGATTGTCGTTTCCTCTGTATCCGAAGAATGTGTCCGTAACCGGCATCGATATCTCATACGAAATGCTGGCGCGTGCGCAGGCCAGAAAAATGCGTGACGGGCTGGATAACGTAGTTCAGTTATCGGTAATGGATGCGGAAAATATGGAGTTTGCTGACAACAGTTTCGACAGGGTCGTCGCCATGTATGTCGCATCGGTCGTTCCAGACCCAGAACGATTGGTCAAGGAGATGCGCAGGGTGTGCAAAGTGAATGGCCAGATCATTTTTGTGAATCATTTCAACAGTCAAAATCCTGTGCTCGGATCCTTTGAGCGCCTCATAGCCCCCTTGTCGAAGCAGCTGGGTTTTCGCCCGGATTTCTCGCTGAATCGCTTTATGGAAGAGACCGGCCTGGTGGCAACGGAAATTTATCCGGTAAATATTTTTAATTTTTGCACGATGCTGGAAGTAAAAAATGACAAGGAATCGCTGTCTGAGGCCATGGCGCCTGTTTGCGTGAGTTCGCCGTGATCATCAAGCAATCGAATGGTTTTGTTATGTATCGCAGAAAGACTTAGTGGAAGCGTGATTTTATCGAAGGAAGTAGCTCAACTGGATAACAAGGAGAAGATAGCATGAGACATGAGCAAATCGAGCCATCAAACAAATTGATTAATGGTGGGATCAACTACCTGTCGTCAGCCAGAGAACAGCGCCCGACTTTTGGCAATATGATCTTTGCGACTGAAAAAATGCTGTTGTCGAGAATGATGCGCGCAATCGGTGACCCACCATTAGAGATTGTGCTGTGGAATGGACAAAAAATATCGAACCATAAAGGTAGCGAGGTGGCGCAGGTATTCATACGTGACCGTGGTGCCCTGTTGAAATTGCTGGCTGACCCGGAACTGAACTTCGGCGAGATGTATTCGGCGCAACGCATAGACGTACAAGGCAGCTTGCTGGATTTTCTCGATGCGGTTTATCGCGTCTGGCCATTTCGTAGCCAGGGAAAAATCGGGAAATTGCTGTTATCACCAATAAATGATGCAAGGCGCAACACCATCGCCGGCTCACGCCGCAATATTCAGCATCATTACGACATTGGCAACGATTTTTACAAGATTTGGCTTGATCGGCAAATGCTTTACACCTGCGCATATTTTCCGGATCAGGGCATCAGCCTTGAAGATGCACAGCTTGCCAAGATGAATCACGTCTGCCGCAAGCTGCGCCTGCAACCGGGAGAAAAGGTACTGGAGGTTGGCTGTGGCTGGGGGGCGTTGGCGATACATATGGCCAAGCATTATGGCGTGACAGTGCAGGCCTACAATATATCCAAAGAGCAGATCAACTTCGCTAGGCGGCGTGCCCACGCCGAAGGTCTGGATGGGCAGGTTGAGTTTGTCGAAGATGACTATCGCAATGTACAGGGAAAGTTCGATGCGTTTGTTTCTGTTGGCATGCTCGAACATGTGGGTGTCGATAATTACCAGGCACTGGGTGAAGTCATTGACCGCAGTCTCAGTGACACTGGCCGCGGGCTGATTCATAGCATAGGCTTGAACTACCCGCGTCCCATGGATGCATGGACCGAGCGGCACATTTTTCCGGGCGCTAATCCGCCCAGCCTGGCGCAAATGATGCAGATATTCGAACCTTCCGATTTTTCAGTGCTGGATGTTGAAAATTTGCGCATGCACTATGCCAAGACGCTGGAACACTGGTTGATGCGATATGAAGAAAATATCGACCTTGTGACGGAAATGTTCGATTCCGAATTCGCGCGATCATGGCGTTTGTATCTTGCAGGATCTCTCACCACGTTCAAGACGGGAGGCATGCAGCTGTTCCAGGTGCTGTTTGCCCGCGCCGGGAATAACGATATTCCATGGAGCCGGCAATATCTGTATGAATCTCACGCCGGGCTAAACCAGCTCAATTCAGCAGGAGAGTCTAATGGAAAGCTGTGACGTACTCATTGTCGGTGGTGGCCCTGCAGGATCAAGCTGTGCGAAGCAGTTGCGCCAGCAGGGCATGGATGTAATGGTGATGGACAAGGCGATCTTCCCGCGTGACAAAGTCTGTGCCGGCTGGATTACCCCGGCAGTGGTCGATGCGCTGCAACTGGATATCGAAGATTATAGCCAGCGCCATGTGTTGCAGGCAATCTCCTCCTTCCGCACCGGCATGATCGATGGCAGCGATGTCGAAACGCAATATTCAGGCACCGTCAGTTACGGCATACGCCGTTACGAACTTGACGATTATCTATTGCAGCGTTCGGGTGCACGCCTGAAGCTTGGCCATGCACTAAAATCAATAGTCAGAAACGGCAAGCAATGGCTTGTTAATGATGCCATTTCAACACCGCTGGTCATCGGTGCCGGCGGACATTTTTGTCCGGTGGCACGCTATATGGGGGCGCAGCTGGGCGCAGACGAACCCGCCATTGCGGCAAAAGAAATCGAATTCAAAATGAACGCCTACCAATATTTTAATTGCAGGGTACGGGGAGATATGCCTGAGCTCTATTTTTGTAACGACCTGAAAGGATACGGCTGGTGTTTTAGCAAAGGCCATTATCTCAATATTGGTCTTGGCCGCGAGGACAACCACGGGCTTTCAGCACAGCTCAAATATTTTTGTGATTTTCTAAAGCAACGCGGCAGAATTCCACATGACATTCCTGATCATTTCCACGGCCATGCCTATCTACTGCACGGGCATTCAGTGCGTAAACAACTCGACGATGGAATGCTGCTTATCGGCGATGCGGCAGGGCTTGCCTATCCGCAAAGTGGCGAAGGCATACGCCCGGCGGTAGAGTCAGCGCTGCTGGCTGCCACCACCATCATGGAGGCAGCGGGTGACTACAGCATTGAACAACTGCAACCTTATTCGCGGCGGCTGACCGAGCGCTTTGGCACCGTTACTGCACCTGCCGACGTAGCACCGCAATTTTTGCGCAATTTCGTGGCAGGAGCCTTGTTGAAAAACAAATGGTTTACCCGCCATGTGGTGCTGGATCGCTGGTTTCTGCACGCAAAACAGGCATCCATTCATGCCAGTTTAGGCGCGGCGGCTATGTTATGAACAGCATAATCAAGTTGTTCTTGTTGCTGTGCATCTTGTGTTTTTCACAGGCCGCCGTTTATGCCGCGGAGAAATATAACGAAGCACGGGGTCAATTGCTTTACACGACGCACTGCATTGCCTGCCACACCTCGCAAATCCATTGGCGCGAGCAGAAGCTGGTGACAGACTGGGAAAGCCTCGTGGCTCAGGTACGTCGTTGGCAATATATCAGCGGCTTAAGCTGGAGCGAGGATGAAATTAAGGATGTATCGCATCACCTGGATACCCTTTATTACGGTTACGAAAATACTGCGCAAGGCAAGAAGCCTGTTCAATTGATGCACGAGGATTAATGGCTTGGCTGTAAGAGTAATCAAAACAATAACTGAATTATTTTTTTCAGTAAATTAAGGAGAGAATCATGCCTGTCAGTGATATCTGTAACCGCGAAGTCATTATTGTGCAGCGCGAAACAACCGTCAACGAAGCGGCCAAGCTTATGCGCCAGCACCATGTCGGCTCTGTCGTCGTCGTCGAAGAGCGCAAGGGAGTGAAGGTGCCGGTAGGCATCGTGACTGATCGTGATCTGGTGGTGGAAGTAATGGCGCCGGATCTGGTGCAGATGGTGATCACAGTCGCTGACATCATGGGGCAAAAGTTGGTCACGGTGCAGGATGGTATGGGTATCTACGAGTCTATTCAGTATATGCGCGGAGAAGGTGTGCGGCGCTTGCCTGTGGTGGATAGCAAAGGTGGGCTGATTGGTATTCTGGCCCTCGATGATCTGCTGGAATTGCTGGCGGAAGAGTTGCTGGATCTTTCCAGGCTGGTCAAGCATGAGCAGAAAAAGGAATCGATAAGCCGCCGCTAACCCAATTTTGTATTTTTATTTAAGGAGAAAGTCATGCAAATTCCTATGCAAATCACTATTCGTGATGTGGAACATTCAGAAGCGCTTGAGGCCAATATTCGTGAGAAGGCCCAAAAACTGGACGAATTTTTCAAACACATCATGTCCTGCCGCGTGGTGGTGGAAATGCCGCATAAACACCACAATCAGGGAAAGCAGTTCAATGTCCGCATCGACATTGGCGTGCCGGGCAATGAGATTGTGGTGAACCGCGACCATTCCGAAGATGTTTATGTCGCCTTGCGCGATGCCTTTAATGCCGCCAAACGCCAGCTTGAAGACTATGCGCGAAAGGTTCGTGGAGATGTCAAGAATCATGAGGCAAAGCGCTTGTTTGAAAGTGATAATTTAATTTCAGAGTAAGCAGATTTTGCATTCATATTTCCATGGTTAAAATTGAGGAGCATGCATATGCTGGATAATTTGAAAACAGCGGGAAGAAATATCGGGCGTGAACTGAGCCGCACCTGGGAAAATCTGTCGGATGGATGGCGCGAGCTGCTTAGCCGCGGTAGCAATGCGCTGACACATTTTTCACTCTCCAAAGATGAGGCGCTGACGCAGAGCGGCAGCACCCTCGCGACCTTTCCACGCTGGGGCTTGTTGGCAGGAGAGGTGGAGGAGCTGGACAAGGAGATCATCGTGCGGGTGGAGGTGCCCGGCATGGAGAAAGAAGACTTCACCATCACAGTTGAGGGCAATGAGCTCTATCTGAGCGGGGAAAAACGTTACGAGCGTGAAAGCCGCGACAGCACCTACCATGTTATGGAGCGTGCCTACGGCTCCTTCCAGCGCAGCATCCCGTTGCCGCGCAATGTCGATGCAGAGCGTGCGCAAGCGAGCTACAAAAATGGCGTGCTGAGCATACGCCTGCCCAAGGTAGAGAGTGAAAGCAGCAGAACCATCAAATTGTCCTGAGCCGCAAATTCGATATATGGCGAAAGCAATGTATGAAAAAATTGGCTCATTAAAACTCAGCGCAAGATGAAAAATAGATCTCTGCTTGTACGCTGGATTTGGGCTGCCGTTCTGGGAGTTTTACTCATCTTCATCTCTGTTGTGGCTGCTTATAACGGCGTGCTTACGGGCGGAAAGGATAGGTTGGCAATGAGCATGAGCATCATGTCACCTGCATTTATGCATGGTCGAGAAATTCCAGAGCGTCATACCTGCGATGGGCTGAATACCTCACCTCAAATCATGTGGGTGGGCGTGCCGCCCGGTACAAAGAGTCTGGCCTTGATTGTTGACGATCCGGATGCGCCAGATCCGGCAGCCCCGCAGACGACCTGGGTGCACTGGGTGCTCTATAACATTCCTGCCAATGCATCCGGCATGGCTGAAGGCGTGACTGAAAAAAGTCTTCCGGCAGGAACGCTGCAGGGCGTTAATGACTGGCACCGCACCAGTTACGGCGGACCGTGCCCGCCGATAGGCATGCACCGCTATTTTTTCAAACTCTACGCGCTGGATCGCACCCTGCCGGATTTGAAGAAACCCACCAAGGCAGTACTGGAAAAAACCATGCAAGGTCACGTACTGGATCAATCCAGTATGGTTGGAATGTACCGGCGGCATCCCGGGTAGCAGATCTGCGTGGAATTTAATTGTCAGAGCGGGCTTGATTATTCAAAGACTGAGTCAAATATCCCTAATAAGGTGCAAAGACCGGAATTTTCTTTTCAATTTGAATAAATCGAGCAAGGGTATGTACATATGGCCATCATCGGAATTGATCTGGGAACATCTAATTCTGCCGCCGCAGTGCTTCGCGGTGGCCGGCCTGTCATTATCCCCAGCGCCGAAGGTGTCAGCGTAGGCGGTAAGGCGTTTCCCAGCTATGTTGCGCTGACCGAAGACGGGCAGGTTCTGGTGGGCGAACCTGCGCGGCGCCAGGCCGTGTCCAATCCCGAGGGGACGGCCACCGCCTTCAAGCGCAGGATGGGCAAGCGTGAAAATATCCGTCTGCGGGATCATGATTACTCTCCGGAACAGCTTTCGGCCTTCCTGCTGCAAAAAATCAAGCGTGATGCAGAATCGTTTCTGGGCGAGCCGGTGGAAAAGGTCGTGGTCACGGTGCCGGCTTATTTCGATGACAACCAGCGCGCCGCCACCAAGGATGCCTGCCGCATAGCAGGGCTTGAAGTGGTGCGTCTGGTCAACGAGCCTACCGCAGCTTCACTGGCCTATGGCCTTGACCGGCTGGGCGAGGAGCTGCGCATTGCCGTGATCGACCTCGGTGGCGGCACCCTGGATGTCACCATTATGGAGTTTGGCAAAGGCGTGTTTGAAGTCAAATCCACCAGCGGTGATACCCAGCTTGGCGGCACTGACATGAACCAGCGTGTCTTCGATCACCTGGTCGAACGTTTCCAGATGGCCACCGGCGTCGATGTGCGCAGCGACAGCAAGGCTGCCGCGCGTCTCCTTGAAGCAGCCGAGACAGCAAAAATTGAACTTACCACCAGCACTAGCACACACCTCAGCCTGCCTTATCTCGCCGCCGTCAAGGGTGAGCCGCGCCATCTCGAGCTGGATCTCAACCGCACCGAACTTGAACGCCTGATACGCCCGGTGATAGAACGTTGCCGCGGCCCGGTGGACCAGGCATTGAAAGATGCCGGTATCACCCCGAAGGATATAAACAGGGTGGTATTCGTCGGCGGGCCGACACGCATGCCCGCGGTGCGCAGTTTTTTTGAGGAAATATTCGGGCACAAGGCCGAGATGGGCGTAGATCCGATGGAGTGCGTGGCTGCAGGTGCGGCCATTCAGGCCGGCGTGCTGGCAGGCGAAGTCGGCGGCATCGTTCTGGTAGACGTGACCCCGCTGACCCTGGGGGTGGAAACCCTGGGCGGCATTGCCACGCCGCTGATCACGCGCAATACACCCATCCCGGTCAAGCGCAGCGAAAATTTCACCACAGCCGCCGACATGCAGACCACTGTCACGGTGCATGTATTTCAGGGCGAAAGGCCGATGGCGTCTGACAACACCAGCCTCGGCCAATTCAATCTGGATGGCCTGCCCCGGGCACCGCGCGGCGTACCCAAGATCGAAGTGAGCTTCGATATCGACTCCAACGGAATACTCAGCGTTGCGGCAAAAGACACCGTCAGCGGAAAATCACAATCCATCAGCATCACGGGTTCCACACGCCTGTCGGAGAGCGATAAAAAACGCATGGTGGAGGATGCCGAGCGATATGCCGATGCCGACAAGAAACGGCGCGAGGACGCGGAAAAACTGAACACAGCCGATTCCAACTGCTACGAAGCGGAGAAGATGCTGGCCAATTTCTCGGAAAAACTGACCGACGATTTGAGACGGCGCATCGAGAATGCCTTGCGCGAAACCAAGGAAGCATTGCTCAAAAAAGATGTCAGCCTCGCCACAGAGCGTGCCGAAGCGCTGAAAAAAGTGCTGAGTGAGGCTGGAGCAGTGCTGTATTCACAATCAGGTCAGGCAAGCAAAGGCGCGCCCTATGCGGAAACCCGCTGGGAGGGATCAGAACCACCACCCAATGTCGGCGGCGCATCCAATACGCACGGCAAAGTAGTGGATGCCGAGTACAAGGAAAATAAATAAATTATTTCAGGGCAATATTTCCGTCCGGCTGTTTTAAACAGAATGCGCAGTAGTGCCCGGGTTATCTAGAACAGTGATATTCGTTCAGGAAAAAAACATGACTATCCCTACACCGCTTCTTTCTCAACAACTTTATCATCCCTGTGACGCAGACCAGTTCGGTTTTCAGACCACGGCAGAGCTTGATGATTTGACTGAAATTATCGGCCAAATGCGAGCGATGGAAGCCGTGCACTTCGGCATCGGCATCCGTCGCGATGGCTACAATCTTTTCGTGCTGGGGCCTTCCGGCCTTGGCAAGCGCAGCATGGTGCAGCAGTTCCTCGAAACCAAGGCAGCTACTGAACAAGAGCCCGATGACTGGTGCTATATCAACAATTTTGCCCAGCCGCACAAACCGCTTGCGCTCAAGTTGCCCTGCGGCAGGGGCGCAGAATTGAGCCAGCAAATGGCAGAGCGGGTGGATTATTTGCGCACCGCTATTCCTGCACTATTTGAAAGTGAGGAGTACCGCAACAAGTCAGAAGCGATTCACGATGAATTCAAAAAACAGCAAGAGCAGTTAATCAAGCAGTTGGGGGCGGATGCCGAAAAGGAAGAAGTCATCCTGCTGCGTACCCAGGAGGGTTTTACCTTTGCGCCGACCAAAAACCACGAAGTGCTGCCACCGCATGAATTCGAAAAATTGCCGGAGGAAGAAAGGTCCCGTGTAGAGAAAGCCATCGCTGAATTGCAGAAGCGCCTGGAAAACATCCTGAAACATGTACCGCAGTGGCAGAAAGAGCGCAGCGAACGGATCAGGCAGCTCAACCGTGAAACCTCGATGGTAGTGGTTGAACATGTGCTGGATGAGTTGCGCGCAAGCTATACCGACCTCACGGATGTGCTGAAATATGTCGATATCGTGCAGCAGGATATGGTCGATAACGTCGATGATTTTCGCAAGCAGAGAGATACCGTCACGCTCTCCGGCATGACTATCGTCACTCAGGAAACCTTTCATCGCTATCAAGTCAACGCCCTGGTGAGCAATGGCAAAAAAAAGGGGGCTCCTATCGTCAGTGAGGACAATCCCAACTACAGCAACCTGGTGGGGCGAGTCGAACATATCGCCCAGCTCGGCGCACTGGTGACTGATTTCACCCTGATCAAGGCTGGCGCGCTGCACCGTGCCAACGGCGGCTATTTGTTACTGGATATCCGAAAAGTGCTGATGCAGCCTTTTGCCTGGGAAGGACTGAAGAGGGCGCTGCAATCGCGTGAAATTCACATCGAATCGCTGGGGCAGATATACAGCCTGGTCAGCACCGTTTCGCTGGAACCTCAGCCTATTCCGCTCGATGCAAAAATAGTGCTGTTTGGTGACCGCCTGTTTTATTACCTGTTGCACGCCTACGATCCTGAATTTGGTGAACTGTTCAAAGTGGCGGCAGATTTCGAAGAACAGATTGAGCGCAATAACGATACGCATCTGCTTTATGCGCGGCTGATTTCAACCCTGAGCCGCAAGGAAGAACTAATGCCGTTCGACCGAACTGCCGTAGCCAGGGTCATTGAGCAAAGCGCGCGCCTGATTGGTGATGCGGAGAAACTTTCTACCCATATGCTCGATGTTGCCGATTTGCTGCGCGAGTCCGACTACTGGGCCCGAGAGTCGGGCCAGAGCGTGGTTAAAGCTGCAGACGTGCAAAAATCGATTGATACGCAGATACGGAGGCAAGGCAGACTCAGAGACAGACTGTATGAATCCATTCTGCGCAACATCCTGGTGATCTCGACCTCAGGAGAGGTGGCGGGCCAGGTCAACGGACTGTCCGTGATTCAGCTGGGAAATTTCGCCTTTGCCCAGCCGACACGGATTACGGCGACTACGCGGCTAGGTGAAGGCAGGCTGGTCAACATCGAGCGCGAAGTGAAGCTTTCGGGTGCCATACACTCCAAGGGTGTGCTGATTCTTTCTTCGTTCCTCGCCGCACGTTATGCAAAAAACCAGCCGCTTGCGCTTTCTGCCAGCCTGGTGTTTGAGCAATCCTATGGTTTGGTTGAAGGTGATAGTGCCTCCCTCGCCGAACTGTGCGCATTGCTTTCAAATCTGGCAGATATTCCAATAAAGCAATCACTCGCAATTACAGGGTCAGTGAACCAGTTTGGGCAGGCGCAGGCGATTGGTGCGGTCAACGAAAAAATCGAGGGCTTTTTCGACATCTGCTCGTCGCGCGGATTAAACGGCGAACAGGGCGTGCTGATTCCCGAAAGCAATGTCAAGCATCTCATGCTGCGGCATGATGTGGTGGCAGCCGCCGAGGCCGGAAAATTCAAGATCTATGCCGTGGAAAATGTGGACCAGGCACTCACCATCTTGACCGGTGTGCCAGCCGGTGAGGCAGATGCCAGCGGTGTATATCCGGAAGGCAGCGTCAATCGCAAAGTGGTGGCGCGGCTGGCAGAGCTGACCGATATCAGACAGTCGTTCGCGCGCCAGCACAACGAAAAGAACAATTCGGAAGAAAAAAATAATTCGGAATAATATTTTCATGCTGCCTTAGGTGCCTGTCAGATATATATAACTAATTGATAATTATTAATATACAAGTGCACCATGCAGAAGGAAGGAAGGTAAATCCAAGGTGAGCCGTCATTACTTCCAAACGTGATTATTATGAGGTGCTCGGTGTCGCCAAAGATGCCGACCAGAAGGCGATCAAGAGCGCATTTCGCGACCTTGCGATGAAATATCACCCTGATCGCAACAAGCAACCGGATGCAGAAGCGCGCTTCAAGGAAATAGCCGAGGCCTATGCCGTTCTGTCCGACACCAAAAAACGCGCCGATTATGACGCCCAGGGTTTTGCCGGCGTGGGCGACGTCAGCCAGCAGGACATTTACAGCGGCATCAATTTCGACGATATCTTCGGCGGCCTCAACTTTGGCTTCGGCATGGGCAATCCATTTGAAGCATTCTTTCACCGTCAGCGGGCGGGGCCGGCGCGCGGCGCGGATATCGAAGTGGATTTGTATGTCTCGCTTGAGCGGGTAGCAAGCGGCGGCGAGGAGAGAATTCAGCTAAGCCACCCCACTACCTGTCCGGCCTGTCACGGCGTGGGAACCAAAGGCGGCGTCGCGCCAAAAACATGCACCACCTGCGGCGGTTCCGGGCATGTCACCCAAAGGCGACGGGAAAGAGGCGAACATGTGCTGATCCAGCAGATCACTATCTGTCCCGATTGCAACGGCAGCGGCAACATCATCGAGCATCCCTGTCCGGAATGTCACGGCACGGGCCAGCGGGATATGGCGGAAACCCTGACCGTGAAAATCCCGCGGGGAATAGAGGAGGGCATGGCCTTGCGTCTTGCCGGCAAGGGCATGCCCAGCCCTGAAGCAGGCGGCATGGCCGGAGATTTGCTGGTGGTGGTTCGATCCCGCCGCGATCCGCGTTTCGAGCGCGATGGGGCAAACCTCGTGCGACAGGAATCAATAAACCTGATCGATGCCGTGCTTGGCACGACGCTGAAAGTGCCGACCCTGGAAGGATCGGCCAGCGTAACCGTGCCGCCCGGCACTCAGCCCGGCTCGGTTTTGCGCCTCAAGGAAAAAGGTCTGCCGGAATTTGGCAGCGAGCACCGGGGTGTGATGTATCTGCGCATTGATGTGAAAGTGCCAGAAAAGCTGAGCCGCGAAGAACGCGAACTGTACGAGCGCTTGCGTGATCTTGCTGCCAAATGGAAATTCTGGAAATAGACTTTGCCGAGTCTGATATCTTGGAGAAATCATGGAAAAAGTCGACTTTAAAAATAAGCTAAAACAACTGTACCAGCCGTCATCAAAACAGATTGAGGAGGTGAATGTTCCGCCCATGAAATACCTGATGGCGGACGGTGAGGGCGACCCGGAAACTGCACCGGCATTTGCCGAGGTGGTTGAAGCTTTGTTTTCGCTTTCCTATACCCTGAAATTCATGGTGAAGAAGGGCGCATTGGAAATTGACTATAGCGTGATGCCGCTGGAAGGGTTGTGGTGGGCAGATGATATGTCCGCATTCAGCAGCGGCGATAAATCCAAATGGAAGTGGACCCTGATGATCATGCAGCCGGAATTTATCACCAAAGAAATGGTTGCTGCGGCAATAGCCGAAGTGAAGAAAAAGAAAAATCTCGCAGCGCTGAACAAGGTCAGATTCGAGGCGCTGGCCGAAGGCAACGCTGCGCAAATCATGCATATCGGCCCCTTTTCGGAAGAAGGCCCAAACATCGAACGCCTGCATCAGTATATCGAAAGCCACGGCCACAAACTGAGCGGGAAACACCACGAGATTTATATGAGCGATATCAGAAAAACCGCCCCGCAAAAATGGAAAACGGTAATCAGGCAGCCCATGCTGTAAAGACTGAATCAATCAACCAGCCTTGGTCAGGCTGCAATACCTTCAACGCAAGAGCGCAGATTACTCGCGATTTCCCTCTGCAACAATCGCGCGGTAATCTGCGCTCCTGCAAAAACAACATTTCAGCTTTGCCGTTTTTTTTTCCTGCAATATTTAGATAGAAAGCCGTTGAATATGCAACTGAATTAACAAGCTACACTGAGTATTCAAAAAGCCGAATGGATGAAATGAAGATATTGAGGCAAAATGCACAAGGGATTGCGCGGAGGCTTATTTCCAGAGGCGATCCTTTTTTTTATAAAGCAGGGGTGGCGTTAGTGAATCGCCATTTGATGAATTACCGACACGCTCGGCCAATAAGTGAAGAAGAGAACAAACAATATGCAAAAACTGCCCAAACATAAATTCCACCTGGTTTTCTCGATACTGATGGGCGTGATCATGGTTTTCCTGATGACCTGTGTCATCACGTTCGTGAACATCGGCGTGCCAGCCGACTTTTTAAAACACTGGCTGCATGCCTTTATCGTCGCCTTGCCGATAGCCGTGCCGGCAGTTTACTTTGTGGCGCCCTTCGCGCGCAAAATGACGGCGCGTTTTGCCGAGCTTCCTTAACGCAACAGCCTCGGCAAAACACAAGTCGTAGCGCCATCTGCCTGCTTAACCTCAGTGCTGTTGGCGCAAGGAAAATCTCCGTTCGCCCTGCGCTTGTCGCAGGGCTTTGTGTTTATTCCCCTGAGGGCCAGTCGTTAAACGGAAAAGGAATCTCTTCAGCGGCAAAGGTCAGGAAATTGACAATCTGCTGCAAATAGCGCGCCATGTTGCGGCCAAATGAAACGAGCCTGTCATTCGGCGCATCGTTCACCAGCACCAATACAAACTGAATGATCGTAACAATAAACATCACCGTGCCGGTCAGCTGGTAGGCCAGTGCCATCAGCAGCATAAAAAATCCGCGCACCCATATCTTGCGCTTGCCGGTAGTTTCAGTATTTTCCGTCATGGCTGGCACTCCTTTGTTTTGGTCTTAATCTGCAATGCTTCAAAAATGCATAGCATTGCTCGTTCTGCCGCAATAATCAAGCGCCCTTTTTGCCCAATTTTTCCAGTTTGTCCTGCCACTTTTGCACAGCCTGCGCATCCATGTTGCCAACCATGCCGATTAACGTTTCCTTGACCGGCTTGATGCCAACAAAACTCAATACATTGCGCTCCAGCGAGCGGATGCTGTGCGCAAGAAAAATCCAGCGGTACACCACGGCAGGCATGCCCATGGTGACAACCAGCCGTGCCTAGCGCCCGCCAAGCGCCTTGTGTGCAAACGGATTTTTACCTGAAGCCGAAAAGGCAAAGTCAGGGCGCGCCACCTGTTCGAGAAAACCCTTGAGCAAAGCGGGCATGTCGCCCAGCCAAAGCGGAAAGAAAAACACAATGTGCTCGGCCCACTTGATTGTCGTTTGCGCCTCGCTCAGGCTGCCCGGCAGCACCCCTTTCTCATATTCGTGCTGACTGCGCAACAAGGGAAAGTCCAGCTTCGCCACATCGACGCGCTTAACTTTATGGCCGGCCGCCTGCGCGCCACGGGCATAACTTTCCTCCAGCGCATGGCACAAGTGCTGCTCGCTGGCATCCGGGTGACCCTGGATGATCAGAATGCGTTTGCCCATGCCATTCTCCTTTAGGATGCACTGATCAAGTCGTCATCCCCGCGAAGGCGGGGATCCAGCTCTTTGATTTTACTGTGTTTTTCCAGCCTTCGCGGGAACGACAAAATGGACTTGTCAGTGTTTCCTTAACGATTAAATAATCACCGGCCAGCGCGCCTGTTACCCCTGCCGGCAGGGGCGGGCAGAGCCGGGACGCAGCGCAGGGGATACAGCGTTTCCTGCAGCTCACTACACTGCCAGTTCTATGACTAACCTTTGTATCTTGCTAAAAATTGGGCTTGTTTTGCAAATAAACAAGCATAAATAAGCAATGAAATTGCATTATTTTGCCCTGCTTCATTGCACTGCATCCGTGCATCCAATCTTAAATGTGAAATAACATGAGGCCGATCTTTCATGCACACCTGGTAAACGGCTCAAGCGGCGATCCGGTGCTGTATATCGACTGCCTGTTTGAGCACCGCGCACTGCTGTTTGATCTCGGCGACATACGCGCACTGCCGCCGCGCAAACTGCTGCGCGTCAGCCATGTGTTTGTCACCCATGCGCACATGGACCATTTTATCGGCTTCGACGGGATGTTGCGCATCCTGCTTGGTCGTGAGAGAGATTTACACCTGTTCGGCCCACCCGGCGTCCTGGCACAGGTCGAGCACAAACTCAGCGCCTACACCTGGAACCTGGTGCACAACTACGCCTCAGACTTCACCCTGCGCGTCACCGAGCTGGACGGCACAAGCACAGCAAAACGCGCCAGCTTCCATTGCCTGCGCGCCTTTCGCCGCGAAGAGGAAGCAACGGTAACAATCGCTGAAAACACCCTGCTGGACGAACCCGCGCTGACAGTGCGCTACACCCTGCTCGATCACGGCGGCATCCCCTGTCTCGCCTACGCGCTGCAAGAAAACGCCCACGTCAATATCTGGAAAAACCGCCTGCAGCAACTCGGCCTGCCCTTGGGCCCATGGCTGCGCGAACTCAAGCACGCGGTGCTGCGCAACGAAGCCGATGATGCGCAGATAAAGGCTGCATGGCGCGAGCAGGGCGCGCAGCAGGAGCGGACATTCACCCTGGCCGAACTAAAACCCGCGCTGCGCATCGTGCCGGGGCAGAAAATTGCCTACGTCACCGATGTCGCCTGGCAAGAGCATAACGTCACGCGCATAACAGACCTTGCACGCAATGCCGACATGCTCTACATCGAAGCGGTATTCATGCAACGCGATGCCGAACACGGCGATAAAAAATTTCACCTCACCGCGGGGCAGGCAGGCGAGATTGCCAGAGCTGCGGGCGCAGCATATGTTATTCCCATGCATCTCTCGCCGCGCTATCAGGGTGATGACGTTACCTTATTGCGCGCGGAAGTGGCTGCAGCATTTGGCGGCAATGTGCTGTGAGCATTCCTGCCTAGGGTCAAGATGCATATCAAAAATCTCGCTGGTGCAGCACTGGTGAGATATCCTGCAGGCAAGACTTGTCACCATTTTGACAAAACTGACAGCTTAGCCTTGCTATTGAACAGGTTAGGAGGTTTAATCGTGTCGGCGTGGGTTTGCTCTGTGCAAATGTTGTAATGTTTGAAAAGCTGTTTGTTGCTAGGAAATGCTAAAAAATACTAACTACATGATATTGCTTGATATTTAAATATGCAAAAACTTGTTACCAAACAGATGACGCAATGTTTTGCGTCAAATAGGAAGCCTACTTTACATTAGCTCTCATATGTCATCATCCGGCGTCCTTTCATCCTCGAATCTGTACCGAATAGTCAGCTTTGACAGGGCTGTTCAAATTCTTCAGTCCAATACGCTTTACTTCGCTCATCCATCGGAATGGGAAGACCCTTACGAGCAGGGCCTTTTACACAAACGGTCGAACAACATATTTGCGCAGTGCTGGTGTCGGAAGGCCGTATCAGATGCGATGTGGCGCATCTATTCTCCAAACAATCTTGGTGTTCGTCTTGGCACCACCCGTCAGCTTCTCCGTGAAGCCCTAAAGGAAGCACAGAAGACGCTAAAGATTCGGTTCAAGATTCAGAACGTGAAGTACATGTTCCAGGAGGAACTGCAGTTTGCTCGACAGGACGTTGCCACAGCCCTCAATGAGAGATACACCGTTCGCAAGGCTATCGAGCCACTGTTCATGAAGCGCAATGCCTTTCAGCATGAATATGAGGTCCGCGCTGTCGTTTATGATCGTGAACCTCAGCTCACCGATAACGTTAAAGGCGTGGTAATCCCTGTTGATGCAAGAGCGTTGATTCGCAGCATCTGGATAGACCCTAGGGCACCAAAGGAATTTGTTGAAGCCTATTCCCTCTATCTGAAAAGGAAACTGAAGTTCCCGGGCGTCGTCAAGAAATCCACTCTCTATGAAGCTCCAGAGCCAATTGATGTGTGATCCCGCCCTGAGAGCTAACCCTGCGGTGCAGGGGACGCTGCGCGATAAAGCCGCGCAGCGCCCCTGACCTTGAACGTTGGGCGACAGATAAAGAATTGCTGTACCAATAAACAATAGAGCAATATGCATAACTTCAATGGAATATCGAACGTAGTCTTTGCGTTAGGGCGTAATGGCCCCAGCGGAGTTCAGTTAGCTGGTACGGCGTTCGCTTTGAACAAGCCCGGATTTTTTGCAACGGCTTCACACGTTGCGGGGACGGATGGGCAAGGACTCGTACTTGTATTTAAGAAGTTATCATCACTGAATGATTACCAAGATACAGGAGACACGTCCATCCAAATGTTGCCCATCAAAATTGATGCATTGGATCCATTTCACGATTTGGCAGTATTAAAGGCGGATGTTGATATAGCATCAAATATAGCCATTGGTGGCTCCGACCAAGTACCCGTCGGAGTTGGTGTTTCGAGTTTTGGTTTTCCTCACGCCGATCATGGACGTATGGTTCTTACGCAACAAGATACTGAAATAGGGGCCAGGGTGTTGATCGCATCGGGCGGGATAAAGGCCAAGCATCTAGTTCTAAATACGCAGGCTCGACCAGGACAATCGGGTAGCCCTGTATTCCGTAAATCAGATGGACTTCTTGTTGGCGTACTCGTCGGTTCATATGCGCCGGGGGGAGGAGGAGGAATCTCGTTGGGTGGAGTTGACCCACACACCCTTCATCAGACCACACATGCAGTTTCGTCCGAATACCTATTGAAAATGTACTAGCCATGACTACCAATCTAGATGACTTGCTTGGAGAGGAACCCATTAAGTGGGTTCACGAATTGCCCGCGTATCAACGCGAATCCATAGAAGCACTAATTACAAGTGGCGCTTCTTTTGACGAGGTCGCTCAAGCTTGGGTAAATGCATCAGCAGAAAACACGTATCGATTTGCTGCATCTACCCCTGTCGGCGACAAGGGGGCATTTTTGGGAAACCTCAAACTTGAAGTGCGAGCTTTTCTTTGCGGAGACAAGAAGTATAAGAAAGAACGAGATGGGTTATTTGGTGAAAAAGGGCATGGGCGAACTTATGTAGTGAGTGCGATGGCAGTCGCGATTGCTCCCCACTTGAGCGTTGCTTCAGCTGTCATTTCCCCGCTAATCGCCCTTGTCCTGGCAAGTATTGGCAAAGTTGCTTTAAATGCATGGTGCGCTACCCAGAGCGACGCCCAACCCCACAGTCAATAATCAATGGGGTCAGACTGAGGTAACCCGTATTTCACGGACACTTGTAATAGTAGACAATACTAGTGGAGGTGTATATGGGAAAAGAAATGCAGAAAGTGAATGCCGAGCGTAAACGGCAGAAGTACTGAAAGGAGAGCACGATGAGCAATGAACAGGAGGCACCTGAGACGAAAGGTGTTACGGTCAAGTTACTTGCAACGGTTGATCTTGGCCCCGAGATCGAGGGCATGGCAGGGCGCCAACTTCGAATGCGTATGGTGACCATCGAGCCTGGAGGGGTCTTCGGCCCGATTCACGACCATAAAGACAGACCAGGCACCGTGTACATACTGCAAGGAACGATCACTGACCATCGAAATGGAGTCGCTATGGACTATGGGCCGGGAGTGGGCTGGCCCGAGGATAGGAACACCACACACTGGCTTGAGAACAGAGGAAAGATTCCGGCAGTGGAGATCTCGGTCGATATAGTCAGGCAAGAGTAAGCTCCGGCCCGACATCTAACACGGTCGGGCTCAACACCGGTTCAACTCAGAGCATGGATCGTCCGGGCAAAGTAACCGATAACGCGCGGCCCCTCAATTTAATATTATGCGTAAAACCTCTCCAGGGCAGAAATTTGTTGCAACTGCAAAATATTTGCTAGTATTTTATTTGTTTGCATTCACTACTTTCACCGTAGCTGCTAAATCTCAGTTGTGCTCCTCTCTTTCCGAGCTGCAATGTATTAGGAGTTCCGAATGCACTCTAGATTATGTAGAACGAAACAAATATATTTGTGCCCCCGCTAGGGGCAGGTGTGAGGTTGGTTTTATTCAGTGGGGCGATAATAAAGTGCAAAGCTGCGAATCTAAACAGGGCTGCAAGTATGTCCCCGGAAATTGTTATTGCCAGCCTGATGTCATATGCCGGTGTGGTGGGGGTGAGCCACCAAAATGTATTGAGGTAAAAGTTAATGCGTCATAGAACGCGTAACCTGTCGTTCAAGCGGGACACTGCGCAGGCGCGGGGTCCCTTAACTTTGCTTTTGCCCTCATGAGAGTTATCGCGATTCTGCTGTGTCTGTGTTGCATCTTTACGGGATGTGCGTCACGCTCGCAGATACGGGAGGACAACCAGATCAAGTCGGCAGCAGATCTCTACAATCGCAATTTCGTGGTTGCGGCGCCCACTTACGCAGGCAACCTCTTCTGTGGCGCACCGTTCTTCCTGCTTTCGAGTGGAATCGACGCGATTTACTTTGGCGAGCGAACAGAGAGTTATTACAAGTTCATCAATAACGTGTACTTCATTCCTGCTTCAGTTTGCGGTGCCATAGTTGGTGCTGTGTTTGTCCCCGTCTCCTACGTGTGCGACGAGCACCCGTGGGATTTCGACTTCAAGACCGTGCGCAGCCGCACTTGGGAGTGTCGCTAATGCTGTTGTGTTGTTCGAGACCTACCGGGCTAACCAGTCACTCCAGGGGACGCGCGGTAAAGTCGCGCGCCCCTGGCCGCATCATTGAGGAGGCTACATGCAAATAAAATACACTTTCGACCTGAAGCAACGAGTACAAACTAGACATAAGCGGGAGGTAACACCAATCTGACAGATTGAACGGATCGAGCCCATACATGATTCCCAAGCTGGTTTAGTCCGTCCAAGCAGCCGAATGGGCTGGCTTCATTTACCCCACGTCACAAACATGGCGAATACCACGATTGCCATAATCGCGGTCGCCAGCCAGCCGAGAATCTTGAGGCGGCGCGTGATGACGAATGGACCCATGATGTCCGACCGCATCGCCATCAGCATCATCACGACCATAATAGGCACAGCGACGACGCCGTTGATGACCGAGCTCCAGAACAGCGCCTTGATCGGGTCGATTGGGGTGAAGTTAAGCGCTACCCCGAGGATGGTCGCGATGCTGACGATGGCGTAAAAGCCACTCGCCTGCAACAGTTTGAGGCCCAACCCCATGCTCCACTGGAACGACTCGGCGACGGCGTAGGCTGCCGAGCCGGCGAGAACCGGCACAGCGAGCAGCCCGGTGCCGATGATACCTACCGAAAACAGCATGAAGGCGAAGTCTCCAGCCAGTGGGCGCAAGGCCTGCGCCGCCTGCGCCGAAGTTTCGATGTCGGTAACGCCGTGCAAATGCAGGGTCACGGCCGCGGTCAGCATGATAAAGAAAGCGACAATATTGGAGAATCCCATGCCGATGTAAGTATCGATCTTGATGCGCCGCAATTGCGCACGCGCCTGTTCCGGCGCCGCTATCAGCGGCTCCTCACCAGTCGCCGCGCGCTGCTCCTCGACTTCCTGCGAGGCCTGCCAGAAGAACAGATACGGGCTGATGGTGGTGCCGAACACGGCCACAATCGCGACGATATATTCCGGCTTGAGCGAGAAGGACGGTACGAGCGTCTGGTAGAACACTTCGCCCCACGGCACCCTGACCACAAACACGGTAGCCACATAGGCGAGGAGCGCCAGGGTAAGCGCTTTCAATATCGGCGCATAGCGGGGAAAGGGAATGAAGATTTGCAGCAGCAGGGAGGTGATGCCGAATGCAATCGCGTACCAGTGTGCAGATCCGCCTATCAGAAGTGTCAGCGCCGCCCCCATCGCGCCGATATCAGCGGCGATGTTGATGGTGTTTGCGACCAGCAGCAGCGCTACGATGCCGTGAAGCAACCAGGCAGGATAATGCTGGCGGATATTGGCGGCGAGTCCATGACCCGTGACCCGTCCGATGCGGGCACTCACGGTCTGGATGCCGACCATCAGCGGAAAGGTAAAGAATGCGGTCCACAGGACACCGTAACCGAATTTCGCGCCGACCTGAGAATAGGTGGCGATGCCGCTTGGGTCATCGTCCGCAGCGCCGGTGATGAGACCCGGCCCCAGCCGTGCCCACAGCGACTTCTTATTGCTCGATGGGGTTGTATGTTTGCTCAAAGTTACTCATTTCTTTTCGGTAAAAAAACACACAAGCACAGTCATTGCGGCTCCCGTAATTTAAAAATACGAGAGCAAACGGGGTGGATAACGGGATCTGTATTAAAAGAGCGGCTTCGTTCTTTCACGAACATGCCAAGCCACTACGCATAAAATGCGCTCGCGACCATCGCCACATGCTGATACCAGCAAGGGCGCCGCGTTGCATTTTACATTCTTTTTTTAAATAACTTTTGCAGCTTTGGGCATTTACATAATCAAAATCAAGGTCAGACTCGATTGATTATTGATTAAGCAGCGTATATAGTTTTAGGCAGCAGTCCGAGTGCCGACAACCCATACACCTATCTGATGACTCCCGCCTACGGCCAGACACTCCGCGATCTGTTGCGAACACAACAGGTAGCCTCTCTTGGAACGCTTCACAAGGGCGAGCCGTATGTCTCCATGGTGCCTTTTGCCATTCTTCCCGGTGGCCTGGGCATCGTGATCCATGTCAGCCAACTTGCGACCCACACAAAAGACATGCTGTTAAGTCCACAAGTGAGTCTTTTGGTTGTCGCGTCGCCAACGCCCGAAATTCCGGTCCACGCATTGGCACGGGTCACGATACAAGGTCGGGCTGTGCAATACGCTGAGTCAATGGAAAGCCATGCCGAGGCCAAAGCTGTCTATTTATCAAGGTTTCCTCAGAGCGCCGAGATGTTCGCTTTTTCCGACTTCTCGTTGTTCGCAATAATGCCACGAACAATTCGGTTCGTCGGTGGGTTTGCTCAAGCCACAACGATTTCGCCCGAAGTTTTCGCCGAGGTGCTGAGCCAATAGGTTCTTGAGTGCCGAGTAGTGCAGTGGTAAATATTGTTGTGGCAGTGTGGCGGTAGAATGAACGCGAAATTTTTTGATACTTTGCATCTGTTAACACTACGCCGTCAGTTCCATTTTTATAATTCAAAGTTCTCATCTTCTTGATTGCACGTAGCGTAGTGCAAGCCGCTCACACAGTTGTTTAGTGCAATGGCTGAATCTATGTAACTTGTTGTTTATATTCAATAAATAATATTTAAACGGGATATTCTGCTGAGCGGTTCACCTGACTCCGTTTTCTGCTGAGTGCAAGCGGGGTCTGCCGCAATAGCGCGGCACTCTCTTGACTTTCCGTTCTGCCACCCGATCTAGAGCAGATCATTCCAGCATCATCAATTCCTCGCGCAGGTGGCAAGCCACATGGGCGAACATCAGTTCTCAGGAGGCAGGACATGTCCAGGCTGCGCTTCAAAATCTCCATGTCACTCGACGGCTTTGTTGCGGGCCCCAACCAGAGCGTGGAGCACCCGCTGGGCATCGGCGGCGAGCGCCTGCACGAGTGGGCGTTCAAGCTTGCAGTGTTCCGTAAGATGCATGGCTGGGAAGGCGGCGAGGTCAACGAAAGCACGCCGGTCGTCGAGGAATCGCTCGCCAATATCGGCGCCACGGTGATGGGGCGCAACATGTTTGGCGGGCACCCCGGCCCCTGGCACGCCAAAAATACGTGGAATGGCTGGTGGGGCGTGAATCCGCCGTTTCATCACCCGGTATTTGTGCTCACGCACCACGGGCGCGAACCGCTGGCGCTTGAAGGCGGCACCACCTTCACCTTCGTCACCGACGGCATCGAGGCGGCGCTCGATCGGGCGCGGCAGGCCGCCGCCGGCAAGGATGTGTCGCTTGGCGGCGGCGCGAAAGCTGCGCAGCAGTATCTTGTGGCGGGGCTGGTGGACGAGATGGAAATAAATCTGGTGCCTACGCTGCTCGGCAGCGGCGAGCGGCTGTTCGAGGGGGTTGGCGACAACCTGTACGGCCTCGAACTGGTGCGCACGGTCGCCGCGCCCAACGTGACGCACCTCAAGTTTGCGCGGCGCTGAGGTGATAAGGATGATTTTATTCAAAGCCTGAATGGAAAAGTTGCGCTTGTCACCGGGGCCAGTCGCGGCGTCGGGAAAGGCATTGCCCTCGAACTTGCTGAGGCGGGCGCAACAGTCTATATCACGGGCCGCTCGGTTGAAGATATGCACTATATCTCGGGCAAGGGCACCGCGGTTGCCTGCGATCACCGCAATGATGAGCAGGTTCGCCTGGCATTTCAGCAGATCGCTGCTGAGCAAGGGCGTCTGGATTTCCTCGTCAACAACGTCTGGGGCGGCTATGAGAATATGATTGAAAACGGCGAATTTACCTGGACGCGGCCGTTCTGGCAGCAGCCGCTGTGGCGATGGGACGCGATGTTTCAGGCGGGTGTGCGTGCCAATTATGTTGCCAGCCAATTGGCCGCTCAGATGATGGTCAGCGCACGCCGCGGTTTGATCGTCAACATCTCATTCTGGGCAGCACAAAAATATGTCGGGAATGTTGCTTATGGGGTAGCAAAAGCGGCGACTGACAAGATGACAGCGGATATGGCGCATGAGTTGCGCGAGCACAATGTTGCGGCCATCTCACTTTATCCTGGGCTGGTGAGAACAGAAAAAGTGATGCAGGCAGCAGCATGGCTGGACTTGAGCAATTCAGAATCACCGCAATTTATTGGGCGTGCAGTTGTGGCGCTTGCTGCTGATCCCGCTGTGATGGAGAAAACAGGGAGCGTTCTGGTGGCAGCCAGCCTGGCTCGGGAATATGGCTTTACAGACATTGATGGAAAAACGCCGAAGCCGCTCACGGGCAGCGATGTATAAACGGGGGCGCTGACAAGCGCTTGCGGCATACGTACTTTAAAACCCAACGGGAGCATCTATGCAAATCCTCATCACGGGCGGTACCGGCCTGATCGGCAAGCAGCTATGCAAGGCATTGCTGGCTGCAGGCCATGAATTGACGGTGCTCAGCCGCCATCCGGCGACTGTTCCGGCCAAATGCGGTGCGGGGGTGCACGCGATGGCTGCGCTCGGCGAGTGGCATGCCGAAAAAACATTTGATGCGGTCATCAATCTGGCTGGCGAGCCGATTGTCGATGCGCGCTGGACGCAGCGGCGCAAGCAGGTTTTGTGGGATAGCCGGGTTACCCTCACCCAGGAGCTGGTCAGGCATATTATGTTAGCTGGGCACAAGCCAGCCGTATTGTTAAGCGGTTCGGCGGTAGGCTATTACGGCAATCGCGGCGATACCGCGCTGTATGAAGCGGAGGAAGCAGGAACGGATTTTGCCGCGCAGCTGTGCAAAGCGTGGGAAGACGCGGCGCGAGCCGCTGAAAAAGCCGGGGTGCGGGTGTGCCTGCTGCGCACCGGTTTGATCTTAAGCAACAAGGGCGGGTTGCTCGGGCGCATGCTGCCGCCGTTCAGGCTTGGCCTGGGCGCGCGTCTTGGCGACGGAAAACAGTGGATGAGCTGGGTGCATATCGACGACTATGTCGCGATGGTGCTGAAGTTGCTGCAGGATGCCCAGGCCAGCGGGCCATACAACATGACTGCACCGCAACCGGCCACCAATGCGCAATTCACTGCTGCGCTGGCAAAAGCGCTGCATCGCCCCGCACTGTTCGCAGCCCCCGCGCCGCTGCTGAAACTGGCGATGGGCGAGCGCGTTTGCCTGTTGCTTGAAGGGCAAAAAGTATTGCCCGGCAAGATGTCGGCTGCCGGTTACCGCTTTCAGTTTGCCACGCTGGGTGATGCGCTGGGCAATTTGTTTGGCAAGTAAATCAGGGTTACTTCAGACTCACGCTATGCCAGCCTCTCTCCAAGCGTTAATCGCCGATATCACCACGCTGCAGGTCGATGCCATCGTCAATGCCGCGAATTCTTCGCTGCTGGGCGGAGGCGGGGTTGACGGGGCGATACATCGCGCCGCCGGGCCGGAGCTGTTGCATGAGTGCCGCCTCTTGCACGGCTGCCGTACCGGTGACGCCAAACTGACGAAAGCTTACCGCCTGCCTGCAAAGTTTATTATTCATACGGTAGGGCCGGTGTGGCATGGTGGCGCACAGGGTGAGCCGGAACTGCTGGCGTCGTGCTATCGCCGTTGTCTTGAGGTCGCAGCCCAACATGCTGTTCGCACTCTGGCTTTTCCCAGCATCAGCACGGGCATCTACGGCTACCCAATCGAGCTGGCAGCAAAAATTGCTGTGGACACCGTACGCTCAACGCTGAATGATTTTCCTGCTATTACAGAGGTGATTTTCTGCTGCTTCAGTTCGGGCGATTTGGCGGCCTATGAAAGGGCTTGCAGCAGGTAGAGTCAGACTCTACCTATTGGGTAAAAATCGCGCCATCATTTCTCTGTTACTGATTGGATCTCCTTGTTCGTGAGCGGAGAGTGCTTCGCAATAGTGTGAATTGTTTTCAATCTTCTTGAATCACTGGCGTGTTGCCGCCAGGCAGCCACACGAGGATGGGTTTTTATCAGGTTTGCTCGCAGGCTGCAGGCCGATTGGCTGTTCTTGTTTGCAGTCTTTGAAATACCGCCAAAAAACGGGGCCAGTTATAACATTCCAGCCAAATATATGGGAATGTCATAACTGGCCCCGCTATTTCCAGCAAGGCCCGAAAATTGCCCGCCTTGTTGTAACCGGCCCGTCTCAGAGCCACACCTTGCTTATGGGCGCATACGATCCGCAGCAACAAAGTATTTGCGCGCATAGGCAACCAGTTGCGCATCGCTGGGGTGGTCTACCGTTTCCACTCCAATCACCCTGTCAGTCATTTGCTGGTCGTGGCTGTGAATGTGCTTGATGAGATTAAGCTTGGCACTAGCCGGACCCACAACGAGAACTTCCTGTGCACCCTTCAATGTTTCGACCACTTCGTGATAAAAATTCTGATCTTCGGGTGAGCGGCCTGCGCCTACAGTGCCTCCCTTATCCGCACCACGCTTGTGGTGCACCTTTTGATGCGGCTTCTTTGGGTGCACAACGGACGATTCGACATCATCCGGGCTGATATGCATTACGTGTGCTTCTGCGTGATCAATCCATACGATTGCGTGATAGTGTGACATGGTATCCCCTTAGCGTTGTTGTAAATTTCTTCTTGATGCAGTTATGAGCTTTTTACGGAGAAAAAGCAAGCACTCCAACTAAAAGGGGGCAGTAATTTTTCGATCTGCTTTTTGCAGGAGGTAAAGCTGGCCGATTAAGCCAGGCTTGCGCGCGAGTTATTCATCTTGAAATGATCTTGCCTTGTCCCAATCGTAACCAGAATTGGTTGTGATAAAAAATAAATTATGTTTCCGGTACTGACATTGATCATGATGATGTTTGCAACGACTACGGCGGCAGGAATGGATGCAGCAGTTCGAAGCGTAAACTTGCCCCCGCCTCCTGCAGTTGGCGCGATGAGCCTGGAAGAGGCTTTGACGCAGCGTCGCTCGGTGCGCGAATTCATACCGGGTGCACTGACGCTGAGTGAAGTCTCGCGGCTGCTGTGGGCGGCCCAGGGCAGCACAGGGTCGGGCCGGCGCACGGCACCTTCGGCAGGTGCCACCTATCCACTGGAGGTTTATCTGGTGGCAGGCAATGTCGAAGGATTATCCGCCGGCGTCTATCGCTACCTGTCGAACCAGCACCGCCTGGAGTCAGTTTCCGATGCTGAAATACTCCAGCACATGGGCGCCGCAGCCCTGGAGCAAAGGTGGGTGGAGCGAGCGGCGGCAGTGGTCGTCATCGCCGCTGTATTTGAACGCACCACTGCACACTATGGCAATGCAGGCGAGCGTTATGTGCACATGGAAAGCGGACATGCCGCCCAGAACCTGCTGCTGCAGGCGGCAGCCATCGGGCTGTGCGTGACCCCGGTGGGCGCATTCAACGATCGCTCGGTTTCCCGTCTGCTGCAACTGCCCGCGCGTCAGACACCCTTGTATCTGCTTCCCGTGGGCAGATGTGCACCCCAGTAAAAGCGATAACGGGTGAGATTGAGATGCAGGAACGGTTATTGATTTTGAATCAAAGTTTCGCTTTAACGTTTGTGCAGTTGCCGAAAATGGGCCCGCCCCAACATTGAGGTGTGCAAGCTTCATCAAGTATGATTTGGCCGCTCGTACGGTTTATCGTCGCTTTGAACTGGCTGATCTTTCCTTTGAATACAAATCCGTAAAGCGATTTTTCTGTGGCAATCTTCACGGTGAGCGATTCTTCCGCGCCTTTGGTCACCTTGCCGGTTTTGGTGTCGATAAATATTTCGCCCATTTGTGGGCCAGTGCAAACCAAATCGCTGGCCACCGCCTGGGAAGTAATGGAAATGGCCAGCGCCACAAGAATGGAAGCAACGGCCCGGTATGTAATGTCAGCTTTGTTTGTATTCATGAGATCTCCAATGGCAACAGACATTGTATGAGGCAATTTCAAAAAATTAAAGGAAAAACTGAAGATCTGCTTGGGATTGCGTACAGGCAGCAACCTGGCAGTGAGTCAGGCAGCTTGAAATTGCGCCCCTGCATCCCAACCGTCTTGGAGTAGTCATGATTTTTCCGTGCCACATCAACGCGTTCGCAGATCTTTTCGAGGTTCGAGCATGTCAGCCACTTCCCGCTGGGAGCATTTTCCCCATGACGCCGATGTCGGCGTGCGTGGTGTGGGGGCTACGCTGGCGCAGGCTTACGAGCAGGCTGCGCTGGCGATGACGGCAGCGATTGCCGACATTGCCACGGTGGAGCCTAAAACAAAGATACAGCTTTCTTGTGACGCGCCCGATGCCGAGTTGCTGCTGGTTGACTGGCTCAATGTGCTGGTCTTCGAAATGGCGACGCGCAGCATGTTGTTCAGCCGCTTTGAAGTGCAGCTTCAGGATTGTCACCTGACCGCACAGGTGTGGGGGGAGGCAATCGAAATCGCCCGCCACCATCCGGCCACCGAGGTGAAAGGCGCGACCTATACTGCGCTGAAGGTTGTGCAGCAAGCGGACGGCAGCTGGCTGGCGCAGTGCGTGGTGGATGTGTAGCTGTAAATAAGCCATTGAATGCTGCAGGAGGAGACATCGTGGAACTCACACTGTTTGATCGCAAGTCGGAATTTGAATGGCATATCCGGCCATTCGGCGCGATGCGCGTGCCGGGTGTGATTTTCGCCAGCGAGGCGCTGATGCGCGACATGGATACAAAGGTGTTCGATCAGGTCACCAATGTGGCCAAGCTGCCGGGCATCGTCAAGGCGTCCTATGCGATGCCCGATGCGCACTGGGGTTATGGCTTTCCGATTGGCGGGGTGGCGGCATTCGATGCAGAAAAGGGGGGCGTGGTGTCGGCGGGCGGGGTAGGTTTCGATATTTCCTGCGGCGTGCGCACCCTGCATACCGGCCTGAAACTTGAAGACATCGATGCGGTGAAGCTGAAACTGGCAGACGGTTTGTTTCACGCCATCCCCGCAGGCCTCGGCAGCACCGGCGGCATCCGCCTGAACCCGGCCGAGATGAATGCGATGCTGCGCGGCGGCGCACGCTGGGCGGTGGAGCAAGGCTTTGGCACGGAGTCTGATCTGCATCGCATCGAAGAGGGCGGCAGCATGCACGGCGCCGATCCTTCGCAGGTTTCCGAACAGGCCAAAAAACGCCAGCGCGACGAGATGGGCACGCTGGGCTCCGGCAATCACTATCTTGAAGTACAGCGGGTGACGGATGTGTATGCAGCGCAGACCGCCGCAGCATTCGGCATCAAAGAGGGCGACATTGTGGTGAGCATCCATTGCGGCTCGCGCGGACTTGGCCACCAGATAGGCACGGAGTTTCTCAGGCAGATGGTAGTGGCCGCCCCTAGCCACGGCCTGGAACTGCCCGACCGCGAGCTTGCCTGCGCGCCGGTCAATTCGCAGCTCGGGCAGGACTATCTCGGCGCGATGCGCGCAGGCATCAATTGCGCGCTGGCCAACCGCCAGATCCTCACCCATCTCACCCGCCAGGTATTCGCCAAGATATTGCCCAAGGCCTATCTGTCGCTGCTGTACGACGTGTCGCACAACACCTGCAAATTGGAGAAGCACAAGGTGGACGGACAGTTAAGGAAACTCTATGTGCACCGCAAAGGCGCCACGCGCGCCTTCGGCCCCGGCCACCTCGACCTGCCCACCGAGTTGCGCGAGGCCGGCCAGCCGGTGCTGATCGGCGGCAGTATGGGCACGGCGTCCTACATTCTGGGCGGCACGGAGGAGGGCATGAAGCTGGCCTTTGGTTCCGCCTGTCACGGCGCGGGACGCGCGATGAGCCGGCATCAGGCGCTGAAGAACTGGAGCGGCAGCAAGGTAATCGATGATCTGTTCGGCCACGGCATTGTGATACGCAGCCCTTCGTTTCGCGGCGTGGCGGAAGAAGCGCCGGGCGCCTACAAGGATGTCAGCGCGGTGGTGGACTCGGCCGACCAGGCCGGTCTGGCGCGCAAGGTGGCGCGGGTGGTGCCGCTGATTTGCATCAAGGGCTGAGCGTTTATTTGTTACATGCGCTGACAGCATTTTGGGAAGGGGTAAATGATGGATGACGCAGATCGGGTTAACTGGCAGCCGCAGCAGGGCGACGCATTGCTGGTGACGGACATTCAGAACGATTTTCTGCCCGGCGGCAGCCTGGCGGTGCAGCGCGGCGACGAGGTGGTGCCGTTGCTCAACCGTTACATTGACCTCTTCGTGGCGCGCAAGCTGCCGGTATTTGCCACGCGCGACTGGCATCCCGAGCATCATTGCTCCTTTCGCGAGCAGGGCGGGCCGTGGCCGCCGCATTGCGTGGCGGGCACACGCGGCGCGGAGTTCGCTGCTGCGCTACTGTTGCCGCTTACCGCCGTGATCATCTCCAAGGCAACCACGCCGGAACAGGACGCCTACTCGTCGTTCCTGGGCACAGAGCTGGAGCGGAAACTGCGCGATGCCGGTGTCAAGCGCCTGTTTATCGGCGGCCTCACCACCGACTACTGCATACTTAACTCAACGCGCGATGCACTGCGGCTCGGCTATCAGGTGTTTGTCCTGGCCGATGCGATCCGAGCGGTGGATGTCCAGCCCGGTGATGGAGCACGCGCCGTGGAAGAGATGGTAAGGCAGGGCGCGCAGTGCATCACGCTGCAAGGATTCACCACATGAATCCCGCAAGCAGCGTGCTGCTTACCGATCTCTACCAGCTCACCATGCTGCAGGGCTATGAGGATTCCGGCATGGAGGAGATTGCCGTGTTCGAGTTCTTTGTGCGCAAGCTGCGCCCCGGACGCGGATTTCTGATGGCGGCAGGGCTGGAGCAGGCGCTGGAATTTCTGCAAGGATTGCATTTCACGGCGGAAGAGATGACCTGGCTGCATGCCACAGGCCGCTTCAGCAATAAATTTCTCGGCAAGCTGGAAGGCATGCGCTTTGGCGGCGATGTGCATGCGATGCCCGAAGGCACGGTATTTTTCCCCAACGAGCCGGTGCTGCGCATCACCGCGCCCATCGCGCAGGCACAGCTTGTGGAAACACGGCTGATCAACCTGCTGCATTATCAGACGCTGATCGCCTCCAAGGCGGCGCGCATGGTGCTGATGGCGCCGGACAAGCTGCTGGTTGATTTCGGCCTGCGCCGCGCGCATGGCGCGGAAGCGGGGCTGCTGGCGGCGCGCGCCAGTTATATAGCCGGTTTCACCGGCACGGCAACGGTGCTGGCGGGCATGCAGTTCGGCATGCCGATATTCGGCACCATGGCGCATTCCTTCGTGCAGGCACACGACGACGAGAGCCTTGCCTTCGAGCATTTCGCCCATGCCCAGCCGGACAACGTGGTGCTGCTGATCGACACCTACGATACCGAGGCGGCGGCGCGCAAGGTGGTGGCGCTTGCACCCAGGCTTGAGCGCAGCGGCATCCGCATCAAGGGCGTGCGCATCGACTCGGGCAATCTGGCCGATCACGCGCGCAAGGTGAGGAAAATCCTCGATGCCGGCGGGCTTGATCACGTCACCATCTTTGCCAGCGGCGATCTGGACGAGTACGAGCTGCGCGACATGCTGGCGTCAGGGGCACCAGTGGACGGCTTCGGCATCGGCACGCGCATGGACACCTCAAGCGACATGCCCTATCTGGACTGCGCCTACAAGCTTGAGGAATATGCCGGCAAGCCGCGCCGCAAGCGTTCCGAAGGCAAGCAGACCTGGCCCGGACGCAAGCAGGTGTACCGCAACTATGATGCCGATGGCCGCATGGCATGGGATGTGGTGACGGTGGAAGGCGATGCGCAGGCGGGTGAGCCGCTCATCATCCCTGTGATGCGGGATGGACGGCGCGTGGCGTCGGCACCGGGCCTGGCGGATATTCGCTTTAATGCTTCAGTTAATCTGAAGCGGCTGCCGGAAGCACTGTGCGAGCTGCGGGAACCTTATGAGTATCTGGTGGATATCTCCGCTGCCTTGCAGCAACTGGCGAAGCAGGTTGACGATGTTTTTCTGCACGGGTTAAGGCCGGCAAGCGGGGCGGTTTGAACTACCGTGAAAGCGGGGAATTATTGTACCTTGGGTTATTTTCAGCCGGGTCTTTGCTGTGATTTTTAGCTTGAAATCACCCCATTACATCCCAATCATTCAGTTGTAAATTTTTCATCTCGTTTATTTATGCGCTGCAGGAGATGAGATTTGTTTAACTGGAATTTTTACCGCCACTGCCGCTTCAGGCTTCCGTTGCATGGAAGCCGCGAATGCACGGTGCTGCGACGACCGCATTGATTCATCCGGAGCCACCGCCTTTGGGACGGAGCATGCAACATAACCTAGATATAGAGGAGAAATCATGAAGCGCATCTATTTTTTGATACCCAACATCGATATGGCAAAGAAAATTGTCAATGAACTTCTGCTGGAGCGTATAGATGAACGGCATATGCATGTTCTGGCAAAGCGCGGCACGGCGATGGAAGATTTGCCGGAAGCGAGCTATCTGCAGAAATCCGATTTCATTCCCGCACTTGAGCAAGGCCTGACCCTTGGCGGCTTCACCGGCCTGATTTCCGGACTGGTTGCGATGGCATATCCGGGCGGGCCGATGTTGCCCGGCGGGACAATTCTGGCGACATCGCTGGCGGGAGCAGTCTTCGGCGCGCTGGCGTCGAGCATGATCGGCAGCAGCGTCGGCAACCGGCAAATTAAACAGTTTTCCGAAGCCATCGAAAAAGGCGATTTTCTGCTGATGATCGATCTTCCCAAGCAGCGTATCGATGAGATCGAAAAAGTCGTCAAGCGGAATCATCCTGATGCGATGAGCAGGGGGACCGAGCCGACCATTCCGGCATTTCCATGAGCGCCAGAGTTTCGCCGATAACGTCGCGCCGATAAGGTAACGCGAAAAAAAGCCGCACCCGTTCGCAGCTGTCAGCGCTGAGAGCGAGCGCAGTCATGCCTGCCGCTGCCTCGTGCCATCAGGCTTACCATTCTGGCGGCAACTGATATTTCTGCGGCAGCATATCGATGATTTCTCTTTGCACCAGAATGTCATGCTCTTCATAGAGCGCGTCTCCGCAGAACGGCATCATTTCGTCAAGATTTCCGATTACCTTTTCCCCGCGCCACACCCAATCGACAGGCAGGCAAACGCCCGCATCGCGTTCGGCTGGAAAGTCGGACTGCACCACGCCTATTGCCTTGATATGCAGGCCGGATTCAGGCGTGCAGTGTTTGATGAAAACGATGTCTTCGTTTTTGATGGCTGAGACGATGCTATGCAGATCCGTTTTGCCATCCGCCGAGCGGGGGAGGCATACCATGTTCTGTTCGATAAAATCTTGCGCATGACGCTCTTCAATGCCGAAAAATGTGGCCATTTTCACCTCCGTTTTTGCGAGATATATGCTCCTGCTTATATTGAATATTCTTTATTCAGGTGCCGGGTTGCGGGGACGGGCGTAGCATCGCGGTGGGCACGACCCAGCGTTCGTAATCTTCAGCCGTGACATACTGCAGCGAAATGGCTGCCTGTTTGAGGGTAACGCCATCGCGCTGTGCGCATTTTGCGATTGCTGCTGCGCGGTCATAGCCGATATGCGGCACCAGGGCTGTCACCAGCATCAGGGATTGTTCCATTGATTCGCCTAGCTTCTGGCGATTGGCCTCGATGCCCCGCGCGCAGTATTGTTCGAAGCTGCTCATGCCGTCGGCCAGCAGGCGCAGGCTTTGCGCAAAATTGTGGGCGATGAGCGGCTTATAGACGTTCAGTTCGAAATTGCCCGAAGCGCCGCCGATGGTGATCGCCGTATCATTGCCGATGACCTGACAGCACAGCATGGTCAGCGCCTCGCATTGCGTCGGGTTCACCTTGCCCGGCATGATCGAGCTGCCCGGCTCGTTTTCGGGGATGCGGATCTCGCCCAGTCCCGCGCGCGGCCCGGAAGCCATCCAGCGCACATCATTGGCGATCTTCATCAGGGCGACGGCGAGTGTCTTGAGCGCCCCGTGTGCATTGATCAGCGCATCGTGCGCGGCGAGCGCTGCGAATTTGTTGGCGGCGCTGCTGAACGGCAGGTGCAGGCGCTTGCCCAATTCTACGGCGACACGTGGGCCGAATTCGGGATCGGTGTTCAGGCCGGTACCCACGGCCGTGCCGCCCACGGCCAGTTCATGGAGCGCACCCAGGGTTGATCTGATCGCGTTATCCGCGTGTGCCAGTTGTGCGACATACCCTGAGAATTCCTGGCCGAGCGTCAGCGGGGTGGCATCCTGCAGGTGGGTGCGCCCGATCTTGAGAATATCCGTGAACGCTGCGGATTTGGCGGCCAGGGTGGTGCGCAGCGTATTCAGGGCGGGTAGCACATCGCGCGTGATGCCGAGCGCCGCGGCAAGATGCATCGCGGTCGGGAAGATGTCGTTCGACGACTGGCCAAGGTTGACGTCATCATTCGGGTGCACCAGGCGCCTGATGCCGCGTTCGCCTCCCAGCAGCTCGGAGGCGCGGTTGGCCAGCACCTCATTCATATTCATGTTGCTCTGGGTGCCCGAGCCGGTTTGCCAGACAGACAATGTAAATTCGTCATTATGCAGCCCCTCCAGCACCTCGTCGGCTGCCTGCGTGATGGCGTCTGCTTTGTCAGCCTGCAGCAGGCCAAGGTCGCGGTTGACGTTTGCGCATGCGCGTTTGGCCTCCGCGAGCGCAAAAATAATCTCCTGCGGCATGCGTTCGGATGAGATGTGGAAATGCACGAGCGAGCGCTGCGTCTGTGCTCCCCACAGGCGTTGGGCCGGAACATCTATGCTGCCAAAAGAATCGCGTTCGGTTCTGGTGATGTTCATGATTTACTTCCTTAATCTTGTGCCACATAACGATGACGAGGATGAGGGGTAAACATTGAATCATGCTCGCAAGAAAGAGCTATAGAGGGAGAGTCATAGATGCGGCTGCCTGCTCGGGATTTCAATAATTAATCTGGATCCGGATGTGTCACGTTCAGGAGCATGCTTTAAACAGGTTTGGCCCGTTCATACTGCAGCGGCCAGGGCACTGCCACGCCCAGTTTGTGCGCCGCATGCAGTGGCCAGTAGGGATCGCGCAGCAGTTCGCGGGCGAGGAACACGGCATCAGCCTGTTCTGTTGCGACGATTTGTTCGGCCTGTTCAGGGGCGGTGATGAGGCCGACGGCCCCGACAGGGATTCCCACTTCCTGCCGGATGGCAGTCGCAAAAGGTGTCTGGAACCCGGGACCCGCCGGGATTTTGGCATCGGGCCTCAAGCCGCCAGTGGAGCAATCGATCAGGTCGATGCCAGCCTCTTTCAGCCAGCGGCAGAGCTGCTGCGACTGCGCCAGGTCCCAGCCGCCCTCTACCCAGTCGGTAGCGGAAATGCGCACGAACAGTGGCAGATGTTGCGGCCAAACTGCACGCAATGCATCCGCGACTCGCAAAGGCAGGCGGGCGCGGTTTTCCAGGCGGCCGCCATAATTGTCGTTGCGATGATTTGTGAGCGGCGACAGGAATTCGTGCAGCAGATAGCCGTGTGCCATGTGAATTTCAGCCACTTGAAATCCGGCCGCCAGACTGCGCTTGGCGGCAGAAACAAAAGCATCAACAACGCCATCCAGTTCGGCAAGCGTCAGTTCACGCGGCAGCGGCGAGCCCTGGGAAAAGGGTATGGCACTGGGCGCGACGACCTGCCAGCCACCATTATCAGGCGTTAAGGGATTGCCGCTGAGCCAGGGTGCATCGGCAGAAGCCTTGCGGCCAGCATGGGCCAGCTGGATGGCGGGAACTGAACCCTGTTCACGTATGAAACGTGCGATCGGCGCCAGCGCTTCGGCGTGCTGATCAGACCAGATGCCCAGGTCGTAGGGAGAGATGCGGCCTTCCGCGACGACGGCGGTGGCCTCCACCATCACCAGGCCGGCGCCGCCTACGGCACGGCTGCCCAGATGCACCGTGTGCCAGGCCTGTGCCATGCCATCCTTCGCCGAGTACTGGCACATGGGAGAAACGAAAATCCGGTTTTTAAATTCCAGTTCGCGTAATTTGAAACGGGAGAACAACTTGCTCATTTGGTGGCTCCTGAAAGTAAATGATCCGGCAACCGCCTGCTTGTGTACCGATTGAGTATTATCGCCCAAAAGGTTGCATTAGATGTGCGATGGCTGCGCCGGGATTGGCCACGATACAGATACGGCCGGCATCCAGCGCGTCGTGCCGGGGCCAGCTGAAATATTGAGACTTCCTGAAGGGGGAGGCGGGCAAATTAATTTAAGCAGGTATGCATGCGCTGTGCAGGTATCACTGCGTGGCCCGAACCATTGGCTGGGCTGGCTATCACCGGATACAGTTTTACCCGGTTGTTCCGTTAGTCTTGGGAAACGCCCGCTAAAAGGCGCATTCAGGTCCGGTGATTGCCTGCATTACTTTTGCCACCGCCACACAATGTAGCCGGCTATGACGATGATCAGCGCGAGTACCCAGAGCCAGTATTTTTCCATGAAACCCGGCTCCTGAATTCTTGGGGCGGGCGGTGCTTCGGCTATGGGCGGAGCGGGTGCCGGCTCAGCTGCGGGAGCTTGTTGTTCCACTATCGGGGCAGGTTCAGGTTCAGGAGCGGGGGCGGGGGCCTCGGGCGCGGCCTGTTTTGCGACAGGTTTCTTTGCCTTCCGGATTGCTTTTTTGGGCGCCGCTTGTGCGCTGACCTGCGGCTGTTCAGCTACGGCTGCAGGAGCGGGTGCAGGCTCGGGCGCGACCTCAACTGCGGCAGGCGTTTCGACAACCGCTTCAACCGGGGCCGGTGCAGCAACAGGAACTTCTTCCGTTTTGGTCGCGCAGGCGGTTAAAGCCAAGGCTGAAAGAAGCAGGGCTGCAGTTACGACATTATTGAGCGTTCTTGACATGCTGTTCTCCCTAAATACGATTGGTGAAATGAAGTCAGGGGAATCTTCCCATAGTTGGCATTGTCCTGCAAACAATTAACAAGGATGTTTCATCCACAGAGGCTGTCGCTCATTTTTCGGGCAAGGCTGTGCTGGCGCAAGAGGTTTAAATGGTTGCATAGCTAACTAATGTCCTGTATCTTTGTGTCATGTTTGATCATTGCCTTTACTTCAATACGACAGCACTTGCCCGTCAGCTCGAAAAGGAGTGGGCCAAGGCATTTGAGCCATTTGGCCTGACGCCCCCACAGGCTTTTTTGCTAAGAGCTATTCTGGATCAGCCGGGGCTATTGCAACGCGAATTCGCTGAGGGCATGGTTATTTCAAGGCCGACAACGACCCGTGCGCTTGACGGGCTTATGGCAAAAGGGCTGATCGAGCGCAGAAGCTCCGGGCATGACGGGCGTGAGCAGAGTATTTTCCCTACCGCTGCCGCCATTGCAATGCATGTGTCGCTCAATGAAGCGAGTGTTCAAGTGGGAAAGCGGCTGAAAAAAGTGCTGGGGGTGGATGTTTTCGCTGACACGGTAAGCAAAATTCGTGGTGTACGCTCCGCCCTCAAGTGAGTGTTTTTTTATGCATATGGTTGCATAGCTAACTATTGGAGTTGAAATCATGCCTATCATTATGGTTAAAGTCAGCGCAAAGAAGTCTGCCGAAATGACCCGGTCTATTTCCAGCATCTTGCTGGAATTGACGACGCGCATCCTCAACAAGAAGCCGGAACTGACATCCATTGCAATCGACTACATCGATCCGGATGACTGGATTGTTGCCGGACGTTCGCTGTCCGAGCAGGGCAAAAGCAGTATCTACTTCGACATCAAGATCACCGACGAGACAAACACCAAAGCTGAAAAGGCTCAATACATCCGCGAGGCATTTGATGCATTCAGTCGCTTGCTCGGCAATTTGCATGAAGAGAGTTATATCTATGTCGAGGATGTGCGGGCCACTGCCTACGGTTATGGAGGGCGGACTCAGGAATATCGCTACCATCATTCGCATTGACAAAAGAACGATCGTTCAATAAGCTGTGCGTATGAAAAATCGCACTGCAAATTCCCCATTCAGCCTATCAGAGCCAGCAACCCGGCCGGAAATGACAGGGCAGATTCTGCTGCCCTGCAAGATGGCGCCGCTTCAGCTTACGCCTTTGTACAGTCACAGCATCTCGGCTGGTTTTCCGTCACCCGCTGATGACTATATCGAAGACCGGCTCGATCTGAACGAGTTGCTGGTGAGCAATAAATCAGCCACTTTTTTTCTGCGGGTAAAGGGGGACTCGATGATCAACGCCGGCATCCATCATGGCGACATCATTGTGGTCGACCGTTCTGTGCAACCCGCTCATCGCTCCATCGTAGTGGCAGTAGTGGATGGCGAGCTCACGGTTAAACGGCTGGTCAGCCGCAGCGGTGTGGCTGAACTGCATGCCGAAAACCCGAAATATGCGCCGATATGCTTGCAGGAAGGGCAGGAGCTGAGTATCTGGGGTGTGGTGACCAGCTCAGTGCATCAAATAAAGTGATTTCAATATCATGAGTACCATCGCCTTAGTCGACGTCAATAATTTCTACGTCAGCGCGGAGCGCGTGTTCAACCCGAAGCTGGAGGGGCGGTGCGTGGTGGTGCTGTCCAACAACGATGGCTGCGTGGTGGCGCGCAGCGGCGAGGTCAAGGCGCTCGGCATTCCGATGGGCGGGCCGTGGTTCAAGCTCAAGGATCTCGCGCGCAAGCACAGCATCATTGCGCTGTCATCGAATTACACGCTGTACGCAGACATGTCCAACCGCGTGATGTCGGTGCTGAGCGAGTTTAGTTCGCGGCAGGAGATTTACAGTATCGATGAATGTTTTCTGGATATGGCAGGCCATGGCGGCAACTTCACAGGCTATGGGCAGCAGATGCGGCAGCGCATCCAGCAATGGCTGGGCTTGCCGATTTGCGTGGGCTTTGCGCCGACCAAGACGTTGGCCAAGCTGGCCAATCATGTCGCCAAAAAGCGCGCCGAATATGGCGGGGTGTGCGATTTAAGCGCGATGTCGGCAGGGCCGCTGGACGAAGTTCTTGCCGGCATTGCGGTGGGCGAGGTGTGGGGCGTGGGGCGCAAACTCAATGAGCAACTGCAGCAGGGCGGCATCACAACGGTGAAGCAGTTGCGCGATTTCGACATTCACCGCATACGCAACCGTTTTGGCGTGGTGATGGAAAGAACCGTGCGCGAACTGCGCGGTGAGGCATGTCTGGAGATGGCGGACATTGTGCCAGACAGAAAACAGATCATCAGCTCGCGCAGCTTCGGGCAAAGCGTCAGCAGCCTGAGCGAGCTGCAGGAAGCCGTCAGCGTGTATATGTCCACAGCGGCGCAAAAGCTGCGCGAGCAGGGCTCGGTCGCCGCAACCGCCCATGTTTATTTACACACCAATGAGCATAAAAAAGAAGAGCCGCAATACAGCCGCGGCATCACCATCGCCCTGGCGCAAGCCACCGACGACACCATGCAGCTGGTGGCAGCGGTCAAGGAGGGTTTGCACCGAATCTACCGGCCCGGCTATCGCTATAAAAAGGCGGGCGTAATGCTGTCCGATATCAGCCCTGCCAATGTGGTTCAGGCGCAGCTGTTTGCAGACAGCCTCGCGCCCGAAAAATCACTCAAGCTGATGGCCGCGATGGATGGCATTAACCTGCGCATGGGCAAAGGCGCAATTTGTTTGGCCAGCGACGGGGTGATACAGAACTGGCGCATGAACAGAGGCAGTATGACGCCGGCCTATACCAGCAATTGGGATGAAATACCTTGCGTAGTGTAAGGTTTTTTTAAACGATGGATCCTGAGTGCAGGAACTAATCGGGATTGAAAGTGACCAATGCGGCAATGGGCAATTGGCGCGGATGCCGGTGATGCTTTACAATATGCAGTTGAAATTTTTATCTTTAATCCATACACATTACTCAAGGCTTAGCTCGATGAACTTTCTCAAGAAAATATTTTATTTTGGTGAACAGGTTGAAGGTTATTCTGTACGTGTCATCAATGAGCGCGAAGCGCGTGCTGCCGCAGGCTTGATGTTTTTGCTTGGATTTTTTAGTTTTTTGAAAGGCTTCCTCACCGCAGATTACGTCCCCGAACGCATGATGATCATCGCGTTTGTTATCGAACTGGGTATCCGTGTGCTGATTAATCCAAAGTACGCGCCCTTTATGGTGCTGGCACGTCTGTTTGTGCGCAATCAAAAGGTGGATTATGTGGGTGCGCCGCAAAAACGTGTTGCCTGGTCGCTGGGGCTTGCGCTGGGTTTGGTCATGTACTGGCTGGTGTTCAAGGAAGGCAACATGGGCTGGATGAATTTTGCGGGCTGCGTTACTTGTATATTATTATTGTATTTTGAAACAGCGTTTGGCATTTGCCTGGGCTGCTATTTATACAACGTGTTTAACAAGAGAAAAGCCCAACTCTGCCCGGGTGGCATGTGCGAGATCAAACAGCTTGAAGAAATCCAGAAGTTCAATCCGGTGCAATGGATTATCGTGGCTGCCTTTATCGCATTGATGGTGGCGATCCCGACCTTTAATCTGCTCAATCTGCAAGATCCGAATATGGTCACCTTTGAGAACTTCGATACCTTTGACTTTAAGGATTAAGCTTAAAGATTAAACCGATCACGGCAATTGTGAAATATTACAGGGTTGGCTTCACGCAATAAGCGGCGTGGATCCAACCCTTTTTTACGATATGAAGTTCAGGGTGGTTTTTCGTAGCCACCTGTTTGCCGATATTGCCAGCTAGCCATGCCTGCCGTTTTCATTCTCGGTCAAGCCGTGCCTGCTTTAGCTTGAGCGAGTGAATTGCGTACAGCCAGATGATAAATCTGCAATATATCCTCTTCGCTCACCTCGATAAGGTGCCCGATTTCGGACAGTGCATCAATCAGGTCGCTGTAAGCAATCATAACTTTTTCGGGATTGGTGTCGCAGCTTGCCTCTCCCTGTTTATGTTTGGGCCGAGAAATCCAAAACGGATAACGGCGCCAATGAAATGGATAGTTGGCGACGACGGCAACAATCATGATGATCAAGACATTGACCAGAACAGGCGTCACCATAAACCCGTAATCCAGGGCGCGGATCGGGTCTCCTCCAATCACTGCTATCAAGGAAGTGGCACCGCCTGGCGGATGCAGGCAGCGCAGGTAATGCATTGCCGCAATGGACAAGGCAACCGCCAGCGCCCCCGCATAAACCGGGTTGGACAGGAACTTGGCGCAAGTGATGCCGATGAAGGCGGAGATCATATGTCCCCCAAACACCGACCATGGTTGGGAAAGCGCGCTATGGGGCGTAGCGAAAAGCAGCACGGCGGACGCTCCCGTGGAGGCCACCACCAAGGCGGCACCATGGAAATCGAGCATTCGTCCGCTGACGATGAGTACCAGCAACACACCAACGAAGCCGCCTGCCGTCGAAATCAGTTTTTCGGCATGGCTGGCAGGATGCGGGTCATGACTGCGAAGCCGCGTCCAGATATGCTGCATGGTGGTCGTAACGCTTTTCATACGCTCTCCTTAAGCAGAAAACAAAAGTAAAGATCAGGGATAAGGGGGAGCATGCCTCCCTTTCGCTTTTATTCTTTTTCCAGAATAGGTTTATATTAAGTATGTGACAAACGATATTTTTTGTTATTATCTATCGGAAAACCCGATAGATGAATCTAGACATGGATATTGAATTCGCCCGTACCTTTCTTGCTGTTGCAGCCGCGGGAAATTTTGTAAGTGCAGCACAGCGCCTGTACGTTACTCAATCCACCGTTAGCACACGCATACAGACACTGGAAAGCCAACTGGGAGCCGTTCTGTTTCGGCGTGGGCGGAAAGGTGCAGAACTTACTCCTGCGGGGCGCCGATTTCTGCGTCATGCCAAAACACTGGTGCAGACTCTGGAGCAGGCCAAACACGATGTCGGACTTCCGGCCGGTTTCCGCGGAAGCCTCACCTTAAGTGGTCGCATTGCCTTGTGGGATGGTTTTCTCGCACAGTGGGTAGGCAGGATGCGTGAAACCTATCCCGATATATCCCTGCGGCTAGAGGTCGGCTTTGAGGAAGGCATTATGCAGGGATTGGTGCAGGGTACGGTTGATGTCGGCGTAATGTACACACCGGAGAGCCGCCCCGGTCTGGGTGTCGAAAGACTGTTTGAAGAGGTGCTGGTGTTGGTTGCTTCCGATCCGGGCAGAGCATGGCCGGATCCAGGCTATATCCACATGGACTGGGGGCCGGAATTTCATGCCCAGTTTACGACGAGTTTTCCGGAAATGGCACCGCCTGCAATCACCGCCAACATCGGGTGGCTGGTGATGCAGCAGATTCTGCATTATGGAGGATCAGGTTATTTTCCCTTGCGCATTACCCGAGATTTGCTTGACCAGGGGCAGTTGTGGCTGGTGCAGCACAGCCCGTCCTTCTCACTCCCTGCCTATATGGTTTTTCCGGTTGATCGTCAGGAAGACGTACTGGTAAGCGCCCTCAACAGCTTGCGCAGCCTCGGCTCTGATGAGCGTGACATTAGCAGGGGTAGATTGTAATAACGAGACAATTAGATTTGCCCTGGCCGGCAAGTCAATCACAGCTAATTCCGTAATTCTTCCAATACTCGCAAAATTCCCGAAAACAGCGGACGCGCTGCGCTGTCTGCCTGTGCGCAATTTATCTGCAGATGCCTTAAGGCATTCAGGATGTCCTGCATTTCGTTGTGTGCATCGCAGCGTTCAATCAGTTCTTCCAGCAGGCAGCCAAAAGCGCGCACTTCAATTCTCTGCAGTGCCAGGGCGATTGGCTGGTCTTGTGGCGGAAAGAAAGACGCTGCGCCAAAGTCGCCCAGCAAACAATCGCCTTCGTCATTGTGCAAAATATTATGCGCATATAAATCGCCATGCATGATGCCCTTGCTGTGCAAGTGCTGTGCTGCGGAAGCGATGCCATGCGCAATGCCTAGAGTCGTATCGAGCGTAAATCGGGTGTCGGCGGAATAAATGTCTCGGGTGCACGAAGCCAGACTGGGCGGCCCTGCCAGGTTGCGGAAAGCGGGATCGACCAGCGACATCACCAGTCCAGTAGCCTTGTTCGGGGTGTTCAATAATTTTTCCGTGCACGCCGATTAAATTCGGATGCTTGCCAGCGCTAATGCACGCGGCCTTTTCACTGTGCGGCAGACCATCGCTGGTCAATGCGCCTTTGAATAGCTTGACCGCGACATCAGTTTTTATATCACGGGTGTGCTGCAAGTTGGCTTGATAGATGAAACCTGAAGCGCCTTCTCCCAGCTTGTGCTGTAGATCCAGCTGCTGCCAATGAATCTCTGTTATGGGATTTTGCAGCAGCGCGCTGGCTTCGCTAAGTTCGCAATAGGGATTGCCCGCATAGGCCAGCCAGGAAAGTCGTGGCAGGGTGAGCAGCCATTGCGGCAATGCCGTGAAGCGATTGGCGGCAATGCGCAGCAGTTCCAGTTGGGTGCAGGCAGCCAATTCCTCCGGCAAGGCCTGCAGCCGGTTGCCTGCCAGCATCAGCTTTTGCAACTGCGTGCACTGGCCCAGTTCGGCGGGTAGCTCGCTGATCTGGTTGTCGGTGAGGATCAGCCAGCGCAGCGACTGGCCGAGTGCTGCGGCAGGTACCTCGCGAATCTTATTGGCCTTGAAGCCCACCATGCTGAGCTGCGGGCTGCGGGCACTGCCCCAACACCTCGGGCAAGCGGGTGAACTGGTTGTCGGAACAAAACAGGATGCGCAGCCTGTGCAGCCGTGCGAAATCATCGGGCAGTGAGGAGAGCTCGTTGCCGGAGAGGTCGAGGATTTCCAGGGTGTCTGCAAGAGCGTAAATCTCGGTCGGAAACTCTTTCAGGCCACAGGATAGATCGAAGCGCTGGCTGCCTGCCAGTTTGGCGGCGCGTATTTTTGTTGCGATGTCCATGGCTGGGTAACCGAGTCACTGGGTTAAAAATTGAAGCACAGCTTTCATGCGCACCGGATCGTTGCTGTTTTGAAAGCAGGGTTGGAAACGACAGAAGTGCCATTTTACAGGTGCATTGAGCTTGGCGCTCGCTGTTCGCGTAATGCATGAAATTGCTGCCAGGCATGCGATGCATTTAAGCGGCATGCGAAGTGGTCAACTGCCGCTTTCAGCGTCGCACCTTTGCATTTTCGCCAATTTCATTCCGGCCAGAAATATAATAAAATCAACGTGTATTTAAAAACAAGGTGTACCCGGAAAGGGATGAAACCGGCTTGGCTTAAGCATTGGTTTCACTCCAATTCCGGGAAGGTTGTGCGGTGATACTTCTTGTTTAACAGCTTCGTCAGGTTTATTACCCCGCGTAGCTTCTTGTGGTGCCGTCGGGGAACTGCTCCGTTACACAATACGCATAAAGGAGCATGAAATGACTGACTTCAAGGTGAATAAAAGAATCTGGGATGTCCTCTCTGAGCCGGATAAACTGAGAATTGTGGCGCATCTGCAGCAACACGGTGCACTCAAGCCGAATCAAAATATTATTGCCGATGCGCATACTCCGCCTCCGTCTATAGCTTCGCGCATTTTTGATTCGACAACAGGCGGGGCTGAGAATATTAAGGCACTGGGGGTGGACTGGATGTGTCGGGCGATATGCGACTCAACCAAAGCAGAGACTAATTGTTCACTTTATGGACAATCTCTTTCAGCTTGCCTTGCCACTATTTCTGCCTCAAGAGAAGCTGACCAGACCGATATGGCGGTCGCCGAAAGCGCCTGACATTTCGCGCGGAGGGATGCGTTGCAAGGAGGATGCCCCTTCTTTCATTCTCATTACCAAGATGGCTGGTATTGTCATATCAAAGATTGGGCATTTCGGCATAGAATGCCGGAACAGTCTCCATTGGCAAATATGAGCAATCACCTTTCCAGCAAGACATTCGACGGCGATATTCCCGATAGGCCATCCGCAGCTATTCCTCCCTATTTGCTTGCCACATACTGGTGGGCCTACATCCATCCGTGGGGTGTTCGTGTATTTGAACGTCAGTGGCTGGTTAATCTTATTCTATGGGGAAACTACAGGCGACTGTGCGATGCGGTGCTGCATGAGTATGGGCAGGAAGTTAATGAACACACGCTGCAAATCGCCTGCGCCTATGGCAACCTGACCCCGCGCCTCGCTGCAAACGCGGGAGCCGGCGGAGTACTGGAAGTCATCGATATCCTGCCCATCCAGCTAAAAAATCTGTCACGCAAGCTGCCGCAAGACGGTGCCGTCAAGCTGCATTGCATGGATTCAACCGCACTAGAATTTCCTGATCAGAGCTTTGACCGTGCCCTGTTGTTTTTCCTGCTGCATGAGCAACCGTTGGCAGTCCGCAAAAAAACACTGGCCGAGGCGCTTCGGGTGATCCGCCCTGGCGGTATCTTGACCATCGTTGATTACGCGGGTCCGGGCCGTTTCAACCCCTTGCGCTACCTCATGGCACCGATGCTAGCTCTGCTCGAACCCTATGCGCGGGATCTGTGGAACGAAGAAGTCATCTCCTGGTTGCCTTGCGATGCCAACATCACGACTGTTCGCAAGCGGCGCTACTTTGGCGGTCTGTATCAAATGCTGACGCTCAAGGCAGGCTGAGCTGGTGCCACCAATTGGACACGCTGAAATTAGTTCTGTGGTTCAGGACCTCATCGTTGTATCAATGTGATTTTTCAATTCACAGCAAATCTTCTTCCAGATAAATATCCACGCCACAATCCGGTGCAATCGCAGCCGCCGGAATGCTTTTACCATTGCGCCAATCAATCACTGCCTGCCTTTTTGCCGCACCACTCACAAGAAACAGGAGCTCACGGGTTTGGCTCAAGCGTTGTGCCGAGAGCGACACACGCTCAGGCGGCGGCTTGGGGGCATCGTGCACGGCAAGGGTGGCCGGGGCATCGGGGAGGGTGCCCCAGTCGTGATGCGGAAACAGACTGGCGGTGTGACCGTCTTCACCCAGTCCCAGTATCACCAGATCAAACGTATTGACCTTGCTTAAAATCTTTGCATAAGAACTGGCTGCGGCCTCTGCGCCGTGCTCGGCGGTGATGATGTGGATCTGCCTGGCGGGGATATTGACATGATCCAGCCATGCTTGTGCCGCCATGCGGCTGTTGCGCTCTGCATGGCCGGCTGGCAGGCAGCGTTCGTCGCCAAAGTAGACATGCCATGCCTTCCAGTTTGCATCCTTTGTTTTGAGCAGCTCATACACCCGACGCGGCGTGGTTCCACCCGCCAGCACGAGATGAAAAGCACCTCGCTGGCGGATGGCTTGTTGCGAGGCATTGAATATGGCTTGAGCTGCCGCATATTCGAGGGATGAGGTGGAGGGGCAGGCGTGCCAGCGGCATTGCTGGCGCGAATTGTTGTCGATTAGCGATGGGCGTATTATCAAAGTCATGATTTTTTTGGACTGATATTGACTATAGATGGCGATTTTATGCCTATTTTCGTTTAAATAGACAGCAAAGTCGCAGATGTATGCAAATATTTGCCTGACCCGTGCAGGTAACGCTGCTTTTAAATAATTGGGGGACATCCGGTTAAATAAACTGGGACATCCGGGTGAAATAATTCTGTTTGTAAGGTACGGTTGCGCGGTTAAATTTTTGCAGAGGTCATTATGAAACTAGCGATGATAGGGCTGGGCAAGATGGGCGGCAATATGGTGCGCCGTTTGCTCCGGGGCGGCGTTGAAGTAGTGGGCTATGACCGCGCTTTTGAGGTGGTGGCGCAACTGGCAAAAGTCGACGGCATGATTGCTGCTACCACGGTGGGGGATGCAGTCTCCAAGCTCTCTGCGCCGCGCATAGTGTGGCTGATGTTGCCGAGCGGAGAGGCGACCGAGCTGCAAATCCGCTCACTTGCCCCGATGTTGTCCAAGGGTGACATTATTGTGGATGGCGGCAACTCGAATTATCACGATAGCCAGCGGCGCGGTGCCTGGCTGGCAGAGCAGGGCATAGGTTTTATGGATGCCGGCACTTCCGGCGGTGTGTGGGGGCTGGAGAATGGTTATTGCATGATGGTGGGTGCAAGTGAGGCGGTAGCGAAAACCATGCGGCCCATCCTGCAGGTGCTGGCCCCTTCTGCAGAGCATGGCTGGGCGCATGTAGGGCCGGTGGGTGCCGGGCACTTTACCAAAATGATACACAACGGCATTGAGTACGGCATGATGCAATCGCTGGCGGAAGGACTGGAGTTGCTGCGCGGCAAGCAGGAGTTTAAGCTCGACCTGGCGAAAGTCACCGAGCTGTGGCGGCATGGCTCTGTGGTGCGCAGTTGGCTGCTGGATCTCACCGCCGAAGCGCTGCAGGAGGATCAGGAACTGGACAGGGTGGCGCCCTTTGTGCCGGATTCGGGCGAGGGAAGATGGACGGTGATCGAGGCGGTGGATCAGGGTGTTGCGGCACCAGTTTTGACGCTGGCATTGCAGATGCGCTTTAACAGCCAGAACGAAACCGGCTACGGCTATCGCTTATTGTCATCGATGCGCAATGCATTTGGCGGCCATGCGATGAAGCATACGGGCGTTAAAAAATGAAAATCATCGAGCCCTGCACGCTGGTTATTTTTGGCGCAGCGGGCAATCTGAGCCGGCGCAAATTAATCCCGGCGCTGTTTTCGCTGGAGAAGGTTGGGCGACTGCCGGAGAAACTTGTGCTGCTCGCCTGTAATGTCGAGCAGCGGCGACGCGAAGAATGGGTCGCCGAGGTGTGCAATATTCTGCATCCCTTATATCCGCAGGGCATCGACCAGCCGGCACTGGAACGTTTTTGCGCGCGCTGGCAGCACCATGCCAGTCCCCCTGGCGATGACGCGGCCTATCTGCGTTTGCAGCAGATGGTAGAGGAAGATGAGTTCTTTCCTGCCAATGTGGTGTTTTACATGGCCGTGCGCCCGGCAGGGGTGCAGGAAATTATCGAGAAGCTGGGCAGCGCGGGCTTGCTCAAACAAAAAAACGGCTGGCGCCGCGTGGTAATAGAAAAGCCTTTCGGCTATGACCTGCTGAGCGCACAGATACTGCAGGCAAGCCTGTACCGGCATCTGGATGAGCCGCAAATTTTCCGCATCGATCATTACCTGGGCAAGGGCACGGTGCAGAACGTGATGGTGTTTCGTTTCGCCAATATCCTGCTGGAGCCGCTGTGGAACCACCATTACATCGATCATGTGCAGATCACCCACTCCGAGACTATCGGCATTGAAGGGCGCGCCAATTATTACGACAGTTCCGGCGCGCTGCGCGACATGATACAGAGCCATTTGCTGCAACTGCTTGCGCTGGTGGCGATGGAGCCGCCAGTGACGTTGTCTGCCGAGCATCTGCGCGACGAGAAAGTAAAAGTGCTGCAGGCGATACGCCCGATCACGCAGAACTCGGTGAATGCCCATGCTTTCCGCGGCCAATATACCAGCGGTAGCATTGATGGCAAAGCGGTTCCGGGCTATCTGGAGGAGGCGGGTGTACCAGCTGACAGCAGCACTGAAACCTATGCCGCACTGAAGCTGTTTATCGACAACTGGCGCTGGTCAGGGGTGCCGTTTTATCTGCGCACCGGAAAACGCATGGCGGATGCCAGCTCGGCGATCTGCATCCGCTTTAAAAACCCGCCGCAGGATTTGCTGCGCCACACGCGCCAGGGGCCGCAGCGCCCGAACTGGATCATGCTGGGCATACAGCCGCATGACACGATGAAGATGGAAATGCAGGTCAAGGTGCCGGGTCTTGATCTGCTTACCCGCACCATCAGTCTGGATGCGACCTACCACAAGGGCAGCGAGGAGAATGTCGACGCTTATGAAGGTCTGTTGCTGGATGTGATGCTGGGGGACCAATCGCTGTTTTTGCGCATAGACGAAGTGGAGGCGGCATGGCGCGTGGTGGACCCCATCATCAAGGTGTGGGCGATGGAGCGCGGTTTTGTGACCGGCTACCAGGCCGGCAGTGCCGGTCCGCGCGGCACTTTCCGGCTGTTTGACCGGGATGACCAGTTCTGGCGCAAGACGCTGAATCTGGATGGTGCAGATACTCAGCCGTATTGACGAGAATGGCTTATTTTCTGTCTGGCGATATTGGCGGCACCAAAACCCTGTTGCAATTGAATACAGCAGTTGAACGCGTCCCCTTGCTGCAGAAATCTTATGCGAGTGCGGATTATGCCGGTCTGCCTGACATGCTGGACGCATTTGTTGCTGAAGCAGGCGTGAGCAATATTGCCGCAGCATGCTTTGCGCTGGCCGGGCCGGTCAGCGGGAGGTTGGTCAAGCTGACCAATTTGCCGTGGGCGGTCGATGCAGATGAACTGGTCAACCGCTATTGCATCCGCCATGTGGCACTGATAAACGATTTCGAGGCAGTGGGCCATGGCATCGCTGCCTTGCAGGCTACCGACCTGCTGACCCTACAGGAAGGTTCTGCACAGGCAGAGGGTACGCGCCTGGTGCTGGGTGCCGGCACCGGTTTGGGGGTGGCATGGCTATCCTCGCAACAAGGGGCTTATCAGGTGCACCCGTCCGAAGGCGGGCATATGGATTTTGCGCCTGCAGATGAGATGCAGTATTTATTGCTGCGCTATTTGCAGCATCGCCATGGCCATGTTTCCTACGAGCGCATTGTTTCCGGCCCCGGCCTGATTAGTATTTATGAATTCATGCGCGAAACGGGATTTGCTTCTCCGTCACCGCAAATGCTTGCGGCGCTGGATGAAGAGGATGCCGCGGCGGTGATTACCCGATTTTCGCGGCATGGTGAGGAGCCGATTGCGCGCATGGTAGTTGATATGTTCATGTCGGTTTACGGTGCTTTTGCGGGAAATATGGCACTGGCATCGTTACCGCGTGGCGGTATTTACGTGGCGGGTGGCATTGCCGCCAAAATAGCAATGCAGATGCAGCGCGGTGAATTTATGGATGCTTTTTTATCCAAGGGGCGTTTTGGTGAATTGTTAGCCACGCTTCCCGTGCGCATCGTGCTGAACACGGATGCAGGCTTGATGGGGGCAAATCTGATTGCACAGCGTCACGCGAAAATAACTTTGTAGGGTTCGTCCCACGCACAATGTTGGAAGGAAAAAAAATGACTGACAATCTGGATAAATCTGCATTCGATCAGGAAAATATTTGCTCGGATAATTCATCCATCAAACACGATGTGGTTGAGCGTCTAACCTACTTGGTGGGTAAAAATCCTGCCTTGGCTACCCAGCGCGACTGGTTTAATGCGGCAGCCTATGTGGTGCGCGATCATATGGTTGATCACTGGATGAAAACTACGCGCAATTATTATAGCAATGACGTCAAACGGATTTATTACTTTTCCCTCGAGTTCCTGATGGGGCGAACGTTGACCAACAGTCTGCTGAATTTGAATATTGATGAGCCGAGCAAAAGAGCCCTCAACGCAATGGGTGTTGAGCTGGAAGAAATCAGAAGCATGGAGTATGACGCGGGCTTGGGTAATGGTGGCCTGGGGCGGCTGGCGGCCTGTTTTATGGACTCGATGGCGACGCTCAATCTGCCTGGGTTTGGCTACGGCATCCGGTATGAGTACGGTATGTTTATGCAGACCATTGAGGGCGGCAGGCAGATTGAGCACCCGGACAACTGGCTGCGTTACGGAAATCCGTGGGAATTTCAACGGCCAGAAGTTTTGTACCCGGTCAATTTTAATGGTCGCGTCGTGGAATTTGTCGACGAGCGCGGGGCAGTCTGTCACAGCTGGGAAGATTACGACGGTGTGATGGCGATGGCCTATGACACACCTGTTCCGGGTTATGGCACTTCTACCGTGAATAAAATTCGGCTGTGGAGCGCCAAGTCGACGCGTGATTTTGATTTGGAACACTTCAATGCGGGAAATTACGTCAAGGCAGTTGAGGATAAGAACAAAACCGAAAATATTTCCAAGGTTTTATACCCCAATGACACAACTTCGATGGGTAAAGAACTCAGGCTCAAGCAGCAGTATTTTTTCGTCTGCGCGTCACTGCAGGATGTGCTTCGCCGCTATACCAAGCATCATAAAAATATTGAAAATTTACCCGACAAAGTAGCCATACAGCTTAACGATACCCATCCTTCCATTGCCATTGCAGAGCTGATGCGCGTATTGCTTGATATCCATCGCCTGGAATGGCCGCAGGCCTGGGATATCACGGTGCGCACCTTCTCCTATACCAATCACACGCTGATGCCCGAGGCGCTGGAAACCTGGCCGGTTGCGATGTTTGAGAAAATATTGCCGCGCCATATGCAGATTATTTATGAGATTAATCATCACTTTCTGAAGGAGGTGATGTATCGGCATCCGGGCGATACAGATATCCTGAGCCGCATGTCGATCATCGACGAGAGCGGCGGCAAGCACATCCGTATGGCGCATCTGGCCATCGTTGGCAGCCACAAGGTGAACGGCGTGGCGCAAATTCACACCGATCTGATGAAACAGACTATTTTTGCCGATTTCGACCGTTTTTATCCCGGCAAGATCGTCAACATGACCAATGGCATTACCCCCAGGCGCTGGTTGAATCAGGCCAATCCGGGCTTGGCGAAACTCATCTCCTTGCACATAGGGTGTGACTGGATCAGGGATTTGAAACAGTTGAAGCAGTTAAGCCGGTTGGCTGAAGATGCAGATTTCTGTGCAGGATTTGCGCATGCAAAACGCTACAACAAGGAGCGATTTGCGAAGTTTCTGCAGAAGAATTATAAAATCAAGGTGAATGTAGATTCACTGTTTGACGTGCAGATCAAGCGCATGCATGAATACAAGCGGCAATTGCTTAACCTGCTGCATGTGGTGACGCTTTACAACCGCATCCGCCGTTATCCCAACGCAGAATATGTGCCACGCACGGTAATTATTGGCGGTAAGGCTGCACCTGGCTATTTCATGGCCAAGCTCATCATCAAGCTCATCAACGATGTCGCTGATATTGTAAATAACGACCCGCTTGTGGGTGATCGGCTGAAGGTAGTCTTTGTGCCCAATTACAATGTGTCGAGTGCGGAAATTATCATTCCTGCGGCAGACTTGTCCGAGCAGATCTCAACCGCCGGCACTGAAGCATCCGGCACCGGAAACATGAAACTGGCCTTGAATGGTGCTCTGACCATCGGCACCCTGGATGGCGCGAATGTAGAGATACGCGACGAAGTCGGCGACGAGAATATATTCATTTTCGGCCTGACGACAGATGAGGTAGCGAGCTTGAAACAGAGTGGCTATAACCCCGTGGATTATTACAACTCCAATCAGGAGCTGAAAGAGGTGCTCGACATGATAGGCTCGGGCTTCTTCTCGATTGAGGAGCCTAACCGTTTCAAGCCCATCATCGATTCACTGTTGAAGCACGGTGATCACTATCTGTTGCTGGCCGATTACGCTTCCTATATTGCCTGCCAGAAAAGAGTTGAAGATGCCTATCGCAACCAGCAGCAATGGGTAAAGAAAGCAATTTTGAATGTGGCGAATATGGGCAAGTTTTCGAGTGACCGCACCATCATGCAATATGCAGAGCAAATCTGGGGAACCAGGCCAGTCCCAATAAAGTGATAAAGTTTGTTATGGAGAATTCATACGTTTAGAATGTAGTAGTGCAAGGGGCACGCTTAGTCGTGCCCCTTTTTATATGTGATAAATGCAGAGTCGATCAAATCGCCAAGAATTGAATTTGGAAGCCGACCATGCGGGTTTTATAACATATTGAATATAATAAATTTATTCATGTTGAAGCACCGATGTTTGTAGTCGAATGGCCAGATCTTTTAATTCGATGATTCGCGAAAAATTTGCACGATATTTAGTTCTTACAGGTTAAATCATGCGAGTTCTGTTTGTTACGTCTGAAGTAGCGCCACTGATCAAGACGGGGGGCCTGGCCGATGTCAGTGCAGCGCTGCCGGCCGCCCTGCACGATATGGGCGTGGACATACGCGTATTGCTGCCGGGTTATCCGCAAGTATTGAAAGCGTTGCCTAATCTCGAAGTCGTGGCTGATTTTGCGACCCATACTCCCCCGGGCTTGCCCGCTTTCCCGCCATCGCGCCTGCTGCTGGGCGCATTGCCGAGTGGCGTTCCCCTCTATATTTTTGATTGTCCCGAGATGTATTTGCGGGGTGGCAGCGCTTACCAGGACGAGCATGGTTGCGACTGGGCAGACAATGCACAGCGCTTCGGTCTGTTTTCGAAAATCGCCGCGCTGATGGGCAGTGCGGCTACGCCGCTGCCATGGAAGCCGCAAATTGTGCATTGCAATGACTGGCAGTCCGGCTTGGCGCCGGCTTATCTGCACTATGCGAAAGACCCGGCACCCTGCGTGGTGACCGTGCACAATCTGGCGTTTCAGGGGATCTTCCCGTCGGAGTTAATGCCCGAACTGGGTTTGCCGTGGGACTGTTTCAAGCCGGATGGCGTGGAGTTTTACGGCAACTTGTCTTTTTTAAAAGCGGGTTTGTTTTATGCGAAACATATCACCACCGTGAGTCCGTCCTATGCCAGGGAAATACAGAGCGAAGCGCTTGGCTTCGGCCTGCAGGGGCTGCTCAGCCACCGGCGCAAATCCCTGTCCGGCATCCTGAACGGCATTGATACCACGGAGTGGAATCCGGCAGCAGATGCATATCTGGTCCATCCTTATGATGCGAGCGATCTGTCCGGCAAATCCGCCAACAAGCGCGAATTGCAAAAACGCCTGGGATTACGCGTGGATGCCGAGATTCCCCTGTTCGGACTGGTGAGCCGTTTTGCCCATCAGAAGGGTCTGGATATCGTACTTGAAACCGCCGAGAAGCTGATCGCCATGCCGGCACAACTGGTCATTCTGGGTAGCGGCGATACCGAGATGCAGCGGGCAGCGCTGTCGCTGGCGCATCACCATTCGAGAAAAATCGCGGCCTATGTCGGCTTCGATGAGGGCTTGTCTCACCTCATTGAAGCCGGTGCTGATATCTTTTTAATGCCTTCACGCTTCGAGCCCTGCGGTCTTAACCAGATGTATAGCCAGCGCTACGGCACGCCGCCCGTGGTGCACGCAACCGGCGGCCTGATCGACACCGTCATTGACTGCAGCGCGGCTACCTTGGCACAGGGCACAGCCAGCGGCTTTGTCTTCGACAAGATGGATGCCACCCGTCTGTTAGATGCTGCGCAGCGTGCTGTGGAGGTTTATCGAAACAAAAAATCCTGGCGCGCATTACAAGAGATTTGCATGGGCAAAGACTATGGCTGGGGCACAAGTGCCAAGGCATACCAGCAGATTTATACCGATTTGCTGCGGCGTTAATTATTATTGCATTTAAGGGTTGACAGACGAACGTTCGTTCAGTATTGTGCGCTTCATGGAACAAGACGACAATTACCTCGCAAAGCTGCAAGACTATTACGCTGACAACAGCGTATTGCCTCCCTATTCAACCATCATGTCGCTGCTGGGATTTAAATCCAAATCCGCAGTGGCGGCACTGGTGGCGAGACTCAAGCTTGCCCAATTTCTGGAATCCACCCCCGAAAAACGCCTGAAACCGGGCAGACGTTTTTTTGAGCGTCCCATCTTTGACAGCGTGCGTGCCGGCTCCCCTCATCCCGCAGGGGACATGCGGCATGACACCGTCACCATCGACGAATATCTCGTCAGTCAGCCCTCCCGCACGGTACTGGTCACCGTCAAAGGCGATTCCATGATTGATTCCGGCATCATGGAAGGCGATACGGTGGTTGTGGAAAAACGCAACATGGCGAATATCGGCGACATGGTCATCGCCATTGTGGACAATGAATTTACGCTAAAAACGCTGGGCAAGGAGAAGGGGGAATTCATCCTGATTCCTTCCAATAAAGCCTACCCGGTTATCCGTCCCAAGGGCGGCCTGGAAATTTTCGGCGTGGTGGTAGGGCAGTTCCGCAAATACAAATAATAACAGGCTGTTTTTATAGAATAATTCATCTCTGCACGATGGCTTTTGCGGATTGATTTTTTTCATTCAGGATAATTCCATCAAATGTTTGTCACCAACGGATCCAATACAATTGCGCATGCAGATGCCGACTGTCATTGTTCCTCCTGTAAGCAATCGCTCAAGCCTGATAAAATTGTCGCCATGCCATCCGCGATATTCCGCCAGGGCGCTGATATGTTGAATAATGCTGCCATTGTGAAGAGGTGTGCTGCAAGCACGCCCCAATCCGGGAGTAATGTCATTTCACTTTCTGCAGCCATTAAATCTGCTGGACAGGCGCGCAGGCAGAAGGCGGAAAAGGCCAAGTTCAACTATCCTATGCTGGAATGTTCCTGATCAGAATAAAATTGTTAACTGAGGAGAATTAAATGACGCAGGTGAAAAAAATAAAATTAACGGCCAAAGAAATTCGCGCTGTCAAAAATGCAGTAACTGCCGCTAAAAATTTGGTCCTCGCCAATAAAGCGCTTGCTGCGGCCAACCAGGCGCTTGTTGTAGCCAAAAAGGAGTTGGAGTCCAAGCAGAAGAATGCGATGCAGAAAGAAGAAGTGTCAAATCGCGCAAAAGCTGCCCAGGAAGCCGCATTGGAAAAGAAGGCCATAGCTGAGCAGGAAATGCATGCCGCGCAAGCTGCCGGGGATAAGACCCGTGCCGATGCAGAAGCGGCAGAGATTGCCAAAAAGGCGGCAGACGAGGCTGCGGCTGTAGCCAAGAAAGCCGCGGCTGAACAGGCAAGGTTGAGAGCGCAAGAAGCTGCCGCAGCAAAAAAAATGGCAGCCGAGCAAGCAAAGGCAAAAGCGCTGGAAGAAGCCGAGGCCCGCAAGGCCGCTGCTGAAGCCAAGAAACTCGCGGCGAAAGAAGCTGCAGCAGCAAAAAAGCTCGCAGCAGAACAGGCGAAGGCCAGGGCGCAGGAAGAAGCCGCCGCAAAGAAAGCAGCCGCTGAAGCACTGGCCGCGCAGAAAAAAGCCGAAGCAGAAGCGCGCAAGCTCGCCGCGCAACAGGCTGCCGAAGCAAAGAAGGCCGAGGCCGAAGCCAGAAAACAGGCAGCCCTCGAAGCCGCAGCCCTAAAGAAAGCCGAAGCAGAAGCCAAAAAGAAAGCCGCAGAAGAACTGGCCGCGCAGAAAAAAGCCGAAGCCGAAGCGCGCAAGCTCGCCGCAGAGCAGGCTGCTGAAGCCAAGAAGGCAGAGGCCGAAGCCAGAAAACAGGCAGCCCTCGAAGCCGCAGCCTTAAAGAAAGCCGAAGCAGAAGCCAAGAAAAAAGCCGCTGAAGAACTGGCTGAGCAGAAAAAAGCCGAAGCGGAAGCACGCAAGCTCGCCGCGCAACAGGCTGCTGAAGCCAAGAAGGCAGAGGCCGAAGCCAGAAAACAGGCCGCCCTCGAAGCCGCAGCCCTAAAGAAAGCCGAAGCAGAAGCCAAAAAGAAAGCCGCTGAAGAACTGGCTGAGCAGAAAAAAGCCGAAGCAGAAGCACGCAAAGCCGCCGCAGCAGAAGCCAAACGCATCGCGCAGGAAGAAGCGGCGGTAAAGAAGGCAGAAGCCGAAGCGCGTAAAGCTGCCGCAGCAGAAGCCAAGCGCATTGCCCAGGAAGAAGCGGCGGCACGCAAGGCTGCTGCTGCGGTGAAGAAGGCAGAGGCGGAAGCAAAGAAGGCGGCGATGGCACCGCCTGAACCAGTTTGGCCGTTTTCTGAAGAGTCTGCCTGATATTTGGCAAAATGAAACTTCCCAATGGCGTGGTTGCGGTCGTTGACATAGAAAAGCTGCGGGACTATTGTTTGTCCGCGCAACACCCAGAAGGGCGGCATAAAGCCAGGGTCTTCTTGTCTGTTTTGGGATTGACATCCGCAGATGCAGCTAAATTACGTGAAATTCTACTGAGCTCAGCTGTGGTAAATAACGAAGTTACCATGATGGACGCTGACAAATATGGCAGTCGCTACTCAATGGATAGCGCCGTCACTTTGGGTAGTCGTGAAGCACTTGTGAGAAGTGCATGGATAATCAAGACAGGCGAGGACTTTCCTCGTTTAGTGAGCTGTTATGTATTGAGAGGTACATCATGAAAACATTAGAAGTTGTCGCTCTAACCACCGATATTTCTGAAAAACATCTACGACGTGGCCAGGTTGGAACAGTGGTGGAGATACTCGCACCAGGAGTGGTGGAAGTTGAGTTCTCCGATCTGGATGGAACTCCTTATGCTATGTGTGCGATACCGGAAAGTAGTTTGATGGTTTTGCATCACATTCCTGACGCTATTGCGGCATAGCATGCCGCTTATCCAGGGGGCGAAATAATAATTCCTCTTCGACCCGGAAGTAAATCGCTCGCATTACACATCACTTGTTGCCGTGGTTTTTACATTTCGACGAAAATTAACAGAGAGGGAGAAACAAATTCGAACCCGCCCCATTATCTTTCACTACCGTATGCTTGAAGAAGAACATGCTGGTTTGGTCTTGCTGGAAGAAGCTGAGACTGGCTTGCGTCAACTACTTGTCGAACAACGCGTAACTTACCAGGAATTGACACAGGCACTGTCAGATCAATGACATTACCGATTCACGCGCCCACATGTCGTTGTGCGGGGATGCCGTGGGAATAGCTACATCTCGGCCTTGCGGACGCTGCTGACTTTTTGAAACGACTGTCAGTTCAGTCTGCAGTAATGTCCGCTAGTTATTTTGATCCATCACTTTCAAATGCGAAGCGGTTCCCAATAGTTCTCGGGGGCGGTAGCATCGCATCCCACTATATCGCTCCGGTTTTAGGTCATCTCACGCCCATGTCTGTTGATACTCCCGCCCGCGCCTGCGGCATCGATTTCGGTACATCCAATTCCACAGCCGGCTGGCTGCGCCCTGGTCAGCCAACCTTGCTGGTACTCGAAGACGGCAAGCTTACCTTGCCCTCCGTGATATTTTTCAATGCCGAAGAAAACAGCGTAAGCGTCGGCAGGGCCGGCCTCAACCAATATCTGGAAGGCTACGAAGGTCGTTTGATGCGCGCCCTGAAAAGCCTCCTGGGCAGCAGCCTGATGGATGGCAGAACCGAGGTGCAAGGGCGCTCGCTGACTTACATGGAATTGCTGGCTCAGTTCATCGCCGAACTCAAGCATCGGGCCGAAGCGTCGGCGGATAGAACTTTCGACCAGGCCGTGTTCGGCCGGCCTGTGTTTTTTGTGGATGACGATGCCGCGGCCGATCGCAAGGCCGAAGCAACCTTGGAATCCATCGCCCGCGCCAGCGGCTTCCGCGAAGTGAGTTTTCAGTATGAGCCCATCGCCGCGGCCTATCACTACGAACGACAGATCGACCGCGAGGAACTGGTGCTGATTGCCGACATCGGCGGCGGCACCTCGGATTTTTCCCTGATCCGCCTCTCGCCGCAACGCGCGCGGGTCGCAGATCGGCGTGACGATCTGTTGGCCAACGGCGGCGTGCACATAGGCGGTACCAATTTCGACCAGCAACTGAGTCTGGCCGGGGTTATGCCCCTGCTTGGCTACGGCAGCCGGCTCAAGCGCGGCATGGAAATGCCCACCAGCTACTTCATCAACCTGGCCACCTGGCACACCATCAATCAAGCCTATACCCGCCGTACCTGGGCCGATCTGCAAGAACTGTATCTCGACACCCAGGCACCGGAAGCGATGGATCGGCTGCTAAAGCTCATCCGCGAACGCGCCGGCCATTGGCTGTCCATGCAAGTAGAAGAAGCCAAGATAGCCCTGTCCACTGGCGATAGCGCCATCCTGCATCTGGATAGACTGGCACCGGATCTACGCCACACGCTAACGCGGATCGAATTCGAACAGGCTTCAACAGAATTGGTAGAGCAAATCGGCGCCACACTGAGCGCTTTGCTGGCAAAGGCCGGCGTGCACTACGAGGCAGTGGATACCGTGTTTTTCACCGGCGGTGCCAGCGGCGTGCCGCTGCTGCGCGAACGCATCGCCGCGCTGTTACCCAAAGCACGGCGCATAGAAGGCGACTTGTTTGGCAGCATCGGCGCAGGGCTGGCGGTAGAGGCGCAACGCCGGTTTGGTTGATGGTGCTACATAACAGTTGCTTCTCGGCCTTTGCGGACTGCAGTAATTTTCTGAAATGGCTGTCGGAGTGAGCTTATTGAATGACTGCTTCCCCCCAATATTGCCTTTACAGTAGAAATACCGCTTGGGCTCTGACCAGCCAAAAAGAGCCACTCACGATTGGCAGGTTTGTTGCAAGCAATGTAATGTCATGGGGTTTGGAAGTTGTGAAAAAGTTGGCCGTCAATAATTATTTTATGAGTGAGTTATATGGGGTGCGCGATCAATTTAAGAAAAACCAACCTGAACCCCCGTTATTACTAACATAGCCAATCTAAATATGTTGTGTTAGCATCTACAATTCAACACCGCCAGTGATTATTTATAATAAAAAATCAACGGGTTGGTCGATGCTTGTAAACAAATTACTTGACCCTTCATAGAGCTGGTAGAAAATGGAACTTTCAGAATTTAAGATTCGCCAAGTTATATTTGAAATCCGATATGACAACGCATTTATATTGTGGGATCGGGCTGGGGGGATAAGCCGGGATCTTACAAAGATATGGCCTAACTTAAAATTGACTGAAGGGACACCAAATCAACAGTCACTTCGAAGTGAAGATTTGTCTATCCAAACAAGCCTTCTTACGTCGCATATAGCCTTAATCCAGCCAAGTAATATTAGTCAATTTTCTGAACAAATTGAAGAGACTCTTCGAATATGGATAACATCGCTAGAAATAAAGAAATTTTCTAGAATTGGAACTCGTGTCATTTATGCAAAAACGTTTGAGTCCGAAGACTTGGCACAAAAAGCAGTTATGAATTTAGGGTTGGTAAAATATCCAGAGGCGCCTTTCTTTAACCATAAAATCCCTCCGAGATCATCTGAAGTCAAGTTGCTTTGGCAAGACGACTCATCACAAACTCAGATTATAGTTAAGTCTGAGCATCAAGAAGTGGAAGTTGGGGGGCTTTCAGATAACCCACGTGATAAACATAAAAAGACAGCCGATGTAATGCTTATTGATATTGATCGTGCCACAAGAGGGGATGTGGAATTGAGCAAATTTAGAGTTGTAGACTGGCTTGAAGGGGTACAACATCTGATTGCCAGGGACGTAAAACGAATCTTGAATTCTCAGAAATAATGGAAAACTTCACTCATGTAGTTGACGTAACTAAATCTACCCTTGCGAATACAATCGTTAACAAACCATATCAGGTTGATACACGAGTTTTGGGTAGTAATGAAACTGGGATTACTTGTATAGATGAGGAAGGCAGGGGCTTATTTATTCCTGATGTTACGGAAATACCTATACCTCCAAAATCTAAAGACGTTATTGATTTACCAGGTTCGAAATCCGTTGGCAACAAGTCAAGCGTCTCCATTAGTGAGTTGTATCCTCATTGGCAAGAGAATAAGGTTGATACCAGTATCGTAATTCGATTAATTTCGAAAGCTTCTGACGACCTACAAATAGCTGTCGAATCATCTTGCAGTAGTGAACTTGAAATCATAAATTATTTGGTACTTGCCGAAACACAGTTGTTTCAAGCACTAAATAGGGCTAGATTTAATAAAGCATTAGAAACTGTAATTAGTTTCTGTGCGTGGGGTCTTCGGAATGTAGATCTGTCCGCAAAGAACTCTCCATCTCTGCAGGGAATGAATTCAGTATTACGAGAATTACAGGATCATCCATTCATAACTATGGATCGTGCGACGAAATTGATAATGGACTTGGAAGAGCAGGGTTGGTCGGATGAATCGGAAATTTCACATGCTTTTGACGTTGGGCTATCGGGCTTTGATCAAGCTCAGGATGGGATTTTTGCGTGAGCAATGCATTTCTTGATACAACTATTTTCTGTGATGCTCTTGGATTGTCAACACCTGCAAGAAAACAAGTCGCATCGAGCGCTCTAGCCAAATATCAGAAAACAGAAGCTCCATTTTATGCACTAAAAGAATTGCGAGCTGGTCCACTTGCCTCATGGATACTCGCCCATAATATTTTAGTAGCACACAATACAATTCTAGAAGCTGTTGATCGTATTAGTCGGGCAACAGCGTTTAAACCGAGACAGGGCTCTGTTGCATCTAAGGCTATCATTAGCGGGATGGTGGCAGTGTTAGCCCAAATAAAGATAAGTAAAAATCCAAAAGATTACGATGAGAAAACTGAGCTGGAGAATTATTTATGCAGGTATATTTTTAAACAATGGCAAAAGCGTAGAACAATAGTCAATCAGATAGTTCAGCCTTTATCATGTTTTATTGACAGCGATTTGATATTGGATGGCAAATTGATTCGCTTCGCAGGTGATAGTCCTGAGTGCTCAAAAGCTTCTAGTTGTGGTGCGGCTATTGAATTGAAAAAGTATCCTGAAGAGATTGATAAAATTCTCATTGCACTACGCCCTCCTAAGACGATTGCTGGGACGGAGAAGCGCGAAACAACCCGGCGTCGTGCAGCTCTAAAAGAAGTACTTAATCGAGCATCAAATGAATTTCCTCGAAAAGATTGCCGTGCATTAGGTGATGCGTATTTTTGTATAATGGCGCCAAGTAATAGCGAAATACTGACGACAAATGCTTCTGATTTTGAACCTATGACTCAGGTACTCAATAAAATTCTAACCATCCCATCATGATGTTATTCAAGGCGAGTGGCTGCTGTTTTAAATCTTGATCGCGTCGAATTGTAGTTTTCAGAATATACCGAATGACAGGTATCGGGTGGTGAAAAATATAGCTGATATGTAGCTTTAGGTACGTTAAAGTTAAAGTCCGTTATACCATTAATTTGGCTAGATTTTACGACCGCACACCCTCGAAGCGGACATCTAAGTAGATCAAACCGTCAGCCATTTCAACAGCCCGCCATAGTCCGCAATGGCCGACCAACAGGCATTAACTTGAGACTTCTTATCTGTTACTTCTGGCCCACATTGGATATTTATAATATTCAATACAATCAATATATTATTTAATTTTCATTCTCTTCGTAATTCGATATGCTCAGTGCGCATGGAAAATTTATTGCGTGTGGTTTTTCATTCGCGTGCCCCAACTCAACAGCGCAAGCTTTTGCAGCCTACGACGAGCAACTGCAGTGTGATGTGCCGCCCAGGTTAAAGAATTTCTCTTCCTTTTTTTTGTAAGACAGTGCTGCCACTGCCTCGGATTGCTCGCTGTAGGGGCCTTCCAGTACATTGTGCAGCTTATGCACGAGAGTGAAATCGTCGGCGTCTGTGGCGCTGCGATAGGCTTCTACCAGCATCCACTCCCGCGGTATGTATTTGGGGTTGGTACGCTTCATGGCCGCCGATACGTCTGCCGGGTTGCGCGCCTCTTCTGCCAAAGCGGTGTGCCATTTTTGCAGCCATGCCGCCCAGCGTGTTTCCATCGCCGCGCTGTTTTGTGCATAGTCTCCGCGTGTCTCGTAGAAGCTGACTCGCAGATCAGCCGCTTGCTGGGGCAGGTTGCAGAGTTCGCGCCAGAAGAGGGTGTAGTCCACCGGGGTTTCTGCCATCAGCGCGTGCAGCTCGGTGAAAAGCGCTGCATCAAATTCGGCAAGGCCCATTTTGTTTGCCCACATGCGGTTCATCTCGCGCTGCATGATTTCCGGCAGTTCATCCAGTATTTCTTGCAGGGATTGAATCGCGCTTTCGTCCTGCTCCAGCAACGGCACCAGCGCAATACAAAACATTCTGAAATTTTCCATGGCGGCCATGGGTTGGTTCATAAAGGAGAAGTGTTCTCCGCCGCCTGTCCACATTTGAAACGCCGGGTCATATGCTTCGATAAAGCCGAAAGGGCCGTAGTCCAGCGTGCGGCCACCCAATGCACAGTTATCGCTGTTGAAGTTGCCCTGGCAATAGCCCACGCGTATCCAGTGCGCAACCAGTTGCGACAGGCGCACTGCAAATTCCCGCGCGACGGCCAGGACTTTGTCGGTAAGCGTTGCATTGGCTTGGTGCAGTTGTGCGGCGAGGTAGGGATATTCGCGATCCAGCGTATGCAGGAAGATGGCTTCCAGCTCGGGCAGGGCATTGGGGTGTTCGTTTTTTCTGGCGCGTCGGCCAAACAGTTCGAGCTGCCCGACGCGCAGGAAAGAGGGCGCGACGCGGGTGGTGATGGCGGCTGGCTCGTTTACCCTGCGGTCCGGGTCTTGGGTTTTGGCGTTGGGTGAATACCAGGGGCGGGTGATGGTTTCGCTCTGTGAAACATACAGGCACAGCGCACGGGTGGTAGGCACACCCAGTGCGGCCATGGCTTCTGACACCCGGAATTCACGGATGCTGGAGCGCAAGATTGCACGTCCATCGCCACCGCGACAATAAGGCGTGGTGCCGCCGCCCTTGAGCTGAAATTCCCAGCATTGCTTGTTGGCTAGCAGCACCTCAAGCACGGAAATGGCGCGCCCGTCGCCGTATCCATTGCCGGTGTTGAACGGGCAGTTTTGAACCATTTCCTGCCCGTAGATGCTCAGCGCGTAGCCGCTCGCCCAGCCCCTTGTTCGAATACGTTGCGGTTCGATATCGGCGTTTGCGCTATTCACCGCAAGTGCGGGGTTGCCGGTGAAAAATTGCATAAAGGCTGCTTCGGTGGCGAGGCTTCCGGGCAAGTTCAGTTCGTCGAAGAAGCTGCGGCTGTGGATGACGTAGCGAGGATTGGGCAGCGGTGTTGGTTCCACCTCGACGTAGTGGCCGGATTTGACTTCGCGCATCCTTTTGTTGGGGACGTGGCGGGCCTGCTCTGGGTCTGCAGTGAGAGACTGCAGCAGTGAATAATCTGCGCGCTGCAGAAAAGCGCTAAAGGTTAGCGGGGCGGAGGTGGACATTTAGTGAGGTGCGATATTGTTCACGAGATAAATTTAAGAGTGTGCTGATTAAGTGTGTTCCATTCATGGTTCGACAAGCTCACCACGAACGGAATCAACAATTTGCCGTTCGTCCTGAGCTTGTCGAAGGACTTGTTCAGTGATTCGTTTGATGCAGAGGCCTTGAAGTTCAAGATGGTAGCGTGTTTAAACCGCGGCGGGCGCGCTTGACCTTACGACTGCAAAGCTTATTTATAGCCGATACCGGCGCTCACTTTGCCTTCAGCGCACTGCCCTGATATTGAATGCCGGCCCAGCCAAATTTCATAAAGTTGCGGATGTTCTGGTGATCGGTGGCTTCCGGATGCTTCAGCACATCATCACGATAGTAGGCGCCGAAGCAGGCGAGGGTTTCCTGTGGTGTCAGGTTTTGCAATTTGGCAAACGCAAACAGCTTGCAGGAGCCGTTGTTCTGGCCGGCTTCATTCTGCAATTCGCCGTTCTTGAAAGCGGTGGGGGTGAAGTCGTAGTGGGCGTCGATCACCGCAATGGTGTCGGTGAAGGCGATGCTGTCCGGGTTGGTGCGGAGTTGCTGCAAGAAGGTGCTGATTTCCATATATTCAATATAATCAAGTTGTTATTGTTTAATGGCAAGTCGCCAGAGGGAGGTGGTTTCCGCTGCGCGGGCGGCGTGCAATGGGTCGTCGCGGTCTGCGCTGCGCGGGTGATGCGGTCTGGTGTCTATTTTACCCAATACGGTTAAGCCGGCGCTGTCTATCATCTGCAATAGGGTTTCCCTGCTTCTCAGGCCGAGGTGTTCGGCCAGGTCGGACAGGATCAGCCAGCCTTCGCCGTCTCTTTCCAGATGATCTTTCAGGCCATTGAGGAAGCCGCGCAGCATGCGGCTATCCGGATCGAAGATCGCCGCATCGAGTGCCGAGCTGGGTTTGGCCGGTACCCAGGGCGGGTTGCACACGATGAGTGCGGCACGGCCTTGCGGGTAAAGATCGGCCTGCGCAATTTCCACCTGTTTGCTGTATCCCAGCCGTTGGATATTTTCCGTGGCGCAATTCAAGGCGGCGCTATGCATGTCGGTGGCGACGATGCGCTGTATGCCGCGCCTGGCGAGGATGGCAGCCAGCACGCCTGTGCCGGTGCCGATGTCGAATGCGAGGGAATGTTGCTTGAGCGCTTGCGGCAAAGGCGCACTGGCGACCAGCTCCAGATATTCGCCGCGTATCGGTGAAAACACGCCATAGTGCGGATGGATGCGCGCGCCCAACGCCGGAATCTCCACGCCTTTTTTGCGCCATTCATGCGCGCCGATGATGCCTTGCAGTTCGCGCAGCGGGGTGAGATAGGGTTGCTCTGCTGCGCCAAGCGCTTCCATGCAGGCTTGCTGCACATCGGGTGCTCTTCTTAAGGGGATGGTGTGATCGGCATTGAGCGGAAGCAGCAGCATGCCGAGGATGTTGGCGCGCTGCGCCTGGGTCTGGCGATTCTGGTGAAAGGCTTGGGTGATGGTTGCAGCCTTGTTTTTGCGCTCCTGCGTCTTCGCATCAATGCGGCGGGCAAGGGCTTGCAGCAGTTGTTTGGCATTGTGAAAGTCGCTGCGCCAGAGCAGGGCGGTGCCTTCGCAGGCCAGACGGTAGGCAGCGTCTGCCTTGATGGTGTCGTCTGCAACAATAATGCGTTTGGGTGGCGGCGAGCCATTTGCGGAGCGCCATTGGGCGGATTGGTCTGCGCCTGCTTCGTGCCAGTGTATGACAGGGGATGCGGTCATCGCGGGGTGACGCTGTATTTTTGTAACATATTGATTATATTTAATATTTTATTATGTGATCGAGGTGGCGAAAAGGCAGGCACGATGAGCGGCCTTGAAGGTTAGCGGCCTTCTTGCCGCTTCAATTCCTGGTAGCGCAGCTTGGCTTCGTGATCGTCTTTTGCAGCGGTTATTTCGCGCATCACGGAGCGCACGTCGGCTTTCTTTTCACTTTGTTTGAAGCGTCCGCTCAAAGGCGTGTCAGGCAGCAATTCGCCACGCTGGTAGATCGCCCAGATTTCCTTGCCGTATTGGGTATCTTTCAGTTCCGGGGCGAATTGGCCGAAGTAATGTGCCAGGTTGTCGACGTCGCGTTCCAGCATGCGGCTGGCATTGTTGTTGGCCGCGGCATCGATGGCCTGCGGCAGGTCGATGATGACCGGGCCATTGCCGTCGACGAGGATGTTGAATTCGGAGAGGTCGCCGTGAACTATCCCGGCGCACAGCATCAGCACCACCTGGCGGATCAGCATGGCGTGGAATTGCCGTGCCTGTTCCGGTTCAAATTTCAAGTCATTGAGTCGGGGGGCAGGTTCACCATCTGCATCCCTCACCAGTTCCATCAGCAGCACACCCTCGTAAAAGCCAAAAGGGTGGGGTACGCGCACACCGGCCGTAGCGAGTTTGTACAGGGCGTCCACTTCGGCGCTTTGCCAGGCGGCCTCCTGCTCCTTGCGGCCATATTTTGTGCCTTTGGCCATTGCCCTGGCCTGGCGGCTGCCTTTTACCTTGCGGCCTTCGGTGTAGTCGACAGCCTGGTGGAAGCTGCGCAGGTTGGCTTCCTTGTAAACCTTGGCGCAACGGATTTCATTGCCGCATTGCACCACGTATACCTTCGCTTCCTTGCCGCTCATCAACTCGCGGATAACCTCGTCGACAAGGCCATCTTCCACCAGTGGTGCGATTCTTTTGGGTATTTTCATAGGGTGATGAGGCGCAGCTTTGCTTGTTTGGATCAGCTGCGGAGTTTAACTTTTTAAGGTTGTCGGGGGCAAGCGGCATTTGGATGAATGGCGGGTTGAGCCCGGGATGGGCATTCGAAATTATCGCGGGGATGTTTAAGGTTATACTTGTATGCTCAGGAATCAAGATTCTCATGTCCACTGCATTGCAGTGCTTCAATATACAAAATAAATTAGCAAATGAACACACAATCGACTACCGCACCCCTCGATCTGCCAGAGCATTCGAAAGCCATCCAAAGAAACGTTGTTATCGCTGCCTGCTACGGCACCTTCCTGGAGTGGTATGACTTCCTGACCTTTGCCTCGCTGGCCATTTATTTCAGCGTGTTGTTTTTCCCTTCCGATAACCCCACCACTGCGCTGCTATCCAGCCTCGCAACCTTCGGTGTCGGCATGGTGGTGCGTCCGCTGGGCTCCGCGCTGTTTGGCTCGCTGGCTGACAAATACGGGCGTCGCCCGATTTTCATCACCACCATCGTGCTGATGGGCGTGTCGACATTCGCGGTAGGATTGTTGCCCACCTATGCGCAGATCGGCATGTGGGCGCCTGTGCTGTTGCTGATATTGCGCCTGCTGCAGGGCTTTTCGGTAGGCGGCGAGATCGGTGGTGCATCGGTTTATCTGACCGAGCACGCGCCCGCCAACAAGCGCGGCGCCTACACCAGCGTGCTGCAACTGATGGGGCCGCTGGGAATACTGGTGTCGACGCTGCAGGTGGTGCTGCTGCAATACTGGTTAAGCCCAGAGGAATTCAACACATGGGGCTGGCGCGTGCCGTTCCTGCTGTCCGCGGTGCTGCTGCTGATCTCGCTGAAGAGCCGCATGAGTCTGGTGGAGTCTCCTGTATTTCAACGCCTGCGCGAGAAAAATGGCCTGTCGAGTGAACCCCTGCGCGAGATCATGAAAGACAGGCGCACACTGGGGCGCATGGCCCTGCTGTTTTTCTGCATCTCCGCAGGCGGTGCCTTGCTGTTTTTTACCTCGCAGGTTTACACCAACGTTTATCTCAAAAGTGTGGTGAGGCTTGAGCCCCAGCTCGCCAGCACCCTGGTGATGCTGAGCACGCTGGCCTTGTTTCCGCTGACGATCTTTTTCGGCTGGCTGTCCGACCATGTCGGGCGCAGGCCGGTGATTCTGGCAGGCATGTTGCTGGGTTGCGTGGGGCTGATGCCGGTTTATCAGGGCCTGCTGCATTATGGTAATCCAGCGATGCAACGCTTTATTCAGGATGTGCCAGTCGTTCTGTACGGAGACTCATGCTCATATAGTCCGTTCACCAAACCCCGAAACGACTGCGAGCGTAATCAGGAGTTGCTCACCAAATTAGGCGTCACCCATACGCTGCAAGCCGAACGTACAGTCAACCTGACGGAAGTGAGTATTGGTAGCGCAAGCCCTGTGCCCGGTTTTAATCCAACTGTCATTAGCGCGGTGCTTAAAACCCAGGGCTGGTCTGCGCAGGCCGAGCCGCAAAATATCAACCGCATGATGCTGGTGCTGCTGCTGATCATTCCCGTGATTGCACTGGCTCTGGTGACGGGACCGCAAACCGCCGTGCTCGCCGAGCTGTTTCCCGCGCGCACGCGCTACACCGCAGTCGCTTTGCCGCATAATTTGAGTGCCGGCTGGATAGGCGGGCTGTCACCTTTTATGGTCACGCTGTTGAATGTTAAAGCGGGCGATGCAATATCAGGTCTGTGGTATCCGATAGCGCTGCTGCTGGTGGGACTGCTGGCGGGATTGTTGTTCCTGCCGGAAACACGCAATGTGTCGCTGGATGATTAATTCCATTTGTATTTCAAAACAACAGTAATTATCGTAGGGTGCGTCCCACGCACCAATGCTTATGGTGCGTGGGACGCACCCTACGATTTCCACCTTTTGATTTGGAATTGGAATAACTGATTTGGAATTGGAATAACTAAGGATACGCTGATTAAGTCGTCATCCCCGCGAAGGCGGGGATCCAGCTCTTTGATTTGACTGGGTTCCCGCCTTCGCGGGAACGACAAAATGGACTTAATCAGCGTTTCCCTAAAACTGTATAGAATATTCCTGCAACAAAATTAACCTATTAGGGTAATCCATGAATACTTCCGCAAAATCCATTTCTCCAGAAGATAGATTGCAGGCTGTTGATTTAATTAAATTTATTGACGCAAGCCCCAGTCCTTGGCATGCCGTTCACAGCGTAGAGCAGCGCTTGTTGGCGCAAGGTTTTACCGAGTTGCACGAAGCCGAACGCTGGAAGCTGGAAGCCGGCGGGTGCTACTATGTTGTGCGCGGCGGCGCTTCAGTGATCGCATTCAAGCTTGGCCAAAAATCGCTGGCCGAAACCGGTTTCCGCATGATAGGCGCGCATACCGATTCACCCGGCCTGCGCCTCAAAACCCATGCCGCACACAAGAGCGACGGACTGGTGCGGCTGGGTGTGGAAATCTACGGCGGGCCTATACTGGCCACTTTTACCGATCGCGATTTAAGTCTGGCAGGCCGGGTGAATATTCGCAGTGCGAATGGGTTTGATACGCGTCTGATGAAATTTGACCGGCCATTGGTGCGCCTGCCTAACCTCGCGATCCATATGAATCGCGAAGTGAACGAACAAGGCCTCAAGCTGAACAAGCAGACTGAACTGCCGCTGCTGTTTGGTGCTGCCGATGACAAGCACAGCGCTCGCGAACAGTTCATGGCGTACCTTGCCGCAGAATTGGACGTGAACGCAAAGGATATTCTGACTTACGAATTAAATGTGTTTGATACCCAGCAAGGCACTTTCTGGGGCGCTGAGCAGGAATTTATTGCCAACAGCCAGCTTGATAACCTCGCCTCATGCCACGCTGCATTGACGGCGCTGCTAGCCTGCGACAAGCCTGATGCGACGGCGATTGCTGCTTTTTTTGATCACGAAGAGGTGGGCAGCGAAAGCGCCGCCGGCGCGGGCGGCAGCTTTGCCGCAGATGTGATCGATCGCATTTCCATCTCCCTGGAGCTGGATGAAGAGGCGCAGCATTGTGCGGCAGCCAAAAGCTTCTTCATCAGCGCCGACATGGCGCATGCCTATCAGCCCAACTTCCCCCATGCCTACGAACCCAACCATCATGTGATGGTCAATGCCGGCCCGGTAATCAAAACCAACTCCAACCAGCGCTACAGCACCAGCGCGGATAGCGCCGCACGCTTTATGACCCTGTGCGAAAGCGCAGGCGTGCCGTTCCAGCACTACACCCACCGCACCGACTTGGGCTGCGGCAGCACTATCGGCCCCATCATCGCCTCCCGTCTTGGGGTGGCAAGCGTGGATGTGGGCTCGCCGATGTGGGCGATGCACAGCCTGCGTGAAAGTGCGGGTGTGATGGATGTGGGCTACATGATCGCGGCGATGAAGGCGGCTTTTAAGAGTTAGCTGGCGCAAGTAATTATTCAGCAATTTCAATTGACTTATCAGTAAATTCCGGTAGAATCCGCGCTCCCTAAAACCTTGCCCTACCGTTACGCATAGCGGAGGGCTACAACCATAAGGAGATGTAATGCGACACTACGAAATCGTATTTATCGTGCATCCCGACCAGAGCGAGCAGGTTCCTGCAATGGTCGAGCGTTATCGCACGTTGGTGACTGGCAAAAACGGCCAGATTCACCGCCTGGAAGATTGGGGCCGCCGTCAACTGGCTTACCCAATCCAGAAAATTCACAAAGCGCACTACGTGCTGATGAACATTGAATGCGACCAGGAAACTCTGGACGAGATGGAACACGCATTCAAGTTTAACGATGCGGTGTTGCGTCACCTGACGATCAAGATGAAAGCTGCTGTCACTGCTCCTTCTGCAATGATGCGTGAAGAGAAGTCGCGTTCGATGACAGGCGATGTGCCTGCTGATGTGGCTGTAGCTGCAGCTGCTTGATTGAGTCGCAGGTAAATCGCTGTGTAATTGACGGCGAGCTGGTTGAGCTGGACGATTTGCGTTACACCCCGGCGGGGTTGGCGCGGGTTGGATTAAAAATACGCCATGTTTCATCGCAACAGGAGGCGGGAATTGCACGGCAGATTCAGTGCGATATTCCGGCAATATCTCTTGATGCGGCAGCCCTTAAAGCAAGCAAGTTATTGCTCGGGCAGCAGGTGAGGGTGGAAGGTTTTTTGGCTCAGCGCAGTTTGCGCAATACGCAGCTGATACTGCACATTGAAAACATTAAATTGAAATAAGGGGCACAACATGGCTCGTGTATTTAAGAAAAAAGATGACAAGAAGACAAATTCTTCGCGTCAATTGTTCAAGCGTCGCAAATTCTGCCGCTTTACTGCCGAGAAGATCGCAGAAGTGGATTACAAGGATATCAATATCCTGAAGGAATTTGTTTCTGAAAATGGCAAGCTGATTCCGGCACGTATCACCGGTACTAAAGCGCGTTATCAACGTCAACTGAGCGTTGCAGTTAAGCGTGCGCGTTTCCTGGCATTGCTAACTTACACTGACTTGCATTAAGGAGAACATACATGCAAATTATCCTGATGGAAAAAGTGGTTAACCTCGGCCAATTGGGCGATGTGGTTAAAGTTAAAAATGGCTATGCGCGTAACTTCCTGATACCGCAAGGCAAAGCCAAGCGCGCTACTGAAGCTAACGTGGCTGATTTCGCCGTGCGTCGTGTTGCTTTGGAAGCCGCTGAGCATGCCAAGGTAGCTGAAGCGCAGGCACGTGCAGAGAAGCTGAACGGCTTGACTGTGCAAATCTCGCAAAAGGCCGGTGTTGATGGCAAGCTGTTTGGCTCTGTGACCAATGCAGATATCGTTGCTGCACTGGCTGCGCTTGGTTTTGCAGTTGACAAGGCTCAAGTGCGCATGCCTGAAGGCCATATCAAGGCTATCGGTGATCATCCGATCAGCATTAGCTTGCATACTGACGTTGTTGTCAATATCACTGTTTCGGTGTTGGGCGAACACTAAACCTGGTTTGTGTTTAACAGGTTAAAAAAGGGCTGGTTACAGCCCTTTTTTGTTTTCCAATTTCAGGGTTCTTCTAAAAAATCAAACTTCGTCGCGATACTTCGTTGCGCATAAAATTTTATGTGAGCGCTTGGGGCTTGCCTGTTTCTCCATTTTGCTTACATATCAAATATATGCTGCGCTCAAAATTTTAATTCGCCTTGCCTCGCTTGGAAATTTTGAATTTTTAGAAGTACCCTTTATCTTTACGAGGTAGAATTCTCCACTCGGTTTTCCCTGTCGCATTCGGCTATTCATCATGCAAAACTACTCTGTCCCTGTTTCTGACCCCCAGCTTGATGCTATCAAGTTGCCACCTCATTCGGTCGAGGCGGAGCAATCAGTGCTGGGCGGTATTCTGCTGGATACCACTGCGTGGGACAAAATTGCCGACATCTTGCAGGAGCAGGATTTTTACCGCTACGAGCACAGGCTGATTTTTCACCACATAGCAGTCCTGATTGAACATGCCAAACCTGTAGACGTGATTACCGTTGCAGAGTCGCTGGAGAGTAATGCGGAGCTGGAGAAGGCCGGCGGCTTGGCGTACCTCGGCTCGCTGGCACAGAACGTTCCTTCGGCCGCCAATATTCGGCGCTATGCAGAAATAGTGCGCGAACGTGCTGTGATGCGCAAGCTGGCTGAAGTTGGTACTGAAATCGCCACGAGTGCCTACAATCCCGGCGGGCGTGATGCCGGTCAGTTGCTTGATGAGGCAGAAAGCCGTGTGTTTGAAATTTCCGAGGCGGGAGAGCGGGGGAAGCAGGGGTTTGTGGCTATCCCCTCGCTCTTAACCCAAGTGGTTGAACGTATTGAGACGCTGTATTCGCGTGATAACGATAGCGATGTCACCGGGATTGCGACAGGCTTCACCGATTTGGATAGCATGACTTCCGGTTTGCAGCCTGGCGATCTGGTGATTGTTGCAGGGCGTCCCAGTATGGGAAAGACCGCTTTCTCGGTCAATATCGCCGAGCATGTTGCGCTCGAAGTGAGCAAGCCTGTCGCAATTTTCAGTATGGAAATGGGTGGCTCACAGCTGGCTATGCGTATGATAGGTTCGGTGGGAAGGCTCAATCAGCACACCTTGCGCACCGGCAAGCTGGAAGATGATGACTGGTCGCGTATGACACATGCATTGGGCCGTTTGAACGATGCGCCAATTTTTATTGATGAAACGGCCGCATTAAATTCATTGGAGTTGCGTTCTCGCGCGCGGCGGCTGCATCGTCAGAATGACGGTCTGGGTTTGATCGTCATTGACTACATACAATTAATGTCTTCGACATCGAGCAAGGGCGGGGAAAACCGTGCAACGGAAATTTCAGAAATTTCGCGCTCACTGAAATCTTTGGCAAAAGAACTGCAAGTGCCGGTAATTGCGCTGTCTCAGCTGAACCGTAGCCTGGAACAGCGACCCAACAAGCGTCCGATCATGTCGGACTTGCGCGAGTCAGGCGCGATCGAGCAGGATGCCGATCTAATATTGTTCATCTACCGCGATGAGGTCTACAACCCGGACTCACCGGATAAAGGCAAGGCTGAAATCATCATTGCAAAGCAACGTAACGGTCCTATAGGTAAGGTCGAGTTGACGTTCCGCGGCGAATACACACGTTTTGAGAATCATACGTCGGGCCAGTATTGATAAGCTCTGCCCAGAAATCGAATCGGCAGAGATCTTGTTGTTCATTAAGAAAAGCTTGTGACGAATAGGGCAACTCTCTATAATGCGGCCTCGTTTTGGGAGCATATTTCAGCGGTAGAATATTTCCTCGACAAGGAAAAGGTCACTGGTTCGATCCCAGTTGCTCCCACCAAATAATTTAATATGGCCACGTTGCTCGATTTACCTTTATTGAGCATCAATCGGCGGCTGTTCAGGCTTAAATCTTTGCCAGAAGTGACGATGTAACGAAGTAAGGTATTAGTCTGAGTTGTGGTGATTGCAAATGTAGGTAACGATGAACGTTTTTCATTGCATCGCTACGCTTCGACAATGATGTGTCCAAGAAGTTAATTAATAATCATTAGAAGAAAGCCAGAGAATGTCATACAAAAAATTAATAGTCTTGATGATGTTGTTGGGTTCCGTAACGAGCGCCTTTGCAGCGGGAAAGACGCGCGAATTTTCTTTGGACGGCAATTACATCAGCGTCCAGGGCCAACCTTTCGCATCCCTGTTAAATGTCTCGCTTGGTCAATTCGTGACCCCACAGTTTGTTATTGTGACCGCTCTTACCACGCAGCAAAACTTTGGCTACTCGGCAACGAGTATTGGCCTTGGCGGGAAATATTATTTTATGGATGGCTTTAAAGGCGATCTGGTCCCGTTTGCCGGCTTGGGCATTGCGCTACGTCTGGCCGCTACGCCAACAGACTCCAATCATGGTTCAACCCAGTATGATGCAGGTCTCGGTTTGGCATTCTTCTTGACCGACAGCGCTACATTGGATGCCAAAGTCAGAGTGTTGAACTTTAATGATTCAAGTCCGACTGTTACCTTGTTCAGCGCGGGCTTTACCCAGCGTTTTTGATCGCAAATGCTCGCTCAAACCAAGCGTCTATTAAGGGCGTTTAATCTGATGCAAACATTTTGTCTGACAAGAGTTGTGTAGCCTTATACTTTACGCCCTGACACTGACATGGTTGGGGCGTTTTTGCATCCAAACTGTATCTTTGCATGTGTAAAAGCGCGGCCTAGCCGCATTTTTCTTTATTAAAGAGTCAATATATGCCCGTTATTACTTTGCCGGATGGTTCGCAGCGCAGTTATGAAAAAGCGGTAACCGTAGCCGAGGTTGCCGCCAGTATAGGTGCTGGTCTGGCGCGTGCAGCGCTGGCTGGCAAGGTGAACGGCCAGTTGGTGGACACTGCTTTCCTGATCACCGCGGATGCGGCCTTGTCCATCATCACCGATAAGGATGCCGATGGTCTGGACGTAATCCGTCATTCTACTTCGCATCTGATGGCTTATGCGGTGAAGGAGCTGTTTCCTGAAGCACAGGTCACGATTGGACCTGTGATCGAAAACGGTTTCTACTACGATTTTTCATACGCTCGTCCATTTACCCCCGAAGACCTGGAGGCGATCGAAAAGCGCATGGCTGAACTGGCCAAGAAGGATATTCCTGTCACGCGCAAAGTAATGGCGCGTGACGAGGCTGTCGCCTTTTTCAAGGGCATAGGCGAGCATTACAAGGCGGAAATAATCGCTTCCATTCCTGCTGATCAGGACGTTTCTCTTTATGCCGAAGGCGACTTTACCGATCTGTGCCGCGGCCCTCATGTGCCCTCGACCGGCAAGCTTAAGACTTTCAAGTTGATGAAGGTGGCGGGTGCGTACTGGCGAGGCGACTCAAAGAATGAGATGTTGCAGCGCATATACGGCACGGCATGGGCGAAAAAGGAGGATCTGGATGCCTATCTGATCCGGCTTGAAGAGGCGGAGAAGCGCGACCACCGCAAGCTCGGCAAGCAGCTAGACCTGTTCCATATGCAGGACGAGGCGCCGGGGATGGTGTTCTGGCACCCCAAGGGTTGGGCGATATGGCAGGTGGTCGAGCAGTACATGCGCCGCGTTTATCGCGACAATGGCTACCAGGAAATCCGCTGCCCGCAGATCATTGATCGTGTGCTTTGGGAAAAATCTGGTCACTGGGAACACTTCAAGGCAGGCATGTTCACCACCGAGTCGGAAAAGCGCGAATTCGCAATTAAGCCGATGAATTGCCCCGGACACATTCAGGTGTTCAATGCCGATTTGCGCTCTTATCGCGAGCTGCCACTGCGCTATGGCGAATTCGGCTCGTGTCACCGCAACGAGCCGTCCGGTGGCTTGCATGGATTAATGAGGGTGCGCGGTTTCGTACAGGACGATGGCCACATCTTTTGTACCGAAGAACAGATCGAATCCGAAGTGACAGCCTTTAATGCGCTGGTGCTGAAAGTTTACAAGGACTTCGGTTTTCACGATTTGGCAGTGAAGTTGGCGCTGCGACCGGCAAGCCGGGTCGGTTCCGATGAAATCTGGGATAAGTCTGAAGATGCTTTGCGTGCGGCTTTGCGCGCCTCCGCCATGACATGGGAAGAGTTGCCGGGCGAGGGTGCTTTCTACGGCCCGAAGATCGAATTCCACATCAAGGACGCCATTGGCCGTTCTTGGCAATGCGGCACAATTCAGGTGGATTTCTCCATGCCTGGCCGCTTGGGGGCTGAATTCGTGGATGAGGACAATAGCCGCAAGGTGCCGGTGATGTTGCACCGGGCGATACTGGGTTCTCTGGAGCGCTTCATCGGCATTCTGGTCGAAAACCATGCCGGTGCTCTGCCGTTATGGCTGTCGCCGGTGCAGATGGTGGTGATGAATATTTCGCAGGCACAGGACGAATATGCCCTGCAAGTGACGCAGACTTTGCAGGCCGCAGGTTTCCGTGTGCAGTCAGATTTGCGTAATGAGAAGATTACCTATAAAATACGCGAACATAGCTTGCAAAAATTACCTTACCAACTGATTGTCGGGGATAAGGAAATGGCTGCGGGCCTAGTTGCCGTGCGAACCCGCCAGGGTGAAGACCTTGGTCAGATGTCGGTAGCAGCGTTCTTAGAGCGTCTGCAGGCCGATCTGGCCAAGCAATAACTGTGGCAGCACGGTTTAATTTTGTGTAAATGGAGAATTTGCAATAGCTCAAGATAAATCACAGCGCATGAACGAGCAGATAACAGCACCTCAGGTGCGGCTCATTGATGCAGAGGGAGAACCGGTCGGCATCGTGTCCATAGCGGAAGCGCTACGTATGGCAGAAGAGGCAGATCTGGATCTGGTTGAAATTGCGCCCTTGGCGGAACCGCCGGTTTGTCGCGTAATGGATATCGGCAAGTTTAAATATGCCGAGAGCAAGAAACAGCACGAAGCCAAGCTTAAGCAGAAGCAAGTGCAGATTAAGGAAGTTAAATTCCGCCCAGGCACCGATGAGGGGGATTACAACATCAAGTTGCGCAATTTGATCAAGTTTTTGGCGGATGGCGACAAAACCAAGATTACGCTGCGTTTCCGTGGTCGCGAAATAGCGCACCAGCAAATCGGGATGCAACTGATGGAGCGTATACGTCAGGATCTGACTGAGCACGGTATCGTGGAGCAGTTTCCCAAGATGGAAGGCCGTCAGATGGTGATGATGCTGTCACCGAAGAGAAAGTAAGAAGCTTCTCTACAGGTTTAAGTGCTGCATTGATTAAGGGACTGGTCAATGCGGTTTAGTAGTAAGCAGTCCCATATAAGTGATTCCAGGTTATCAAGTGTTCCTGTCAGGAACCTCCTGGCGTCATCAAATAAGGAGTTGTTATGCCTAAAATGAAAACCAAGAGCAGCGCAAAAAAGCGCTTCAAGGTTCGCGCTGGCGGAAGCATCAAGCGTTCGCAAGCCTTCAAACGTCATATCTTGACCAAGAAGACCACAAAAAATAAACGTCAGTTGCGCGGTACTACTGGCGTTCACGAAAGCAACACGGCGTCTGTACGCGCCATGATGCCTTACGCATAAGGAGCCAACATGCCAAGAGTTAAACGTGGTGTCACGGCGCGCGCGCGTCACAAGAAAGTTTTAGACCAAGCCAAGGGTTACCGCGGCCGTCGCAAGAACGTATACCGCATCGCTAAAGAAGCGGTGATGAAGGCTGGACAGTATGCTTATCGTGACCGTAGGCAGCGCAAGCGTCAATTCCGCACCTTGTGGATTGCGCGTATCAATGCGGCTGCACGCGAGCAAGGTCTTTGCTATAGCGTATTCATGAATGGTCTGAAGAAAGCTGAGATCAATCTGGATCGTAAAGTATTGTCCGATATCGCGGTGTTTGATAAGCCTGCATTTGTGCAGATTGTTGCACAGGCTAAGGCCAGCCTCGGTCTGTAAGCGTTCTGATCGAATAAAAGGAGGCGTTTTACGCCTCCTTTTTTTATTTGAGGCTATTCAGTAATACATATTCCAGTTGTCGTAACTATCCTGGAATTTTTATCATTGAGCTGTTTCACGAGTGAGAAATTATGCAAGAACTTGAGCAAATACTGAGTCAGGCCGTGCAGCAGTTTGCCGCAGTTGATCAAGCGGCCGAGCTGGAGCAGGTCAAGGCACGTTACCTCGGCAAGGAAGGTAGCCTTACTGCTTTGCTGAAGGGGCTGGGCAAACTTTCTGCGGAGGAGCGTCCTGCGGCCGGTGCGCGCATCAATGAAGTAAAGCAACAGATTGAGTCAGCGCTGAATGCGCGGCGTGAATCCATACAGCAACAGGCATTGCAGTCCAAGCTGGCAGCTGAAGCACTGGACGTGACCCTGCCCGGACGCGGTTTGGGCGTGGGCGGACTGCATCCGGTAACCCTCACGCTGGAGCGCATTGCTTCGCTGTTTCATTCGATAGGTTATGCAGTGGCGGAGGGCCCGGAGATTGAGAGCGATTTTTACAATTTTACTGCGCTGAATATTCCGGATGATCATCCGGCGCGTGCCATGCATGACACCTTCTACATCGACGAAAAGCATGTGTTGCGCACGCATACCTCGCCGATTCAGATTCGCTACATGCAAGCCCATCTGGAGAAATACAAACATCTGGAAACCATGCCCGATATCCGCATCATTGCGCCTGGGCGCGTGTACCGTGTGGATTCTGATGCCACGCATTCTCCTATGTTTCATCAGGTTGAAGGGCTGTGGGTGGGTGAGCGCGTGAGCTTTGCCGACCTCAAGGGCGTGATTGCCGATTTTCTGCAGTGCTATTTCGAAACCGAAGATTTGCAGGTTCGTTTCCGCCCCTCGTTCTTCCCGTTCACCGAACCCTCTGCCGAGATGGATATGAGCTGGGGCGATCGCTGGCTGGAAATCGGTGGTTGCGGCATGGTGCATCCTAACGTACTTAAACATGTCGGCATCGACAGCGAAAAATATATCGGCTTCGCATTTGGTGTTGGTGTCGAACGCCTCGCGATGTTGCGCTATGGCGTGGACGATCTGCGGTTGTTCTTCGAGAGCGATCTGCAATTTTTAAAACAATTTGCCTGAACCGAATATGCAATTTTCTGAATCCTGGCTGCGCAAACTAGTAAATACATCGCTTTCAAGCGAGGAGTTGTCTCATCTGTTGACCATGGCTGGCCTGGAGGTTGAGGAGATGGCTCCGGTTGCTGCTGCTTTCGACAAAGTCGTGGTTGCGCAGGTGCTGAGCAAAGACAAGCATCCAGATGCCGACAGACTGAATGTGCTGACCGTGAATATCGGACAGGGCGAGCCGCTGACTATTGTGTGCGGCGCACAGAACGTAAGTGTCGGCATGAAGGCGCCGTGTGCGCTTGTTGGCGCCAAGCTGCCGGGAATCGAGATCAAGCAGGCCAAGGTGCGCGGTGTCGCCTCCTTCGGCATGATGTGTTCTGCCAAGGAGCTCGGTCTTGCAGAGGAAAGCAGCGGTTTGCTGGAGCTGTCTGCTGATGCAACAGTCGGTCAGAGCATACGCGAGCATCTTGATCTGGACGATCATCTGTTCACAATCAAATTGACTCCAAACCGTAGCGATTGCCTGTCGCTGTATGGAATTGCGCGGGAAGTCTCTGTACTCACCGGTGCTGGCCTGGCGCCGGTGCCACAAATTTCGTTTGCACAAACGGCGCAGAAAAAAATCTCTGTCAAAGTTACCGCGCCTGAAGCATGCCCGCGTTACGTTGTCCGCGCGATTACAGGCGTAAACGCAAAGGCAGTCACTCCGGCGTGGATGGTTCAGCGCCTCGAACGTTGCGGCCTGCGCAGCATCAGTGCCATCGTCGATGTAACCAACTATGTGCTACTCGAAATGGGGCAGCCGTTGCATGCCTTCGATCTGGCGAAGCTCAGCGGCAGCGTTGAGGTGAGATTTGCGCGTGCTGGCGAACAGCTGCAAGTGCTGAATCAGCAGAAGGTAGAACTGCAGCCCGATATGCTGGTGATCGCAGATGATAAACGGGTTGTTGCTTTGGCTGGTGTGATGGGCGGCGCGGACAGCGCGGTAGATGATGCAACGGTAGATATCTTGCTGGAAAGTGCGTTCTTCGTGCCCAGCGTGATAGTCGGCAAATCGCGTCGGTTGGGATTTGGTTCCGATTCATCCTATCGCTTCGAGCGCGGTGTAGATTTTGCGAATACCCAGGCTGCTCTGGATCGCGCGACTCAATTGACACTTGATATCTGCGGCGGTCAGGCCGGAGCGGTGACTGAGGTAGTCGGAGCCTTGCCTGCGCGCAACACGGTCAAACTGCGCGTGGCACGCGTACACCGCGTGCTGGGCGTGGCACTGGATGCCAATGAGATTGAGCAGATACTGTCCCGGCTTGGGATGAAGGCGGAACGCAAGGATGACGAATTTAGTGTGACGGCGCCCAGTTACCGTTTTGACATCGCAATTGAGGAAGACCTGATAGAAGAAATCGCGCGTGTATATGGCTACGAGAAGATCGAACCGATACCTCCGCAATTCACCATGAGAATTTTGCCGCAGAGCGAAACGCAGCGCCCCTTGGCGAAGCTGCGGCAGGCTCTGGTGCAGCGTGATTATCAGGAGAGTATCAACTACGCGTTCGTGGAAGAGGCATGGGAGCGCGATCTGTGCGGAAATACCGCGCCAATCGCCCTGAAGAATCCTATTTCCAGCCAAATGAGCGTGATGCGCAGCAGTTTGCTGGGTGGTTTGCTTTCAGCATTACGCACCAATCTCGCACGCCAGCAAACGCGTGTGCGCTTGTTTGAACTGGGAGGATGTTTTTCCGCTTTGAATGGCGCTTATGTTCAGCATGAACGTGTCGCTGGCCTGGCTTATGGCACGGCATTCCCGGAGCAGTGGGGAGTTGCGTCGCGCAGCGTGGATTTCTACGATGTGAAAGGGGACATTGAAGCCATGTTTGCGTCGCGCAAACTAAGCTTTGAGGCTGCGCCCCATCCTGCGTCACATCCTGGTCGTTCGGCGCGTGTGATGCTGGAGGGCGAAGCTATAGGCTGGATTGGAGAGCTGCATCCGCAAAGACAGCTGCAGTATGGGTTGCCGCTGTCTGTTGTATGGTTTGAGCTTGAGCAGGCCTCCTTGTTGCATGTTGGACTGCCCAAGGCCGTTGAGGTGTCACGTTTCCCGTTGGTGCGACGTGATATTGCGGTGCTGGTGGATGAAGACGTGACAGCGCAGTCTTTGCTTAATGCAATGCAGGCAGAATATGCACCAAATGTGGTCGAGTTAGCGTTATTTGACCTATATCGTGGAAAAGGGGTGGTGGAAGGCAAAAAAAGCCTTGCATTCCGAGTGTTATTGCAAGATACTCAAAAAACATTAACTGATATTGAAGTCGAACAAAGCATGTTGCGTCTCGTTTCTGTATTACAGAAAAACGGTGCGCAATTACGCGTGTAAGGGGAAAGAATGACATTAACTAAAGCAGAACTGGCCGACCTATTATTTGAAAAAGTGGGTTTAAATAAACGTGAAGCCAAAGATATGGTCGAATCGTTTTTTGAAGAAATCAGACTTCAACTCGAGCAGGGCGAAAGCGTAAAGCTTTCCGGCTTTGGAAACTTCCAGTTGCGCGACAAACCGCAGCGCCCAGGTCGTAATCCCAAGACCGGGGTAGAAATTCCTATTACAGCTCGCCGCGTGGTTACGTTCCACCCCAGCCAGAAATTAAAGAGCATGGTAGAGGCGACCTATCATGGAAAACCAGTTATCTAACTCCTTATTGCCGCCGATCCCGGCAAAACGCTACTTCACCATTGGTGAAGTCAGTGAATTATGCGGCGTAAAGTCGCATGTTTTACGTTATTGGGAGCAGGAATTTACCCAGCTTAAGCCGGTAAAGCGTGGCGGTAATCGCCGATATTACCAGCACCACGAAGTGATGCTCATCCGTCGCATTCGCCAGCTTCTTTACGAAGAAGGATTTACCATAAGCGGTGCACGCGGTCGTCTGGATCAGTCCGGGGACATACATGAAGAGAACTCGCACGGGACATTTACTCAAACCGATTTCAATATTGCAGCGATACGCAGAGAAATTAGCGAAGTGCTCGTCATTCTGAAAATGTGAAGCTGAAAGCAGGATATTGCTCGGCAGAAAATCTATGCTCTGCTATAATGCCTAACTTCGGGGCGTAGCGCAGCCTGGTAGCGTACTTGACTGGGGGTCAAGTGGTCGGAGGTTCGAATCCTCTCGCCCCGACCAGATTCATCCAACTCGCTGAGTTCTTCAGCAGTAATAAATCATTGCTCCACAATAGATTAAATTCAGATTCATCCTGCCTGCATTCTATTGTTTTGGAATGCAGTGCAACTGGCTGTATTGCAATAAAATCATGATATGATTGTATAAGATTTCCCGTTTTGATTATGTCTTGATTTTGCGTGCGTGGCATTTTAATAACCGGTTGAATATATTAATTTATTTAAATTATACTGATAATTGCATCCGCATCATCTCAATCTCAAAAATTTTGTCTAATGCGTATTTTACTCAGTAACGACGACGGTTATTTCTCCCCCGGCCTTGCATGTTTGGCGAGACACCTGTCTGCCATTGCCGAGGTTATCGTGGTCGCCCCGGAACGCGACCGCAGCGGTGCCAGCAATTCACTTACCCTTGATCGCCCGTTAAATCTTCGCCGTGCTGCCAGTGGTTTTTATTATGTGAATGGCACGCCGACAGATTGCGTGCATCTGGCAGTAACAGGAATGCTGGATACGCAGCCTGATATGGTGATTTCCGGTATTAATGCTGGAGCCAATATGGGTGACGATACAATTTACTCAGGCACTGTGGCGGCTGCGACAGAAGGTTTTTTGCTGGGCATTCCCGCTATCGCCGTGTCATTGGCCGGCAAGGAAATGGCGCATTATGAAACTGCCGCACGTGTGGTGGTTGAGTTGGTACAACGCTTTGAGAAAAATACCCATGATCATCCATGGTTGCTTAATGTGAATGTACCTGATGTTGCTTTTGAAGAATTGCAGGGCAGGCTGGTGACGCGCCTGGGTAAGCGTCACAGAGCAGAGCCGGTGGTTAAAAGTACGAACCCGCGCGGTGAGACAGTGTATTGGGTAGGTGCAGCGGGGAAGGCGCAGGATGCAGGCGAAGGGACTGACTTTCATGCCATTGCAAACCGCAGCGTCTCGATTACGCCCTTGCAGATTGACCTGACACAGTTTGGCCAGCTTGATGCAGTGCAAGCCTGGCTTGGGCAAGCGTGATATGAATTCATTGCGCCACAAGGGTATCGGCATGACCTCTCCGCGCACCCGCTCACGCATGATAGAACGTTTGCGTGACCAGGGCATACATGATGAAGTGGTATTGGCCGCGATGAATTCTGTGCCGCGCCATATGTTTGTGGAAGAAGCAATATCGCATTTTGCCTACGATGATAAATCATTGCCAATTGGATATTCACAGACTATCTCGCAGCCATATATTGTGGCGCGCATGATTGAAGTTTTACGCAATGGCAATCAACTTAACCGGGTTCTTGAAGTTGGCACAGGCTGCGGCTATCAGGCGGCTGTTTTGGCGCAGGTTGCCCGCGAGGTTTATTCGGTGGAACGCATATTGCCGTTATATGAGCGTGCTTTGTCAACACTGGAAGAACTGCAAGTGCACAACGTTACATCGCGTTATGCAGATGGCGGCTTGGGCCTGCCTGAACTTGCCCCTTTTGACGGCATAATTATGGCTGCGGCGGCCACGCATATTCCTCAAGCATTGCTGGATCAACTTGCAGTGGGTGGTCGCATGGTCTTGCCACTTGGTGCGCAGGAGCAAACCTTGCATCTGATTGAGCGCGATGCCCAGGGTTATCGTGAAAGCAGCCTTGAAACGGTAAAATTCGTTCCATTACTCATGGGAAGAGCATGACCTTCAAAAGATCTCTCTCTCGCTTGCCTACGCTTGTGATGGCGTTGATTGTGCTGGCTGGATGCAGAGCCAGCGGCAATCACCGCGCCCCAATTGAAGACCGCGATTTGTCAATAAAGAAATCACATACATCCGGCAAGAAGCCGGTACAACGCGAGCAGGACTCCCGTCCACAATTTCATGTGGTGCAGAAGGGCGACACGCTTTACAGCATTGCGTTTGAAAACGGCCTGGATTATCGCGAAGTTGCCGAACAAAATAATATTGGGAATCCATCGGCCATTCAGATTGGCCAGCAAATTAAATTAATGCCTCCCGAAGAGGGTGTTGGGGAACGCTCGCGGATTGAAAGTAAACCCTTGGCTGCAGCTTCTTCCATGCCGATAGTCAAAAAAGATCAACCAAAAGTAGTCAAGCTGCCTTATTCAGAACAGGCTGTGGCGCAAATCGAGAAAATGCAGCAAGAACCAGCTCAGCCGGCGTTGGCTTCGAACGCACCAATTACAGTGGTGAAACCTCCTCAGGAAAGCGAAACTGGAACTGATGATAGCCTGGAGTGGGGCATGCCCACGAAGGGCAAGGTGATTGGCGAGTATTCGGAAAGTGCCAATCGTAAAGGTGTGGATATCGCCGGGAACAAGGGGCAGGCAGTGCTGGCAAGCGCAGCGGGTAAGGTTGTGTATAGTGGTAGCGGACTGCGCGGTTATGGCAAACTAGTGATCATCAAACACAATAAAACTTTTTTGAGCGCTTATGCACACAATGAGCAGATTCTGGTGAAGGAAGGGCAGAGCGTGACCAAGGGGCAAAAGATCGCCGAAATGGGCAGTACGGATGCCGATCAAGTCAAGTTGCACTTCGAAATACGTAAATTCGGCAAACCGGTTGATCCTGCAAAATTCCTGAATTTGGCCAAGTCTTGAACAGTGCAGATCTCAACGTAATTGACCATAGTCGCGACAGCGCAGGTTTGCACTATGTCTACCCTGTAGTCTCACGTCGTGCTGGCGGGGTCTCAGTCGGTATCAATCTTAATACTAATAATGCCTGCAACTGGCGCTGCGTGTACTGTCAGGTGCCTAATCTCATGCTGGGTACCGCTCCCCCAGTTGATCTTGTCCTTCTGGAAAAAGAACTGCGCGATTTTTTGCGTGAATTACTGCATGGCGATTTTATGCAGCGGCGCGTTCCTGAAGATGCTCGCCGAATAAATGACATCGCCCTGTCTGGCAATGGTGAGCCAACCAGTGCCAAAGAGTTTGTGCAAGTTATAGCGCTGATCGGCAAGCTGCAAAAGGAACTGGCGCTACCTCCCCACATTAAACTGATTCTCATCACAAATGGCAGCCTGATGCATCGGACCTATGTGCAGCAAGGACTGCGTCTGATGGCGCAGTTCAGAGGTGAAGTTTGGTTCAAGCTGGACCGCGCCAGCACAGAGGGTATGGAGACCATCAATAGTACGCAGTTAAGTATGGCGAGGGTACGCAAAAATCTGGCCACAGCAATTAGCTTATGTCCGACCTGGTTACAAACCTGCTGGTTTGCGCTGGATGGTTTGCCACCAGCCAAACAAGATGAAGATGACTATCTGGATTTTTTAGCTGGCCTGTTGCATGACAATATACTGCCTCGGGGTGTGCTGCTTTACAGCATAGCTCGCTCCTCGTTCCAGCCGGAAGCCCCGCGTTTAGCGGCTTTGTCTGCGCAGCAGTTGGAGGCATTTGCCGAGCGCATACGGGCGCTGGGTATGATGGTGAATGTGTCTGCATGATTAAAAAGTAATATAAATGCCTATGCGTCCTGATCCTGGTTTATGCTAGCGATGAAAATTTGCCGAGATAATCAAGTATCGAGTTGTTCCTTTATTTTTAGTGTTACCTGAGTTTATTTTGAGGTGTGTATGTCTTTGATTCGTCAATTGTGGTTGGCAGTTGTTATTTCGGCAATGATTGCTTTCCTCGGAAGTTTGCTGATTAGCGTATGGTCAGCCCAGTTTTATCTGTCACAGCAACTTGAACGTAAAAATGGCGATATTGCAAATTCGCTGGCACTGTCATTGACCCATCTTGATAAAGGTCAGGCCATGATGGATATGCAAGTTGCAGCCCTGTTCGACACCGGATATTACCAGTCTATTTCTGTGAGTGATTCGCTAGGACGAGTCATTTCCCAGCGGACTCAGGGTAAATTGGATACGGATGTGCCGGCATGGTTTGTCGAATTACTGCATATAGAATCGAAGCCGGGTGTGGCGGATATCAGCGCAAGCCGGGACAGGTATGGTTCAGTGCAAGTGATCAGCCAGAATCAATTTGCATATCAAGCGCTCTGGCTGCAGGCAGGTAATTTGTTATTCTGGTTCAGCCTTGTTGGTGTAATTGTTGGGATCACTGCAATGCTGGTATTGCGTTCAATTGGTCGTTCGCTCGACAAGGTAGTAGAGCAGGCAGGTGCGATCGGAGAGCGGAAATTGATGACGATTGCCGAGCCTAAAATCGCAGAACTAAAGGCATTGGCACGTGCCATGAACGGCATGGTTGAGCGCATCTGGAGAATGTTTAACGAGGAGGCTGCTCGCATCGATGAATTGCGTCGCAGAGTAAATCATGACCAGTTGACAGGCCTTCCCAACCGCGACTATTTTATGGCGCATTTCAAGACGCAACTCACTGCCAATGAGTCAGCGCAGTGCGGCGTTGTTGTGCTCATCAGAGTGCCTGATTTAAGCCATATCAATATAGCGATGGGCAGAGTCGAAACAGACAAGTTGCTGTGTGAGATAGGTCATATAGCATTGGATTATTCCCGGCAATATGAGGACGCGCTGTCAGGCCGCATCAATGCGAGCGAGATTGCGCTGGTGCTTCCGGGCGAATGTGATTCACACAAGATAGCTCAGCATGTGGCCGAAATTCTCAACAGACAAATAGCTGAAAAGTGGACGAACCTGACCGATATCTATCAAATAGGTGTAGTGAGTTTTCAGCGTGCAGCCAGCCTGGTCGATATCTTGTCCAAGGTTGACCATGCTTTATCGTTGGCAGAGGGGTATGGCCCAAATTCCAGCCATGCCATCGGCAGCGAAGGGCAGATGAATGTCATGCCGGGTGAACAATGGCACACATTAATCATGCATGCGGTTGAAGCGGGCGGCCTGAAGTTGGCATTTAATCCTGTATTGAACAAGGACGGCGAGCTACTGCATCATGAGGGGATGGTCCGTATGCGAACGGAGGCAGACAAGCCTTTGATACTGGCCGGTGAGTTTATGCCGATAGTCTCGCACTTCAGTCTGACACCGCTAGTTGATCTGGAGGTGATCCGCATGGCGATTCAGCACCTGTCTACTGTATCCGATCAAGTGGCGATCAATATATCAGCCGCCTCCATCGCTAACTGGACATTCCGCAGTGAGCTTTCAAAACTGTTGCTACCTCACCCTGAGATTTGCTCGCGCTTGTGGCTGGAGGTGACGGAATATGGTGCTCTTAAGAATTTTGACGCCTTTAAGGATATTTGTTTTTCACTGAAGGGGGCGGGCTGCCATGTTGGTGTGGCACAGTTCGGACAGCGGCTGGCAGAGGTTAAAAAAATTACCGAACTGGGACTCGATTTCGTCAAATTACATTCGAATTTAGTAGAGGAAATCGAAGAAAATTCCGGTAATCAGCAGTTTATCAGACGTTTTTGCGAAGTGGTGCATACGATTGGCGTTACAGTCATTGCAACCGGCGTCCAGAGTGAGGCAGCATGGAAAATGCTGAAAATGTTTGGTGTTGATGCGGCAACCGGACCTGCAATAGGCAACCAGAAAGTTGCCAGTTAGTCAGAAATAATTCAGGAAGGCTGGTTACGCATGTGGTCTGCAACGCCAGCAAAGGCAGTCATCAACTCTTTACGCAGCGCCTCTTCTACAACCGTTTCCTGCAATGCCTGGTTCATACACAGCAGCCACTGATCGCGTTCTGATTCGCTGATGGCGAAAGGCATATGGCGGCGACGCAACATGGGATGTCCGTATTCCTGGACGAACAGCTGCGGGCCACCCATCCAGCCGGAAAGAAATTTGAACAGCTTGTCCTCGGAATTTTTCAGATCTTCCGCGTGCATCTTGCGGATGCCGTAGGATTCCGGCAACTCGTCCATAATTTGATAGAAGCGGTGCACCAGTGCGCGCACTTTATCCGCGCCACCTATACGTTCATAATGAGTTTTTGTTGATATGGTTTGCATGATTCTATTTGAGGCCTATATTGATCCCATTATAGCAGGGCGCCTTGCTAACAATGCTGCGCCATAGGCCGCTTCAGTATGGCTTGCTGTGGTCACCGGCACCCCCAGCCATCGTGCGCGTATGTGCTGCCAAGTATTATTGTTTGCGCCTTTTCCGCAGGTAGTCACTGATTCGAGCGGAGTGGAGCCCAGTTCAACAAGTTTGGCATAACCGGCGGCTTCGATGCGGCTCAGCCCTTGCAGCATGCCATGCAGGAACTGTGTGTCGTCATTCGGGCGCGGGCTGAGGCGCGGTACAAAATTTGGGTCGTTGTGTGGAAAGCGCTCTCCGGCTCGGGGCAGCGGATAATAGTCGAGCGGGCTGTCGTGTGATGGATCTATACGGCGACTCAGTTCGATGAGTTGCGTATCAGAAAAGTACTTGCGCAATACTCCTCCCCCTGCGTTGGAAGCGCCTCCTGCAAGCCATAAGTTGCCGTAACGGTGGCTGTATACACCATATGGAGCAGCCTCTACACGTGTTGTGGAGAGGAGTTTCACCACCAGCGTGGTGCCCAATGAGGTGACCGCCGCACCAGGCAGATGCACGTCAGCGGCGATAAAAGCGGCGATACTGTCGGTGGTTCCGGCATGGATGCTGCAGGCAGGGTTGATGTTGAAATGCTGTGCCAGGGCTGGGCTTATTTCTGCTACTAGGCTACCGGGTGCCAGGACATGCGGCAACAATCTGGAATGGGGCAGGCGCATCACCCATTCCGGCCAGCACAGCTGTTCGGCGTCATAGCCGCTCTTGAGTGCATTGTGATAATCCGAGCTGCCACCGATGCCAGTGAGCAATGCGCCAAGCCAGTCTGTCTGATGCATGAAATATGCTGCGTCTTCCAGGTCGATATTCTGGCTGAGCCACAGAAATTTGGCGAGGCCGGAGCTGGCACTGCATACTGTATGCCCGGGAGGGGCAAGTTTTTTGAGTGCCTCGGCCTGAGTATGCGCACGCGCATCATGGTAGAGCAGGGCAGGGGAAATCGGTTGCAGCTCGGCATCGCACAGCAGCACGCTGGCCGAGGTGGCATCCAGCACAATGCGCCGCAAGCTGCATGCAACAGTTGCGGGCAGATGCCTGAGCAGTGTCTGCAGCGCTTCGCGCCAGTCTTCAGGTGTTTGCTGAAGCGCATCCCGATAGGTGAGGTGATCTTCATGCACTATGGCGCAGGCCTCATCCAGCACACAGGCGCGTGCGCCGCTTGTGCCGAAGTCAAGGCCCAGATACATCTAGCCGCGTGTGTTCGACTGGGTTTCGAAACTGGCTAGCTCGACGCGCGGCTGCGGATTCCAGCCGGGTTTGCGGTGTTCCGCGATGACATTGGTGAAGATGCCACCACGCACGTAGAACTTGGCAGTGAGGCGCATGAAACGCGGTTGCGTGATTGCCACCAGGTCGTCCAGAATGCGGTTGGTCATGTCTTCATGGAAGTGCCCTTCCTCGCGGAAGGACCACATATAGAGTTTCAGGCTTTTTAGCTCGACACACTCTGCATCAGGAATGTAATCCAGTATCAGCGTGGCAAAATCAGGTTGCCCGGTCTTTGGGCAAAGGCAGGTGAACTCCGGGATTTCCATATGGATATGGTAATCGCGGCTGGGAGTCGGATTTGGAAAGGTTTCCAGATTTTTGTTAGGTTGTGCGGTCATTTTGAAATGTGGTGCGTGTCAGTTAGAATGCAACGTATTATATCGTTGCATCCAATTATATCGCTGTACAGGTCAAATTGCGCTTATCCCATATTAATCTTGCCGGTTTTAAATCATTTGTTGACCCCACGCATATTGCCCTGCCCGGGCAGATAGTGGGTATTGTCGGGCCCAATGGCTGCGGCAAGTCCAACGTGATTGACGCGCTGCGCTGGGTTCTGGGTGAATCCAAGGCTTCAGCGCTGCGCGGCGAGTCGATGCAGGACGTGATTTTTAACGGTTCTGGCAATCGCAAACCGGTAGCACGTGCCAGTGTTGAACTGGTGTTTGACAACAGTCTGGGCAAGGCGATGGGGCAATGGTCGAGTTATGCCGAAATCGCGATCAAACGTGTGCTCAAACGCGATGGCGAGTCCAGTTACTACATCAATAATCAGCATGTGCGGCGCAAAGATGTCACCGATATATTCCTCGGCACCGGCCTGGGCGCTCGCGCCTATGCAATTATTGAACAGGGCATGATCTCGCGCATTATCGAGGCCAAGCCGGAAGAGTTGCGCGTATTTCTGGAAGAGGCGGCGGGGGTATCGAAATACCGTGATCGCCGTCGCGAAACGGAATTGCGTATAGGTGATACTCGTGAGAATTTATTGCGCGTGGCCGATATCCTGCATGAGCTGGATAAGCAATTGGTACACCTGAGCGAACAGGCAGAGGTGGCCAAGCGCTACCGTGAGTTGCAGGTGAGGCATGATACGACTCAGCGTTTGCTGTGGCTGTTGAACAAGAAGGATGCGGAGACACGCCGGATACGGTTTGCCCAAGCGGTCGAAAAGACAAAAAATGAACTGGAGTCCGAGACAGCGCGCTTGCGTGAAGTGGAAAGCCAGCTGGAAAGTGCCCGCAGTGAGCATTACACCCTGGCCGATACGCTGCACAGCAAGCAAGGCGAATTGTATGCCGTTAATGCAGAAGTATCGCGACTGGAGCAGCAGCTATCTTTTTTGAGCGAGCAGCGCAATCGACTGCAACAGCAGATAAATAATGCCGAACGCCAGATAGAGGTGCAGCAGAGTCAACTGCAGGGCACCCAGGGATTGCTCACTCATTGGCAGGAAGAGCAGCAGGAGGCAGGCTTGCGTGTTGCAGAGCGCGAGGGTCAGGCAGAGATTGAAGCGCAAAAACTTCCGCAAGTCGAAGAACTTGCACGTGCTGCTCAAGAACGCCATAACGTGATGCAGCGCGAATACCTGGAGTTGCAGCAACAGCTGCAATTGGCTGATACACAGCGTGCCCACATTCAACGTAATCTGCAACAACTGGATGCGCGCAAATCACGGTTGCAACAGGAGCAGGATAGCCTGCCGCAGGCCGATACTGAATCATTGCAGCAAGCGCAGCAGCGCCTGGCAGAAATGGCTGCCGAACATAGTGAGCAGGAACAGCAGTTGGCAGAGTTGCATGAGCAGTTGCCAGCCGCTGCTGAAGTTCGGCGTAGTAATCATGTTGCTGTGCAGGAATCTGAACGGCAACTCGCGCAGATCGAAGCTAGATTGAGCGCGCTCGAACAATTGCAGCGGCAAGTTGACCAGGATAAAAATTTGAAAAACTGGCTGGCGAAGCACCAGCTAGATAGTGTGCCTCGCCTGTGGCAGGCAATCCGTATTGATGCAGGCTGGGAGGATGCGCTGGAAGCAGTATTGCGAGAGCGGCTGAACGCTGTGGCGCTTGCGCATTTGGACGACACGGCGAAATGGAGCGATGTGCCACCGGCCAAATTGGCGGTGTTTGCGGCAGATGGTTCCAGAGTATCTGCGAAAACCAGCCATGAAGGATTTATCCCTCTGACGCAGTACGTGCAATGCCAGGATCCACAAGCTGCACCAGTGCTAATTGACTGGCTCTCGGATGTGTATGCAGTTGCCGACCTGGCGCAAGCGCTAAACCAGCGCGGCAACTTGCCGGCAGGAGCATGGCTGGTGACACCGCAAGGCCATTTGGTCGGTGCGCATAGCGTTTTATTCCATGCCCCAGACAGTCAGGTGCATGGCATATTGGCCCGTCAGCGCGAAATTGAACAGTTGCAGCAACAGTCTCAACAGCTATCAGCGAAACTGGAACGGGACAAGCAGCAGGCACAACAAGCCGAGCAGAGTTATTTCAGCATTGAAAACCGCATCTCACCGCTACGCACTGCTGTCAGTGCATTGCAGCAACAGCAGCACAGTGTGCAGGTGCAAATCCTGAAGCTCACCCAAACCAAGGAACGCAGCCTTGAACGCAGTTCGCAAATTGCCTACGAGCTGCAAGAACTGGCCGAACAGTCTGGCGGTGAGCAGGGGCAGCAGGAAGAAATAGCCGAGCGTATGGAAATCCTGCGTGAAAACATGGAGGTGCAACAGATTCAGGTAGAGCAGGTACGTCAATTCTCGTTAGAACAGGAAACCGGTTTGCGCCAGCAGCGTGATCGCGTGCAAAAAGCGCAACATGAATTACAGGAAGCGCGTTTTTTCGCGAAGACCTGCGCGGAAAAAATTACTGATCTGGAACGCAATCTGCAACACGGGAGCGTGACGCTGGCCCAACTGGAGGAAACGCTCAAACACGCCCGCACAGAGCTGGCAGAAATGAGCGACAGCAACGCACAGCTTCAGTTGCAGGAAACACTGCAGCAAAAACAACAACGCGAACAGGCTTTGGCAGAGGCACGTAACGTGCTTGAGCATGCCATGCTGACATTGAACAAGCTGGAGCAGGAGCGGATGTCATGCGAGCAGAAACTGCATCCGTTGCGCGAAAAAGTAGGGGATCTGACCCTGAAGGAACAGGAAGCACGTCTGCAATATGAGCAGTGGGCTGAGCAGTTGCATGGCGTGGATGAAGAAGCCTTGTTACCCTTCCTGGAAGGAGCAAAACAGAGTGGCTTGCAGACCGAATTGAATCGTGTGAACGACGACATAACAGTGCTGGGCGCCGTAAACCTTGCAGCATTGGAAGAATTGCAGGGTGCTCAGGAACGTAAAGTCTATCTTGATGCACAGGCGAAAGATTTAAATGACGCGATGGCGACACTTGAGGAGGCGATACGCCGCATTGACAAGGAATCGCGCGACTTGCTGATGGCGACATATGATGCGGTGAACCGCAACCTGTCTGAACTGTTTCCGATCCTGTTCGGCGGTGGCGATGCGCGTCTGGTGCTGACCGGCGAGGAAATCCTGGATAGCGGTGTGCAGGTGATGGCGCATCCGCCCGGCAAGAAAAATGCCTCCATTCATTTGTTGTCCGGTGGTGAAAAGGCGCTCACTGCGATTTCCCTGGTGTTTTCACTGTTTCAGCTAAATCCTGCCCCATTCTGTCTGCTTGATGAAGTGGATGCACCGCTGGATGACACCAATACCGAACGTCTGTGCAAGCTGATTAATAAAATGGCAATAAATACACAGTTCGTTTTTATCAGCCACAACAAAATCACTATGGAACTGGCTCAGCAATTGATTGGTGTAACGATGCAGGAACGCGGCGTCTCCAAGGTTGTGTCGGTAGATATCGAAGAAGCACTGCGCATGAACGACAATAGTCCTCAGGTAGCTTAACAACTAGAATCGGATTTATTTCCTAGCTGCAATAACTGCCGACGACCTTGCGCGCTTCGTCAGTTCTTTGTTTGCGGCTAGCGTCGTCCATAAAAGTACGCTCCCCTTTTTCGTTGTATGTAGCAATAGCCGGACTGTTTTCCAATGTTGCCAAGTTGCTGCGTGCGCTTTCACAGTTCTTTTGTTTTTCTGCAGTAGCTTCTTTTTCCTGAGAGGCTTTTTGCTCAGCCTCTTCTTTGGTTTTCTGGGATCTTTTCCATTCTGCTTCGCGTTCAGCCAGGGTTTTGGGGGCGGCTGTTTCAGTGGCTAATGTCGCTGCATCGGGAGCGGTAGAGCTTCGCAAAGTCTTAATTTTGGCGCCGGCAGGAGGGGTGTCGGAATAATGTACCTTGCCGTCGGCGTCCACCCATTTGTTGAGCGCCGCATGGGAACCAAAGCTGATCAGGAGCAAGAACATCGCCACGCCATAATTCATTTATTCTCTCCTTAAATTATTTAAAGCTATAATAAATCAATGAGCTTTAATGTGCTACATTCTCGACTCCCGCACTTTGTCAGTCAGGCAGGTTTAATGTAAATTTATTTCTTGTCAGGGCATCTTCTACAAAAGTAAAAATACAAAAGTACTCAAATATCTGAAATTAATGTATTTGTCATGTAAAATTAGTCTGTTAGACGGTTTTATCATTCCTTGAAATACTTTCTATAGCGCAATAACGAAATAATATGTCTCAACCTCAAGCTGCAGCTATCGCTCAGCAGTATTTGAATCCAAATAAAAATCAAGAGCTTGTGCTAAAGCTCTTCAATATCTATTACCGCTCACACAATCATACCGGCAAGATATACGAAGATCTGCCGGACATGTTTCTGGTAAAACCGGAAGTGTTGATGGTTAAGGACCTGGCGACACGCAACTCGGATAAATTATTGCTGGATGACTGTATTCAACGTGCGCTGGCACGCAATGGCTATATCAATGTAACGAAATTTTATAACGCAAAACTTAACTATTATTGGCTTGAATTGAACGTAAGCCCCTTTATGTTGGGCGACTCCGTAACTGAGAATAATAAAAGTGAGTTTTTTTACCTGCTTAGTCGATTTGTTGACTACGTCAAAAACAATCCGAAGATTTATGGCGATTTGACGGCTGAGCTTGATTCTGACAAGGATTTGGCGCTGATGCTCAAAGAAATCAATAAGATGGGAGACAAATTGCGGCCGTTGCTAGCGCATTTTCCTGAAGAAGTGCTGGTCGCATATAATCCAAAATGGCCACCGACAGAGGTCAATAAATTGCTGATGGCACTTAAAGGCAATGAGCTAGGCTGGTGTGAAGTTTTTGCCGAATCTCTTATTTACGTGATGGGAAGAAAGACTTAAAGCCTAGAACGCAATTTCAGGAAGTCACGATATTTTAATAAGGTACGTTTACCCTTTGACCATGCTTGCGTATAATGCACGTTTTGTCGAGGATGGTTTTCATGCGTATTACTCAAAAAGCACTTACCTTTGACGATGTCCTGCTGCTACCAGCGCACTCATCCGTGCTGCCACGCGATGTCAGTCTGCGTACTCAACTTACCCGAAATATCACCCTGAATATTCCGCTGCTGTCCGCTGCCATGGACACCGTGACCGAATCACGTCTGGCTATCGCCCTGGCGCAGGAGGGCGGCATCGGAATCATACACAAAAACATGCCAGCCAAGGCGCAGGCGCTGCAAGTGTCCAAGGTCAAGCGTTTTGAAAGCGGCGTAGTGAAAGATCCGATTACCATTGCGCCGGACATGACCGTGCGCGATGTTCTCAATCTGACCCGCCAGCACAAAATTTCCGGTTTGCCTGTGGTGGAAGGCAAGAAGGTTGTGGGGATTGTAACCAACCGTGACCTGCGTTTTGAAACGCGTCTCGATTTGCCTGTGCGCAATATCATGACCCCCCGCGACAAGCTCATCACCGTCAAGGAAAATGCCAGCCGTGATGAGGCGCGCGCCTTGATGCATACGCACAGAATTGAGCGTGTGCTGGTGGTTAACGATGCTTTTGAATTGCGTGGCCTGATTACCGTCAAGGATATCCTGAAATCGAGCGAGCACCCCAACGCTTGCAAAGATGATCTGGGGCGTCTTAGAGCAGGTGCGGCAGTGGGTGTGGGTGAGGGCACTGAAGAACGTGTCGAACTCCTGGCAGAGGCTGGTATTGACGTCATCGTGGTGGATACTGCGCATGGCCATTCGCAGGGTGTGCTGGACCGCGTGAAATGGGTCAAGAAAAACTTTCCCAATGTGGACGTTATCGGCGGAAATATTGCCACTGCAAATGCCGCAAAGGCTTTGCTGGACCACGGTGCTGATGGTGTGAAAGTGGGCATAGGCCCGGGCTCGATTTGTACTACGCGTATGGTGGCCGGTGTAGGCGTGCCGCAAATTAGCGCGATTGATAATGTGGCCAAAGCCTTGTTGGGCACTGGGGTGCCATTGATAGCGGACGGAGGCGTGCGCTTCTCGGGTGATATTTCCAAGGCAATCGCTGCAGGCGCGCATGTTGTCATGTTGGGTGGATTGTTCGCCGGCACAGAAGAAGCGCCTGGTGAAATTGAACTGTTCCAGGGTCGCTCATACAAATCCTACCGTGGCATGGGTAGCCTGGGTGCGATGCAGGATGGCTCCAAAGACCGTTATTTCCAGGACAACGAAGGCAACCAGGACAAGCTGGTGCCGGAAGGTGTAGAGGGGCGCGTTGCCTACAAGGGAAGTGTCCTGGCCGTGATCCATCAATTGATGGGCGGCTTGCGCGCGACGATGGGATATCTCGGCTGTGCCGATATTCCGGAGGTGCATGCAAAAGCAGAGTTTGTTGAAATTACTTCTGCAGGTATCCGTGAATCTCATGTTCACGATGTGCAGATCACTAAAGAAGCACCTAATTATCACGTTGATTAACTCAGGTGTCAGGTGACAGGTAACTAATAAAAACCTCGGTACAGAGGTTTTTTGTTTATTTGCGATCACCAAACACCCTACATCGGTTTATAAAATGACCCACGCTAAAATACTCATTATCGATTTCGGTTCTCAATACACCCAGCTCATCGCACGCCGAGTGCGTGAAGCAAACGTCTATTGCGAGTTGCATCCTTATGATGTCGACGAAGCATTCATCCGTGACTTTAAACCCCAAGGAGTTATTCTGTCGGGCGGACCTAATTCTGTGACGGAAGGAGACACTCCGCGCGCGCCGAAAATTGTGTTTGATTTGGGCGTACCTGTGCTGGGTATCTGCTATGGCATGCAGACTATGGCAGCACAGCTGGGCGGTGCAGTTGAAAATGGTTTGGTACGGGAGTTCGGCTACGCAGAAGTGCGCGCACAGGGGCATTCCGCTTTGCTGCGCGATATCCAGGACCGCGTCAATGAACAGGGTCATGGCTTGCTTGATGTATGGATGAGCCACGGTGACAAAGTGACTTCATTGCCGCCCGGCTTCAAAATCATTGCCAGCAACCCGGCTACGCCAATAGCCGCGATGGCGGATGAAACGCGACACTTTTACGCCGTGCAATTCCATCCCGAGGTTACACATACATACCAGGGCAAGGCGATCATCGAGCGTTTTGTGCATGATATATGCGGCTGCGGTAAAGACTGGAATATGCCGGACTATATCAGCGAGGCAGTGGAAAAGATGCGTGCCCAGGTAGGCAAGGATGAAGTCATTCTGGGACTTTCGGGTGGTGTGGACTCCTCGGTAGCCGCAGCATTGCTGCACCGGGCAATCGGCACGCAATTGACCTGCGTATTTGTTGATAACGGCCTGCTACGCCTGGACGAAGGCAAGCAGGTAATGGAAACCTTTACAAAAAATCTGGGTGTAAAAGTCATACACGTAGATGCCAGTGCGGAATTTATGAAGCATCTGAAGGATGTCACTGATCCCGAGAAAAAACGCAAAATTATCGGCCGTGAATTTGTCGAGGTGTTTCAGCGCGAAGCAGCCAAATTGCCCCAGGCTAAATGGCTGGCACAAGGCACTATCTATCCTGATGTGATCGAGTCAGCTGGCGCCAAAAACAATAAAGCGCACGCGATTAAATCACACCACAACGTAGGCGGTCTGCCAGATACCTTGCACCTGAAACTGCTTGAACCGTTGCGTGAGCTGTTTAAGGATGAAGTGCGAGAGCTCGGTGTTGCACTGGGGTTGCCACACGATATGGTATACCGCCACCCGTTCCCGGGGCCGGGGCTTGGTGTGCGAATTCTGGGCGAGGTAAAGCATGAGTATGCGGAGCTATTGCGCCGCGCCGATGCCATTTTCATCGAAGAGCTGCACGCCTCCGGCTGGTATGCCAAAACATCACAGGCATTTGCCGTATTCCTCCCAGTTAAATCGGTGGGCGTGATGGGCGATGGCCGCACTTATGAATGGGTAGTTGCACTGCGCGCAGTGCAAACTCAGGACTTCATGACGGCACATTGGGCCGAATTGCCCTATACCTTGCTAGGCAAGGTATCCAATCGCATCATTAATGAAGTGCGCGGGATCAACCGTGTGGTCTATGATATTTCCGGCAAACCCCCGGCTACGATCGAGTGGGAGTGAGTTAACTATTTGTAAATGTTAAGCTAATTTAAGAGCCTTGTAAATCAAGGCTCTTTTTTTGTCATTAATTATTGCCCCAGGATGGGTGATGTTTTCAGTCGTGCCAACGGATTGTATCTATGTGAATAGACCCGTATTTCTGCCGCTTATTTTGGTTTGACTCCAGTGCAAAGCTGATACCTTATAGCCGTGCCAGTACGTCTGGCAATGCTATTGGATGGAGGCAGCAAAATGTCAGCACAAAAGAAAATCAGGTTGGTGAGTTCTCAAAGCGATGAGTCCCGCGCCGAATCAATAGCCATACAAGAGGCTAGAGGGCGTATAGAGGCGGAAAACGCAGTTGAACTGGCGGTTCACGTGCGCGCTCGCGCTGAAGCACAGGCGCGGGCAATTGCCGAAGGCAAGCTGCGCCAGGAGAATGAGCTAATCGTGCTTATTGAGGCCAGAACCAAAGCTGATTTGCAGTTGGTGAGTGATGTGCATTCACGAATTGAATTGGAACAGGAATTACTTGCGACATCTCAGCAAAAAATGCAGCTTGAAGCCTGCATGGCTGAAGAGGTAAAGAAGAGGCTGCATGCTGAACAGCTAACGAAAATGGAACTGGAATCCCGTTTGGCTGATGAGCAGCGAGCGCTGGATGAATACGATAAGACAGCGATACTCGAGCGTGAAGCAACGTTTTTGGCTCAGGAAAAGGCCAGGCAAGAGTCACAGATAGCCCAGGTGATACGGGAGAAGATTACTTCTGACAAGGAGGCAATCGCTTTGCTTGAAGGAAAGCTGATCGCAGAAACTGCACGTGCCGAAGGTGCACAACGACTATTACAGCAACGCGAAGAGGCAATTGCCTTGTTGAAGCAGGCTGAGCTTGAAGAAAATGAGCTCATGCTGCTGGAAACCCAGGCCATACAAATTGCACAGGGCAGAATTGAAGCTGTGCGCGAACTAAAAATTGCAGCACAGCAGCGTGTTGACGTTGAAATGTTGGCCGCACGAGGAATTGAAATTCAATTGAAGGCCGAGGCAGATGCTATTGCAGCAGCAGATAGTCTTGCTGAAATTGCTGCTCTTGCCAAGCATGCGGCAGATGTAAGAGCAGCACAGGATAAACAATATGCTCAGCAGACGGAACAGAAATTATTGGCCGACCAATTAGCGGCACAAGAACTTGATCACAAGCTTGAACTGATCAACGAGAGAATAAAGATAGCAGAACAACATCTGGATCTAATGCTTGCAGATTGTCTGATGGAAGAAGAAACATTGCAGCTGGACGTTGCAGTCATCATTGCAGAGCGTGAGCGGATTGCAGTGGAGGAGGATTCAGTTGACACACTCAATAAGAGGCTTGCACTTGAAAAGGAATTGACTCAGGTGGCACAGTTGCGCTTGCAGACAGAGAATAACGCAATTGCTGAAATCTCGATGCGCATGGAGACAGAGTTGAAGGCAATTGATGCAGATAATGCACGTATTGCATTGGAGGTGGCTGCCAAAGAATTAATGGAGGCACGGTTGCGTGTGACTGAAGAAATCGTGGCAACTGAAAAGAAGAAAGCGGAAACTGAAGTGCTTGCCCTGCGCATGGCAAAATTACGTGCCGAGTCGGAAGCACAGGCAGCCCAGATGGAATCTGATACATTGCAGGCTCATACATATGCAAATCAACTTGCGCAGCAGCGCATTGCCACAACGCAAAAATTGCAGCAGTTTATTAATGAGCGTGTTCAGGACGAACAGTTCTATCTGGAATTAGAGCAGAAAAAATGTGATGCTGAGATGCTCGAACGTAAGCCGGCCAAAGATCGTATGGAAGCCGAGCGAGGTTGTCTGGAGGAGATTTAAGTGCATATTTCTGCTGAGTAGCAAGCTGCATTTTCCTTGGCCAGCTTGAATAGGTCAGCCGGGTAATAATTCGCACTGTGACAAGAATCATTTGGATGGCAGGTTCAGAACAAAACTGGCAGTCAGGAATTCAAGCCAGATCGCTTTCCAGTTCCAAACGCAGGGCTGCAATGGCCTGAGGCTGAGCTAACGCAGCACCGGCAATCCAGAACGTGTCTTCGGCACGCGCACCCAGGGTATTGATCTTTGCGCTCCGTATTTCGATGTTGTGATGAGCGAGCACATGCGCAATGCGTGCCAACAATCCCGGCCGATCTCCAGCAATGATGGATAGCAGATTATTCCCTTTCTCATCCTGCCTGATGCTGATTTCGGGGGCGATTGGGAAGTGTTTTTGCTGGCGACTGACCCTGCCAACTCTTGGTGATTGAGGGAGCTCAGCCCTGGCGAGAACGTGTTCCAATTCATATTCGATATAATTCATTACATCTCGATAAGCTGTTTCATCATTTCCTGCGTCCATTACCAGAAAACTATCGAGTGCATATCCATGCGGGGTGGTATGAATTTTCGCTTCCATGATGTTGTAATTCATGCGCTCGAAAAATTCACAGATACGTGCAAACAGGTAAGCCTGGTCCGGGCTGTATACCATTACCTGTATGCCTGCTCCAATATTGCTCAGGCGTGCCTTGACGATGGGGTTCTTAGTGTTGACGCGATGAGCAAGCAGCCTGGTATGCCAGGCTATTTCATGCGGCTCGTGTCTCAGGAAATAATCTGCATCGAGTTGCGCCCACAGCAGTTCATATATTTCTGGCGCGATGGCATACAGGCTGAGCGTTTCGACTGCACGTTGGCGTATTTCACCAATTTGGTCGGCAATTTTTCCACCGAGCATATAACGCCGCGTTGCCCAGAACAAATCTTCCAGCAATTTTCCTTTCCAGGCATTCCACACCTTGGCACTGGTGCCGCGGATATCCGCCACGGTAAGCAGGTAGAGTGCTACCAGATATCGGTCATTTTTCACTTTAGCGGCAAATGCGCCAATGACGTCCTGATCGGACAGGTCTTGTTTTTGTGCGGTAGCAGACATCATCAGATGGCATTCAACCAGCCAAACCACCAGATCAGTATCTTCTCGCGTCAGACCGTGTTGTTTACAGAATCGCAATGCATCAGCACGCCCCAACTGGGAATGGTCGCCGCCGCGTCCCTTGGCGATATCGTGGAACAGGCCGGCAATATACAACACCTCGGGACGGGCGAAATCCTTGATGAGTTTGCTGCTTAAGGGGAGCTCATGGGCGTGCTCGGCAAGTGTCAGGCGACGCAGGTTGCGCACTACCATCAGAATGTGTTCGTCTACGGTAAAGACGTGAAACAGGTCATGCTGCATTTGCCCGACGATGCGTCCGAATGCCGGCAGGTACAGGCCGAGAATGCCGTGTTGGTTCATGCGGCGTAATACATGGGTAAGACCCTGTGGCTCGCGTAAAATTTGCATGAACAGTTCGCGATTGTGCGGGTCCCGGCGAAAGGAGGCATTCATAAGCCGCCGTGCGCGCCACAGTGCGCGCAGTGTGGGAGCGGAAAATCCGTTGAGGCGCGGATGTTTCTCCATTAACAGGAAACTCTCCAGTATTGCGGAGGGCTCGCGTTCAAATATATCTTCACTTCGCGCTTCCAGCAGATCGTCGCGCGCCACAAAGCGTTCGTTAAGCGGATAACTGACACCAGATTCAGGAAACAATCGCGCGCGCATGTTTTGCAGCAACACGCCGTTGAGTAGAAGCACTGCCTGCTTGGTGCGGTAGTAACGCTGCATCAGGTGCTCGCTGGCGCGGCGTGCATTGCTGGCTTGAATGTCCATCTGTTCGGCGAGTGCAGTCTGGTAGTCAAACAGCAGCCGGTCTTCGCGTCGCCCTGCCAGATAGTGCAGACGAATGCGCAGTGTTTGCAGCAGCGATTCATGGCGTGCAATGGCGCGGGCTTCATCGCTTGTAATCATTCCCAGTTTGGACAGTTCCTGCCACGAGGTGCCAAAGCCGCAGGCGCGGCTGATCCACAGCACGGTATGCAAGTCGCGCAGGCCGCCGGGGCTTTCTTTCAGATTGGGTTCGAGGTTGTAATCTGTGTCGACAAAGCGCGTGTGGCGCAGGTTCTGTTCCCGTTGCTTGGCCAGAAAGAAGGCGCGTTTCCCCAGGTGGTGCGTCAGGGTTTCGCGCATTTCTTCAAACAGAGGTCGGCTACCGGTAATCAGGCGTGCTTCGAGCAGATTGGTTTGTACTGTCACGTCTGAGGATTCAGCCATGCAATCGCCTATGGTGCGGATGCTGTGGCCAACTTCCAGGCCGATGTCCCAAAACACGCCAATCAGGTTCTGCAGGCATTGCTGCAACTCTGCATCCGGCTGTTGCGGCAGCAGGATAAGCAGATCTATGTCAGACTTGGGGTACAGCTCTTCGCGTCCGTAGCCGCCCACTGCCACCAGTGCCAGTTCTGCGGGCATCTCCAGCATCTGCCAGGCTTGACGCAAATGCGCATCCACGAGTCTGGCATGTGCCTGCAACAGATGCTGTGCTTTACCGTGTTCAAGATAATCCTGCTGCAGTTCCAGACGCGCCGCACGCAAGCTGTCGCGAATTTGGCTGGTGGTCAGCACTGACGGCTTCGGGCGTTACGCTTCAGGAATGGGCGGAGATCCGGCAGACAGAGTGAGAACTTCATAGCCGGTTTCAGTCACCAGTATGGTGTGTTCCCATTGCGCCGATAAACTGTGATCTTTGGTGACGATAGACCAGCCATCGCCCAGTTGTTTGATGGCTGCTTTGCCCGCATTAATCATCGGTTCGATGGTGAAGATCATGCCGGCTTCCAGCTTCAGGCCGCTCTTTGGCTTGCCGTAGTGCAACACCTGCGGATCTTCATGGAAGACGTCGCCGATGCCATGGCCACAGAATTCGCGTACCACGCTGTAGCCCAATCCTTCCACATAGCTTTGGATGGCGTGGCCGATGTCGCCCAGATAGCTGCCCTGCTTCACGGTGCGAATGCCGCGCCACATGGCCACATAGCTGGCTTCACACAGTCGTCTGGCCTGAATAGACGGCTCACCGACGTAATACATGCGGCTGCTGTCGCCATGATAACGATCTTTGATGGTGGTGATATCCAGGTTAACGATATCGCCGTTTTTCAGTTTCTTGTCGCTGGGCACGCCATGACACACCTGATGGTTGATTGAAGTACAAATTGATTTTGGATAAGGCGTGTGGCCATGCGGCGCATAATTCAGCGGCGCGGGAATGCATCCCTGCACATCAACCATATAGTCGTGGCAGAGCTTATCGAGCGTATCTGTTGTGACGCCAGGTTGCACAAATGGCGTGATGTAATCCAGCACTTCTCCAGCCAGACGGCCGGCAATGCGCATTTTTTCGATTTCTTCCGGGGTTTTGATGCGAACAGGCATGATTTTTACTCTTTGAACACAGGCATAAGGATAGTAGAAAGTGTGGATAATAACAACCTCGCGCCTAAGCTTGTTATTGCTGCCTTGACGTACAAGGCAGGTAAAACGACCATGCAGTTAGGTCGAAACTCAATCCCAGTCCCCATGAAGATAAGCAAAGCACGAACATGAGACTAAAAGAATGATGGGTCAATGCATCTCGGATATATGGGATTAGCGAAAAATAATGATATTAAGTACATGTTTAATTTTGATTAAATTATTACCCTCAAATTCAGGTTGTTTGTAGCCAGCACCAAGTCAATTCAACTTTCAGGGCACTCCACTCTGTATTTCTTATGGCCATTTTGCTGTCATAAATATTTCATATATTTTTAATATAATCTCCAAGTCAGGCAATTTTCTGAAAAAAAGAATTTCCGCTACTTAAATTGTTAATTCATTGGGGAACGTATGCCATTTGTATTATTCAGGCTGTTGTGTCTTGCTGGCATGCTTGCCATTTCACCTTCTATCCATGCGACTGAGCTGCAGGGGGCCGGAGCGACTTTCCCAGCGCTGCTATATCAGAAATGGGCAACAAGTTATTCCATTCACAAAGGAATAAAGGTGGATTATCTTGCAGTAGGATCGGGCGAGGGAATCAAGCGTATCGATGCGAAGGAGGTGGATTTTGGCGGCTCAGACATGCCATTAAAAATTGAAGAATTAGATCAAAAAGGCCTGATGCAGTTCCCTATGGTAATGGGGGCAATTACGCCGGTAATTAATCTTCCCGGCATATTCATCGCGCAACTCAAGCTGGATGGCAAGACGCTGGCTGCGATTTTCCTGGGAAAAATTCGCAAATGGAATGATCCTGCGTTGCTTGAGCTAAATCCTGGTCTGCGCCTGCCAGATATGCCAATCAGCGTGATGTATCGTGAGGATAAATCGGGCACGACGTTCAATTTCACAAACTATCTATCCAAGGTAAGTGCCGATTGGAAGGCCAGCATGGGGGAGGGCTTGAGCGTTAATTGGCCAGTGGGGCAAGCTGCGAAAGGCAATGCAGGAGTAGCAGCCAAGGTGAAAGAGACGCAAGGTTCCATCGGATATGTGGACTATGCGCATGCAATGGAAAAGCATCTTGATTATGTACTGCTAAAGAATAGGGATGGCAATTTCGTCAGGCCGAATGCAGGGAGTACCCAAGCTGCAGCCGCTGGCGCGCAGTGGGATGCAGAAAACGGTTTTTACCATATATTGACCGATGCAGCGGGCGAAACGAGTTGGCCAATTGCTGCCACTACCTTTATTCTTGTGCGTAAAGATCCAGCGGATATTGAATCCACCACAAACATCCTGAAGTTTATCGACTGGAATTATCGCACCGGAGAATTGCCGGCGATGTATCTGGATTTTGTCATGTTGCCAAAGAATGTTATAGATCAAGTTCGCGCATCATGGCGAAATGTAAAAGACAGCTCTGGCAGACCCGCATGGAAGTAAATAATTTTACTGGGTGAATGTTCAAATAAAAAGCACGCCGAAGCGTGCTTTTTATTGTTTGTATGCCTACTCTTAATTCGGTGCGATTGAATCACATCGGTCAGAGTCAGGATACTGGCAAACATTCATAAAAGAATTTTTACCATTTGTTGCCGTTGCTATTGCCGTCACGACCGCCTTGTGAAAAGCCGCTGGCTGGGCGGCGTTGCGCACCTGCACCAGGACCTGAGCGCGGGGCTGAAGAACGGGGAGCGCCAGTACCGGTACGCGGTGTGCCGGTGCGGGGAGCGCCTGAACGCGGGGCACCAGCGCCGTCGCGCGGAGCAAAGCTGCGTGTCTCATTGCCAGCGCCATAGCCACGTGGAGCACCCGTGCCAGTGGTTGCACGATTGCCATTTACGTTGCCTGAACGCGAGTCTGAGTTATTTGCGCCAAAACGGTTGTGTGACTGTCCTTCACGACGCTGTTGGCCCTGACCACCACGATCATCGCGCGAGAAACCATGGCGGCTGTCTGGCGCACTGTGACGCGGTGCGCCGTTGCTGCGACCGCCAGGAGAAGCCGGACGCGGTTTAAATTTTGGCTCGAGGCCAGCTATGGTATGCGCATCGATACGCTGACCTGTGTATTGTTCAATCTTCTTCAGGTGCAGCGCATCGCGATTTGACGCGAACGACACGGAGATACCCGATGCGCCGCCGCGGCCAGTACGGCCAATACGGTGCACGTAGTCTTCAGCAAACTTCGGAAGATCAAAATTGATCACATGCGAGATGCCCGCTACGTCAATACCACGAGCGGCCACATCGGTCGCAACCAGTACACGTACCTGACCACGGCGCATATTGACCAGGGTGCGATTGCGGTCGCGCTGATTCATGTCGCCATGCAATGCGGATGCAGCATGACCCTGAGCTGACAGGCTGTCCGCAATCGTATCGGCATCGCGCTTGGTGTTGGTGAACACGATAGCCTGATTCAGGTCAGTATCGCGCAGAATGTGATCGAGCAGGCGATTCTTGTGCGCCATGTCATCTACATACATCAGGCGCTGGTCAATGTTTTCGTGACGAGCCTGTGCCGCAGCAATGCTGATGCGCTTGGGTGTCTTGAGCAGTTTCGTTGCCAGCTTGCCAATTACGCCGTCCAGCGTGGCAGAGAAGAGCAGGGTCTGGCGTGTTGCCGGAGTGGCTGCAGCAATACGCTCAACGTCATCGATAAAACCCATGTCCAGCATGCGGTCGGCTTCATCCATTACCAGCATTTCCAGACGCGAAAAGTCGATGCGGCCGCGTTCAATGTGGTCGATCAAACGACCTGGTGTTGCCACCAGAATATCTACCGGGCTGGAGAGCAATTTGTTTTGCAGCGGATAAGGCATGCCGCCCAGAATACTTACCACTTTGACGCGCATGTTCTTGCCATATTTAGTGGCGGCATCAGAAATCTGCTGTGCGAGTTCACGGGTAGGGGTCAACACCAGTACGCGTGGGCCTTTGCTACGAACAGCTGAAGGCTCTGCAATGCGATTTAATGCAGGCAGGATGAAAGCGGCAGTTTTGCCGGTTCCGGTCTGTGCGGAAGCCATCAGGTCATGTCCTGCCATGACCATCGGAATGGCTTCGGCTTGAATTGGTGTCGGGTGGGTGTAGCCAGCTTCTGTAATCGCAGTGAGGATGACTGGATTCAGGCCGAGGCTGGCAAATGTTACAACTTCGATAGGTGTTGCTGTGTTTTCAGCTGATGCGATTTCAATAGACAAAATAATTCCTTACATATAAGTAATAGCGCATGCGCGGCAAAAGCCACACAATAAAAATTCAGTAGGAGGTATTTTTTTTCCTCTACCGGCGCAAAAACATCGTCGCTAACCGGTAAAGCAAGACGCATCTGGATGATTGAAGTCTGAATGACTTTAATTCGGGGATGCAAGGGGGTCAGGAAACGATGAACCAACGCTGCATATACAATACAGCGAGGCGCACATTATAGCCCGTTAAGCCGAGAATGCAAGTTAAATATAGGGATACTCTAATATAGTTGGATTGGGGGATTTAAATGACATCAAAGCCTGCATCTTCAATCGCTGCTGTGAACTGTGCAAGTTTTGCCTGTGCGGGATCGTAAGTGATGTTGGCTTGATTTTGTTCCAGTGATACTTCAACCTTAGAGACGCCAGAAATTTTTTGCAGCACGCTGGTCACACTTTTTACGCAGCCGCCACAGGTCATGCCTTTGATATTAAGTGTCAGAGTCTCCATAAGTCTTTCTCCATTGTTATTTCTTATAAGGCTGCCAGCGTTTTAGCATCAGCGCATTGCTGACCACCGATACCGAGCTCATCGCCATCGCCGCGCCGGCAATGACCGGATTTAACATGCCGAGCGCGGCGAGCGGGATGCCCAGAATATTATAGCCAAAAGCAAAGAACAGATTCTGGCGGATTTTGGACAGCGATACGCGTGACAGATCTATCGCGTCCACCACGCTCATCAGATCGTTGCGCATCAGGGTGATGTCTGCAGCTTCGATCGCGATATCGCTGCCGCTCTGCATCGCAAAGCTAACGTCTGCCGCCGCGAGGGCCGGTGCGTCGTTGATGCCGTCGCCTACCATGCCGACCAGCCGTCCCAGCGCTTTGAACGACTGCACATGGCTAGCCTTGTCCTGCGGCAACACTTCGGCGCGGAATTCCGCAATTCCGACCTGGTGCGCAATGGCTTGCGCGGTGGCGGCGTTGTCGCCACTCAGCATAACCACACGTATCCCCATCTTTTTTAATCGTGCTACAGCGCTGGCACTGGTGTCGCGCAGTGTGTCGGCGAGGGCAATGCAGCCCAGGAGGGCGCCTGCGCTTGCCACGGCGATGACTGTTTTGCCCTGTTGTTGCAAGGTGAGTATCGCTGCCTCATTCAGCCCGATATTGTTGCTGGAGATAAATGCAGGTGAGCCCAGCAAATAAGTCGCGGCGGCGATATCTGCCGATATGCCGCTGCCGGAAAGTTCCTTGTATGCGCTGGTAGGCGAAAGTTGAATGTTTTGTGCCTGAGCATGGGCCAGCAGGGCGCGAGATAAAGGGTGGGTAGAACCCTGTGCCATGCTGGCCGCAATTTGCAGCAACTGTTCAGGATCGATGCCACCAGCGGGCTGCAAATCGGTCACGGTTGGTTTACCGGTGGTCAACGTGCCGGTCTTGTCTACGATCAGCACATCCAGCTTGTGGGCATGCTCCAGTGCCGTGGCATTTTTTACCAGTATGCCCGCACTGGCGGCACGGCCAGTCGCGACTACGATAGCCGTTGGCGTGGCCAGACCAAGCGCGCAGGGGCAGGAAATCACCAGAACCGATACGGCACTAATGAGCGCTGTGGCAAAGTCGCTGCCGAGCGCCCACCAGGCAATAAAAGTCAGCACGGCAACCGCCACCACCACCGGCACAAAGATGCTGGCGATTTTATCGGCGAGTTTCTGTATCGGTGCTTTTGAGCCCTGTGCCTCCCCCACTAGGCGAATAATAGCTGCCAACTGGGTCTGTGTGCCCACAGCGATTGCCCGGCACTTGAGTAAGCCGCGCTGGTTGACGGTGGCGGTGTATACCTTGTCATCAACATGTTTTTCCCTGGGCATGCTTTCCCCGGTCAGCATTGATTCGTCTATGCTGGAGGTTCCTTCCAGCACCAGGCCATCGACAGGCACACTTTCACCCGGGCGCACCAGGAAGACTTCGTCCACTCTGACTTCTGTTACCGGAAGATCCAGCATGACGCCGTCTCGTTCCACATGGGCAAGCTTGGGTTGCAGGTTAATCAAGGCTTCCAGCGCGGCGGAGGCGTGGCCCTTGGCGCGCGCCTCCAGCAGTTTACCCAGCAGTACCAGCGTGATGATAGTGGCGCTGGCCTCGAAATAAACCGGCTGGTCGAGATTAAACAGCAGCACCGCACAACTCAGGAAATAGGCGGCACTGGTGCCGAGCGCAACCAACACGTCCATGTTTGCGCCGCCGCCACGCAGGCTGTGCCATGCGCCTACAAAGAAACGTTTGCCGATCCAGAATTGCACCGGTGTGGCAAGCAGCGCCTGTAACCAGAGCGGCAGCAAGCCGTGTAAGTGGCTGTCCCAGATTGGCAGCATGAACAGCATTTCGACGAGCAGCGGTGCAGTGAGCAGCAAGGAGATGATGAATTGGGTTCGCTGCTGGCGATAGGCTGCGGCACGCTCCTGTTTTTCGGCAGCATAATCGCGCACAGGATGCGCGTCGAAACCGGCGCGCTGTACCGCGGCAATGAGTGCGGCAAGATCGGCGTTTTGCTGGTCGAATTCGATGCGCGCCTTTTCCGTGGCAAAATTGACTGTGGCAGACACATTCGGCATGCGGTTAAGAACCTTCTCGATGCGCGCAGCGCAGGCGACGCAGGTCATGCCGGTTAACTGCAGCTCAGTGGTTTCGCGTTGTTCGCCCATGTTGATTAAATATATACAAAATACTATGAAGTAAAAAAAGATACGCCCGATAAACAGCTTTGTCTATCGGGCGTGCGGTTTACGCAAAAAAAGGTTTATTTTGTTTCCAGCGGGCAACTGCTCAAGCCAAACAATGTGTAAGCAGGACAAAACTTGAAGATACCTGTCAGCAGGGGGACTACGCCTATCCAGCCCCAGGGGGCAAAAATTCCAGTTGCTGCCAATGTGATCAAAACGACACCGGCTACTATACGTAAAATTCTGTCGATGTTACCTACATTCACTTTCATTATGTAATCCCTCTGTCTGGTTGGTGAAGTCCATATCATAATGAATAATTGAATTTTTTGTCATCCAAACTATTTAATGATATGCTTATATTCAAGTGCTGGATTGATAAATACGCAAATTACATGGGGTAAATATGGCAACAATAGAGTTGAATCAGGGAAATTTTGAACAGGTAGTTGGCGGGAAAAATATGGTGATAGTCGATTATTGGGCACCGTGGTGTGGTCCTTGTGTTTCCTTCGCGCCAACCTATGAGAAGATGTCCGACAAATACCCCGATATCGTTTTTGCCAAGGTTAATACTGAAGTTGAACAGGAACTCGCCAGTTATTTCCAGATTCGTTCCATTCCGACACTGATGGTATTCCGCGAAAATGTGATCGTATATTCTGAAGCAGGCGCGTTGCCATCATCCGGACTTGAGCAACTGATTGAACATGCCCAGAAACTAAACATGGAAGAAGTGCATCAGGAGATTGCGGCCCAGGAAAAAAATTAAGGCAATTAGCCAGTTATTTCAGGTCGGCAAAGGCCGCCTTAGCGTTTTAGCCCGGTCTGGTGCAGGATAGTGGTGGCTATTTCTTCCACTGACATGGTGGTGACATCCAGATAGGGGATATTCGCGAACCGCATCAGGTTCTCTGCCTGTTTGACTTCAAGCTGACAGTTTTCAAGTGCAGCATAATTGCTGTTGGGGGAGCGTTCTGTACGGATTTGATGCAGACGCTCCGGGCGTATGGTTAGGCCATGCAGCTTGCTGCGCAAAGGTTTAAGCACCTGCGGCAATGCTTCGGAGGCGAAATCTTCAGGCACCAGCGGGTAATTGGCTGCTGAGATCCCGTACTGCATGGCAAGGTAGAGGGATGTGGGCGTTTTGCCGCAGCGTGATACGCCGATCAGAATGATATCGGCGAGATGCAAATCGCGCGTGATGCCGCCATCATCATGATTAAGCGCATAATTGACGGCATCCATGCGGGAATTGTAATTGGTATCTGCTGCGTGTGAGCGACCTACCGCATGTGAAGAACTTATGCCGAGTTCTGCTTCAAGTGGCACGATGAACATCTCAAACAGGTCGAGAAACAGCGCATCGCTTTGTTCGATGATGTTGCGCACGGCGGGCAGAATAAGGGTGCTGAATATCAGGGGCCGCTGACCATCGCTTAGCGAGGTCTCGTTGATCTGGGCGAGTGCATCGCGGGCTTTTTCCACAGAATCGAGAAAAGGCAGCCTGACTCGTTTGATCTGTGCGCCTTCAAACTGGCTCAACAGACTGTGGCCGAGATTTTCGGCTGTGATGCCGGTGCGGTCAGAAATAAAAAATGCTGTACGTGTCTTACTCATTCTTTACCTGCCAGTAACTAAGTGGCATATTATACGGTCAAACATCAGGGCGGATTGCATCATGGAAAAACAACAATATATTGCGGCGTTTGACACGTTGCGCATGGGCGACGTGGGCATTGTAGGCGGGAAAAATGCCTCGCTGGGTGAAATGATCAGCCAACTCGCTCACTTGGGGGTTCGAGTTCCGGGTGGGTTTGCGACGACTGCAGCCGCATTCCGTGATTTTCTGGCACATGAAGGCTTGGCAACGCGCATCCAGACGCTGCTCGACAAACTTAATACTGATGATGTGAGCGCGCTGGCGCAAGCGGGCACACAGATACGCAAGTGGATCATCAATACACCCTTGCCAGCTCGCCTCGACAGTGAAATTCGCGCCGCCTACGAGCGCATGATTAAAGAAGAAGGCGGTGAAATATCGCTCGCGGTGCGCTCCTCGGCGACTGCCGAAGATTTGCCCGATGCTTCATTCGCAGGACAGCAGGAAACCTTCCTCAATATTCACGGCGTGGATAATGTACTGACCGCGATCAAGCATGTGTTTGCCTCGCTCTACAATGACCGCGCCATCTCGTACCGCGTGCATCAGGGTTTTGCCCATCATGATGTCGCCTTGTCAGCGGGCATTCAGCGCATGGTGCGCAGCGATGCCGGCGCCAGCGGCGTGCTGTTTACACTGGACACCGAATCGGGCTTTGACCAGGTAGTGCTGATAACTTCAGCTTACGGTCTGGGTGAGATGGTGGTGCAGGGTGCTGTCAATCCGGACGAATTCTATGTTTATAAACCCGCATTGCTGGCAGGTAAGCCGGCAGTGATCCGGCGCAACATGGGCAGCAAAGCAAATAAAATGATCTTTGCCGAAGAGCGCTCGGCGGGACGTTCAGTGCGCATCATTGAGGTGCCTAAAGCTGAAAGCTCGCGTTTTTCATTGAATGACCAGGAGGTGGAAGAGCTGGCACGCTATGCGCTGACCATTGAGCAGCATTACGCCCGGCCTATGGATATCGAATGGGGCAAGGATGGCGTCGATGGCAAGCTGTACATCCTGCAGGCGCGCCCGGAAACAGTGCAATCGCGCGGCGTTGATGCGCTCAGGCGTTACCGCATGAAACAGCAGGGTAAGATTCTGGTGAGTGGCCGTGCCATCGGCCAGCGCATCGGCAGCGGCAGGGTGTGCATGGTGGCCAATGTCAGCGAGATCGGCAAGGTACAGGCCGGCGATGTGCTGGTAACTGACATGACCGATCCCGATTGGGAGCCGGTGATGAAGCTTGCGTCGGCGATCGTCACCAATCGCGGCGGCCGCACCTGTCATGCGGCGATTATCGCACGCGAACTGGGTATTCCGGCGGTGGTGGGTTGCGGCAACGCGACTGAAATTCTTAAATCTATTCAAGATGTTACCGTCTCGTGTTCGGATGGTGACGAAGGCAAGGTTTATCATGGCCTGTTGGATTTTGAAGTGCTGGATGTGTCGCTGGAAAGACTGCCCAAGCCTCCGGTCAAAATCAGCATGAACGTGGCGAATCCCGAACTGGCCTTCAACTTCAGCCGTCTGCCCAACTTTGGTGTGGGCTTGGCGCGGCTGGAATTTGTCATTGCGCGCATGATAGGCCTGCACCCGAAAGCGGCACTGGCTTACCCCAATTTGTCGCCTGAACTCAAGGTATTGGTCGAGACAAAATCAGCGGGCTACGCCACGCCGGTCGATTTCTATGTCGACAAAATGACCGAAGGGGTGGCGACACTTGCTGCAGCATTCTTCCCCAAGCCGGTCATCGTGCGGCTGTCCGATTTCAAGTCGAATGAATATTCCAGCCTGCTGGGCGGCAAGGAATACGAGCCAACCGAAGAAAACCCCATGATCGGGTTCAGGGGGGCTTCGCGCTATATTTCAGACAATTTCCGCGAGTGTTTCGCGCTGGAATGTCGTGCCATGCGTCGTGTGCGCGACGAGATGGGACTGACCAATGTGGAGATCATGATCCCCTTTGTGCGCACCCTGCAAGAAGCGCGAGGGGTGATCGCCGAGCTCGAAAAAAACGGCCTGAAGCGCGGTGTGAATGGCCTGCGCGTCATCATGATGTGCGAGATACCCTCCAACGCCATACTGGCGGATCAGTTCCTTGAGTATTTCGACGGCTACTCAATCGGTTCGAATGATCTGACCCAGCTGACACTGGGAATAGACCGCGATTCCGGGCTGGTGGCGGAAGGTTTTGACGAACGTAATCCGGCGGTCAAGGCGCTGCTCAGCATGGCGATACAGGCATGCCGCAAGGCCGATAAATATGTCGGCATCTGCGGACAGGGGCCTTCCGATCATCCCGATCTGGCGCAGTGGCTGGTGCAGCAGGGCATCGCAGCGATCTCGCTGACACCTGATACGGTGGTGGAAACCTGGTTGTATTTGGTAGAACAGGGGAAGTAGTCCGGGCGCAGCCATTTTGTAATTTTGTTGAGAATATTACTGTGCGACCCCACCTTGTAGCATTCCTCATGTACGTCGCCATGATCGTGCCACTGAAGGCGATGGCGATCGATCCGTTTTCAACGGAGGCTATGATTGAGTATGGGCCTCTGGATCAGGCAGTTGATGTTGATCACTGTGCCAAAGAAAAAATACTTTCCCCGCTAACGCTGACGGATGTGGTCGATCTGGCCCTGTGTAATAACCCGCAAACGCGCGCATTATGGGCGAGTGCCAGGCTGCAGGCGGCGCAGATTGGCGTAAGTACTGCAGCTTATCTGCCCACGCTGTCTGCACTGGGCAGTGTGTCCAACAACAAATCTCAAACAGCTAATCAACCCTCCGTGGACACCCTCAGCCAGACTGCCAGCCTGTCTGCCAGTTATCTGCTGTATGACTTTGGCGGACGCTCCGCCACGCTGGAAAATGCCAAACAATTGTTGATCGCGGCCAATGCCAGCCGCGATGCGACGCTGCAAAGCAGCTTTCTGAGCGCCGTACAAGCCTATTACGCGCTGCTATCGTCCCGTGCCAGTGTGCAGTCATTTCAAGTCGACGAGCTGAAGGCTCAGGAAAGTCTGGCAGCAGCTCAGGCCCGTTATCAGGCGGGTGTCGCAACGCCGGTCGATCGCTTGCAGGCGCAAACCACCTTGTCGCAAGCGAAGCTCAATCGCATCCGGGGCGAGGGGGAGGCAAGCAATGCACAAGGCACGCTGGCAACTATCATGGGTTTTGATGCATCCCAGCCTTACATGCTGCAGGCTGTAGCGGAAGAAACGCCTGACCCGGTGATCGAGCAGGATATCGGCAAGCTGATCGCGGAAGCGCGCCAAAAGCGCCCAGACTTGGCGGCTGCAGAGTCACAGATCAAGGCAGCCGAAGCACAGCTTCAGTCAAGCAAAGCCAGCGGAAGGCCCACGATCACTGTGGGCGCGATGGCTGGCCTTTCGAATCCCGAGATTCAAAGTAACAGTATAGGCATAACCTTGAGCATGCCGCTGTTTTCCGGCTTCAAAACTACCTACCAGGCGCGCGCTGCCGAGGCACAGATTGAAGGCAAAGTTGCGGAACGCGACCGTCTGGCCAACCAGATTGCACTGGACGTATGGAAAGCCTACCAGGGTATGCTGACCAACAGCCAGGCATTACGCTCGGCCGATGATCTGGTTACCGCCGCTACCGAATCCGAGAAGATGATACTCGGGCGCTACAAGGCGGGAGTAGGCAATATACTGGATACACTTTCGGCGCAGAGCGCCCTGGCCAATGCCCGCCAACAACGGGTCGCGGCGTTATATAATTTTTTGCTCAGCCGTTTTGTACTGGCACAGGCAATCGGCCAGCTCGACCTGACGCAAATATCTGTTAACAACCAATTCCGGCAAGAACGCAGTATTGGTATTCCCTAGGCAAATTGTTCGAAATTTAAAAATGAAATTACCGCTGAATAATCTGTTGCAGAAAAAACCTCTTCTGATCACACTGGCCCTGCTTCTTGCAGCAGGTCTTGCTGTTTGGAGGCTGATGCCCGCAAAAATGACAGCGGAAAGTCGCTATGTTACTGCCACCACCGAGCGCGGTGCGATCACGCAAACCGTGTCGGCGAATGGCACGCTTAATCCGGTCACCTTGGTGAATGTGGGAAGCCAGGTATCCGGCATCGTGAAGAAAATTTATGCGGATTTTAATGATCACGTAAGGGCCGGACAGATTTTGCTGGAACTGGACCCGGCGCTGATAGAAGCGCAGCTGCAGCAAAGCACTGCCAACGTGGAAAATGCACATGCAACGCTGGAGCTTGCACAAGCCAATGAAGCGCGTACGCGTGGGCTTTATGCACAGGAGTATGTCACCCGGCTGGAACTGGATCAGGCTGTGCAGGCGCTAAAATCGGCCCGAGCGCAACTTGCCGTCTATGAGGCACAGGCCAAGCGCGACCGCACCAATCTATCCTACACGGTGATACGCTCGCCGGTCTCCGGGGTGGTTGTATCGCGTGAAGTGAATACCGGGCAGACCGTGGCGGCGAGTTTTCAAACACCGACCCTGTTCAAGATTGCACAAAACCTGAGCAAGATGCAGATAGACACCAGCTATGCCGAGGCAGACGTGGGCAGCATCCATGTTGGACAGAAGGCAAATTTCAGGGTGGATGCATTCCCCAATCGCAGTTTTCAGGGTGTGGTGCATCAGGTACGACTTAACCCCACCACCCAGCAGAACGTGGTGACCTATAACGTCGTGGTGTCGGTTGATAATGCCGACCAGTCGCTGTTGCCTGGCATGACAGCCTATGTGAACATCATCCTTGCGCAGCGCAAGGACGTGGTGATGGTGCCCAATGCCGCCCTACGCTTCCGCCCTGCTGACGCAGTAAGCCGGGCGGAAAAGTCGGGCACAAATAGTACATCCGCGGGCCAGGGTGGAGACAGGCGTGAACGCAACAAGCCTGATGTCACGCCTATGGGGACAGTTTATGTCCTTGAAAACGGCCAACCTAAAGCAATTCGATTTGCTGTCGGCATCACAGATAATCGTAATACTGAAGTGCTCGGTGCTGACATCGGGGAAGGCGCCGTCGTCATCCTGGAAGACCGCCAGGCGTCCACTAAAAAATCAGGCAGCTCAGGTTTGAGACTTTTCTAGTGACAAGCCAAATGACTGAAGAGGTTATTAAAATTGAGCGGTTGTGCAAGAGCTACATCACTGATGCCGGTGCAGTGCCGGTATTGCATGACGTATCATTTTCCGTGATGCCCGGCGAGTTCGTCGCCATCATGGGGCCGTCGGGCTCTGGCAAATCGACCTTCATGAATATTCTGGGCTGCCTCGATGTGGCCAGCAGTGGCAGCTATCTCCTGAACGGACGCAATGTGCAGCATCAGAGTCGCGATGAACTGGCGCTGCTGCGCAATCAGGTAATCGGCTTCGTGTTTCAGGGTTTCAATCTGCTGCCGCGCGCCAACCTTGAAGAAAATGTGGCACTGCCCCTGATCTATCGTGGCATCTCGCGAGCCGAGCGCCTCAGGCAGGCCAACGTGATGCTGGAGAAAGTCGGCCTGGGTAAATATCATCTGTCGCGCCCCAACCAGATTTCCGGCGGCCAGCAACAACGTGTCGCCATTGCACGAGCACTGGTTAATCAACCCAAGTTGCTGCTGGCAGACGAGCCTACCGGTAATCTTGATACGCACACCAGCAAGGAGATCATGGCGTTTTTCAGTGAACTGAATAAACGCGATGGCATCACCATTGTTCTCATTACCCATGAAGCAGATATTGCCGCTTACGCCCAGCGCCTGGTCCGGCTGGCGGATGGACGCGTGGTCTACGATGGTCCTGTGGCTCAAGATCCTTACCATGCTCATACGGGTGCAACGGCATGATGCTCGCCATGCTCAGCGAAGCCTGGATGGCAATGTGGGCCAACCGTCTGCGCACCATCCTCACTATGCTCGGCATGGTTATCGGCGTAGGTGCTGTGATTTTGATGCTGGCCGTGGGGCAGGGGGCGCAACAACAGGTCCAGGCTTCGATCGCCGCGATGGGCAGCAACCTGTTCATTATTCTTTCCGGCTCTACCACTTCCGGCGGGTTGCGCATGGGGGGCGGAGCTGCGCCTTCTCTAACCGTGGACGATGCACTCAGCATTGAAGAATTGCCACTGGTCGCAGCCGCCGCTCCCTCCGCACCTGGTACAGCGCAACTGGTTTACGGCTCCAACAACTGGAGCACGCAGGTGATAGGCACCACGCCCAGCTACCTCACCGTGCGCGACTGGCGTCTTGCGTCAGGCATACCTTTCACCGACTCGGACATCCGTTCAGCAACGCGCGTAGCGCTGCTGGGACAGACCGTGGCGCAGAATCTGTTCGCTGATGAGGACCCGGTAGACAAGACCATACGCATCAAAAATAGTCCCTATGTCGTGCTGGGCGTGCTGGCAGCCAAGGGCCAGAGCCTGGACGGGCGCGATCAGGATGACACGGTGCTGGTGCCGGTGACCACCGCGCAACGTAAATTGTTCGGCAGTCAGTTTGCCGGCTCGGTGAGATTCATCATGACTCAGGCCGAGTCGGCAGAGGTGATGCCGCAGGTGGAAAAATCCATCAACGAGTTACTGCGCCAGCGTCATCGCATTCGTGAAGGCGCTGAAAATGATTTCACCGTGCGCAACCTGACAGCCATGGCGAATACCGCAGCAGAGACCGCCCAGGTGATGTCGCTGATGCTGGGTGCGATTGCATCTATCTCGCTGCTGGTGGGCGGCATCGGCATCATGAACATCATGCTAGTCTCGGTGACCGAACGCACCCGCGAGATCGGCATCCGCATGGCCATCGGCGCACGCGGCAAGGACATCCTGCTGCAATTCCTGCTGGAAGCGATCATTATCTCCATTATCGGCTGCCTGATAGGGGTGCTGCTCGGTGTGGGAGGTGCTTACGCAGTGAGCGTGATTACCGGCATGTCGGTGGTGGTCACCATCACCTCTATTGTCACTGCCTTTGTGGTGGCTGGAGGGGTTGGTATATTTTTCGGCTGGTATCCGGCACGCAAGGCATCCATGCTGCGTCCGATAGATGCGCTGCGTTTTCAGTAATTGGGTATTCGTTCATTTTGTTGATTATATTCAATATTATGACGTGTCGCAGCCGTAATAATTATGCCATATCGTTTGTTTTTTTTATTCAATAAGGAGTTGTGTTGTTTAAGTTAATTGGTGCCGTTTTGGGTTTTTACTTTTTTGGCTTTTTTGGAGCCTTAGCCGCATTTTTCTTCGGAAGCATGGTTGATCGTTCCATATCCTATGGCATAGGGGGGGTAAACCCGCTAAGTCGTGCACATCGCCAATCTGTATTTCTGGGTACTGTATTTATTTTGATGGGCAAAATTGCCAAGGCAGACGGGCATATTTCGCAAAATGAAATATCCCATGTTGAACAGCTCTTTCAAAAGCTGGGAATGAGCCCTGAGCACAGGCAGCAGTCAATTGCGCTGTTTAAAAAAGGCGCGGCGCAAGACTTTGATATCAGGCCGGTCTTGAATGAATTTATGGCTGTTTGTGGACACACAAACAGCTTGAGGCAAATGTTGCTGGTTTATCTGATCGTGATGGCCTTGGCAGATGGAAATATTGACCCTGCGGAAGAAAGTCTGCTCAAAGAAATTGCCCAGTATCTTGGATATAGCCAAGAAGCATTCAGACAAATTCTGGCAATGGTGATTAACCAGGCACACTTTGCGGGCGGTCAGGCAGGCAGTGGTAGCGGCCTGGATGATGCCTATAAGGCACTGGGTGTAAACAAGGACAGCAGCGAGCAGGAAGTGAAGCGTGCATATAGAAAATTAATGAGCCAATACCATCCTGACAAATTAATGGGGCAGGGAGTGCCGGAAGATATGATTGCAGTGGCAACGGCGCAAGCACAGGAAGTGCAGGCCGCTTATGACTTGATCAAGAAGAGCAGAATCTAGATTGGAGGGAGGTTTAATCATGTTGCTGTCACTGTTTCAATGCTGAATGACTGCATCAATCAACTGTAAGTCTGCTTGTTATGGCGTTATGGCAAGTGAAACGGGGCCAAGAGTGCCGGCGAAGTGTGTCGACGATGATCGAGGAAGGTTATTCATAGGAAGAAATTCAAGAAATAAATAATCCTCAATTCCGGATTACGCGCGGATCAACAATACAGGGACGGACGATTCACGCACTACGCCCTCTGCAACGCTGCCTAACAACAGTCGAGTTAAACCGGTTCGACCGTGAGTTCCAATGACGATCAAGTCAGCTGAACAGTTTTGTGCTTCGTTATTGATGACATCGACCACACCCTGACCAAGATCATCAAGCAGAGTGATTTCCGCTGAGGCCCCGGATTGTTGTACTTTTTCAGCAGCCTCAGCGAGTGTTTTTTCAGCAGCTTTGCGCGCAGCTTTTTGCATGGCTACACTATTTACGTATTCATACCCCTCGGCGCCAATCGGTAAAATTTCTTCAAGCACATATACCAGGCGCAATTGAGCCTTGCCGTCGGCCAGTTTGATTGCTTCCTGCAAAGCTCGTTCAGAAGTCGAGCTACCATTAATTGGAACCAGAATACGTTGGTACATGAAAGTCTCCAATCTGGCATGAGGAATTGATCCAAAGAATCGGCTAACTGTTCAGGGTTCACCATCCCCTGCGTGAATACTTGCGTAGTTTTTCCTGTTGTTCTTTGGTCAGAATGGCTTCCATACGTTTTTGCGCTTCCACACCTGTGTCATACATTTTTTGCTGCATCTGGCCTAATTTTTTATAGGCTTTGTCGATCGCTGCAGAATCTTGTTTGGGAGCAGCGTATAAATCACGCAATTCAGACTGTTGATCCATTATTTCACCCATCAGAGCCCAATTTGTTTTGCGTGTTTCATCCTGGATTTTATTGATTTTTGCTTGCTGCTCATCAGTCAAATCCAGCGCTTCAAAAAGCCCCATTCTGCCGCCCATCATGCCGGGCCCCATGCCACCATAGCCATACCCCCCCATCATTCCGGGTCCCATATGACGTCCCATAGGGTTGCCGTCCCACATCATGCCGGGCCCCATGCCGTAGCCACCGCCCATCATTCCAGGTCCCATATAGTATGGCGGGTATCCTGACGGATTTTGTGCCTTGGGATCAGCCGCCATCAGCGTGGGGGAGGTAATAACAAGCATGGCTGCGTATGCGATTGCAACTATCATAACAAAGCGAGTGGATTGTTTCATTTCAGTCTCCTATCGGATAAAGTCTGTAGAACAATAATTTTGGCTTGCGAATAACAACACTATTTTTCGAGAATATCATTCCGCTTTTGCAGAAACTCCTCCCGGCTTATTTCACCGCGTGCATAGCTGCCCTTAAGAGTGTCGAGTGGGGTTGGTATGTCCGGTATCTCTTTTTTGCTTCGATCACCCATGCTTTTGCCAAGCAGAAGTTTCAGTAGATAAAAAATAACGAACAGGGGAATAAAGAAGAGCATGCCCATCCAAATCCATCCAATCAGCATTCCTCCTCCAAACATCCAATTGTGGTCGTACCAGTGTCCGTACATATTGGCCTTCCCGGATTTGTAAATCGAAAACCCGGCTACTAATCAAGGAGCCCAGTTTTCTTATATTGAAAGGTTAATACCGCCACCTTGAAATAAATATAAGAAAACTGCCTAATTGGACATAAGGGAAACCCTTAGTTATGCAACAGGGTGAAGTATTGGAAAGCTAATGATGCAGTGTGGCGAGGCAGGATATCGGGGAATAATCGGCCAGGGCGACCAGTCTGGCCGTCTTGCGCGACCGGAGTCTCTGCTTCCGGAAAAGCAGACAATCCTTGCGGTACTTGTGTTTTAGCGCCAGTTGTGCGAGACGTTTGGTAACCGGCCATATAAGCCCAAGGCATACTGCAAGTGTCAAAATGCTCGACTGATCCGCCTGAAGCCAGAGATGCAACAGTGAGGGTTGCAGAGATAAAGGTATCGTCAATCCCTGCGCTTTTGATCTCGCAATTGGAGTTGTAGTGGCGACTGATAACGCGAGTTTAGCTTTTCTTCATGAACCGTCGGTTTAAAGAGTATCTCCATACTCTGTAACCCAGTAAAACGCTGAGAACTGTTACATAAATAAGCGGTTGGGTCACGTCCTGCTTCACCAGCAGCCAGTAATGCAGCACTGCAAGAATGGCGATGGGATAAATCAGACGGTGCAGCATCTGCCAGCGCCTGCCAAGTTTTTTCCTCATCGCATTAGTCGAGGTGATGGCCAGCGGTACCAGTAGGACAAAAGCAGTAAAGCCGATGGTGATAAACGGCCGCTTGATGACATCCTTGTAGATGCCATTCAGGTCAAAAAACTGGTCTAGCCAGATGTAGGTGATGAAGTGCAGCAGGGCATAAAAGAATGCAAATAGACCGGCCATGCGCCGCAGCCTGATCAGCCATGACCAGCCGCTGATATGGCGCAGGGGAGTAATGGACAGTGTGACCAGCAGCAATACCAGTGTCCAGGTGCCGAGCGAGCGTGTGATGAACTCGATCGGATTGGCGCCCAGCAGGCTGAAATAGGCTAGCCCGGCCAGTCTCAGGAGCGGAAAAAGGCCGGCAAGGAAGAGCGCTGCTTTCAGCTGGACAAAATATTTCATTAATAGAATTTCTTCAAATCCATGCCGCTGTACATATGGGCGACTTGTTCGGCATAGCCATTGAACATCAGGGTTTCGCGTTTTGAAAATTCACCGATGCGGCGTTCCCTGGCCTGGCTCCAGCGCGGGTGATCGACATTTGGATTGACGTTGGCAAAGTAGCCATATTCGCTCGGATTGGCTTTCATCCATGAGCTGGCGATGGGGGTCGAGGAAAAACGAATTTTGACGATGGATTTTGCACCTTTAAAGCCATATTTCCAGGGGGCGACCAGTCTGACCGGCGCGCCATTCTGCTTGGGCAGCACCTCTCCATACAGACCCAATGCCAGGATGGTAAGAGGGTGCATGGCTTCATCCATGCGCAATCCTTCCACATAAGGCCAGTCAAGCACGCTGGTGCGTTGTCCCGGCATTTGTTTTGGATCGTGCAGGGAGATGAATTCCACAAATTTTGCATTTCCGTTGGGCTGTACCTGTTTGATCAATTCACTCAGCGGGAAGCCTGCCCAGGGAATCACCATGGACCAGCCTTCTACGCAGCGCAAGCGGTAAATGCGCTCTTCCAGCGGTGCGAGTTTAAGCAAGGCATCGATATCGTAGGTCTTTGGTTTTTTGACTTCGCCTTCAACGGTGATGGTCCACGGGTGAGGATTCAGTGTGCCCGCCAATTGCGCAGGGGAATATTTATCCGTACCGAATTCATAGAAATTGTTATAAGTGGTGACATCCTTGTAAGGCGTCAACGGCTCATTGGCGCTCAATACACTTTTACGCAAACCACTTAGTTTTGTTGTGTTCGCCTCAGCTTCCTGACTGCCCAATAGCAAACCTGGTGCTGCCAGGCCCGCAGTAATGACGCCCAGGGCGTGTGCAGACGAGCTGATAAAGTCACGGCGTGACAGATATGCCTGTTGACTGGTAATTTCAGATGATTTTATATCGCTGGGTTTCTTGATAAGCATGGCAACCTCCTATGGGTCTAATGTGTAATTGTTAGTGTTTCAATGCTTGGTCGATGTCCAATGTCATTCTCTGCAGAGAATCGGAAATCGTCTTATTGCCCGTATTTTAAGAGCGGCTCTGCCCAATTTTAGTTCATCTGATAATTCTTCTGGCGTAAAATGCGCGTTTTACCTATTTCGGCTTTATATATGACAGTTCGCACGCGTTTTGCTCCCAGTCCTACCGGCTACCTGCATATCGGCGGCGCCCGCACCGCGTTGTTTTCCTGGGCTTATGCGCGCAAGCATGGCGGCGCATTCATCTTGCGCATCGAGGATACCGATGTCGAACGCTCCACCCCCGAGGCGGTGCAGGCAATTCTGGATGGCATGGCATGGCTGAATTTGCAGCACGACGAGGGTCCTTTTTACCAAATGCAGGGCATGCCGCGTTACCGCGAAGTGATCCAGCAGATGCTGGCTGCGGGCACTGCCTATTATTGCTATACCACACCGGCAGAACTTGATGCATTGCGCGAGGCGCAACGCGATCGCAACGAAAAGCCGCGTTATGACGGACGCTGGCGTCCAGAGCCGGGTAAGCGTCTGCCTGAAGTACCAGGGGGCGTGAAGCCCGTGGTGCGCTTTAAAAACCCGACCGAGGGAATAACCGCTTGGAAAGATCTGGTCAAAGGCGATATCGAGTTTGCCAACAGCGAACTGGATGACTTGGTGATCGCACGCGCCGACGGCACGCCAACCTACAATTTCTGTGTGGTGGTGGACGATTGGGATATGAAAATCACCCATGTGATACGCGGCGACGATCACGTCAACAATACGCCACGCCAGATTAATATACTCAAGGCCTTGGGTGCGACAGTGCCGCAATATGCACATCTGTCGATGATACTGGGCGATGATGGGCAGAAGCTGTCAAAGCGCCACGGCGCGGTGAGCGTGATGCAGTATGACGAGGATGGTTATTTGCCAGAGGCGGTAATCAATTATCTGGCCCGTCTCGGCTGGTCACACGGCGATGAAGAAGTATTTTCAGTCGCACAATTCTGCGAGTGGTTTGACCTCGATCACATCACCCCATCTGCTGCGCAGTTCAATACTGAAAAATTGAACTGGCTGAACAGCCACTACCTGAAATTGGCAGACAATGCGCGGTTGGTCAGCCTTGTACTGCCGCGTCTGGAGTCGCGCGGGGTTAAGGTTGGCGCGGCTCCGGCACTGGAGGCGGTGGTTGCACTTTACAAAGAGCGTGTTGCCACGCTCAATGAACTGGCCGATGCCGCAGAGGTGTTTTACATCGATCTCCACCCGGAACAGGCACTGCTGGATGCACATATGACTGCAGATGCGCTGCCTGCCCTGCACGAACTGGCGCAGCGCTTGGCCAGTGTGGCATGGGAAGCACCTGCCGTTGCTGCCCTAATCAAGGAGCTGATCACAAAGCACGGTCTGAAAATGCCGAAACTGGCGATGCCCTTGCGCGTGATGCTGGTGGGGCAGACCCAGACTCCCTCGGTCGATGCCCTGGTCACAGTCTTTCCGCGCGATCTGGTATTGGCGCGTATGGAACGGCAGTTGGGTAAATTATCTACCTGATGCGAGGGCGGCCATTGCCTTGGTTAATCATCCCAATCCGGAAAGTTCGGGATATTCACCGTATCCGTATCGAACACGCCCTTGGCTGCTTGAGTATGGCAGGCATCGCAATAGCTTAAGGATTTCACATCCTTGTTGCCACTGATCATCCTTTCCGGGATCTCGTGGTGCTTGCGCTTGATGTAACGCACCTCAGTAATGCGTATTGGGGCTTCGCCCTGTGCGGTGGACTGTGCGATCTTTCGTGAGCGCTTGTGGTAAGACTTGTCTGCAGCGTTCGCTATTGCATAGTCATGAATAACGGTCAGCGTGTCCTTGTCGAGCTCGGCGTTGGCACCGAAATGTTTGCTCAATGCCTCGGGAGACAGCAATTTTTCCCAGGATTTTGCAGGCAACAAACCCGGTTGATAGGCAAAGTGGCAGGAACCGCATTCATCCTTGTATTGTTTGTTATCGACGGGGACGATTTCTTTTTGGCGCAGTGGCGTAAAGATTGCCTCTAGCAATCCCGCTTCTGCGGCTGCCAGTCCACAGGTTAACGACAGGGCAATTGCCAACAATATTGCCACTGATAATTTATTTTTCATCATCTCTCTCCAAAATTTAACGGCTCCGCAGATAGCTGGTGCAGTTGATATCGCATTTTTGCGTTCTTGCTTACCAGGTCAATTTAACCGCGACAACCATGCCGAGCACACCCGCTTCGGCTATGCCTGCATGGTTCACAGGGACGGATGAATTCGCTGACAGGTTTGCGGCATAAGCCAGCAACAAGGCACCCGTTCCAGCCAGCAGCACATGCAAATTGTCCGGATCCGACAATCCTTCCTCCAGACTAATATCATGCCAGTGCGCATACAAACCGGTAACGATAGTGGCTGCCGCCATCGCTACCGTGGCTTTCGCCAAAGTGGCATGCCTGCCGTTCACATCCCGTGGCGGACAGCTATTCCCCTCGCACTCCTCGGGCGGAGTCAATGCAGTCAGGGTCGCCAACGCAACTGTGCCAATCCCCAAGTATTGGTGGGCCTTGCTGCCCGAAAGCAGCGGAGGTTCGAATTCTGCTGCCGGCGTTACAGGTGTCGTGATGGCGTTGGGTTTTGCAGTTTCGGTATCATTTGCCGCCAGCATAAAAGACCGGGTGTCCGGCGTATAAAATCTGCTCGCAGGCAACGTGTAATCAATTGTCTTTTCTGCCGCGTACCCTGTTCCCACCGATACGGAAAAGCCCAATATGGATAAACAAAGACCCGCGGCAAGTTGCTGTAGTCTGAAATCAATTCTCAATCTTATCTCCTTGAACCATATTATTTTTATTTCTTAAGTGGCAAAGCCGGCTCCTACCTTTGTTACTGCTGGGCATTGGGTCAATATTTCAACATATTCATCAGATTGCGATTTTGCGGTACAAAAAACGGGCGCCATGCTACCAGAACATTGATATTTGAAAACCCGAAAATGCTGGTGTTGTGAAACAATCGTTCTAGAACAAGGAAGCTGTGGTAGAATGCGCGCCCTTTGATTTGTACTAGGTATCATCACATGTCGTCGCGCCAACTCCGTAATATCGCCATCATCGCTCACGTTGACCATGGAAAAACAACCATGGTGGACAAGCTGCTTGCCCAGACTCAAACTTTTGCTGCTCACCAGCAGGTGGCAGAACGCTTCATGGATAGCAACGATCTGGAAAAAGAGCGCGGCATTACCATTCTGGCGAAGAATTGCTCGGTAGCCTATGAAGGCGTGCAGATAAACATTGTGGACACCCCTGGACACGCCGACTTCGGTGGCGAGGTTGAGCGCGTACTGTCCATGGTTGACGGCGTATTGCTGCTGGTAGATGCAGTTGAAGGCCCGATGCCACAAACTCGCTTTGTGACCAAAAAAGCCTTGGCGCTTGGTTTGAAGCCTATTGTTGTTATCAATAAAATTGACCGTCCTGGTGCTCGCCCTGAATGGGTAGTTGACCAGACTTTCGACTTGTTCGACAAGCTGGGTGCAACTGATGAACAGATGGATTTCCCCATTGTATATGCATCAGCTTTAAACGGTTTCGCAACCCTGGATCCCAATACCCCAAGTTCTGATATGCGCCCGCTGTTTGACACGGTATTGAAACATGTCAAACAGCCGCAAGGCGACAGTAATGCACCATTGCAATTCCAGATTTCAGCGCTTGACTATTCCAGCTTTGTTGGCCGTATCGGTGTTGGTCGCGTGACTCGCGGCACAATTAAACCGGGTCAGGAAGTCATGGTTTTGAACGGCGACAAACCACCTAAAAAAGCGCGCGTTAATCAGGTACTTGGCTTCCGTGGTGTTGAACGCGTGTTGATGGACGAAGCGTCGGTCGGTGACATTATTCTGGTTAACGGTATTGAAGATATCGGTATCGGTGTCACGATTGCCGATGTGAGCAAGCCGGAAGCGCTACCTATGCCCAAGGTGGATGAACCGACACTTTCAATGAACTTCCAGGTGAATACGTCGCCACTGGTTGGTCAGGAAGGTAAGCTTATTACAAGCCGTCAGATTCGTGACCGCCTGAATAAGGAGTTGTTGGTAAACGTTGCTCTGCGTGTAGAAGACACTGCTGATGCGGACTCATTACTGGTGTCCGGCCGTGGTGAATTACACCTGACCATCTTGCTGGAAAATATGCGCCGTGAAGGATTTGAAATGGCGGTTTCCAAGCCACGAGTTGTTTATCGTACGGTGAATGGCGAGAAGCAGGAACCATACGAAATGCTGACCGTGGACGTTGAAGAAGGGCACCAGGGTTCAGTTATGGAAGAGTTGGGGCGTCGTCGCGGCGATTTGCAGGATATGCAACCGGATGGTAAAGGCCGGGTACGTTTGGAGTATCGCATTCCTGCACGCGCGCTGATCGGCTTCCAGGGTGAATTTATGACCATGACACGCGGTACAGGTTTGATGTCGCACGTGTTTGATGAATACGGTCCGGTTAAACCAGACATGCCAAGCCGTCATAACGGCGTGCTGATTTCTCAGGATTCAGGTGAAGCCGTAGCTTACGCACTGTGGAAGCTGGAAGACCGCGGCCGTATGATCGTTGCCCCTGGCGATAAAGTATACGAAGGCATGATTATTGGTATCCATAGCCGTGACAATGACCTGGTGGTTAACCCTATCAAGGGTAAGCAACTGACCAACATCCGTTCATCGGGTACTGACGAAGCTGTGCGTTTGACTCCACCGATCAAACTGACCCTCGAAAGTGCCGTTGAGTTTATCGATGATGATGAACTGGTCGAAATTACACCACTGTCGATTCGTGTACGTAAGCGTTACTTGACTGAAAACGAGCGCAAGAGGTCTGGTCGCGCTTAATAGAAATGCGAGTTTCGGTGTAGGCTAACCCGCAGGGTTAAACCGCGATAGCGGTGGCCGTAACCAAAATGAACGCAAGATAGAGTAGTCAGGCAGGCAAAAGAAGGGGCGCGCAAGCGCCCTTTTTTTATAGCGTGCCCGGAGTAAGCTGCACGGCAAGGGTGTCGTGGGTGGCTGCGAAGCTGGAGGAAGCCGAAGTCAAAGAGCGTTCCCCCTTTATTAGACCATTACAATTGACAGAGGAGTCCAGTCGTTGCTTTTACAGCCCAGCCACCACCATCACCCATTCCCCTTTTTCCTGGTGAATGCCGCATTCTCTCCAGAACAGTGCGTTGCGCTTGAGCAGCTGTTTTCGCAAGACATTGAATGGCAGCATCGTGACGCTGCGTTTTACCGCTGTTCTCTCGTCGACGTTACCGAAATTATTCCTGCAACTTTTCAGACTGAAATACTCGCCAGGATGCGCGAGATTACTGGATTGCCGCTCGTCAATCGTGTGCTGGTCACGGCTCAACGTATGCAGCCCGGACAAGTCATTGGTATACACAGCGACCGGCCGCTATTGGGCTATGAAATTGCGCGCCTGGTTGTGCAACTCAATAAGCAATGGCAAGCTGAACATGGCGGTGTTCTGGAATTATTTTCATCGCCAGAGGGCGAAGCCGTATTCGGTGTTAATCCTGAATACAACAAAGCCTTTGGCTTCCTGCTGCACGCGAATTCCTATCATGGCGTTACCGAAGTTACCCAGCCGCGCCAAACCGTAGTCTTCAATTTCTGGCACATGGCGAATACACCCGAACTGGCGGCGCACGTAGAAGCCTTGTTTGCCAACCTTCATTTCTCGGAATTTCCAGCAGCGCTCAATCCTGTTGCGTCGGCAGCAGAATCGAGTTTGTCCGAAGAGGTGACATTTCTGGCGGGCACAGCAGCGGTTGCACTGCAACGCTGGGGCTATGACGCGGCAACCGTTGTGAGCGGATACCGGCACAGCGCAGGACTTTCAACCTGCGATACTAGGGATGCAGAAACCTATGCAGCCGTGCTGCTGGCGGACTGGGTGGCGTACTTGTACCGGGATTCATTTGATCTGCTACGCTGGAATAGCTTGCAAAGCGCACTTGCCGGAATGGAAATGTTTCCGCGCCTGATGCCCACATGGCAGCTTTGCCTGCCGGAATGGAAAGAATTGCCTCGGTCGTGATGATCAAGCCAGCAACTGGACTTTATCGGCTTCAGTAGACTGGGCGTCACTTGGTTTATACTTCACACATTGTTTTTTTGAATATTTGTTATGCTTGAAATCCTGCTTGTTGTCACCGTACTGACCCTCTTGCTCGCCGTTGCACTGCTGGTGATGCAGCGCCAATTGCCCGCGCACTCAGCCAAGGTGCTGGAGCAGCAGCATCGTGCAATGCTGTCCGACCTGCATGATGGCCTGAACAAGCAGGGTGACCGCCTGATCGCGAGCCAGAACGACCAGTCCGAGCGCCTGCGCAAGGCGGTGGCCGAGGAACTGCGCGCCACGCGCGATGCGGTGCACGCGCTGCAGGCCAAGCAGGATGCGCTGCGCAACGAGATCCTGACGCAGACGCTGGCCAAGCTGGCCGAGCAGGGCAGGGCCGACCAGGAGCTGATACAGAATTCCTTCCGCAATGCCACGCAGCATTTGTCCGGCAGCGTGGAAGCGCTGGCCAAGTCGGTGGACGGGCGTCTGGAACAAATCAGCGGCAAGGTCAGCGAGCGGCTGGACGAAGGCTTCAAGAAAACCAATGAGACTTTCGTCAACGTGATGGCGCGGCTGGCCACCATAGACGAGGCGCAGAAGAAGATAGACGGACTGACCACCAATGTGGTGAGCCTGCAGGAGCTGCTGGGTGACAAGCGTTCGCGCGGTGCCTTTGGCGAGGTGCAGCTGGAGGGGCTGGTGCGCAATATCATGCCTGCGCAGGCCTATGCGATGCAATACACGCTGCCCAACGGCACTCGTGCCGACTGCGTGCTGAAGCTGCCCGAGCCCACCGGCATGGTGGCGGTGGATTCAAAGTTTCCATTGGAAAACTATCACCTGATGTTCTCTGCCGCCAGTCCGACGGAACGCACGGTGGCAGAGCGCCAGTTCAAGGCAGACATAAAGAAGCATGTTGACGACATTGCCGGCAAATACATCATCCCCGATGTGACGTCGGACGGCGCGGTGATGTTTATTCCGGCCGAGGCGGTGTTTGCCGAGATCCACGCGCATCATCCCGAGGTGGTTGATTACGCGATGCAAAAGCGCGTGTGGATCGTCTCCCCGACCACCTTGATGGCGGTGTTGAATACTGCGCGTGCCGTGCTGAAAGATGTGGAAACCCGCAAGCAGGTACATATCATCAAGGATGAGCTGGGTAAGCTGGGCAAGGATTTCGGCCGCTTTGACGAGCGCATGAAGAAACTTGCCGACAATATCCGCAAGGCACACGAAGAAGCGGCCAATGTGGAAATTTCCAGCCGCAAAATCAGCCAGCGCTTTGCCAGCATAGAGCGGGTAGATCTTGATCATCTGCCTGTTCTGCCGGTGGTTTCTGCCGAGCTTGAGTAGGTAATAATTTAATTTCATTGAATAATTTATAGTTTCGCTATTAATTTCATCCAACTGGCCGCACATCACAACGTATGAAAATCGCAATCGCACAACTTAATTGCACACTCGGTGATTTATCCGGGAATGCTGCGAAAATTCTGGATTACGCCAATCGCGCAAAGCAGCAAGGCGCTGCACTGCTGCTTACCCCTGAACTGAGCCTGTGCGGTTATCCGCCGGAAGACCTGCTGTTGCGTGACGGCTTTTACCATGCATGTGATGTTGCACTGAATAATCTGGCACTACAAGTCGAGGGCATAACAGTAGTAGTAGGGCATCCGCATGAGTTGGGGGGTAAGCGTTATAACGCCGCCTCGGTGCTGAGAGATGGCAGAATTATTGCCACTTACCACAAACACGAACTGCCTAATTACAGCGTATTTGATGAAGAGCGCTACTTCACGCGCGGTGCGGCACCTTGTGTGTTTGAGCTGCAAGGGATCAAATTTGCACTAAATATTTGTGCAGATATCTGGCAGGAGCATGCTGCACAAAAGGCGCTTGATGCCGGCGCACAGATATTGCTGGTGCTAAATGCTTCGCCCTATCATCTCGACAAACAGCAATCCCGTTATGAGGCTATCCGCGATCGGACCGGGGAAACCCGGCTACCGGTGGTGTACGCCAATATGGTGGGCGGGCAAGATGAATTGGTGTTTGACGGAGCCTCGTTTGCAATGTCTGCCGATGGCCATTTGACCCATCAGTTTGCCTCGTTTGAGGAAACACTGGGGCTGCTTGAAATTCGGGAAGGGCGACTGCTTGATGGCGAGATAGTGGCGGATCTGATCAAGGAAGCCAGCATCTATAAGGCACTGTGCCTGGGCGTAAAAGATTATATCGGCAAGAACCGTTTTCCCGGTGTCTTGCTGGGCCTGTCCGGTGGCATTGACTCTGCACTCACCCTGGCGGTGGCAGTGGATGCGCTCGGTGCCGACAAAGTGCGCGCGGTGATGATGCCATCGCCCTACACCGCGCAAATCAGCGTGGATGATGCGCGCGAAATGGCCGGCATTCTGGGTGTGCGCTATGACGAGCTCGATATTCAGCCTGCTTTCAAGTCGCTGCTGGATACGCTCGATCCGATGTTTCATGGTTTGCCGACAGATACCACAGAAGAAAATTTGCAGGCGCGCATTCGTGGAAATTTGCTGATGGCGCTTTCAAACAAGACGGGGTCCCTCGTTTTAACCACCGGTAACAAGTCGGAAATGACCGTGGGTTATTGCACGCTGTACGGCGACATGGCGGGCGGTTTTGCAGTGCTTAAGGATGTCAGCAAGACCTGGGTATACCGCTTGTCTAACTATCGCAACACGCTGGGATCTGTAATCCCGCAGCGCATCATCACCCGCCCGCCTAGTGCCGAACTAAAGCCTGACCAGACCGACCAGGACAGCCTGCCGCCTTATGATGCGCTGGATGCGATCATGGCTTATTATGTTGAGGAAAACCTCGCCATTGGCGAAATTGTCGCACTCGGCTATGCAGAAGCAGATGTGCGGCGCGTGGTGAAACTGATCCGCATCAATGAATACAAGCGCCGTCAGTCACCGGTCGGCATACGCATCACCCATCGCGGTTTTGGCAAGGACTGGCGCTATCCGATTACCGCGCGTTACCAGGATGATTTTTAGTACGCTATACTTACAAAACAAACACAATCTTTGCCGGAGCTACCATGAAAAAAATTGAAGCCATCATTAAGCCATTCAAACTCGATGAAGTGCGCGAGGCCTTGTCTGAATTAGGAGTGAGTGGCTTGACCGTGACCGAAGTAAAGGGCTTTGGCCGTCAGAAAGGCCACACCGAGTTATATCGGGGCGCTGAATATGTGGTCGATTTTCTGCCCAAGATCAAGCTTGAAGTGGTGGTAACGTCAGCAATGCTGGATACGGTAGTGGATGCCATTGTCAAAGCTGCGCATACCGGCAAAATCGGCGATGGCAAGATTTTTGTGAGCCAGATTGAGCGTGTGATCCGTATCCGTACCGGAGAAACGGACGACGCAGCCATTTAAATCCGCGTTTAAATCACTGGTTTCTTAGCCGGTTGACTTCAAAAGCACCCATACTGCGCCACCCCCACCGGCATTCGCCGGCGCTTCACAAAACGCCAGCACTTGCGGGTGTTGCGTCAGCCAATTTCGCACGCGAATTTTCAATATCCCTTCACCACCTTCTGCGCGCCAGCCTTTGCCGTGTATTACACATACGCAACGCAAGCCGTGGTGCAGGGCATGATGCAGAAATTCAACCAGAAAACGGCGAGCCTCTTCACTGGTATGACCATGCAAATCGATTGTGTCCTGGACAGGCCACTGACCGCGCCGCAGCTTGCGCAGTGTCATATTATTGAGTCCCGAGCGCAAAAATGAGCTGGGTGCCTCATCGCTGGTGTGGTGATCGGATAAACTGTCAGAAATAGCAGGGGACGGAAAAACTGTACTACGGGGTGGCTTGCATCGTACGGGAGGGGAGGGAAGAACGCGGTTTGAAGGTGCGATGGGCGTCACACCTTCGACCGCCTGCTGGAACAACTCACCATCAGAAGGTGCGGGCTGTTCCAGGTTTTTCTTCATGCGCGAAAATATTTATTAAGACTTATCCTGCGCCGCTTATGACTTGCCCAGCGAGGCCAAGTATTTGTCCGCATCCAGTGCCGCCATGCAGCCAGTCGCAGCGCTGGTTACGGCCTGGCGATAGATCTGGTCCTGCACGTCGCCTGCTGCAAACACACCGTCTATGCTGGTGGCCGTTGCATTGCCCTGATGGCCGCCACCACCGCGTGTATCAAGGTAACCGTTGGTCATCTTGAGCTGGCCGGTGAACAGATCCGTATTCGGCTTGTGGCCGATTGCGATGAACACACCGGTGAGTGCGAAATCCTGTTTGGCACCTGTCTGCGCATGTTTGAGACGCATGCCGGTGACGCCGCTGTTATCGCCCAACACTTCGTCCAGAGTCTGGTTGAGTTGCAGGGTAATCTTGCCTTCCTTTACTTTCTCCATCAGGTGATCAATCATGATCCTTTCGGCGCGGAAGGTGTCGCGTCTGTGCACCAATGTAACGTGGCGGGCGATGTTGGACAGGTACAATGCTTCTTCAACGGCAGTATTACCGCCACCAACCACCGCAACATCCTGCCCGCGATAAAAGAAACCGTCACAGGTAGCGCAGCCGGAAACGCCTTTGCCCATGAACTTTTCTTCTGAAGGCAGGCCCAGATACTGGGCAGATGCGCCTGTTGCAATGATCAGCGCATCGCAGGTATACGTGCCTGAATCACCGATCAATTGGAAAGGTTTTTGTTGCAGCTTGGCAGTATGGATATGATCGAAGATGATATTGGTTTCAAAGCGCTCCGCATGCTTCTGGAAACGTGCCATTAAATCAGGCCCTTGCACGCCCATGGCATCGGCCGGCCAGTTGTCTACCTCGGTGGTGGTCATCAGTTGGCCGCCTTGCGCCATGCCGGTAATCAGCACGGGTTTGAGGTTGGCACGTGCGGCGTAAACGGCAGCCGTGTATCCGGCCGGACCTGAACCGAGAATAATGAGCGGGTGATGTTGGGTTGTATTTTCCATGGCTGACTATCGGTGCAAATATAAATGAATAATATCGAAATTTAACAGTGACGAGCCTGTCTGTCGAGTAAAATACTAAGATTGTGATGACACGAATACTTATCCCCGTCTATTTATTGCTGGCTTTATCTGGCGCATCGGCTGCCGATATGCCCGGCATTCCTGAGTTTATCAATGAGATGGTGGCCAAGCATCAATTCAAGCGTGAGGAATTGGTGCAAGTCTTTCACCAAGCGCAGCATCGTCAGGATGTGATCGATGCAATGAATACCCCATCCACAACCAAGCCATGGCTGGAGTACAGGGCTGCATTCATCAACCCCAAGCGGATAGATGGCGGAATCAAGTTTTGGCAGAAACATGCAGATGCTTTGGAGCGCGCAGAAAAACTATACGGTGTGCCTCAGGAAATAATTATCGCAATCATAGGGGTGGAGACACTGTATGGCCGCCAGGCAGGCAACTACCGCACCCTGGATGCGTTAACGACGCTTACCTTTGATTACCCGCGCAGGGTTGATTTTTTTCGGAATGAATTGGAACAGTATCTATTGCTGGCACGCGAGCAGAACTTCGACCTGCTGAGCATACGTGCTTCCTATGCAGGTGCTTTGGGTATTCCGCAATTTATGCCCAGCAGTTATCGCCAGAATGCAGTGGATTTTGATGGTGACGGAAAAATAGATTTATTGACGGGCGCTGATGATGCGATAGGCAGTGTAGCCAATTATCTCCGGCAACATGGCTGGAAGCCGGGTGAGCCTGTGGCAGTGCGTGCTACAGTAGAAAATGTTGATCGTCCGAATGATGTTGGTGCAGCCCGTAGTCTTGCAGCGTGGAGAGAGTTGGGCGTAACCCAGCAGAACAATTCCTCCGCGCAGAATAATCTCGGGCAGATGAATATCGGTGACGGCTTTTATGCCTATCTGCTCGATTTTACCCTGCCCGTTGATAAGGAATATTGGTTTGGATTCAATAACTTTGCTGTAATAACTACATATAATAACAGCAGTTATTACGCAATGTCGGTGTTTCAGCTTGCAATGGAATTGAGAAAGTCAGGCCGTGATCAGGGCATGATCCGCCGCGCGCCGTTATAGCGCTTGCGCCAGTAAGCCTCATTCATATTCGCAACTGCAACGGCTTTCCCGCTGCTTGGGGAATGAATGAATTGTTCGTCGCCCAAATATATTCCTACATGTGAATAAGCCTTGTTCAAGGTGTTATAGAACACCAGGTCGCCCGGCCTCAGCATTCCTGATTTTTGAACAGTGCCTACGCGGCTAAGTTCACGGCTGCTGCGTGGCAATGATTTGCCAAGCTTTTGCATGAACACATAACCAACAAACCCACTACAGTCAAATCCGCTATCGGGAGAGGTGCCACCATATTTGTATGGTGTACCGGTCAGGCTTAACGCATATTCTGTCACGTCATCCATGCCAGTATCCGATTTGGATTCAGAGAGGCTGGCGTGCGTGCTTTGGCAGGCAGTTAAAAATAAAAGTGAAAATAGGATCAGGAATTTCTGCATGTGCGGAATTTACGTAAAGTAGAGCCCTTTGTAAAGCAATACTGTGTTTTCAGATTGAAAACAGAGATGGCTATTTTTTTCAGGCGTTATTTGATGTGACGATTTCTGTTCGATGTTGTAACTCCAGATAGCTCTGGGATTGCATCTCGGTCAAGCGGCTCACCGTACGTGAAAACTCGTTGGCCTTTTCAGGATTAGTGCATAACTCTTGCGGCGAGGCTGCTGCTGATGCAACCAGTTTAACGCGGTTGTCGTAGAGTATGTCTACCAGCCAAATGAATCGCTGCGCTTCTGCAGCTTCGCTTTCCGACATGCGTGGAATGTCGGACACAAAGACCGTGGGAAAGCGGTGGGCAATTTCCAGATAATCTGCTTGTGCACGCGGTCCGCTGCATATCGCTTTGAAGTCGAACCAGGCTACTTTAGCGGCAAGCTTTCTGGCTGGAATACTTCGGCCTTGAACCTCAATGTGCTGTTTGTCTTGTATCGATCCCGCACTTAACCGTTTAAAAATGGCTTCCATGCTCAGATCGCTTTCGGCATCCGGCGTTGTCAGAATAAACAACGGTGCACTTGCCAGCTCACGCAGACGGTAGTCATTGCCACTGTCTATATTGACAATCTTCATATTGCGCTTGAGCAGGTCGATGGCAGGAAAGAATTTTTGCCGCTGTAAACCGTTTGGATAAAGCTCATCAGGCGAAGAATTTGAGGTGATGATCATCACCACGCCGCGCTCAAACAGTGCGGCCATCAAGCGCCCCAAAATCATTGCATCGGCAATGTCGCTGACGTGAAACTCGTCAAAACACAACAAGCGGGTAGACTGTGCAATTTTATCGGCCAGTGCAATCAAAGGATCTTTTGTAGCGGCCAACTCTTTCATATCATGATGAACTTCAGCCATGAAATTGTGAAAATGGATGCGGCGTTTGCGCTTATATGGCACACATGCATAAAACACATCCATCAAGAAGCTTTTCCCTCGTCCTACGCCACCCCAGAAATATAAGCCTTTGGGCACTTCAGGGCTGAGCAGGCTGCGTCCCAGAAAATGGTTGCGCTTTGCTTTGAAATCAATCAGCTCATGCCAAAGCACATCCAGATCATCTATTGCGGCCGTCTGTGCGGCATCAAATAAAAATCCAGGCTGAGCGCTGATAGCCTGATACCAAGCCTTAGGGCTCATGCTACCGTCAGCGGGGGGAGAAAAAGTATATTGAGACATTGTGATAAATTTTTTATGTGACGGCTCAGCGCAATATTTGAAATGAGTTAATTATGTTTCCACCAATCAGCGATGACACTACCAACGGCAGGATTGACCAGATAGCCATATGAACGATGGCAGTTCAGGCCATCATCGCTACGAAAGTAGTTGTAAATTCCTTTGCTGTGATCCTCAATGGACCGAACCAGTCCTTGTTTGAGCATGTCTTCAAAGCTGTCATGAAAATTTCGCTCAAGGGCAATGATATCGCCCTCGGAGGAAATATTAATCCAGCGGCGGATCAGCTTAGGGTAACTTTTTTTCCCATTTTCCCTCATCCCCATTAACTGTCTTTGTACATAATGCATACCCAGAGGACTGCCTATGGTCAAGAAATCCACTTTCCCATGCAGCCCTTCCTGGTGCGACAGCTCCCATAAAGTATCGTAGGCAATGACCGAACCCAGGCTATGGCCGATCAGAAGTATGGATTCATTTTTTTCCAGCAGGGGGCGGAGTGTCTGTTTTAATAATTTGCGTATGTCACAGGCAATGTTATCGACGTTATCGAAATAGCGGTTAATCTCTGTGGCGGCACTGTCCACCTCTTTAGGGAGGAAGCGGATGATGAGTGGAACATGATCTGCGATGGTGAAAAGAGTCCGGTCCAGTCGTTTATGCCAGGAGCGGGCTTCCTGAATATCCTGTTCAGTAGGTCCGTGTTTGTTGATCAAGGCGTCGATCCACGGAATATCGGGGGTGATATCCTTGTATGCATGATAAAAAAGCTGATTCCAACTAACCAGATGGAATTGTGTGTAGTGAATCTGCATGGTGTTGGCTGTCGTTCTATCGGCGCGACGCACACCTTCTATCAGGGTTTTCCATAGCAACTCGCGATGTTGTGCGGCCTGGGGTTTGGGATTCTTGCCTGGTACAAAAATGATGTGTTTGGTGGTCATGATATGCTTGCCCGAGTTTCATACAGTTTACAGTCTGGGCTGAAATTTTAATATTATTGTTGGAAAGTTTGGGAACGGGGAGAGTTGCTGATGAAATTGCGGGTATTGATCTTGGGTTACGGTGAAATGGGGCATGCCCTGGAATTCCTGCTGGCGGAAAAACATGATGTTCGTGTCTGGAGCCGCTCAGCCCACACTATTCTGGAGGAGGAGGCCGCCGCGGCCCAGGTAATCTGCTATTGCCTGCCGGTAAATGCACACCTTGATATCACCCGCAGGATTGCGCCGCATCTGGCCAAGGACAGCCTGTGCCTGAGCATCGCAAAAGGGCTGGATGAATCTGGGCTGACAGCGTCACAAGTGTTTGCCGCGGGGTTGTCAGAGCAACAGCGCTATGGCGTAATTTACGGGCCGATGATTTCCGAGGAAATCAGGCTGGGTCGTTATGCATTTGCGGATGTTGCATTGTCTGACTCAGACGATTTTAAAATCGTACACAGCCTGTTTCACGGGGGCACGTTAATCTGCCGGCAAATGAATGATATGCAGGGCAGTAGCTGGTCGGTGATTTTGAAAAATGTCTATGCCATTATGTTTGGCGTCTCTGATGAGCTCAAGCTTGGCGATAATATGCGTGGTCACCTGATGGTTGCGGCATTGTCGGAACTGTCAGCCATAGTCCAGGCATTTGGAGCAGAAGCAAATACCCCCTATGGTTATGCCGGCCTGGGGGATTTATTGACCACCGCCACCAGTGAAAACTCGCACCACCATGAGTTGGGCCGCAAGCTGGCCTCAGGGCAGTTTTCCGATATATCGGGGGAGGGGGTGCATACCCTCAAGATGGTTGAAAAATATCAGCTGTTTGATAGCCGGCCCTATCCATTGTTTTCGTTGATCAGTGACATTGTCACGACACCTGCCACCCTTAAGAGTCGGCTGGATGTTTATCTTGGCCAGATGCGAACATGGTGAAATCACATGCTTTTGCGGATCCTATTTTGCGGGCATAATTTTTACCGGCCGAGTTCCTGCCAGCTGAGTTTCAACTATCGCCTGCGCCAGCACTTCAATCGCCTCCTTGCGCGCAAAGCTTTTGCGCCAGGCAAGGGCGATCCGACGTGCCGGGGCCGGTGGCGCGAAGGGGATTTCGCGGGTAAGTTGGCTGCGATATTTGTCACTGTTTGCTGAAACGGGCAACACGGTAATCCCCAAGCCGCTGGCTACCATGTTGCGGATCGTTTCCAGCGAGTTGCCTTGCTGTATCTCCCCAACTGCGCTGTTGAACTCCGCACAGGCTTCCCGTACCTGGTTGCTGAAACAGTGGCCGCTGTTGAGCAGCAATATCTTTTCAGTGACCAGTTCTGCGGTCTTAATCTGCTTTTTTTTCACCCATGAGTGCTCCAGCGGCACCACCACGCTGAAATCTTCGTCATATAGCGGCTGGGTGGCTATGCCGGGCCCGCCAAAGGGCAGGGCAATAATAATGACGTCCAAGCGGCCGTTGGCAAGCAGTGCCTCCAGATTTGCGGTCTGGTTCTCCTCCATTTCCAGCGGCATATGCGGCGCTTTACGCTTCAACACCGGAATCAGCTCTGGCAACAGATACGGGCCTACCGTATAAATTGCGCCCAGCCTCAGTGTGCCCGCCAGTTGATCCTTGCCCTGACTGGCAATCTCCTTGACCTGCGCTGCTTCTTCCAGCGCACGCTGGGCCTGTGCCACGATCAGCTCGCCTATCGGTGTCATGGATACCGCCGTTCTGCTGCGCTCAAATATCTGCACCCCCAGCTCTTCTTCAAGCTTCTGAATAGCCAATGACAGTGCGGGTTGGCTTACAAATACCCGCTCTGCTGCACGGCGAAAGTTGCGCTCCTGCGAAACGGCAACGATGTAGCGTAATTCATTTAAAGTCATGTGAAATCCGGCCTGGATAATTGATAAGAATAATAAATCATATTGGTTTAAATATACAATTATATTTATTCATTGTAAATCCTTAATATGCGTTCCGTGCACAGAAGGCACCGCTCAACAACATACAAGGAGACACACTATGAAAGCACCAACCACGATACAAAATCTGGAATCCGCCTTTGCCGGCGAATCGATGGCACACACCAAATATATGTACTTTGCTAAAATCTGCCGCGCTGCGGGAGACGTGGAAACAGCCAGAGTATTTGAGGAAACTGCTGCTCAGGAGGTGCAACACGCATTGGGCCATCTGGACCTGCTCTATCCCCCTGCGACGATGACGCCAGCAAGATGCCTGGAAATGGCGATTGAAGGCGAAACCTACGAATACACTGAAATGTACCCTTCGTTCCGTCACACGGCCATTGAAGAGGGTAACCATGCTGCAGTTGCGGAAATCGACGAACAAATCGACGAGTCCAGGGTCCATGCACAACAGTTCAAGGCTACACTTGAAAAAGCTGCCAAGCGTTTCGCAGCATTGGCTCGTGTAGAAGAGAAGCATGCCAACCACTACCGCGATACACTGGCGAAGATCAAAGCTTAATTAGCTGTTTAATATAAATTTATTAATATCATTTATCAAAAGGAACGATCATGAAAGTATGGCAATGTTTGGTGTGCAGTTTTATCTATGACGAAGCAAAAGGCGATCCCGAGCACGGTATCAAGCCAGGTACGCGTTGGGATGATGTTCCAGCTGACTGGTCATGTCCTGACTGCGGCGTAGCCAAGTCTGACTTTGAGATGGTGGAGGTGTAATCATGAGCCAACAGCCCGTAGTCATCATTGGCAGCGGGCTTGCGGGCTACACGGTAGCGCGTGAATTCCGTAAGCTTGATACAGAAACTCCTGTCATTATTTTATCTGAGGATCACGGTGGTTTCTATTCCAAGCCTATGTTGTCCAATGCCTTTGCGCAGAAAAAAAGTGCCGATTCTTTGCTGATGAAAGACGCGGCGAAAATGGCTGCTGAAGTCAAAATCGAGGTAAGGCCGAATTCGAAAGTAAACGCAATTGATCCACTGCGTAAACAACTGACTGTGAGTGGAGAGGTATTGCCTTACAGCAAGCTCGTACTGGCTCTGGGAGCTGATCCCATCCGTCTTCCCGTGCAGGGCGACGGAGCGGATGCGGTGTTGTCGGTGAATGATCTGGATGATTATCGTCGTTTTCGAGAGGCTGTCGAAGGAAAAACGGACGTGGTCATTCTCGGCGCAGGCCTGATTGGCTGCGAGTTTGCCAATGATCTGGTTGGAGCTGGATACAATGTGCATGTGATCGATCTCGCGCCGCAGCTATTGGGTCGTTTGTTGCCTGCGGAATCTGCAGCTTTCATTCAGCGCAAGCTGGAAGCGGAGGGGGTGGTGTTTCATCTGGGCACGACCACACAGAAGATTGAGCAGGCGGGAGAGCAGCTTAGCCTGGCCTTGGCTAACGGTGAAAACATATCGGCGGATGTGGTTTTGTCCGCGGTTGGATTAAGGCCACGCACAGCCCTGGCAGCCGCTGCAGGCATCAAGATCAACCGTGGCATCGTGGTGAATGGATTGCTGCAAACCAATTTTGAGGATATCTATGCCTTGGGCGATTGCGCAGAAGTTGAAGGGCGCGTGCTGCCTTTTGTGATGCCCATTATGCATGCTGCCCGCGCATTGGCTCCCATACTCACAGGCAACTCAATGCCTGTTCACTATCCGGCGATGCCAGTGGCGGTTAAGACACCGGCCTGCCCAACGGTAGTTTCACCGCCGGAGCCAGGCGCGCAGGGCGAATGGAAGGTAGAGGGTAATATTGACGGCGTCAAAGCCGTATTCCATCATACGAATGGCCAGTTGTTGGGTTTTGCGTTGATGGGATCGGCGGTGAATGAGAAAGCTGCACTCACACAGCAATTGCCGTCATTATCATAACAATCTGCTACCAAAAAATGACACACGGGTGGCAAAGCCTGCCCCGCCTCTGATATAGTCCAGAACTTCCCGCAATTCAGTTGCGGGCTTTAACTTTCTGAATGGATTTTATTATGAACAGCATTCCGCGCTTTACGATCAATCGAACGGTGGTACTGCTGGGACCCAGGCAGCCCTTCCTGGACTGGCTGAATAATGTTGATCCTGATGATGAGGCACTGACCGTAGAAGATTTGCGGGAAGACAATGAAGTGTTTCTGATTCCGCAATACAACGACAATTCCGACTCTGAGAAATGGGTCGAAAAGCGCTGGAGTTTTTTGTTCGAGCACATGCTGATGGGTTGGGTAGATGATGAAGCGCTGTGGCCACAAGACCGCACACTGGAGATGTTCAGGGAATGGTTCGAGATTGAAATTCATACCATGGCCTGGGACTTGTCGGATGAGCCTTTGATTGTTGAAGATTGGCAAGATGAAGACGATGACGAAAACAAGGGAATAGAAAAAATTCATCTGCACTAGTCTGATTCGATATGACCGATACTATTCGCCTAGCCAAACTTCTCGCGGGCAAAATTTCTTGCAGCCGCAGCGAAGCTGAAAAATACATTGAAAACGGCTTTGTCACTGTGGATGGCATCGTAGTGGAAGAGCCTGGAAGTCGCGTAAAGCCTGACAGCAAAATTGAGCTTTTGGCTGGCGCAAAACCTGTCCCCGTTGAACCCGTAACCATTCTGCTCCATAAACCTGCCGGCTATGATATCGAAAAGGATCATGAGGCTGCATTGCGCCTGATTACCCCGGAAAATCAGGCAGCAGATGACCGCTCAGGTATTCGTTTTATTAAGCGTCATCTTGCGGATCTCAATCTGACTGACCCATTGGGGGTTCAATCCAGCGGACTGGTAATACTGACCCAGGATTGGCGAGTTGCGCGCAAATTGATTACGGATGCAGCAAAAGTTGAGCAGGAATTTATCGTTGATGTAGCCGGTGAGATTTTGCCGGAGGGACTCGCGCTCCTCAACCAGGGAATTAGGATCAATGGCAGCCTGCTGCCAGTCAAAGCAAGCTGGCAAAATGAAACCAGGCTGCGTTTCGCGGTTAAGGGTAATCAGCGTCACCAGATAGCCAGCATGTGTGAACGGGCGGGATTAACAGTGCTTGCAATGAAACGCATCCGTATCGGGCGCATACCGCTGTCCGCGCTACAGGCGGGGCAATGGAGATATTTGCTTGGATACGAGAAATTTTGATATTTCAGCATGCATAGAATCCGCGGAACCTGATTTGCCATGACACACCAGATCGCTTCAACACTGTTGGAAAACTCTCGCATCCATATTGGTTTCATGCCGGAAGCTGCAGATATTAACCGGCAGATCATGGATGCCTACGTGCAATTACGTGAGGAGGATTGGTTGCGGCGCAGTCATTTTTTTGACGGTCGTTACGAGAATCTGTATCTGCATCGCGAGCGCATTCAGGCGATAGGACGGGTGCTTGAGCAGGCTGAGAGCTATGCCAAAAATCTGTTACAAAAGCCCGATGAGAAATTGCGCAGTGGTTTCTGGATCAATGATATGGGGCCCAATGAGGCCACTACAGAACACGACCATGACGACTATGATGAAATGCTGTCCGGGGTCTATTATGTTCAAGTCCCGCAAGAATCAGGAGAGTTGGTTGTCGTGGACAGGCATAGCCGCACGCTGGTTACGCCGCAGCCGGGCATGTTTGTTTTCTTCGCCCCGAATGTGCTCCACTCAGTAAGCATCAATCGCAGCGGCGAGCGGCGTATCTCCATCGGCATGAACTTTGGACCAGTCGCGGATTGATTTTTTAAACAGCAAAAGTTAAAGAAATAAACAAATCAGATTAGAAGTCCCAGCGGAAACCCAAAGAGAAGAACTGTCGTTGCCCATCCGATGACTGGTCTGCGTTTTCAATGTGGTTATTTTCCAGTCCCGCCTCAAAATCCAGACTGAGACTCTGCTTCATCTGATATGCCGTTCTAAACATTGGCATGATTCGGGTCATCAACATGCCCGAATCATAGTTTTGCCGAAAGAGTTGCATAGCCAAATCCATGGACCACCTGTCAGTAAGATTCGCGCGACTATAGGCATAAAATGACTGCGCTCTGTAAAGCGGGCTGGCAATATAGCTCAGGCTAAACACCGTTACATCACTGCTTGAAAAAAGATTGCTTCCTATCAGCTGGGGCGATACAGTCCATTCGTTTCCCGTGGCGGGCGTCGCGGGTAATTGCCCTTCCAAAGTCGTTAAGCCACTAGCGGGTAAACCTTCATAACTGGATAGCCTGACGTCGCCGCCTAATTGCCATCTTTGCGATATCTGCTGGGTCACCCCAAGCTGCGCCATATTGGCAGCGCCCGTGCGCGTTGCAGCCAGAGCGCGCAATTCATCTTCAGTCATGATTTGCAGCAGATCTGATATGGATGATGTAGTTGCGCCATACAGTGCATTTCTCGTGCTCATGTAGGGCGCTCTGCGATGATCCAGCAGCAGGTTATACGTCCGCTCAGCACTGGTGCTGAAACTCCCCTGAAACATCGCTATATTTAATGTGGAGTAACTGGTATCGTAATCCAGTACGGCAAACGCAGTCCTGGACGGTTCAAAATAGCGTAGCTCCGTACCTACAGCTCTACGATCAAGCATGCCATCCACCGTCTGATTTATTGCGTAAAGCGTAACTGGCCCCATATCTATGCTGGCACCGTAAAACACGGGTTTTGAATCTGCCGAAAAATCGGAAAGCTGGCCCGCCACCGCGTTCACACGCATCGACGGGGTAAGGCCAAAGCCAGCGGCCGCACCATCAAAACGTCCCATGACGCCACTGCCACTTGAGGACTGGCGGCCAAAGCGAGCAGAATAATCTGACAGCTTGTTCTTGACTTCAAAATAGGCCGCATTCAGCTTGTTTTTGCCTGTCTTCCCCGGTAAAAAATTGGCGTAGGCCGTATCCTGAAACACGATGCGGCTATCATATTCCTCGCTGATAAAGCGTTCAGTCGCAACCACACTGGTGAGGAGTGCAGATTGATCCACCGCAGAAAAGGTCGATTGAGTTAATGTGTTGTTAAACGGAGCAATCGTGTCAATTTTGCTGGCACCATGATAGTAGTGCATGGATAAGCTGCCGTAGGCTAATGTTTGCTTGGCCTGTTTCTTTGTGGTCGCTCGCTCCGCCGTGACAGAAGGCGGTGTGGGTTTGCTGCCCAGCTTAGCCAGACGAGCCTTGACCCGCTCAAAACCCTCACCACCGGTGTAGAGTTTCAAATATAGCTCATACTCCAGCTTGGCTTTATCCGCTTGGCCGGCGCGTTCTCTTGCAACGCCTACCCACTCCTGCCCATCCTGTGTGTAATCGTTGGGAGGGAGCAACAATAGTTTATTGAAGGCATCAATCGCTGCAAAATTATCGGATGCCGCCAATGAGTTACGCCCTTGCAGCATCAGTGCAGCCGCCTGTTTATCGATGTCAGTTGCTACAGCCAAAGGTTTTGCTGCAGGTAAAAAAGCTAGCCCCCCCTCGGTGCTGGGCAGAACTTTATCGATTTTGATAGCAACTAAAATACTTCGTCCGTCTCTGCCTGCATTCACCGTGTATTCAGCTTCACGAATGAAGTCAATAATCAATTTTGGCTGGGTAGTTTTTAGATTGGTCTTTACCGTAAAAGAAGGAGCCAAATTTGATGGCGGAGATTTTAAGACTTCATTATCCAGCCACTCTTCGCTGACTGAGCCATCGGGTAATTTATCAAGAAGTATTTCCAGTGTCCTTCCTTTTTTTGCAGGAAAATAGCGGATGTTATGCACCGGACTGCTCAGCCTGATAGTCGCAATTACCCTGTCTGTTTCAGTCTGCAAAGTAATATCCTCAAGCGGTTGCGCGATTACATGGTCGGAAAAAAGCCATACGAAAGCGGAAAGTGCCCAAAATACCCTTTTAGATTGGGGTACTTTTATATTCATCACAATACTTGAACTCCTTTGGCAAGCAACCCGTTTAGAAAAATAAGCGGGCTGAGTACTATTTTGATTTATTTAAAAATTCCATTCTGCGTGCAGGCTTGCGACAAAAATTACATCGCATCCACCAGGAATGAATTATTGATCACCAGATTAAATACAGCGTACCTCGACCGTTCAGTCCAGGTTTATGGCAGCCTGATTGTGCGCAATCCACAGCAGTTGGTGAATTATGTGTAACAGCCTTCTTCTCCATATTCCCCAGATATGACGTTCCTGTAGCGTGACAAGTCTTACAGGCGGTTGTCCCTATCACAGCGTGATTCATTACAGGCCCTAAAAATGACGTGTAGTTACTGGTATTGGTATGACAGGAGTCACAAGCGTTGCCTGTATAGGGAATATGGTTTGAAACTTTAGTCGTTGCGCCAGAAATCTGGCCGTTATGGCAGGTACCGCAGGTTCCTGGTGCTACGCCCGTATGGTTAAATATAGCGCCCAAGAAACTGGTAAAATTTAAATGGCAGGTGTCGCAAGCGGCAGTAGTTGCAACATGCGACGGAGATTTGCCTGTAGCAGTGCTGCCATTGTGGCAGTTCGCACAGCTGCCGGGTGCAACGCCAATGTGATCATAACCTGCCGGTATCCAAGCACTTGTCCTGTGGCATCTATCGCAAGCCAGGTTGGTTACAACGTGCCCCCCCGGTTTTCCCGGTCCCATCCCACCGTTGTGACAGGTCATGCAGGCTCTTGGTTGTACGCCAATATGGTTAAAGCGCGCCCCCTGGAAAGTGACCGTATTGGTATGGCAGGTTTCGCAAGGTGCATTGCTGATGATATGGTTGACGGGTTTGGGTGTTGCAACAACACGTCTGCCGGCTGAGTGACATCCCGCACAGTCGGTGGGTGTGCCCTTGAATATTCCGCCTACATGGCAAGTTTCACACTCAACATTCGTGTGTACGCCAGTCAGGGGAAAACCTGTCCTCATGTGATTGAAATCACTGGTGTTGCGCACGGCCTGCGCAGAAACGCCAGGCGCCAGGATAATCATGGCAAACGCAATGAATACAGACATCATTAAGCGATGCTTGGTTTGCAGACTTCTGAATAATTTTTTTGTCATTTTCCCCCCCTGTTTTTCCAAGCTTTAACGCAAGCAGCAATCACTGAACACTTGCATTAAATTTTCTTTGGCCGGCAATTGAAAATTTACTTTAGGTGCTGATGAAACGACAAGCCCATTTATCGGATTTATATTATTGATACGAACGGTATGAGATTTTGTATATGGTTGAAATTATTTATATAAATGCTCTAAATCAACGTATAAATTTCCCATCCACCCGGACTTTTTTCCATGTAGTTCCTATATGACAACGCTCACACTGACGACCATATTCACCGTTGTGCACATCGTCGCCAGCGTGGCAGCTGCCGCATGAACTGGAGAGGCTTAGTTTTTTATTCATGGGCTGTTTGTGGCATTGATAGCAGCCAAGTTTGCCATGTGGCCCCTCCAGCTTGAAGCCGGTTTTATTATGGTCAAAGTCCCAAGCTTTCCAGTTACGCATGTTATGACAGCTATCACATGCAGTTCCCAAGCGTCGCTTGTGCACATCCTCTTTTTCATGGCAGGACCAGCAGTCTGACTTCGCATCCTTGAATAAGGGCGTCGCATGGCATTTTTTGCACTCCACCAGAAAATGCTTGCCCAACAAGGGGAAGGTTGACAGGCTATGATCAAATTTTACTTTCGTCCAAGATTGCTCATTGTGGCAAGACTCGCATTTTTTGCCTTGCTGGCCTTTGTGTTTGTCATCGCTTTCGTGGCAGGCAATGCACTTGGTTTGCAGCTTGTCTTTATAGAGATCACCCTTGTGGCAGCTGCCGCATCTCACTTCCTTATGCTTGCCGAGCAGGGAATACCTGGTTGACTTTGCATGGTCAAACAGAATTTCTTTCCATTCTCTCTCGACGTGGCAGCTTTCACACTTGCCGCCAAAGTTTCCTTTATGCTTGTCGTCTTTTTTATGACAAGAGAAACAGTCCATCGGCAATTTTTCCTTCATGTCACCTTTGTGGCAACTGCTGCATTTGGCCGTCATGTGTTTACCTGTCAATGGGTATTTTGTTTTCTTGGCATGGTCGAACAGAATTTCTTTCCAGCCTTTTTCGACGTGGCAGCTTTCACACTTGCCGCCAAAGTTTCCTTTATGCTTGTCATCTCTTTTATGGCACGATACACAATCGGTCTTAAGCTTTTCTTTAAATACATCGCCCTTGTGGCAACTGCTGCATTTCGCTTCATTATGTTTCCAGCGCAGTGCGTATTTTGTCTGTTTGCCGTGGTCAAAAATAATTTCTCTCCAGCCCTTTTCCAAGTGACAGGTTTCGCATTTCCCGCCGAAATTACCTTTATGCTTATCGTCATTTTTGTGACATGAGTTGCATAGTTTTGGCGTGTCTTTATATCGGTTATCAATATGACACTCTTTACACTTGACTTCATTATGCTTGCCCAGCAGTCTGAAATCAGTTTTAGCGTGGTCGAAGCGGGTGGTCTTCCAGTCCTTTTCTTCGTGGCACTTCGCACAATCAGTACCTAAACCGCCTTTATGCCTATCGTCCTTCTTGTGGCAGGAATTACATGCGTAAGGCGCTTCGCGGAATTTTTTCGCAGGCAAGTGGCAATCTTTGCACTTGACCTTGTCACTTAAATGCCTCCCCTTAAGCTGAAAATTGGTTTGCGCATGATCAAATTTATCCGATGAAAAAACGATAATTTTGGCATCTCGCCCTTTATGATCTGTGTGGCATTCCTTGCAGTCTTTCTGTTCTTTCAAATGGCCGTGATAACCGCGCATTTCAGTAATGTCATTTGCCACATCCTTGTGGCAATCCTTGCATAGCGAATTTTGTGCGGCCTTATCAAATTTTTTGTGGCATTTTATGCACTCGCTTTCTACTTTGGCATGGCCCTCAATCAGTTTTCCAGGCGATAAGATGTCCCCTATTGAATCCGCTTGAACAGGCATACTCCCTAGCAGAGTGAGGCCGGCTAATAGAAAAATACGCAGAAATGTTGGCATATAAGAAGGCGGGAGTCACTCAGTACATATGCACTGATATGACATGAAATATGCCGCTGAATATCAGCAGATATACCAGCGGAATATGAAAGATATGCCACCATGAAAACAGTCTTTCATAAGTATGGAACTGAGCAACGTCCCGTACTGCTTTGATGTAAAGCTGTATTTGTTTGTTGTTTTCCTCGTACATGAGATCGAGGCGTTGCATTTGAGCAGGGTTCCAATTTTTTTCTTTCGCCTGCGAATACATTGCATGATGCAATTGCTTTCCCAAGGAACGGGACAACAGGGTTGCCTTAATACCTATCGTTGAAAAATGCCACAATTCTGCGTCACCGCCTTTGGAGACACTGGTGGTGCGAGCGCGAAACTCGTCCAGCTGTTTTTCAATTTCTGGCGCAAAACCTAGTAATGACTTTACGTTACCCGTCTGTGACACCTCAGCTTGAAGCTCCTTGAGATTAGCTTGTCTGCCAAATAGACCATTGTGAATTTTGGTGTAGAAGAAACGGCCAAATACGCCGCTACTTGCGACCAATAACATGGCAACGAGCGCCATGCCCGCATTGATCGAACCAATGTGAAAGGTAGAGTGGAACAGGATCAGAGTAGGGGCCAAAATCCCGAAAATCATATGCCATTTAAACCAGATGGGCAGAATACCCAAACTCCTTAAAATGCGGACGCGTTTGCGCAAAGGATATAGCAGCAGTGCCAGAAGCATTATTCCGCCAATAAGGCCCATGTTGTAGCCCAAGTCGTCGCCTGGCTTGTAAAATTTTTGTGTGGATATAAAGTAACCCATAGCGAGTACGCCACAGATGACGAGCAAAAAGATATTCCAGCCATATTCCCTGGAACGAACTTTAGCCTGAGGTTTGCGTTGCTCCTTTTGCTGCCCCGCCGAATTTGATTGCGCATTTGTATTCATTTGCCTGCCATGCCTATAAACTTTTTGATGTTATTAAAAAATTTAAGAACAGTTATTATTGCCTGTCCATATTTTCTAACTCAACTCTAATTTCACCCTGGTACATGCGTGCCATACTGGCGACTTCGGGTTTCAGTTCGATCGCCGCATCAAACATTTGGTATGCTTCTTTGAGCTCTTGTTTATCTGCCCCTGTCATCAGGATGGTTGCCAGCGTGATTTTTACTTGTGCATTTTCGGGAAATTGCTTATTGAGGGAGTGCAATAACTTGAGGCTCTGTGCACGATTATTCAACTCATTGTAGGTCTGTGCCAATAACAGTTGCTGGTCAATATTTTTTGGATTTTCTGCCACTTTTTTTTCTAACCCCGCCACCAATCCACTCAGTCCCATTGCGGCTGGTTCATGCATTGTCGGTTCATGTGCAGAGGATCTAACGCCAGCAAAGGCATGCTCAATATCGGATGAGGTTAATTTGCCTGCCGTTTCAACAGGATATTGCAGGGTTTTGCTGCCAACTGCATATCCAAGCCCAAAAAACATAGCTAGCAATGCTGTTCCACCAGAAATTGCCCATATACGTTGCTTTACGATTTTCATCTTTTGATCCATAAAGTAAGTGAGAAATAGATTCGGTGACTGGCATCCGATCTTAAAATAATAATACACCGAATCTTTCGGTGGTAGCGCATTTAATGATTGCTTGGTAATATGCGACAGAATGTCCGGGGAGAAATACCATTTGGGGAGTCGGTATTGAATAGATTCAACTATATGTTATATAAAATAAAATTTATTCTGCGCCAGCCTGATAATTGTTAGAAAACAGGTATCTTTTGCAGTTGCTCGCGCAATTCTCAGAATCTTATTCATATTTATACAAATCGGATTAAATCAATGTTGAATATTGAAACTCATGGTCTTGAAATATATTTGATACCGTTTGCAGTAGTGTTGTTTTTTTACTTTTATAACCGAAGTCGCAAAGAGTCCAGCGCGATGGAGCAACTCAAGGAAGTTTTGGAGGCAGGTCTGACCGAGCCTTCCTCGCTGCATCCCTTGATTGATCATAATAAATGTCTGGGCTCAGCATCTTGTGTATCTGCCTGCCCTGAAGGCGCTATCGGGATAATCAAAGGCAAAGCTGTGCTAATTCATCCTACCATCTGCATAGGACACGGCGCTTGCATGGCTGCCTGCCCGCATGATGCGATTTCTCTTGTATTTGGCACTGAGAAAAGGGGAATGGATATTCCCCAAATCAGCCCCAATTTTGAAACAAACGTGCCGGGCATATTTATCGCTGGCGAATTGGGCGGCATGGGACTCATACGCAAATCAGCCAGCCAGGGAAGCCAGGCCATGGATTCCATCAGCAAGCTGAAGAACAGTGCTCATCCACTTGATGTAGTCATTATCGGGGCAGGTCCTGCCGGTCTGGCAGGTACTCTGGGCGCGATTGAAAAAAAATTACGCTATGTCACCCTCGAACAGGAGAGTTCACTGGGCGGTGCAATTTTCCATTACCCTCGCAATAAGATAGCAATGACCGCCCCAGTCAAGTTACCGATTATCGGGCAAGTCAAGATGGGCGAGATCAGCAAGGAGGCATTGCTGGAGTTCTGGGATAAAGTCATACAAAAAACCGGTATGAAAATAAATTATAACGAGCGCATGGAGACCATCAATAAATCCGATAATGGCTTCATCGTCAAAAGTACGAAACAGAGCTATCAAACTCGGGCCATTCTGCTTGCGATCGGTCGACGTGGTACACCGCGCAAACTTGAGGTACCTGGTGAAGATTTGCCGAAAGTAGTTTACCGATTAATTGATCCTGAACAATACCGCAACATGCATGTATTGGTAGTGGGCGGAGGAGACAGTGCGCTGGAGGCTGCCATCGCCATTGCGGAGGAGCCGGATACGACCGTTACGCTGTCTTATCGCAGCGAGGCATTTGGACGCGGGAAACAGAAAAATCGTGATCGCCTGAATGCTCTGGCCGAGAAGGGGAAAATCAAAATCATGCTCAAATCAACGGTCAAACGTGTTGGACAAGATAACGTGGTGCTGAATCACGAAACAAAGGAAGTGACATTAGCAAATGATGGAATCATTGTCTGCGCTGGTGGTATATTGCCGACCCCCTTCCTCAAAGAAATTGGTGTCATGGTGGAAACCAAGTTCGGCACAACGTAACTAACGTGCAGTTGAATGAAACAGCAGGTCCGCTAAGTCATTAATATTATATTGCTTAATCCTCTTAAGCATCACCACCATTGTTGACAAATGCTACATTCCAAGTCGCTGGAAATAAAAAATAAATACCGGACGATAGCTGAAGCTAAACAACAATTTAAATATTAATTTAATGACTATTAATTTAACCGAGCAATGTTTAAACTGCTCTCCGTTGTATGTATATAGAGGTTATTTATGGCTGATGACAAAATTTCTCAAACCACACTAAAAACTTTGGTAGAAGCCGATGCCATACGATCCGCATCGGTAGTGGGAGAGGCAAGTGGATTTTATATTGCGGTCAAGTACGGAGAGACAGAAAAAGTGCTTACAGCAAGGACCGGCAAGATTCGCTTTTTTCGCTCGATGGATACAGTTGTCGATTACCTGCGCAAGACAATTGGCATAGGCCGCTTTAATGTGGACATGGCGAATTATGATCCGGAACAAATGAAGGACGCCGGTCGAAAACGCCCGGATAGAAAAGAAGCCATGAAGAAGGTTAATCAAGCTGTGGAGCGAGATAAATGGTTTCGCCAACAAGTTGAAATCGGCTTGAAGTCTGCCGATGAGGGGATGACGCGCCCAGTAAATGACTTCTTCAATGAATTGGAATCCCGTATTGATGGCAAACAAACTTGAAATTACCCCGGAAGCCGAACGAGATATTTTTGCCATTGCTTCTAATATCCAACTTCAGGATAGCGTAGCGTCAGCCATGCGTGTGGTATCGGAACTTAAAATACAGTTAAATAATCTGGTGGCTCTACCCGGCAGTGGCCGAGAAGGCGGCTGTGATGGAACAAGGGAGGTCGTCATTACGGGCATGCCTTTTATCGCAGTCTACAAAAAAGACAACGATTTGATAACCATCGTGCGCGTGTTGTATGGTGCCGATGAATGAAGAGTTTCAACAAAAAAGAATAAGGATTACTCAAAATTCAGCCCCCTTCACGCCCAACAGAAAGCGATGCATTTGAGGTTTGAGTCTGCGCTCTATGTGTAGATTGCCATTTCCATGAGTCAGCGCACATTTGTTCAATATTTCGCTCGGCCTTCCAGCCTAGTTCACGTTCTGCCAATTCAGTAGATGCATAACAGACTGCGATATCTCCCTTGCGACGCTTCGCAATCTTGAAAGGAATTTGGCGTCCACTGGCGTACTCGAAGGCACGAATCATCTCCAGCACGCTATTTCCACGCCCGGTACCGAGGTTGTAGGTGAATACACCTGTCTGATTTTGCAGTTTGTTGAATGTTTTGACATGGCCAATGGCAAGATCGACTACATGAATATAGTCCCTTACTCCGGTGCCATCGATGGTTGGGTAATCAGCACCATATACCGATAAGGCTTCCAGCCGCCCCTCTGCAACCTGTGCAATGTACGGAAGCAGATTGTTTGGGATGCCGTTCGGATCCTCTCCGATTAAACCACTTTCATGGGCACCTGCTGGGTTGAAATAACGTAATAATGCAATGCGCCATGAATGATCTGCTACTGAGATGTCACGCAGAATTTCCTCGATCATCAACTTGCTTCTTCCATATGGGTTGTTCGCACTAAGTGGGAAACTCTCAAAGATTGGAACACTGGCAGGATCGCCATATACCGTAGCGGAAGAACTGAATACAAGTGTTTTTACTCCAAATTTTTGCATGACCTGGAATAACACTAAACTACCGCTGACATTTGTGTCGTAGTAAATAAATGGTTCTGCTAAGGACTCGGCGATAGCCTTCAATCCTGCAAAATGTATCACCGCGTCGATATTTCTCTGAGAAAAAATATTCTCCATTTCTTTTTTGTTTCTAATATCGGCCATAAAAAAAGTAAATGACCTACCTGATATTTCACGAATTCGATCCAAAACTGCCGGCTTGCTGTTGGAAAAATTATCTACAACGATCAAGTCATGTCCTGCATTCATTAACTCAATGCAAGTGTGCGATCCAATGTAACCTGCGCCACCCGTAACCAATATTTTCATATTATTTATGAATTAGTGTTTTCAAAGATCTATATAAGCTGAAAAATTAAACCAGCTATCACTTTTCAATCTTGATGTTAAAGGCAAATAATTCAAGTGCCAAAGACAATAATCCATTTATTGAAATTTTATGGAGTATTTAAAACGGGTAAATTTTGACCCTGATCTTTATCAAAATATTTTTATAACGCAGATATTTTTTTTGATATGGTTGGAGAATTACAAGAAAAAATATGGAGAGCGTTTATGAATGTTTTGATGATCGGAGCCGGATATGTAGGATTGGTTTCCGGTGCATGTTTTTCTGAATTTGGAGCCAATGTAAGCTGCATGGATGTTGATGAGAAAAAAATAAATGATCTGATAGCGGGTAATATTCCAATCTATGAGCCCGGCCTAAATGCGCTGGTTGAAAAGAATGTCAAGACCGGTAGACTGAACTTCATGACGGATATGAATTCGGCAGTTGCTGATGCAGATCTTATTTTTATTGCAGTCGGCACACCAACAAGACGTGGCGATGGGCATGCAGATGTTAGCTACGTATATGCCGCAGCGAAGGAAATAGCCAAACATCTGAAAGGCTATACAGTAATCGTAGACAAATCGACTGTTCCTGTTGGAACGGCGAGGCAAGTACAAAGAATAATCAAGGATGAAAACCCAGATGCCGATTTTGATGTCGCGTCTAATCCCGAGTTTTTGCGTGAAGGCTCCGCTATTGGAGATTTCATGAGACCAGACAGGGTAATCATCGGCGTAGATAATCAGCGCGCTGAGGCGCTGTTGCGCGAGTTATATCGGCCTCTCAGCCTGATCGAAACGCTTGTGTTCGTGACCACACTGGAAAGCGCTGAGCTGATTAAATATGCCTCCAACGCATTTCTCGCGACCAAGATTAGTTTTATTAACGAAATGTCCATACTCTGCGAGGCAGTTGGTGCTGATGTACATGACGTAGCGAAAGGAATGGGAATGGATAACCGCATCGGCAGGAAGTTTTTACACGCCGGCCCAGGTTATGGAGGCTCATGTTTTCCTAAGGACACGCTGGCGCTGATCAGAATTGCTCAAGAGCATGGTGCATCTTGCAGGATAGTTGAATCAGCAGTGGAGGTAAACGCGGCGCAAAAAGCGCGTATGGTAAAAAAAATTCGCAGTGCTCTCGGGGGAACAGAGTCAGGAAAAACGATTGCAGTATTAGGTTTGACCTTTAAACCTGAGACTGATGACATGCGCGATGCATCCTCGCTTGCGATTATTCCGCCTTTAATGGACAAAGGGGCAATCATACGAGCCCATGATCCGGAAGGCATGAAGGAGGCAAAACAGCTACTTTCCGAGAAAATACTGTACTGCGATGGTGTTTATGAGACTTTCGATGGTGCGGATGCGGTAGTACTGATGACTGAATGGAATCAGTACCGCGGGCTTGATCTGAAGCGAGTCAAGTCGCTGATGAGGGGGAAAATATTCATCGACCTGCGTAACGTTTACGAGCATGAGATTATGTCCGCGCACGGTTTTGAATACCACTGCGTTGGACGCTAACCGCTATATATTCGACCTTTTAACATATGAAAATATTAGTGACTGGTGCGGCTGGATTTATCGGGATGCATGTGGCGATAAAACTGTTGGAGCGCGGAGATGAAGTAGTCGGCGTAGACAACATTAATGATTATTACGACGTAAAACTGAAATATGACAGGCTGGAACAGCTTAATCACTACGCAAAATTCTGCTTCTTGAAGCTCGATATTTCAGATACTCCTGCAATGCATGCATTATTCGCCCGCGAAAAATTCCACAGTGTCGTCAATCTGGCGGCACAACCGGGCGTGCGCTATTCTTTGCAGAATCCCCATGCCTATATAAATAGCAATATTGTTGGTTTTACGAATATTCTGGAAGGTTGCCGTCACAACAAGGTGGAGCATCTGGTCTATGCAAGCAGTTCAAGCGTCTATGGTTCAAACACCAATATGCCTTTTTCTGTGCATCAGAATGTTGACCATCCGGTCAGTTTCTATGCGGCAACAAAGAAAGCCGGCGAGTTGATGGCGCACACCTACAGTCACCTCTATGGTCTACCCACGACAGGGCTGCGCTTTTTTACCGTGTACGGCCCCTGGGGTAGACCCGACATGTCTCCCTCTTTATTTGCGGGTGCGATCTTGCGAGGATGTTCCATTGATATATTCAACGAAGGAAAAATGCAGCGCGATTTTACCTATGTTGATGACATCGTCGAAGGTGTCGTGCGGATACTGGATCAAGTGGCTACTCCAAATTCTGCATATGACACTGCAAGCCCGGATCCCGGGACCAGTTTTGCACCTTATCGTATATACAACATTGGCAACCATAAGCCAATTGAGCTAATGACGTTTATTGCAGCCATGGAACATGCCATGGGTAAGAAAGCAGAAAAGAACATGTTGCCAATGCAGGCGGGTGATGTCGTTGCAACCTGTGCCGACATAGACGATCTAAAAAGAGCAGTCTGTTTTACACCATCCACTACGCTGCCGGAGGGGATAGGAAAATTTGTAGCGTGGTATCTAAAGTACTACCAGGCTTAATTGGTCTGCTCGAACGGATGCTGCTGACGCTATTCTGGAAAAAACAAAGGCCAATACGTCCAGGCTCGATTGCGTGCTTATCGGGCCTGCGACTCCGCTTACACTCCGATGGTAGGCAGCACCACCAATGCGACCAATACACCCCAGGCGATTGCCCCTACGGCGAAAACCTTGTACGTCACATCCTGGACATCCAGCGCTTCCTTGATGCCCAAGATGGTGCTCACGCCATGGTATAGCAGGCTTCCAGAGGCCACCAGTCCGAGCAATCCAATTGCCGCATTGAACTGCAGATTCGGCAGCAGGAGCGACAGCGCAGATAGCCACAATGGGATAGGTGTTACGGCGGCCAGCAGGTAGCTGTCATGAAAATGGATGGGATGACCTTTCTCTTTTGCGATCAAATGAATGACCCAGGCCATTAAAGGCACAGTCGCCAGCTCTGCCAGAAAAAATAGACCCGCCACGTCGTACCAGCGCTGCAGGCTAACGCCAGGTTCGTAATAGTTGCCGTGCAAGTATCCGGCCAGCGCAATCATTAATGCTGGCAATAGCGAGAGCGGTAAAACCATGCCGACAGATACCTTTCCGATCGAGGGATGAATCCCGCGCAACTCATCCCAGCCAGTGTGATAAGAAAATATCATTTTCGGATAATCAAACGGTTTCATGATGTGCCTCCATTCTAGATGTTGAGGAGATGCTGCAGCCTGAAAAGAGCCAGGAAATAGATAGTGCAGCAGAGAGACAGGCGAACTTCAAGCCTGTTTAAAACATATCACAACATGATATATATGTAAATGAGTAAATGAAAAACTTTATGGCTAAGCGCAGGCCTGAAAATATCACAGGACAATTCTGCCAGAAACATTTCATGCTGAAGCTCAAAATAACCAAAAATCCTAAATGCCGCCGACACAGCACGTCATTAGGCATTAATCTTTCTGCGACGGGCCGTAAATGCAATCAGGCCTAGTCCTGCAATTATCATGGCATAGCTTTCTGGCTCGGGAATAGGGGACGTAACAGGCACGTATGATGCAGAATAGACTACGTCAATCCCTTTCACCGTAAGGCCTATATTTGACGATCTGCTTCCATTGCCCCAATGAATTGAGTCTTCTACAGAAGCATCTGGGGTGATGTCAAAACTCATTGAGCCCATAAATACTTTATCTCCAAAATCACTGAAAAAATTGCTTTTAATGCTCAGCATGAAATTTAAAACGCCTTCTCCGCCATCAGTTGCTGCCGGTTGCGAAAAAGTGGCTGACTGAAAGGAATTTGGTGACGTATAGCCACCAGATTCTGTCGGGAAGGTTCCAAAATCGTAAACTGCCGCGTGGCTTACGTTACTGATAGCTAATAATCCTGCAGCTAAGAGTGCATAAAATGTTTTTGTAACTGAAAGCCTCATGATTATCTCCCGTAAATAAAGCAATCCAGACATCCACATATTTGTGGAACAGGATTAAATCAAAGGAGTTTCATTGCGCTGTTTATAGGTGAGTTTTCTATCTAACTGTATTCAACTACAGCTATTGATGAGTACGAAAAGCAGGGCACAACAATCCTCCCTCGGTTTATACAATCCGAAGTTTGTCTATTGATTTCGTTAGGAAATGAATCTACGCCCGAACAAAGCGCTTTGCATGAGCAGGAAATACTTTTTTTATAGTATGTCAGGATTACACTATTTTTAAAAAATAGTATAACTATCCTAGTTTCAGCTAGTTCAATATTGATACTAATTAAAATAATATCAGCGCTGTACAACCCATGCGTCTAGTCGTCTTGTGAATCTAATTCTGCGTAAAAAATTATATTTGCATGAGTATGAATAATAATTATTTTATGAGTGATAAATATAAGGATATTACCTATATATAGCTCATAAATTTTATGTGATAGTTAAATTCAAATATTAGAATTAACAATTTTATTAACCGGTTTTGAATTTCATTCTGGTGATTGTTTTGTTTATGGAGTAGCAGTTACTCACAAAACCGGGTTTAAACGACAGAAAGTTACGTTTGGAGAATTGGCCACATTTTTTGACACATTCAAGGCCAAAGTAAATAAACATCTTTGAAAACTTAATGTAAATCAGGTCTTATTGCTTGACTCTTGAGGATTGCACGATGACCAACGTACGTTACGAGTCTAAAAACCAATGAACGTTAATGACATTCCTGTAATCGCATTTTTTAAGCGATTACTTGATCCATTTATGATCTGGGGGTTGTTGATTCTGCTTACATGGTTATACGATGAGTCTTTCACTGGTGATTATCTGCTTCTGATTATCATCACGTTTTTCATATCATCATACATTTACGAGCAAACGAATCTATATCGCACATGGCGTAATGGTAGGCTGTTGACTTATATCAGCGATACGCTTATTGGCTGGGCAATCATAATCACCATTTTGGTCTTTTTAGGATATGCGACCAAACTCACCTACCGATATTCTGAGCAGGTTATCTTAACCTGGTTCCTCCTCACGCCGATCGCCCTCTTAGTCAGCCATCTTATCGTACGCAAAATAGCTGCTACGCTACGCAGGGTGGGAGAGATGCGTTCTGTCGTGATCGTCGGAGCCAATGATACCGGACTGAAAATTGCCGCGCGCATCGTGGAATATCCCTATCTTCTCATGGATGTTCGTGGCTATTTTGACGATAGGGATGAATCCCGGAATTCAGCAGCTACACCCTCGTTGTTAGGGGGAATATCGGATGTTGCGGATTACGTCCGTTCAAATAGCGTAAAAATGATCTTCATCAGTCTACCGATGTCTGCTCAACCGCGTATTCGCGCTCTTTTGGATGACTTGCATGACACCACTGCCTCTATCTATTTTTTGCCGGATGTTTACATTTTCGAGCTAATGCAAGCTCGTTTCGACAACATTGCAGGTATACCGGTAGTCGCAATATGTGAATCACCATTTCTCGGCGTGGATAACGTGATCAAGAATTTAAGCGATTTCGCACTCGCCTTACTTATCCTTCTGCTCTTGTCGCCACTGATGCTGGGCATCGCTTTGGCGGTCAAGCTTACGTCACCCGGCCCTGCAATCTTCAAGCAGCGCCGCTACGGTCTAAACGGCGAGGAGATCATTGTCTACAAGTTTCGCTCCATGACGGTAGTCGAAGATGCTAAGCAGATTGTGCAAGCTCAGAAAAATGATGCTCGACTCACAAAGATTGGCAGCTTTTTGCGCCGCACTTCGCTTGATGAGTTGCCTCAGTTCATCAATGTACTGCAGGGACGGATGAGTATCGTCGGCCCGCGTCCCCATGCAGTCGCACACAATGAGCTTTATCGGAAAATTATCAAAGGCTACATGTTGCGCCATAAGGTAAAGCCCGGGATTACAGGATGGGCTCAGGTAAATGGATTGCGTGGTGAGACCGAAGTCCTGGAGAAGATGCAGGCGCGTATCGAGCACGATCTTAACTACCTGCAAAACTGGTCAATATGGCTGGATCTGTGGATCATTATACGCACGGTATGGGTAGTCCTGCGTCAAGATAATGCTTACTGATAATTTGTACTTATTTGATCGGATCGTCATCTGCAAAATTACTGGGAGAACAATCTTGTTTAACTTTGGCATCCTACCGTCCATAAAATTCAATGGATCTGTGACCTTCAATCGCGCTCTTTGCGCCCTTATGGTTATGGTGGCAACTGTCTGCCTTCTTTCTTGTGGAAACAAGGATAAGAAAAGAGGCCAGGTTTTAGCTAGAGTGAATGGCAAGGAAATTACTGTTCGTCAGATCAATGATGAATTAACACGTGCCGCTGTCAAATCAGACCAACAAGCGGCTGCAACTGCGCATTTTCTGGAGTTGCTGATCGACAGGCAACTGGTCACAGAGGCAGCGATACGAAAGAAGTTAGACCGAACTCCCAAAGTCATGCAGGCAATCGAGCGCGAAAAATCTGAGATTATTGCGCAAGCATATCTGGAAAGTGTGGTGACGAGGATAAGCAAGCCTTCCATCATGGAAGTTAACGACTATTTTCAGCAACACCCTGAGTATTTTTCTGAGCGTAAGCAATTCGATATGTATCAATTAATTTTTTCCACAAGTGATCTTAGCGATGAACTCAAGTTATTCATAGACTCTGCCAAATCGATTGACGAGGTTGCAGGATGGATGGACATGCATAACGTAAAATATGCGCGCGGCCAATTATCACGCAGTACCACTGACATGCCGGAGCAGATGGTATCGAAGATAAAGGCAATGAACGCAGGTCAGCTATTCCTCATCCGCGAAGGAGAGAATACTTTGTTAAATTCAATTTTCGATATCAAAGACAGCCCCGTGTCATTAAAAAATGCTGCGTTGCAGATTGAGCGGTATCTTATTAAGAATAAATCCAAGGATGCGGCAAATACAGAGATAGCTTACTTGCGTTCATTGGCGAAAATTGAATATCTAAATGCGTCCGCACCTGTTGCACACCCTGACAACGCAATTCAAGCGAAGTGAATCGGCTTCAATTAAATTGGTTCAGTAATTTTTGGCAGTGCCAAGCGAGGGGCTGCACTGGTTTGTACGTCTATAAGCCTCATCTTTATTTGAGGGGGATGGCTTGATTTCCTCATTTTTGTCATTAAGTAGTATTCCATTCAATGTTTGGCACCTAAATCCTGCCAAAAATTAGATTTCGTCAGCTAAATGAAAAAAACGGCATAATTTTTTTGAAACGACAGGCTGTTGACATGGATAAAGATAATGTAGCCTGTAAAGCATTAAATAATAGTTTACATACATAAATCGCATTAGTTCTAAATTGAAAAACTAAATTTTCAAAAGGAGATTTAGACATGTATAGATTCATATTCGTCGCTCTTGTGATATTTTTTATGGGCATCAGAACTAATTTGTCAATTGCGGCAGATAAACCAGAAATTTATCAACTACGCCAAGGGGACACTGTATTGATTTCTGTCTGGCGTGAAGACACCCTACAGAAACAGGTGGTAGTGCTGCCAGACGGTAGCGTCACATTCCCTCTGATCGGCCGGGTTGAAGTGGCAGGTCTCAGTACACCAGAAGTTGAGCAGCGAATTACTAAGAAGCTGAAGGAATACTTCCCAGAGCCTATTGTCTCGGTTGTGATTGTCGGAATTGACGGCAATCGCGCGTACGTGACGGGAAAGGTAATTCACCCCGGCCCACTGATCATCAGTGGGCCGATTACCGTGTTGCAGGCAATCAGCCTCGCAGGCGGATTTGACAGGTTCGCGGATGAAAACGGTATTAAGGTAATTCGTGCAAAACCTGCAGGGCAGGAAATATTTCCAGTGAATTATAAGGATATTATTTCTGGAAAAAACATGTCGACCAATGTGCAGCTCAAAGCGGATGATACCCTGGTGGTGCCTTGAGTTTCTTGGTTGAAATTTTAATCAATCGCACGTTATTGAACTTTTATCCTGGAAATTAAATTGAAAATATATATCTTTCTTATGTAGTGGAGAACATCGTTGAAACTGCACCGATTTGACAAGCTTGCCATCCTATTGACTGTCTTGGTGCTTCACTCGGGTCAAGGTTGGGCTGATCCATGGCAGCAAACCGGATCCGCAAGAATATCTGCTGAGTATGACACCAATCCTGCCATGTCTCTAAACAATCCTAGCGGTGCATGGCAATTACTTTTCGAGCCGAGTTATACCCTTGCGGGAAGACTTGGGGAGAACGCGTTGAAAACAGGGCTTGCTCTTCAGATAGCACGTTCTTCGAACGAAAATCTTATCCATAACCGTGATAGCCCCAGTGTATTTATTGACTGGTTGCGCAACAGTGTTGCCGGCGAATTTGGTGTGACCTCCAGATATGCTGAAATTGCGACGCGCGATGCAGGTATTGATGCATCAACTCAGGTTCCTTTAGACAGTATCCGTTCCTCCCGTACCCTGTCGGGCAGGTGGAATAAAGCCCTGAGTGAACGTAGCATAATCTCGGCTGACGGTTCTTATGAAAATGTTTCTTATACAGGGGGGACATACATTGGCTATGCCACCAGATTAGAAAACATGATGTTCAGTTATGTCTGGAGCGAGCGCAACACACCTTTTTTGAAGGCATCGCATAATGATTATGAACCGGCAGACAATAGTTCACCAGGCACTTATGTAGATTCCTTATTAGGGGGACTGAATTGGATACTTTCGGACTATCTGCAAGGTACGTTGCAGGTGGGCAGATACAAGATGAACGATACCGAGATGGGTACACAAGGTGGTATGTTAGTGCGGTACGCAGGCCAACGAACTGGACTTGTTGTGAATGCTGAACGCTTGGTTTCACCCAGCGGTCTTGGTGGTTTGGTAACGGTCGATCAAGTGAATGCAAATTGGAATTATGCATTGAGCGAGCGCAGTAACACGGGTATTGATCTGGGGTGGCGAAAGAGTCAATTGGTCACGGATGTCATCTATCGCACTACTAGTGTGTGGCTGCAACGCGATCTCAATTCATTCTGGGGACTGCGAACGTATTATCTGTACCGGAACTTCAAGCAGGAGGGGTTGGACGTCGGATCCTCGAATATACTTGGACTTTCCCTTGTGTACACCTATACCGATTTTTGATGTCAAAAATAAAGAGTATATATGGCTACCGAATACGAACTAACCTTCATTGATTATCTGTCGATCATGCGCCGCCGCGCCCCAGTTCTGATCGCTGTATTTCTTACGGTATTACTGATTTCAGTTGCCGTCGCAATCACTATTCCACCGACATACCGTGCTACCGGAACCATCATGGTGGAGTCGCTGCAGATTACTGACAATATAGTGCCCAGCGTGATCAGAAACAAACTAGATGAGCAGATTAATCTCATCAAGCAGCGGATAATGACAAGAGAAAATTTGTTGCAGATTGCCAACAAATATAGTCTATTCAAGTGGAATATTGTTTCCCTTAACTCTACGGAACTGACTGAAAAAATGCGTGATCGCATTGTTGTAGAGACAGTCAGCCCTGGTGATTCCATGCGCACCAACCGGCAGGGGCAAGAGGCCATTGCGTTCACACTATCGTTCGAGGATCGGCACCCAGAAGTGGCCTTTCAAGTCACCAACGATCTCATTACTCTCTTCTTGGATTGGAATGTAAAACTGAGAAAGGAGGGAGCCATGGAGACCACTTTTTTCCTCTCACAGGAGTCTAATAAACTTAAAGTCGAGGTTGATCGCCTGGAGGCGTTGATTGCTGCTTACAAGCAGCAGCACAAAGAGGCCTTGCCAGAACAGCTTACTCTGCGCATGACCATGCTCGCGCGTGCCGAAAATGATCTGCGTGAGGTTGAGCGGGATTACAGGAGCACAAGAGAGGAGCTGCGCTCACTGGAAGTCGAGCTCTCTGCTGCCAAACACGGCACGACTCAGGAAAATCCAACACAGACCCTGCCAGCACTTCAAGCGGAGCTAACAAGGCTTTCTGCTCTTTATAAGGAAACACACCCTGACATAAGAATAATCAAGCGCAAAATCGAGTCAATGGAGAAGACAGCCGGCACGTCTTTGCCTGAACCATCCTCAACCGATGTTTCAAACGTGGCAATGTATCGGATTCAGGCAAAAATCGATTCTGACAAGGCCAGGCTAGTTTCCCTTGTGCAGCAGAGAGAAATGCTACAAGCCAAGATATCCGAGAATGAACGCGCGATGATACTTACTCCTAAGGTGGGGCAGGATCTGGATGTGCTCATTCGTGATCGCGACAGCGCGCAACGAAAGTATGAGGAGATCCGCAACAAGAAAATGAATGCGAAGATTGCCGAGCATCTCGAAACCGAGAATATATCGGGGCGTTTCTCTGTGCTTGAACCACCGCTATTACCGGAAAAGCCATTTAAACCAGATCGTATCAAAATTATTTTACTGGGCTTTTTCTTGGCCATGGTTTCCTCAGGTGGTGCAATGATGTTTTTGGAATCGATCGACAAGCGGATATATGGAACCGAAGCACTCACCCATGTGTTGGGTTACCGGCCGCTGGTTGTCGTTCCCTACCTCGCTATACAAGAGGATGGAGCACGCAGAAAGCGCATGCTCAAGCTGGCGATAATCACAGGCGTTATAGCCTTGATCGCGACCATTGTCGCACTAATTTCTGTTTACACGCCTCTGGATATCATGTTTTTAAAGTCATAGCCAGATTAATAGAGGGAGAAAGGAATGGAACGCATCAAGCAGGCCATCGAAAAGGTAAAGAAACAGCGGTCAGGCGGATCCAGTGAATTTACTCAGCCACATGCGGATAGCCCTCGCACAGCGACTAAGCCGCGCACTGATATAACTCATGGCGAGTTGGAGAACATCAGCTACACGCATACGCGCGTAGTCAAGTTGAGGCTGGATCATCTGGAAAATAACCGTATTGTCGCGTTCAATAAAAGCGATGCAAAGAGCATAGTCTTCGATCTTCTGCGCACCCATATCCTGCAAAAGATGGAAGAAAATGGCTGGCGCACCTTGGCTATTACTTCGCCTACCCCGGAGGCTGGAAAGACCGTAATCGCCATCAATCTGGCCATTAGCATTGCCCAGCAAACCAACAAAACAGCCGTGCTGGTGGACTTTGACCTCCGTTGCCCCAAGATAGGTGCTTATCTGGGAATCCCCATGGAGAAATCTTTGAATGACCTGCTGGATGGTACGGCTGAACTAGCAGAGGTGCTCGTCAATCCAGACATGCCGAGGCTAGTGGTGCTGCCAACAAAGAGTCGGGTGAAGAGGTCAGCAGAAACCCTTTCTTCAAAAAATATTACGAACCTGATTAAAGATCTGCGCGACCGATACGAATCGCGCATTGTCATCTTTGATCTGCCCCCCATGCTCGTTACAGATGATGCCATCGCCTTACTACCCCAGATCGATTGCGTACTCATGGTAGTGGCCAACGGAATGTCCACCAAGCGAGAAATAGAGGACAGCCTTCGCCTCCTGCCGGCAGAAAACCTTATTGGAACGATACTCAACAAAGCTGAAATTGAGACGAGGGCTTATTACTATTAGTGACCGGTCGAATAAAGACTTAGTTTATACAATGGAAAACCGGTGTGGCGGTAATCTAACGGAGACCCACGCCATTTTCGGGAAAGTGTCGTATGGATAACATTTCCAAGAAATCGAGCAACGTTGTATGGCACAACGCTACGGTGACTCGCAAGCGTCGCGAGAAAATGAACGGACATGGTAGCGTGATTCTGTGGTTCACGGGTTTGTCAGGTGCGGGTAAATCATCGCTGGCGCACGCGGTAGAAGAAGAACTGCATCAGCAAGGCTGCCGCACTTTTGTATTTGATGGTGACAATGTGCGTCATGGATTGTGTTCCGATCTAGGGTTTTCTGCTGAAGATCGCGTCGAGAACATCCGCCGTGTGGGGGAAATGGCAAAACTATTTGTTGAGACTGGAGTGATCTCACTTACTGCTTTCATCTCGCCTTTCCTGAGTGACCGCCAACGCGTTCGCTCACTGGTGCCGCATGGCGACTTTCTAGAAATATACTGCCACTGTCCGTTGGAAATATGTGAGCAACGCGATGTAAAAGGCCTTTATATGCTCGCACGTGCAGGAAAGATAAAGGAATTTACTGGTGTCTCTTCACCCTATGAGGTTCCGATTAATCCAGAGTTAATCGTGGAGACTGGAACGCTGACAATGGAAGAGTCCATTGCCCAGGTGATGCAACTGCTGCGTGATCGTGGCATTGTCCAGCGACACGCAGGTGCCTGATCAAGCATATATCAATACGAAATCCCGTCTCGCGCTGCCTTTTAGTTACCGGATACTTTTATTGAGCATAAGCATCTTTGATCAAGTCATTATTATCCGACAGTTTTCGCACCATTTGAGCATAAGCTACACCTAAGCCAGCAACTGACCAGTACACAATCGGGATAATCGAAATGCTGCTCACGGTAACAATAATCACTAAAATAGCCAGTAGCGTGGCCAGAAGGACCCGACCAAGGAGGTATTCGTCGCTTTCCCGGTCCGCAATTGAGCGCATGGCTCGTCTTACACCGATCACAACCACAGCAAAGAAACCAACAAACAATCCCAACCCAACGAATCCTTGTTCTAGTGCTATTGCAATGAAGGTGTTAACCACATCAATAATCCCCCCCTCATACAATGCCAACATCTCGGGTGTCTTCAGATAATCGATTGAGCCGAACCATGGGTTACGCTGAATAACAATCATTGAGTTGGTGATCAAGTTTTCCCGATAGTCTATGTTGATCTTTTCCGTCGTTCCGATGAATGGCAATAAATTTATCACCCTCTCACCTCCTGGTAGCGTGGAAATCAAAAGCAAGGCGAGCAATCCAGCCAGTGCTAATCCCATCAGGCGGCGGACTGGCTTGCGGCCTGTCGCAATGAAAACAATAAATAACACGCTGGCCCCCACCCACGGTCCTCGTGATAAAGGGGCTATTAAACCTGCAGCCAGCAATGCCATGCCAAATCGGCGGATAAATTTTTGCTGAATGTTTCCTTGCAGAAATAAGTAAAACCCCATGCCAACTACCATCAGATAACCCAGCGCAATGGGATGGCCTACCGAGGCACTTACCCTAAGCATGCCATCCCGCCCAAGGTATCCCGTCATGCCCCCATTTAGAGCAAGTATACCGAACAAAGATTTGTAGAGTAGCCAGTCTCTGAAGGACTCAAAAACTGCGATCGGGGCTAGCACCATGATTGCTATCACAAGACTCATCAAGGCATTTTTAAATGTTTGCAGGTTTTTTAGCGAGCGACTAATGACAAAAAATGGCAAAAATACATCCACGAACAGATAAAAAATTTGGCGCAAGGTATCCGTTATGGTGGTTTCTCGTAGATAGAGTATGACTGTTAGTAAGAGATAAGCAGCTAATAACTTTTCAGCACCCGAACGACCAAAGGGTAGGGTGTCGCTTTGCCGAATCAAGAAAAAAAAGGCGGGAAGCAGGATGACCAGTGCCAGCATCCTGGCGTGTGAAAGTTCAAATAAATAGTTGATCAAGCCCCCCCCGGGAATCGTGAATGTAGCTACGGGTAGGGCGAACAGGATAAAGAAAAATAGGGCTGTGGGATTAGATTCGCGCCGGTTTGCGTAGATTAGTAGCGGCACGGCAATAAATGCATATACCCAATAGCTGGGCGCCAAAAAGGCGGCAAGTGTTAAGCCGAACCATAGATTTCGTCTTTGCGAAAAATGACTGCGCCCAATTATGGTTACTGCTGGTCGATCCACAAAAGCAAAAAATACCGTTGACAAAAGCAAGAGGTATAACAGGGCTCGGAGATATTCTGGCATGTCAGTCCGTAATTGAAAATTCCATCATTGAGAACAACGCTCAACAACGGAGCAGATACAAATGTTGGCGTACTTAACACTTTGACTTTCCCGCGAGAATGAGAATCCAGTGGGTTGGAGAAAAAGTAGTTTTTGTATGGCTGTAATGACGGTGCTATCGTGATTAATTTCGAAAATATTTACAAGATCTGCCTTTGTGACCGGCCGGATCTAAATTTCAGAAATGAGCTGCACACATCATCCGAGAAGAACCATACCAGATTTACACCATAAAGAAGGCAGGATATAAGAAAAGCGAGATAGCCGTCGTGTTGAAACGAAGCAAAGCAAAGCGAGCATCAGCATGTCACTTGGCCGTAACCGAGGGCGGCGTGTGACGATTGCCCGAATCAGATGCACTGACAGGGCGGTAGAAAGGCATGCGATCAACGTTGGGCGAAAAATGACCCCACTAATTGAACGATAAGAAACCGTCCCAAGGCTTGGATACAAGCCTTCCCATCAGATATTGCCTAAGTCAGGCGTTGCACTTCAAACTTGTGCATCAGACTTGAAACATGAAACAACCATCCCAATGGTCATGATGCTAGAGGATATTTCAGAGTCCTTTTGAATTATTTTTAAAGCACGCGCCAAAAATAACACAATTCATCGGATTGACATGAGCAATCCAGCAAGAGGATAGCAAAAAAATATTCATCGTGCTTGCTTGGAGGAAAGCTTCCTGTTTGTGGTCAGATCGCAAGCAAAAATTTGAGGGATTGAACTAAATTCATTAGTTCATTGGTGCTGGTGCGGTGATGATTTAATTTTTTGAAATTAAATGATTTTTCCAAATAAAGCGTAATAAAAGAAATTTTACTCGCTCTATTTTGAGGCAATGGCCCGTCGTGTGCCTGTAGTTTTCACCAAAACAGGTTGGTCAAAGGAGGTTGCAGTGACAGGCAAGAACGGTGTGTTGATTAATGTTGATGTAGATTCAGTGGCGCAGGGAACCGTAACAATCTTGTCTCTGTCAGTTAATGCATGGTGCGAGATGTCAGGGAATGCCTATCACACAGTTGCCTTAAACCGTTGGCAGGAATCTATCAGTCAACTAAAAAAGACATTAGAACGCACCGGCCAACGAAGCCTGAATTCAGCCAATGTTCGGGGGCTGAAATAAATGACTGCACTTCAATTTGAGCAAGCGATATTGTCTGTCGTCATTGTCAATTACCGCACGCCGAACCTTGTTACAGAATGCCTCGCAAGCTTGCTTCCTGAAATAAATCAAATAGATGCCCGTGTCGTAGTGGTGGATAATCGCTCCGATGATAATTCTTTCGAAGTCATACGTGCATGGTTGGACGCGAATGATGTGGGAGCTAAGGCCACCATCATTCAGTCGAATAGAAATGCCGGATTTGCTGCCGGGAATAATATTGGTATTAAGGCATGCAGCGCCCGGAATTATTTACTGTTAAATAGCGATACATTAGTCCGATCAGGCGCAATCCGGAACATACTGGATACAGCAATTCGATTCCCTAATGCAGGAATGGTCAGCCCCCGGCTTGAATGGCCAGACGACACAGGTCAGGTGAGTTGTTTCAGGTTTCCCTCGCCTTTTAGCGAGTTATGCGATGCGTCGGACACCGGAATGATTGACCGATTTTTTGGGAAATACATCGTAGCCATGCCAGTTCAAACACAGATCGCGCGTCCAGAGTGGACTAGTTTTGCCTGCGTACTCATCAAGGATGATGTGTTTCGTCAGGTCGGGCTACTTGATGAGGGTTATTTCATGTATTTCGAAGATATCGAATTTTGTTATCGAGCCGTTCAAGCCGGGTGGACGATTGCCCACAACCCAGAGGCGCATGTCGTTCATCTTCGTGGCGGAAGCTCCTCGGTAAAGGAGCAAACCCGGAAAAAGAGACGAGTGCCAAAGTATTTCTATGAGTCCCGCACCAGATTTTTTTATCAGACTTATGGCTGGCTGGGCCTGACAGCAGCAAATTTGCTATGGTGGTTGGGGCGGATAGTATCCGGCACTCGGCAACTACTGGGCCGACCAGACAAGACGGTCGTTGAAAGACAATGGCTGGATATCTGGACCAACTGGCTTAATCCGCTTAAACCTTATACCCAAGCTAAATCATGAAGAAGACTTCTTTGACGCCACGCTTGCCGCATTTCGTGATCATTGGTGCAATGAAATCGGCTACTTCGTCACTGTACGATCAGCTGGCAGGACAGCCAGGCATATTCATGTCCACCCCGAAGGAACCCAATTTTTTCAGCGATGCTGACCAATATTCCAATGGAATATCATGGTATTCAAGTTTGTTTGCCGAAGCGGAGGAGGGGAGTCTCTTGGGCGAGGCGAGCACGCATTACACCAAATTGCCTACCCATCCAGAGACCGTGCGGAGACTAAAGGAGCATCTGCCCGATGCGCGTTTCATCTATGTGATGCGCCATCCAGTGAATCGTCTGATCTCACACTATATTCATGAATGGAGCACGGGGATATTTCACTGCGGTATCGAGGAAGCGATAGATAAATACCCTGAACTGGTTGCTTACGGGCGCTATGCCATGCAGCTCGAACCATATTTAGAGGCTTTTGGCCGTACTGCCGTACTGCCTGTTTTTTTCGACCATTTGCTTAGCGAGCCGCAAGCGGAACTGGAACGCATCTGTCGCTTTATCGGGTATCGAGGTCAGCCAGCATGGATACAAGATTTGAAACCGGACAATGTTTCCAGCGAGCGTATCCGCAGATTTCCTGGTTACCGGTTTCTGGTCGAATCGGGACCGGCAACCTGGTTTCGTCGCCACTTCATTCCACAAGCTTTGCGCAATGCGGTCAAGATGAAATTGCGCATGCAAGTGCGGCCAGTGTTGAGTGAAAAAGTACAAACCAGGCTAGAGGAAGAATTCGACCGCGACCTGGAAATTCTTGGAAAATTGCTTGGCGTCAACCTCGACTGCAGGAATTTCAAGCAAGTGACCGCGGTCGAACCCTTGAACTGGGTAGCACCGAATGTCTGAAATCCAACTCCCGGCGGCGCAAGTCGGGTTGGTGGCCATTGGCCGCAACGAGGGAGATCGTTTGCGCAAATGCCTGATATCTGTTTTGGATCAAGTGGGAAGAGTGGTGTATGTAGACTCCGGTTCTATGGATGGTTCAGTGGATATGGCCCGCAGCCTGGGGGTTGTCGTGGTCGAACTGGATATGATGCGTCCTTTTACCGCTGCTCGGGCAAGGAATGAGGGTTTCAAGCGTCTTCGAGAGCTGGCTCCAGAATTGGTTTATATCCAATTTGTGGATGGCGATTGCGAGGTGGTGGTGGGTTGGCTGGATAAGGCAGTTCTGTTCCTGAGTGAACACCAGGATGTGGCTGTAGTCTGTGGTAGGCGACGCGAGCGTTTTCCCGATCGCACCGTGTACAACTTGTTGTGCGATATGGAGTGGGATACGCCAGTGGGGGCGGCAAAGTACTGCGGTGGCGACGCGATGATGCGTGCCGATGCCTTTGAACTCGTTGGCGGATACCGCGGCGATCTCATTGCCGGTGAAGAGTCTGAACTATGTGTGAGGCTAAGGTTAGAAGGCTGGAAAATATGGCGAATAGGCGAGGAAATGACGCTGCATGATGCGGCAATTTCACGTATCGGACAGTGGTGGAAACGAACGATGCGTTGCGGATACGCTTATGCTGAAGGTGCGCATCTGCACGGCGCACTACCGGAGAGGCATCGAGTTAAAGCATCAAGGCGTGTCTGGATTTGGGGGGTGGGTATTCCTGTGGTAACAGTCTGCATTTCAACTAGCTTGGGGATATGGGGATGGGCGATACTGCTTATCTATCCGGCGCAGGTTGTCCGTCTTGCTTTACATGGCACAAGATCCGTGAGGGAAAACTGGTTGAGCGCTCTATTTCTTGTACTGGGAAAATTTCCGGAGGCAGTGGGGCAGTTGAACTTTGTGAATAATAGGTTGGCCGGAAGAACGGCACGCTTGATAGAGTATAAGTGAGGATGCTGGCGCTGGTAAAACTTATACTGATATGGATCTTGGGTAATCACAATAAAGTCGTCCATAACGAAAATTGAGGTTGATGTCGCACAAGTCAAAACCCAAAAATTTATCTACTGGATACCAACATAGCATGTATAAAGAGTTTTATGGTTTAAAGGAACCCCCGTTCTCGATTCAACCCGACCCGGATTTTCTGTATTTCGGTCGCCGCCATACCTATGCGTACGCGATGATGGAGCTCGGTATCAAAAACAGATCAGGATTTATGGTAATCAGCGGGGAGATTGGTTGCGGCAAGACTACGTTGATCCGGCATCTGCTCAACAACTTGGATTCTACCCTTGCTGTGGGCCTGGTGTACAACACCCACCGCGAGATTGCCAATTTATTGGAATGGATCATGCTGGCTTTTGGGCTACCCTACGAAGGGATGTCCCAAGTGGCACTCTTTGACACGTTCCAGCGTTTTCTGATTGAGCAGCATGGCTTGGGGAAGTCGGTATTGCTAATCGTTGATGAGGCACAGAATCTAAGTCCCGATGCCCTGGAATCATTGCGTATGCTCTCAAATATAAATGCAGACAAAAGTCAGTTGTTGCAGATCATGCTGGTAGGACAACCGCAGCTGCAGGATCTGCTCAAGCGCCCCGATCTTCAGCAGTTTTCTCAACGCGTTGAGTTTGATTTCCATCTCAAGCCTTTTGAAGCAACTGATGTACAGAACTATATCAAACATCGCTTGGAAGTTTCTGGCCGTAAAACGCCTCTTTTCACCACCGAGGCCTATGACAGGATTGCAGAGGCCAGCCAGTGTATTCCCAGGCGAATCAACATTCTCTGCAATACTGCGCTGGTTTATGGCTTTTCGGCCGAAGCTAAACTTATTGACCTGAAATTGGTTGAAGAGGTGCTGAGTGACAAGGCGGAATTCGGGGCGTTATCGAGCCCGGAATGAGTTATCAAAACTTATCTTCTTGAAGGACATACCGTGGACCTCTGAAGCCGTGAAAATTTGCAGGGGCAGGTTCAACAAGCATAGAAGCTTTTGAATCATGTTCTTGCTGCTACAGAATAATGTCCCGTGAAGATAATGCAAGGTCAATCCGGAGGACCTTGCTCATCCAACACATTAGACATATCCAATTGCATAAAATGGAGAAGCAGTGAATCAATTTCGAATCGCCTATTTTGTTAACCAGTATCCCAAGGTAAGCCACACGTTTATCCGCCGTGAGATTCATGCCTTAGAGCGTCAAGGCTTCGCGATTCAGCGGATCGCGTTGCGTGGGTGGAACGCTGATCTAGTGGATGCTGAAGATGTGAAAGAACGTGAGCGTACATGCTTCGTCTTGAAGTCTGGCGCAGTCGGCCTGCTATTGGCGGTTGTGAGAATTTTAGTTACCAGACCGTTTCGTTTTTTTCTGGCTTTGCAGTTAGCGCTAAAAATGGGCATACGTGCGGACCGTCCTTTATTTTTTCACCTGATCTACCTGGCAGAGGCTTGCCGAATTATTCCCTGGCTGAAAGCATTCGGTGCACAGCATGTTCATGCTCATTTTGGCACCAACTCGGCGGAAATTGTAATGCTTGCACACACCATGGGTGGACCTTCGTTCAGTTTTACAGTCCATGGTCCGGAAGAATTCGACAAGCCGGAGTTTTTGGCGATCAGGGAGAAGGTAAAGCATTCTGCCTTTGTGCGCGCAATAAGTTCCTTTGGTCGTAGCCAGTTGTATCGGTGGATAGATTATGTCGATTGGCCCAAAGTTCATGTAGTACATTGCGGCTTGGATCAGTTATTTTTTGATGTTCCTGCAGTATCGATTCCAGTGGCACCCCGTGTGGTGTGCGTTGGCAGATTGTGTGAACAAAAGGGTCAAATGCTTCTTGTGGATGCGGTGCACAGTCTTGCCCAAGAAGGAATCGAGCTTGAGGTGATATTGGCAGGAGATGGAGAAATGCGCGCCGAATTAGAGAAGCTGATTGTAGAGCGCAAGTTGCATGGAAAAGTGCGGATTACCGGCTGGATCAGTAGCGATCAGGTAAGAAAAGAAATTTTGTCTGCCCGAGCATTGTTGTTACCCAGCTTTGCAGAGGGGTTGCCGGTAGTGATTATGGAGGCCATGGCATTGCGGAGGCCTGTCTTGACAACGCACATTGCTGGTATCCCTGAGTTGGTTCGCGCGGGTGAAGATGGCTGGATTTTCCCTCCGGGGGATGTAGAAGCATTGGTGTCTGCTCTGAAAGAGTTTTTGGCGACGCCTGCAGAAGTGCTGAAAAAAATGGGAGACTCTGCTCATCAGCGGGTGCTGGAACGACACTCAGTTGATATCGAAGCGGAAAAGTTAGCGAAACTTTTCCGTTTAGTCATCAATGAACCCACGGTTGCATAGAGTGCCTCATCGGCTCGAAGCCCCCTCCAGATCCTGAATCGTAAGAATATTGTAGCCCTCAGCGCGAGCCAATTGAATAAGCCTGAGAGTCATATCAATCACATAATTATGCGCGCCAGCGTCCTTACGGTCATGATCGTGCATTAAAACTACCCCACCCCCTTCATTTTTTACGCGGTTAACAATCTTTTCAATAGGTAATGGGTTTGTCCAGGTATCCGTTGAATCGATAGTCCACCATGCCAATTTTTGGTGCGCGATCCAAGTCTGCAGCAACGTTGCCAGCGTGATCTTTCCATACGGGGGCCTAAACAAGTTGGAAGAAAAAATTGGTTTGCATATCCGAAAACCCGCCTGAATATCACTTTTGACATCAAAAGGGTTTTTCTTCCACGCATGGAGGTGTTTAAAAGAGTGAGATCCAATGGCATGGCCTTTGGCCGCTACATCGAGAGCCTGATTCGAGAACGATTCAACTTTGTGCCCAAGCATAAAAAAATTCGCATGAACATTGTTGCTTGCAAGCAGATCCAATAGAGCAGGCGTAAGAACTTCACCAGGGCCGTCATCGTATGTAAGTACGATGACTCGACATTGTCGACATAGCCTGCGCAGGCTGGCAATTTGCCATAGCTTTAGCAGATATGGCAGACCTAACCACATGACCAGAACTCCAGTTAAGAATGAGACTAGACCGAAAATATTCATTTTCGTCCCAAAGCGAAAAGGAGAGAAATGCAGTTTCTTATTGATATGTTTGTCATAAGTCTGCCAATTTATACACAAGAAAAAAAATATTGGGCAATGATCTTGTTAGTCAAGAATTGTGCCGCACCTAGTTGCATTATCTACTGACTTTACACCGTGCACAGGCGATGCGAGCTTCCAGTTCTTACCTGCCAAATTGTGTAACATTGGCTGACCTCCAAGTCAAAGTGGCACTGCCCTTCCGCCAGCCTGAAACGTTCTATCATTAAGCAGAAAGTAACACTCAGAGGGTGTCAAAACAGTAGGTGGAAGCAGGGTCAATTTTGACGCGATGCACACAACAGAATTGTTTGCGCAACATAGCACATTGAAGATAGACTAGAAACCACATCAAGCCATGTATCTTGCTCCCATTATGGAACTCTCCAACAGTTATGTGCTGATATCCCCCTGCCGCGATGAAGCAGACTACATGCGGCAAACTCTTGACTCCATAGTTGCTCAGTCGGTTCGTCCGACTAAGTGGGTCATCGTCGACGACGGTTCGACGGATAAGACTCCGCAAATATTGGAAGAGTATGCGAGTCAGCATGACTGGATCAAAATCGTAACCCGAAGTGATCGGGGAAGACGTGCTGTTGGCCCGGGGGTCATAGATGCTTTTTATGCTGGGCTAAATACCGTAAATATTGATGATTTCGCTTACCTCTGTAAGTTGGATCTCGATCTTGAGATTCCACCCACCTATTTCGAACGGGTTTTGGATGAGATGGAAGCCACTCCCCGCTTGGCGAATTTTTCCGGAAAGCCTTATCTGCGAGAAAAGGATGGAAGACTAACTTCAGAGCGCTTGGGAGATGAGAACGCTGTTGGACAAATAAAGCTCTATCGGACATCTGCCTTTAAGGAGATTGGAGGATTTGTCCGGCAGGTTAGTTGGGACGGGATCGATGGCCACATGTGCCGAATGAAAAGCTGGATCGCTCTATCAGAAGATCGCCCGGAACTTCGGTTTATACACCTGCGGCAGATGGGCAGTAGCCAGCATAGCATTTGGGTGGGCCGCTTGCGGTGGGGGTTTGGAAAGTATTTCATGGGCTCCGCACTTTATTATGTCGCAGCTGTGGCCCTCTATCGTATGTTCGAGAAGCCTTACATCGTTGGGGGATGGGGAATCCTTTGGGGTTACCTCAAGGCCATGCTGAGCGGAGTACCCAGATTTGAGAACAAGGAATTCCGTCGGTTCCTGCGGCGATTCGAGCTGCAATCGCTCATTTTTGGCAAGCGCCGCACTGTTGACAAATATCATCAACGGATACGCCAGTCACAACAAAACGAAAACGGAGAAAGATTCGACACTTTTTCGATTTCATCTCGGGACGGCCATGAACGGTGAGGCCAGGGAGGGCGCAGCAGTAGATATTATCCCGGGGAAGAAAAAAATCCTCGCTGTTTCCAGTGGCGGAGGACATTGGGTTGAACTGATCCGGCTTTCGCCGGCCTTCGAGGGACATGTTGTTGTGTTTGCAACCGTAGATAAAGCATACCGCAGCGAAGCAGGTTCTGCGCGCTTCTACACGATTCTGGATGTGACGCGGTGGAATAAATTTCGATGGTCGCAGACACTCGTGAAACTGGCGTATATTTTATTGCGTGAAAAACCTGATCTGGTCATATCGACCGGCGCTTTGCCGGGTTATTTTTCCTTGCGGCTGGCCAAGTGGTTCGGGATCAAAACCATCTGGATCGACAGTATCGCCAATGTGGAAGAGCTATCTCTATCAGGACAAATGATAGGCAAGTATGCGGACTTGTGGTTGACACAGTGGCCGCAATTGGCCAAGCCGGGTGGGCCGTTTTACCGGGGGACAGTGCTGTGATATTCGTGACAGTCGGTGCGCAAATGCCTTTTGATCGGCTGGTGAGCACTGTCGATCGATGGGCGAAAGAGAATGGACGCGATGATGTTTTCGCGCAGATCGGACAGTCGGAATACCAGCCTTCGAATATTCAATGGACAAACTTCCTTGAACCAGAAGAATTCAAACGCAAGTATGGCGCTGCCAAAGTGATCGTCGCTCATGCTGGCACGGGATCAATCATCACAGCTCTTCAATTTGGTAAACCTATTCTGGTCATACCGCGGCGTGCCAATCTGCGAGAGACTCGCAACGATCATCAGGTCGCAACTGCGGAGCAGTTTCGTCGCTTCGATTCGGTAGCGGTGGCGTGGGACGAGAGAGAATTAGTCACTAAATTAGCAGGCATCGACAATCTGCGTGGATCACAGAGGATCGAGTCACATGCGTCGAGTGGGCTGGTAAAAGCGATACGAGAATTCATTGATGGATGTTGATATGAGTTAGGGAACGATGATACGCATTGCGCTTTTCCACCCACGCAAAATTTGGATGCCAACGATCTTTGGTTGGTTTTTCTTGCTCGCTATTGCTCTCGTGATCTCTCTGTTCGTGGTACGCAATATTTACTCATTCCTTGCGCAGAACGAGCCGGTCGGAGCGCGCGTTTTGGTGATAGAGGGGTGGCTTGCTCCAAAAGAGCTTGATCAAGCGGTACAGACCTTCAAAAAAGGTGGCTATGAGCGCGTCGTGACAACCGGAGGTCCGATTTTGGGTTGGTCTGAATTGTCCATACACAGTAATTACGCCAAGATGGCTGCCGACTACCTCGCGCAGCACGGCGTACCGCGCAACGCGATTATTGTTGTACCGACTCCAGCATCGGCACAGGAGCGCACGTTTTTGAGTGCCGTGGCGCTCCGCGACTCAGCACAAAAGCTGGGTATTACGCTCGTCGCTATTGATCTTTATTCATCGGGCGCACACTCGCGCCGCTCGCGCTTGCTATTTCAGATGGCATTAGGGCAGAAAGTTCGCATAGGTGTGCTAGCGGGTTGGCCCAGTGACTACGATCCCGATACATGGTGGCGGTCGAGCAGCGGCGTGGAGTCCATAGTTTTCCAGTCTATTGCTCTACTTTGGGTAAAGTGCTGCTTCTGGCCAGGGCCACCTGGTTCCCAGCAGGAGCTCTGGGACGCCCCATGATTCGCTAAGAACAGGGCATCATCCCAGGGAAGTGCGACAAGTTGCTATTCTAATTGGGTGAATAAATTATGTGCGGAATTTTAGCGATTATTGGAGACACTCTGCCTGTAAGTAATGAGCTAGCAAATCAAGCGCTGGATACGCTTGCTCATCGTGGGCCGAATGACCGTGGTGTTTGGCAGGTGCCTGGAGCCTGGTTGGGACATCGCCGCTTGTCCATCATTGATACCAGCTCTGCTGGACACCAGCCCATGGTGGATGAATCAACCGGAGTAGCACTTACCTTTAACGGTGAAGTTTATAACTACATCGAGTTACGCACCGAACTGGAAGCATTGGGCCATCAGTTTCACAGTCAAAGTGATACAGAAGTATTGCTGCGATCCTACCTTGCTTGGGGCAATAAATGCGTTGAACGTTTTAACGGTGACTGGGCTTTTCTGATTTGGGACCCGCGTTATCGGATCGCTTTTTTTTCGCGTGATCGCTTTGCCGTCAAGCCTCTCTACATTACTCACTCTAGTGGTGTGTTGTCCATTGCATCAGAGCCTAAAGCGTTATTGGCGCTTTATCCCGAGTTGCGTCGCGTGAATGAAAGAGCACTGTATCGTTTTCTCAAGGAATCTGCTCTATATGACAATGCGGATTGCTTTTATGAAGGCATCCAATTGCTGCAACCTGCACATTCCGCCGTCTATAAGCTCGATAAAAATGAATTAGCTGTTATGCGATATTGGGATTGGCCTGATGCGGGCATCCCGCCGGCACAGGGTAAAGTGCAGATGCAATTTGACGCTCTTTTTGAGGATGCGGTACGGTTGCGCATGCGTAGTGATGTTCCGGTTGGAGTCACTCTGTCCGGAGGTCTGGACTCAACAGCAGTGATGACGTCTGCTAATAAACATTTGGAGTCTGGCAAGAGCCGGATGACAGCTTTCACTTCCGTGTATGAGAAACAGGCCGATTCCCCGTTAGTAGACGAGCGGAAATGGGCTGCTTTGGCGGTAGAAAACTGTGCTCATGTTGATTTGCAGTTGGTGGAAGCACCTAACCATTCGTGGGTGCAGACCTTGCGCAAAATTATTTGCTTCATGGATGGACCTGGATATTCTCCAGCAGTATTTCCCTTGTGGAATATAGATCGCTCAGCATCTCAGCAACAGGTAGTGGTGCTAATGGAAGGGCAGGGGGCAGATGAGTTGCTTGGAGGATATACAGATCATGCGGCAGCAGCCTTGCTTGAACATTTCGGATTTTTGTTGCGTAGATTTAAATGGATTAATTTAGGGCGCGAGTTGAAGGGCTGTCTGACTGCATTTGGAGCGCGTATTTTTATGACGCGGTTATCCAGACTCGTGTTTCCGAGGCTGATAGATTTCAACTATCGCCACGCCGGCCTCCTAGGCGTCATGCGTGCAGATTTCATCGAGCGGGTAAGTTCGGAGTTGAAGAAGCTCCCTCCTGCACGGAAAACTAAATCAGTCGGTTTTGCAGAAGAGGTGATGCGTGTGGATTTTTCGAGCCGCATACTGCCTGGATTACTTCAATATGGCGATACGGTTAGCATGGCGAATGCCATTGAGTCGCGCCTGCCTTTTCTCGACTATCGCCTGGTTGAACTCTGCGCTCGACTGCCCATAGGATGGAAAATCAGAAATGGGCAGACAAAATATATTTTGCGCGAGTATTTACGCAGTATTGGGCAGACGCAGATTGCGAACCGCAAAGATAAAAAAGGTTACCCGACACCGATTGAACAATTATTCAAATCTAACAATGGTGAGATGTTGCGCGAATTGTTACTGATACCCGATGCGAGAATACATGCATATTGTGATCAGAAAAAAATTCAAAATTTGATCAGCCGGTATTTGTCGGGGCAGCAAAGAAGTGAAAACCCGCTGTACCGGTTGATAAGTGCGGAACTCTGGTTGCAGGAGTGCATTCCGAAAATATAGCGGATCTTCGCGCAGCGTCGCATATATTTGCCAGTATTTGTGGCGTGTAATTCTTAATATACTGAGTATTATCAATCTATTAGTATTTAAATATCCAACACAAGAGGTGTTCCGCTTGAGTGGACAAGTCGTACTTCAAAATTGAATCCGCGCTAATCATATTTTTGTAAAAAAAAATAAGATTTACCAATCATTCGCCGCTCAATGAGGGAGGAATGATTGGTAAATCTTAAAAGGTATAAATACTAGCTGATGGTTGTGTTAAGAAACCAGAGTCTTTGTGAGCATTCAGAATTTCTACTTCCTGTCTATGCGGCTCAAACAGCACCGCAGAGCCAGCGCTCGACTCTGGCGCCGCCAGAACAGAATTGCAGACTTAGTGAATCACGGCGCCTATATCTCGTTTAGTAGTAGTTTGGGGGACAGAGGAGAAATCTGACCATACAGGTGCCACCTTACCGTTGCCGACTGCATAACTGTCTGGGGCAACCTTGAAACCATCTGGCGCGGTTAAGGGCGAGGCGAATTTAGGCGAAACGCCTCGCATTTGAGCATCGGATGAATTATTAGATACCACAAGGCCTGGCCCTGTGCCCGCAACCATGACGGACAAGTTGTTTGATGGGGAGTAAGCCAAGTTGTTTTGGACAGTGATATTAGTCACGCTTGCCATTAACTGAACAACTTTAAATGGATATCCGCCGCTAGGTGCTGATGTATACGCAGTATTGTTATATATCTTCACGTTGTCGGCTGGTGGTGCTGCGCCCCAACTGTCTGGCCTGAAGCAAGCACCGGCGGCCACTGCTGAAAAATCACAGATATTATTCCTTATGGATGTGTCTCTCGAAAATACTGCTACAGCACTGCCAGTTCCTGATCCTGCGATTAGCCAATTGCGCTCGAATATAACATCCCTTGTGCGCTCGTCATAGGTTCCGTTTTGTGGCCCCATTGACACCTCCCAAGCAGCACCAGCGCTTCCTGTAAATTTATTGCCAGAGATCACCACTTTTTCAGAATAGCCAAAAGTTGTGGTTCCGTTATTCCCTATAGGGTCAACGGGCAATGTGTCCGTAGTCCAGTTGCAGCCAGAACGACACCACGATGGCGCATGTAATTTGATGTACTCATAAGTTGGTGCTTGGCCGCTGAAAGAGTTGTCGCTGATTACACTCTTGACTGCCTGTGTAAGCCGCATTAGCGACTGCCCATTTAGGTTGTCTGAGAAAGAATTACCAATAATGGAAAAGCGATACCCTGCTGCATATATCTGATACCCTGCTGCAACTGTGTGATTGATAGTCGAATCAGCAATAGTCACGCCATCCCACAGACCGTTGAATGTCTTTCCTGATGTATCAAACCTGAACCCGTAATGTATATTTTGAAGATCAAGGCGAAGAATTGTCACCTGCTTTATCAGGCCACTGTCAGTCAGCCCACCAGTGGAGCCACCGGATAGCCCGTCAATGGTCAAGTCCATGATGCGCCAATCGTTGGCTCCGCTGGACAGGATGAATGTGTCAGTATTGCCTGTGTTTTGGATAAGTGGTTTATTGCCAGTACCGTACGCACCGATGGTTCCGGGACCTGTCGCAGCTATAGTTGCGCGAGTGGCGGCGGTAAAAGTATCGCCGCGTTTAAATAGCACTCTTTTGCCTGTCTGCGCGTAGCTGCTGATCGCGGCAGAAAAGGAGGGTTGTTGTACGGTGGTAGCGCCGGCAGGACAGCCGCTTGCGCCAGCGACAGGGAGACTCGTGGCAGCGACGCAAATCGTGTTGGTTCCGGAAAATACTGTGTTGGGATCTTGGACTACGATTTGGGCGCAGTTGTTCGCTGTGTTCGTGCCGTCTGTTGCGGACAATGCCACGGTGTAAGTACCCGGCGTTTCGAACACATGTGCTGCTACGGGACCCGTCGCCAAGTTACGGCTACCCTTTACACTTCCGTTGGTCCAATTTGTGCCGCCCGGTAGTGCTGCTAATGCTGATTGGTTTTCACCGAAGTTCCATCGATACTCAAGGTCGTGGAACGGCTGTTTTGTGACGCTTCCATCCGTAGTAGTACCTGATGCATCAAAAAATACCGACAACGGTGCGACTCCAGTAGTGCGGCTCGGGACATTTGAAAGCTTAATGGCGCCAGTCGCCCCGGTAGTCGAGCATCCGCTAGTGGTTGGAGGAGCAACGGTGATTGTTGAACTTTGACTTGCGGATCCACCTGCGCCAACGCACGTAACGGTATAGGTGGTGGTGGTTGACAGTGCTCCTGTATTGAATGAGCCCGTTGTGCCAGATCCACCGCCAGCAGGAGAAGTGCAAGAGGTGCTGTTGGTAGACGACCAGTTTATGTTGGTGCTTGTGTTATATGCGATTGAAGTCGACGATGCGGAAACAGAAACAGAAGGGGCAGAAGGGGCGGTAGCAGACGCAACGGTCACGGTTGTACTTTGGCTTGCTGTCCCCTCTGCACCAACGCACGTAACGGTATAGGTGGTGGTGGTTGACAATGCATTTGTATTGAATGTACCCGTTGTGCCAGTTCCACCCCCACCGGTAGAGGTGCATGAGGTGCTATTGGTTGATGACCAAGATATAGTGGTACTTGCGTTAGATGCGATTGAAGTCGAGGCTGCTAAAACAGATACCGTTGGTACGGTAGAGATGATAGGAGTGGGGGCAGGAACAGTGGGTGCAGGAACCGCGCCAATACTATCAGCGCTATAGTTTCCTACAGATCCACCTCCACAAGCTGCCAGCACTAGGTTTAATAAAAAAATGATCGATAATCCTTTGTTTACTCTAAATTTCAGTAAATTCATGCCTGATCCTTATAATACTATAAAATTGAAATACCAATCAGCCAGATCAGACTAAGTTCTTCGCCTGTAAAGCTGAAAATTGTTAATTGCTTAACATCACGTATTCAATTTATCAGCATGAATTATGAGAGTCATTCTCGACCTCCACGAATGGGGAATAGGCGTGAGTAAATGGTATATATCTTCATATCAAAAATAGATGAAAGGTCTGTTATGAGGTATAAGCGGTATTCGGCATAAGAAGCGCTGGGATTAGCCATTGACGGGGCGGGCAACTGCACTTCACTACAAGTACAGACCGGGAGATCGATGCGAGATGGAGAAATTGAACGAAAACGACCTGAATACCAGACACACAAACGGATATTCTTCAAATCAGCCGTTGCATTTCAAATTTGAAGCCGCAACGTAATAGGCAGAATAAATTGAGGAGTGCAGGAAATGGCTTTTTTTGTATTAAGTGAAAGAGGCAGCTCTAAATCGCCAGCTCAAGCCTGTGTAAATGAATTTGAAGATGTACTTATAAACTTGCTTAATGCACAACTTATCTGTCCAAATACTGCGAGTGGGAGTTCAATTGATATTGACAGATATGATTCGGGAAAAGAAAAAATTGTTTTCGTTATCTGCATTTCAGAATACAAAGCTTATCAATCGCTAACATGTATAAAAAACTGGCGAAAAAAATTCGACAAGGTAATTATCTACGTATTTGATTCATATCCTGTAAGCAGAGAAATGGGATGGATAAGGAAGAAGCTGTCTCGAAGTATTCGTGCATTAAGTGAAGTTGATCATATCTTCGTTGCACTCAGTGGCGGCGTGGAAAAATTTGAGAGTGATTTTAGTGCACCGGTATCCTTTGTACCATTGGCTGCAGACGTATTGAAATTTGGCTCAGGTCGATCCAACAGGTGTATTAGTATCAACGCATATGGTCGGCAGCATTTGACCCATAGCAAAATGCTTGCTGAGTACTTTAACAATACGGAAAATTGCGGCTCTTACTTACATACCAATCATACTGAAATTGGTCAACTACATGATTATGTTTCACACAGAAGACAGTTTTGGAAGTTGCTTTCAATCAGCAATATAGCCATGGCGTACGATCCAATGGTTGTTAATCGGACGGGGGCAAATGCATTCACCTTTTCCTTTATCGGACAAAGATGGTTTGAAAGTTTGGCAGCCGGATGTTTAGTCGTTGGTAGACGACCAACTTGTTCAGAGACAAAAGATTACTTGGATTGGGATGATGCAACTGTCGAACTTCCAAAAAATGATGGTGATGTGATTCCATTCCTGGAGGAAATATTAAATGATTCTGATAGATTGGAGTCGGCACACAAAAGAAATTATATGAATTCTTTACTGAAGAATGACTGGAGACATCGGCTGGTTGATATCTTTGATCATCTTAAATTGTATATTCCGCAGGGGATTCGAAATGAAATCGAAGAGATGGCTGCAATGGCTCACAAAATTCAACAAGATTTTTAGCATCGTCAAAGCCAAGAAGGTGACATCTGCAATGCTGCCAGCGCGATACTAAATCGTCGTACACAGCATATACAATATCCTTGCGGAATCTCGCGCAACCAATGCCCCAATTCGTGTTCAGGATATTGCCCGACCAGCAAATCTATCCCCGAAAAATTACATCAACAGCAAAGCCGTGATCAGCTATCCGCTACGCATTGCAGCCAATAAATCAACGCCAATCACCGGATTGGAAGCAGGGCACGGCAACATGGCTGGTCATAACACCTACCACAGCCAGAGCTCGCAATCCATCCACCGAGGTCATGCGCCCCTTGAATGTATGGCTCATCTCATTCCCAGCTTTAGCAGCATATTGTGGATTGGAGTTCTGATGTGATGCTTCCAAAAAAGGATAGTTAAAAATTTAAATAGACCTTTAGTTGGCAATCCAAACTTTGAAAACAACTTCAACAATTGTAAGGTATAGGCAAAGGGGGCTTCATTTTCGGCAAAATGCATAATGCAAGGCTCAAAGGGCAGGCCGGTCTCAGCTAATGCACCACAGCACTTGCCAATCGACGCATCCATGTCCCAGCTTCCTCTCACTGCGCTAAGGTGGCGAGAGAAAAATGGATAACGGGATGGCACCACCAGATTAAATTCTGTCATAACGATATTCATAACATCTTCATCGGCATACTGGGCGTTACCTGCAATTTCTTTGTAATTGGCGGTGATTTCTCTTGCGCGGTCAAAAACAGCTTTGCAGGCTGGTTTGCAAAAAAAGGCATGGCCTGCGCCATCAATGCAGACCAATCGCTTCCATCCCATTCGCTGCAAGAGTGCATCACGATCAAATCCAAATGCGTTAGATCCTCCCGTTACATAACGCCCAGTAGCCACATAAGGTATACCATCATCACCCCATTCTTTAATAAAGGGGGCAACGGGTTTAAATACGAGTACATCAGAGTCTAAAAACAACGTTCTATCAAATGGTGTGTACTGGTCAAGGTAAACCTTATGCGCAAAACCCCGTATATCAGGACGCTCATCAATAACAAAATCAAAGTATGGCGTCAATAAAGGCCGTAGGACAGGATGACACGCGACAGCCAATGACACCCCGGGATTACTTACCTTCAGCGAAAGGGCGAGGCCAATGGCCTTCAAATAATCGTTGGGCGTGGCGAGGGTTAAGATGCCGAAGCTCATTTGGCCACCAATTTTGTTTTTTTTAAAAAAATATCGCGAAAAGGCAATTTCAGCCAATTGACACTGGATACAAGTAAAAACTTTGAATATGTGAATTTGCCCTGGAATTGCCCACCATCAAACCCTCTTCTACCTGCTATCAGCGGCATCCAGTAATAATTTGAAACAATGCCATCTCTCGATTTAGCTTGTTCCCCAATAAGTTTGGCCATAATTAACTCAGGTGCCATACCCGTTTTAAAATTTTCGCTCACTCCCTTAATGAAGTAATCATATCCCGCCGAACTCCATGCCATGATCCCCATATCAACCCAGGCATTTTTAATATCACAATACAAATCGAATTGTCTCGGGGCATACTTGATAAAGCTTGCCATATTTTTGACGATATAACGTCCGGTAACCTTCCAGACAGTATCTCCTTCATTGAGTGCCTGTAAGGTAGATGAATTCGAAAATGCATAATCGATCAGTTTGAACTCACCATAGCCTCTATGGTAAGAAGAGGGGTAGTTAATCCCAAAAAAGCTTAACCACTCAATATTTTCCGATGGGAAATCATCTGATAGAGATTTCAGGTCAAACCCGGAGTTGTCAACAAAGACTATTCCGTCAATAATTCCTGCTGTTAGTGCCTGTGTATAAAAAACCAGAGCCATTCTGTAATCCTCAAGCCTCTCTTTTGGATTGACCAATTTAAGCTGGGGCTGATGAGGGTTGGGCTTAATTGTTGAAGTGAGTAGCAGGATATTTTTCATTGAATTACTGTGACTTGCCACTTGCAGCAAGTCCTATAGAGATGATCAGGATTGATAATACATATCCGAGCACATCGAGCTTTGCGATCCATATTGAATGTCGCCTCTGCACATAAACATCCGACAGATATACAGGAAAAGTAAATAAAGCTATGCCACAAATCATTCCTGCCGTTCCATAAAACCACCACCCCAATACAATTAGCAGGCTAAAACATACAAATTTATACAATGATAATTTAAACATTATCTGAGAATCGCCAAGAGCAAGATAAAAAGGACCAATTCCTGAGATAACCATCGGTAAGGCTCCTATTGAAAATATCTGGAATACCCAACCTGCGCCGTGATATCTGGGATCAAAAAGTAGATCGACGATTTTCTGTCCAAATATTGTCATAATCCAAAGAGGTGGAAGAAAGGCCGCCATGATCCCCAAACGAATTTTGAATACCCTTTTTTTAATTTGATCTAACGGAAGATGTTTAATGTGAACATACAGCGGGAATATGACCTTGCCAGCTATTTGCTGGTATATCTGCTCAATTATCTTGGCAAGTGTGGCCCCCACTGTAAACAGACCAAGTTCATTCATTGACACAAATTTACCCAGAATTAGGCTGCCCGAGCTATTAACAAAAAAAGATAGCAACGTACTCAAGAATATCCATTTGCCATATTTAATAATTGATTTAATAGCTTGACGATCCCACGAGAATCTATCAGGTGATTCCGCCAACCATTTGTGCGTGAACATCATTTTTACTAATGCAGAGAATAATGCACCCGCAACAAGAACCCAAACGGTAGGGTAGACAAGCGCAAAGGACAACATCAGCAATATGGATAAAGCTTGAGATATTACTTCTATTGCGGTCAATCGGCCTAAAGCAAGATTACGGTTGACGCTAAATACAGCTGTTGAATTAAAACCTGAAATTAAGGTTGCCATTCCGGCTATTGGTATGATCCAAAGTAGAAGCGGCTGATTATAAAATACTGAGAAAGGCCACGCCGCAAGTACGCAGCATATCCAAAGACCAAATCCCCGAATAACTTGCAGAGTCCAGGCTGTATCCAAAAAATCTCTATCATTACCCCGTTCATTTTGTATGATACTTAGCCCTATACCAATATCTGAAAACATGGCAAGGCCAATCATGAATACATTTACTATTGCCATCAAGCCAAAATATTCCGGGGCAAGCAGGTGAGTGAGGACAAGGTTGCTGACCAACCTTAATCCTTGACTAATGCCATAGCCTAATGTTGTCCAAAATGCACTCTTGATTGCTCTTTTTTTTAGGGTCATCTGATCTGACTGCAGGTTTCACTTTTTTAAAACTTCGTCTTCCGGGAAGATCGGAAATCTTCGTTCAGGGGCTTGTTCAACGGTTATAGTGGTTCTCCTGGTTCGTCCCAACGACGCGCTTGCGTTGAGAGAGATCGTGGGATGACTCGGCTTGGCGCAGCGAGTACTACCGACCCTGCGGGCACATCTCTGGTGACGACGCAATTTGCACCGATCATTGTTCCATCACCAATTACAATTCCGCCGAGCAAACGCGCACCAGGGTAAATGGTGACACGGTTTCCAATTTTTGGCGTACCAGGAATTTGTCCTGTGCCCAGCGTCACCTCGTGGTATATCTGGCATTGCTCTCCGATTTCAACACCTCGTCCGATCAAGACATTGAAGGGATGAACGAGGCACAGCCCTGGACCAATGCGCGCGCCTCTGCGCCCAGCCCAAAGAAAGATGTTGGAGGTGAAAAAACTCAATAGAATTTTCAGACAAAGGTATAGAGTCCACATCGGAATTCGCAGGTACAAGCTGGGCATGGAGTCAGCCCAAACACCAAAACGGAAGACTAGCGTGATCCAGAATCCAGTTCGTCTGTACCAGTTGCCATGATATGTTGTAATGTCATGACGCAGGTTTTCGAACATTAAGACCTCATATGTTGTAATGTCACGGCGCAGGTTTTCGAACATTAAGACCTCTGTCTAAAGAATAATGAGCATATCAGCGAGCCGGCACATGGGACGCTGGTCGAACAGGAATAGCTGCGAGGACTGAAATGAGCTCACGCGCGGCACGCAGCTTGCCAGCGGAGTTCAGGTGGCCTCCATCGTCTGTATACTCCGAGGCCATCGCTGGTGCGACAATGCCATCCCATTCCACCGTTACCGCAGTTCCGTCCGGTGCAATAGACTCGACGCGCGCCAGATCAAAGATTGGCTCGCGTCCTTGGTATGTCTTGCGCAGGAGAGAATTATATTCCTCGCGGCGCACGTTCTGGACGGAACCGCCACGGCCGAGCAGCCGTTTCAGGAATTCCTTTGGCCCGGCTTGTTCACTGGTGAGAGGTGCGGTCACGTGCACGAAGGCCGTGCCGGGGTTCTTCGCTTTGAGGCCTTCGATGGTGGTGCGGTAGCGGGCGAAGAGTGCTTTTGCGTCTGTCTCAGCCGTGAAATCAACATAACAGAATTTCATGAGGGCGATGTCGAGACCTGTTTGCTTCGATCCCATGTCATCCTCGAAACTCTTAAGTTTCTGGAGTGGCTGCCCGTTCTCGGCAATAAATGTCTGCCCGATCATCGCTGTCCCCACATCGCTCGCCGTTTTTACGGCGACGATTCGGACAGGCACGCCCGCCATTGTGGAAAGCTGTTCTATCCCGTCGATCAGGTTCACGCCGACCGATTGGTGTCCGAAAAAAATCCGCTGTTGCGCGATGCGCTTCAAGTCTGTTCGAAGATTTTCATCATCGGCAGCAGAGTGTGCAACGGCCGTTACACCCAAGGTGACAACGGCGAGCAAGGTACTCGTCACAATATGAACTCCAAGCATAAAAACCTCCCATTTAACAACGTAACATAGTGTTTATGCATATCTCAGCCCTTCTTGCGGGCGATAAAATTAGCGATCTGCTCGATAGAATCGAGGTTGTCAGGCAACATTTCGTTGTCCTTGACCTCAATGCCAAAGGTATCCTCGATGAATAAGATCACCTCGAGAACACCTGTTGAATCGATGATGCCGCGATCGAGAAGAGATGTTCTGCCCTCAAGCATTGAGGGGTCTGCCACATAGAAATTAGACGTCATGAAAGCGCGAACCTGGTCTTTAATATAAATAATGTTCATATAGAGTTTTCCTTTCAATCTTGAAATTTCATTAATCAGAGCGAACAGCGGGGCAGAATCCTCTTATTTGTAATTTGAAAATGCCGTCTCAAGGACGACTAGTTTGCGTACAACGGTAGATCCAATGAAGTATGGCTGTCAGACTGGGCTGCAAAATTTTTCGGTCCACTTAAGCCTTTTCTCCAGCCAAATTTCTTGGGTATTTTCTTCCGCAAACTTTCGCGCATCAATTTGGGCGTTTCTCAACGCGACGGGGTCTTTTGCAAAACATGCTATTGTTTCTGCCATTGCCTCGACATTCAGCCAAGGGCTGACTTTTACCATGGGGCCGAATTGTGCCAGCGTTAGGTAATAGTCGGTATCGTAGGCGCACAATGCCATTCCCGCTGCCATCCCATCAAATGCTGAGCGCGGAGTGTCTTCCGTGAGCGGGGCGGCTAATAAAATATCAAAGCGATATAATGTGTCAAAGAGTTCTGGCCCGAATTGAATCGGTGGCTGCAAAAAAATAAATCGTTCTGCTTCCTGCTCTTTAATCAGTGAAGCCAATTTTTCTTTGTCGGGACCATCACCAATTATTGTTAGGCTAATATTTGTGTTATGGTTTTTTCTGGCCTGAACGACTGATCTAACGCAGTAATCTATGCCCTTTCGTGCCACCAATCGGCCAAAATAGACGCACCTGATTGGCTGATCTTTGGTGTGTTTACGATTAACTTTTTCTGCAAGGCGCGCTTCCGAGATGATGTGTTGACTCGAATGTGATGTATCGAAGAAGTTTTTAACTGAATCTTTTTTGTTGCCATAGTCAGAAACAAGTGATTTACTTTTAAATAAGACTAGTGAGCAATTGCGTGCCACCCATCCTAGTTGCAGACGTCTTAGCGGCTCGAAAATAAAGCGCTCAATGAGATATCTAATTTTATTGATCATTCCGAGTTGATACGCGCGTTCGACATCCTTTCTAATATCAATATCGACAACTGCAATGCTTTTCTTTCCTAATAATTTTGCAGCAATCAAGGAAAATATTCCGATGGGTTGAAATAGGTTCATCGATGGGCCAGAGTGAACAAGCCCTGCTCGCGATACTGCCTGCCATAATTTTCTGAATGTGTTCAACGCGGAGGATTTTAAAAATTCAACATAGCGAGTATTGTTGGGGTAAAGTTCAGTCAAAAATATTCTTTCTTGCTGCTCCTGAATGTGACCTAAATGTCCCTTGTCACGCTGATAGTCTTCCGCTGGCATAGATGGGCCACAGACGCGGATTGCATCATATTGCACTGGAATACGATGAAGAAGCACTCGGAGATGGCCGGCAAAAGCCGATTCACAGGCAAACTCGTTTGCAGATACTCGGTAGAACGGCACGTTTAAGACTAAGAGGTATTCCATAAAGTATCCTTCAAGCTAAAAAACCTCCCTCATCAGGGAGTGACAACGCCATAGCTAAATGCGATTTGCCGCGTGTGTATCATCTAGTTAACCAATATCAGCTCTTATGTATGTCAATCTGAACGCTTGCGCCCAGACACAACGCGTATATCGCCTGCGGGGTTTGCGATTAACCGGATGTCCTCGTAAACTTTTATTCTGTCGAAGAGCATCCGGACCTGACGCTCCTGCCCGAGCCCTATTTCGAAGAGAAGGACACCGCCTGGATGCAAGAAGGGGAGCGCCTCCTTGATAACGCGCTGCTGGATGCTGAGCCCATAGGGCCCTCCGTCAAAGGCTTCGCGCGGCTCGTGTTCAAGCAGGTTGGCGCGGTCGGTTGCGAGTTTGCCTTGGGATATATAGGGAGGATTGCAGATAACGGCGTCAATGGAACCTTCGAGGCGCAACCCCGCCAGTCCGGCGAAGAGGTCGCCTTGGGCGACAACAACACGGTCGGAAACGCCCACATGCTCGACGTTGCGGCGCGTGACCGCAATGCAGCCGTCGGTAAGGTCGCTTGCCCACACTTGGGCGCTTGGCATGTGATGCGCAATTGCACAGGCGAGGTTACCTGATCCGCAACACATGTCGATAACCCGGGGGGCGTCTGTTCCCGATGAGCGAAGCGTATTGAGCGCTGTCTTGCCAAGGAGCTCGGTCTCCTCCCGAGGTGCGAGTGCACCTTCGGCAACTATGAGGTCTACACCCATGAACACCTCATGGCCGATCACGTAGGCGAGTGGTGCACCTGCTACACGACGCTCTGCCATGGCACATGCGGCACCAGTATGATCAGATGGCGATGCCGCTTTGGCAGCTTGCACAATACGTGCTGCTTCTGCGCTTGCGCCAGCAATACCACCTCGCTGAAGGAAGTAAGTTATTTCATTGAGTAAAGTGGTCATGACAACTCCATTTTCTTGATTTTTCCGGTATCCGTCTTGGGCAAACATGGCACCAGGACGATGTGCTTTGGAACCATGAAATTTTCCAGCAATCTCTGGCACTCCTTCTGCAGTTGTTTTTCGCTTAGCGAGATACTTTCCTCAAGGACAACGAATGCCTTGACCGCCTGACCCAGGATATCGTCCGGCACGCCGATGACTGCGGCTTCCTTCACACCTGGAATATTCATCAGCATGTTTTCCACTTCTTTCGGCGCCACCTTCTCGCCGCGCGACTTGATAATGTCATCCATACGTCCAACGAAATAGAGATAGCCTTCATCGTCCAGCCTGCAATAATCACCCGTGTACAGAACATGTTCGCCGGGAACCGGGCCGGGCTTGAGCTTTTGGGCCGTGGCCTCGGGTTTTTCCCAATACCCCTTCATTACGGTAGCGCCGCGTATGACCAGCTGGCCCACGATCCCCGGGGCAACCCTGTTGCCGTCCTCATCCACAATCCACATCTCGGTATTCGGGATCGCGATGCCGACGCTAGCAGGTTTCCGCTCAATATCCTGCGGTGGCAGGTAAGTGCAGCGTTTGCACTCGGTAAGGCCGTACATCGAATAGATGCGCGCAGTCGGAAAAATATCCTTGAGCATCAGGATGTGTTTAACCGGCAAAGCCGCAGCGGTGTTGGTCACGTAGCGGATCTTGGACAGATCGTAGTCCTTGAGGGATTTGAGTTCCGCGAGGATTGAGAAGATGGTTGGCACACCCGGGAAACCGGTTACCCCCTCGTTAACCATCAGATTGAGTATCTGCGCCGGAAAGGTAAAGGAACGTTCAAGCACGAGGCGTGCGCCGGTGCGGAACGCCATGATCATCTGGTACAGGCCATAGTCGAATGAGAGCGGCAGCACCCCCAGGATCACCTCGTCTTCCTGCAGTTCGAGATAAGTCGCGATCGAGGTGCATGCCGTGAGCATGTTGTGATGGGTAAGCATCACGCCCTTGGGTTCGCCCGTGGATCCCGAAGTGTAAATGATCGCAGCGAGATCAATATCAATGCATGTTCGTGCGGGCGGGGCAGAGTTGTCGCCGGCTGCGATGGCGTCATCCCAGCGCTGTGCACCGGGAAGTTCTGCGAGTTTCGCGTCATCAATGGCACCTGAGACGATGACGCGCCGCAGGTGAGAGCAATCCCGCGCGGGTTCGGAAAATACAGAATGGATGTGCGCATCCGTGATAAGCGCGGCTGGCCGGCAGTCTTCGAGCAGATAACTGAGCTTGTCACTCTTGGTCAGCGGGTTGATGATGGACACAACGGCGTTTGCCTTGAGCACCGCCCAGAAGGAGATAACGGTCTCAATGGTGTTATCGGCGAACACCACGACCCTATCGCCGCGTTCGACACCGGCCGCGACCAGGCTGTGCGCAAGCGCGTTCGAGCGGCTGTCGAGATCGCCATAGGTAAGATGCTGTTTCATGCAGACCAGGGCAATTTTTGCGGATAATTCGCTGGCTGACTGGATCAGGTAGTCGTGTAATAGCGGCACGGGACCTTGTATGATTTGCATCTCAGTGCCTCCCCGGGCTTGATGATTTGTCAACGTCAGTGCGCAGCTCAATGGCACGGCTGCCATCGGGTCGGCCCGCAATGAATTGCCGGTGCAGCAGTTGCGTCGACAGCACGCCTACCAGCGCCATGTTGTCGAAGTTTGATAACTGACCATCTGTGCCGCGTGCGCGGCATTTGCGCAACAGCTGCGCGACGGCCTGCGGCTCGAACACGTTAGCATCCCGCAACGCTGGCTCTGAAAGCACTTCATCGATGTAGTCCGGCGCGTTCCCGGCAACGAAGGAGAGTGCGTCCGGCGCGCGATAGGGCTGCTTTTTCCGCGCGAGGATCTCGCGTGGCACAATAGCCTCTGCGGCGCGCTTCACCACATGCTTTTCGTCCAGCACGCGCAGCTTGTAGGCTGACGGGAGTGAATCCGCGAGAGTGACAACATTCTTATCGAGGAAGGGGAAACGCCCCTCCAGGGAGTTAGCCATGAGCATACGGTCCCCTTGCGAAGAAAGCAGGTAGCCCGATAACAGCGTGCGGATTTCTAGGTGCTGATCCTGCGCAAGGTGGCTCCATTGCGAGAAATTGACATGGATGTTTGCAAGCAGTTCGCTGATCACATCGCGGCCTGCGTTAGCTGCCTGCATATCTTTTGAAAATATCCGCTTTAATGCGCCTGTGGTGTGCCAGCGCGTGTCGTGTGCAAAACCGGGCTTACGATAGGCTGCGATGTTGCGCCCGAAGAATTGTCGCGCCATCGCCTGCTGCGAAACCGGCGAGCGCGCGAGATAGGGGTAAAGCCGTTCAAGCAGCCGCGGGCGCCACGCGGATGCCGGCTGCCGCCCCCAGAAACGGCGCACTTTCCCTTCACGGAAGATGTCGTAGCCGGCAAACATTTCATCGGCACCTTCGCCCGTGAGCACGACCTTGACGCCGTTATTTCGCACGAGCTTGGACAGAAGGAACAGTGGCGCAGGGGCAGTTCTCAGAATCGGGCGCTCGGTATGATAGATCACTTCTGGAAACACTTTCGCGATGTCGCTGCGCGTAACAACGACCTCGTGATGATCGCTACCCAGCATCTTCACCATCAAGTGCTGGTAAACCGTCTCGTCGTATTCGGCATCTTCAAAACTTAGCGAAAAGGTTTGGAAGCTATCGCCTGCAAATTGTCGCCCAAACGCGGCGATCAAAGAACTGTCCAGCCCACCGGAAAGATAGCATCCGACCGGCACATCAGCGCGAAGCATGCGCAGTGATGTGGCGTTTGCCAGCGCACTGCGCACCTGTTTGACCGCGTCCTCAAGAGACCCCTCAAACTTGTTGCGCGTATCACCAGGTACGGGATAACGTGCAGTCCAATAAGCGTGGTCGCAGACAGTTCCGTTTTCGTAGGTGCGAACATGACCCGGTTCGAGTTCGGTCACGCCTTGAAACACGCTTTGCGGTGGTACGATGGTCCAGAAGGTAAAGGTCTGGGAGATGCCGATTGGATCAAAGGCCCGCGGGATGTTTGCATTCGCCGCGAAAATGGCTTTGACTTCGCTGGCAAAATAGAGATGACCGGCATGTTCGCAAATATGCAGCGGACAAATTCCCAGCCTGTCGCGGGAGAGTACTAGGCGCTTGACCACTGAGTCCCACAGCGCCAAGGCCCACTGCCCGTTCAAGCGCTCGAAAGCGGCATCACCCCAGGCGCGATAGGCATGAACGATAACCTCGGTATCACTACGGGTACGGAAATGGTGGCCGAGTGCAACCAGCTCCTCGCGCAGTTCCACGTAATTGAATATCTCGCCGTTGAATACAATCCATGCTGTATCGCCTTCGTCAGCCATGGGCTGCTGGCCAGTTGCGAGATCGATGATGGACAGACGCGCATGCGCGAGGCCTGCGCGATCATCGCGATACACACCAAATTCATCCGGGCCGCGATGATAGAGTGCGCTGGCCATGCGAACCAGTGCTTCACGGTCCGGTGATTCCGATCCTGCGCTAAGTCCAACGATCCCGGCGATTCCGCACATTGCCTTCAGGCCTCCATGACAGGTGCAACAAGCAGGGGGCGCATGTGGAGATATTGTGTTGCGCGCCGTTTTGCTTCAATGTCCTTGAAGACTCGCGCTACTTGGGCAGTTGTAATGCCGACCACAGGCGCGGTCTCCTCGGCAGAAACGCCGTTGTTCACTGCATAGAGGCAGAGATCCATACGGTCGTAGGGTAGGGCGAAGTAGAACTCCTCCTGAGTTTGTGGCATTGAGAAAGTGTCCGTGGTGGGTGGGCGGCGGCGAATTTCTTCAGGCACGCCCAGATACTCTGCCAATTGGTAGACCTGTGTTTTGTAAAGATGGGCAATGGGTTTAAAGTCCGCGCTTCCATCACCTTGCTTAACGAAGAACCCCTGATCATACTCAAGACGGTTTGGCGTACCTGAAACGGCATAGTGCAGGCGATCCGCGTGGTAGTACTCTGTCATCTTGCGCACTCGCTGCTTGTAGTTTGTCGCGGCGATGATCTGCAAGTAGGCACCAAACGGTAGCCGCACGGTGGAAACTTCACCCGTGGGGCTTTGCACTGTGAGCCGCGTGATATTCAGGCGTTCACCTTCGAGAATGGACGGCAATACCAGCTTGCATTTCCAGTCGTCACCGTATTCGGGAACCACTGTGCGGATGGCCTCTGCCTGACGCTCGTAGCAACCCAGCCCTTCGAGGGCGGGAGCAATGTTTTCGACGATGGCTTCAATCCCGAAGTGCTCAGTCAGCATCCGGCCGAGCAAGATTGCATCATCCGAAGAGTGGTGTTCGGGCATAAAAAGCCCCAGGACCTTCTCCGTGCCAAATGCGCGCGCGCACAGCGCGGCCACCACAGAACTATCAATGCCGCCGGAGATACCGACGACCGCACCGCGACGGTGAAGTTGACCGAGAACCTGCTCACGAAGGATTGTGGTGATACGATCTACTTCAGCAGCGACATCCAGCTTGAGTACGTCTTTATTGAACATAAACCCCTTTATCCCCGGACAGTTCCGGAATCGCCGACAACTTTTTATCGCATCCCACAGTCCAGAAAAATGCCGCGAAGAGACGGGGAATTTTATGAATATTTAAAACGATGTGGCCAAAAATACCGATAATTCTTCATTAAGAGTTTTCATCCATCCCGTCTTAATATATCTATCCCTGTCATCACAAAATCAATGGATGCCTTGAAATTTATTGGCTGGAATTGTTTACTTACCATAACAAGAAACTTATCAACTACAAACAATTCTTTATTTTTTTATAGCGCGCGGGTTATCGATGACCCTTAATAATTTATTTTCAATATTGATTGCTGAGAGTAAAAAGCAAGCAGAGAAATTTGAAATAAGGAATTTCCTGAGCAGTAGTTCCACTCGAACAGCGCTCCCCTAAACCTCCACAAAAACGAACGCGTGCCGACCGGGCTGCAGCAGGCGCCTGCTGCAGCTGGACTACAAGCAGCAGGTTACGATTCCGCCGGCGACGATTGTGGAGCCCGAACCCGCGCGCAGCATCGCGAGCAGGCTTGGCCTCGCCAGCCTGGAATCCAGGAGCGACTCGGGCCGGATGACGGCGCTCCGCAGCGCCGCTAAAATAGGAACTGCAGAAATTGCCTGCGATTTGCCCCGGTCAAGTTGAGGCAGGCATGAAGGCTGGGACAGACGTAAAGAAATCATGGAGATAAGTTATCCGTCTATAAGAAAGGAGTTTGCAATGTATAAAGCCATTACAGTAGCAGCACTCGTAGCCGCCTTTGTTTTTGCGGCATTTCCCGTTTACGCCGACGATGTGAAAGGCATGGGACAGAAGGCTGATTCACAAGTCCACCAAGGCCGGGGGCTGGTCAACAAGGTAGATTTGAAAGCCGGGAAAATCAATATCAGCCACCAAGCCATCCAAAGCCTTAAGTGGCCCCAAATGACCATGGACTTCAACGTTCAGGACAAGTCCGCCCTTGAGGGCATAAAACCGGGCATGCAGGTCAACTTCGAACTTGCCAAGTTTGGGAGTGGCTATCGAATTACGCGTATTGTGCAAACAAGGGAGTGAGCCTTTTTATTGACATGAGCCAGCAGGAATCGATTGTGCGTCTGGAGCCGGTCAAGATGCCGGCAGCACATGCAGCGCTTGCGACGGAAGAATCTGCGGCGTGATCCGCAACATCTATAATTATTTCTCGCTTTGGCTTGCCAACTTCGCTTTACTGTATAAAAATACAGTATATTTTAGTTCTGTATAAATACCCAACAAATCGAGGCAAGAACACGAGCTCTCTTGCCTTTTCACCTGGAAGCTGAAGAATGAACCTGGATGTCGAAAACTGCCCGAACGAAGAAGCGGAGGCGTATCTTGCTCGCCTCAATCCGGCACAGCGCCTTGCAGTTGAGCACGGTACAGGTGGTGATGAAGCCGCGAAAGGACCGCTGCTGGTGATTGCCGGTGCCGGTTCTGGCAAGACCAACACGCTTGCGCATCGCGTCTCCCACCTCATCGCTCAGGGCACCCATCCTGAAACGATCCTGCTCTTGACCTTCTCGCGTCGCGCGGCGGACGAGATGGCGCGCCGCGCCGAGCGCATCGTTAGCCAGCTTGCGACCGCCAAGACGCGTCTCGCCGGGGTGAAGCTGAGCTGGGCCGGCACCTTTCACGGCATCGGTGCGCGCCTGCTGCGCGAATACGCCGGCCGCATCGGCCTCGACCCCGCTTTCACCATCCACGACAGGGAAGATTCGGGGGATCTGATGAACCTGGTGCGGCATGAGCTTGGCTTATCCGGCAAGGCGAAGCGCTTTCCACTGAAGAACACCTGCCTTTCGATTTATTCGGCCACAGTCAATACCCTGTTACCGCTGGAAGAAGTGCTGCAACGCCGCTTCCCATGGTGCGCCGAATGGGAAGGCGACCTCAAGCGCCTGTTCCTGGGCTACGTGGAGGCCAAACAACAGCAATCCGTACTCGACTACGACGACCTGTTGCTGTACTGGGCACAGATGGTCGGCGAACCGGTACTCGCAGCGGAAATAGGCGCCCGCTTCAACCATATTCTGGTGGATGAATATCAGGATACCAATGCACTGCAGGCGAGCATTCTGCTTGCCCTCAAACCGGATGGGCGAGGTCTCACAGTCGTGGGCGACGACGCCCAGTCGATCTATGCTTTCCGCGGTGCGACCGTACGCAATATCCTGGATTTTCCTACGCACTTCACGCCGCCCGCGAAAATCATCACCCTTGAACAGAACTACCGCTCCACCCAGACTATCCTTGCGGCTGCAAATGGTGTGATCGGGCTGGCCGCTGAGCGATACAGCAAGGAACTGTGGAGCAACAGGGAATCGGCTGAGCGTCCACAGCTTGTCACGGTGCGCGACGAGACGGACCAGGCCGCATTCGTGGTGGAGGAAGTGCTGGCGCGGCGAGAGATGGGCATCCGGCTCAAGGCACAGGCAGTGTTGTTCCGTTCGTCGCATCACAGCGCGACACTGGAGATCGAACTGGTCCGGCGCAACATCCCATTCGTGAAGTTCGGCGGCTTGAAGTTCCTGGAATCAGCCCACGTCAAGGATGTGCTCTCGGTGTTGCGCTGGATCGAAAATCCGCGCGACAGGGTTGCCGGGTTCCGGGTACTGCAACTGCTTCCCGGGATCGGGCCGAAGACTTCGGCGCAGGTGCTGGACAACCTTGCCGTGGCGCAGGATGTGATGATGGGGCTACGGGAATCCCGAGTACCGTCCAGTGCGGACGAAGGTTGGCAAGACTTTCTTGGGCTGGTTGAAAGTCTGCGCCAGCGCACGGCGCCGTGGCCGGCGGAATTCGAGACCATCTGCAATTGGTACGCAGTTCATTTGGAGCGCTTGTATGAAGACGCGCAGATACGCAAGATTGACATTGAGCAAATGGGAAAGATCGCAGCAACTTATCCCTCGCGGCAACGCTTCCTGACCGAGCTCACGCTGGACCCGCCCGATGCCACCAGCGACGAAGCGGGAACGCCGCTGCGCGACGAAGACTACCTCATACTTTCCACCATCCATTCGGCGAAAGGGCAGGAGTGGAAGGCGGTCACCCTGCTTAACGCGGTGGACGGCTGCCTGCCGTCTGATCTTTCTACCGGCAGCACGGCCGAGATCGAAGAAGAGCGGCGGCTGCTCTATGTGGCGATGACCCGCGCCAAGGATCATCTGCAGATTGTGGTGCCGCAGCGTTTCTTCGTCACGCAGCAGTCTCAATTCGGTGACCGCCATGTCTATGCCGGGCGGACCCGCTTTGTTCCGGCTGGCCTGCTGGATTTGTTCGAGAAGAGAACCTGGCCGGTAGCTGAAACGACAACTGTCAATGCAGCCGGCCGATCGCGGGAAGAGGTGGTGGATTTGCTGGCCAAGATGAAGGCGATGTGGAAGTAATCGGGCTGGTCATAGCGCTGTCTGGTTTAAGATCTGCCGTTCAATTTCAGTTGACCTAAGTGACACTCGAATCACAAACAGTTTGAATTGCATCTTGAATTAATTGCACGAGTACTGTATAAATATACAGTACTTATTCAGGAGCTCTCATGCGCGACCTCACTCCACGACAGCAGGAAATATTGCAATTGATCCGCGACAGGATCGAAGCTAACGGATTGCCTCCAACGCGAGCCGAAATTGCGCAGGAATTCGGATTCCGTTCGCCCAATGCTGCCGAGGAGCACCTCAAGGTATTGGCGAGGAAAGGAGTGCTGGAACTCCTGCCTGGCGCCTCGCGGGGCATCCGTCTCAGAAACGGCGGCGGACTGCCGGTGGTGGGGCGAGTTGCGGCAGGCAGTCCAATCCTGGCCCAGGAACACATCGAAGCGCATTACCAGATCGATTCGGCGTTATTCGCTCCGCGGGCTGATTATCTCCTCAAGGTGCGCGGCATGAGCATGAAGGATGCCGGCATCCTGGATGGCGATTTGCTGGCGGTGCATCGCAGCAGCGAGGCGAGGGCAGGCCAAGTGGTGGTGGCGCGGCTCGATGACGAAGTGACCGTGAAGCGTTTCAGCAAGCGCGGACACATCGTGCAACTCCTGCCGGAAAATCCTGATTTTGAACCCATCATCGTAGACCTGCGCAGCCGGGAACTCGTGATCGAGGGCATCGGTGTCGGCGTGATCCGTCACGGCAAAGAACTATGAATGCATCCCTGCATTCATTGCTGCAGCACCCCGGCATCTGGCGCGGCGACCAGCTCGCGCAGACAAGCGAGGGTACGCTGCCGACCGGATTTGCGGAGCTGGATGAACTGCTACCGGGCGGTGGCTGGCCATGCGGAGCGCTGACGGAAATCCTGCTTGAGCGGGAAGGGATAGGTGAACTACAGCTGTTGCTTCCAGCTTTAGCCCGGGTCTCCGAACAAAACGGCTGGCTGGCCTGGGTGGCACCGCCCCATATTCCCTATGCACCAGCCCTGGCTGCAGCCGGGGTCAGGTTGCACCAACTGCTGGTGGCAAAGCCGGAGTCTGCCGCCGATGCCTGGTGGACGGCAGAACAGGCGTTGCGTTCAGGCGCATGCAGTGCCGTGCTGGCATGGCTGAAAACGCACGATGAGCGGCGCATGCGCCGATTGCAACTAGGGGCGGAATCCGGTCGTGCCTGGGGCATCCTGTTCCGCTCCGCCAGTGCAGCGCAGGAGCGTTCAACCGCAGCACTGCGCTTACGCCTGCAAGCAACCCCGCACGGCTTGGCGGTGCATATCCTCAAACGCCGTGGCGGGCAGGTGAGCAAACCGGTATTGCTGGATCTGCATCAAACCCATGGCGTTCGCCGTGCCCGTCCATCGGCGCCGTCTCTGTCTGTAGTACAGTTCCCACGGGAAGCAGCCTGAAGCTTACCGGTCCAAAAGTATCAGCTGCGAGTGTCCTCCATGTTATGGCTAGCCCTTCATTTCTCCGCGCTTTCGCTGGAAATTTTTTCCCGCGGTTCAGCTGCACCCGAGCCCCTCGCGGTCATCGAAAAACAGGGCAAACGCTCGCGGGTGAAGGCCTGCAACGAAGCCGCCAGTGCCAGCGGGGTATGCCCCGGCATGCCGGTTTCCGCCGCCCAGGCGCTGGTGGCCAATCTTGTCGTGCGCGGCCGCGATTTGGCTGCGGAGCAGGAATCTCTGGCCGGACTTGCCGCCTGGGCGGGTCGGTTTACGCCTGCTGTTAGCCTGCAACAAGCAGGGGATGGCTTGTTGCTTGAAATCGGCAGCTGTCTCAGTTTGCATCATGGCTTCGACAACCTGCTTGGTCAGGTGATTAGCGGACTAAAAGAGATGGGCTACGCCTCTACCCATGCCTGTGCGCCGACGCCCCACGCTGCATGGTTGCTGGCGCTGGCGGGAACGGAGGCCGTCATCCGCGAATCTGCGCAGCTTGAGAGGCTTCTGGGCGCACTACCAGTGAGCCTGCTCGATCAATCGCCGGATACATTGGCAAGCCTGGAAATGGTCGGAGCGCACACCCTGGGAGACTGCATGCGCTTGCCGCGTGCCGGCTTGGCGCGCCGTTTTGGACAGAGCTTGCTGGATGAACTGGACCGCGCACTAGGACGGCTGCCAGAGGCGCGCGAATACTTCGTAGCGCCATCCAGTTTTCAACGCCGCCTGGAATTGCCGGCTCAGGTGCAGGAAGCAGAGGCGCTGATCTTTGCCGCCGGTCGTCTGTTGCCGGAACTGGAAGGCTATCTCAATCTGCGCCAGGCAGGCATACAGGAATTTGAACTGATCTGCTGCCATGAGGATGAGCCTGATACCGTATTGAAACTGGGCTTCGTGCAGCCCAGTCGTGACATGAAGCGGATGCAGTTGCTGCTGCGCGAAACCCTCTCCAGAACCACCCTGCCTGCGCCGGTACACACCATTACGCTCAATGCAGGGATCATCCTGCCGCTGGAGTTATCGAATGCGGATCTGTTTCAGGAGGGCGCAGAAACAGGGGATGGCAATCTGTTGCTGGAACGCTTGCGCATCCGGCTGGGGAAGGAGGCTGTGTACAGCATCGCGCCAGCCGCCGACCATCGGCCTGAACGTGCCTGGAGAAATTGCGAGCCTGGCGATGTCACTGGATCACCAGGCAATATCCAGCGGCCCATGTGGCTGTTGCCCAAGCCGCTATCCTGCCAGAAGGACATGATTGCTCTTATGGCCGGGCCGGAGCGCATCGAGAGCGGCTGGTGGGACGGCCTGGATGTGGCGCGTGACTATTACGTGGCTCAGGGCCGCAACGGCTCGCGGCTATGGGTGTACTGCGACTGCGTGAGCGGAGCGTGGTACGTGCATGGCTTGTTTGCCTGAAGAAGCGGGTTATTTATGAATGCCTACGCCGAACTGCATTGCCTCTCTAACTTCACCTTCCTTCGCGGAGCATCACATGCGGAAGAACTGGTAACACGTGCCCATGAGCTGGGTTATGCGGCGCTGGCAATCACCGATGAGTGCTCCCTGGCTGGTATTGTTCGCGCCCATGTGGCTGCAAAGGCATGCGGATTGAAACTGATTATAGGCAGCGAGATCCGTTTTGCAGACGGCCCGCGCGTCGTGCTGCTGGCGACAGACCGCACGGGTTATGGCAACCTTTCGGAACTGATCACCCAGGGGCGGCGCAACGCCAGCAAGGGCAGTTACAGTCTTACACTCAACGACATTCAAAATGGATTGCCAGGCTGCCTCGCGCTGCTGCTGCCCGATTCACAACTCACAGGGCCGCTGCCTTCCCTGGCGCAGGCGCAACAAGTCGCAGAATATTTTCCGGGACGGTCATGGCTGGCGGTGGAACTATTCCGCGATGCAGACGGCAAGAAACGGCTTGCCGCATTAGCTGAACTGGGCGCGGCCTCCGGCCTGCCCCTGGTAGCGGCAGGTGACGTGCACATGCATGTTGCTAAGCGCCGTGCATTGCAGGACACCCTTACCTCAATCAGACTCTGCGTCCCGCTGTCTGACACAGGGGTAGCGCTGTTTTCCAACGGCGAGCGCCATCTGCGTGAGTATGCCGACCTGGCCCAACTCTATTCGTCCGAATTGCTGGACCAAACCCTGGTCATTGCAGCGCGCTGCCACTTCTCCCTCGACGAGTTGCGCTATGAGTTTCCAGTGGATCTGGTGCCGCCGGGAGAAACGGCCATCTTTCATCTCCGGCAGTTGACTGAAGCGGGGCTCGCGAAGCGTTATCCGGACGACGAACCAGCCAAGGTGCGGACACTGGTGGAACATGAACTGGCACTCATCGAGGAACTCAAGTTCGAGCCATATTTCCTTACCGTACACGATATCGTGCGTTTTGCCCGGAGTCGCGGCATCATCTGTCAGGGGCGGGGGTCAGCGGCCAATTCTGCGGTGTGTTATGCGCTGCATATCACCGAAGTGAACCCGGCGTGCATGGAAATGCTGTTCGAGCGCTTCATTTCCAGGGAGCGCAACGAGCCGCCCGATATCGACGTGGATTTTGAGCACGAGCGCCGCGAGGAGGTGATCCAGTATCTCTACGCCAAATACGGCAGGGAGCGCGCCGCACTTACTGCCACCGTAATCACCTATCGGCCCAAGAGCGCCATGCGCGACGTGGGCAAGGCGCTGGGCTTCGAGCTGGAACAAGTGGACCGGCTGTCCAAGTCCATAGCGTGGTGGGACGGCCGCCAGGTGCTGCCGCAACGGCTGGCGGAAGCAGGCTTTGATCCAGCCAACAAAAAAGTGGCTCTGCTGATGCAACTGGTCGAAGAGCTAATGGGCTTCCCGCGTCATCTGTCGCAGCACGTCGGCGGCTTTGTCATCGCACGGGGCAAGCTTTCCCAATTAGTGCCTATCGAGAACGCGGCGATGGCGGAGCGCACCATCATCCAGTGGGACAAGGATGACCTGGATGCGTTGGGGCTGCTGAAAGTTGACGTGCTTGCGCTGGGCATGCTCTCAGCCATACGCCGCGCGCTGGATGAAGTGAGCAGGCTGCGCGGCCGCCCGTTCATGATGGCAGATATTCCAATCGAGGACCCGGCGGTGTACGACATGATCGGGCAGTCTGACACGGTGGGGGTGTTCCAGATCGAGTCGCGTGCGCAGATGTCCATGCTGCCGCGCATGAAGCCGCGCCGTTTCTACGACCTGGTAATTGAGGTCGCCATCGTGCGCCCGGGGCCGATCCAGGGCGGCATGGTGCATCCCTACCTGCGCCGCCGCCAGGGTCTGGAACCGGTGACCTTCCCGAGCGAGGCGGTGCGGGATGTGCTGGAACGCACCCTGGGGGTGCCTATTTTCCAGGAACAGGTGATGCGGCTTGCGGTAGTGGCGGCAGGGTTTACCCCAGGCGAAGCAGACCAGGTGCGGCGTTCCATGGCGGCGTGGCAGCGCAAGGGCGGGCTGGAGCAATTCGAGCGGCGCCTGGTCGACGGTATGCGCGAGCGCGGCTATCAGGAGGAGTTCGCGCAGCAGATCTTCCAGCAGATTCTGGGATTCGGCGAATACGGCTTCCCCGAATCCCATGCTGCAAGCTTTGCGCTGCTGGTCTATGTCTCCGCCTGGCTCAAGTGTCACGAGCCTGCGGCATTTGCGTGTGCACTGCTGAACAGCCAGCCGATGGGATTCTATGCTCCTGCCCAGATCGTGCAGGACGTGCGTCGTCACGGCGTGGAGGTGCTGCAGGTGGATGTGACCGCGAGCGATTGGGAATGCACTCTGTCCCTTGCACCGCACAACTCGCCATTGGCAAGAAAGGGGAGGCGAGGAGGCGAGCATCAACCCGCGTTGCGCCTGGGCTTGTGCATGGTGAATGGCCTTTCTCTTGAAGGCGCGCTACGCCTTACTGCGGCGCGTGCGCAAAAGCCATTCTCCAATGTGGAAGACCTGGCCCTGCGCGGCGAGTTGGAGCAGCGTGACCTCAAGTGCCTGGCTGCAGCAGGTGCCTTGACCGGTCTTGCTGGACACCGTCGGCAAGCCTACTGGGAGGTGGCAGGCATCGAGCACAACACTCCCCTGGCATTTGCCCCGGTCGAGGAAAGGCAGCCAGGGCTATTTCCACTCACCGAAGGCCAAAACCTGGCAGCGGATTACGCCAGCCTGGGACTTACACTCGGCAGGCATCCGCTGGCGTTGCTGCGCAATACGCTCAAAAAGCAACGCCTGGTGACGGCGGAAGAGCTGCGTGCATTTCCGCATGGACGGCTCACTCGTGCGGCAGGGCTGGTAATCAGCCGGCAGCGCCCCGGCACGGCAAGCGGCGTAACCTTTCTTACCCTGGAGGACGAGACCGGGCCTATCAATGTAGTGGTATGGCGCGACCTCGCCGAACGGCAGCGGCGCGAGTTGCTGGGATCAAGACTACTTGCGGTATATGGGGTTCTGGAACGGCAGGGGGAGGTGACGCATCTCATTGCCGGGCATTTGAAAGACTTGACGCCTCTCTTGGGTAAGCTGGTAACGCAGTCGCGGGATTTCCATTGAAAATTTGGCATCTATTGGCAGGAAACTACTTTTCCAATACTCCGACGATGATGGCAAATTCCCGCCGCCTCCAGTGCCTGCATACGCATTGTCTTTCGCGGACTCGCAGCAGCGCTACATGAATTCCCTACTTACCCAGCATCCATACTAGAAGCTGATTCAGTTCCGTAGGTAATCCAAAAGAAAAAAGCCCATTTGCATTCCCAAAGAAACGATCGAGATGCCTGAGGTCACTGTCCCTTTTTTTTCGGCTTGGATTCAACGGGTGGATGCAACACACTAGAAACTGCGTAAGCAGAAGGAGTGTTGCAAATGAAACAAAGACCACGAATCTATTACACCGCTACCGTGCGCCGTTCGGGAGCATGGAGATGGTTACGCCGCTCAGCACAAGCAGGCCGCCAACCATTTGAGCTGCGGTTGGAAGAGTGCCGAGGGCTGCGCCAACCAACATGGCGAATACCGGAACGAGATTGAGGAAAATCGCCGCGCGTGCCGCACCTAGGCGCGCAATGCCGATACCCCAGAACAGATAGGCCAATACTGTGCCTCCAATAACCATGACCAGCATGGCCAGGCTGGCCTTGACATCGAGGGCATGGACGTGGCTATCGCTGCCGAGAGCGACAGTCAACAGCAGGAAGGCTCCCACGGCCACGATCCAGCTCGTATTCGCAAAGGCTGAGCCTTGTGGCATGTAACGGCGAGTGAGAATATTGTAAAGCGCCCAGGACATAGTGGCGGCCACCATTAACAGGTCGCCATGGGTGAAACTCAGGGAAGCAAGCATGCTCATGTCTCCATGCGAGATCACCACGAGCACACCCAGCAACGCCACAGGCAAAGCCAGCAGATGCCGTCCCGTAAGTTTCTCGCCCAGAAATGCGGCTGCTAGCAAAGCCGTCAGCAAAGGATTGGTCGCCATGATAAGCGCAGCACTATTGGCCGAGGTCGACTGCAGCGCATAGAAGAACAGCAGGTTAAATGCTGTGATGCCGACCGTCCCAAGCATCAGATAAATTGCGGCATGGCGTCGCAACAGGCTGAACATTTTCTCCCGGCGTAAACAGGCAATGATGAACATCAAAGCGGCACCCAGCAGAAAGCGTATAGCAGCGGCCCACAGCGGCGGCAAGTCGGTCAGGATGGGACCAGCCAATACGAAATTGGCACCCCAGAAAAATGCCGAGGTGGTCACCAGCAGGTATACAGTTGCCTTTCCCATAGTAGCTCTATTAAGATAAATTTAAGATACGCGACTCTAATGGCTGGAGCAGTTCACCACAAGCTGGACTTTGTTGAAATGCCCTGAAAGAGAACGCTGAGAATAACAATCTTGAGCAGATGAGCCTGCTAGCGGTCGCTGCTAATCGGTTGGCAGCCGCAATGACGGGTTATTGAAACCAATTTTATCAAATACTTACCTTGACCGACCATCGACGTACTCATATACTTTCTACGCAGACTCTTGCGCGGTGGAGGAGAGGCATTGGTTCTATCAAGAACCTTGCCAAATAATTACTTTAACGAGGGGTAAACCATGAAACTAATGAAATGGGTAGGAGCAAGTGTTATCACCATTGTTGCAGCGCACGCCGCTGGCGCTACAACTCTACCGGGGCCTCTGGTCACCGCACAGTGGCTGCATGAGCATCAAAATGAAGTGACCGTGGTGGACATTCGAGATGATATGAAGACTTTCATCGCCGAACCCAAGTTCGATGTCGACAAAAAAACCGGCAAGAAAACTCTAATTGAGACCGGCGGTCACATCGCTGGCGCCATTTCGATGGACTTCAGCAAAGTTCGTGAAGAACGCATCGTGGATGGTGTAAAGATCAAGTCTCAACTCCCGATCGAGGAGCATTTCCAAAAGGCCATGGACGACTTCGGCCTGAACAAGACCGACAAGCCACTGGTCATTGTTTCCACCGGTGAGTCCGTCGATGCTATGGATATGGCCGCTCGCTTGTACTTTCAGTTGCGCTATTTTGGCGAAGGGCGTGACAAGTTGGCTATTCTGAACGGTGGTGTCAACGCCTGGATTCAGGCCGGCTACCCGGTGAGCACAGACAAAACTACCACGACTAAGGGCGACTGGGTCGCCACCGGCGAAGACAAGAGCATTCTGGCCTCAATGGAACAGGTTAAGGAAGCCCTTCTACATGGTTCCAACCAGTTCATTGATGCCCGTCCAACCGCGCAATTCCTGAGCATTGTGAAGAGTCCGCTCAACAAGGTGGCGGGTCATCTGCCGGGTGCTCGTTCCTTCCCGACCGACGCGATTGTCAAGCCCGTGGGCGCAGCTCGTGAATTCATGAGCGCCGAGGAATACAAGAAACTCTACGCGCAACTAAACATTAATTCGAGTGCACCGACCATCGCCTACTGCAACACCGGTCATCTGGCTTCCGGTGCCTGGTTCGTGGCCAACGAAATCATGGGCAACAAGAACTCAAAACTCTACGCCGGATCGATGACTGAGTGGACTAACCTGGGTAACCCCACTGTGGAGCAATAAGCTCTCCGTTGCCTTGCCGCAGAAAATTTTTCGGCAGGATTAGAAAGCGCCTGGATGTTCAGGCGCTTTTTTTATGATTCCCGACCCACTCTTATGTGTTCTATTTCATCCATTCAAGCTCTGTCTTAACTTTCATCGAAAGCTAACACCGAGCGACCACTCAACCGACGCACTTCGAAATGACTGTTTTTCGGCCATAGCCGACAAATGGCGCGCACTGCTGAATGACAACATTGGCGTATATTTCAGACAATCACGCTGTAAGGCGCCTACAGTTTCGGGGCGATTCAGTATCAGGCACAAAATATTGTGCAATTCACACATATTTTTTTTTGTAGGCTTGCCTGTAATCTTCATCATTGCAAAAGCACCGAGCGTGCTTTGCCTGCGTCCAACTGGTGCCGGGATTTTCCCCGGTAAACGGCTTCATCAGGTTGATGCGTGTAAAACCGGGTAGAGAGGGGATGTCGGCAGCATTCGCGATCAGGACGGCCGCCTGCAGTATCCCTGCAAATGCGGACTGGAACGGCATGGGCACTTCTGCACGCGCCGTGCTTTTGGTGCCGGTAGCCAATTCCATGACCGCCCCGCTGCATACAGCTTTCGTGTAAAGCTCGCGTAGCGGCTTATTTTCAAAGAGAAGCAATTTTTGCAGATCGACATTCTTTCCCTTGGCTACAAGTTCCAAAAAACCACGATCCGTGGGTATGACTTTCTCCAATCTGTCACGCACCACTCTTAATTGATCTAGAGGGAGCCCAAGCGCTTCCAGAATGAGCTCATCTTCGTTCTTTACGTTGCCTGATGGCATATAAAGGCACGCCAAGCAGGCGTGATTGATGAAATCATGGTGGGATACTCCGGCATCACAATCTCCTGTCCAGCCGTTCACAACCCATTTGGGCAGGGATGCCTGCAGCTCAATTCGGTCTTTGGGGGAGTCGAGTGCAGAAACAACTCGACTGAACGTCCATTTATCTTCTGGCAGGTTGCTTACGAAGTCCTCCCATTTGCCATGGAATTTTGTTACATGCAGTCCTTGTCTCCCAGACAGGAAATCAGCAGCCAAATCCACCTTTTTCTCACCTTCGCTGCATCTTCCGGTCAGCGCATAGCGCTGGATATTGAAAAGGTCGATATCGTCATGATCGATAAGAGTGAGTTTCCCTGTCAGATTGGCGTACCCGAACATGCCCCAGATGAAGCCGTGCCCGATTGCCCCGGCGCCGGCAAGGTAGGTATCCCCAATGTCCGCATCCTTTAAGATCGGGTTGCGAGGATTTTCCGCTGCGATATCCATATCAAGCACAGAGAACGTCAGTTCATCATCCAGCTTTGCGTCTGAAAATATCCGTCTGAAGATATTGGCCGCGGCAAGGCAGGCTGCTGCCCCGGCGCCAAGCATGTTATTGCTCGTGCCGCTGCCGACAGGTTTTGAACGCGAAAACCGGGTTATCCAGCCGTCCGAACCAATGAAGTACTGATATACCTTGCCGTCGCACGGCGGCACGGTCTTCCCAACCACAATCACATCTGTGGCATTGCCTATGTTTACGGCAATAGCGATCTTCGGGTTGATGCTCTCGGCAAGCGCTTTCAGTGAATGGACTGCGTCCTTGCACCCGTGACCAAGCGGAATAATGGCAATGCTGGGATAGAAGCGCGCTATCAGGCGCATGGACAAGTCCAGGGCCGCAATTCCTTCAGGCGTCAAGGCGTGTGAATCAAACGCCAGCGCAATCTGGTGTGCATCGACTTTCTCCAGGAATGCCTGCTGGTCGAAATCATTGAGGACATGAAAGGCAGCTTGAACCGCTCGATCGAAATAATCAGCACGCGCCATAATATCCACCCTCGCCGGCGATATGGAACAGATTTGCTGCCGCCTCAAGCCATTGCCCGGTGTTATTAATGCGGTATATCGCCGATTCCCTGAAAGAGAATGGGCGGATGGCGAAATCCGGCACGACCAGCGAGAAACAGCCAATTTTGGTCACGACTGCATAGGTGTCGTCCATATTCGAATGGTAGGCCGCGCCAGGATGGCTGTGGACCTGCGCTATGAACTTTAAGCCGCTCTTATGAAGTTCCATGTTCAGTCTGGCAAGCTCTGTTCCCTCAACGATCACACAAACTCCATCGTCTGTGCTGATGCCCCTCTGTTCCGGGATCACGAGATCCGTTACATGGAACGTCGCGCTATCCTTTTTTCCTGCCCAGAGGACCATGGCTTCACGCCCCATTTTCCCGGCCGCGCGCATGAATGCCTGCCCATCCTCAAGGACTTCGCGTGGCACCATGACCGCTTGAATATCAGAGAAATCGTTCATATTGACAGTTTCGGTAAAAGTCGGGGTTGGAAATCAATGGCGGCCGGGCCGAGTTGCTGCAATATCGACAAGATATGTACCAACATATTTTTTTTTCGATGCAGAAACCATGAGTCCCCGCTATGCGCAGATGAATCATGGTATTCCCTGACGCCTGCCAGGCATATGAACGGTTTATTTGGGTCGAATGCCTGAAGCAAAGGCGTCAATTCCGCCATCGGCTGACCCGGCTTGCTGGTTGGATCGGATAGTATTTTGACCTGTGGAAAATTCCACGAGCATTCATTTGCTTTTAATGGTACTTCATTAAACGGATTGACGAATCTAACTGATGGCGGACGGGCGTCGTAATCTGTGAAGTCGATGTGTACGCCACACAGGACACCACGCAAAACTGGTAGCGGATTACTCGTAATTAGGACGGCGAACACAACCGGATATTTCGCGCGCAGAATCCATACGCCCTGCTCATGGAACGGCTTATGAGCTTCTGCTGCTGCAACTTCACGCTCGAATTTCCGTCTTGAGACAGACGGATCGGCAATCATCCTGCTGCACCAGCTTTCTTGTTCAAGTATAGAACGTCGTACTTTGCCGCAGCATCCTCTGCCTTCATCTGCAGGTCGACTGCCACCATTTCGGCACCGGCCTTGACATAGAACGCCCATTGATCCGGCTGGCTGGCTTCGCCGGCCTCCTGCAAGGCTTTTTCGATCAGGCTTTGCAGCGGCTGGTGGGGGTTGGCTTCCAAAGTAATTTCCGTGCCGGAAACCACGATTTTCAAGCTAATTTCTTTCTTACTGCTAGTTTCTTTCTTGCTCATGCCACCTCCAAAAAATATTTTAACTGCAAGCTATGGCCGGGCTGTACTCTTTTCATAACTTCCACCGTGAAACCAAAAACCACTATATCTAGTGGTTAACGTCTTGATTCTCACTAATTCCAGTGCATGATTGTTTTTTTGCAAGGAGTATTTCGGACTATTTCTTTATTCCCACGATCTATATCTTTCCGCAGCATGCCCAATCAGATCAATATGGTCGGCGTACCACTGCATCATTTCGGGTTCGCTCTTCCAAAAACTCATAGCGGTTGTACGCATCCCGCACTGCGTTATCGCTTGACGGGCTGCGCGCAAGCTGTCGCTCGATCGCGTCCTTATTCCACTTGTGCCGTGTTTCACACTTATTCAGTATCGTGCTGGGGACCTGCGGATTAACAGCCCGACCCTCAAAAACGACTCCAGCCCCGTCATTAATGTGTTTTTTTGTTGACCTTGTCTAAGATAAATCCTTATTCTCAATCGTTATACCGCTCGATTTCAGCGCGTTTGCGGGGTATCTTAGGCAGATTAGTGCTTGCTATTAGTTAATATGGTATGTGTATAATTCGCTTGTAAAATTATTAAACATACCTAGCAACTCGGGTTCTCTCATTTCTGGTGTAATCATATGACATCAATATCGCCACAATCAATGGCAAGTGTTCTGATTGAGTCAATCAATCAGATGCTTTTTGACGAAGTAAATGAAGAGCGAATTGAAGAAATTATTGCAGATGCCAATAAGATGAAAATCAATGGGCAATCTGCCGAGGCATATAATGTTCTCGGGATGATTGCTGCGTTGCGCTATGATTTTGCTGAAGTGGATCGTCTTTTTAACGCTGCTATTAATTGCAGTGGCAGAGATGTTTGGACACTAGAAAATTATTCTAAGGCGCTTTGCAATATGAATAGGCTTGTTGAGGCGATGAGAATTATTGATGAAGTCGTTGTAAAAGATCCTGATAATGCTGATGCTATAAATGAAGCGATTAAACAGCATCGATTGGCATTCGATACAGATGGAGTTCGACGTCTATTGAAGCATTCTCAGCAGGTTGGCCTTCCTGTGGATATCGTGGGTTTAACTGATAATATTGATAGGCTTGATGAGTTGATGGAGAGCCATGGCGTAACTTGGCAAGAAATGGTTTCGCGTACGGAGCTTGCTTCTAAAGTGCTGCAAGATATTGGCAGCCCACCGGTATTGGTTACTGAGACATTTGGTGACGGATTTTTGATTGTTCAGGTAGCGTTGAATCTGTTTTTCAGGCTGAAAATGCGATGAATGATGCAATTGCTGAAGAACCATATTCGCCTACGGATGACATTCTTTATTTTACTTGTGCTACAGCATGAGCGTTACGCCAAAAGATTTTCTGGATAGTGCGATATTGATATTAAGATATGGGAATAGTGAGATAGAGCAAAGGAATATAATTTCAAGGGCATATTATTCCGCCTATCATCGTGCTTGTGAATTAATAGCTCCTGAAAAAACTGATGAAAATATTGGTATGCATAAGCGTTATATTATCCAGCTCAATAAAGGCGTTAATGGCTCGATAGAACGTAAATTAGGCGGAAAAATGAAAACGATGTACGCACGCAGACATACCGCTGATTACAAACTTCTTGAAAGTATCGAAAAGGATGCCGCTAGAATGCAGGTTCTAGCTGCAGAAGAACTTTTCTCCGTGATAGATAAAGCGGAGATAAATGCCAGTGCGGGTGTAACCAAGGCTTCCAGTGGTGGTTCTATGCCCGCTCCAGATAGAAGCGGGCCAAAGCTTAGAGTGGTGAAATAAATTGCTACTTCGCCATTGCCACCATGTTTGATGCAGCCGTCTCTCTCCAGCGCTGCTTGATATTAATCTCTGTTGTTGTTTTATCTTCATGGCCAAGTAGCATTTGAATCTGCTCGATCGGTACGCCTGCGATCCAAATGTCGGTTGCACCTTTGCCTTTTAAATCTCTGAATCCGAACGATCCTATCTTTTCAGCGTTGCCATTGGCCAGCCGTGTTTTATTGGCGGCTGGGAGTGCACGCTTGAGCATTGAGCTCAGGCCGTCATAGGTATATTGCTGGCCAACTCTGGTGCAGACAAGTGGGCGTCCGATCTTTGGAATGTCGCCGACCAGGTGATCGATCAGCGGCTCCATGCCGGGCGCGATCTCGATGTCTACGGTCTTGCCGGTTTGCCATACTTTTTGTCCGCTTCCTAGCGCATAACGGACACATCGAGAAAGTGATCAACTAGACCGCTTTGGCCGAAATGAAGACAGTCTGGAAGTCGGCCTAAGGAGACGCTAAGATAGCGTGTTGGATGGGCACGATTACTCCTTACATAAGGTATCGCATAAGATGCTTGAACTAATACTTTTCCAATTCCAGTTGAAATGCCTGTCTGGGGTTTTCGCATATCACTGAACGTTGGCCGATATCCATAAGCCCCTTCATTTCCAAATCAAGCCAAAGTTTCAAACCAGATTTAACTCCAAAATCATCTCGCTCGGGATCAATACCATCAAGAAATACTTCTGGCTTAAGCGCCATATCCTCTGGATACCATTTTCGGCGCCCCATAAACCATGCACCCTCACCGTTCCAACCGAGCAACGTTTCGCCATACGCCAGCGGATCAATTTCTTTCTTGGGCATTGTGACGCCATTAACAAATACCTTACGCTTCCAAGCAATTGCGATACAAGCTGTCAGACAGGCGCGCGCTTTCCAATAGGTAAAAGACCAGTTGTTGCACAAGTGAAATCGAAAAATAGGTTTATCGCCAACATGACCAATGGTTTCTTGCACGATGAGGAGCGCTTCGACATGCCCATCGCGTTCTTCAGGTGCAAGCAACACACCGTGGAAATCGCCTTCCGGGTTTGCGGCGATCAATTCATCCAGGAACTCTGCAAAACGTTCTGGATGTTTATAAAAATCATGTTCCGGGTGTATCTGTTTCTCTGCCCCATCCAGCCATTCGCGGCGCACGGCAAACAATTTGCAAACAGACTCAAACAATGGCTCATCAAGCTTCGCCAGCAAAGAGACATCATCCTGCACATCTTTCAAGGATAGGCCGTGTCCAATAAATCGCGGTATCTGGTTACGGTGCACGCCGTGGTTCTCGACCAAGCGGACAAACCGCGTAACGATGGTTTCCGCAGGGGGGCTCTTTCTGCCTCGAACCCAATTCAAGAACTTTCCAAGTTTCTCCAGAATATTCATGCCTGTCAGGATTTCGCCGATCATGCTGTCACCTTATTTCATTGCTGGACGCGCTGAGCGTCCCAGATGGAGTATTGAATGGACATCGTCTGGTCTCCAGGTTCAGTCTACCGTAATTTTCGCTAATTATTTTGATCCGTCACTTTCAAATGCGATGCTGACTCCTATTATTCGGGGTACAACCGCTTCTCGGCCGAAGCAGTCATCAGTAGGATTGGTTATCAGCGGCTACTTCCGGCCATAATGAGTCAATCGCTACTGCCCGCTGTCGGGTATATCAACAAACTAATGGATTCACTCGTGGCACAAAAAATAATCTCTGTTCACGTTCACTATTATCCTTATGAATAGCATTCCAGAATATCTCTTAATGGCAGCCGGTAGCTGCCTGTCTCGTCATCTCCACTTACATTCCGAGCTCTTTCTTCATGGCCATGATGGCACTAATTGTTTCGCTTGAAATCCGGACGAACTCCCCGCCCTTGTCCACCATGTTCAGCGCGCCTTCTACATCGCCAGTATTGACCTTGCGAACCACTTCGCCCGCACATTGATGAAACTTGGCATGTTTGCTTTTCAGATTCTGGAATGCAGCCATGTCCTGATGCACCGTACCCAGGCTGTAAATCCATTTACCCAGCTCACACAAGGTATCCTTGCCCACTTCGGCAACGTCCAGCTTTATACCGCCAACAATCGCCTCCTGCAGCTTCATAATCCAGGCCACATGAGCGTCCACCGCTTTTGCAAAATCCATAGCAACTCCTTGGTTGATTATTTTCGTCTGGCGAGAGTATAAACGGCCAGGCTGTATTAGGCCACGCTTCTGCCAATTAGTAATTTCAGTGAAAATGCTCAATTGGTAATGTACGGCCATTTGGGGTCATTCACCAACGGCAGCTTTATGGCTGCCCAATTTGGCCGAATGAAGTTCGGCAATCGGCCAATCACGGAAGTTAGCGAACGGCAGCTTTGTGGCAACTTAATACCTGTGATGAAATTCGGGTTCGTGCCAGGAGCTGCCATTCAAGTTGGTGTTGGGGCGCAACTTGCGAAACCGCCACCGCCTGCAATTTTTACCAGGAATATATACGTAATTTACTTCGTTGATTTATTTATTGAAGGGCATATATTGTTCGCTTCATGTTAGGCGTTGTATCGCTCACCTAAATCTCAAGCTCGCCTGCGGGAGGTAATCATGTATCAACGTATTCTGGTTCCAGTTGATCGTAGTGCGACTGCCAAGCGTGCGCTGCAAGAAGCTGTCAAGCTTGCAGTGGTTGGGGCTAGATTGCGTTTGGTTTATGTTGTCGAGGAATCTTATTCACTCGATCCTGTAGGCTATGGTGCTATCGTCGTGGTCTTACTGCGAGTGATTAAAGGATCACTTTACCTGCGGCTATTTGGTCAAGTAAACTTTCAAAAGGCTAACAAGCCTATCCGATCTCTTATGTATGAAACCGTACGGATCCTGCGTTTTACTTGAGCCTGGTGGCTGAAGAATTACAGCGAGACTGGGATAGCCAAATGTCAAAATCACATAAAATTATCCTTGGCGGGCTCGTTGGGCTCCTCGTCCTGATTGCACCGGCCCTGCTTCTTTTTGTCGACGCCAATGCCTACAAGTCCCGGTTTGAAGCGGCCGCCTCTGGAGCATTGGGGATGGAAGTTAGAGTCGGCGGCCGGATGGAGATCGGCTTCTTCCCAAGCCTGTCCGTCACACTGGACGACGTGCACATTCGTAACCATGGTGAGGATATCGTCTCCGCAAAGGAGGCTAGGCTTGGTATCGATCTGCTGCCTCTATTCCACAAGGAAGTCCGGCTCGGGAAGCTCGCACTGAAACATCCCAGTTTCTCCATCGAACGGAACAGCGACGGCAAGTACAACTTCGACAACTCGGAGGCAGGCAGAGGGACGTTACCCGCCCTGAACCTGGGAAAAGTATCCCTTTCGGACGGGACGCTCAACTACGCGGACAAACAATCCGGAGGAGGATTCGAAGCGGGTGACTGCAAGCTGGACGTGCGCAGCCTGCTGCTCGCAGAAGCGAAAAGTTCTGACTTCATGAAGAACCTTTCCTTCACCGCGGAACTTGCCTGCGGGGAGATTCGGACAAAGGACTTCACGGTGTCCAACTTGATGTTTTCGGTCGCCGGGAAGGACGGAGTCTTTGATTTTAAGCCTGTCATGATGAGGGTTTTCGGCGGACAAGGTTCGGGGAGCATTCGGGCGGACTTTTCGGGCGCTGTACCCCTTTACCACATTCATTATTCGCTGCCGCAGTTCCGCATCGAGGAGTTCTACAAAACCCTGTCACAACAAAAGATCGTGGAAGGAGCAATGGATTTCTCCGCGGATCTGTCGATGCAGGGAAAGACTGTAAACGAAATGACGCAGACTGCGAACGGAAAAGCTTCTCTGCGAGGTGAGAAACTCACGCTCAATGGCAGTGATCTCGATCTAGAGTTTTCACGCTATGAGTCCAGTCAGCACTTCAACCTCGTGGACGTGGGTGCCGTCTTATTGGGCGGGCCTGTCGGTTTGGTGGTCACGAAGGGATACAACTTTGCAAGCATCATAAAAGGATCGGGAGGCACCAGCGCGATCCGGACGCTTGTCTCCAAATGGAAGATTGAGCGCGGTGTGGCGCATGCGCAGGACGTGGCGATGGCGACGAATAAGAACCGGATCGCTCTTTGGGGAGGACTCGATTTTGCCAACGGGCGTTTCGATGACGTGACTGTGGTGCTGATCGACACCAAAGGCTGCGCCAAGGTAAAACAGAAGATTAGCGGTCCCTTCCAGAAACCGGTGGTGGATAAACCGAACATCCTGGTGACTCTCGCCGGGCCGGCGCTCAAGTTGCTTAAAAAGGGAATGAAGCTCTTTCCTGGCGGAGCGTGCGAAGTGATCTACACCGGTTCGGTGGCACCCCCGAAATGAGAAGATTGAACGCTTAGGCTCCCGTTTTGCTTTCTCGAAAGCAATAAGTGGAGTTCCGCTTTGTGTCGGAGGCAGCAGGCCATGACTGGCTGCTTTAGGTAACAAAAAATCATAGCTGGCTGGCAGCTTTGGGCACACAGCGGAAGTTCTAAGCTTCAACCTTGAAATTCCGCATTGGCCGAAAACCTGCAATTCGAAGTGCATTGGTTGATTCACCGCTTGGGGTTAGCGTTTGACGCAAGTTAATGCAGAATTCGAAGGGCTTAATTAAAATTCTAGAAACTGTGGCCATTGAGCTACCTGATGTTCATACAATCCAAACGTGCCACTCAACAATTTATTCTTTATAAGCGTGCATCACTTCATGCATTACATTTACCGTTCAATGTATAAAAAATCCCGTAGCTTATTGGTAACCAATGTGTTACCATTTTGCCCATGAAATTCAAGGTTGAGGAATATATTTGCCCGGACGGGTCGAATCCATACAAGTCATGGTTCGATGATCTTGATTCTCAGGCTGCAGCCAAGATTGTTACTGCCAAATTGCGTTTAGAACTTGGAAACACATCTAGTGTGAAGTGGTTTGATGGCATTGGTGAATACGTCATCGATTGGGGCCCAGGTTACCGCGTATACCTGGCTAAAGATGGTGAAATGCTCATTATCTTGTTTGGCGGTGGAACCAAGCGCGGGCAACAAAAAGATATTGAACGGGCAAAGGATTTGCACCTTGAATACAAGGCGCGTAAAAAAGCCCAATCTGTTGCCAATAAAACTGTAAAAGGAAAGAGGTGATTACATGGCACTAACCAGAAATTTTAAGCAAACGGTGATTGAGCGCGTTGAACGCGATCCTGATTTTGCAAAAGCACTCCTTGATGAAGCAGCCACGCTATTTTTGAGTGACGAACCTGAAACAGCGCGTTTAATTCTTCGTGACCTTGTGAATGCCACGCTTGGGTTTGAGCAACTGGCCGCATTGACTGATAAACCCAGCAAGAGCTTGCATCGCATGTTATCGCCAAAAGGAAATCCTAGTATGGACAATCTTGCGGCTATTTTCGGCGCTGTGCGTAATAGTTTAAAAGTTGACCTTGAAGTGCATGCGGTAGAAATGGCATAACTTAAAATGTTTGAAGACGACCAGTATCCAATACATTCACCCCTGACCCAAGCAGTTACCAGAGAAGGTAAAACTGTACAAGTCGATATATACGAAGACGGCGAGGGCGGCTGGATCTTGGAAGTTGTTGATGAATTCAATAATTCAACCGTTTGGAATGCGTCATTTCAAAGCGACCAGGGTGCATTGGATGAAGCCTTAAGAACCATTAATGAGGATGGGATTGATTCATTGATTGGCGCGCCTCCTTCGTCAGATGTTCAGCACAAAATGAACCCAATGCAAATATTGGTGCCTCTATCCGAGGACGAGTTGGATGAATTGGATAGCTTCTTGATGTCGGATGCGACTTCGGACGAAACCATGATGCTGGATTGTCTCGACGGCTATCTAACGGCCATTGTGAGTGGGCCCGTAGTACTCAAGCCCAGCGAATGGCTGCCGAGAGTATGGGGGCCATCAGTAAGAGATGAGCCATCATTTGATACGCTTGAGCATGCTGAACGGATTACCGGCCTGATTTTTAGGCATATGAATAGCATCATATGGAGCCTGCAAAACGACCCTGATGCATTTGAGCCCGTATTCGATATCGCGGTTTATTCTGATAGCGAAAAGGAATTCGCTGATGGTGAAATGTGGGCATATGGATATATGAACGGCATCAACCTTCAGCGGCAAAATTGGAAAGCATTTTTTGATGATCCGAATAGCGCAGAGGTGCTGAGGCCAATCTACTTGCTTGGAGCTGAGGATGTCACACCAGAAGATGAGGAACTCACAAAAACGCCTGTTCAACGTGAAGAATTATCTGAACAAATTCCAGCCAGCGTTGCCTGGATTTATCGTTTCTGGCAGCCTTATCACCAGGCAGTGGCAGAACGTACCGTCGCTACCAGTTATCAACGTGATCAGCCCAAGATAGGGCGCAACGAAGATTGCCCCTGTGGCAGTGGTAAGAAGTTCAAGAAATGTTGCGGGGCACCAACAGTGCTGCATTAATAAATTGTAGTTGTTCAGATTTGAACTGACAGGCATTGTCCGATGATCGGCCAAAGTCGACATTTCTTTACATGTTGAATAGTGTCTGCAATTCACTGGGAGCGGGCATCTAACAGTCGAGTTACAGTCACTCCGGCCACTCCGTTAATGATCATTCCGGTAAAAGTCACGGCTTTGTGCACGAGATTCAATATGATTAATGAAAGAAGTCCAACGAAGCTGCCATAGGCTTATGAGGTTTTGAATTTCGGCAAACGAGTAGTTCCTTCCTACTTCCTCTGGTGTTAGCCCACCATGAGCAATACCATTTCGTTCCTTTACAATCGTGTCGAGTCGATCCCATACTTCCTTCAGAATGGGGCCTGGGTCGCCTAGTTCGAATATGTCGCAAAAAAGGATAACTTGGGAGGACTTCATGAAACTCCCATCGTCAGGAAAAAGGCTGGTATTGATGCTGCAGCTTTTTGTTTCAGACGCTGAGTCCAAAAGACGCGGCCCTGCAGATTTCCAAAGCTTGTCCTTGGGTGCATCTGTGGCGGATTGGATCAGGTTGTGGACTGCAAACAAGCGAAACCCTTTACGTAGACGTCGGTTTCCGACACGAAGAGACGAAGCAACTTCGAGTAACTGACGGCACAAAGATCTTAAAAGGTTTTCGTACGATGCAAAGAGCAAAACTATAGCTAACCCCCTAATCTCACGACCAGCATCTGGACCGCCTGGAGGTGTTGGATGAGTAGCATTTACTATGCAACGAACAGCATCAAGGCGTCGATCTAGCTCATCGCGAAAAGGTTTGCCGTCAAACATTCTTAAGCAGCCTCTAGGAATTTGTCACGTGAAAACTCGATTCGGCCTCTTACCCTTGGGCGGCTATTCGTGGCTCCAGTTGTCATCTTGCGAAGCTCTGGTGACCATACCCAGTCAATTGTATGTGGCCCTGCCAAGTGAGGTGTCGTACGAATTGCCAGCGCCGCTCCTACAGTGACTCCTTCAAAGAGGTTAACCGGTGTTGTTCCCTTGCGAGACTTAAGCCCGTTCGGGAATGCTGCAGCAAGGTAGCTGAACGTGGCCTGAAAGACGGCTTTACGTTCTTCGATCTTGGGATCTTGGGTAGCTCCCTCTGTATATGAGTTTAGGAAATCTTTAACGGAGTGATCGAATGTCTCATACATTTCCAGGAAGGCGAAGAAACGCAGCACATAGTCTTCTGGTGTGCCGTCCTTCCAGTTGGATTTTGCCAGATGTACTACCGTCTTGAAGTCTTCCGATTTCGAGAGTTCCGAGAGCAGGGGGTGTCCTGAATTTTGTGTAAACGGAATTCATTAATGCTGCGGCATCCGTTCCTCGAACTGGATAGTAAAACGATTCAGTGCCGCTTTCCAGTCCCTTATCGGCATCGTCCATTTTTTACTGA